>OLFV01000038.1_pt1 | contig 143462 bp, 136 predicted proteins | sample 1605551 | NCBI WGS metagenome assembly OLFV01 (sample SAMEA3888922, study PRJEB22519) | human gut metagenome | biome: human gut; feature: human-associated habitat; material: faeces | place: Denmark | collected 2011
TACAAATTTCTATTTTAAATATTAAGTTTTTGTGTAGGTGAAAAGTTGTGTAATAAAGTGTTGACAACAATAAAATGTGATTATAGTATAAATATATAATGTGGGGGTGGGGAGAAAAATGAAAAATAAGAAAAAAATAATAGAATTATTGCATTGAACATTTTGGGAATAGGGATATTTGCCCTTATTGTTTTAATACCGATTATGATAAGTGGGATTTCCTCTAAGATAGTATCTGAAATAACAGCCGATGGCATGCTTAATTATATTATTGGAGTTTTATCTGTTGTTTCTACGGTTTTCTTGTCTTTTGCTGCTGTTATGCAAACAATAATTGCCAATAAAATGGCAAAAGAGGCTAATACCATTTCTAAAAAATGCTATTAAACTAAAATTAGAAAGAAATAAACTTTCAAGAAGACCTTTTTTTACAATTATAGATTGGAAAATTAAAGTCTTATCATTTGAGGAAGTATGCCAATATCCTAAATTTGTTAATATTTAAATAGGGGAGTATAGTCAAAAACAAGCATCGGCGATTGTGTTTACAATAAAAAATACAACAGAAGCAGATATTATTGCACAATTTAAACGTGGATATTGTGAAGATGATGAAAAATTAGAATGGGATAACTGTATGATAAATCAACTGAGGGGAACTGTTTATTTGTCTGCTAATAGTTCACAAGATATGATATTTTATGCTGATTCAAATGTAATACAGGGATTTGAAAATAAATTTATGACATTAGAATTTTTTTAGACAATAAATTTGCAGAAAGGTATTTAGAAAAAATAATTATATATATCAATATGATTTCCAATGAATGCATTCATGAGAAAAATGAGTATTTTTTTGCAATGTCACCACAAAGGTATCAAATTGGTAAATTTAAGGGTGATATTGTTGAATGGGAAGATTAAAAATGGTGATACAGATATTTAGTTTTTTAAAATAAAATACAAATAAAAACTGAGGAGAATATAAATGCACAATAGTGAATTCGTGAAGAAAGTTGTTCCACTTTTGGAAGATTTTGAATATAGACAAGTTATCAGTAAATCAATTTCAAGGGGGTTTATAATACCGGGTTTTTCAAATAATAAAAGAAATGTAAAGGTCTCGATACCTATTTCATTGGTCGTCAGTACGGGGGTATTGAATAAAAAAGTAAATAAGGAAAAGTATAATTATCAAATATTGCTAGATGTTATGTGTGGCATTGCTCATGAAAAAAAAGAATCAAGCGACATATTAAAGTTTGTTGAAAAATGGGTGAGTAATGAAACAATTCATGATGAGCTTGAAGAACAGTTATTTGCATTGGAAGAGGCTGCAGCGGCTGAGAATGAAGAAAATTTTGCTACTAGCAATAAAGAGAAAAAAGAAAATATTGATTATACAAAGGAAATAAAGCAACTTAGAGAAGAAATAGTCAGACTTAGGGAAAAGAATAAAAAAAATAAAGAGGATATTCAAAGTTTTAAAATTGAAATTGATATTTTAAAACAGAAGAATTTCAAGATAGAAAAGGAAAAGGAACGTGTAACAAAAGAATATGAATTAATGAAAAGGAGATATGAAGATAAGGTAGAGGGCTTAAATTCTAGATTAAATAAATATGATGAAAATGAAAAAAATGCCCAAATTATGATTAGGGAGTTAAAAAATCAAGTAGAAGTGTTAAATCAATATAAAAAAACAGCACCTAAAATATTATGTATAACCCATAACAAGCTTCAATATGATTATCCGGGATATGATATTACGTTACTTGGTAATATGAATGAATTTGAAACAGTATATAATTCGTGTGATTTTAATAATGTTTGGTATGTAAGAAAAGGGTTCACACATGTAGATTTGATTTATATAAAAAGTATGATACCACAGGAAGTTCTAATTTTGGTGAGGGATGAGAAAGAACTAGCAGAAAGAATTAATGGAGGACGTATATGAAAGCAGAAGAAAGACAGATGATTGGTATAATTGCATCAGAAGATGATTTGGGAGGAAAAAGAAGTGTTTTTATTAATTCAAATTCAGCGATTCAATATTCTGTTAAATCGTTAATGGCAAATTCTAATTCGCATGATGTTTATACTGGATATATGAGTTCGTTTGAAGAGGATGTTGATTTTGATGATGACTATTTACCAAATGATGAAAGAGAAATGAAATTTCTAGAAAATGTGGAGAATAAGCTATTTGTTTTTTCTTATCGTCAGTCTGAAAATGATTTTTATAAAATGAACAAGGTTAACGTTGTTGATAAGCCGATAGGATTTAATTCAGAAGACTGTAGATTCTATTCTGTACCTGTTTTTAGTTCTTCGGATGACGAGATGGTAACAGATTGGGAGTCATATAAACATTGGAACTTATTTCGCGACTATAAAAGTTTAGATAAATTTTATGAAACTGTACGAGATAAGCGTCCAGTTGGAAGTATTTATGGATTTAATGCAGAAATAGAATCACCGTCGTTTATAATTTGGAAAGATAACAATGAGAGATTATTTGCAATCGGAAAAATTAATGAAATGCATTATAATTCATTAAGAGGCTTAATATTAGAAGGAAATAATCTTTATAAAATAGATATAAGCGATTATGTAAAATTTATGGTCTATGATATAGATATAAATCCAACATTAGCTTATGTGCCAGAAACAATATTTAAAGAGATAGAAGACTGCATTATAAAAAATGATGTGGCAAGAGGAAAAGAGGAAAGCGAAATTAAAACGGATGCTCTGGAAGAGAAAGAAAACAAATATGAAGATAATGTTGAAGAAAAACATAATCAAGAAAATAATATAACAAAAGAAATACAGGAAATTAGTACACCTAGTGAAGAAACATTGATGGAAATTGATGTTTCTCAAAAAAATGACGAAACAATAATTAAACTTATGGATTATCACAGTCAAAGACGTAATATGTACTATAGCATGAGTGATTTCGTAAATGTACATACATCAATAAAATGCAATAATTTAGTTATCTTATCAGGATTAAGTGGCACGGGTAAGTCGGCAATGGTAGATATATATGCAAAAGCTTTGAATTTGGATGATCGTTTATTAGTGATTCCTGTTCGACCATCATGGAATGATGATGCAGATTTATTGGGATATGTTGATTTAGTGCATAACGTATATAGACCATCTGATACAGGGTTTGTTGATTTTTTGGTGAATTCTCAAAAAGAAGAAAATTTGGGTAAAATGTATATTGTTTGTTTTGATGAAATGAATCTCGCTCGAGTTGAACATTATTTTAGTCAATTTTTATCGTTATTAGAGAGACAAAAAGGAGATAGAATACTTCAATTATATGATAATCAATATATAGGACGATTATATAATTCTAAAGATTATCCAAGTAGTATAGTAATAGGTGATAATATAAGATTTATAGGGACCGTCAATATTGATGAATCTACATACCATTTTTCTGATAAGGTTTTAGATCGTGCAAACGTAATAGAATTAGATGTGCTGAATTATTCGTTTGATTGGATTCCGAAGCAATATGCAAGTGTTCCTGTTGTAACATGGAGTAAGGATGATTATGACAAGTTGATAAAGAAAAGTTCGGATAATAAAATTGATAGAATTAATTCTTTATTGTGGGATATGCATTGTATTATGCAATTAGCAAGTTCTAAATATGGAGTAGGTCCACGTATTGTAAAATCAATAAAAATGTACTTAAATAATTTGCCGGAAAATGAAATTGATGGATTTGATAAGAAAAAAGGTTTGGATTATCAGATTATGCAAAGGGTACTTACCAAGGTAAGGGGACCAGAGATTCAAATTGGCTCTTTGTTAGATCGTGATAATGAAAATAGTTTCGAAGTGATATTTGATAAGTATGCTGAATTGTCAGATTTTGCAAAATGCAGAAAGGTAATTGAACAGAAAAAGAAGGAGTTAGAAGCTTATGGATATTGTATCTAGTTTGCCATTTACTTTGAAACTTATTCAAGAATATCCTATGTATAGAGAAACGAGTGCACTAAATTTTTCTTTGGATGAGAAAGAAATATGGGTGAACGGGTTTGTAACGTTAGAAGCAGAAGAAAATGATGAAATTGATTTATTATTTGATTCAGATGATTCAAACGCGAGATTATATTTAGACGCACTGGATATTGTTCCCATTGATGATACAAATGTGCAAGAAGATGAATATGGAAAACTTTATCGTAAAGTTTCGGCAGAAAAATTTACGTTGTATAAATCAAATTCAGATTATGATGCTCTGCGTGTTGATTCTTTTAAAATATCTGTTTTATGTAATGGAATATGGTATTTTGGAGTGTTTGATATTGTGCCTAAACCTATGTCAAAAGATGAATGGCGTATGATGCGAGATGATTTGGAGAAAGAGATAAAAGGATTATCGCAGGATATTGTTAGGCGAAATACTGGTGTAGGAAACCAACGAAATGAAGATATTCCATTGGAAATAGTATATGATTTTTTAATAATTAAAAAGTATTCTGATAGAATGTTGATGGCATTAATGGATATAGCAGAAAATCCTCGTTATGAAATAAGCACAGATTATGTCACTGTTTCTTCTGCGAAAAGTGATAAATACAAGTTTGATACGAAAACAATGCGGCGATATGCAAATAGATCAGCGTCAGAGCCTACGCTTAAAGTTCCGATAAAAACTATAAATTATAATATTCAGGACAATAGACTATTAAAAAGCATGCTTGATGAGTATGACCATAAGTTGAATCAATTCTTAGAGTTGATTAGAGAATCTGAATTGTATGCTGAAGAGAATAAAATAGAGAAATCAAAGCAATACATTATATCTTGGAATGATAGTCTGAGAGAATTTAAAACAAAGGCAGAAAAGTTAAAAAAATTATCGGCAATACTCAAATCGCAGGATTGGTTTTCTTGTGTAGGGAAGATAACAGAACCATTTGTTCCTCATTCATTTATAATGGACACAAGATATAATCTAATTTATCAAATGCATTTAGAGTTTAATAATAAAATGATGAATGTACAATTAGACTCGGAATTTTCATACACTTGGAAACAAAGTAGCTATTTGTATGAAATGTGGAGTTATTTAAAAATATGTCATTTTTGTTTTGAAGAATTTGAAATGTTTTCTGATGAATGGAAATTTGTTCCTGTTAAGAAATTGATTTTCCCTTTTGTTACTGAAGGCACAACGGTTCAATTTAAAAATAATAAAACAAAAATCGAAGTTATATATGATAAATGTCTCCCATTAGATAAAAAACTAACAACGCATGATGAGCCGTTGTATATAGCAAAACATCATAGTGAATATCGGAATCATAATAGACCTGATATATTAATAAATGTTTATGATAGTGAGTTTGATATGTATTTAGGTTCTATAATTGTCGAATGTAAATATAGAAAATTATATTCTTTCTGGAATGAAAATTCAAAAAGATCAAGCAGAGGACAACTAGAAGCATATTATAATAATGCAAGATCTGCTGAATTATTCGATGGGTTAGGAGATAAATTAAATATTAGACCAGTAAATAAGGTTATTGTGCTTTCTCCAGATGAATTGGCTGGGGGAAAAGAACAAAAGGATTTTAATATTGAAACAAAAACATTTAAAGCATCAAAAGATTCTGTATTTGATAAAAATTTAAAAAAGGCTATTGTTTCAGAAATAAATAATATATCTGAGAGAATGGAAATTTTAAAGAAAATTTTTAATTAATATATAAGTTATGAGTCATGACATATCTTATAGATATAATATGTTCCGTCAAGAGACTAAAGAAAGTAAGTAGTATGACGCATATGGTAGATATTTTGAATGAGTAATCATATAACGAAATTCCCCTATATTTCATCATAATGGAGTGATATATACCCAGAGAGATTGAGAGAAATTTATAATAATTACAAATCATTCTATGGTGCATATTCAAAAGAAGAACACGGTTCGGATGCAACATATGAGGATAAAGTAATGAATTACAACGAGCGTGTAGTGGCAAATGGGGATGAACTGTTTTTCTTTCATTAAACTGAGAATGCAATCTGCAAGGTAGATAAAGAATGCAAAATGTCAACGATCATTATGTTCGATGAGATAAAGATGGCTTGGGAGATGGATGACAGCGAGGAAACTGGCTGGCTCATCCGGTTAGATTATTATGATGGATATGTATATTTTACATATTATTTACAGGATGCTTATTTCTTAAGCCGGATAAATGTGGAAAATGGAAATATAGATGAACCATATACAGATTCAGCTTTTTATTGCGCAATAAAAGATGGATATCTCTATTATGAGACTCTTGTAGACGATGATTATGAGTATTTTGATGTATATAGGGTAAAAATAGAGAGTCAGATAAATATAGATAAGAAGAAATTATATCTGGAAAAATTTATTGGCAAAACTTATAGTCGTGCAAAGGATTTTTATGCTGAGATTATCTATGATGATGATAGTTATTATCTGGAAGCTGTCTATAATGAATATGGTGAAAAAAGTATCAGAAAAAATGGAAACAGATATCTGTTATGTACAGATGAGAATGGGATGTATACGTTAAAAAAGTGTGAGAAAACAGACCAGAAACAAGAGTCCAATGAAACACAGTATATGACAATATCGGAACATGTTCTGGAGTATAATTCCTATGGTGATAAACTGTTTTATCTGAAACAGGAAAATGGAAATACAGAATTGATACAGACGGATTTGAATGGCAATAATGAAAAAGTTCTAAAGCAATATGCGGATTGCTACGAATTGGTTGCATATACTGATTCGACCTACATCTTTTCAATTATGGTATGTGAGGATAAGGTTGTTGTTATGTATGAGGATCAGGAGAGCAATCCGAAGTATGATGTGGTTGGGTATTGACTGGAAATAAAAAAGAAATGAGCAAGCCGCTTGAGCAATAGCTGTACGGTCGTAAAACTCATTTCAGCATTATAATATCTGTAAGACTTAATGTTGTCAAGTATGTATTTTTACATAAATGTGTTAAAATTCCCAGTGGTTTGTGTATACGAGGTGGCTTTTCTATGTTACAATGAGCATTGCGCTGACCGTGCTTGACACGTGTCTGCATACTGTGAATAATGATATGGGAGATATGTAACAAATGAAGAACATAGTAAATGCGTGGAATCGTGTATCCCTGATTGCGAAGATTGCGATCGGAATTGTGATAGGAGCAGGGCTTGGTATTTTAGTGCCACAGGCGACTGGTATTGGTCTGATCGGAACGATGTTTGTGCGGGCATTGAAAGCAATTGCACCAATTCTGGTGTTTGTGCTCGTAATCAGTTCGATTGCAAATGCGGGGAAAGGAAATGGCAAGCAGTTCCGTATGATTACATTTATGTATATTTTAAGTACGATGCTTGCAGCGGTGGTCGCTGTGAGTGCGAGCTTTTTGTTCCCGGTAACTATGACGCTTGATATTGAGTCCTATCAGTCGGAGGTTGTGCCTTCGGGCATTGTGGAGGTGCTGCAGAATATCCTGATGAATATTACAGACAACCCGCTTCGGGCAATGCTTGATGCCAATTATATCTGTATCTTAGCATGGGCAGTACTGTTTGGACTTGCCATGCGCAGTGCCGGCAAGGGAGTAAAAGCATCGCTTGATTCTATTTCAGATGCTGTTTCGCGTGTGGTTCGCTGGATCATCGGCTGTGCACCATTTGGTATTATGGGACTGGTGTTTACAACCGTTTCCGAGAGTGGACTTTCGATATTCAAAGAATATGGAAAGCTGTTATTGGTGTTGGTTGGAGCGATGTTAACGGTTGCGCTTATTGTAGATCCGTTGCTGGCCAGTCTGTTCCTGAAGAAAAATGCATATCCCCTCGCGTTTCGTTGTCTGCGGGAGTCCGGTGTGACTGCGTTCTTCACACGGAGCTCGGCTGCAAATATTCCGGTTAATATGTCACTTTGCAAGCGGCTTGGATTAGATCCGGATATTTATTCCGTATCTATCCCGCTTGGCGCAACGATCAATATGGATGGTGCCGCAATTACGATCACGATTATGGCACTCTCTGTGGCAAATACGATGGGTGTTGCAGTTGATATTCCTACGGCGTTTATGTTAAGTCTGATGGCAACACTTGGTGCCTGTGGTGCATCGGGTGTCGCAGGAGGCTCTTTGCTGTTAATTCCGATGGCATGCTCGCTGTTCGGGATTCCACAGGATATATCGATGCAGGCAGTAGCGGTTGGTATGATTATTGGCGTGGTACAGGATTCGCTGGAGACAGCAATCAATTCTTCCGGGGATGTATTGTTTGCGGCAACTGCAGAGTATTGTCAGTGGCAGAAAGAGGGAAAACAGTTTAAGATTGGTGCCATTGTGAATCCGGATGAGAACTAGAAAAGAAAGAGGAAATTTACAGAAAGAGAATTTGATTTAAATATATGAAGAAAGATAAGTTGAAGATAGAGAAGAAGATATTACGGTTATCTTTTCTGGGGAGCCTTTTATTTATTATAGCGGAAGGAGTTATGGCGTGGATCACACATTCCCATTCACTGCTTACGGACTGTTTGTTTGATGCGGCAGACCTAGTGATGATCGGACCGTTTCTTGTGTTGGTGCCGCTTCTGTATAAGCCGGTTACGGAGAAACACCCATATGGATATTCACAGGTGGAATCGTTGTTCCTGCTTGTGAAGTACAGCGTTCTGCTGGCACTGACATGTAATCTGCTGGTGGAGAACGTAAAGCTGCTCGTTCATGGCGGACATGAGGTAAATGCTGGGAAGATTGCGGTGTTTGAGTTCCTTGTCTGCATAGGATGTGCAGCGATGTATCTCATACTGAATCATTACAGTAAGAAATACGAATCAGAGACGATCAAAGCAGAGCTCTATATGTGGAAGCTGGATGTTGTGAGCAGTCTGGGTGTGGCGGTTGCTTTTGTGGTACAGGTGTTGTTGCTTCATACGAAGCTTCATTTCCTGACACCATATATTGATCCGGCAGTAGCGGCAGTGATGGCGATTTTGCTGATCCGGGAGCCGGTCGTTGTGATCTTTCAGAGTATCAAGAATCTGGTTTTGTTTGCACCGGAGGAAGAGGTGTTGAGCCAGATCCGTTCCATCGTAGATAAGCATATGAAGGATTATCCATACGAAGTGACATTCCTTGATGTAATCCAGACGGGACGGAAGATCTGGGTGGAAGTCTATATCGGCAACCAGACAGATGTGATACATATCAGCATCCTGCATCAGGTACGGGATGAGATCAAGCAGGAATTAAAGCACAAATATGATCAGGTATATATCGAGATTATTCCGGATTAGGAAATATAAGCTGCAAAAGGTAAGAACGCTTTTGACCAAATAAACAAAAAGCGTCTTACCTTTTTTTGTGATTTTTTACCTATTTCACAAAGTTTTCTGAAACCACGATGAATTTTTACAAACAGCTCGCAATTGTTTACAAATAACTGTATAGTGCAAGGCAGATCCGATTGGACGTGAAAAATAGTTGGAAAGGAGAAGGCTTTGCATGTTTCACCCGGATGTGTGTACAGGTATTAATTTAATAGAGACTGGAAAAAGAATTGATGCTGTCATGCGTGCAAACGGGGTGACGACAAGAAAGCTTGCGCGTGCAATCAATGTCACGGAGCAGAGTGTCAGCAAATGGAGAAACGGAAGGTGTTTGCCGGATATCGAGAATCTTTTTATTTTCTGCCGGATGTTTGAAGTGAAGATGGATGACATTGTGGTGTAATGACTGTGCGCTTTTGTTTTCGCGGATATAGTCAGAAACAAATAAAATATATTGCTTGCACATTCTAAATGTATCCTGTAAAATTATAATAGATTTTATGAGGGAGGGTACATATGGATAACAACAATAATCAACCATTACAAAATGAGACTGTGAATAATCAGCCAGTACAACCGGCTCAACCAGTACAGCCACAACAGCCAGAGCAACCGGCTCAACCTGAGATGAGTGGCTATGCGCAACCGATGCAACCGGGACAGACGGGTTACGCGCAGCCGATGCAGCCTGGTCAGACAGGATACGGACAGCCGGTACAGCCTGGTCAGACAGGATACGGACAGCCGATGCAGCAGGGACAGACCGGATATTATGGTCAGCCGATGCAGCAGGGACAGACCGGATACGGACAGCCGATGCAACAGGGGCAGACAGGATATTACGGGCAGCCAATGCAGCCGGGACAGATGGGATACGGACAGCCAATGCAGCCGGGACAGATGGGATATGGTCAGCCGAATATGTATAATCAGGCACCAAAGCCACCGAAGCCGCCAAGAAAACCATTGTCGAAGAAGGCGAAGGCGGGTATTATTGCAGGATCGATTGGCGCAGTTGTATTAATTGTGTTCTTTGCGGTAATTCTGCCGATTCTTCTGAAAGCAAAGCTGCAAGGCGAATATACATATATGGATTCCTGGGATGATGAATACCGCGCAATCTTTACAGATGGAACCTATGTCATCTATGATTATGATGATGAAATCTATGAAGCCGGAATATATACAATCAAAGATGATAAGGTAACACTGCTTGATATCGAGGGGGATGACACGAAAGCAACCTTTGATGCGAAGAAGAATAAAATCTGTATCAGTGGACAGGATTTTGAAATTAATGATAAGAAGGCAAAGGTAGGATTTAAGCTGACAGAGACATATCTGGATACACTTGAGCAGAATGTAGAGAATGCAGTTGCAAAGCTTGTGAAGGATGAGGATTTGTTAGAGATTGCATCATGGAGTTACTATTATTTGAGTGATGATGATCTGAAAGATCCGGATGATGATTTTGTTGAGGCATTTGCAAATGAGTTGAATTATTCAACAGACAAGGCATTAAGTACCATGGTAGAAGCTGGATATATCGCATTTGATATTGATGTTTATTCAGATGGAACCTATGAGGCGGAAGTCAGTGTATACTAAATAGAATATAATTCGGAGATATCCCTGTGGTTTCGTAAGAAACCATAGGGATATATTTGTTTGACGGTGTATCCGGGGAGTCGTTCGATGGGTATAACAGTGTATTTACACAGGAGGATCTGGTGGAATATGCCAGAGTCCGGGCAGAGATTGCCGGTCGTATCAACAATATTGTGCAGCTCCATGAGATGACAGAAGAAGACTATCTTAGAATTCTGTCTGACAAGAAGATCAGCCCACTCAAACGTCTGTCGAAGGACTATCATGTGGATATCAAAATGCCGGTTAGTGCTAGAAAGAAGCTTGCAAAAGAAGCTTTTGAAACCGGAATGGGTGTCCGGTATCTGAAGGCTAAGATCCAGAGGTCACTCGATGATATGCTGTTTGAGGATTGCGGAAAAAAGACGTATACAATTATGGAGTGATTGTATACGTCCTTGCTGATACATTAGTCGAAATACCCAATATAGTCAACCTTGTAGGATCCGTTTGGAAACAGGTAGTTGTACAGATCAATAAAATAATCATCGGTCATGCTTGCCATGAAATCAACGACAATTTCATTCGGATCCTGACTCAGGTAGTGCTCCATGTATTTATCAATATCAAAATAATGACTATATTGGTTGGCACTCCGGATATAATTGATATGATGTTTGTAAAGGATGGATGATTGGTCCATCCTTTTTGCCTGTGTGAGAAGTGCTTCATACATATCGTGGAACATCGGACGGATATTGTTGTTGTACATATCATTTAACTGCGGATTGTTATATATTGTCTGATAGTTTTCTGTTTTCGCCTTTGAAAAAGTTTCGTATACATCTTTATCCATACTGATATAAGGTTTTCCATAGCTGTGCTCTATGATGCTGACTGTCATATTATTGATAATCTGTGCATTGGTTGTGCCAAGCGTACCGGAAGTAAAGTGGTTATTATTTTCAATCAGACCAATCTTTAATGCGTCCTGCCGGTCCTTGCCAAGATATGCAATAATGTCACTGATCCGCATGATACAGCCCTCCAGTGTGCCGGGAATCTGTCGTTTGTTCGCAGAAGGATCTGTGTAGCAGTATTCGAGATTGGCATCAAATTCCCCCCATGGATCCGTGGCAGAAAAGCGCTTTGGCTTATATTCCTGCTGTTCAAGTTCGCCATTATGGCAGATAACACCGTCTAGTACCTGCAGGCTCACATTCCGGAAAATCAGATGATCTAAGACACGCGCACTGTGAATATTATGATTAAATAAACGTCCGGTATGCCCGTTATAAAGTGCATTTAAGAAACGCTCCCCGGCATGTCCAAACGGGGTATGCCCGATATCATGACCAAGGGAAATCGCTTCAATCAGATCCAGGTTTAAGCCAAGTGTCATGCCGATAGTACGTGCGATACGGGAGACGAGCTGCACATGTAACGCACGCCTGGAGATATCGTCATTTTTATAGCAGGAGATAACCTGCGTTTTATCCGAATATCGGTTATAATAATTGTTGTGCAGGATTTTCTCGACATCCATAACGAAAGCAGGACGCCAGAGATGTGGCTTGTCATGATCGTCAAAACGACGGATGATGGCAGAATCCGGGCAGGCATATGGATTGACCCAGTGATTCGCGCGATCCTGTTCGATACGTTCTGATAAATCTTTGGATAATGTATGGTAACCGTTATTTTTATTTACAGGCATGGGACATTCCTTTCTTATATATGTGTTTTTTAACTGGAAATATCTTAGCATTTTGAAGGGAAAAAGGCAACTGCGGGGCGTATGTATCATGACATAAAATTGTAGAAAAATGGAATTAAAAGATGAAAATAATCCGGTGACATGATATAATGAAGCACGCTGATATGCACAGGTCATCACGTCGGTGTGTGATGAAGTATGATACAATAAGCATTATGGATTAAGATGATATAGGGAGCTATCGTATGGAAACATGGTATTATGAAGTAGTAAGCATAGATGGAGATTATGCAAATCTCAAACGGACGGATATTGAGTCCGATGATCTGAAACTGGTTGCAAGAGCGTTGTTGCCGGAGAATATTGGGGAAGGCTCGAAATTAAAGTATGAATTTCTACAGTATGAGTTGATCGGATGAGAGCAGGAAAGGAATGACAGCATGGAAGAGCAAATGAAAGAAAAACGGGTTGCGGATTCTCTGACCGAGCAGTTTCACGAGATTCGTCCGGAACATTTAAATGGCGCAGATGTGATGTTTGGTGGAATACTGATGGGCTGGATTGACGAGGTGGCAGGTCTTACGGCTATGCGGCATTCTGAGGGACATGTGCTCACAGCATCGGTAGATAATCTGACTTTTCTGCGTAGCCTTCGTCAGCATGATATTGTCGTATTGATCGGACGCGTAACCTATGTCGGAAATTCGTCGATGGAAATCCGCGTGGATTCCTATTTAGAGAAGATAGATGGGATGCGTTATCCGGTGAACCGTGCATATCTGACACTGGTAGCCTTGGATGAGGATAATAAGCCGCGGCGGGTACCAAGATTGAAATTAGAGACAGTTGTGGAAGAGGCGGAATGGGAGGCCGGAAAGAAACGCAGCGAGCTTCGGAAACAACGAAAGAAGGAAGGCTTTTAGAATAGGAGTTTATCAATGTTAGAAAAAGTAGATGCAGTCAATAGTGTGATCAATAATTTTATCTGGGGCGTGCCGGCGATGATCTGTATTATCGGTGTTGGATTATTCTTAAGTTTCCGCACCCGGTTTTTACAGATAAGGAAGTTCCCATATGCCATGAAGGTGACATTTGGACGAATGTTCAAGAAGAAGGAAGCGGGCGATGGCGCGCTCACTCCGTTTCAGGCAGTCTGTACAGCTCTTGCGGCAACGGTCGGAACCGGAAATGTAGCAGGTGTAGCGGGAGCAATCGCAATCGGTGGTCCGGGAGCAATTTTCTGGATGTGGATATCTGCGCTGCTTGGTATGTGTACGAAGTTTGCAGAGGTTACACTTGCGGTGCATTTTCGCGAGAAAAATAAAGATGGCGATTATGTCGGAGGACCGATGTATTATATTAAGAATGGATTGAAGAAGCATTGGCAATGGCTGGCGTATCTGTTCTCTGCATTTGGCGTATTGACGGTATTTGGTACGGGAAATGCAACACAGGTCAACACGATCACAACGGCGATTGACTCTGCATTGTTTAATTATAATGTAATTTCCGAGGATCAGGTTTCTACCTTGAATCTTATAATCGGAATTGTGCTGGCAATCCTGATCGCGCTCATTCTGCTCGGCGGAATTAAGCGGATCGGACAGGTAACAGAGAAGCTGGTACCGTTTATGGCAGTGATGTATATCGTGCTTGCAATCGGAGTTGTGCTGCTGAATGTCAAGAACGTGCCATCGGTATTTGCATCGATCTTTGAAGGCGCATTTAACCCGGCTTCTGTGACTGGTGGCGTCGTTGGAAGCTTCTTCATGAGTATGAAGAAGGGTGTTTCCCGTGGTATTTTCTCGAACGAGGCTGGTCTTGGTACCGGTTCGATCGCACATGCATGTGCAGATACAAGAAAACCGGTAAAGCAGGGATTCTTCGGAATCTTCGAAGTATTTGTTGATACGATTGTGATCTGTACATTGACCGCGCTTGTAATCTTATGCAGCAAAGTTCCGATTGGATATGGAGAGGCGGCAGGCGCAGAGCTTACAATCAGTGGATTCACGGCGACTTATGGTGGCTGGGTATCCATCTTCACAGCGATTGCAATGTGTTGTTTTGCATTTTCAACAATCATCGGCTGGGGACTTTACGGCGTCCGATGTATTGAATTTCTGTTTGGTACACGGGTAAATAAACCGTTCATGCTTGTGTATTCCCTGGTTGCAATCGTTGGTGCAACGATGAATCTCGGACTCCTCTGGAGTATCGCGGAGACATTTAACGGTTTGATGGTAATCCCGAACCTGATTGCGGTATTCCTGTTGTCGGGTGTCGTGGTGAAGATGGTAAAGGATTATTTTAATGGTATTGAAACATATTAATGAAAGATGAGGTGGCAAAGCAGATGCAGGATACGTTGAATTGGGCAGTGCTTGGTACCGGTGTGATCGCAAATGAGATGGCACAGGCATTGCAGAAGATGGGGAAATCGTTATATGCAGTTGGAAACCGGACACATGAGAAGGCGGTTGCATTCGCTGAAAAATACGGTGTTTCCAAAGTATATGATACGATCGACGATATGTTTTTGGATGCGGATGTAGATATCATCTATATTACGAGTCCGCATAATACACATTATGCATTTATGAAACAGGCGCTGATGCATGGAAAGCATCTGCTTGTTGAAAAATCAATCACACTTAACAGCAGAGAATTGGATGATATGATCGCGCTTGCGAAAGAAAAGAAGCTTGTGCTTGCAGAAGCAATGACGATCTGGCATATGCCAATCTACAAGAAGCTGTGGGATATCGTGCAAAGCGGTGAGCTTGGAAAGGTGCAGATCATCACGATGAATTTCGGAAGCTTCAAGGAATACGATATGTCAAACCGATTCTTTAATATGAATCTTGCCGGTGGCGCGATGCTTGATATCGGTGTGTATGCGCTTTCAATCGTCCGGAGTTTCCTGGATGAACAGCCGGATGAGATCGTGAGCCAGTGGAAGCCTTCTCCGACCGGTTCTGATGAGCAGGCAACAATTCTGCTCAAGAATACACAGGGGCAGATGGCGACGGTTGCACTTTCGATGCATTCGAAACAGCCAAAGCGTGCGATGATCAGTCTGGAAAAAGGATATATCGAGATCATGGAATATCCGCGCGCGGATAAGGCAGTCATCGTGGATGCCGAAAGTGGCGCGCAGACGGAGATTACAGCCGGAGATACTGCGGATGCGCTGTACTATGAGATGCAGGATATGGAACAGGCAGTAAAAAGCGGGGATGCATCCGCGATGCAGCTTGCGTATTCCAGGGATGTAATGGAAATCATGACGAAGCTTCGGAAAGACTGGGGCATGAAATATCCGGGTGAAGCGTGGTAGCGTGATTAAAAGGAAGCAGCAAAGGGTAACATAAATCAAAAGATAAGGAGTGAATGAAAATGGCAGAAGTAATTTTAAATAACGATAATTTTAAGGCAGAAGTACTCGATGCAAAGGGACTCGTGCTCGTAGATTTCTGGGCAACATGGTGTGGCCCGTGTAAGATGCTGGCACCAACGGTTTCTGAGATTGCGGACGAGTATGAAGGAAAGGTCAAGGTCTGCAAGCTCGATGTCGATCAGGCGATGGATATTGCGATGTCTTATGGCGTGGCAAGCATCCCGACATTGATTTTGTTCAAAGATGGCGAGATCGTGAAGAAGAGTGTCGGTGTGGTGTCAAAGACTGAAATCGAGGCAATGTGGAGCTAGAACAATCCAAATACAGATTTTAAATCTTATTTCCTGTCCTTTGATGATGGTACAAAATAGACAATATATGATCTGTTTTGTACCATTTTTGCTTAAATTGATAATATTTTATCTATAGAAAATCTCATTTTGCACATACTATCGGAAACAAAATCAGATAGGAGATGTGGAAGATGGAACGGACAGCAACACAGTGTATCACCTATGGGTTATACATGTTATCAACGGTGTGGGAGAAAAAGGCAAATGGCTGTATCATTGATACATGTATGCAGATCAGCCACGAGCCGGTACAGATCGCAATCGCGGTTTCCAATCAGAGTTATACATGTGAATTACTCAAAAAGAGCGGGATGTTTGCAGTCAGCATCTTAGATGAGACATGCACCTTCGAGACGATCAAGCATTTTGGATATCAGTCTGGAAGAGATGTTGACAAAATGAAAACACTGGAGCTTCCGGTCAATGAACAGGGAATCCCGTATCTCGGATGGCAGAGCGTGGCGATGCTTGGAGCGACGGTGACAGAGAAGATATCTTGTGGTTCCCATACGTTATTTATCGGAACTGTGATTAAATCAAAGATACTGAGTGAGAAAGCACCGCTCACGTATGCAGAGTATCAGAGAAGAGTGAAGATGTACACATAACAAAGGGGAGTGGCTTTACAGCCATTCCCCTTTTGTCAGGTATTGATTTCGTTCCGCACCGACTGAGATAAATTGTATCTCGTGATCAAGCAGTTTTTCAATCGTTTCTATATATCGTTTTGCATTGTCCGGCAGTTCATCATAAGAACGGCAATGCGAGATATCCTGTTGCCAGCCAGGAACGATATCGATGACAGGCAGGAGATTATCCATATTATCTGTTGGGTCAAAATCCATAATATGTTTCGTGTGCTGCAGGTATTCTGTGATAATCGGAATTTCCTTCATGGAGCTTAATACATCCAGTTTTGTCAGGGCAATCCGGTCTGCGTTCTGACATTGGAGTCCGTAACGGCTGGCAACGGCATCAAAAGGACCAACACGTCTTGGACGTCCGGTTGCAGCACCGTATTCATTGCCGGCACGGCGAAGATCATCTTTCCATGATTCGGACATTGCTTTCTCTGCGGTAAATGGACCGGCACCGACACAGGTCGAGTATGCTTTCAGAACACCGACGACATGGGAGAGCGGAGCACCGGGGATTCCGGCACCGATCGGACCATAGGCTGAGATCGTGGATGAGCTGGATGTATATGGGAATATGCCATAGTCAATATCACGCATGGCACCAAGCTGTGCCTCCAAAAGCACTTTTTTATGGTCTGCTAGGGCATTTCTTAAGAATGCGCCGGTATCGCAGATATATGCGGAGAATGCTGCCGCCTGTTTCTCACACCAGGAGAGCAGTGCCGGATAGGACATTGGCTCCTGATGATAACAGCCGGAAAGCTCCATGTTTTTGGCATCCAGCATCATGTGCAGCCGGTTGTGTATATAGCCCTCGTTCAGATGAAGCAGATCACCAAGCCGGAGCGTTTTCTTTCTATATTTGTCGCTGTAAGCATAGGCGATACCGCGACGTGTGGAACCGAAGGCGGAACCATCCTTTTCCAGCCGGGCTTCTTCTAGTTCATCCTGCACCCGGTGCCAAGGCATAGAGATCGTGGCACGCTTGGAAAGCTTTAGATTTTCTGGTGTGATAGGAATACCTTTTCCTCGCAGAGCCTCGATTTCCTTCGTGAGATGCTCTAAGTCAATGACCATTCCATCCCCTAAAACACATGTGACATCCGGATGCAGAATCCCGGATGGAAGCAGATTTAATACATATTTATCACGACCAACAACGACGGTGTGACCGGCGTTATTTCCGCCTTGATAGCGGACGACGATATCCGCCTGCTCTGCTAATAGATCGATGACACGACCTTTTCCTTCGTCACCCCAGTTGATACCTGTTACGGCTGTAAGCATTTGTTTGTCCTCCTTTGTTTGGTAAGGTAATTTGTGTTATGTGCAGTACCGGAATGTACGGTCAGTCAGAATTCTTGCAAAGATCAGACCGAGTGGAAGTGCAATGATAATCATGATTGCAGATGTAAACCACGAGACCGCTTCGGTAAGAGACATAATGCCAAAGTTATAAATTGCACGATATAAGTAAAGTCCCGGAACCATAATAACGATGGAAGGAACCGTAAGTGAAATTCTTGGATATCCATGATTCTGTTTTATAAAGGATGCAAGAAGTCCTGCTGTCAGTGCCCCAAGAAATGCAGCTACAGCGGCAGGAATTCCACAATGGTCTACGAGCTCCAGACGGAGTGTATTTGCGACAGCACCAATCATTGCAGCCGTACATGCCATTGAAACAGAACTGTTGAACATCAGGGAAAATCCGAATACACCACAGAAGCTTGTAATTATCCGGAGTATAAAATGTACCCATACATTGATATGCATGTCTGCGAAAGACAGTGGCTGTAAATGTAACAACAAAGCCATGATCCATGCAGACATGGTTGCAACCAAAACGATAATAATGGAATAAGTCAGTCGTTCCAGTCCGGAACGGAGATCCAGCTTTGCAAGGTCAATGCCGCTTGTAATAAATGGAAATCCTGGGATGATAAACAGGATAGAGCATATATAACCCGCTTCGTTCACCGCGGCTACATGGAACAGCATTTCGGCAAGCTTTAGACAGATCGTGTAGATCAGACAGGCAGCCGAGATAGAAGCAGCAATGTTTAGAAATAAGGTAAAATGATGCTTGATCAGTTTTGTTCGTATGATATTGCCAACACCTGCAGCAATAAATGCAAGAATCATTTCCACGGGACCGCCGCCGAGCAGAAATGTAAATGCACAGCAGGCGAGTGCTGCCGCCAGTCCTAATTTGACAGGAGAGTAAAGCGCATGGATTCTCTCGATTTCATCAAGCCTTTTATGGATTTCTTCACCGGTCAGATGGGCTTCGATATTCGGAAAGCTGTCGACGAAACGCTCCATTCGGTAAAGCTTGGATGTGTTTACGCCTGTATTTGCAATACTTAAGGATTGGGATACACAATCATTTCCATCAAAACAGTTAAACTCAATGGACATCAGACCGACATCGACCGTGCATGTTACACCGAGTTCTTTGGAAAGCTTATTCATGGATGTACGGACACGCCATGCTCCGGTTCCACAGGAAAGCAGGATCAGACCGACACGACCGATAACGGAAGCTTTTTCAATCAATCCCGCATCGGAGATAAGCACGTTGCTGTCATCACCGGTATAATCATGCCAGGGGATTTCCATATGATTTTTTTCCATAATATCAACATAGGAAGTTGAGATCGGATCAGTGTTCTTCTTCATATAATATCGCCTCTGCTTTTGTAATATGCCGTTTTAGATTATTCAAAAAAACGGAATTTGGCAGGAAGATTCCAAGCTCGTCAAAATGCTCATTGTGTTCGAGCAGAGTATCCTGTCCGTAAAATACAAATGCCATCGGGAGTTCCTTCTCCAGCTTTACCATCAGATCCCAGACTGCGGAATAGGCTTCTGCTTCGGTTTCTTTTTGCTTGATCGTGTCTGGAAGCTCGCGAATCAGGAGAACGCCGGTGCAGGATTCCAGATTTTTCTGCTTGATGTCCATAGAATCAGATGTATATGCGTGGCTGTACCGATAAGCCTGTGCTAAGAACATATTTTGTGTTGAACCGATTTCTTTGCATACGTTCTGAAAATGATGATATTCTTTCTCATGAACTGTTTTTTTATATTCGGATAACAGATTTCCTTCTGTATCTGTCATGATAATCGGGTTTTGCTTCCCATCTGCATTGAACCGGTATGGAATCAGATAAGAATTCCGCAGCAGATCAAACAGTGTATTCTGACAGATTACCATCAGAAATGCAGACAAATCCCGGTTGTGGTATGCATCAAACAGGACATTGGCAAATGTGGATGCAGAAGGGGAATTATCTGTATCGTCATTCAGCGCGAGAGAATTACAAAAGGTCTCCTGCAGTTTTTCACATGCCCATGGATCATTTAATATTTTCTGGAACAAAACATCTGCATGTTCTTCTCTTGGAAACATCGTTGTATTTTTCATAATATGCACATCCCTTCTTGCTTTTTCTTTTCGGACAGATTATACTATGCATACAGAAATAAGTAAAAAGTATAATTGATATATTGAAGATGCTACTTTGATATATCAGGATGAGGAGAGGCATGAACGTAAATTTTGAATATTACAAAATCTTTTATTATGTGGCAAAATATGAGAATTTTACAAAGGCGGCCCGAGTATTGGGAAACAGCCAGCCGAATATCACACGTGCGATGAATAGCTTAGAACAGCAGATTCATAGTACGTTGTTTGTTAGAACGAACCGAGGTGTGCAGCTGACACCGGAGGGACAGCGCCTGTATACGCATGTATCTGCGGCAATGTTGCAGTTATGGGCGGCAGAGGAGGAGCTGGCCGACAGTACGGGACTGACACATGGAAGTATTGCAATCGGCGCGAGTGAAACCGCCTTGAATATCTATCTGCTGGATAAGCTGAAAGAGTTTCATATGAAATATCCGGGTATACGTCTGAAAATCTATAATCACTCAACTCCACAGGCAATCGAGGCAGTGAAAAGTGGAATGATTGATTTTGCGGTCGTGTCAACCCCGGCGGCGGTGGAAGCCCCGCTCAAGGAAATTGTATTGGAGTCTTTTCAGGAGGTATTAGTCGGAGGAAGAACGTTCATGGCACTTGGAAGCCAGGAGATATCGCTGTGGGAATTAAAAAATTATCCGCTGATATGTCTTGGACGTGAGACGATGACATTTCAATTTTATAATCAGTTGTTTTTATCATATGGACTGGAACTGTCCCCGGATACGGAGGTTGCAACGACCGATCAGATCCTGCCACTGGTACGTCATGAGCTTGGACTTGCATTCGTTCCAAAAGCGATGGCAAGGGAATCTATAATGGAAAGAGAAATCGTGCAGATTCCGTTAAAAGAAGAAATTCCGAAGCGGGATATCTGTATGGTATTGGATAACCAGCATCCACTCAGCGCTGCCGCAAGACAGCTTAAGAACATGATATTGCAGGCAGTGGAGGAAGAGAAAGGGGAGTAAACGATGACACTACAACAGTTAAGAAAATGCCGGGATGTCTGTCCCGGCATTTCGTGTTACTTTGTTTAGTTTTTACTGCTCGTATCTGCGTTGCCTGCAGCAGATGTTTCATCTGTTAGATTCTTATCCTTTCTGTGATCTACCCAGAAGCCCCAGACTCCGGCAAGAATTGCAATTGCAGCCATAATACCAACAAGAATATTCATAAACATAGATTAAGTCCTCCATTTTTCAATTTTTAAGTACGCAAAGAAAACTATGTGCATTCATAGTCCCACGTTTAGTCCTGATTAAACTGAAAAATAGTTGGATTTTTTTCCATCCTGTGCATGGATATAGCATAGGATCTTCTGTTGACTGATAATTGTTTTCGACAGAATCGGTTCTGAAAAAATAGCATAGCGGGAGGAAGAAAGCTTCCGTGTATCTGGAAGTGCTGCGATAAAACGGACAGATGTTTCCGCCTGTGCCGGTCCCTGTTTTACATCTTTTATATAAGAGGTTCTCGAAGCAAGGAGAAGCTCGCTTGTATTGATCTGTGTATTTGCAGAGATCGGAAGCTCAACACCACTGACCGTCGACTGTGCGGTAGGGTTTGCCGCATCAAAAAAAGCATCTGCTTCCGTCTGGTTAAAGTACAGACCAGAAAACAGAATTACGATGGAAATAATGAAATTAAGCAATCTGCGATATGATTTTTGACAGTTCATATAAGTCTCATCCTATCTTACAAATACATACAATAAATCTGTAGTTCATCATAGCAGATATGTGATAAAATGTGAAGTAGGTAATTGTAGTTGACAGGCAAAGATTGATGTATGGGAATTGCTTGTGGATATACAGATATAGTATCAATTTATATATGACATAGTAAGAACTTGACAGAGGGAAAAATAAACATGGTGAATCATTTTAATAACAGAAATAGTCAAAAAAAAATCGTCGTTGCAATGGATTCGTTCAAGGGAAGCCTTACTTCACTAGAAGCAGGAAATGCGGTCAGAGATGGAATCTTAGAGAATTATCCGGACTTTGATGTGCAGATATTTCCGGTTGCTGATGGTGGGGAAGGCACGGTGGAAGCACTCACTTTCGGAAAAGAGCATGTGCAGGCACGGACAATCTCTGTGACCGGACCGGTTGGAACGGAAGTCCAGGCATGGTACACAATCTATGGACAGGCAGGAGAAAGGACTGCAGTTTTGGAGATGGCGCAGGCAGCCGGATTACCGCTTGTCCCGGAAGAAAAAAGAAATCCGATGCATACAACGACCTACGGAGTTGGTGAGATGATTTGCGATGCCATTGCATGTGGCTGCCGGAAATTTATCCTTGGAATTGGTGGAAGTGCAACAAATGATGCTGGAATCGGAATGCTGCAGGCACTTGGATTTCATTTCATTGACGAAGCAGGAAAGGAAGTCGGTTATGGCGCGGAGGGACTGGCGCAGGTGCGGTCAATTACGACAGAGGATGTATTGCCGGAGCTTGCTTTGTGTGCGTTCCGGATTGCATGCGATGTGACGAATCCACTGGTCGGTGCGCAGGGGTGCAGTGCCGTCTTTGCCCCACAAAAGGGTGCAGATGCGAAGATGGTACAGGAGATGGATGCGGCGATGAACCGATATGCTGATATTGTGGAAGATATGTACCGGAAAAATCCTACTCTGATGGAAAATCAGCAGATTGGTAATGATGAAGCGGGCAAGAACGTTGAAAAAAACGACAGGCAGAGTCAAGTAAAAAACCGCATGACACCCGGTGCAGGTGCGGCTGGAGGTCTAGGCTATGCATGTCTGATGTTCTTACATGCAGTATTAAAACCAGGCATAGACATCGTATTAGATGAGATACAGATTGCGCAGGCAATTAAAACAGCAGACGAAGTTATTACTGGAGAGGGAAAATTAGACGCGCAGACGTTGATGGGGAAGACACCGATTGGCGTAGCGCGGATAGCGAAGTCGTATAAAGTGCCCGTCTATGCATTTGCAGGATGTTTTGGTGCAGATGTACAAGTGTGTATCGACAGTGGTGTATTTGCCGAGTGCTATGCGGCAAGCGCTGCCTGCACAGAGGAAGAAAAGCGGCTTGCAATGGAGAAAACGCATGCGTATGCGAATTTGAAAGCATGTGTAAAGTCGCATTTTTGCACAGAAAATAATTAACAAAAGCTACACACTTTCTACGGTGCAGGCAGGTATGCCGGTAGAGTGGGTGATTGATGCACCGGAGGGAAGCCAGTTTGCGATTGACCAGATCGGCGAAAGCGGTGGTGGTTGCAATCCGATTCCGATTTCTTCCTCTGATTATACACAGACGGATGATGAAATCCAGATTCCGTATACATATCTGAGCAATTATGAGAGTGCGTTTTCTAATTGGAAATGAGTAAATACAAATAATTCCCCGTAAAAATCTGTAATAATACAAAAATATTGTATTTCGACAATTCATTGGGTATAATTAACATAATTTCTTGAGTGAATAAAAGGATGGGGAGGCAGATAAAATGGCAGATAAAAACACTGCGGATATTGGGTTTGAAAAGCAGATTTGGAATGCGGCATGTGTATTAATGGGAAATCTGGACGCATCTGAATATAAAAGTGTAGTATTAGGTCTTATTTTCTTAAAATATATTTCCAATCGATTTGATGAAAAATATAAAGCATTGCTTGCAGAAGGGGATGGATTTGAAGAGGATATTGATGAGTATACATCTGAAGGTATCTTCTTCGTTCCTGCTGATGCAAGATGGAGTGAAATTGCGCGACAGGCACATACACCAGAAATTGGAACAGTGATTGATAATGCTATGCGTGCGATAGAAAAGGAAAATAAACGTCTGAAAGATATATTACCTAGGAATTTTGCACGCCCCAAGTTGGATAAACGTAGATTGGGGGATGTTGTTGACCTCTTCACAAATATCCAGATGATTGAGCATGGAGATGAAAAGGATATACTTGGACGTACATATGAATATTGTCTTTCTATGTTTGCGGAGCAGGAAGGTAAACGTGGTGGAGAATTCTTCACTCCATCCTGTGTTGTAAGGACGCTGGTTGAGGTACTGAAACCTTTTAAAGGACGTGTCTATGATGGCATCATCCTTGAAATGATGCAACCGTTATAAAAGGGCAATAAACAAATCGGAATTTGGAGGTTGAGGTATGGAGAGGACAAAGAAAAACATTATGATTCTTTGTTATTCGTTTGCAATGATATGTGCGGTTACATTCAGCGCAAGATTTATCAAATACATAGATATTCTTGCACTTGGAATCACACTTCAAGTATTACTCAATATACTAAATGGTATAATTGCATTTGTGGCAATGAAACAAACGAAAATGACAGTGGAAATAGACCTAAGAAACAAAAAGCAATACATTATCGGTGTTGGTATTGCGATTGCCCTTTCTATCGTGATTGCTGTCATTCCTGCACTTTGTGGAGTTTCATTGGTTGGTGGGCATACTGACTTTTCTTGGTTTATCATTATATATGATTTGTTTTTTTATATGCTAATAATAGGTCCAGTAGAAGAATTTATCTTTCGAGTATATTTGCAAGATGTTTTTGTCGGTTTTTTTAACACTCGCAAATGGTTAGGCGTCATAATTGCAGCCCTCTTATTTGGACTTTTGCATATCATCAATGGTAATATAATTCAAGTGTTATTCACCTTTGGAATTGGTCTGGTGTTTGGCTTTTCCAAGTATAAAATCAAAAATTGCGGATATGTTGGGGTTTCATTAGCACACGGACTATACGATTTTTTGAATACCATTGTTAGAATGTTTATCGTTTAATCTATACGAATGACAACTCCCAGTTTGTTTGTGAGAGAATAAAAAAACGGAAATTTCAACATGAGGATATAAAGATGGTCGGAAGAATTTATCACGTTGGATTAACGGTTTCTGACTTGGATCGTTCGATTGCTTTCTACAGAGATATTCTTGGACTTGAATTTCAGGGCGAAATCCTTATGGAAGGCGAAGAGACCGATAAAATGTTTCGTAGAGTAAATTGCAAAGCAAGAGTTGCTTATTTGAATGGCTCCAAGGCTATTGAGGCACCGCCAGTTGAGCTGATTCAGTTTGTAGACAATATAGTAAATCAAATGCAATCAGATTTGTTTACGACATCTATCTCAGAAGTATGCTTCTACACGGATGACATAGATTCTGCCTACAAAATCCTGATTGAAAATCATGTGGAGTGCTTGTCTGAACCACAGTATTTCGATTTCAGGGCTGATGGATTCGGGGAAAGCAGAGCGTTTTATTTCAGAGACTCGGATGGCATCATCCTTGAAATGATGCAACCGTTATAAAAGGGCAATAAACAAATCGGAATTTGTATTATTGAATAAAATGGAGATTTTGATATGAAAGACAAGGCAAACAAGGGTTATTGGCAACGACTTGCAAAAATATATGCACCTTTGATGGAGTCAGATAAGAAATTTTATAATGCAATCTGCGGATATATTAGAGATTATCTCAAATCTGATATGAATGTATTAGAATTAGCTTGTGGAACAGGGCAGCTATCTTTCCCATTGTCTGATTGTACTAATAGCTGGACGGCAACCGATTTTTCGGAAAATATGATTAAGCAAGCGAAAAGGAGAGGTACAACAGAAAAACTTAGTTTTTGCGTAGCCGATGCAACGGCACTTTCATATGAGAATGAAAATTTTGATTGTGTAGTAATTTCAAATGCACTGCACATTATGCCAGAGCCTGAAAAAGCAATGCAGGAAATTCGTAGAGTATTAAAAAAAGATGGTATTTTGTACGCACCAACCTTCTTATGGGCAGAGAAAAAATCAAGTGGTTTACGAAAGCGATTGATGTCTATTACAGGATTTAAAGCATATAAAGAATGGAACAAGGAAAATTTTTGTGAGTTTATTACGGATTATGGCTTTACAGTCGTCAAAGTGAATTTGGTGGATGGCGGTTTAGCTCCTGTTGGAGTTTTGATTGCGAAAAAAACTAATTATTAAATTCCAGTTTCTGTTGCTTAAATAATGGGAATATGGCGTAAAGCAAGGGACGCAACTTAAGGTTGCGTAAATGCAAAAGTAGGTTGGTGGAAGGAAAACATAAATTGAGCTATAATATTTCCTCATAAAGATGAGCCAGAGTATGTTTTATTGGAAATTGACAAAGTGACTTTTTGGGGAGAACACACAACAATACTTGGTTGGTATGAAACATTAGAAAATATTGAAAAAGAAATTAGAGAGATAGCGGGAGCCATTAACAATGGCGATGGTGCATATAGTCTTAAATATAATGCGGAGATAGAACTGGGTGGATTCTTTGGCTCGTCCAAGATAAAGAAATAAGAATGTTATTATGAAAAGCCGTATGCGAGAAAGTCGCACGTACGGTTTTGTGCGGGGCTAGTGTCGTGAGGCACTGGTCTACTCGACTGCGGAGGATGATTATGAGTAGCAAGGAAATTTTTATTATGGCAATAATATTGCTTGTTTCATCGCCAGCTTGGTTTTTAGCAGAACATACTGCGCTGGCTATTATATGGCTATGTGCCGGAGTTGCAGACTTAATCATTGCATTAGTAAAACGCAACAAAGAGAAGAAAAGTAAGTAAAATTCAGCTTGTTGAGAGATTGGAAAGAAGCGTAAGCTTTGAATTTTCCAAATTGTTTAATACATTTTTGAACTGAAAAACTTGATTGAAACCGTTGGTTGACAAATTTCCAAGCATAGGTGGTGGTAATGCAACCTAAAATATTGCTATGATTTTGTCAAGTCAAAAGGAAAGGAGAACTGACAATGAATATAGCAGACAGAATACAATATTTACGAAAACAAAAAGGATATTCGCAGGAGGAACTTGCTGATAAGGTTGGCGTATCAAGACAGGCAGTATCAAAATGGGAAAGTGAACAAACCACACCCGATTTAGAAAAAGTAATCGCTATGAGCGAACTTTTTGAAGTCACAACGGATTATATTCTTAAAGGAATAGAACCAGTATCAACAACGAATAGAAAGACTGTTAAGACGTTGTACTTAGGGTTTGTTTTAATATTTGCAACCATAGCAGGAATATGGTCTTTTGCTGCAAACCGATTTGATTATGATGAAATTATTATGATTATTTTAGCAGGCGGCGTAGTTGGTTTAGGAACGGCTCTAATTGTTCAGGTAATCGGCAGTATAGTTTCAAACAAGAAACAATAATAAAAGTGAAACTTTCAGTAATACGCTCTGTTGAAGTGTTGATTTTTCTACGATATACTCCTACAAAAAAAGGAGTGTTTCATTATGGGAAAGGAAATCTATAACATTATCAATGATATGGCAGAGGTATTGAATGCATCGCAGATGCAGAAACTACAGGAAGTGTTGGTTAATCGTTTGTCGGAAAATCGTGTGCCTGATTATTTACAAACTCGTAATGAGGAATTCCTGGATATGTTTCTAACGGCTAAACATTTAGAAGGCTGTTCGGATAAGACGATATGTTATTATAGGTGTAATATCCAGAGAATGTTGGAAACAGTAGATGTTCCGGTTATAAAAATATCTACAGAAATGCTACGAAAGTACCTGTTAGAGTATCAATCGATTAATAATTGTGGAAAGGTTACTATAGATAATGTTCGCAGGAGCCTTTCCACATTTTTTTCATGGTTAGAGGAAATACGAATTCAATGGGAAATGTTCCAGCACTTATGAGTGCATCACCTCTTTCAGATTTTTATAAGCTTGAATCTAAGTTAAAGGGAAAGAGTGGAGATGCAAGTATTTGCAATATAGAGAATATATTGTCCGATTTAAAGATAGATATGCCCGTGTTTAATACATGCGCTTTCCTTACAAAAGCGGAAACTAAGCTGACTGCTGGAAATGGTGATGGCGAAGAATATTATATGTTACGTGATTGGAAAATGAATGATGATGGACGATTATATAATATGTGTAAGATGATGGAAGCTATTAATCATACAGCTTTATATAGAGTTGATTTATATCCAGTTGAAAAGAGTGCTTCCTTACGTGATGGATTAAAAAAACCATTGAGCATTTTGAGAAGAAAGCAGGATGAAAGGGGAAGTATTTCAAAGAAAGATTACGAAGGGAAAGATGTTCTTGATAATTATGAGGAGCTGATTGAAAAATATGACTCTTCACCTCATTTTATAGTTAATATTTTAGCACTGACAAATGGAAAAGAAGACGCAGTTTCTATTTTGGATTCAGCAGGTTCTGAAAGTTTAACAAAAGGAAAATACAACATTTCGACATTTGCTTCTAATTTTACTATAGATTGCTTCTTAAATGGAAAAGTAGACGAATTGGAAAATCTTCAAGAAGGAATGATTGTAAGACCTGGAAAACCTGGGCTGATTATCTGCAGAGAAGATGCTTCAAATATCAATTTGAATTATCTGCCAACTTTGTTTTCTCTTGAAGAAGTTGCTCCTTTTTTTAGGTTCCCGGCATTGTATGATGGAGAAATTGTACAGATATCAAAGGAAACTGCCCCGATTGCAGTTGGTAAAGAAGGATCGCTGTTTCTAGGAAAAGATAAAAATGGGTACGATGTATTTTTTCCACTTTCGCTATTGCCTAAGCATGCTTTTGTTTCTGGTGTTCCTGGTTCGGGTAAAACGAATACCATGCACCATATTACATCTTCTCTTTGGAAAGAGCATAGAATTCCATTTTTGGTATTGGAGCCTGCAAAGCAGGAATATAGGGCATTAGTTAATGATCCGGGAATGAAAGAAATGTATTTGTTTTCACCAAATGCAGACATGAGTTTTCCTTTACATATCAATCCTTTTGAAATGCCTAAAGGAACGTTGGTTGCAGAACATATTAGAAGATTGTGCTCTGTGTTTGAAGGGGCATTTCCTCTTGAACCGCCTATGCCTTTCTTACTTGACACCGCAATAGAAGCGGTTTACAGAGAATTGGGGTGGATTCCAGAACATATCTACACGGGAAATGAGAAGGAAGAAGACAGTGAACGCAAGCGACCGTTGCCTACAATGTCTATGCTATATAGACGATTAGAACAAGAACTGAAATCTACCCAATATAGCGATGAGGTTAGAGGAAACTTGGAATCAGCATTAAAGGTTCGAATTGGAAGCTTGCTACGAAGAGAAATGGGAGATGTTTTCGATGTACCTGAGTCAACATTCACTCCAGAAAAGTGGTTGGAAGTTCCGGCAGTTATTGAGCTTGAATCAATGGGAACAGGACCGGCAAACTTCCTTACTTTAATGTTATGTTCATTAATTCGTGAGACCTTAAAAGTTAATCCAAAGTATGATGGAGATGTTAGGCATGTGATTTTCATTGAGGAAGCACATAATCTCATTGGACCAGAATCAGAACAACAGACTGGTGCTGATGCAGATCCTAAACAAGCAGCAACAGCGTTTGTTGTTAAGATGCTAGCTGAAGTACGTGCTCTAAAAGAGGGAATTGTCATAGCAGATCAGTTGCCTACGGTGATGGCTCAGGAGGTCTTAAAAAATACAGGTCTTAAGATTGGATTAAGAATAACTTCCCAAGATGACCGCTCATTATTAGGTAGTACGATGGCTGCTAGTTCAATGCAACTTGAGCAAATGGCAACGTTTGCAGTCGGTGAATCATTGATTTTTTATGAAAAATTAATGAGACCATTTACTATGAGAATTAATGAGTGGTGGGGAGAAATCGAGAATCCTGCTGAAAAAGAAGAAATGGTTTCATCGAAAAATGATTCTGATTTGAGACGAGCATTAAGTAATAGTGATACCTATAAGGATGAAAATTTAAAAAGTATAAGAATAATAGGACGAAAGTATTTTCGGATGTTTTCTGAACTTGAGAATAAACTTAAACCTATTACCTACTGGCTACATACTGCTATTTCTCAAAAGCAGAAAATAGAGAAATTATATTCGTATTTGGAGAAAGTAGAATTAGGTGAAATTGACGATACGGCAAAAGATGAAAAGTATGATCAGTTAGAAACGCTTCAATCTATTAGGGAAAACATTCTTAAGGACAAGAGCAAAATACAGGAGATTGTTAATGAAATTAGTACCATTGAAAATTGGATTAATAATCTCGAACGTCTTAAAAATGGAAGGTGGACTCGGTTTGGTGCACCCGAATCAGAACTTATAAAAATCACTTTGTTACAGACTCAAATGGCAGATGTGTTATTAAGTATCTATAAGACATTAATTGGTGCATTAGGCGAAGTAAAGGAAGTTCATATAGTTGATAAAAAAGTAGATAAGATATCGTTGCTTCTGAAAAATCTTAATGAAGATTTAAATGATTATATTAAGATTTTTGGCGCAGAATCAATTATGCAATGAAAGGAGAACAACGGCTATGGGAAGCTTTAGAGAAAAAAAACGCGAAGGTATAAAGGAAATGCAAGAAAATAGTAGCGAAACAACTGAGATGGGTTCAGAAATGACTGAACAGGCTGATCAGATTAATTCGATATTGGAGAGCATTGATTTGCAGGATGAAGAAGATGTTCAAGCGATAAGTGAGACAGGACGCGCTTATCAAGCAAGCTTTGATAGTGCATTTAGTGAGCAAGTAGAATCAGCTGGTGAGGAAATAGAACAGCAGGGTGAGCAAATCAAGGGAGAGACAGAGAGGGAACTAGATAATGTACGATCTGGAATTAGTAAACTTGAACAGGCTGGAGGTATTTCAGACATAGGAAGAGACGCTGCAGAAGCTGGTAGTTCATCTCTTGAAGGAAGCGCTGGTGAGTATGAAGATATTATATCTGAAACAGATAATGTAGTTGATGACACAAAACAACAGATACAGAATCTTAAGAATAACTTAAGCGGCATTTTTGGATAAAGATTTCTTGTAAGATAGGAGAAATCGATTATGGCAAAAAGCATTAAGGAAATAGGGAAAAGAGCTGAAGCCCTTATTGAGCAGGGAAAAGATGCAGATAAAAAAATACAAGGTTGTCAAGCTAGAGTTGCTTCTGCAAGCAGTAGAGTTGCGGTAGCAAGACGGCAACTTGCAGCTGCAAGTGAAACTGATGATGAAGGTACCCCAAGAGGTGACGTAGACGCAGCGAGAGCACAATTAAGCATGGCGCAAAATCAGCTTGCGGCAAGCCAAAGAGCTTTATCTAGTGCGCGAAGTGATGCTGAACGAATAAAGCAACAAAAGAATACTCAAGTTAGAGAAATTGAAAAACACAATCAAATTGAAAAAACGAATTTGGAAAAGCTGAAACAATTGAGACGTAGTGCCTTTGGTTCAGACTCAAGAGCACTGACAGAAGGCATGGCTAGCAGATTAAATGAAGCAGAAGAATCAAGGGTTACACTATTGCGGAGCATGGGCATTGATGTTACGCCTGAGTATGTTTTGGTTGGTGACGATGGAGGTTCTGCTTCCGAGTGGAAAGGCGGTAACTTCTCAGCGTTAGATACTTTGGGTTCAATTCAACATTATGAAGGTGGTGGTAATGGTACGTCAGATGGTGTAGCGAACGGAAAAGGTATTATAACACCATTGGGTGGAGGTTTGGGTAACCTTATTAGTAACTTGTTTTGCGGAAAAACAAGCGTTCGTATTAATCAGATTGATTTAAAAGAGTATGCCAATAAGCAGTATACAGATCGAGATGAATTGAGTGATGAAGTTGATTTTTATGCAGAAGCATATCAATCCAACGGTATAGATTGGAATAGAACTATAAGAGCGCATGAAAGTTCTAAAGATATTGAAATGTTCAGAGCGATTATAAATTCACACCGTATTGGAGAGGATTCTATATTCTATAGAACGGCATCGTTAAACGATCTTGGGACTCAATATGCAAACTTACCACTTGAAGAATTAGTTGGTAAATGTTATCAATTTGAAGGCATAATGAGTACAGCTAAATCGACCAAATTCGCATCTGATAAAGTGGTGTTTGAAATAAAGGCACCCAAAGGTACTGTTGGCTTGGACCTAACGAAAGTTCTATATTATCAGGAGGCGATGTTTGATTCTCCATATTGTTACGTTGAAAGTGCTGGCATACCACCAGGACATTCAACACCTCATGTGGTTATACGTATTCTCAGTGAAGATGAATTTAATAAAATGAATTTAGTGAACAGTAATCTAAATTCAGTCAGTACGCATGAAGCTCTCAAGCAGTATATGAATGCTAAGTATGACATACAATTAGACGATTCAATCAGCAAGTTAAACATAGATACTGTTAAAGGGGCTATTAGTGGAGTTGAAACAATAATAAATGATTATCCGGAAGTGGGGAAATTTTTGAAGTCAGGGATAACATCATCCTCGGGTGTTATGTCATGTACAGGAAGCAAATTGTCGTTTAATCCAGACTATTTTTCTGATGATCATAAATTAAGAGAAACGTGTACAAATATGTCTAATAGAGGTTTTTGGGTTAAAAATGCAAGCCCGACTTCGATAGGTGTACATGAAGCGGCACATGGTGTAGAGTGGGCACTTATTCAAGCAAATCGAAAATATGTTACCGATGGTCAAAGGGTGTCTGCGTGGAATAATTGTAGTGAGGCAACGAATATCGTACGTGTGGCTTGCGATAATTTGAAAAGGACTCCGTATGGCGCTGGAAAGAGTAGCACAGAATTAATCAGATCTATTTCTACATATGCAATGGAAAATGATTCTGAAACAATGGCAGAAGCATTTGCGGATGTATATGCTAATAAAGAAAATGCTAAACCATTATCAAAAGAGATTACGAGATTAACGAAATCTATAATGAACAAATATAAAGGAGGAATATAGTATGCTTACATTTGAAGAAGCACCTTGGATTGAATATTTGGAAATCGACGAAGAAACTCGGCAGCGTAGATTACGCGATGATACACCAGAAGAAATTCGTAGAAAGTATGAAGCGTATTATAACAAACAAATCCAACAGAGTGATGAAATGAGACCAAAATAAAAGGATTAGCTATATTATAAATTATTAATAGTTTAGGAGGAACAAGATGGCTAAGTATGTATGTAGTTTGTGCGGTACTATTTTAGAAGGAGATGTTGCGCCTACAGAATGCCCTATGTGTTATGCGAGAAATGACAGATTTTGTGTTGTAGAAAGCTCTGTTAACGGTGTGGATAAGAGCGCAATAAATGCTGAAAATTATAGCAACTGGAATCATTGGAGAGAAATGCCTGTTGGGCATGGTCAAGCAGTGACAGCTATACAGGAATTGCTTGGACATACAGATGCATTTATGAAGGAATTAAAGAATGCAAGGACTGAGTGGCAGAACGCCAAAGAACATAGCCAACAAATCTATGACAGTGTGAGAGCCAGTGCAACAGCTCAGTGTGAAAATGAAAAAACAAAATATGAAAGTGAGTGCCAAGGTGCAGTTAATCAGCAAGAGAATAGAAAGAATACATTAAAGAGCGTATATCATATATGTTCTAATTTTGTAGACAATGTTCCTTCTAAAAATACGGGAGGGGCGAAACAAGCGGCTAGAGCAGGATTGAACTACGTTGAAAGTGCACAACGTGATGTAAGAAATGCCTTGGACGCAAAGATACAGGCTTATCTAAATTTAAGAAACTGCCAAATTGCAGAATCAGAGCGCTTGAGAAACGAAAAAATTGATAGGGCACGTACAGAACAGATAGACAGAGATACTCAAGCTGAGCATAGGTATGAGACACAGAGAAAATCTATTTGCGAAACTAGAAGAAGTGATGTCGCTAAGGGATTCGGAAAAGAACTTATAAGAACATATTCGCAAGAGGTTTTATCATCAAGATTTAATGCGGCTAGTTATGAGTGTCCAACAGATATACCAGAATATATTATGCTGGGAAGTATTGGTGCGACATTCCCTATGACCGGACAGGAAGAACAGGCTGTAATCCAGGCTGTTGAAGCTCAAACAGGAGATTATTTTTGCGAGAAAAAGGCGGGGGAATATACGGTTCTTATTCCATACGCTCAAAGACTTGCTGACGGAATTTCATTGTTAATGAGATATGCACCTAATGACCGTGAATATGTTCAAAACATGATTCAAACGCTGTTATTAAAAATGTTTATGTCATTCCCAGCAGGTAAACTAGAGGCAACGATGATTGATCCACTTGAATTGGGGGCGAGTTTCTCAGATATTCCTAAGTTGGCAGAAGGCCCTAACTCAGCAAGAATTATTGATACAAAGATTTGGAGTAAAGAAAAAGACATTGAAACTGCAATTGCAACACTGCGTCAAAGACTAGAAAACATGACACAGGCATATGGTGGAGATCAAGAAAGTAGACTGAAGAAGGAAGTAATTAGAGTACTTGCAGTTACTGATTTCCCAGTAGGATTTAATGATACTGCACTTAAAGATTTACACGCAATCGTAAGAAATGCTGCATCATTAGGAGTCTGTGTACTTATATGTGCAAACGATGCAGAACTCAATAAATTAAAGGAAAGAAATGGTACATTAGTAAATGAAATTACTCAGAGTGTTGTAGAAACAAAATCCAATGGAGATAAGTTGATGCTTGTTGCAGATAAGTCAGGTAGGATGTTCTTGAAATTGGATTCTATGGCTGATGCGATGGAGAGAAAAGATACTATTCTGTCTATGATTAGTGGAGTCATTGAACACATGCAATTAAAAATTGAGCATTTTGATAGCATGTATAAGGACGATATATATGACAGTAACAATTGGTTTACTGGTAATCATGATGAAATAGCTATACCAATTGGTATTAAGGGGGCTAATACGATTGTAAAGATGATACTTGGTAGAGGCGGCGGAAGTACAGAGCACCATGTTCTTATTGCAGGACAAACAGGTGCTGGCAAATCTACGCTGCTTCATACATTAATCATGAGTACTATGATCAGCTATTCTCCAGATGAAGTTCAAATGTATCTGCTTGACTTTAAAGAAGGTGTTGAGTTTAGCTCATATACTAGATATAGATTGCCTTCATTAAGAGTAGTTGCTATTAACAGTGAGCGTGAATTTGGCTTGACTGTTTTAAAGGAATTATGTGCAGAGCTTGAGATAAGAACAAAGCATTTTACTCGTTATGGTGTATCAGATATTAATGGATATGTTAAGTTGGCAGATGTGCCTAAGGTACCTAAATTATTATTAATATTTGATGAAGTCCAAGAATTATTTAGAAGTGGTGCCGATGGAGATTCGATAAGTAAGGGGTGTTTATCTTGCTTAAATAAGCTGGTTATGCAGGGAAGAGCAATGGGTATACATATTATTCTTGCTTGTCAGGATTTCCATAACTGTACAGGACTTGAGACATATTTTAGTCAGATGGCTGTTAGAATTGCAGTTAAAGGTTCAGAAGAGGGAGCTGCATCTATTTTAGCTTCTGGAAATGAAGGAATTAAAACTTTACAAAATCAGCCGGCTGGAGCTGCAATATATAATGGTGGTGGCGGTGTAGAATCAGCTAATAATTTCTTCCAGGTAAGTTATATAAAGGAAGAAGAAAGATTAGAACTCTTAGAGAGGTTGGATTCATATTATACAGATCCGGATGTCTCATATTTGTATGAAGATAAACAGACAAGAGTGTTGATGACAAATGCAGAGGATGATATTCATAACTGCTTTAATCAATTAATTTTAAATGGCTCTAGTACGATTAGTCATCTAGCATCATCAAAAGATGGATATGGCCTTCTTTTAGGACAAGGATTTGGTAAAAAGAGTATCTTTATGCCAGAAATCAGAAGAAAAGATGGAGACAATCTTCTCGTAGTAACAAAAGAAGAAAAGATGGCATTAAGTATATTTGAATTAGCGACAATGAGTGTTTTATACGAAGAATTACATACAGAGGCAGATAAAACAAATGCTTTAGTATATGTGATTGATCTGTTTGCAGATGAACTTTCAGATGGAGAATGTGATTTCGATTACTTGGAGGAGCAGTTCCCACAGCAAGTCAAGGTTGCAAAGATTGGAGCTGCAGAGGAGTTATTGTCAAGTTTATACGACACAATGATTTCTCGTTCTGAAGGTCTGGTTCCATCTACAGAGAGAATCTTTTTGATGTTTTTTGGAATTAACAGAGCACGTAAATTAAGAAATGGTGGTATGTATGATACTGATTCAAATGATGAAATGAGTGCACTTGAAAAACTGTTAAAGATTCTTAAGAACGGTCCAAAAAATGGCATTAATTCCATTTTGTGGGGCGAAAGTTATCGTAGTATTGAACTTATGTTAGGGGATTCTTTTGATGCTTTGTTTGGTAAAAGGATTGCATATGGATTGGATTCGGATATCATGGATTTTCTTGTTGCTGAAACCGATACTAAATCACTGAATGGACAAACAGCTGTGTATATGGATGTTAATACAGATGTTAAGAACACTCACTTTAGACCATATGATATTCCTGCTAAGGTATGGGTTGAACGTTATGCGGAAGTGTATGATAGAATCGTTAATGAAGGAGGTATCTCAGAATGAAAATTGAAGAAGCGAGAAAGCAAATTAATGATGCAGAAAGCAAAGTAAATAATGCATTTTCTGATATGAGAAGATCTGCTTTTGATATGGATGGTGCTACAGAAGCTGAAGCACATAAAAATACAATTAAGAAAACACTTATACCTTTAATAGCTTGCCTCATAGGATTCTTCAGTTGTGTTTCAGATTCTTGGGGATCGGGAATTGTATTAATAATTATCGGTGTGGTTGTATCATATAAGATGCATGAAGGGGCAATATTGGGAGAGAAAAAAATTTCTAATTTGGCGAAAGATCTTAGTAATCAATTAAATCAGTATCCTAAGTTATAGAGAGATACCAGACTATGGAGAGATTATTAAGTTTTTTGATGAATAATATTAGACAAGGAGGTGGAAAACGTAATGACTGATGAAATGTGTGATTTTTTGATTAAAGAGTGTTATGAGATTGCAGAAAGATTTGAAACGATGGAAATTCCTAAAATGATTTTGCGTGAAAAAAGTAAGAATATAAAATTGCTCGAAGGAATTATTCCGCAAGACGATTCTCTTTGTTCAAGCAAATCATATATGCAAAGTGTATCGGAAGTTATGTATGAGCTATCCATGGAAGGATTGGGTGGAGAAACTAAAAAAGATTTTCCATTAAGTCATGTGGTTAGTAGTATTCCTGAATGTGCAGAAAAAAATTATATATTAGCTCTATTGGAGTTGAGAAGAGGAACAAACGAGATGCACAGATTATCGGCACTTCAATATTTATCGAGAGCTTTATCTGAGGAACCTAATGATCCTAGATTTCGAGCTTTAACTCAGATATTAAGAGATGCCTAAAGGATTGAAAAGGAATGAAAAGGATATGGATACTAGAAAAGTTATCTATTTTTTGAACATACTAAGATCAAATACAACAGGACATAGTGAGGAACTTGCAAATATCTATAAAAAAGCATTGGATGAAAATGATGCAGTAGCTGATTTGAAGAAACTTTTAGATGGGGCGAATTATTATGGAATAATAGGCGAAAATCTATACAATGAAGGGAAAAATAAAATAAAGGAACTGTATGATGCTCCTACACATGCATTAGATTTATTACCGGAAATCGTCCAATGTGCAGAAAGTATAAATTTACAGGTTAAAATAAGTCAGAATATTTTGAAGAATTCTCATCAGACAATGGAAACGGTTTCCGTTATAAAAAAGAAAGATGTTATTGCATATTTTGAAGCATATAAGATGATTGCTAATGTTAGTGTTTATATGTCGTGTTTATATGGAGGAATTGACTCAATAAAGTACATGTCATGGAATGATTCTGTTGGAATTCAAGAAATGATTTATTTAATTAACACGAAGTATCTCCCATTATTATGTGCTATAAAGCGATATAATGATAGTTGGGTAATTAGAAAACGTAACTTGGGCGGAAAGGCACTTTTCGGCGGGGATGCTTTTTACATTACATATGAAAACACAAGAAAGGTGGATGTATTATGCAGTGCGTTACATAAGGAACCCATGGGAACACACTCCTTTTTGAATATAGATGCTTATGAGACTAATGAAAATGATGTTCCTTTTTGCTGGGGAATTGGAAATATTATATCCTTTTCTCCAAACGAGGCACTTTCATATCTCCAAAAGGATATTGCAACTCATGTAGCAACACCGACCAATATTCATTTTAAAGGAAAAATGCCTACACCTATTGAATGCATAAAAAAATTGTCTGGGGGAAGGCCGTTTTGTTTAACTCCAGAAGAATTTACTAAAGTGTTAAATCAGTGGGTGATTGGCAAAGAAATCGAAGATAGAAAAAGGACTCATAATTGTTTGTTTTGTAATAGATATATTAATGGCAATAAGTTAGTTTGTGATAGTCATTTTATTTCTGAATTATAAGTAGGTGAGTTGAGACTTGAAGATAAGTGTGGAACGAATATATTATCCGGTAAAAGTTTTAGGACCTGGAGATAGAGTGGGAATATGGATGAGAGGCTGTGATAAGAATTGTGATGGATGTCTCAGTCCAGAAATGAAAATATATGATAAATCGAAAGAAATTAATATTAATGACATTGTTCGAATGATTTCATCTATTCCTAACAGGATTGAGGGTGTGACTATTTCTGGTGGAGAACCATTTTATAATCCAGCGGCACTTTGTGAATTAGTTAGTAAGTTGAATGACATTACTGATGACATTTTAGTTTTTAGTGGGTATACATACGAGGAATTAATCGTTCGAAATGATGAAAATATCATTCAAGTTTTTAAAATAATTTCTGCAATTATTGACGGACCTTTCTCGAAGAAATTACATTCGGATATAGGATTAAAAGGTTCTTCAAATCAAAGAATAATTGCGTTTAAACATTTTGACAAATATGAGAATGTTGATTTCGAACGAAGAGAATTGCAGATTGTTATTGCTGATAAGAGATTAATTTCGATTGGAATACCATAAATATTAGGAGTTGATTTGATCAATTAATAGTTCGGAAACCGTAGAACCATTGATAATAAAGCAAGGGATAAATGCTTCGGAGACGATAGAACCATTAATGGTAAATAGAGGAATAAATACATCCGAAACAATACCACCCTATGGAGAGACGAAGCATGTAGATAGTATAATATTAGGAGCAGGAGAATCAATATCTGATAGCTATATAATTAATTCGATGCTTGCCAAACAAGGAAAGCAAGCGGATGTTTACCTTGCAAAAAAATGGGGTAAAAATTATGTTGTTAAGCATTATCACGGAGGTTGGAAACCTTCAGGTAAAATTAAAGATTTTTTATCGAATGTTAGACATCCTAATATTGCGCATGTGCTTGAAAATGGGATTTATGGTGAACGTTATTATGAAATATATGAACATTATTCAAACGGCACATTGGAAGAGGCCGGGGCTCTTCCAATTAATTATATTCAAAATGTAATAGTTCCATCAATTAATGAGGGACTTCATGAATTGCATATAAATGGGATAGTGCATTGTGATATAAAGCCAAGCAACTTATTTTTTTCAGATGATAAAGATCGAATAATAATTGGTGATTGTGGTATTAGCGGATACATAAATGATGAGGGTTCAGCAATAGAGTCAGTACGAGGAACACCCGAATATGCACCAAGAGTAAAATCGTTGCTATGGAGTGCAGCAATGTCACCCACATATGATTATGGTTCATTTGGTTTGGTGCTTTGTAAAGCGGTTCTCGGGAAATCTATTTTCACTGGAATGTCAGTTGAAGAAATATCTGCAGCATGGGAACACGGAATAGAATTGCCGAGCAATATTAGTGGACGTATTGCGTCGTTAATCAAAGGACTGATTAACGAGAATGAGGAACAACGTTGGGGATATTTACAAGTAAAGCGTTGGTGCGAAGGTGAATATTTAAGCAGTAATAATCGTTGTATTTATTCACGAACACGTTCTGAACGAAAGAAGGTACCTTTGATATTTGGAAGAATTGATGGTGCTACAGTCACAGTAACTTCTTTGCACCAGCTGGCTAACGCGATTAAATCTCAATGGCTCCAGGCAACGAAAATAGTTAAGCGCCGAGAGGTAATAGATTTTGTAAGACAGTATAATGACAAAGTCGTTGATGAAATACGTAAACTACAGCAGATGCAAGATGTCGATGCAGCAGTTTTTCGTCTGTTGACATTTATTGATGATGAAAACGAAAAAATAAGCTATTGCAATAAAGAATATAGTTCATTAAGTGATTATGTGGGAAAACTGTCCACTGGGAAGGATGAGATAGCAAAAAAATTTGTATCATCGGGGCTGTTGGTATTTTGGCTAAGATATAATGGATATGATGAGGTTTATGTTGAAAAATTAGAGGCATTAATTAAAAGAAATGGATGCAATGACATGGCAAGCATATCTACAATTTGTTTTGCACTGCAAGGAAAGAAAAATATACAATTATTTGATACAGAAGTTAACTCATTAAATGAATTGGTAAGTATTATTAGTAAGAAGACGATTTTAGAAATTCATAATCTCCTTGAACAAGATAACTTTATTGCATGGATGAATAGAATAGGTTACGAAAAAGAAATGCGAAAGATGAGAGAGGTGTAAATTGTGAGTAGCTACTATACAACGGCACAATTGGAAGCAATGCGGAAAGCAAAATTAAAAGCTGATTTACTTGCAGGAATAGAGCGTTTGTCAGCTCAATTAAAACAAGAATATAAAAATGATGTTGAATGCTGTAGAAGTTCAAATATTATTACATCTATTTTTAAAGAGGATGAAGTTGCTGGCGGATATGATGATGACAATGAAGTTGATGTAAATGATATTTATGTAGCCGATGTAAATGATAATTGTGAACATGAAGAATTAGATTTTTCAGAATTATTAGCGGTTGTACATAAAGAAAATATTTTGGTAACCGAACTTAATGAATGGTTAGAAAAAGCTGAACAACGTGTGATATTTCGAAAAAAAGATGAGGAAGATAGGATACGTCTTTTAAAGACACTAAGTGAGATAGTACAAGATATTTCACTTGATATAGAGGACAAAATAAAAGCAGTAAAGATGAGAGTTACAGCTTATATTGATAGTAGTTATATTCCTACTGAAACAGAATTGTGTGAAATATCAGAGGACTATTTTGAATATGTTGCTTTGTGTCAAATGCTTGATATTACTCCAAGAGAAAAATATCCATATAGGGTTCGTCTTGAAATTGCAAGAATGAAAACAGTATTAGAAAAACGAGCACAGGATGAATACATTATGGAAATGATTCAGGAAATAATGACTGAATTGGGTTGTGATATGAGAGAAGAAGTTGTATTGGATCATGTAAACGGACGTAGGTTCAAAGTAGATGGTCATGAGGTTTGCGATGTGTTTGTTGGAAGTGACGGAAGTGGAATAATGTTTGAACCTATTGTAGAAATCTCTAGAAATAATGTGTCCACTGCGACTATTGAAACTGATATTGGTCATGTATGTTCTCTTTATAAAGAAGTGGAAGATAGGGCATTTGAGCGTGGGATAGTTCTGAATAGAGTTTATTTGGAACCTTTAACAGCACAGGAATGCTGTACAGAAGAAAAGGTGTCTGCTCAAAAAAAGAAAAAAAGAAAATCAATTTCACAAAAATTGAAAGCGATTAGACAGGAGGGATAAGATGGCATTTTGTAAGATTTGTACATGTGGTAAAAAGGTTATATTTGAGCGAAGATTCAGTTTCCCAGATCAGTGTCCGGATTGTGGCAGAAGATTGATGGATTTTCAGACCTATTCAGAAGAAGATCTTCCTGCGGAAAAAGAAGTGAATCAGTCAACTGAAACTGTAGTTGAAAAGGAAGTAATTAAAAAAAAGTCTTTCGTAGAAACTGATAAAGTGAATACAAGTTATGCACTACATTTGGAAGATGGAAATGAAATTAGTATTCCAGATGAAGGTGGAATAATTGGACGAACAGAAATAGGTGCGGAGATATTGGCTCCTTACAATTCCGTAAGTAGGAAACATATTAAGGTCATCGTTAGAAAAAATATTGGAGTTATGATAGAAGATCTTAGTAGCTATGGAACATTAATTAATGGACAAAGAATCGAAAGAAACTCTCCGACCATAGTAAAATCGGGAGCAATAATAACTTTGTGTAATGTAAAGGCAGAATTAATTGCGAAAGGAGATTAACGAATGAAAGGGGAAAAATGGCAAAGAGATTTGTCAGTATATCGTGATATCAATACTGCATTTATTATTGAAGGAAATGTGCATGATTTACAACCTTGGATTTATGAAGATGATGGAAGTTGTGAACCAGTAAATCTCTCTCTATATTTAAATAGATATTTATCTGAGTGTGGATATGATCCCGTTGTTTTTTATAATAGAGTTGATGGTTTTTATAATCCATATTCTGTAGATATGGTTGATACTTTTTATCGGGAAGTGAGCTCAGGTGCTAAAAGTTCGAAAGCAATTGATTCGGCGACTGAGAGCATTAGAAAGTGCTTAGGTGGAACTATAAGACCTTCGGCAATAGTTATTGATTTAGCAAATACAATCGCAACATCTCCAGATAATTTAAGCGATGAAGAGGTTGAGTATTATACGAGACTGATGTTGGCAACAAAAAATCCAACGCAGGCGATTAGTATGCGAGATAAGAAACCACTCACAAATCTTTTGTTTCTGATTGTTGAGAAGGTTAATGATATTCCAGTGTGGTTTTACTTAAATAATCCATATGTTAGGACATTGACAATATCGAAACCGGAAAAGGAAATTCGGTCAGCTGTAATTGATGCAAGAATCGATTTTATTGAAGGAGCAAAGGATATAAGTGCCGAAACACGCAGTAATATACAAGAGGAGTTTGTTGCCCTAACAGAAGGAATGACTTTAGTTGAGATATTCGGTGTTTTTTCTTTGTGCAGACAAAAAGAATACTCTATACATCAAATAAGAGAAGCGATAAAGATGTTTAGATATGGCGAGACAGAAAGTCATTGGGATAAAATTGATACTGAAAAGGTTAAGAATGCTGAAAAATACTTATCCCAAAGAGTAAAAGGTCAGCAACAAGCTGTTGGAAAAGTAGCGAAGATTCTCAGTAGAGCTTGTTTGGGATTATCCGGAATTCAAGGTGGTGCAAGTAGTAGACCTAAAGGAGTAATGTTTCTTGCAGGACCAACGGGTACAGGAAAGACGGAACTTGCAAAAACGATTGCTGAATTTATTTTTGGAGATGAGAGTTTTGTTACAAGGTTCGATATGAGTGAGTATCAGCAACCACATTCGGATCAGAAATTACTTGGAGCACCTCCTGGATATATAGGATATAGTGATGGTGGACAGTTGACAAATGCTGTAAAAGCTAATCCATTTTGTGTATTGCTATTTGATGAAATTGATAAAGCACATCCCTCTATTTTAGATAAGTTTCTTCAGATATTGGAAGATGGTAGAATAACCGATTCGGCTGGTGAAACAGTATATTTTACAGAAGCTTTAATTATTTTTACAAGTAATCTAGGTGTGGTTGGAACAGACAGCGAAAGTGGAAAACACTTTCAAACTATTACACCAGATATGAGCTTTGAACAGGTAGAAAAGGAATTGCTTTCTACAATAAAAGATTATTTTAAATATACTATTCAACGCCCTGAACTATTGAATAGAATAGGAGATAATTTTATTGTTTTTGATTTTATAAGAGAGGACATTGCACAGGATATATTAGATATTAAGATTAATAAAATAATAGAAAATCTTGAAAGGGAGAAGGACATTATTTTAACGATTGATGCAGGATTTAGAAGGTTTCTTTTGGATAAAGCTAAGGAAAATCTTGAAAATGGAGGTAGAGGAATAGGGAATGTAGTTGAGACAGTTCTTATTAATCCATTATCAAATATTATTATTCGAGAAATAGATAAAGGGAATAAAGACATAAATATTACAAGCGTAGATGATGAGGGTGAAATAGTTTATGATGCTAGTTAATGTAAAAGGATATATGAAATTGGTTCTATGCCAAGAAGTATAAGCTGAAAAGCGGCTGCCCTCCCTTTTCTTGAAAGGAGTGTTATTCAACTCATCGAGCTTTTCTTTTACCGCTGCTTTTACTTCTTCCAAAGAGAAAAATTTTTGATTCATGAGTGCTGCAATAATCCATGTCGTTGCAAACTTTACGGTACTTTCGGCAAGACTCATATCTTGCGGTGCCCTTACTCTGGCAGGAACGATTGCTGTTTCATAGTATTCAGCCATTTCTGCATAGCTCTTATTAAGAATAGTTTCATAACGGGTATTTTTTACAACACCGGTTTTGAGATTATTCGGAATCAGAAGCCTTGCAACGCCACCAAAGTATTGATACGCATGAACATGACATAATAACCAGTTGGTGATCTTCATGTCATCGCATGCCTCAACATATGCATAGCAGTTGCATGGAAGTACCGCTACAAAAAGATATGCATCGTAGGCATCCTCGGTAACACGATCATAGTAAGGAATCGTTGTTCCAGCCCAGTCTACCTGCATTGCATCCCCAGGCTTATGTGAGATACGCATAGTTGCCTTTGTAAGTCTTGCCCATTTACGATATTTATCGCAAAATTGAGTATACATGTAGGGTGTAAGCTTTGAAGAATAGCACTCAGAACAGTACTCAGTCCAAAACAAGGTAAGATTTACACCTGGTTTTGCTAATTCTTTGTGAATGTAGTTATAATCTGTTGTGCTAAACTGTAGTTGTAACACACCGACCTAATAAGATATAATCTTAGGAGGAAACGAGGTATGTTACAAATGAACCAAAACTACGAACCAGAATTCAAGAAGAAGATTGTCCGTCTTCATCTCGAAGAGGGTAAATCCCTCAAAGGTCTTGCTGCTGAATATGGTGTATCCAAAGCAAGCATTTCCATTTGGACCAAACAATTCCGCGAAGAATGCCAGACTAGTGAAGAAGCCAAAGCCGATTATGATTACATGAAGGAGAATCTTCAGCTCAAAAGGCAGCTTGCAGAGCTTCAGAAGGAAAATGAATTTCTAAAAAAGCAGCGGCATTCTTTGCGAAGGAAATCGATTAGAAGCTTATCGATTCGTTCAGAAATACAACAAGAAATTTGGACTTAGATGGCTACTCAGGAAATTTAATATCTGTCCAAATGCTTATAATAACTATCTCAAACTTCGCACTTGAATAAGTGCCTATGCACCTTGAAAATTCAATAATAACTGGCAAAATATAGCATGAAACCATCTGGCTTTGATATAATTGAGTTGCTAGAAACAATCATACTTCCGGAGGCTCATGCTATGAATAAAAGTATAACACAAGCAACTCAAAATGATAAGCAGATTTCGAAATCTATCAAAAGATTTTTTACAAGATTTCATATTTCATCAGCTTTGAAGACATCCAATGCCTACAAAAAGAAAGGGATTCCGGTAACGGAAATCTTCCAGTATCTGTTTCTGCTGATCTTTTCTAACAGAAGCATGTACATGAACCTGATTACTGGTCGTAACACTCCTGCTTTTGCAAAGGATACAGTGTATCGTTTTATGAAGATGATTCAGATCAACTGGATTCGTTTCACAACGATTCTTTCCTCCCGGATCATCAAAGATGCCATTATTCCACTGGATTCCAAAGACCGTGAAATGTTCTTATCATTGATGATTCCATGTTTGAACGTAATCGTTCCAAAAAGGTAGAACTTCTTGCAAAAGTCTACGACCATGCAAAACACGCATATCGTTTTGGGTTTCGACTGCTTACTCTTGGATGGTCAGATGGAAGTACCTTCCTACCGGAAAACAGCATCCTTCTTTCTACAGAAAACGGAAAAAAACGAATCAATGAAGCTGCAAATGTAGACAAAAGAACTATTGGTTACAAACGCAGAAAACTATCCATGGAAAAAGGAACCTCCGCCATGCTTGCGCTTTTGGAAGCTGCTAAAAAGGCGGTAATCCCTGCGAAATATGTTCTCTTTGACAGCTGGTTTTCCTCTCCAAGTACGCTTCATGCTGTAAAAGAGATTGGATATGATGTAATCGGCATGGTTAAGAAAACTCCAAAGATGTTCTTCCGTTACAATGGTGAGGATATGTCTTTGGTTTCCATCTACAACAGAAATAAAAAGAGACGCGGAAGATCAAGATATCTGCTCTCCGTTATGGTTGATGTTGTAAAAGATGGTGAAACCATAACGGCAAAGGTGGTTTATGTCCGCAACCGCAACAAACGCAAGGAGTACCTTTGTCTGATTTCCACAGACACAAATCTGGATGAAAATGAAATCATCCGAATTTATGGAAAACGCTGGGATATCGAGGTGTTCTTCAAGGTATGCAAGAGTTACCTTAACCTGAGCAGAGAATGTAATTCCCTGTCCTATGATGCAATGACAGCACATACCGCAGTTGTTTTTAACCGATACATGATGTTTTCGCTGGAAAGCCGGGAGTCTAACGATAACCGTTCCCTCGGCGAACTCTTTTTATATTTTTCTGATGAGATGTCTGATATCACATGGATACAGGCATTTCAAATGCTGCTTCAAATGTTCAGAACGATGCTTACGGAAAATACCGAGTTGTCAGATGGGAAAATCAGCGAATTGGTGGATGCATTTATAAATGCACTTCCTGTAATGCTGAAAACTCAGCTGCAAGCTGCATACCGAATAACTGCCAGATATTGAATTTTCAAGGTGCATAGCTAAAATTTATGTGTGAAGTTTGAGTAACTATCTTAAAAATCGAAAAGCTGATTATCATCAACAGAAAGATGAAATCAAAAACTCTATTCGAGAAATCTATCACTCTCATGGCGGAGTTGATGGTTATAGAACCGTACATGCGTATCTTATCCGTAAAGGATACGATATCAGTAGTTTAACGGTTCACAAATATATGAATACTGAAATGCAGCTGTTCTCAATATCCAGGAAAAAGAAACCAGAGTATGAACATGGTGTTGCTCACAAAGTTTATGAAAACAAGCTGAATCAGGATTTTCATGCAAATGCAATAAATCTAAAATGGTGTACTCATTTTACATATCTATTTTTGACAGATGGTAGCAAACGTTATAATTGTACTATTATTGACCTACACGACCGAAGCGTTATTTCAAGCATAACGGATAAAAATATAACCGCTGATTTAGCGAAAAGAACGCTTGAAAAAGCAATTCATTCGCAGCCGGGAATAGATTTAAGTAAACTTCTGTTACATTCAGATCAGGGAAGTCAGTACACATCCAAAGAGTTCACAGAATTCTGTGAGAAGCTCGGCATCACTCAAAGCATGAGTAAGGCTGGATATCCATATGATAATGCTCCTATGGAAAGATATTTCAACACATTAAAAAATGATCTTATATATCAGCATTATTATCACACAGAAGATGAACTCTACACAGCAGTCGAAGAATTTGCGTATGTACAATATAACCATGTCCGTCCGCATTCTTATAATAATTACAAAACGCCTTATGAGGCACGCTACGGGGTTGCGTAAACCCTGTGGCAGAAATTAGGTCGTAGTGTTACAAAAAAGTTTGACCACAACAATCTGGCTCCTTTCTTGGATTGACTGCTTCAAGCTTATTGGGATAAAGCAGTGCATACACCTTTTCATTGGTAAGCCGGTCATCCAAAGGCAAGCTAAGATTGATTTTATCAGCGAGTTTAATAACTTCACTGATTGTATTGTACCATGTTTATATGTATTTGGAATTTCTCATTTTGGCTTGTACTATTTATATTTTAGCACCAGCAATTCTTCACGTCTTAAATGGATGGAAAAACTATCTAGTGGATAAAGGAATATATAATTCGTTTTCCCTTTACTGTAGTACAGTAGGAAGATACTTTGATCCAGACGAACTTGAATATGTGGAATTGTACTTGAGTTTTAATGAGAAGGATTCATAGGAAGGTGATTGGATGGCAGTATTAGTTACGAGTGATTTGTATTTGGGACATAATAATATTATTGAAAGTAAATAAAGATTGGAGGAATCACTTATGGCATTTATAGACACGCATGTTCATCTAGATCATTATAGATTTAATAGTAACAGAACGGAAATTATTCAAGCAGTGAATAACTCTGATATAGAAATATTAGTCAATCCTGCAATTGAGTACGAAACCAATTTTGCAATGCGACAAATGCTGGATGGTTATGATTGGATTTATTATGGTGTGGGGATACATCCCGATAGACTTGGACAGGACGAAACGGTTGATGAGGAATGGGAAAAGGGATTGCTGCAGCAAGTGACAAAAGAAAAAGTGGTTGCAATAGGAGAGACCGGACTTGACTTGTATCGGATCTCAAGAGATGAATCAGGTCAGGTTGACGAAAGAGGAGTTGTTAGTCTTGGCAGACAGTACAAATGGTTTCGGAAACAGTTAAAACTAGCTGCTTTATTTAAGTTGCCTCTTATTTTACATATACGTGATGCACATAAAGAGGCAATCAGGGGACTGAAAGAATATCAGGAAGATTTGACATTAGAGGTTAATGGAGTTGTGCATTGTTTTACAGGAACTGATTATGAGGATGTTGAGAATTATGTTGATATGAAATATATGTTGGGAATCGGAGGTGCCGTTACATATCCGGAAAATGAAGAACTTCGAGATATCGTAAAACGAGTGCCATTGGAGGCAATTGTTTTGGAAACTGATTCGCCATATGTAATGCCGCAGGGAATTTCCGGCAAGCGAAATACACCATTGAATATTCCGTATATTGCCAAGGTAGTCGCGGAGCTTAAGGAAATTGATATAAAAGAAGTGGAAAGAGAAACAACAAAGAATGCCAGACGATTATTTGGTATTTAAGTAATGAAAGGAATGTGAGAGGTATGCCAAAGATAAATATTGATGGAAGATACCCTTGCAAAGCAAATTGGGTAATTTTAAAATTCAAAAAAATGGTGTAGAAGCTAGAAATTGTCTGACTCATGAAACAATAAAACTTACAGACAGACAAGCAAAATATCTCATGAGGTATGTGGCCTATAGAAAATAACCCTGCAATTGCCTGGTCATGTATGAATATAGCCAAGTTGCTTTGTAAAATACCAGGACGAGAGAAAGAAGCTCTGCATTATTGCAGAATGGCCATGTGGATCGGAGATGAATTTAAAAGGCGCATTGTCAAATATGAGTTTATAGGGGATAGGGCAAGTAATTTGTATGAGAAGATAAATGAGATGAAAGCATGAGCTATTTCATATTAAATTCTGGTTATTTTCCTGCATTTACGTTATAATAAAGATAATTTTTAAATGAATAACATAACCGAGGTTAAATTATGAATATCAGAAAATGTGAAAATGATCATTTTTATAACGGAGACAGATACAAAGTTTGCCCATACTGTGAGGAAGCAAAACTCTTGCAGAATCCAGACACAGAGAAGCAGGAGAATGCAAAAAAGGAAAAAACAGACAAGAAGAAAGAACCGAAGGTTCGTCCAGTCAAGAAAAAATATGTGGAAAAAGATATCCGCCAAGACTATCGTAAATTGACAGAACTTCTGATCGAATGGAACATGTCGATCACGACGATGGAGAGTGCGACTGCCGGACAGATTGCGTCTCTGATTACGGATACAGAAGGGGCATCTGCCATCTTCAAAGGTGCGAGCATTACATATAGCAATGAGACGAAGATCATGCAGGGTGTGTCCGCTGAGGTGATTCATAAGTATACGGTGTATTCGAAGGAGACAGCGGAAGCCATGGCGACCGCCTGCGCGAATATGTATGGTGCGGACATCGGAATCGGTGTCACCGGAACGATGGGAAATACGGATCCGGACAATGCGGATGCATCGGTTCCCGGACAGGTTTATTTTGCGATAAGCCTGAAAGGTACTGTTAGGTCCTATGTTGTCGAGATTCCACAGCAACCAAGCAGGTTAATGTACAAACTGGCGGTGGCGAAGGAAGTCTATGATGTATTGATGAGATTGTTTGAGTAAAAAGAAAGACATGATATACACATCAAAATGTATGTCATGTCTTTTTGGTTGCGCAAAACACAAACAATTCACAAAACAACGCTTGAAAAATATGGATATCCATTATAACATATTATTAGAAGTCTGTACCGCGGGGAAACTTCGGAATCAGGCAGATGATTGGAGACAGAATATGAAATATTACATACCAACAAAAGTATACCAGGAGATAGATGCAGTAAAGGTACATGCAGAGGAATTGGCAGGCTATGGAAGCTACGCACTGATTGTGACAGGAAAATATTCCGCACGCGCGAATGGAGCGCTTGCAGATGTGGAGGCAGCACTTGATGCATATGGAAAGAAACATGTGCAGTATGATGGGATCGAAGAAAATCCCTCTGTGGAAACGGTTATGAAAGCGACCGAGTTTGGAAAAAGAAATGGCGTGGATTTCGTAATTGCGATTGGCGGTGGTTCGCCAATGGATGCGGCAAAGGCGATTGCGATTATGCTTGCCAACCCGGAGAAGGATGCGGATTATCTGTATGAGAATGTCGCGCATACAAAGGCGCTCCCAGTTGTAACGATTCCGACGACCTGTGGAACCGGCTCAGAGGTGACTGGTGTCGCAGTGCTTACCGTCCATGCGAAGCGGACAAAGGCATCGCTGCCACACCGTGTATTTCCGGTGCTTGCATTGGCAGATCCGAAATATCTGAAGACCGCATCGAAGAAAGTCATTGGACAGACCGCGATTGATGCGCTTGGACATATGATTGAGAGTTATCTGAATACGACCGCGACGGATTACAGCCGGATGTTCGTTGATCAGGGCCTAAAGGTATGGGCGAGAAGCAAGGATGCCCTGCTTGGTATGAGGGAGATGACAGACGAGGATTACAGCAATTTCCTGTTGGCATCGACACTCGCAGGTATGGCGATTGCACAGACAGGAACGACGATTCCGCATAGCTTAAGCTATGCGATCACGTATGAACTTGGCGTGCCGCATGGCATTGCAATCGGATATTTCCTGCCGGGATATATCCGTGAAGCAGATGTGGCAGATCAGGAATATCTGTTGTCGACAATTGGATTTTCTTCTGTGGACGAGTTTGCAGATTTCTTTCAGGTGGTGAGCGACTGCGGCATCCTGCCGGAAGAAAACATCCGTCAGGTCGTTGATATTGTAGTAGAAAATAAAGCGAAGCTTGCGCTTTGTCCATATCCACTTGACAAGGAAGTATTGTTAAGAATCGCGAGCTGGAGGAAGTAATATTAGTTATAGATAATTGCAAAATATAATTGGATATGCCTGAGATATAACATGATTGTTCACCTTCAATATATCATTTCATGAAGCATATGATATGTTTGCAACTTAGAAATACTTGATGTTCCATAAATAGAGCCAAGGATGGCGAATTGGCAGCGGCTGCGGAAGCATGAGAGATTGTAGATTGGAACATTTAGTATTTCTTGGTTGCAATACATTATATGCTTCGTGAAATTGATATATCGCAGGGAAACAGTATGTTATACTCGGGTATATCGAATTATTTTGCAATTATCACAGATAAATTAGAAAGGAACACGCAAATGAGTTATGTAGAGTTTAAGAACGTAAGCAAAACCTATAAGACCGGTGATGTCAGTGTTGAAGCCTTAAAGGATGCATCCTTTGAGATCGGGAAAGGCGAGATCTGTGTCATCGTGGGACAGTCCGGTGCAGGTAAGACCACCCTGCTCAATATCCTTGGCGGTATGGATCGCCTGACTGAAGGAGAGGTGTATCTGGATGGCACAGCGGTTTCGGATTACAACAAGAAACAGCTCGCGACGTACAGACGGCGGGATATCGGATTCGTATTTCAGTTTTATAATCTGATCCCGAACCTGACTGCACTGGAGAATGTCGAGATCGCGTCTCAGTTGTCCAAGGATCCGATGAATCCATCGGAGGTGCTTGCCCATGTCGGATTGGAAGAACGTATGAATAACTTCCCGGCACAGCTATCCGGTGGAGAACAGCAGCGTGTGGCAATCGCACGCGCACTCGCAAAGAATCCGAAGCTTCTGCTCTGTGATGAACCGACCGGTGCTCTCGATTATGAGACGGGAAAGGCAATTTTAAAGCTGCTGCAGGATTGCAGCCGGAAGCGTGGCATGACCGTTGTGATCATCACCCACAATCAGGCACTTACGGCTATGGCAGACCGGATCATTAAAGTAAAGAGTGGTAAGATTGCTTCGGTGAAGATGAATGAACAGATTGTACCGGTAGAAGAAATTGAGTGGTGATAGAAGATGCGGGCATATAGAAAAAATATACGTAGAACAATTGGACAGAGTATGGGACGGTACCTGGCAATTCTTGCAATCATTGCGCTGGGCGTTGGATTTTTCTCCGGACTGAAGGTGACAAAGCCGGGCATGGTGGAAACCGGAAATAAGTATTTGCGAGAGCATAACTTCTATGATTTCCGGCTGCTTTCTTCGATTGGATTTGATGCAGATGCGGTAGAGGAAATGCGGAAGCAGGAGCATGTGCTGGCGGCAGATGGCTCTTACTACGAGGATATGATCTATGAAGATGCGGATGGTAAGGAGAAGGTGTTGCGCGCACAGTCCATTACGGAGCATGTGAATACACTGGAACTGCGGGATGGTCGTATGCCGGAAGCAGACGATGAATGTGTGGTGGATGCATATCAGTTCAAGGGACAGGATATCATCGGACAGGAAATTGAGATTGCGGACAGCAACACGCAGGATACAAAAGATGCATTTGCACACAAGAAATACAAAGTTGTCGGTACGGTGAATTCGCCAATCTATATCAATATCGAACGTGGAACGACGGATCTTGGAAATGGACGGATCAGTGCATTTATCTTTATTCCAGAAGGCGGATTTTCCTTTGATGCATATAAGGAAATCTATGTACAAAGTCAGGATTCCTATGATATCTATACGGATGCGTATGATGATTTTATCGATGATGTCACACCGGATATGGAGACTGCATTGAAGGCGGTTACCGATGATCGGTATGACCGGCTTGTGACAGATCTGGGCAGGACACTTGTGGAGGACGCGGTTGAAAAGCAACAGCAAGAATTACAGGCGATGATGCAGGATGCGCAGAGCGGAACGCTCACACAGGAGCAGATAGCCCAGATGGAACAGTTACAGCCTCTTACGCAGGAACAACAGGATGCACTCGTACAGGAATATGGAGAACAGGCGGCGAAGAAAGCATTTGGAGATGTAAAGACGTATGTGCTGGATCGTTCGACGAATGTCGGTTATATGTGCTATGACAATGATACGAACATCGTCGATGGCGTAGCAAAGGTATTCCCGATTTTCTTCTTCCTGATTGCGGCACTTGTCTGTTCGACGACGATGACACGTATGGTGGATGATGAGCGTGGACAGATCGGAACATACCGGGCACTTGGTTATACGAATGGACGCATTATGGCGAAGTATCTGATTTATTCCGGAAGCTCGGCGTTCCTTGGCTGCGTGATCGGATTTTTCGGAGGAAGCTATCTGTTCCCATATGTAATATCTGAGGCGTATAAGATGTTGTATGACTTCGGAACAGGCATTGACTTTTATTTTTCACCAGGACTTCTGGTAATCTGCCTGATCGTGTCGCTGCTTTGCTCAATGGGAACGGCATTCCTTGCCTGCATCAATGAACTTCGGTGTATGCCGGCAGAGCTGATCCGGCCGAAGGCTCCGGCAGCAGGAAAACGTATCTTACTGGAGCGGATTCCATTTATCTGGAAGCCGATGAAGTTCTTACATAAGGTAACCGCACGAAATGTATTCCGATTCAAGAAGCGTATGTTCATGATGCTGCTTGGTATCGCCGGATGCACGGCGCTTGTCCTGACGGGGCTTGGAGTGAAGGATTCAGTATCAAATCTGGCCGAGTTTCAGTATGGTGATATCGATACTTACGATATGGAAGTAACCTTGAATGGCACATATAACGAGGATATACAGCAGGAGGTGGAGGATGCTGTCGGTGATGGCTTTGAGGATTCCACAGCAATCCTCAAAAGCACGGTAGAATATCATGCAGCTTCTGCAATTAAAACAGTGTATCTGATTGCTGCAGAGCCGGAAGATTTAGAAAGCTTTGTGAAGTTTGACATGACAACCAGCAATGGCACTTATCCGGGAAACGGTGAGGTGATGTTGTCAAAGAAGATTGCGGAGATTGCGGATGTGACGGTTGGCGATCCGATTACCTTGCATGATACGGATGCTGGAGATGTGACGCTTACGGTATCGGGAATCTTCGAAAACTATGTATGGCACTACGCATATATCACACCGGAATGCTATGAGCAGTATTTTGACAAAGCATGCGAGGCAAATACAATGTATTTGCATGTCGATACAGACAGTACCGCTTATGAGGCAGGCGGGAAATTATCTGCACTCTCCAATGTGATGAGCGTCTCAGTTGTTGCAGACATCAAAGACCGTGTGGAGAATATGATGAAGATGATGGATGCGGTTGTCGGACTTGTAATTGGCAGTGCGGGTGCGCTTGCATTTATCGTGTTATTCAACTTAAGCAATATCAATATTACGGAGCGTGTGCGGGAGATTGCAACAATCAAGGTACTTGGTTTTTATCCGCGAGAGACAGGATCGTATGTTTTTCGGGAGAATTTCATACTGACGCTGATGGGAATCGTTGTCGGACTTCCACTTGGCTGTTTGCTGCATCGGTTTGTTATGTCCCAGATTCAGGTCGATATGGTGGCATTTGCAACGAGAATCATGAATATCAGTTATCTGTATAGCGTTCTGATTGTACTGGCATTCCTGATTATTGTGGATCTGGTGATGCGCCGGAAAATTGATAAAATAGATATGGCGGAATCGTTGAAGTCTATCGAGTAAGTATGTTATAATACAAATTGTGTCTGTGTGTGCAAGTCAGGCTGTGCATTCAAAAAACAGCTTAGATATGTATTTGCGAATATTGACAAAGACGCATAAGTAATATTTGGAGGAAAAAGAAATGGGTTTACATATGGTAAAGGCGGTTCCAACGCCGGAAGAGATTCGCGCAGCGCATCCGATGGACAAAGAGTTACAGGAGATCAAGGCAAAAAGAGATGCTGAGATTAAGAAGATATTTACCGGTGAATCCGATAAGTTTATCGCAATCATTGGTCCTTGTTCAGCAGATTATGAGAATTCGGTGCTCGATTATCTCTGCAGACTGGCAGCTGTTGCAGAGAAGATCAAGGATAAGGTTTTTGTAATTCCTAGAATCTATACGAATAAACCGCGTACAAATGGTTCCGGATATAAGGGCATGCTGCATCAGCCGAATCCGGAGGATAAGCCGGATTTCATCGAGGGTGTGAAGGCAATCCGAAAGATGCACATCAAAGCAATCCGTGAGACAGGACTGACTGCAGCCGATGAGATGCTGTATACGGATAACTGGCCATATCTCGAGGATATTTTATCTTATGTGGCAATCGGTGCAAGAAGTGTGGAGAATCAGGCACATCGTCTGACATCGAGCGGTATTGACGTTCCGGTTGGAATGAAGAACCCGACAAGTGGTGATTTCTCCGTTATGCTCAATTCCTGTGTGGCTGCACAGGCAAAGCATACATTCCTGTTCTCAGGATACGAGGCAAAGACCGATGGAAACCCATTGGCACACTGTATTCTGCGTGGATCTTTGAGCAAGAGCGGACGTTCGATTCCAAATTATCATTATGAGGATCTGAAGTACCTTGCAGAGGCGTATGGCAAGTATAAGCTTGTGAATCCTGCATGTATTGTGGATGCAAATCACAACAACTCCGGTAAGAAGTGGGATGAGCAGCCACGTATCGTCAATGAGATTTTACATAGCAGAAGACATAGCGATGAGGTAAAGCATCTGGTCAAGGGCGTGATGGTGGAAAGTTATATCGAGGATGGAAATCAGCCAATCGGTGGAGGATGCTATGGTAAGTCAATCACAGATCCTTGCCTTGGATGGAAGAAGACAGAGAGACTGCTTCTGGAGATGGCAGAGCAGCTGTAAGCAAAATGAGACTTATGGATAAGCTGCTGGTTCGAATCAATCAGCAGCTTATTTTGAGCCAGGAGGTTACATATGAATATATTTAGTATTTTGATTCCGAAGCACACATTGACGTACTTAAATGCAAATGATCCTCTGGATCAGGCAGTCGCATTTCTGCTTGGTGCCACATATACGGCAATCCCTGTGGTGGATGACCAGGGACGGTATGTCGGGATCGCCAGTGAGGGTGATTTCCTGCGTGCGGTCATGGAACACGGACGTGAGAACCTCGCAAAGTATAAGGTAGCAGATATCGTCAACAAAGACGAAGGCGCGAAAGTATTAAATACTGTAGAAAAAGATGAGATTATGGAAAGGATTCTGGATCGGAATTTCCTCTGCGTGGTAGATGACCGGGATTGCTTTATCGGCATTATCACACGAAAGAGTATCATTCTGTACCTGAAGAACTGATATGTATAAGTATGTATTTTTGGATCTTGATGGGACGATTACGGAACCGGAAGAGGGCATCATCAATGGTGTGTTGTATGCGCTTTCGAAGTTTGGAATTACAGTAGAAGATCGGACGACGTTGTATCCTTACATTGGACCCCCACTTCGGGATTCGTTCCGGGAATTTCATGGACTCTCGGAAGAAGAGGCAGAACAGGCGGTGTTGTATTACCGGGAATATTACAGCACGAAGGGTATCTACCAAAATGGTATTATGCCGGGGATGGAAGCTGCATTTCAGACGCTTCAGGAGCGTGGTTGTCATCTGTATGTGGCAACGTCGAAGCCGGAGCTTTATGCAAAACAGATTCTGGAACATCTGAAGTTGGATGGATATTTTGATATCATTGCAGGCAGTACCTTTGACAAATCAAGAGATACAAAGGCAGCGGTGATTGAGTATCTGCTTGCCGGGATTGCGGCAGATCAGGGAAAACCTTCGATGGACGATATCATTATGGTTGGTGACCGGGAGTTCGATGTAATCGGTGCCAGAGCATTTGGAATCGAGACGATCGGTGTACTGTTTGGATATGGCAGTAAAGAAGAGTTTGAAGCCTGTGATTGCAGATATCTTGCAGAGAATGCGGAAGAGATGGTGCAGATCATCCTGCGATAATACATGAGAATACGGGCGGTTATGTTTCTGTATAGTGTTAATACTGTTGGGGATGATCGATGTAACATAGGAAAGAGGTTATAATAAATGGATTTTCAGATTGGACAGATCATTCGAATGAAGAAGCCGCATCCGTGTGGTGGAAATACATGGGAGATCCAGCGTGTTGGCATGGATTTCCGGTTGAAGTGCCAGACTTGTGGACATATGGTGATGATTCCAAGACGTGTTGTGGAAAAAGGCTTCCGTGGATTTGTAGAGGAATAAAGAAAAAGTAGAGCGGTTGGCTCTACTTTTTTTGCTTTTCTTTCTTCGCTTTCTTTTCGATGTACAGTTTTTTATCTGCCTGTTCCAACACCTCTTCGATATCCAGATCTTTTGTACAGGCAACTTCACAGATACCGATACTCATCTCAATCCGGTATGGCTTTTGAACCATCTGATTATGGCGTTCTGTGATTTCTGCGATACGATGCTTCATGATCTTTTCGTAGTTTGGAATACCAAGCAGTGCGAAAGCTACAAACTCGTCTCCGCCGAAGCGGGAGATAACATCGGTATTTCGGAATGCTTCTTTTAAGATCATACCGATTTCCCGGAGGGCAAAATCACCTTCGTCGTGCCCGTATTTATCGTTGATCATCTTCAGGTTGTCCATGTCTGCATAGAGAACAAGTACCTCTCGGTTCTGGTTCATCGGATTCTCAATGATCGTCTTGACGTAGTCTAAGAATCCCCAGCGGTTGTATAAGCCGGTCAGCTGATCGGTCTTGGAGATCTCCTTTAAGATCAGATTATGCTTGGACATCTGCTCTAAGTTTTGCTGCAGATGTTCACTGATTTCTTTCTGCTGTTCTAACAAAAGCATCGTCTTTAACGCGGCAGAAATATGGATGCCAAGGGATGGAACCATATTGAAATAATCAAGCTCCGTATCACAGACAATCAGACCAAGCAACTGTTCCTGTGAGAACAGCGGTGCAAGGATGTAAGTTCTCCGTTTATCCTGCTGCATCTTTGTGTTGTTGAAAATGCTGTTAATTGTTACAAGCTGTTCGTTCTTCGGTACACCGAAGGACTGGTTTTCAATCGTATAGGCACGTAACAACAGCGAATCCGGTTTGCGGAATACTGTGTCGTGTGGATGATTGATCGGCTGTTTGAACGTATATAAGAACGAAGAGTGGATACCAATCGCACTCATATTTTTCAGGATGGATTCAAATGGAAGATCCATCAGTCTGGATTGTGACAGGTTTGCGCTGATTTCGTCCACCAGATGTGTGATCTGTGCCATACTGCCGTACTGCTTCTGGTAGGTACGGAAGTTGGAGATGGAAAGCTGCTGATACATCGATGAAAAGACATCGACGAACGTAATCCGCTTCTCTGGATCTTCAATCTGACGCTCCAATACAAATTGTAAGGAGAACAGCAGATTCACAAAAAGCTCTACCGAAGTATAGGAGAAAATCGGCTGTTCGATAATCTGTGTGAACAATGTCTGGACATCCATTCGATCTGCTGCAATATCGTTTGATGTTGTCAGATCGCAGATCAGACGGAAAAATACGGACAGGTCATCCTTTAACTGGAGGATGATGTTTGTGTCAGCGTAAGTGCTGAACAGATAGTTCATAATATGTTTCAGAATCTCTGGACGTTTCTTCTCGTCGAGAAGTCCAACCAATTGCAGTTTTGCTGCCAGAGAATCATAATCGTAGTTCGCACAGCCGCAGGAGCAGCGGTGAATATAATGGGTTGCAACACGCTGTGCGACAGGTGCTGTATTCTCATCTAAGAAATCCGCCATATGGAGGATTGCCTTGTATGCAAGCTCAGCTGCGTTTGCCTCGACGGTTGTGAGAGGTGGATTTAATGTGGACGCGTAAGGCGCATTATCAAAGCCGATTGCTAAGATGTCCTTGCCGACCTTCAGTCCAAGCTTGGCAAATACACGATATCCGCCTTTTGCCATTTCATCATTTGCAAATACGACGGCATCTAATTCCGGATGGGTTGAGACGAAAGCTCCGATCAGCTTTTCACTACTATCCTCGAAATTGCCATAGACAACATAGTTTTCGTTATATGGAATATTCTGTTCTTCCAGAACCTTGCGATAGGCATTCAGACGTTCCATCGCGTCAATATTGGTCTTTGGACCGCTGACGTAACCGATGTTCTTCGCACCGTGATCGACGATCAGATGCCGGATGCCCTGCATGAAGGCGCCCTGATTATCAAAAATCATAGATGGATACCCTGGCATATCGGTGTAGAGGATGACAACCGGAATTCCAAGAAATTGTGCAAGGAATCTGCGGCGGGCGTCAAGATCAATACGACAACCGATCAGTCCCATCATAATATATAAAATATCCAGGTGATTATCATTTGCAAACTGGAACAGGGTATTATACTGATATTCGTACTGTAAATGGTCATCAGAAATAAGGGTATTATCAAGATACATACCCGGAAAGATATACATATTTGCATCGATGGCACGTGCGCCAAGCTCGGCACCTTTGACTGCCTCTGATGTAAATGGAGTATTCAAATCATTGATTAGCAATCCTATATTTTTTCGCAAAGAAAATTCCCCCTTGTTCCATAAAACAAACCACGAACCTTATAATTTCATTATCGACATTTTAACTGAAAATTCAACATAATTTTCAAAAATTGTAAAATTTGTAGCATACTATTGTGAAAAAACACAAAAAAATAGGAAACTATCTTTGCAAAAGTGCTGAAAATCTGGAGATTCAGAAAAACCGACTTACGATTTGCCTGCAAAAGTGATATTATAAATAGGTAGAATATAAGAGGGTTTAATAGAAAGATGGAGGCGAGAGAGTGTTTCATGTAGGCGATTATATCGTATATGGAAGCAATGGTATATGCCGGGTGGAGGAGATCACACATCCGGATATAGCGGGAATTGATGAAGACAAATTGTATTATGTGTTAGTGCCGGAAAAGACAAGGGACAGTCGGTTGTTTTGCCCGACAGACAATAGCCGGGTTGTGCTTCGGAGTGTGATCACAGCCGATGAGGCGGCAGCTTTGATGGAAGAGGTCAAGGAAATCGAACCATTGCAGGTAGAGAGTGAGCGGATGCGGGATGACAGTTACAAAAAGGCAATGAAAAGCTGTGATCTGCGCCAGTGTGTCAAGGTAATCAAGGCACTTCTGATCCGGAAAGAAGAGCGTGAGTCACATGGCAAGAAAGTGACGGTAACTGATGAACGGTATATGAAGCTCGCCGAGGAGGGCTTATACAGTGAGCTTTCTCTGGTTATGGGAAAAGACCGGGAAGAAATCAAAGAGAAATTTTTAGATTATTGTAAGCAATAGTCTTTTATTTTTTCGGATAGTATAGTATAATATGCTTATCTAGGATAAAATTAAAGAAAAATGGAGGAATTACAAATGTTAGTTTCAGCTACAGAAATGTTGAAAAAGGCTAAAGCTGGTCATTATGCAGTTGGTCAGTTCAACATCAATAACCTTGAGTGGACAAAGTCAATTCTTTTAACAGCACAGGAATTAAACTCCCCAGTTATCCTTGGTGTATCTGAGGGTGCCGGAAAGTATATGACAGGATTCAAGACAGTTGCAGCTATGGTTAAGGCTATGGACGAGGAACTTGGAATCACAGTTCCAGTAGCACTTCATTTGGATCATGGAACATACGAAGGATGTTATAAGTGTATCAAGGCTGGTTTCACATCTATCATGTTTGATGGTTCTCACTATCCATTCGAAGAGAACCTTGCTAAGTCTACAGAGCTCGTAAACGTAGCTCATCAGCTTGGTCTTTCTATCGAGTGTGAAGTTGGTTCTATCGGTGGAGAAGAAGACGGCGTTGTAGGTATGGGTGAGTGTGCAGATCCTGAAGAATGTAAGACAATCGCTGATCTTGGCGTAGACATGCTTGCTGCAGGTATCGGTAATATCCATGGTAAGTATCCGGCAAACTGGAAGGGACTTTCTTTCGAGACATTGGATGCTATCCAGCAGAAGACAGGCATTATGCCTCTCGTACTTCACGGTGGTACAGGTATTCCTGCTGATATGATCAAGAAGGCAATTACACTTGGTGTATCTAAGATCAACGTAAATACAGAGTGTCAGCTTTCATTCCAGGAAGCTACAAGAAAGTACATTGAAGCTGGTAAGGATCTCGAGGGTAAGGGATTTGATCCACGTAAGCTCCTTGCACCTGGTGCAGAAGCTATCAAGGCAACAGTAAAAGAGAAGATGGAACTTTTCGGATCTGTTGGTAAGGCTTAATAAGTAACTTCTTTAAAAAAGACTAGATGCGAGTCGCTCTACATCATGTAGGGCGACTTTTTTCAACGTTTTTCTTCTGTATTTCTCTTGTTTCCTGTGTCTGCATGTATTATAATTATTATAATTATGCGGCAGTATGCCCATTTATGTAAACTACTGCCGAACCAGGAGAAAACGCATGGCTTTAAAACACGTAATGATCAACGATATAATTGCAGAACATAGTGCGCGGATGCAGAATCTGAAAAAGTACTATCCGTTTTTCGTGTTGAATGAGACGACTTTTACACAGTACAAGGAAGGTAAGTATGCGTTTTTAGATATGGGATATATCACGATGGCGTCCTTGCGGTTTTTCATCAATGAAAACAATTTCCACGAAAAGGACGTCACGTATGAAGAATATGAGGATTTCCTGCGGGAACTTCTGACGCGGGATTTCAAGCTGGAAGAGGAACCGGTAGAGCTGCGCGAACTGATCTCCTATATTTTTGATAAGATTAAAAATGACGGACGGGCGTTTGAGTTTCATTTCTATGATCCGGAAGTGCGGGAAAACAAGGTCGCACGCGTGAAGCTGATTGACAGTCATATCGCGCAGGGGACGGTTTATTATACGATTACGCCAGAGGGCATTGAGTTCTATCTGGATACGAAGGAAATCAAAGACGAGAGCAAGATCAATGTATCCCAGTTGTTGCTTGAGAAGATGATCAATGCGAACAACTTCAAGGGCGGTATCGATGTGGTTCGTCGGATCAACAGTCAGGTGATCTCGCTGATTGAGCAGAAGGAGCAGGTCGTAAAGCTGCTTGGAGTGGATGTGTTCGAGGGGGCAAAGGCGTATGAACATTTCATGGACACGACGGCAAAGTGGTTTACCGAAGAGCAGAAATTATTTGTGAAGAACAAGGCGCTGGTCGATAAGGCGATTGAAAAGGCAGAGTTTGAACGCGATACCGATGGAGGTTCACCGACCCTGCATTCGAAGGCACTCTCGGAGATTAGCCAGTTGGAGACAGAGTTAAAGAAAACAATCTACAATCATAGCCGCTTGATCGGTGAGACAACCGAGCTGTCACAGTTGTCCGATCAGATCATCAACCGGGCGAAATTACGGAAATTAAGACCAGTCTTTGATTTTAAGCAGGCGTTAAATACGATCATGAAGCTGGATCAGCCGGATCTGCTGGCACATGTGCTGGAACCGCTGTTTGCGCCGCGGATGGATAAGTATTTCACGATGCGGAACATCGACAATATCCTGACGCTTCGAAGTGATGAGAAGCAGGAGACAGAGAAGATTGAAAAGCGGGAACTGACACCAGATTTCAAGTATGAGGACGAGATTTTGGAGGAGAAGATCGGGCGAAACTTCGCCCACCTGTTCTACGAGCTCTGCGATCAGTTGAAGAAGTGGAATCGTGTTACCTTGAAGGAATACAATGGAATCCTTGAAATAAAATTTGGCGAGGAAATCTATACAAACCGCGATTACTATGCGTTCCTGGTACATTTATCCGGGAAGCGGTCATATCAGGTTGATAAAATGCTGGAGAAGCAGGAAACGATGTTAGAAGAGATGGTCGTCGAACATCTGACAGAGGAAGAAAAGGAACGCATTCGAGATATTCGATTCACAATCACATTTGGAACGGATGAGGTAGAGATCAAACCACAGATGCAGGATATAGAAGCCGTCGAGCCGTTTGTGGTAACGGATATGAATTTTGAAAGGGAGGCAGCCGAGTAATGGAACAGCGAAATCTGGAAAAAGCATTGGATGTATATGCCGCGTTGATTACCGGGCAGGAAATCTCCAGAAGCAATCCGGACACACGGGATCTGTATGAAGAATTTTATGCAAATGCTGCTGTGTACGACATTGTAACCAAGATGATGAAAAAACTGAATTTGAATTTATATGAATATCAGGATGCGGTCTATCTGACTGCCGGTGAGGGAAACCGCGTGTTTGGATATACAAACGATGATATGAAGCGTCTGCTTGGGCTACGGTTAAACCGGGAGCTGTATATGGTATATTTTATCATGTACAATTTCCTGTTACTGTTCTATCAGGATTCCGCATCATATCAGGTGAAGGAATATGTGCGGCTCGAAGATATTTTAGAGCAGGTAACAACGTATCTTGCGTCAATTACAAAGGATCTGTCTGTGTATTCCATGAGTGATGTGGAAGCGGACAGTTTCAAGTCACTGGCGCTTTTGTGGGATGAGCTTCCACTTGTGACTTCCGATGAGAAGGACAAGAACCGTGCCAGCCGTGCGTCCCGTACCGGATATGTGAAACTGACGTTTAATTTCTTACAGGAACAGAAATTATTTATCGCGGTGGAAGACCGCTATTATCCAACTGACCGTTTCCATGCGATCGTGGAGAACTATTTCGAGGAGTACAAAGGAAAAATCTACAAAGTACTGGGAGGAGAGACAAATGCCTAGTATCAACCGTATTCGTGTCAACAATGTAAAATATAATTTTGGAACGCAGTACTATGATGATTTTACCATGCGGATGTATGGAAAGAACACTTTGTACGATCTGGCAAATGGTGGTGGAAAGAGTGTGCTGATGCTGCTTTTGATGCAGAACATGATTCCAAACTGTACACTCGATGAGAAACAGCCGATTGAAAAGCTGTTTCGTACCGGAAATGGAAATACAACCATCCATTCTCTCGTCGAATGGAAGTTGGATGAGCAGGATCGCAAGGAAGGCTATCGCTATATGACGACGGGATTCTGCGCGCGCAAAGCGAAGGATGTCGAGGGCGAGACGGTGAAGAAGGATGTGGCAGCGATTGAGTATTTCAATTACTGTATTTTCTACCGGGAGTACAATAAAAATGATATTATCAATCTGCCGTTGTCGAAGGACAAAGAGCGCATCACGTTTCAGGGATTGCGGAATTATCTGAAAGAGTTAGAACATCGTGATATGTCACTGAAGGTCTGCATCTTTGACCGGAAGGGTGAATACCAGCGGTTTATCAGCGGATATGGTCTGCATGAGAGCCAGTGGGAGATCATCCGAGGAATCAATAAGACCGAGGGGCATGTGCGTACCTACTTCGAGACGAATTATAAGACGACGCGAAAGGTCGTGGAGGATCTGCTGATCGAGGGCATCATCGAGAAAGCGTATGCAGTAAAGACGATGCGTGACGGCGAGGATTCTGACACAATGGCGAAGATGCTCATGGATATCAAGGAGCAACTTACGATCCTTGCTAAGAAGAAAAAGGATATTACAAGCTATGACCATCAGGCGGAGCTGATCGAGGTGCTGCGGGATAAAGTCGCGTCATTTATGAGTCTGTATCAGGAGCAGACGAATATGGAGAAGCTTCTGGCGGATATCTGCGTGACTGGAGAAGAGTTTGTAAAAAATGATGCCGAGACGTTGGAAAAGCTGGAGCAGACGCGCAATGAGAAGCGTGCGGCAAAGGACGACCAGAGAAAACGGATGGAATGCCTGAAGGTTGCACGGGATAAACGACATCTCGAACAGCTTTACGGACAGATTAAACAGGCGGAAAAACAGCTTGAAATGGAACAGAGCCGTCTGGAGACTGAGCAGGCGGAGTTCGCAAAAAAAGAGAGTATTAACGAGTATCTCGAATATGTGGATGACCGCAGGAAAAAGGATGAACTGGAGGCGTGGGTAAAGGCGCAGATGAATGCGTCAGCCTTTGATGAGACACAGTTATATACCTATGCCTATAATATAAAGATGCGCATGGATGTGCAGATGACGAACCTGCGCAACCAGATTGCAGCCGATACGGAAGAATTAAAGCGTGAGGTCGCAAAGCAGAAATATAATGAGAAGATGCTTGCTGAGATGCAGGTGCAGCAGGCAGTGTATGAGCATAGCAAGCAGGAGGCTGAGACGCAGATCCGGCAGTTATCCGAACAGCTTTCCGCAATCCGTATGGAGATGAATGAGATCCGGTTTACGAAAGTGGATGAGCAGCTTGCAGAGTCCAAAGAGTTACTGGCATCTTTGCAGGAACAGCAGACACAGGAGGAAGCGCTTGTCGCAGATTGCAGGAAACAGGAAGAAGCGCAGAAGGAACGGCTGATGCAGCTTCGTCTGCAACAGGCAGAAAATGAGAAGCAGCTTGCGGAGCTTTTGACGAAGGAACAGGCATTTGAGGAAGCAGCAGAAAAACTGAATAAGATACAGACAATTTACGGGGCATCCGAGATGGAAGCACTGTCGGATGTGCTGGCAGATCGTATCCGTGATGCGGTGCTCAAGATAGAGGCACTGAAAAAGCAGGGTGTGGAATGCGCCAAGAATGCGGAGCGACTGGCGGAGGGCAGATTGATCGGAGTATCCGAGGCTGCCAAGAAGGTATTGGATTATATTGAGACACGGCATGGAAGTGCAGCTATGTACGGAATGGATTATGTATCGGCTCTGCCGGCGGACAAGCAGGCGGCGGTACTTTCAGCAAATCCACAGCTTGTTTATGGGATTGTGGCAGAGGACTACGATACCCTGGCAGAAGATCCGAATATCCGCACAATTGATACAGGCGAAGTTCCAGTCTATATTTATGACCGTGACCGGATGGAAGAGATGGCGATGCATCTCGGAGACAATGTGTTTGCGGTGTCGGCAACACCGGAGTATCTGCTGGATGCCGAGACGATCAGCACACTGGTCGCAAAGGAGCGGCAGCGGGAAACAGAGATTGGCGATCAGCTTGCCATGCAGGAGGAGATGCTTTCTGCATACCGGGAGGATCAGGCATTTTTAATCCGTCTGTCTGACCGGGATCTGTTGGAGGCAGGAAAACGTCTGGCAGATGCAAGAAAGACGGCGACGGAATTAGAGACGCAGCTTACCGCATGCATGGATGAGCTCGAAATGATCCGCAAGAAGATTGCGGCATCGAAAGAAAAACAGGAAAATTGTAAGCAGGAATACGAAGCATGCATACAGGATGTGAACCGGTTATATACCGTGGAGCAGTTAACCTCTGTGATTGCTACACAGGAACAGCGGCAGGCAGAGGCAGAAAAGGCACTGGAGCGTCTGGAAGAACAGAAAGCATCGTTCGTGGCACAGGGCGGAGACAGCCGGCTTGATACAGAGCAAACAGAAGCGAAAATACGTTTCATGCAGGAACAGCTGGATACGCTTGTACGTGAATGGAAAGATAATTATGAGTCTTATTATAATGTCGATCAGGAATACGAAGTATTAACGATTTCGGATGAGGATTTACGGGCGAGATTCCGGACAATGGTTGATGAGAACCGCGGCGATATGCGTGCGATGGAAGATAAGCAGCTCGTGATCGCCACATTGCTTGCTTCGATGGAAAAATCCAGAAAATCAATCGAGCGAAGAGGTGTTGATTTTAAAGAACTGGCAGATCTGGAAAGCCGGAATCTGCTGTATTTCTCGGATGATGCGGTGCTTACCGTATGCCGGGAGAATATTGCACAGACGAAGGAACAGTTAAAGAAAGAGGAACGGCAGCTTTCCGAGATCCGCTCCAAAGCAGATAAGTTAGATGGAAGCATTCAATATGCAATCGAGAATATCCAGAATGGATATGGTTCTTACGAGGAAGTGGATGCAAGTGAGTCAGAGATCATTGCCAGTCTTGAAAGCGGGCAGACATTGCTGGCACGGCTGGAGGCGGAAGCAAAGGCGTGCGACGAAGAGTATCGTACCTATGAGAAACGGCAGCGGTATATGACAGATCTGTATAAGGATGTCAAGCGGATCGTAACGACACATGAGATCAGTCTGGAAGATGCGACACCGATGTTAGAGGATAAAGAGACATTACGGGAGATGTTTGAATCCCAGCTTATGAATTTCGACCGGACATGCAAACAGCTTGACCGTGCGAAAAATGAGCTGCTCAAATTTAAGGGCAATACGGCACAGGCGTTTGATGAGATGCATGCGTATGAGCTTGCGGGAACGATCCGGGACGATGTGCGGATTCCAGAGAATTATGCAGAGGCAAAGGCATTGGTGGACAATCTGGAGTCTATGGTTGGATATGTGCGTCTGGAACGTGACCGTGTGGAGAAGAGTCTGACCGATATGGAGGGGCTTAAAGCAAACTTCGAGGAGCAGTGCCTGCAACGGTGTTTGGATGTGCGGACGGAGCTGGATAAATTACCGAAGCTTTCCCGGATTATCATGGAGGATGAAGTGATCCAGATGGTAGGCTTACAGGTGCCATATGTGAAGGATGAGTTTTTGAAACAGCGGATGTCGGATTATGTAGACCGCATCGTGGCACAGGCAGATGATTATGAGCAGGATCGCGACCGGATGAAATTTATTAGGAACAGTTTGACTTTAAAGAAATTGTTCAGTGTGATTGTAACCGATATGAATGCGATCAAGCTGAGTCTGTATAAGCGGGAAAGAATCAAAGAACAGAGCCGTTATCTGAAATACGAGGAGGCCGTTGGAAGTACCGGACAGTCGCAGGGTATTTATATCCAATTCTTGATTTCCATCATCAATTACATTTCCGGTATGTACCGGATTGGAAATGAGGATACAGGAACAAAGACGATCTTTATTGATAACCCGTTTGGTGCGGCGAAGGATGTGTATATCTGGGAGCCGATCTTCGCATTGCTTGCGGCAAATCATGTACAGCTGATCGTGCCGGCACGTGGGGCAACACCAGCAATCACCGGACGATTCGATGTCAATTATATTTTAGGACAACAGATGGCAGGCGGAAAGCAGCTGACCGTAGTTGTCGATTATACAAGCAAAGTCGAGCAGGAGGAACTTGTTTATCAGGATCTTGAATATGAACAGGTGAGCTTCGATTTTATATAGTAGGGAAAGACAGAGGATAAGTTATGCATTACAAGGAAGTAAAAGCAATTTTATCTCCGCAGAATGGTCTGAATATCTATCGGGGATGCAGTTATTCGTGTGTGTTCTGCGATGCACGCAGTACCTGCCACCGGATGGATCACGAATTTGAAGATATCGAGGTAAAAGCCCATGCTGTGGATATGCTGGAGTATGCATTGAAGAAAAAGCGGACAAGGAGCATGATACAGATCGGTTCTTCGTCGGAGCCGTATATTCCGCTCGAAGAGGAATTGCAACTGGTGCGGCGGTGTCTGAACCAGATCGAGCGGTTTGATTTTGGATTGGTATTACATACACATTCAATGCTTGCACTGCGGGATATTGATATCTTAGATAAGATCAACCGTAAGACCAAATGCATCGTGATCGTGCGGCTGAGTACCTATGATGATGCGCTCGCGAAAAAGTTAGAGCCTGGAACGTCGCTTCCATCAGAGCGGTTTTCGCTGATGCAGCAGCTCACGGAGCGGGGCATCACAGTGATCGTCAACCTGGCACCAATCCTGCCGTTTATCAATGATGACATGGAGAACATACAGGGGTTGTTGTCGTACTGTGTGAAAGCGGGCGTATATGGAATCCTGACGGACAAAATGTGTCCGGTTTTAAGAGAGGGAAACCGGGAGCGTTTTTATCAGCAGCTCTATAAGAATTTCCCGGATATCTATGATCAGTATGAGGCTGTTTACGCAGACGAGAAGACATTGAAGACAAAAAATTATACCGAGATTATGGCGTGCATCCGTGAGACCTGCGAGGCGCATGGAATCCAGTATGATAAGGAAGAACTGCTTCGGTTCACGCGGGAGTATAAGAATAAGACGATCGGAACACAGCTCAGTTTGTTTGACATGATGTAAAAATGGTAGATATATGAGGAGATGGAGAAGATGAGTAAGAGCAAAAAAGAAAGACAACAGGAAAAAAAGGAGCTGAGACAGGCACAGGAGAAGGCGCAGCCAAAACAGCCGCAGGCAGAGAAAAAGCCAGAACCGAAACCAGTAGAAGCAAAGAACGCGCAGCCGGAGACAGCCGCAGATGTGAAGATGAATTTCTATTCCGGCATGTCTATGATCATGACGATTATGGCAGCTGCTTCCGCAGTGGTTGCCATGATTGTAGCAGCAAGAGGATTTTATTATATTCTGCAGACTCTGTATGATGAGACGCAGACCGATATCGTGCTTTTGAGCGATAATCTGGTTGCGGCGGATTTCAGTCCATCGATCCGCATCTTTCTGTATGTGATGGGACTGCTGATGGCGGTACAAGTGGTGTTATCTCTGGTAGGTACGGTAACAGCAATCAATCCGAAGAAGAAACCACTCTTCCCGATTTCGGTTGCCATGACAGTTCTGGCGGTTGCAGCATTGGTGCTCTATCTGGTTGGAAATGCAAAGACCGGAGATATCGCCAATATGTTTTCCAGAGTGGAGATGCATAAGCAGATCGGACTTTATACGATTTACCTGTATGTGCTGATTGCAAATCTGGTTTGTGCAGTGGTAAATCTGTTTGGACAGATGTATGGTTTGAAGTTGTATAAAAAGACAGGCAGTACCTGTTAGTAAAATAGAAAAAGTGTAGGAGGGTATGAAAATGGCATTTAAGGATTTTGTAAAGACAGTGAAGAGTGAAGCTGGTGACGCAGTGGAGGTTACAAAGCTGAAAGCAAAGATCAGCAAGGAAAAGGCAAATATCAAGGAGACATATGAGGCAATCGGTGAGATCTTCTACAATAAGGTAAAAGAGGGTGCGCAGATGGATCCGGAATTTTCGCCGTTGGTAGAGAAGATTGACGCTGCAAAAGAGTCAATCAAAAACTGCAATGACGAAATCGATCATGTAAAGATGAACTAAAATAAATGAAATAAGAAAGCAGAGGGAAACAAAGATGGACTATAATCAGATGAGCTTGAAGATGCATGAAGAAAATCACGGAAAGCTGGAGGTTGTCTCTAAGGTCGCAATCAATGACCGCGATGACTTAAGCACCGCTTATACACCAGGTGTTGCAGAGCCATGCCGTAAGATTCATGCGAATCCGGCTGACGTATACAAATATACCTGCAAGGCAAATACCGTTGCTGTTGTATCCGATGGTACGGCTGTACTTGGACTTGGCGACATCGGACCGGAGGCTGCGATTCCAGTTATGGAAGGAAAGTCTGTGCTGTTCAAACGGTTTGCAGGCGTGGATGCATTTCCAATCTGTCTGGATACAAAAGATGTCGATGAGATCGTGGAAACAGTAAAGCGGATCGCACCGGTATTCGGTGGTATCAATCTGGAGGATATTTCTGCTCCACGTTGTTTTGAGATTGAGAGCCGTCTGAAGGAAGAGCTGGATATTCCGGTATTCCATGATGATCAGCATGGTACAGCGATTGTTGTATCGGCAGGATTGATCAATGCATTGAAGCTGGTTGGAAAGCCATTTGATAAGGCAAATGTTGTGATCAATGGAGCTGGTTCCGCAGGTATTTCTATCTGCAAGCTGTTGCTCGCACTCGGTATCGGGAATGTTGTACTGGTCGATAAAAACGGAGCACTTTGTCCGGGTGAGGACTGGATGAATCCGGCACAAGCAGCGATGGCAGAGGTGACAAATAAAGATAAGCAGACTGGGGCACTTGCTGAGATCATGAAGGGCAAGGATGTCTTTATCGGTGTGTCTGCACCGAATATTGTAACTGCAGAGATGGTCGCATCGATGGCAAACGATCCAATCGTATTCGCAATGGCAAATCCAACACCGGAGATCATGCCAGAGGAAGCAAAGAAGGGCGGCGTGCGCGTGATGGCAACCGGTCGTTCTGATTATCCAAATCAGATCAACAACGTGCTTGTATTCCCTGGTATTTTCCGTGGTGCGCTGGATGCGAAGGCAAAGGCAATCACAGAGGAGATGAAGATTGCGGCAGCCAAGGCAATTGCTTCGATCGTAACAGATGAGGAATTAAATGAGGAGTATATCATTCCGGGTGCTTTTGATGAGAGAGTGGCAAAGGTCGTTGCCAAGGCAGTATCGGATGAGGCAAAGAAGCTCGGAATCGTAAAGGAATAAGATAGTTGTAAAGATGCGGGAGGTGTGCAGATGGACGGAATGAGTCAGAAGCTCGAACAGGTGCAGGCGGAAGTAAATAAAGTGATCAAGGGCAAGGAGGATGTTGTAAAGAAGGTTCTTGCTGCCGTGATTGCAGGCGGACATATTCTGATGGAGGATATTCCGGGTGTAGGTAAGACGACGCTTGCAACAACCTTTGCAAAGAGTATGTCAATGCACTATAAGCGTGTGCAGTTTACGCCGGATGTACTGCCGAGTGATATCCTGGGATTTTCCATGTATAACTCTGCCACCAAGGAGTTTGAATACCGGGAAGGTGCGGTATTTACGAATCTGTTCTTAGCGGATGAGATTAACCGAACCTCGCCGAAGACACAGTCCGCATTGCTTGAAGTTATGGAAGAAAAAACGGCGACGGTTGACGGTGTGACCCGGCCGTTGCCAGATCCATTTGTCGTAATCGCAACAGAGAATCCATATGGTTCTTCTGGTACGCAGATGCTGCCGGAATCCCAGCTTGACCGTTTTATGGTGTGTTTGTCCATGGGGTATCCAAGTCATGCAGATGCAGTGGCAATTCTGAAAGGAAATGCAGGGAAACCACTTTCGAAGGTGCAGGAAGTCATCTCGATGGAAGAGGTGCTTGCGTTGCGTGCGATGACAAATGATCTCTATGTGAAAGATGAAATCTATGAGTATATTGTAAATCTGGTGGAGGCAACCCGGACGATGGAGATCTTTTCGATGGGAGCCAGCCCGCGAGGTACGATTGCACTTTTGCGTATGGCAAAGGCAATGGCAGTGATCGACGGCAGAGATTATGTCTGTGCCAAGGATGTGCAGGATGTAGCGCGTGATGTATTAGGACATCGAGTGAAGCTGTCAGCACGTGGAAAGGCACAGGGTATCACAATGCAGCAGGCGATCGGAATGGTGATCGCAAATGTTACAGCACCGAGGGTATAAGGATTGGCAGAATATATTGTTCGGATAATTGGATATGGGTTATTGCTCTTTGTAAATGGGATGATCTACTATTTTCTGCATAGCCAGTTTTATTTTCTGGTGCTTGTGCTGATGGTGGCTGGACCAATCCTTTCCGCAATGTCGGTGTGGGTATTGCGGCATTATTTGCAGGTAGAGATTCATCATGCGCAGGATTCCTATGGGGTACAGGGGGAGACTGCGTATTTTACGATACAGATCAAAAATCCAACGTGGTTTGTCTCGCTGGATACGAAGCTGATCGTAAATGTGGAGAACACTCTGATGGAGACGATCGGGCAACAGGTATTTTCAGTGCCGGTACATGCGGGAAAAGGATATACCCTTACGCTTCCGGTTGTGGCGACGTATCCGGGACTGTTAAAGATCAGTGTGTCACGTGTGTATATCAAAGATCTGATGGGATTTTTTCGATTGAAGAAAAACGTGGAGCAGACGGCGGAGCTTAGTATCCTGCCGCGGGCTGTGACGGATATCGCATATGAAAAGACGGCACTTGAACAGGGCATGTTGGAGAGCGAGGAAAGCTTAAAACGGGGCAATGATTTCTCTGACGTGCAGGAAGTCCGGGAGTATATTCCGGGCGATAAGCTGATGAGTATCCATTGGAAGCTGTCGGCAAAGCGGGATATCCTGATGGTGAAGGATCGCGTGAGTATGTCGGATCACCAGCTTGTGATCGTGCCGGAGCTTTTTATCGATCAACCGGTGAATCTGGCGGCGATTCTGACGATGACGTATTCCGTGATTCTGGAACTGATACAGGAGCAGACGACCGTGCGGCTTTTGTATTGGAGTACAAACCGCTATGAATATGAAGATGTGAGGATTGATTATAAGGAAGAACTAGATGCGGCGTTTGCCCGTTTGTATTATGAGAAGGCATATAAGAATCCGAGTGAAGCGGCAGATCATATGGCACTGGTGTACCCGGAAATGCATGCATATCTGCATGTATTTAGTGATGGACAGGGTGCGCAGATGCAGGTGCGGGAAAATGAGTAGGTTATAATATGGCAAAAAAGAAACATGCAGATACAATTGAATCGATGGAACTGTGCGAGGGTGTGTACCTGCAGGAGGAATTCTTCGAGAAGAAGGAAAACCGGGTGCTTACTCTGTTGTTGAAGGGCTTCATTGTCTATCTTCTTTCGATGGGAAGTATCGGTTTTTATCTGACGGCATTTGACATTTCGTTTCATGTCGGGCTTTGCCATGCTTTGATTTTACTGACATCGCTTGGCTGTGCAATGTTGTATTACCGATTGATGGTGGAAAACCTCGGTTATCTGTTTTTGTTTGTCACCTTTGCATTTCTGGTATTTACATTCCGCGATTACATCAACAGTGGATTTTATGCGATCGTGAACATCACGGTCGATAATGCAGCCCAGTATTTCGATGTGGATATTCAGAGGTTATATGAGGAGAAAATTGGCAACCGGTATGTGACAGTCACGTTTGTGGCACTCTTTATCGGTATTGTGCTTGACATCTTATTAAATGTCTATATTTCCCGACGGATGCAGTATGTGACGGCAATCGTGATTATCATGTGTCTGAATCTGATTCCGCTTTATCTGACGATGGAGCCGGATCTGTTGTATGTGCTTATGATGCTTGCCGGTGTGGCTATGGCGATTATATTTAAGGCGGGAAAGCATTACAGTCCGCAGGTATCAGTCAAGCGGAGCAATGCACAGTTTCAGGTGCAGGGAAAAAAGAAAAAAGAGGTTGCCTATGTCTATGACGTGAAAGCAATGGTGCAGGCAGGGGTACTGGCGGTAGTTACTGCAATACTGGTCGTGACGGCGGCAAGCAGCTTTCGCCCGAAGGAGTCATTTAATGTCGGATACACCGGAAACAAATATAAAGATCTGACAATGGCGGCGATGTCGACGTTACTGGTCGACGGTTTTGAGGGCTTGTATCACAGAACTGGTACCAACGGCGGTGTTGGAGGTGGAAAGCTGGGAGAGGTTTCTACGGTTTATCTGGATAACCAGACCGATCTGGTTGTGAAGATGGCACCATATACATCAAACCGGATCTACCTGAAATCTTTTACTGGCGTCCGATATAACCCATATGCGAACGAGTGGACACCGATGAGTGAAATCCGGAATTATGATGGCATGGACACGAGTGCGGAGGTAAGATCGCTGAAAGAACAATACGAGGAGAACCGTGAGGGCAGTGCCAAAGCAACGATGGAGATTCAGTGTGTGGGTGTGTATCCTCAGTTGTATCAGCCGTATTATACTGCGGACGCAGAAGCGATACGGAACGGTTATACGATCACCTATTATCCGCGTGTGGCAGGAAACCGTGCATCCGTGACGTCAGAGTCTGTGGCGTATAATGATATGGATCTGTATGTGCCGGAGGAGAATTTAGAGGCGGTGTCACAGGTTGCATCGGAGCTTGGAACAATCGGAACGACAGATCATGTGATCGAGGAACTGAAAAATTATTATCAGGAGAATTATCCGTATACCGTCCGTCCGGGAAAGACACCAAAGAAAAAGGATTTTGTCAACTATTTCCTGTTGGAAAATAAGAAAGGCTATTGTTCTTATTTTGCAAGTGCGGCGGTGCTGATCTTCCGATACATGGGAATTCCGGCACGGTATGTGGAAGGTTATGCGATTGATTACGATCAGATATTAAGTGGCGAGCTGGTCGATGGCGCGGATTATGCAGATTATTATGATGGCTATTCTGAGATTGGTGAGACTGCATATGTAAAAGTGGATGTGACTGATGCCGATGCACATGCATGGGTGGAGGTGTACGATCCGGTAATCGGCTGGTATCCGGTGGATGTGACACCGTCGTCAAGCGACGATGAGGATATCACGAATTTCTGGGATGAGTTTGCAGATTTCATGGGCGGCGACGAAAGTGGTTCCGATACGGTTACAGAGAATGGAAATGCACTGACGATTCCGGACAATCTGATGCGGAATATCGTGTATGGACTGGCTGTGATCGCTGCTGGATTTGTTGTATTTCTGCTTGGAAAACAGTTTGTACTATGGATGTTATTCTATATCCGATTTGCCAAAGCTTCCTATAATGATAAGCTGATCTTATATTACAGCCGGATGGTGAAACGTTACGAGAAACGGCATACGGAGTTTGCAACATGTAAAAACTATGAGAATCAAATCCAATATATGCTTACCCATATGGCACAGGGAGAGGCGAGAACAGAGTTGGAACCGCAAGCCGGAACAGTAATTGAAATCTTGAATATCGCGGGCTTCTCGAATCAGTCCGTGGAAGAAGCAACCTATAAAAAGACGCAGGAATATCTGAAGAAACTGCGGCGGGCAGTGGGGAAGTAGACGTACAATAAAAATGTGCGTCTTTTTTTCTAAATTTTTCTAATTTTCCTCGAAAACCTATTGACTTTGTAGGAATTGAGTAGTAATATCTACTCAACGAATACATACTATTCCTACTAAAGAGGTATGAAATGTAGGAAATGGCAAAAATAGAAACGAAAAAGAAAAGGAGAAAACAAAGATGAAGATTGCAAAACAGTTAACTGAATTGATTGGAAATACTCCGCTTCTGGAGCTTACAAATTACGAGAAGGAGCAGGACTTGAAGGCAAAGATCGTAGTCAAGCTTGAGTACTTCAACCCACTTGGAAGTGTGAAGGACCGTGTTGCAAATGCGATGATCGAGCAGGGAATCAAGGATGGCAAGATCAATCAGGATACGATCATTATTGAGCCGACAAGCGGTAACACCGGAATCGGTCTTGCATTTGTATGTGCGGCAAAGGGACTGCATCTGATTCTGACGATGCCGGATACGATGAGTGTGGAGCGTCGGAAGATCGTAGGTGCACTTGGAGCAGAAATCGTCCTGACACCTGGACGCGATGGCATGAAGGGCGCAATCGCCAAGGCAGAGAGTCTGAAGGAGGAATATGGAAATGCATTTATTCCACAGCAGTTTGAGAATGCTGCAAATCCAGCCATCCATAAGGCAACGACAGCACAGGAGATCTGGAATGATACAGACGGACAGGTTGACATCTTCGTATCAGCCGTAGGTACAGGCGGAACCGTAACAGGAACCGGACTTGGCTTAAAGGAGAAGAATCCTGAGGTGAAGGTGGTTGCAGTAGAGCCTGCAAGCTCCCCGGTTCTTTCCGGAGGAAAGCCAGGTCCACATAAGATTCAGGGTATCGGTGCCGGATTCGTACCAGATGTGCTTCGTATGGATATCTTAGATGAGATCATCCCGGTAGAAAACGATGCAGCATTTGAGACATCCAGAGATGTAGCAAGAACCGATGGCGTACTCGTTGGTATCTCTTCCGGAGCTGCACTGTTCGCTGCAACCGAGCTTGCAAAGCGTCCGGAGAATGAAGGAAAGACAATCGTTGTATTGCTTCCGGATACCGGGGAGAGATATTTATCGACTTCTCTGTTTGTATAAATAAAAGGAACATTATGAAAAAAAAGATAATTCCCGTTCTACTTGCATTTGCGCTGCTTTTTACCGGATGCGGAAAGCAGGTGGATGGGACAATCCGAATTACAAATGTGTCATATGATCCGACGCGGGAATTCTATGAAGCATATAATCAGATGTTCGAGGAACATTATCAGGATACATATGGCGAGACTGTGGAGGTTATCCAGTCGCATGGTGGTTCCGGTGCACAGGCGCGATCCGTCGTGGAGGGCTGTAATGCGGATGTTGTAACACTCGCACTCGAACATGATATTACACTGATCCAGAATACCGGATTGATCGATGCGGGATGGAAAGAGGAATTCAGCGATGATTCCTCTCCATATACATCGACCATCGTATTCCTTGTAAGAAAGGGTAACCCGAAGCAGATTCAGGACTGGGACGATCTGATCCGCGAGGATGTGGAGGTCATCACACCCGATCCGAAGAGCAGCGGTGGCGCGTGCTGGAATTTCTTGGCTGCTTTAAGCTATGCGAAGACCGTATATAAGGAAGAAACGGAGCAGCAGGATTTCATGCGGAAGCTATACAGCCGGGTTTCGGTCATGGATTCCGGAGCCAGAGGTGCAACAACGACATTCGTGGAGAACAAAAAAGGCGATGTGCTTGTAGCATGGGAGAATGAAGCGATTACGATTCAGAATTCTTATGCCGGTGAATATGAGATCGTCAATCCATCGGTCAGCATACTGGCACAGCCGAGTGTGGCAATCGTCGATGACAATGCGGATGCCAACGGCACGCAGACCGTGAGTGAGCGGTATCTTGAATATCTGTACAGTGATGAGGCACAGCGGCTGATCGGCGTATATGGATATCGCCCATCGAATCAGAAGATTCTGGAAGAATTTTCAGACGTATTTGACCTGAACATCAATCTGTGGAGTATCGATGACTTTGGCGGATGGGACAACGCCTATGAAACGTATTTCGATGATGGTGCATTGTTCGATCAGATCTATAACCATTCGTAGAGGAAAGAGTACAAAAGCGATGAAGAAAGCAAAAAAGACGCGTGTGATTCCGGGATATCATCTGACATTTGGAATCGTAATTACATTATTATCCCTGATCGTACTGATCCCGCTTGCATCGGTGCTTGTCTATGCACTGAAGCTTTCGCCGGGGGAGTGGTTCCGGCTTATCATGAAGGAAAATGTGAGAAATGCATTTCTGACAAGTGTTGGATGTTCCTTCCTGGCAGCTGTGATCAATACCGTGTTTGGATTGATCCTTGCATGGACACTTGTCAAATATGAGTTTCCGGGGAAGAAGCTGTTAGATGGATTCATCGAGCTGCCGTTTGCGCTTCCGACTGCGGTTGCAGGTATCACGCTTTCAAAGCTTTTTACGGACAGTGGATTTTACGGGAAGATATTCGCGAAGCTTGGAATCCGGATCGCTTATACGAAGGCAGGACTTGTGATTGCTCTGATCTTTGTCGGAATCCCGTTTGTTGTGCGGGCGGTGCAGCCGGTATTAGAGAAGATGGACGGACAGTATGAGGAAGCAGCATTCATGCTTGGCGCAAGCCGCAGGAAAACATTTCTTGCTGTGATCCTTCCGGAGTTACGACCGGCACTGCTGACCGGATTCGGGCTGGCATTCGCCAGAGGCATCGGAGAGTACGGAAGTGTCATCTACATATCGGGAAACAGCGCGAAGGACAAGACGCAGGTCATCTCGTATGTGATCATGCAGAAGCTTGGAATGATCGATTATGAGAGCGCCACAGCGATTGCACTGCTGATGTTAATTATATCGTTTGTATTGTTGTTATTTATCAATATCGTTCAGGCGAGACAATCTGCCAGAACGAATCTGCTTTAATTAGTGTCCATGGGACGAAGTCCCATATTAGGATGACGCTGACAATCTGCCGCCGAACGGATGTGAGGGGCGATACATTAGGAAGGAGGAACCAGCATGAGTGAAAATGAGAAATTAGAGCGAAGCAGACGCCGGACAAAAATCATACTGATCACGATTACGGTACTGTTTATCGTGTTGATGCTGGTTGTGCCATTACTTTCTGTAATCGTCAATTCCCTGCGGGAGGGATTCACATTTTACATTGAGTCAATCTCGACAGAATATGTGCGTCACTCGCTACTTGTGACGCTGCTTGCAACCGGCATTGCGGTTGTAGTGAATACGATATTCGGAATCTGCGCCGCATGGCTGCTCACGAAGTTTTCCTTCCGGGGCAAACAGATTCTTGCAACTTTGATTGATATCCCATTTTCGATATCGCCGGTCATCGTAGGACTTGCCTACCTGATGACCTTCGGCAGACTTGGATGGTTCTACCCGGTGCTCCGGGCGTTTAATCAGCATTTTGGAACGGATGTGAGAATCGCATTTGCAATTCCGGGCGTAGTGCTCGCCACAGTATTTGTCACATTTCCGTTTGTCTCAAGAGAAATCATCCCGGTATTAAATGTACAGGGAAAGGATGAGGAAGAAGCCGCTGCACTGATGGGCGCAAAGGGATTCACGATATTTCGAAAGATCACATTCCCACATATGAAATGGGGACTGATCTACGGCATCATCCTCTGTACGGCGCGGGCACTGGGAGAGTTCGGTGCGGTGAATGCGCTCTCGAAGACGAGAGGCGAGACATTCACCCTGCCGCTTGAGATCGATGCCCTGTATATGTCAGGCACGAAGACCTCGATCACCGCGGCATTTGCGGTATCTTCGATTCTTGTGATCTTAGCGATCATCTTACTGATCGCAAGAAATATTATCGAGCATAGAGGAAAAGAGAAGGAGCCGAAAGGAACAAGGTAGAGACTATGTATGTGGAAATGAAAAATATCTATAAAAAATATGGTGATTTCCTTGCATCGGACAATGTGAGCTTCGGCGTCGAGAAAGGAAAGCTGGTCGCTCTGCTTGGACCATCCGGAAGCGGAAAGACAACACTTCTTCGGATGATCGCAGGACTGGAGAATCCAAATGAAGGTGATATATTTATTGACGGCAAACGCGTCAATGATATCCCGGCGTCAAAACGTGGAATCGGATTCGTATTTCAAAGCTATGCGCTGTTTCGTTATATGACGGTATATGAAAATGTAGCATTTGGATTGGAGCTTCAGAAGATGCCGAAGAAACAGATTAAGGAACGTGTGACCGAGCTGTTATCGCTGACCGGACTTGCCGGCATGGAGAAGCGGTATCCGAATCAGCTATCCGGTGGACAGCGGCAGCGGGTGGCATTCGCCAGAGCATTAGCTCCGAATCCACAGGTACTGTTGTTGGACGAACCATTTGCAGCGATTGACGCGAAGGTGCGGACCGAGCTTCGGACATGGTTAAAAGAGATGGTTACAAAGCTTGGTATCACAAGTATCTTCGTCACACATGATCAGGATGAGGCGGTCGAGGTTGCGGATGAGATTATCATCACGAACCACGGCGTGGTTGAGCAGATGGGAACACCGCTAGAGATCTACAAATCCCCGGATACCCCATTTGTGGCACAGTTTATCGGACGGTCATCTGTAGTGGAAGATTATGACCGGCTGAAAGGATTTGAACGAATCCCACATGCAGACAAGGCGGTGATCCGGCCGGAGTTCGTGAAGATCTCGAAGAGTGGAAAGCTCGATCAGTATATCAGTGCTGCGGAGCTTGGGACGGTCAAGGAAGTGATCTTCAAGGGAAACCGCATGGATGTGGTTGTGGATATCAACGGAATTGAGGTAACCGGTGAGCGGTCGCTCGAAAAAGATCTCGTATCCGTCGGGGAGACGGTACATGTGCTGATCTACCGGTTATATGTATTTGATGAAGAAAAGACGTATTTGTTAGAGAATAAAGAGATGCAGGAGCAGGATGTATTCTACATCTAGTGCAAAGGAAAACTGGAAGGGAGTTGCTTATGAATATCGAGAACACAGAGCTTCTTCATACGGACGTGCTGATCATCGGTGGCGGAACCGCCGGATGCTATGCGGCACTTACCGTAAGGGAGAATTCCGATTACAAGATCATCATAGCGGAAAAGGCGAACATCAAGCGGAGCGGATGCTTAGCTGCCGGTGTCAACGCAATCAATGCTTATATTGTAAAAGGCAGAAAGCCGGAAGATTATGTGGAGTATGCGAAGAAGGACGCGGACAACATCGTGCGGGAGGATCTGCTTCTCACGATGTCCGAGGGCTTGAACCGTGTGACGGCGAAGATGGAACAGCTTGGACTGGTCATCTTAAAGGATGAGAATGGAGAGTACGTCGCCAGAGGTAACCGGAACATCAAGATCAACGGAGAGAACATGAAACCGCTTCTCGCATCGGCAGTGGAAGCACTTCCGGATGTCACGATCTTAAACCGGGTGAATATCACTGATTACTTAATCGAAGATAATGAGATCAAAGGTGCGATTGGATTTTCCATCGAGGAACAGAAAGTCTATGTGATCCGGGCGAAGAAAGTGCTTTGCGCAACCGGAGGTGCGGCTGGTCTGTACCGACCGAACAATCCGGGCTTTTCGAGACATAAGATGTGGTACCCGCCATTTAATACCGGAGCGGGATTCGCGATGGGGATCCTCGGTGGTGCCGAGATGACAACGTTCGAGATGCGGTTTATCGCCCTTCGTTGTAAGGACACGATCGCACCGACCGGAACGATCGCACAGGGCGTTGGCGCGAAACAGGTCAATGCACTTGGTGAGGTATATGAGACAAAATACGGACTGACGACTTCCGAGCGTGTATATGGCACGGTGATGGAGAATTTGCAGGGCAGAGGTCCTTGTTATCTTCGTACCGAAGGTATTTCAGAGGAACAGAACGAATCGCTGAAAAAGGCGTATTTGAACATGGCACCGAGCCAGACGCTGAAATGGCTAGAATCCGGCAGGAAGCCGAGTGAGCAGAATGTTGAGATCGAAGGAACCGAGCCGTATATTGTAGGCGGACATACCGCGAGTGGCTACTGGGTTGACACGAACCGCCAGACGACAATCAATGGATTATATGCAGCCGGGGATGTGGCAGGTGGATGTCCACAAAAATATGTGACAGGCGCGATGGTCGAGGGCGAGATTGCGGCGAAGCATATCGTACAGATGCTTGACGAGCAGGCAGGTACATCGGATGAGAGATCCGCAGATGAGACATTCGATGCAAAGCTTCAGACGGTTGTGGATGATAAGATCACCGAATACAGCCATTACCTGAACAATCCATCCGGGATGTTTACAACAGAGGCACTTGAGGAAGCAATGCAGAAGGTCATGGATAATTATGCAGGCGGAATCTCCACCCATTACCAGTTCAACGCGAAGCAGTTAGAGCTGGCAAAGCAGAAGATCAAGCAGCTGCAGGAGCTTCTGCCAGATGTGAAGGCGGACGACATGCACGAGTTGATGTTTGTCTATGAGCTGAGGGAGCGATTGGTTGTATGCTTATCCGTGATTGCGCATCTTGAGGCAAGAAAAGAGACACGCTGGCACAGCTTCGCAGAGAATCTGGATTATCCGGAGAAGAGCGATGCGTGGTTAAAATATGTAAACTCCAGATACGAGGACGGCGAGATTAAAATCATCTTCCGTGACTTAGTAGGAAGGGAGGAAGCTTATGAGCATCTTCATTGATAAAGAAAAATGTAAGAAATGTGGCAAATGTGCAGCTGTCTGTCCGGGCAGCCTGATCGGTAAGAATCCGGATGGAACCGCATGCATGCGCTACCCGAAAGACTGCTGGGGCTGTTCTTCATGCATCAAGGAATGCAAGTTCGGTGCGATCGCCTTATACCTTGGCGCAGACATCGGCGGCATGGGAAGTAAGATGACCGTGAATGCAGAGGACGGCAAACTTTATTGGAACATCGAGAAACGGGATGGCACAACCGAACAGGTTGTGATCAATCAGAAGGAATCGAACAAGTATTAGATCGAAAGGAAGGTACAAGAGGATGGGACAGTTATCACATCTGGATGAATTGGAAGCAGAAGCGATTTACATTATCAGAGAAGTGGCAGCCGAGTGTGAGAAGCCGGTTATGCTTTATTCCATCGGAAAGGACAGCTCCGTTATGCTGCATCTGGCGATGAAAGCATTTTACCCGGAGAAGCCACCATTTCCGTTCCTGCATGTCAACACGACATGGAAGTTCAAGGAGATGATCGAGTTCCGCGATTACATGGCGAAGAAGCTCGGAATCGAGATGATCGAGTATATCAACGAGGAAGGCGTAAAGCAGGGCATCAATCCATTTGATCATGGCAGTGCTTACACAGACATCATGAAGACACAGGCGTTGAAGCAGGCACTTGACAAATACGGATTTACCGCAGCCTTTGGTGGCGGCAGAAGAGACGAGGAGAAATCAAGAGCCAAAGAGCGTATCTTCTCCTTTAGAAATGAGCATCACGCATGGGACCCGAAGAACCAGAGACCGGAGATGTGGAAGCTTTACAATTCCAAGATCAAGAAGAAAGAGGAAGTCCGGGTATTCCCGCTTTCGAACTGGACAGAGAAGGACATCTGGCAGTATATCAAGCGTGAGAACATCGAGATCCCATCACTGTATTTTGCAAAGGTGAGGCCGGTCGTATACCGGGATGGAAATATCATCATGGTAGATGATGATCGTATGAAGCTTCTGCCGGGCGAGAAGATCGAGTACAAGAGCGTGCGTTTCCGTACACTTGGATGTTACCCGCTGACCGGTGGATGCGAGTCAACCGCAGATACATTGGATGCAATTATAGAGGAAACACTTTCAGCAGTTTCTTCCGAGCGTACAACGCGTGTTATCGACAACGAGGCAGCCGGAAGCATGGAACGAAGAAAACGGGAGGGATATTTCTAAGATGAGCGGATTATTAAAATTTATCACTTGCGGTAGTGTGGACGATGGAAAATCCACATTGATCGGACATATCTTATATGATTCCAAGCTGCTTTACGCAGATCAGGAAAAGGCACTTGAATTAGACAGTAAGGTCGGAAGCCGCGGCGGTGCGATCGATTACTCCCTTCTGTTGGACGGACTGATGGCAGAGCGTGAGCAGGGTATCACGATCGACGTTGCCTACCGGTATTTCACAACAGACAAGCGAAGCTTTATCGTGGCAGATACACCGGGACATGAAGAGTACACAAGAAACATGGCAGTTGGAGCATCCTTTGCAGACCTTGCCGTAATCTTAGTGGATGCCGAGCAGGGCGTGCTTGTCCAGACAAGACGGCATGCAAGAATCTGTGCATTGATGGGTATCCGGTACTTTGTATTTGCAGTTAATAAGATGGATCTTGTCGGTTACGATGAGACACGTTTCCGTGAGATCGAGAAGCAGATCGAGGAGCTTACAAAAGAGCTTTCACTTCCAAATGTAACGATCATTCCGGTTTCCGCAACCGAGGGCGATAACGTTACAACAAAGTCAGAAAATATTCCTTGGTACACAGGCAAGGCATTGCTTCCGTATCTCGAGGATATTGATATTGCAGAGGATGACAGCGAGCAGGGATTTTATATGCCGGTACAGCGTGTGTGCCGTCCGGATCATACGTTCCGTGGATTCCAGGGTCAGATCGAGCATGGAAGCATTCATGTGGGCGATGAGATCACAACACTTCCAAGCAACGAGACAGCGAAGGTAAAGAGCATTTACATCGGTGACAAGGACAGCGAATCCGCAGCGAAGGGACAGCCGGTTACCATCCAGCTTGACCGAGAGGTGGACGTATCGAGAGGCTGTGTTCTCTCAGTTGCATCCGGCGCGAAGGTTGCTTCTTCGATTACTGCAACGCTTCTGTGGATGGATGATGAGGAGCTGCAAAATGGTAAGAACTTCTTCTTCAAGCTTGGCACGAAGATGATTCTTGGTGCCGTGACGGATATCGAATATGCGATCGATGTCAACACCGGTGAGAAAAAGAAGGTTAGCAGCTTAAGCAAAAATGAGATTGCGGTCTGCAAAATCTCTCTGGCAGATAAGATCGTGGTCGATGAATTTAAGAATCATAAGACACTGGGCGAGTTCATCCTGATCGACCGTGTTACAAATATGACTTCTGCCTGCGGTGTCGTAGAGCAGGTACATACCGAAGAAACCGGATTGTACGAGGGCAGAGTTGACAGAAATACAAGAGCCGCATTAAAGAGCCAGAAGGCAATTACTGTGAAGTTCGTAGAAGGAAAGACAATTAACCGTGCGTATGTCGAGGAAGTGGAGAAGGCACTGAGCATCGAAGGACGTCATACATACCTGTACGCACCGGCCGATGGCGAGGCGATTGAGACCGTTGTGAAGCATCTGCACCGTGCCGGACTTGTCGTATTACTGCTTGTCAATGAGAAGCAGGACAAGACATTTACCGGAACCTATGATCTCGTATTTACAGGCGATGCAAAAGAGGAAGAAGTAAGCAGGCAGATAAGATCTGCATCCGCATATGAAGGTACGATCGTTGCAGGACGAGATTATATCTAGGAGGTGCTGGCATGAGGTTTAATACGAAACTTTTACATGGAAATAAAATGGGCGATGCCAATACCGGCGCGACACTCACACCTGTGTATCAGTCAAGTGCCTTTTATCAGCCGTCTGCGGAACAGCACGAGAAGCTGTTTCACAATAAGGCGACCGGATTTTCGTATACGCGAATCAACAATCCGACGATCTTTGCTTTTGAGGAACGCATGACGACATTGGAAGGCGGGATTGCATCAGTTGCCTGTGCTTCCGGTATGGCAGCCATCACGAATGCTCTTTTGAACATCGTGACATGCGGACAGGAGATTGTTGCATCGACCAGTTTGTATGGCGGTTCGATTGATGTGTTCCATGATTTCGAAGCATTTGGAATCAAAACGGTGTTCGTAGATATCAGCGATGTGAATGCGGTCGAGGCAGCTATCAATGAGAATACGCGTGTGATATTCGCAGAGACGATCGGCAATCCGAAGCTCGATGTCGTGGATATCGAGGCACTTGCCGAACTGGCACATCAGCACGATCTGCCGCTTGTGATGGATAACACTGTGGCAACGGCATATCTGGTAAAGCCGATTGAGAAGAGCGCAGACATCGTTGTCAATTCCACATCGAAATATATCAATGGTAACAGCAACGCGATCAGCGGTGTGATCACAGAAAGCGGACGGTTCAAATGGAACAAAGAGAAATATCCGGGGGTTGCAGAATACGCGCGATTTGGTAAAATGGCTTATACAGCAAAGCTTCGGAATGGGTTGTTCCGCAATACGGGAGCCTGTATGGCACCGCAGACGGCATTTTACAACCTGATTGGAATGGAGACATTGGGACTTAGGATGGAGCGTGCCTGCAGTAATGCAAAGGCGCTTGCAGAGTTTTTGAATACATACCCGGATATCACGGTGAACTATCCGGGGTTAGCCTGTAGTCCTTGGCATGAGGTGGCAGATAAGGTGCTTGCAAATGGATATGGTGCGATTTTAACAATCCGGGTAGGTTCGAAGGAACGTGCATTTTCCATTATCAACAACCTGAGCATTCCAAAGATCGTATCGAACATCGGAGACACGAAGACGTTGATCATTCATCCGGAGTCAACGCTGAATGCACATAGCACAGAAAAAGAAAAAGAAGATGCAGGCGTCTTCAACGATCTGATCCGAATCAGTGTGGGCATAGAGGATATCGAGGATCTGATCGAAGATTTCAAAGCGGCACTCGCTTAGACGTCGTGGTATGCATTACCAACAGGAGGATGAAAAGAGATGGCAGTTGATTATGCAGCATTAAAAAAAGGTGGATTTATGAGACAGAAGCAGAAGAACAACTTCTCGCTTCGTTTACAGGTAGTCGGAGGAAATCTGACGGCGGAAAATCTGAAGAAGATTGCCGAAGTAGCAGAAAAATATGGAGATGGACATGTCCATCTGACATCAAGACAGAGTGTGGAGATTCCATTTGTCAAGCTTGATGATGTCGAGGAAGTAAAGGAAGAGCTCGCAAAGGGAGGCTGTAAGCCGGGCGTGTGTGGACCGCGTGTGCGTACCGTAACTGCATGTCAGGGAAATCAGATCTGTCCGAGCGGAAATATCGACAGCTACGACATTGCGAAGAAATTAGACGCAAGGTATTATGCGAGAGAATTGCCGCATAAGTTTAAGTTTGGTGTGACCGGATGTCAGAACAACTGCTTAAAGGCAGAGGAAAATGATGTCGGAATCAAGGGCGCATGTGTTGTTTCTTACGATGAGCCAAGCTGTATCATGTGTGGTGTCTGTGTGAAGGCGTGCCGCGAGAATGCGATCACAATCGAGGATGGCAAGCTGACACTTGATACAAGCAAATGTAACTACTGTGGCAGATGTGCCAAGGCGTGTCCGACAGATGCATGGAAGGGCGAGAGCGGATATCTCGTATCCTTTGGTGGTTTGTTCGGAAATCAGATCTGCAAGGGAGAATCCTTCCTTCCGGTTATTACATCGGAGGAACAGTTATTCCGTGTGACAGATGCAGCCATTCAGTTTTTTGATGATTACGCAAATCCAAGTGAGCGTTTCCGTTTTACACTGGAGCGTGTTGGAATCGATAAATTTAAGGAAGTTATAAAGGAGGCTTATAATGGGTGATTTTGAGATTGATGAGAGAGTTGATATCACAGATGTTGTCTGCCCGATGACATTTGTAAAGGCAAAGGTAGCGATGGAAGAACTGGAGATTGGTCAGGTGCTTTCAGTTACCATGAACGATGGTGAGCCGGTGCAGAATGTACCACGAAGCTTCAAGGAAGAAGGACAGCAGATTTTAAAGCTGATCGACAACGAGAACGGCACATACGATCTGATCGTGAAGAAGGTCGAAGAGTAGGAGGCAGCGATGGCAAAACGAGTAGGAACCGCAGAGTTTGAAGCGGAAGTGCTGAAAGAGAAGCTTCCGGTGATTGTAGAGTTTTATTCTGACAGCTGCATCCCATGTAAGCAGTTATCACCGATCCTTGGCGGAATCGAAGATGATTACGAGGATCAGGTCAAGGTTGTCAAGGTCAATGTGAATTTCGACGCAGATCTTGCCGGGGAATATCAGGTAATGGCATCCCCAACGATACTCTTCTTCAAGGATGGCAAGGAAGTTGACCGTATCCGCGGACTGGTAAAGCGTCCGGAGCTGGAAGGCAAGGTCAAGAGTATACTGGAATAAGGTAGAAATATATATACATCGTAGATACAAGTATATATTTTAGAATTGCACAATAAAGGAGGATAAATAAATGACAGTTGTAGTGGCAGGCGTTAAGAAGGAAGTAGAAGCAGGAACAACCATCGCAAAGCTCATCGTAGACGAGAAGGTGGAAAATCCGGATTATGTAACAGTTACCGTCAACGATGACTTTGTTGACAGCGACGCATTTGACAAGACAGAACTGAAGGACGGAGATACGGTAGAGTTCCTGTACTTCATGGGAGGAGGCGCATTTTAATGGCATTTACGAATGAACAGATGGAGCGTTACAGCCGTCATATCATTCTGCAGGAAGTCGGTGTAAAAGGACAGAAGAAGCTGATGAATGGCAAGGTTCTGATCATCGGTGCCGGAGGTCTCGGCGCACCTGCAGCAATGTATCTGGCAGCAGCCGGCGTTGGAACGATCGGTATTGTCGATGCCGATGAGGTTGACCTTTCAAATCTTCAGAGACAGATCATCCATGGTACTGCCGATGTAGGCAAAGCAAAGGTAAAATCTGCAAAAGAGACAATGAATGCGATGAATCCGGACGTCACAGTCAATACATACCGTGAATTTGTAACCTCAGAAAATATCATGGACCTGATCAAGGATTACGATTTCATCATCGATGGAACCGATAACTTCCCGGCGAAGTTCCTTATAAACGATGCCTGTGTTATGGCGAAGAAGCCATTTTCCCATGCAGGTATCATCCGTTTCAAGGGCCAGCTTATGACATATGTGCCGGGAGAAGGTCCTTGCTATCGTTGTGTATTCAAGAATCCACCACCAAAGGATGCAGTTCCAACCTGTAAGCAGGCTGGTGTCATCGGTGCGATGGGCGGTGTCATCGGAAGCTTACAGGCAATGGAGGCAATCAAGTACCTGATCGGTGTCGGTGATCTGCTTACTGGTAAGCTTCTGACCTTCGATGCATTGAAGATGGAATTCCATACGATCAAGCTTCCGGATAACCATAAGACATGTGCAATCTGTGGCGACCACCCAACGATTCACAAGCTGATTGATTATGAACAGGTCGAGTGCGACGGAAAGTAGGTAGAGCAATGTTAGTCATGACAAAAGCAGATTACGAGAAGATTCTGGGGCATTGCAAGAAGGGGCTGCCAAATGAATCCTGTGGATTGATCGGCGGTGTCGTTGAAGATGGAAAGAGGTACATTAAGAAGGTGTATCTGCTCACGAATATCGATGCGAGCAACGAGCATTTCTCGATGGATCCGAAGGAGCAACTTGCCGCAGTCAAGGACATGCGAGCAAATGGATACCAGCTGCTTGGCAACTTCCATTCTCATCCGGAATCCCCATCACGCCCGTCCGAGGAGGACAAGCGTCTGGCATATGATTCCAAGGTAAATTATCTGATCCTCTCTTTGATGGATTTAGAGAACCCGGTATTGAATGCGTTCCATATTGATGAGGAAAAAAATGTGACCAAGGAAGAACTTGTAATCGAATAAGATTAGTTGAGCGGCAGGAAGGGGATTCCTGCCGTTTCTGCGTGGTGAGCTGACAGGATGTGGGCGTAGCGAGCGGGAAACGGGCTGAAAAACCCACGACGTGGGTTTTGGAGACGGAAAAGCAAGCAGAAAACCCAGAACCGGAAACTAAATCGTAGAAGTGGAGCAGGATGTGGGTGTAGCGAGCGGGAGAAAGGCTGAAAAACCCACGACGTGGGTTTCGGAGACAGAAAAGTAAGCAGAAAACCCAGAACCGGAAACAAGAGCAATTTCTAAGGTTGAATGAAATAAGAATGTCAATTATAATATGCAGTATGTATATGAATGAAAATATATAAACAAAAAGATATAGTAATAATATAACAGACATCAATATGCGGATTACATCAGGTAATCAGAAAAATAACAGTTAACAGGAAGAAGCACCTATGATATGCATCAGTATCACACATAAGAATTTAACAGCGGCGAAGCGGGAGTGCTTTGCCTGCAATGATGAGGAACAGATAAAACTGGCAGGTGCCGTGGCAAAGGCATATCCGGAAGCCGGGTTGGTTTTACTTATGACATGTAATCGAAGCGAGATCTATATGAGTGGCACAGACACGGATTTTGTATGGCTGGAACAGCAGTTTGCGGATACAAAGAAATTCCCGGTCGAGGCGTTGAAGGGTGCGGCTATGCGGTATGAAGGTCGAAGCTGCCTGACACATCTGTGCCGCGTAGTCTGTGGACTGGATTCTGCTGTGCTTGGAGAGGTTGAAATTATAAGACAGGTCAAGCAGGCGTATCTTGCGGCGAAAGAGCGCGGGCAGACCGATGCGGAAATGAATATGGTATTTCAAGGGGCATTGCGGCTTGCCAAGGAGGTTGTAGAAACCTCGCAGATGACGCACCTTCCGGTATCTGTCGGAACACTTGCATGTACAGCGGCGTTGGAATTTGGTGAAGGAAAAAATGTCCTCATCATCGGAGCTGCCGGGCAGATGGGAAGCATTGTGATGCGGGATCTGCTCGATGCAGATGCAAAGGTGCAGATCGTCGGAACGAGCCGGAAGCATAAGCAGGCATTGCAGAAAATCTTCTCGCATGAGCGGGTGCAATGGGTGCATTACGACCGGCGATATGAATATCTGGATTGGGCGGATGTGATCATTAGTGTGACGGATAGCCCGCATTATACATTCCTTGCAGATAAGGTAGCGAAAATACGCAAGGAAACAAAACCACAGTTGTTCTTAGACCTTGCGATTCCACGGGATATTGATGCAGAGATCGGAAGACTTTCCAGCTGCGTCGTGAAAGATCTCGACTATATCAAGTCGCTTGCGACGGAAAATAACCGAAAGAAACTTTCCGAGGCAAAGAAGATTGAATTACTGATTGAAGAACATGTGGACGAGATGCAGAAGCTGCTTGCATTTCGTGCATTTGTCGGGACGAGGAAGGACATCACGGAGAAGCTTGGCGAGAAATCCGCGATGTGGCTTTTGTACCAGTTGAAAGACGTTCTGGATGCACAGGACTTAAATCACGTATTAAAGGGGATAGAAGATGGCGTATTTTCCATTCATGATACAACTCGATGATAAACAATGTCTGATCGTAGGCGGCGGTGCAGTTGCAGCGCGGAAGGCGGCACAGATGTGTGAGTTTGGCGCATGTGTAACGGTGGTAGCACCGGAGATCTGCGCGGAACTGCTGGCTATCGCAGATACGGAACGAATAGATGAAACAGCAGGCATAGTAGAAAATATTGATGGTAATTGCCAGAAAAAGCCGGAACGAATCCGGGTGTGGAAGCGGGAAGTCACAGAGGCAGACATTTCCGGCATGGACGTTGTAATCATGGCGACAGATGATGCGGAGCTTAATTCGCAGTATGCGGAGCTTTGCAGAAGTAAGCATATATTGGTAAATGTGGTCGATGTGAAGAAGGATTGTGATTTCTATTTCCCGGCAATCATCAAGCAGGGTGAGGTTGTTGTTTCGGTGTCTACCGGAGGCAACAGTCCGATGCTTGCATCGAAGATCAAGAAGGATATCCGGCAGACGCTTCGGACAGACTATGGTCAGATTGCGGAAGAACTTGGTGCTATCCGTGAGGAAATTCTGGCAGAGGAGCCGGATGAACGGGCAAGAAAACGAAGATTTGCAGCAATTGTGGAGGCAAAAATGCAGGAACAGAGAATCCGGATCGGAACGCGGGGGAGTAAACTTGCACAGATTCAGACAGATATGGTGATTGAACAATTAAAGAAGCATTACCCGGATGTGCGGTTTGAGAAAGTGATCGTGACGACAAAGGGTGACAAGCAGAAAGAGGCGGCAATCAGTTCCTTTGGAGGCAAGGCAGTGTTTGTAGAAGAAATCGAGGAAGCTTTGCTGGATGGTACGATCGATTTGGCGGTACACAGCGCGAAGGATATGCCGAATCCATGTAAGAAGGGGCTTGGCATTGCGGGCGTTCTGCCGCGTGCCTGCGTGCAGGATGTGCTGATCTATCGTGCGGATACGGATATCCGGTCGAAGAATACATTTACCGTGGGAACCGGAAGCTTGCGCAGACGCAGCCAGATTAAGGAGATATACCCACAGGTAGAGTGCATGGAACTTCGGGGAAATGTCACGACGCGCATACAGAAATTGCGGGATGGCTTATGTGATGCGATCATCCTTGCGGCGGCGGGAATCGAACGGTTAGGTATCGAGAAGGAACCGGATCTTGTCTATGAATATCTCGATGTAGATGTGATGCTTCCGGCAGCCGGACAGGGGATTATCGCGATCGAGGCGTGTGAGGGGACTCTTCCGTATCATATGGCAGAGACAATCAGTGATGCGGAGACAGAGGGCTGTCTGCGTGCCGAGCGTGCGGTTGTCCGTGAGATGGAAGCGGGCTGCCATGAGCCAATTGGTGTATATGCGACATGGAAAAATGAAAAGAAGCTTTGTGTGCGCGTGATGAACGCCAGAAGTGGAAGTGTCAAGCGAGAGACGTTTGAACGTGAAATGGAAGACGCGAATTAACTTGGATAATGGGGCACAGCTTATAACGGTGTCAGCGAAGAAAGGCGGAGGGATATGAAAATTAAATTCGATCGAATAATTGCAAAAACTGCAAAATGCTGTGCGCTTATATGTACGGTTCTTTTTGTAATTGGTGTAGTCTTTTCGTTTCTTGAAATTGATGGTACAGAGTTTTTCTATATCATGACAATCTATGCAAGCGTGCTTGTGGGGGTTCCATGTTATGTAGTCCTTCTCTCTGCGAAATTTTATTTTATCCGTCTGCGGGCCTACGGCTACGAAATTCCGGAAAATAAAAAAACATATGGGAATAATCTGAACAATCTTCCGAAGACGCGCGAGGCAGGAAGATCGCTTTTTGCAAAGCACAGCCGGATTGGAATGTGGATGTATTTCGCATTCTTTGTCCTGTTTCTGGTGGTGGATGTGATGTATCTGATCAAATGGCATTTTATGAAAGATATCTGTACATTTCTGTTCACTGTGTGTCTGGTTCTGGATATCGTCTGGCTTATTCTTGCGGTAATTATGTGGCGGCAGAGAAATACAGAGAAGTACCGGGATGATGTGGAATGTGACAAAACGCGCAAAGAGCGTCTGAATCTTGAGAATATAATTGTATTTGCAATCTTCTGGGCAATCGTCTGTGCGCTCGTGAGTAATCTGGCGGTGACGACAACAAAATATATGGATAAGGCGCAGAGGGAGAATGCACAAGTGGCTGCGTCTGAATTAAAAATGGCGGATAATACGGTGGAATTAGGAAATTATGAACCATAAAGAAAACTATATCGAGAAATTAAAAAGTTCACAAAATGGGCGGATCCATGCATTGCTGTTTGTAATAGCCAGAGATAATGAGTGTGAGGAGCTTGTAGAAGAGAAACTGGTGTTGCGCAGGGACTGGTTTGAATTGCTTGCAAAAAAGAGCATTGGATCAAAATATGTGAATGCAGAGTGGCAGTTTGCGAAGCATCTTGGAGATTGCGAGGGTTGTGATCCGGAACTTATATTTTCATTTATTAAATCGGAGTATGAACATACTTCCAGAATGGCACTTTGGACGATGGTGGAATTAAAGCCGGAATGTGCGGAACGCTATGCGTTTGAATTCTGGGATTGTGGGAAATATCCGGCGGGTTCTTCGGAAGATGAATATCAAAAAATCATGGCGTTGCATGTATTGGCGAAGCTCAACTCACCGAGATTAGAAGCGTATCTGGAGCGGGCGAAGCAATCGGATTATAAGTGGTTGCGGAAAAATGCAGAGGAGCTATCGGCAAAATAAAATTGAAAATCAAGGTCAATATTATTGAGATATATTGCCGATAATGCTATAATTATTCCGATAAACGTTTGTTTTATGGAGGTATGTATGAGATATATTGGCGTAAAAGAAGCTGCTACAAAATGGAATATATCAGAGAGAAGTGTGAGAAATTATTGCACAAATGGAAGAATACCGGGAGCTGTTTTAGACGGGAAAACGTGGGATATACCGGAAGATGCAGTAAAGCCACAGAGGAAGAAACGGACAGAGAAGATAGAAACAGATTTACTGTCACGTTTGAGAATGGAAAAAGAATCGGGTATTTCGGGTGGAATATATCATAAGATACAGATTGAATTAACATATAATTCAAATCATATAGAGGGAAGCAGACTTACGCACGATCAAACAAGATATATCTTTGAAACGAACACAATTGGGATACAGGATGGTACCGTAAATGTTGATGATATCGTAGAGACGGCAAATCATTTTACATGTATAGATCTGATTATCGAACAGGCGCATTATAAGTTAAGTGAAGCCTTTATTAAGCAGCTTCATGCTATTTTGAAATCGGGCACATCGGATAGTCGCAAATCATGGTTTGCGGTTGGTGATTATAAAAGATTTGCAAATGAAGTTGGTGGGAGTGTGACGACGAAACCGGAGCAGGTTGCAAAAGAAATGAGACAATTATTAAAACAGTATAATGCCGATTCTGCAAAAACATTGGAAGATATTATAGAATTTCATTATATGTTTGAAAAAATTCATCCGTTTCAGGATGGAAATGGACGTGTTGGCAGATTGATCATGTTCAAAGAATGTCTTCGTAATGGAATTACACCTTTTATCATTGAGGATGATATCAAGGAATTTTATTATCGGGGATTGAAAGAGTGGAAGAATGAGCGGGGGTATTTGATAGATACATGTTTGACCGCACAAGACAGATTTAAGGCGTATATGGATTATTTTCAGCTAGAGTATCAGGATTAGGATGTCATGTTTCCGGAGTGCCGGGAGTTCCTTTCGTATTCTTCTTGCTGGCAGGTTTTTTCTCACCGAATAAATGGTTGATGCTTATTGCACTGCTTGATTTTAGTCTTACATACTTGCCGGTCTTTTTGTTGAAAGAACATCTGAAAAAAGGCAAAAGCGAAAGGGAAAGCAATGAAATATATATGAGATCGGAAGAGAGGGAGCGTGGAGAATGAAGAAATTAACGAAGGAAGAGAAACATAAGCAGTGTGTAAAAGAGATCAGAGCCACACTGATCGTTGTCGGAATCTGCTTTTTGTGGCATGTGCTGACGGCGTTCTTGTTGAACTCGGTGGATTGGACGTTGTTCCATATGCCGGCGTGGTTTGTGGTTTCTGTGTTAGGGACAGTTGTGATTGCAATCATAGGGGTATTCTGGTTGCTCAGATTCGTGTTTGTAGATTTTTCGTATGAGGAGGATGCAGAAGATGAGCAGTAATCAGATTATCATTTTATCCGTGTTTCTAGGATATCTTTTATTCAATGTTGTAGTGAGTTTTGCGTACAGTAAAAAGGCAGAGAAAAGTTTGCATACATCTGAAGAGAACAAGTATTTTATCGGCGGAAGAAATATGAACGGTATTGTGCTTGCGATGACGATTATGGCGACATATACATCTGCCAGTTCCTTTATTTCCGGTCCGGGAGCGGCTGGACTTACCTATGGATATGCACAGGCGTGGATCGCCGCAATTCAGGTGCCGGTTACATTTCTGGTGCTTGGCGTGCTTGGAAATAAACTGGCACTTGTATCCCGTAGAGCTGGTGCGGTTACGGTTGTCGGTTATTTCAAGGCACGATACAAAAGCGATGTGCTTGTGATATTTACAAGCTTTGGACTGATTGCATTTTTCATTGCACAGATGATCAGTCAGTTCACAGGTGGCGCGACGCTGATCGCATCCATAACAGGACTCGATCATGTGACATCGTTGTTGATCTTTGGAACGGTCGTGATTCTGTATACGGCGATCGGCGGATTCAGTGCGGTTGTGATTACGGATACGATACAGGGAATCGTTATGTGTATTGGAACATTCCTGTTTATATTTTTCGTCTTAAAAGAGGGCGGCGGGCTTGCATCAATCAATGCGGGACTGGCTGCAAATCTGCCGGACGTGTACGACGATATCTTCTCGAAATATACGCCGGGAGGTTTGCTTAGTTATTGGATTCTGGTTGGATTCGGAACATTGGGACTTCCGCAGACAGCCGTGCGTGCGATGGGATTTAAGGATACCAAGAGTATGCACAAAGCGATGTGGATCGGTGTGCTGACATGCAGCTTTGTAATCATTGGCATGCATCTGGCTGGAACATGGGCAGGCGCGCTGGTCGATACAGACAACCTTCCGACGTCCGATTATTTTATCCCATATATCGTGCAGAAGATCATGCCGCCGGGAGTTGCAGCAATCTTCCTTGCTGCACCGATGGCAGCTGTTATGTCGACCGCAGATTCCCTTCTGATTCTTGCGACCGCGGCAATCGTCAAGGATTTATGGAAGAACTATGTGGTGAAGGATGATCCGGTGAAAAATGAATCTTATCAGAAGCATGTAAAGCTTGTGAGCACTATTCTTACGATGGTGCTTGGCGCAGTTGTGATGGTTCTGACAATCGATCCGCCGGATATCATCTTCTTGTTAAATATGTTTGCGTTTGGTGGTTTGGAATGTACCTTCTTCTGGCCGCTTGTCGGTGGTTTGTTCTGGAAAAAGGGAACAAAACAGGCGGCAGTATGCAGCAGTATCGGCGCGGTTGCGACTTACATTTTCGCCACATACAACATCCATGTCGGAGGAATCAACGCCGTTGTATGGGGACTTCTTGTCGGTGCAGTCCTGTATTTTGTGATTGGGGCGATTACCGGGCGAAAAGGACTGGATGCGGATATTCTGGATAAGTGTTTTTAGGAAGTTATGATTTTGGGAAAAGGAGAAGTATTGTATGGAACAGGATCCATTCAAGGAATATATAAAGGAAACAGAGCCTGAAAAAAGAGACAAGGGATATGCGTAGCATACCGCAATAGGACTGCAAGCTGTAGATGGGCTTCGACCATCCAAATACCTGATTGATACAGCAATCAAGAATATTGAGGGTGATATCTCGATTGATGAAGCAGGGGAATTATTAAATAGCTATTATAAGGAAAATCCGAAGTCGGATGAGACAGACAGGACAGAGGAAGCAGATAAGGTATCATTGCGAATAGCCAAAATTCTATCTGAAAAGGCATTTAGTTTTACACCAAATGAATACATTTCAATTCATAGAAAATTGTTTACGGGTATTTACAGCCATGCAGGAAGGATTCGGGATTATAATATCACGAAGAAAGAATGGGTACTAAATGGCGCAACGGTGATGTATGGAAGTGCATCAGAATTGCGTGCGACTTTGGAGTATGATTTTTCTGAAGAGAAAAAATTCAGTTATAAAAACCTGAATATGGATCAGATCATTCATCATTTGGCAGTATTTGTATCCAGACTGTGGCAGATTCATATATTTGCAGAAGGAAAAGCGGACATTGGGGAAGAAAAAGCGGACATTGCAATAAAGATAGCGAATATTGATGAAGCGATAAATAGCAAAACGCGCAGTAATATTTTAGCATTATATCAGCATTGTGGTAAAGAAACATTTTTTGGACGTACAGTTGTAGAATCGGTTACAGGATTAAAGTCAACACGGGCTTCAGAAGTGCTACAACTCCTGCTAAGAAATAATATAATAGAGAAAGTTCAAGGGCATGGAAAAGGAAAATATCGTTTTCTGTAATGCATGAGAAGCGAATGCTATGTTGTATGAAGGAGGATACAAAGTGAGAAAAGTACCAGAAAACAATAGTTACAAAAAGGAAATTGAAGAAATTGTAAAGCTATGTGAGAAAGCGAAACCTGAATATGGTGAAAGAAATAATCCGAATGCTTAAAGAAGAAAGCAAAATTTCAAAGGCAGCGGAGGACTTGTTTATGAAATTTATGAAAAATGCTGAGGAAAGAGAAAAGCATTCGGAGGAATGACAATGATATTTGAAAAAGCAACTGCTCAAGATACAGGTATATTGACAGAACTTAGAATCGCATATTTGCAAGAGGATTTAGGAGAAATTGAGGCTGCGGATTTAAAATTGATAGAGTCATTATTGCCAGGTTATTATGAAAAACACCTTAATAAGGATCTGATGGTCTATGTTGCACGCAATGAGAAGGATATCGTTTCCTGTGCATTCTTGTTGATCGTGGAAAAACCTATGAGCCCATCATTTATTACCGGGAAGACGGGGACTGTTTTGAATGTTTATACGAAGCCAGAGTATAGGAAAAAAGGATATGCTAAGAAATTAATGAACATGATGTTGGAGGACGCAAAAGCAGAAAATGTGAGCAATATTGAATTAAAGGCAACAGAGGATGGATATTCCTTATACCGATCTGTTGGGTTTGAAGATGTTGCAGCCAAGTATCATAATATGAGAATTTCGTTGTAGGATTTGGCAGGAATCTGGTAAGAACGTAGAGTTCCACGTAAGGAGGAAGCGGATGTATCTTTTTTATTTGACATTGAAAACCGGAAACTGCATGATTGCACTTGGTATATTCGCATATTCCGTTGTATTGGCTGTCATATGCCCTGCTCATAGACGAAGAGAAAAGTATCTTGTACCCCGCATTCTTTGTATTTTGCCTGCTATAGCTGCATTCGTACACTGGGGTATTTATGGAAATCTGTTCATTCGTCATTTTAAACTTTTTTATCTGGAGGCACTTATTCCCGTACTGTTTATTTTTAACATTAAATCAGCATTCATCCGCGTGATCAGATCGGTTATGGTTTGTCTGTCATCAGCAGTATTATGCTTTGTTTTTATACTTAATTCCATCTCTGCGCCAATGATACACAATTATACCCGATACAGTTATACAGAGAGCTTAAAAAAAATGCTGAAGACAATGGAGCAGGAATACTGCCTTAACTCATGGAAAGAGATCAACTATGATGAGCTGCTTGAGACATACCTGCCAAGGGTTGAGGAGGCTGAAAGAAACAGGGATGAAGCAGCTTATTCGGCAATAATTACGGAGGTTACATATTATTTCTATGATTCGCATGTCGGACCATATCTTACAGATGACACAAGACTCGCTGCGTGTGAGTACCTTTCCGGAAACGATTATGGTCTGTCCATGATCCGCATTGACGATGGCAGTGTAATCGCCGTTTTGGTTGAGCCCGGATGTGAGGCAGCCACAAAAGGGATTCACGATGGAACGACGATTATTTCATGGGACAACCGAGATATCAATGAAGCCGTTACGGATGTAGAATGTATTTATCCCGGATTATCATTTCCGGTAGAGGAAAATGAAGCTATCTTTCGACCTATTTTCCTTGCCGGAAAGGGTGGCGAGAGCGTTTCCATTACATTCCTTGATGATAATGGAGACGAACGGAGTATTTCGGTTCAGAAAACAGGCAATTATGAGGATAGATTATCGGTAGCTATAAACTGCTTATTGCATGACGATGACGATTACCAAAACTTTTATTCCTGCATGCTCGATGACAGATGCGGGTATCTTCAAATAACAAGTGAAAGCTATGATGCGTTTGGGGATAATATTTCTGCAATGAAAAAGGGCTATTATCCTGAACTTACAGAATACTATGCAGATTTAATTGAGAATTTAGAGGACAAGGGCATGCAATATCTAATAATAGATATTCGCAATAACGGAGGCGGCTATGATTCCGTAGCAGGTGCGCTTGCTTCACTTTTCATTGATAAAAAGTCTCATATGGTTTCATTTGGATATGAGGATGCACAGGGATATCATGTTGCGGAGAGCCAATATATATTTCCAGATGGAAGATATGCTGATATTCCGGTTGTCGTGCTGGTCAATTCCAATTGTATGAGTGCAGGCGACGGAATGGCAAAATTCCTCGGAGACTGTCCGAATGTGACCTTGATGGGAATTACTGCGAGCAGTGGTGTCAATCAGAATAATGGAGGATATATTTATCTTACAGATCATATCTGTGTGACCTATCCGGTGTTTTTGAGCCTTTCCGAGGATGGGGAGCCTTTCATTGACCCGGATCATACCCGGGAAAACAAAATCTCGCTCGATGTTGTGATTCCGATAACAAGTGAAAATGCAAAGACTATTTTCTCTATTGATAATTATGATAGTGAAGCCATGGAAAAAGGAAAAATCGTGTTTAAAAGAGATGCTGAGTTAGAATATGCAGTTAGGTATCTGCTGAATCGATAATAGGGTCTTGCCCTACGTATTGAGACAAAATTGCAGAGCTTTAATTAGGGGACTGCAATAGAGAGTTTGGACAGATAGGCAGGGAGTATGAGGACGAAAAAATGAGTAGTCTTATTTTTCAAAGTTCATATATTGTTATTATACCATCATATTATAAGACGGACATTCATAAACATCCGTTTCTGCATTTATTTGCAGGGAAAAAGAGCTGCAGAATTACAGTGGGTAAAGAAAATATACAGGGGAATATTATTCTGCTTGATTCAAGAGTCAGGCATGCAGTTGAAGCAGGAAACAATTGTGCTTTTTTTCTGCTGATTGATCCCACAAGCATTATTGCGGAACAGATTCGGGAGCAATATATAAAAGGTGATTCCTACTGCAATGTTTCGGATGATATTGCAGAGATATCAGAAGATATTCAAAATTTGCCGGAGAATGAAATTATACGCATCGTTGAAAAAATGTTTCTTGCCATGGGTATTTCAACAGGAAAAAACAACGTAAGAGATGAAAGGATTGAACTGATAATCAGCAAAGTTATTTCTGGGGAATGGTTAAGTTACAGTGTTAAGCAGATTGCGGAGAAAGTTTTCCTTTCTGAAAGCAGGTTGACGCATTTATTCAAGGAAGAAGCGGGAATTTCGCTAAAAAGTTATATTCTGATGCGCAGAATGGAATATGCATACAGATTGATAAGCACGGGTAGTAAAATTACCTGGGCAGCGCAGGAAAGCGGTTTCTCAAGTTCGGCACATCTTGCATACACTTGTAAGAAATTAACGGGTGTTTCTATTACGGATGTATTAAAATAAACAGAAAAGCAGCAGATTTTTGAAAGCAAAAAATTTTCCCTTCGATTATAGTGGCTAATATAATTATAAGGAGGAGAAAATTGCTATGAAGTTTATGTATTTTTTTGATGATAAAATAAAGCGCCATATTATGAAGGGGAAAAAATATTGCAATCCGGCAGAAACAGGAAATTATGAATGCGGAATAAGTTGTATCAGGCAAGGGGATGTAAATCTTTGGTTTTATACCAAAAATGGCGTGACAATAGCTGTTGATTCAGGACATTTGAATTATCGTGGTGTTGAAAATTCTTTTCAACAAATAGGTATTAATCCAGAAGAAATTAAACATGTTTTTATTACTCATGCCGATGTGGATCATTGTGGTGGAATTGACACAAGCGGAACAAATATATACCCCAATGCACAAGTGTACCTGGGGAAAGCGGAAAGCGCATACTTGAATGGAAGCATCCATCGTATGACAAAATTAGGGGTGAAGATTAAAAATTGTGTCAGAATTAAAGAAGGATATTACGCCATAGATAATAATGAAAAGTTTGATATCGGAGGCATTAAGGTGCAATCTGTTCCTACACCCGGACATACTCTGGGGCATACCTGTTATATTGTTGATGATAAGATTTTGTTTACCGGAGATTGTCTTGCAATAAATGAAAAAGGTGGATATAGTTTTTTTGATTTTTTCACCCAATATCCGGATATGAACAAAAAGTCTCTGGTGAAAATGAAGGCATTGATTGATAATATCCAACACATTCAATTGGAATATGTCTGTACAGGGCATAGTGGTATCAGAAAATATTCTGACGTTATATTTGCACACATTGATGAATCAGCGCAATTTAGTAAAAGAAAGCCATTTGATGATAAAGCACCTTATGATGCTTTCATCCGGTAATTATGAAAAGATTGGAGACCATTATGAAAAGCAAAAAGTTGATAGGTATTATTCTGGCTGTATTGTTTTTATTATTGCTTTACTACACATCACCTCTGATAAATAACAACTTTGATGGTGCTTTGGGATATATGATGAAAAGCGTTCAAAGAATACTATTTTTCGCTGTCGAGCTTATTATATTTGTAAAATTGTTTAAGAAAGACAGTATGAGAAGTATTGTCAATATGAACTGCTTTAAGGATGCTGTTCCTGCTTGCTCTGCTATGTTTATTTATGTGGTGTTTGATGTCATTACATATGTGGTGATAGGGGCAAAGAGTTGGTTAAATACAACCATGCCTATAGTTGTGTCCTGCCTTATTTTTATGCAACTTGCGACAGGATTATGGGAAGAACTTACATTTAGAGCATTTGTTTGCGAAGGGTATTATCAAGGAGCAAATGCCACGTTTAAGAGAAGGCTTTTATATGCGGGCATAAGCATGGTGATATTTGGTATAGCACATGCTGTTGAATGTGATTCTTTGGAACATTTATCCATTTCTTTACAGACATATTTTTAAACATACATATATTTATATCTGATTGGAATGATTCGCCACTTTTTATAATTCTTGATAATTATGTGCAGTGGGTGATGTTGGCTATTATTCTGATAGTGGCGATTGTATTTCTTTATAAGAAACCGGTTAGAAAGTAAAATACTTTAAAAAACCAATCGACAACATTCAATTTGGGGAGGTACAAGAATGATAAATTTAGTGGCACTTCCGTGCCTCTGTGTAGATGTTTTTGATGGAACAGATGAATTGCGTGCAGGTGGTGAAGCCCTTAATTTTGCAGTTCATGCATCAAAATTTGAGGAGTTTAATGTTTCAATATTGGGTGCAGTAGGACAGGATTCCTACGCAAAATTTATTATGGATTCTATTTCTGATAAGAGAATAGATGTAAGCCATGTAAGAGTTGAAGAGGATAAAGTAACTGCAAATAATCGTACATATCTTACGGCTGACGGTGACAGATATTACAAAGATGATTCATGGACGGGTGATATTGTTGATAAAATGATATTGAATCAAGACGAATTGGACTTTATAAAAAAATCAGAGGTTGTATTTATACATTTCTGGGCAGGCTGTTTTGAACAAATTATAGATTTAAAAAAGAATAATAACTTCAGATTGGCTGTGGATTTTGTAGAATATCGTAATTTTAAGGAGATGGAAAAATATGCACCATTCAAGTTTATCAAATTAAAGATAGCGAGTTATTGCCCCAATGGGATATAGAGAGGAAAAATTAAGAGAAGTTCGCAGTGCTATAGAAAAATAGGCGGTGCTATGCCAGAAGATTTACCGACACCTGAGAAAAGCATACAAGAAATTGAAAAGGAGCATTCAATCATGCGAAAAATGGGATTACCCAAACCGACAGGGGAATATGCAGTCGGAACATTTACGTACACAGTCAAAGACGATAGGAAAGAAATTATGCGTCAGGGAGGCATGCGAAGCGTGGCGGCAAGGGTTTATTATCCGGTGCTTAGGGAAAGCGTAAAGGGACTTACGAAGGCGGTGGCATTATCGGATAATATGCTGAAAGGCTTAAAGGATACTTTTAATGTGGTGCCTGACTTTAGAAAGAATCCGGAGTCTAATCTGACAGAATGTTATTTAAATGCAAATAGGATACCGGGAAAAAAGTTCCCGCTGATTATGTTTAATCATGCCTATAATTCGTACAGAGAAGGAAATTCCTGTCTTTGTACAGAACTTGCTTCTAACGGATACGTTGTAATATCTGTGGATCATTCCCATGAGGCTGTATGTAGTGAGTTTGATGACGGAACCGTTCTTTTTTTCGACAAAACCATAAAAAAGAAAATGTATAAGCCTATGATTGGTGGAATCATTACAATGCTTAAACTGGTGAGGTTGGCTATCTTCGAGAGTTGGTCACAAATGATGGTCCGGAGTTTAGCTATACAGTTGTTTTCTGGGAAAAGAATAGAAGTTTAAGAAAGTATAAGATCGGCGTATGCATATGGGGATTACCAATCTGTAAGCCAGTGGAGGATTGAATTTAACGGCACGGAAAGGAAGTCGGAATGAGAAAAGTACCAGAAAACAATAGTTTAAAAAAGGAAATTAGGAAACTATTAGAATTATGTAAAAAAGATGAAAAAGATAATGGAGAGAAAAGAAATTATTTCAATGCCCCTATTACTGAAGAAGAGATGATAAATTGGGAGGAGAGAAACAGAGCGAAAATACCAGAATCATATAAGGAGTGGCTTAGATTTTCGGGAAAATGTCGTATAGCAGGTAACACAGCAACATTTTGGGAACCAAATGAATTTCATTCTGAATATGTACCCGAAGGATTGGTTGCAATAGGGGAAATTAATGGTGATGGAGAAGTGGTGTGCTTTTCAAAGAATGAAGGTATTTTTGTACGGGTATTTGAAGGGAAAACAACGGAGATTAATGATTTTGCATGTGTTCTTAAGGAAGTAATAAAATTAATGGATGATAAACCTATCTTATCTCAAGAAAGATATTTAGAAATATTGCAGAAAATCAAAGAAAAAAAGGATAGGGAGAAAAATAAATAAGCGAGCAGGGACGAAGCGAGTAGGGACGTAGCATCTGTCATGAGGAGCGTCCCTGTGTACTGTATAATAATGGAAATCTCTTGACAAAACAGTAAAGAAGAGTAAAAATAAATAAAAAGAGTAAAGAACAGTAAAAATAATAAAAAGAGTAAAGAACAGTAAAAGAGGTGCGCAATGCAAAATCCATTTACATTAGTTTTTGGTAAAAGTCCGTTGGAATCAATCTCCAGATTGGCACAGACGAATGAGATTATTGGTTCGTTTTCGTCAGAATGGATGAACCAGCAGATTTATATGATTACGGGAGTCCGGGGCAGCGGAAAGACTGTAATGCTGACAGATATATCGAAGCATTTTCGTAAAGACAAGGATTGGATTGTAATAGAACTGAATCCAGATCGTGACTTGCTGCATAGTTTTGCTGCAAAGTTATACGATCAAAAAAATCTGAAGGATTTGTTTATAAAAGCAAAGCTGGATTTATCAGTATTAGGGATTGGAGTGTCTATTGAAAAATCGAATCCTTTTTTTGATATAGAAAATGCAATTCAGGCGATGCTGGAGGTTGTAAAGGATAAGAAGAAACGTGTACTTATCACAATTGATGAAGCAACAAGTAATGAAGAGATGAAAATATTTGCAAGTGCATTTCAGATTTTTGTTCGAAATGAATTGCCAGTATTTTTGCTCATGACAGGACTTTTTGAAAATATAGATGCCTTACAGAATGAAAAAAATCTGACGTTTTTATATCGGGCACCGAAGGTTAAGCTGCAACCATTAGATAAAGGTGCGGTAAAACAGAAATATCAGGAAATCTTTGGTTTTTCAAGTGATGATGCGTTAGCGATGGCGGATATGACAAAAGGCTATCCATTCGCATTTCAGGTATTAGGATACCTGACGTGGCAGAAGGATGGAGATTATAAGTCTGTGGTTGGTATGTACAGACAGTATCTGAGCGAATATGTATATGATAAGATCTGGTCAGAGTTATCGAACAAGGATAAGAAAATATGCTATGGAATTGCAGAGACAGCTTCGGGGAAAATAAAGGAAATCCGGGAGAAATTATCACTTAAAACAAATGAGTTCAATCCTTATCGTGACAGATTGAAAAAAAGAGGAATTATAAATTGTGAAGAACATGGATATGTACATTTTGTATTACCGGAATTTGACGAATATGTATTGACACATGTATAAAGGATGAATTGGAAATGGTATATTTAATCGGAGCAGGTCCCGGTGATCCGGGATTAATTACATACAAAGGCTTGCAGATCTTAAAATCGTGCGATGCGGTAATCTACGACCGGCTTGGGACGGGGGAGCTTCTCGATCTTGTGCGACCGGATTGTGCGAAGATCTATGTTGGCAAGCAGGCAGGTGCGCATTATAAGAAGCAGGAGGAAATCAACCGGATTCTGGTAGAGACCGCAGGAAAATACGAGAATGTTGTCCGCTTAAAGGGCGGCGATTCATTTGTATTCGGACGTGGCGGTGAGGAAATCCTTACATTGCAGGAATCAGATATTCCGTTTCAGGTGATTCCGGGTGTGACTTCTGCGATTGCAGTGCCGGAGGTGCTTGGAATTCCGGTGACGCATCGGGAGATGAGCCGGAGCTTTCATGTGATTACCGGACATACGAAGAAGGGCGAGGCAGATGCACTTGCGAACATCCATAAACAGGAGGGAACCAGTGTGTTCCTGATGGGACTTTCGAATCTGGAACCGATTATGCAGAGACTGCGCGAAGAGGGGGAATCGGAGGAGACACCGGTCAGTGTGATTTCAAATGGTATGCTGCCTGGAGAGACAATCGTGCGCGGTACGGTAGGGACGATCGGCAAACTTGTTTCGAAGAACGAGCTTGTTTCACCGGCAATCATAGTCGTCGGGCAGACAGCTGCCTGCACGATGAAGGACAAGAAGCGCAGTGCGATTGATGGCTGCAAGATCGGTGTCGTTGGCACGGCGGTATTCCGGGAGAAGCTGCGCGGACTGCTGGAAGAAAAAGGCGCATCGCTGTTTTCCATCTGTGATATGCATGTCAGAACGTGTCCGGATATGGAAAAGTTAGATGTGGCAATTCAGAATTTGTCAGATTACCGGTGGATCGTATTTACAAGCCAGAACGGAATCCGGATATTCTTTGACCGGGTGCGCGCGTGTGCGGTCGATCTTCGGAAGTTTGCAGATATCCGATTCGCCGTGGTTGGAAGTGGCTGTGCGCAGGCGCTGGAGCAGTATGGATTTTATGCGGATTATATACCGGAGCAATATACGACAGAAAGTCTTGCAAATGGAATTTGTGCCGTTGTAAAATCAGGAGAAAAGGTTTTGATTCCGCGGGCGAAGGAAGGAAGTCCGGTCTTAGAACAGATTCTATCTGCGAACCGGATTGACGCGGAGATTCTATCCATCTACGATGTGCGTGGCGCGCGGACAGAAAACTGGAAATACTTAAATAATTACGATGCAATTTTATTTGCAAGCGCTTCCGGGGTGCATGCATTTGCAGATTGCCTTGCCGAGACCGAACAACCAGACTGGAACCCGGCACAAGGAAAGAAGCGCATTGTACTTGGCACAATCGGACAGGTGACAGCAGACGCCCTTATAAAATGTGGTCTGCCCGCCGATGTCGTCCCGGAACAGTGCGATGCGGAAGGTTTAGTAAGGGCATTGGATATTGCCTTTGACATGAAAAAGACAGATAATAATAAAGAGTAAAAATGTAGATGGAGGTGGACATACTTACCAATTCTTAAGCAGACCGTTGAAGCACGCTGGCACTTAATGAGCGACGGATTCATCGTCGCGAATTTAGTACCATTGCGTGCTGAACCGAGCGAGGAGACATCCATGGAACGTAGTTCCATTTAGGATGGATGTCGACGACTTATCACAGAGCATAGCGATGTGATGTTACCCGTGCGCGTCTGCGTAGAAATGGTAAGTATGTTCAACTCCTGTAGAGAGGTACATTTATAATTACTGTAAGTTATAGGAAAAGAGGAATATACACACATGATACGATTAAGAAGATTGAGAGAAAATGAAGTACTGCGAAACATGGTGCGCGAGACACAAATCAGCAAATCCGATCTCGTCTACCCGGTATTCATCAAAGAAGGAACCAATGAGAAAAACCCGGTCGATTCCATGCCGGGCATCTACCAGTATACATTGGATCGGTTCGATGAGGAACTAGAGCGCATACAGGCGGCTGGCATTCCGGCAATTTTGATCTTCGGTATCCCGGAACACAAGGACGAATGCGGCAGCGGCGCTTATGATGAAAATGGTATTACGCAGCGTGCGGTGCGTGAGATCAAGAAGAAAGCACCGGAGCTTTTGATTATCGCAGATGTGTGCCTGTGCGAATATACCTCCCACGGACATTGCGGATTGGTGCAGGACGGAAAGATCCTGAACGATGAGACACTTCCGCTTCTGGCGAAGATGGCAGTAACACTTGCCAAGGCGGGCGCAGACATGATCGCACCGTCTGACATGATGGATGGACATATCGCATATCTGCGAAAGGCATTGGATGAAAATGGATGCGTGGATACATTGCTTATGGGATACAGCGCAAAGTTTGCGTCCGGATATTATTCTCCGTTTCGGGATGCGGCACATTCCGCTCCGGCATTTGGTGATCGCAGAACGTATCAGATGGACCCTGCAAATGGCAGAGAAGCATTGCGCGAATGTGAGGCAGATATCGAAGAGGGGGCGGATATCATTATGGTAAAGCCGGCACTTGCTTATCTTGACATCGTGAAAGCGGTGCGTGGCGAGACGAAGCATCCGCTCGCAGTCTACAATGTAAGCGGCGAGTATTCGATGGTCAAGGCAGCAGCATTAAACGGCTGGATCGATGAGAAGCGTATCGTCATGGAGAACATGATCGCGATGAAACGTGCGGGTGCGGATATCCTCATAACCTATCATGCACTTGACGTGGCTAGATGGCTACAGGATGAACAATAGAATGATTCGCAGGAATGTGTATCACGATAGATGTGTATCAGATGACAGGAGGAAGCATCATGCAGACAGAATCAGAACAGTTATTTGAAGAATCCAAGAAATATATCCCGGGCGGCGTGAATTCGCCGGTGCGTGCATTCGGCTCAGTCGGACGCTCCCCGATTTTTATAAAAAAAGCAAAGGGTTCCCGTATATTCGATGAGGATGGAAGGGAATATATAGATTATGTATGTTCATGGGGACCGGGAATCCTCGGACATGCAAAGGAGACGGTAATCGAAGCGGTGAAGGCAGCCTGTGATGATGGACTGACCTTTGGTGCACCAACAAGAAAAGAGCTGGAGATTGCGGAGCTTATCACGGCACATATGCCTTCGATGGAAATGTCCCGTATGGTAAATTCCGGTACAGAAGCAGTGATGAGTGCAATCCGCGCGGCACGTGGATTTACCGGAAGAGATTACATTGTGAAATTCAAGGGCTGTTATCATGGACATAGTGATGGACTTTTGGTAAAGGCAGGTTCTGGCGTGATTACACAGACAGTGGCAAACAGTGCCGGTGTTCCGGAGGGCTATGCAAAATACACCCTCGTCGCAGAGTATAACGATGAGGAATCCGTAAAACAGTTATTCGATGCGTATAAGGGACAGATTGCAGCAATCATTGTCGAGCCGGTTGCGGCAAATATGGGTGTTGTGCCACCGAAGGCAGGATTTTTAGAGTTCCTGCGTGACATCACGCAGACGGATGGTGCATTACTGATCTTCGATGAAGTTATCACAGGATTCCGTCTGGCACCGGGTGGCGCACAGGAATATTTCCATATCAAGCCGGATCTGACAACGCTTGGCAAGATCGTCGGTGGCGGTATGCCGGTTGGAACCTACGGAGGCAGACGCGAGATCATGCAGTGCGTGGCACCGCTTGGCGAGGTATATCAGGCAGGAACCCTGTCCGGTAATCCGATTGCGATGACCGCAGGCATTGAGACATTGAAGCTGCTGGACGCACATCCGGAAGTGTATGCAAAGCTCGAAGGGAAAACCGCAGGACTTGCACAGGCAGCAAGAGAGGCATTTGGCGATCGGGTCTGTGTCAACCAGATCGGCTCATTGATGAGCATTTTCTTCACAGACAAGCAGGTGGTTGATATGGATACCGCCATGACGAGCGACACGAAGCAGTATGCAGCATTCTTCCGCTATATGCTTGATCATGGAATCAACCTCGCTCCATCGCAGTTTGAGGCAATGTTTATCTCAGATGCACATACAGAGGAAGATATCCGGAAAACGATTGATGTTATGAAAGAATTTGCACACAGATAGATCGTGGATAAAATAAGAAATTGATTAAAAAATGAAACGAATGAAATAGAAACCAGTTTGGAGGAAAACGATGAGTGATACAAGGAAAGATGTCGTGATTATCGGTAGCGGTCCCGCAGGTTTATCGGCGGCGGTCTATGCGAAACGTGCGTTGCTGGATGTGGCAGTAATCGAGAAGGAAATGTTCAGCGGCGGACAGATTGTCACAACCGACCGTGTGGATAATCTGCTTGGCTTCTACGGAACAAATGGCTATGATCTGTCAGTAAAGTTCCGGGAACATGCAGATGCGCTGGAGGTTCCATTTATGGAGGGTACGGTGACGGACATTGCCAATCAGGATGATTACAAGGAAGTGCATCTGGAAGATGGCAGTGTGATCGAGACAACAGCAGTAATTGTAGCGACTGGTGCGACCCATCGAAAGCTTGGCGTGGAAGGCGAGGCAAAGTTTGCCGGCGCCGGTGTTTCATACTGTGCAACCTGTGACGGTGCATTTTTCAGGAATAAAACGGTGGCCGTTGTCGGTGGCGGTGATGTGGCACTTGAAGATGCCCTGTACCTTGCAAATGTATGTGAGAAGGTCTACCTGATTCATCGTCGTGATGAGCTGCGCGGTGCCAAGGTATTGCAGCAGCGGATCTTCGATGCGGCAAATATCGAATTCCTACCACACACCGAAGTACGAAAGATCTGTGGTGAGAACATGGTTGACCATATCGTGATCGAGGATAACCGGACAGAAGAAAAACGAGATCTCGCATTATCCGGCATCTTTATCGCGGTTGGCATGCAGCCACAGACTGCACTTGTAAAAGAGGTCGTAGAGATGGAGAACGGCTATATCCGTGCCGGTGAGGACTGCCGCACAAATATACCATTTCTATATGCAATCGGAGATGTGCGCACCAAGACTGTCCGCCAGATCGCAACTGCAATCGGAGATGGTGCTGCTGTGATCGCGTCACTCGAACACGATCTGTTACAGTAAACATGTAGAGAAATTTCCATACATTGACAATCCTACCCACAAGATATATAATGTCTTGGATTTTACACAGTAGATATTGTACTTTCATACAAAAATCAAGGCAACACAAGACAGGATTGTCTTGTGAATACAGATTGGAAGAAAGTAAGATTTGTGAATGATTGTCGAAGCAGAGAGATGTTTAGGTGTCGATCTATCAGATAAAAGAAATATAAATATGTTTGGAACTTAGAAGTCCTTGATGTTCTGTGGATATTCAGCAATGTTTGAACACGATGTTCAAACAAGCCGCCACTGAGCCACGGATGGCGAATTGGCGGCGGTTGCGTCAAGAATAAAAAAATAAATCAGAACATCTAGCACTTCTTAGTTCCAATACATCTGATATTTCTTTTATCTGATTTGATCGATTCTAACATCTCTCTGGATTGGCAATCGTCCGAGGTTCAAAAGGAAAAAGGAGACAATCATGTCGAAGTTACGTTATCATATCGCAGTCATGGCTGCAAAATTCAGCAAAGTCATCATCCGCCTTTCGGGGCGCAACGGCACGCATACCCCAGGCGTTGTTGCGAGAAAAATCTGCCCGGATTTCATGGCGCAGGCACCGAAGGCACCGCTCTGTATCTGCGTGACAGGTACGAACGGTAAGACGACCGTATCAAACATGCTGACCGATATGCTGGAGAAGGAAGGCAAGAAGGTAGTCAGCAACCGAACCGGTTCGAATATCGTGCCGGGCTGTGTGACAAACCTGCTGAACAGCGTCAACTGGCTTGGCAGATGCCGCGTGGACGCAACTGTATTTGAGGTGGACGAGCGTGCATCCCGTCTGATCCTTCCATATGTAAAACCGGATTATCTCGTCGTGACGAACCTGTTCCGTGATTCACTGAAGCGAAACGCACATCCGGATTACATTTTCAGTGTCATTGACACGTACTGCCCGGACACAACGAAACTGATCTTAAATGCAGACGAGCAGTGCAGCAGCAACTTAAAGCCGAATAGTGAGCATGTTTATTTCGGAATCGGAAAGCAGGACGATGACAAGACGGAGCCATACAACCTGATCGCTGATTATACATTGTGTCCAAAATGCGGTACGAAGCTGAAGTTCAACTACCTTCGTTATCATCATATTGGAAATGCTTATTGTCCAAACTGCGATTACAAGTCTGCAGATGCAGATTATCTTGCAACGAAGGTCGACAAGGAAGGCAAGAAGTTAATTGTCCGTGAAAAGGATGGAAACGAAATCGAGTACGCACTGATTCATGATGCGTTGTTTAATATTTATAATGAACTGACTGTAATCACGATGATGCGGGAGCTTGGATATTCTTCCGACGAAGTGAAGAAGCGGATTGCAGAGATTCATGTGCCGGAATCCCGTTACAGCGAGACGAAGGTTGGAAATGTGACAGTCGTTCAGGCGCTCAGCAAAGGACAGAGCGCAGTCAGCTCCTGCCGTACGTTTGAGTATGTGGCAGAAGAGCCTGGTAAGAAGGTCATCATGATCGCAGAGGATGATTTCAGCGACAGACAGAAGAGTATCGAGTTTATCGGCTGGATCTACGATCTGGAATATGAGCAGTTTGCAAGAGATGATGTAATGCAGGTAGTCTGCTGTGGACCAAGGTGTCTCGATCACCGCGTGCGTGCGCTGATTGCCGGAATCCCGGAGGAGAAGATCGCGTGGGATCTCGACGAGGTTGCAGCGGTTGATAAAGTGAACTTAGAGGGCGTCGATAAGGTATACATCTTATACGACTGCGATACCTATGGTATTTCCTGCAAGATGAAGCAGAAGCTTTTGAAGAGACTGGAGGATGAAAAATAATGAAGATTGAAATCCTTTATCCGGAGCTTTGTACCTTATATGGTGACAAAGGAAATATGCAATACTTAAAGCTCTGCTTACCGGATGCAGAATTTGTAGAGACAACACTGAATGCGAAGCCGCTGTTTCTGACAGAGGATATTGATCTGGTATATATGTGCTCAATGAGCGAGAAGAGTCAGGAAGTGATCTTAAGCCGTCTGCTTCCTCTGAAGGAAGAAATCTTCCGTGCATTTGATGCAGAGAAGACGGTATTCTTATTCGTTGGAAATGCGCTCGAACTGCTTGGCAAATACATTAAGCGGGAAGATGGCAGCAAGGTGGAGGCACTGGCGTACTTAAACAGCTATTCGGTCAGACAGACACCGAACCGTTTCAATACATTGATGAAGGCAAAATTCGATGATATTACATTGCTTGGTTATACAAGCCGTTTCTCCCATACATTTGGAATCCCGGAGCAGGAGAGCTTTTGTAAGGTTGAGATGGGAACTGGTATGAATCCGAAGTCGGTATTTGAAGGTATCCGCAAAGGAAAGATTCTTGCGACTTACATGCTTGGACCAATCCTTGTAGCAAACCCGGATTTCACACATTACCTTCTGCGTATGTTAGGCGCAGATATGGAGAAAATACCGTATGAAGATGCGATGCGGGATGCCTATAACCAGAAAATGAAGGAGTTTGAAAAGCCGGATTTGGAATTATCTTAAGTCTGAAATACAGAATTCATTCTTTTTTCACTTGCGAAGTGAGAGAATGAGGAGTATATTATAGCTTGATTATGAAGAAAATGAGTCACACAGAGTAGGAGGTACGAGTGTATGACTGACGTTGAAGTATTTGAGAATTATGAATCAGAGGTACGTTCTTATTGTAGAAGCTTCCCTGCGGTCTTTACGACTTCAAAGGGTTCGATCATGAAGGATGAGAACGGAAAGGAATATATAGATTTCTTCTGCGGAGCAGGAGCCTTAAACTATGGACATAACAATGACTATATTAAGGAAAAGATGGTTGCATACCTGATGAGTGATGGAATTATGCATTCGATGGATATGATGACTGTTCCGAAGAAAGAGTTTTTGCAGTTCTTTGAAGAAAAGGTGTTACAGCCAAGAGGATTGAATTTCAAGGTAATGTTCCCTGGACCAACCGGAACCAATGGCGTAGAGGCTGCATTGAAGTTGGCGCGTAAAGTAAAGAAGAGAAATCAGATCTGGGCACTCATGGGATGTTTCCATGGTATGACACTTGGCGCATTGTCTCTCACAAGTGATGCGGGCAGCCGTGGCGGCGCAGGTGTATGTCTGAATGATGTTACACATATTCCGGCACCATATATGTTCCCGGAGCTTGATACAATCAAATATATGGAGACATTGCTTACGGACGACCACTCAGGTGTGGAGAAACCGGCAGCAATCATTATCGAGACCGTACAGGCAGAGGGAGGCGTGCATGTATTTTCCAATGAATATCTGCAGGGTGTCCGTGCGTTGTGCGATAAGTATGATATTTTGATGATCGTGGATGATATTCAGGTAGGCTGTGCGAGAACAGGAACCTTCTTCTCGTTCGAGCGTGCAGGTATCGTACCGGATATGTTCGTAATGTCGAAGTCCATCGGTGGATATGGTATGCCATTTGCTCTGACAATGTTCAAGCCGGAGTTAGATATCTGGTCACCGGGCGAGCACAACGGAACGTTCCGTGGCAACCAGCTTTCTATGGTTGCAGCGAAGGCAGGACTGGAATATATGCTTGACCATAAGGTTGAGGCTGAGGTAAAGCGCAAAGAGGGAATCATCCGCAAATATATGGATGAGAACATTGCAAGACCGGGTGTGGAGATCCGGGGAATCGGCTGTATCTGGGGCGTCCAGGTTGCAGATGGAAAGCTTGCTTTGGCAATCTGTAACAAGTGCTTTGAAAAGGGATTGATCATGGAACGTGCAGGCCGAGATAACAATGTGTTGAAGCTGATGCCGGCGCTTGTGGCAACGGATGACGAATTGATGCGCGGACTGGATATCATCAGAGATTCAATGAATGAATTGATGTAAGAATTGTACAGAGATAATCTGTGAAGAAAGTAAATCGAGCAGGATGTATGAACCTGCTCGATTGTGTTTTATTTTAGATAATTTTGATGTACTTGAAAAATGGAAAGGTATGATAGATTGTATGGAACCTTGGATGGGAAGAACAGCAGCCGTCGTAGATCTTGGTATGCTGAAAAATAACTTAGCAGAGATCCGCAAGAAATTAAAGCCGGGTGTCGAACTCATGGCGGTTTTAAAGGGTGACGGATACCGGCACGGCGCGGAAGGATTGTATCCGACATTGAAAGCCTGCGGCGTGACCAACTATGCGGTTGCATTGTGGAGCGAGGGTGTTGCCTTGCGGGAGCATGGCGCGACAGAGCCGATTCTTGTGCTTGGAGATACCAGAGATTATGACTTAGATGAGGCAGTCCGTTACAATCTGGACTTTCCAGTATTCTCGGTGGAATATGCGAAGACGGTTGCCGAGGCAGCGAAACGGCAGGGAAGAAAGCAGAATATACAGATCAAGCTCGACACCGGAATGAGCCGGATCGGGTTCCCGGATAACGATGAGACGCTTGAAGCAATCAAGGAGATTTCACAGATGGAATCCCTGAATATGACAGGCATTTTCACGCATTTTGCACGTGCAGATGAGTACGATCATAAGAGTGCAGGGAAGCAGCTTGACCGCTTTCTGCGTATGACAGAGAAGTTAAAGGAAATGGGAATCACATTTCCGAAGTATCATGTGGCGAACAGCCCGGCGATTTTGCTGATGCCGGATTCGCAGCTCGATATGGTACGTGCCGGAGATATCTTATATGGCTTGAATCCAATCGACGAAGAAGGGTTCAAAAAAGAGAACTTCAAGGAGATTTTGAGCTGGTACACGTATGTGGTTATGGTGAAGGAGGTTCCGACAGGAACGGAGGTTGGTTATGGTGGCACATTCGTGACGAAGCGTCCGACGAAGATCGCAACCCTGCCGGTTGGATTTGCGGATGGATACCGGAGAGATCTGTCGAACCGAGGAAAGGTGCTGATCCGTGGACAGGAAGCACCGATCATCGGAAGAGTCTGTATGGATCAGTGTATGGTCGATGTGACAGATATCCCGGATGTACAGAGAAACGATCAGGTGACGCTACTTGGCGGAGACCTTTCCATCCAGTGGATGGCAGATCTGCTTCAGACAAATGTCGATGAGATTGTATGCAATATCTCCCAGCGTGTACCGCGTGTCTATATTGATTCCACACAGGAATCATAAGTTCGTAGTAGAAAGAGGAAAGTTATGCAACAGGAAACCCGTGTAAGAAATGCCTCGCGAAATGTTGTGTTTGGCATGTTTTTGAAAGGCTATCAGATACTGCTTCCATTTATCATGCGTACAGCAATTATGTACTACATGGGCGATGGGTATCTCGGCTTAAACAGCTTGTTTGGTTCGGTGCTGTGGGTGTTGAACCTTGCGGAGTTGGGCGTTGGTTCAGCGATGGTTTATTCCATGTACCAGCCGATTATCGACAATGATAAAGAGCAGATCTGCGCGTTGTTAAAATTATATCAGAAATATTACCGGATCATCGGACTGGTAATCGCAGTCGTTGGCGGAATTCTGACGCCGTTTATTCCGTATCTTGTAAAGAGTGATATGCCGGAGGGCGTGAGCATCTATGTCGTGTATCTGCTCAATCTGTTCTGTACCTGTATGTCGTACTGGCTGCTCGCGTACAAGAACAGTCTGCTGACTGCACACCAGAGAAATGATGTAGCGAGCAAGGTCATGCTTGTGACGAATACGTTCCAGTATGCGGCACAGTTAGTTGTCGTTATGACAATCGGTGATTATTATATCTATCTGATTGTACAGATCTTCACACAGATCGTTACGAATCTGGTAACGGCATATTTTGCGAATAAGATGTATCCGGAATATAAGGCAGTCGGAAAGCTGCCGAAGGAGACAGTAAAGAAAATCAATAACCGTATCAGAGATCTCTTCACCATGAAGGTGGGACAGGTCATTGTATCTTCGGCGGATACGATTGTTATATCTGCATTTTTAGGACTTGCAGCGAATGCATTTTACAATAATTATTACTATGTGCTGACTGCGGTAACCGGAATCATGAATGTGGTGTTTGTATCGTGTACCGCAGGTATCGGAAACAGCATTCTGGTGGAGACGGAAGAAAAAAATTATACGGATTTGAAGAAGCTTTCATTTATCATTATGTGGCTTGCAGGTATGTGCAGTGCGGTTATGCTCTGTCTGTATCAGCCGTTCATGCGGCTCTGGGTAACAGAGAAGCGAATGCTTCCATTTGCAGTCGTTGTTTGCATGGTTGTGTATTTCTTCATCAGCCAGGTAAACCAGATTCTGATCACTTACAAAGATGCAGCGGGAATCTGGCATGAAGACCGGTTCCGTCCACTTGTGACGGCACTTGTGAATCTGGTGCTGAATATTATTCTTGTACAGTTTATTGGTATCTATGGTGTTATCCTGTCTACCGTTATTTCGGTGCTGGCTGTTGGTATGCCGTGGATTCTGCACAACCTGTTTACGGTATTATTTAAGCGGAATGCATGGGAATATATACGGAAGCTTCTGTATTATACAATCGTGACAACGATTGTATGTACACTTACCTATTTGGTTGCAAGCCAGATACCGGGCGTTGGAATTCTGGCGCTGATCCTGAAGGCAATCGTGTCTGTGATCGTGTCAAATCTGTTGTTGTTTGTGGCTTATTTCAAGATGGGAGAGTTTGCAGAAGTAAAGAAACTTGTGATACGCGTATTGAAGAGACAGGCTTAATGTGGGGCGGCAGCAACCATGTGAGCGGGAAGGAGAACATATGAGGAAGTTAAAATTATGGGTGGCGTGTGCGATGGCGGCAGCGATGCTTGCACTGACTGCATGCGGAAAAGAAGATAAACTGGTGCTTGTGACAACCGAAGCGGCAGCGTCACAGAGTGATGCGACAACGACCGAAGATATTCTGGCAGATATCCGGGAGGAAGCAGAGAATACAACGGAAGAGGAAAAGAAGCGCGAACCCGCTTCAGAGGAAGATAAGAAGGTCACGATGGAAGCAATCTATGATGCAAACAAAGGGGATACATTGCTTGCGGGTGGAAACAATTACAGCTTGAATACAATCTATTACAGTGATGGTGTTGAGGTGTATTCGGAATATCAGTTCCTTGGGTTTGCCGAGGACGGCACGTATCTGCAGGCGTACGAGGATTCAAATGGAATCGTGCAGGTGCTTGATAAAGAATATGGTTATTGGTATCTGATTGATGAGGACAAGACGTGTTATGCATTGATCTATCCGGAACCAAATGTGGCAGATGCGATCATCAACACGAATCACAACGATATGATTATCTCCCTTACAGAGGCGGATCAGACGATCAAGGATATCTACCGTGAGGACGGAGATCTGGTTGTGGAGACAAATTATAAGAATGACAACGCATCTTATGTATTCCAGTATGTTCTGGATGACAATTACAAGGTGCTTGAATATTATTGTTACGATGCCAATGGGGAAAAGGTATCATATTCCTGGGTGACAGAAGGAAATTCTTATACATATCCGGAGGCAATCGCGACCGCACACGAGTCTATGATGACGCGGACAGTTACGTTCAAGATTTTAGAGGGAAAAGGACTGGAGAGCAGTTATACAGTTCCAGTGGACAAACCGGTACAGCTTGCATTGCTGGAATATAAAGCATACACGGATGAGGCATGCACGACAACTTGGGAAGAGACCGCCGACGATTCAGGCATGTATACCGATGAAGTTATCTATCTCAAACGTGAAGGTGCGGACACAACAGAGGGAACAACGGAAGATTCGACGACAAATCCGTAAATCTCTTTACAAATCAGTGGGATATGTAGTATACTACGGGTAAGAACGAATAGTAGGAGAATGTAAAAAGGAAGTGAGAATATGAGTATGAATATTAGCAGCAATTTTTTTAATAGCATGCTTGGAACATCTTCCAGCAATTCAAGCAGTGGATTGATGGGACTTCTCAGCGATTACAACTCCATTCGGAACGGCAGTTATCTGAAGCTTGCAAAGCATTATTATTCGAACGATAGTGCGAAGAAGGCAACGCAGAAGCAGTTTTCCAAGAGTAACATAGAGACGAAGACAGAGGATACTGCGACAAAGACGGCATCCGAGGATGCATGGAAGGATCTGAAAACATTGAAGGATGAGAAGCTGTATCAGAGTGCGGATACAGATAAGATCCAGAAGAATGTAAAGAGCTTTGTCAGCAATTACAACAGTGTGATGGAGAGTGCACAGAATTCAGATAAATCAGGCGTACTGAAGGATGCATCCAGACTGGCTTCTCAGACTGGAAATTATACAAGTGCATTAGCCAAGATCGGAATTACGGTGAAAAGTGATAACACACTTGCATTTGACGAGGAGGCATTTGCATCCGCAGATATGTCGGATGTGAAGAAACTGTTTGCCGGAGATTTCTCTTTCGGCAGTAATACACAGAGTCGTATGTTGCAGCTTGCAAGCGATGCATCTGCAAATTCATCGTCTGTATTTTACAATCAGTACGGAGCAGTGGCAGGCGCGTCAGTTGGAAGCTTCTACGATAGCTTATTCTAATTAGCAGAGACAGAAATATATAGTTCAATCTCCCCAAGAGGATTGATAATAAGAATGGGAAGATCCGCGGGTTGACTGTGGATCTTCTTCTTTTGTCTGGAAATGGGAGGACTGGTGCAATATGGCAAAAATACGAATCGACAAATATTTGGCAGATGCGGGTTTTGGCAGCCGAAAGGATGTGAAAGGACTGCTGAAGGCAAAACAGGTCACCATAAATGGTGAGACGTGTGTCCATGCGGAGGAAAAGCTGGAACCGGCGCAGGATGTTGTCTGTGTGCAGGGTAAAATGGTCGTGTATGAGAGTTTTTCTTATTATATGCTGCATAAACCACAGGGGGTCGTGTCTGCAACGAAAGATGCACATGAAAAAACAGTTGTGAATCTTATTACAGAACAAAAACGACGCGATTTATTTCCGGTAGGACGGCTGGACAAAGATACGGAAGGGCTGTTGCTTTTAACCAACGATGGAAAGCTGTCAAATGATCTGCTGGCACCGGGAAAGCATGTGGAAAAAACCTATTATGCAAGGATCAAAGGCATGGTCACGAAGAAGGAGGTCGCTGCTTTTGCTGAGGGTGTAGATATCGGAGATGAGCTGCTCACAGCACCAGCTGAACTGAAGATTCACAAGGCAGGGAGCGAAAGTGAGATCGAAATTACGATCACAGAGGGGCGGTATCATCAGATTAAACGAATGTTTGAAGCGGTAGGTATGCAGGTGCTATATTTAAAGCGTTTGCGTATGGGACCGTTGTATCTGGATGAGTCGCTTGCGTGTGGTGAATATCGGAAACTTACCACAGAGGAAATCCAGAGCCTGAAAAACAGAGAAGAATGGTAAATCGTTTGTGAAATACGAGAAAGTATGTTGACATATGAGGTAGAAAAAGTATAAACTGTAAAGAAGGTATTGCAGTTTTGCAGGAGGAAACGATATGGACGAAAATAAGAATCCGGAATCCAGATATGACGTGGATGAAGAAGAGGGTGCCACCACCGTATTACGTGCGATGGATGCAGAAACTGAGGACGAAGAAGAGGGCGCGACGACGGTATTGCGCGCAGAAGATATGACACCTGAGGATGACGATGATACGGAAGGTGCAACGACGGTTCTGACAGGACCAGAACCAGCGATGATGGGTGCAGCACCAGCACCGGGCGCACCACAGTTTGAGGACAAGACACAGATGCTTCCGCCACAGGGAGCACCGATGGGAATGCCGATGGGACAGATGCCGAACGGACCGATGGGAGCACCAATGGGACAGATGCCGAACGGACCGATGGGAGCGCCAATGGGACAGATGCAGAATGGACCGATGGGAGCACCAATGGGACAGATGCAGAATGGACCGATGGGAGCACCAATGGGACAGATGCCAAATGGATCAATGGGAGCACCGATGGGTATGATGCCGAATAACGGACAGATGCCGCCGATGAATGGTGGAAAGCCGCCAAAGGCGCCGAAACCACCGAAAGCTCCGAAGGAGAAAAAACCGAAGGTACCAAAACAGCCAAAAGTAAACAAAGATGGTTCACCAAAGAAGAAAAAGACAGGTCTGATCGTGGCTATCTGCGTCGTTGTGGTATTGGCACTGGGCGCAGGCGCATATTTCCTGTTCTTTACGCCAGAGAAACGGTATGAGAGGAAGATGGATGTTGCTGAGAAGGCGATGACAGACAGCAATTACGAAGAAGCTGTCACGGCGTATGAAGCAGCACTTGGTATCTTTGATGACCGGGTTCCGGCTATGAACGGTTTGTTATCCGCACAGATTAGTGCCGGTGAAAGCGATGGGGCAAGAGAGAATTTCACAGAGTTCCGTACAACAATCACGGGCTTTGATGCAGATAAAGTAACAGAGAACAGTGAGGATATCGTAGCATTCTATGAATACGCAGATGATCTTTACAGTGATACGGATTCTCTGATCGATGCATATAAGGAAGGGTACAACCTGACAAATGACAACGGTCTGAAGAAGAACCTCGTAACTGCATATGTAGACCGTGCCGATGCAATGGATAACTCTGATTATGAAAATAAGATTGCTGCTTATGGAGATGCTTTGGATCTCGACAGTACGAATGAGTCGGCTCTGAGTGGAAGAAAGGCATGTGCATATGCTGTTTTGGATGATATGATGGATGCACAGCAGTATGATCAGGCAGAATCCTTTATCAATACATATGCGGACAGCATGTCGGATGTGGACTTCTCTTCTTATACAGAGAAGATTGAGTCAGAGCGTGCGTTGATGACAGCCAGACATGATCTGATGGAGCAGGTAATCAGCCTGATGTCAGCTTCCGATTATGCAGGCATGATGGACGTGGATGGTTCCGATAATGCAAGTACAGTTGTTGCAAATATGGACGGTGATTCTTATGTTTATGCAACGGATGGCTATGACAGCTCCTATACAGGAAAAGCTGCGGGCGTTTACACATATTCTACTTTGTTGAGTTCTGGTTATTACTTCTATTATGGTGATTACGAGAACGGTGTGCGAAGTGGACAGGGAACGATGTTCGTCAAGATGGATGGTTATAATCAGGCATATCTGGTTTATGAAGGTGCATGGAGCAACGATAAACCGAACGGTGCAGGTACTGAGACATCTGTCAACGAGGACGCTGGCGATGAGCTTGTAACGGTAACCCGTTCTGGTAATCTGGTAGATGGATTGTTTGATGGAGAGGTAACTGTATCGCTTGTATCGAACGATGAAGAGTATGGTGGAACTTACACAGGTACATTTACTGCATCGAACGGTGATGCACCGGATATCCGTGAGAATTATCCGGATCTGGATTTTAGTGATGTATCGGAAGATAAAACAGTTTATGTGGTACTGGAATGTGACGGTTCACCAATGTACTGGCACTTCTCAAAGGGATCAGCCGCAAAGCTCGGTATACATACTTTTGGGAACTAAGATAAAAATAAATGGTGGTAAAACATATGGACATATTGATCAATGACTATATAAATGGAGAGCGCTCCCTGTGTAGGGATGAAGCTCAGTTTTCCGCGTATCTGTTCCAGATTTTGAACGGATGCAAACGTGTCAAGATCGATTCTGACAATTTTACAAATAAGACTTACGAAGTAATGCAGGCATATTATATGCCGGCGTTCCTGCGTGATTACTTCAATTATGCGGACAGTAAAGCTGAATTCAACCGGAAGCTTGTGACATTTGCAAACCGGAAGTTACGTGCACTGTATGCAGGTGAAGAGGCGCAGGGGGCGATGCTTGAGGATGTAGATGCCAAGGCAGTGAATGCTGCGGAGATTTACAATCTGGATAAGGAACTGGATATAGAAAATCCGGGGTTCGATCTTGGAAAGCATATCAATGGATGGTCTGGAAAAGAACGCGAATATCGAAATCCGCTTGCACGTTGGATGATGAATGTGCGGCCGGATATCGCAGTTTTGCTGAAACGACGCGGCATCAAGCGTACAGAGCTACGGATGCATGAGATTGATTGTCATTATCTGAATAGTGTAGACACGTATCCAGCAATGATTGGACGCGTGGATGAAAAAGGACATGTGACTGGGTGCAAGAAGATCGTGTGTACGAAGCAGCAGGTAGAACAGTATGCGTTGGAGTTTCTGTGTGAGACACCAACGGAAGAATACGCAGATACCATCGGTATGAAATGGTGGGGACCGGCGAAGGAGTCGGACACACCGGTAGAAGACAGCGGTATTGCGATTGAACCTGGCTTTATTAGTATGGCGAATCTGGTTAGTGCAAAGAATGCACAGATGTATGAGGAAGTGGACAAGCCGATCGCAATGCAGAAATTGCAGGAATACAACAAAGCATTCTATGCGGAAGAGCGGAAAGTGAAGGAACCGAAAGCAATCCTCGGAAGTGTTTTGGAATTACAGATATAAGCAGGATAAGAAAAAGGGTTGAAACATAGTTGTTTCAACCCTTTTTTATGGATACAGAATCTATCAATTATTCCATAGCTGCTTTTAATGCGGCGTCTAAATCCTCTAAGATATCATCGATGTTCTCCAGACCAACAGAGAAACGAACCATACCAGCATCAATACCAGCTGCAACAAGCTGCTCGTCGGATAACTGGCGATGTGTTTCACTTGCTGGATGCAGGACACAGGTACGGATATCTGCAACATGCACTTCGTTGGAGGCAAGCTTTAATGAATCCATGAATTTTGCCGCAGCCGGACGTCCGCCCTTGATGATAAAGGAGATAACACCGCAGGATTTGCCACCGAGATATTTTTCTGCAAGTGCATGGTTTGGATCAGAAGGAAGTGCTGGACAACTGACACTGACAACTGCGTCACTCTTTTCAAGGTATTCTGCAACTGCCATTGCATTTTCTGTATACTGCTTCATACGAACTGGAAGAGTCTCTAATCCGAGATTCAACAGGAATGCAGAATGTGCGGCTGGATATACACCGAAGTCACGCATGAGCTGCATTCTTGCCTTGACGATATATGCCATATTGCCATAAGATTTTGTATAGCAGGTTCCATGGTAGGATTCGTCAGGCTCGACAAGCTCTGGGAACTTGCCATTATCCCAGTTGAACTTGCCGCTGTCTACGATGACACCGCCGATCTGAACGGCATGTCCATCCATATATTTACTTGTGGAATGTACGACGATATCAGCACCGAAGTCAAAAGGTTTACAGAGAATCGGAGTTGCAAATGTGTTGTCTACGATCAATGGAACTCCCATTGCATGTGCAATATTTGCGAAACGCTCAATATCAAATACAGTCAGCGCCGGGTTTGCGATTGTCTCGCCAAACACGAGCTTTGTATTCTCTTTAAAACAGGCCTTGATCTCATCGTCAGACATATTTTTATCCACGTAGATACATTCAATGCCAAGCTTCTTCAAAGTGAAAGAGAACAGATTGATCGTGCCGCCGTAGATTTCAGGGGTACTGATGATGCTGTCACCAGCCTGACAGATATTTAAGATGGAAAGCAAGGTAGCTGCCTGTCCGGAAGTAGTACACATGGCACCGACACCACCTTCCAAGGCTGCAATTTTCTCCTCGACTGCCATGACTGTTGGATTGGCAAAACGGGAATAACAGAGTCCTTTTGTTGGATCATCAAAGATGCCGGCAACTTCTGCGGCAGATTCGTACACATACGTTGTACTTTGGACGATAGGCAGAACACGAGGCTCGCCATTCTTTGGTGTATAGCCTGCATGCAGGCATTTTGTTTCATCTTTCATTGTAATAAAACCCTCCTATGGTATATAGTAGTTACTATGATTTAATGTAACATAAATACTATATTAATACAACAGTCGGGTGTAAGCGAGAGCTTTGCATGTTATTTCGCGAAATAACGACGAAAAAAATGAGAAATTCTGAAAAAATTGCTTGCAAAATAAAATTCCGTATGGTAATATCTAACTCTGTGATATATTTTTATATTCCTTGCTTCCGACCAGTTCGGAGGCCAATAGACCATAAGGAGGTGCAATAACATGAACAAGTATGAATTGGCGTTGGTTGTTAGCGCAAAGATTGATGATGACGCAAGAACTGCTGTTGTAGATAAGGCTAAGGCTATTATCGAGAAGGCAGGCGGCACAATCACAAACGTTGACGAAAAAGGCAAGCTGAGATTAGCATACGAGATTCAGAAGATGAAGGAAGGTTTCTACTACTTCATTCAGTTTGATGCAAACGCTGAAGCTCCAGCTCAGATCGAAGCAAGTGTTCGTATTATGGAATCTGTTCTCAGATATCTTTGTGTTAGACAGGACGCAGAGTAATAGTTAGGAGGATTTCCGATGAACAAAGTAATTTTGATGGGTCGTTTAACTCGTGATCCGGAAGTTAGATATTCACAGGCTGCAGAGCCTTTAGCAATCGCAAGATATACACTTGCAGTTGACCGTAGATTCCAGAGAAGAGACAATTCTGGAAATGAGCAGACAGCAGATTTTATCTCCTGTGTTGCATTTGGCAGAAACGGAGAGTTTGCTGAGAAGTATTTGAAGCAGGGTACAAAGATTGCGATTACAGGTCGTATTCAGACAGGCAGCTATACCAATAAGGACGGCAATAAAGTTTATACAACAGAAGTTGTCGTAGAAGAGCAGGAGTTTGCAGAGAGCAAGAATGCATCTGGAAACAACGGCGGTGGATATCAGCAGGAAGACAGACCGGCACCTGGTAATGCCAGTGCAGATGGATTCATGGATATTCCAACAGGATTGACAGGCAACGATTTACCATTTAAGTAAGGAAATTAAATGGAGGTAATTAGTAATGGCTTACAATAAGACAGAGAAGAGCGATCGTCCAGACGCTCCTATGAAGAGAAGACCAATTCGTAGAAGAAAAAAGGTCTGTGTATTCTGTGCAGAGAAGAATGCAGTAATTGATTACAAGGATACAAACAAGCTTAAGAGATACATCTCTGAAAGAGGTAAGATTCTTCCTAGAAGAATTACTGGTAACTGTGCAAAGCATCAGCGTGCACTTACAGTTGCAATCAAGAGAGCAAGACACGTAGCTCTTATCCCTTACGTTGTAGAGTAAGAAGAACGTATAAAACTCCAATTTGCGGATTTCCGCAGATTGGAGTTCTTTTTTGTCATAATATATACGAATTGATACAAATTAGATACATTTTCATGGTAAGATAAGAACAGTAAAATAAAGGATACTGTGAGGAGATTGTGGTGAGAAAGATAAGAAAAAGACGAATGGCAGCCGTGATGGTACTCTGTGTGGGACTGCTCAGCGGATGTGCCGGCAAAACCCAGACGGATGATCTTGTGATCACGATACCGGAATATGAGAAAATTACATACACAACCGAGCCAGTCGTGCATGGAGACATTGCGCCGGTGCTCGATCTGCGATTGAAATCAGAACAGTTTGAACGGAAAGAATACTATCCTGATCATGATGAGATGGAGGTTGATCAGGTATTTGTCCATGTTGGAGATGTCGTGCAAAATGGAGACACACTTGTCACCTTCTCTTCGGAGGATATAACGGAGGAACGAAGACAGTATGAAAACCGTGTGGAAGAGGATGCGCTTCTGATCGACCATTATACGAAGCTGGATGCAATTAATCAGACAGATGAACACCAGGAGAGTATCGAGCAGTTAAAGAAAGACCAGGAGATTGCAGGACTGTACATCAAAGATCTGGACGCAAGACTGGAAGCTTATACGATTAAGGCAGAGGGAAGCGGCATTGTGAGCAGCCTGTCGGATATGCTTGATTATGGAACCGTGTATGCCGGAGATGCAGTTGTAACGATCCTGTATGGCTCGGACAATTATACTACGACGACAGAGGATGATTATGCGTTTGAGGTAGGACAGACATTTACGGCAACTTTTGGCGTTGGAAGCTATGAGGTCAGATTGACAGCGATTGATGTGCTGGCGTCGGATACGGATGCCGGGATGAAACGGCAGCTTACATTTACATTGGTTGACTCAGCGAAACGGCCAAGCTCGGATTCACTGAATCTGGAGATCGAGAAAAATGTGCTCAAGAATGTCCTGTATGTACCAGAGGATGCAATCGTGTATGTGGGAAATGACAATTACGTCTATGTGCTGGATGAAGACGGATTCCGACATGGCGTACAGGTGCAGACTGGGGCAACGATTGATGGCTATACAGTGATTGAAGATGGTTTAAAAGAGGGCGACAAGGTGGTGATTGCAAAATGAGAATCGGACAGAAACTAAAACGACAGCTGGGATTTTTGATGAGTGTACTCTGCGCGGTCTCTCTGGTTGCCTGTGGAACGAAATATGCAGATGCGCCAGCTTTGCTGGAACCGGTATCTGGAACGGAATCGTACCGGGAAGTATCTGTGGGAGATGTAGGCGATCTGAAAATCGCATATGGATCGATCGTGCCAACAGAACATGCGGTGTTCTGGACGACACAGGTCAGCGTGGCAGAAGTCCTTGTCGACGTTGGAGATTATGTGGAAGCTGGACAGGTGGTAGCTACTGCGGATCTGGAAGCGGCACAAAAGGCAAAACAGGATCTGGAAGAAGCCCGGAGTCTGCTCGTGCAAAAACGTGAGCTGGAGGTGCAGAAACAACAGCTCACGATACAGAAGCTGAATCTAAAACAGGCGGGAGAAAATCAACTGGGAGATTCTGACAGTGCTGCGAAAACAGGAAAAGAGATCGAGACGGAACAGGAAAATGCCAATTATGATGAACTGCTTTACAAGCACCAGCTTGCCGATTACGATGATCAGATTCAGAAGCAGCAGGAGATCATTGAAGATGGAACCCTCAAGGCAACTGCAAGCGGGTATGTTTCTTATGTGCGTCAGTTTACATATGGCAATCAGGTTACAAGCTCGATGAATGTTATCACGATTGCAGATTATGAGGATACATATATTCAGATACAGAATACAACGATCAAAGACAAGCTTCTGGAGAAATACGACCGTTATTATACGATACAGGATGGCGCGAAAATTTCGCTTCGGGAGTATGCCTATACAACACAGGAGCGCCTGACAGCCGAAAATCAGCAGAAATATCCGGCACTTCGAATGCAGTATGAGGATGCTCAAAAGAGCGCGCCAGTCGGTTCTGTAATCGCCGTTTATCTCGTCAGAGACCGCGTGGAAGATGTCCTGTATGTCGGAAACGATTCTATCTATGAGGACGATCAGGGATCATTTGTCTATGTAAAAAATGGGGAGCAGCGCGAACAGCGCTACATTGAGACAGGAGTCAGTGACACGGTAAATACAGAGGTGATATCCGGGCTTTCTGAGGGAGAAAAAGTGTATTATACATCAGAGGCTGCATGGCCGGATGCATATGAGGAATATACGGTAAGTGCTCCAACGAATTATGATTCGATGTTTTATACAAACCGCTATGCGATTGCAGATACGATGCGGATCAATTACACATCTCCATATGAAGGTACAATTCAGGAAATCTGTGTATCCAATGGAGATTATGTGCAAAAGGGCGATGTGTTACTCAAGGTTCGAACGAATGAAGGCAGCGCGAAGCTGGCGGAGATGCGGTCAGGAATTGAGGATATGAAAGAAAATCGTACGAAAGCAGTGCAGGCACATGAGAATACACTTCAGTCGCTGCAACAGGAAAAGCAGGCAGCGTTGACTGCCGGACAGACACCACTTGCAACCGGTACGGATGCACAGAAAGCAACCGACGGTGATGCAGAAGAACAGGCAAATCCGAATCTTTCATCTATGCTGGATGTCGATATTCAGATTGAGAATCTGGATTTTCAGATACAGACGCTGGATTATACATATCAGCTCAAGCAGTCAGAGGAAGCATATACGGAGGCAAGCTGTAACAATGACGGAACAGGTGTTATGTCAATCTGCGCTGAGCAGGAGGGCGAGGTGTTGGATTTCTGGAGAGACACCGGAGGCAAGCTGGAGCTTGACTCGGATATTCTGGCGATTGATACGCCGGTGAAGGAGAAATTGGCATTGTATGGTGGAAACAGCAAGGTTGCGAACGGGACACCTGTATCGGTGCAGGATGAGGAAAGTGGAAAGACGATACAGGGCATCATCTGTGGTTCTAACGGAATCACGGAAGGAACAAAGGAAGAGTATTATGTCACGACGGTAGGGAATCGTGTCTATATCACGCAGAGTCTGACGGACGACAGCCGGATGTACTATGTGAAATTAGACGGGAACGCATCCGTGGAGGATATGACCGGAAGTCAGATAATTTCCTATCCGCTGATTTCTTATTCGGATGTGTACACGATTCCGGCAGATGCGCTCTACACAGAGAAGGCGAACTCAGGCAAGGAGACATCCGGGGATTTCTATTATGTGTGGAAAATCGTAGATGGAAATATCGAGAAACAATATGTGGATGCAGCAATCTGCAACAGCGCACAGGATACATCCAAATATAAAAAGGGCGATGTAGTGGCATGTATATTTAATGGTATTTCGGAGGGAGATATACTGGCGGGACCAGTTTCAGAGGAAGAGGAGTAAAAGATGATACGGTTCGTTTTACAAAAAATTAAAAACAAAAAATGGTTGACGACCTGCCTGCTTCTGGGACTTGTCTTCCTTGTGGCGGCGGTTTCCTGTCAGCCAATGTTCAAGGCAGGCTCGCTCAACAAGATGCTGCTGGACAGCTTTCATAATGCAGGTGAGGAAGCAGAGGCATATCCGACGGTGATCGGAAGAACAGGTGCTTATGTGACGGAGAAACGTCAGACAGCTGCGGCTGTGCTCGACGGTGTGAAAGGGTATCAGCAGACATGGGAGAAATATCTTGGATCCATAAAGGCGGTGAATACGCAGACTATTCTGACGCTGGATGAACAGTCCGCACAGGGCGCATATGGTGGAAAAGGAAAATATCTGAAGGTATCGTATATGCCGGATATGCTGGCACATACACAGGTGCTTGTCGGCGAGGACTACGATGCGTATGCTGGGAATCTGTATGGCTGTATGTTGTCCGAGAGTGTGATGGATGCCTGCGGCTTTACAGTCGGTGAGACATTGGAATTCCCACTTTGGACAGATGCAGACGGGGAAACGCTGAAGCTGCAGATCTGTGGTATCTTCAAGGAGGCGGACAGCACAGACACCTTCTGGTATACAGCACCGAATACGATGGAACAGGAGATGTTTGTAAGTGAGGAAACCTTTGATGCCATCGTGAAGCAGTTTGCACCGGAAAAGATCAACTATGCGACCAATGTGCTGCTTGATTATACGAAGATCAATCAGAAGAATGTAGCAGATGTGCAAAATTATATCGAGCAATTTCATAAGGAGGATGAGAGCTTTACCGATTCGTTCCTGAATCTGCTCAAGCAGTACCAGAAGGACAAGAAAACGATAGATATCACGCTCTGGGTATTGGAGCTTCCGTTGCTTGGTCTGGTGCTTGCATTTATCTATATGGTGACTGGACAGATCATCGACACAGAACAGGGCGAGATCGCCATGATGCGGAGCCGGGGATACCGCCGCAGCCAGATTGTAGCGCTCTATGCGTTGCAGGCGTGTATTCTCTGTCTGGTGGCAATGCTGATTGGAACGCCACTTGGATATGGACTTTGTAAGCTGGCTGCATCGACCACAGATTTCCTGACATTCCATGCCGGGAATCTTTCGATGTATCATTTTACACCAGTGATGCTTGTCTATGGACTGGCGGCGTCTGCCGTTGGAATTCTGTTCATCCTGATTCCGGTCGTGATTCATTCCGGGGTATCGATCGTACAGCAAAAATCTGATCAGAAGATCAACAAGAAGATGTTCTGGGAAAAATATTTTCTGGATATCGTGTTGCTTGGCGTTTCAATCTATCTGCTTCACAATTTCAACCAGGAGATTGATAAGATCCGTGCACGGGCACTGCTTGGGGCGAAGATGGATCCGTTGATCTTCTTGGATTCTGTATTGTTTATCGTGGCGATGGGACTTGTTGTGCTGCGGTTGCTGCATTATCTTGTGCAGCTTGTCTATCATATCGGCAGAAAAAAGTGGCGTCCGGCAGTGTACGCGTCGTTCTTACAGATCACGCGGAACTTCCGCAAGCAGGGCTTTATCTCGGTATTTTTGATTCTGACCGTGGCGATGGGACTGTTCAATGCCAATGCGGCGCGCACGATCAACCAGAACTATGAAAACCGGATCCGCTATGCAGATGGAGCCGATATCCGTTTGCAGGAGACATGGAAGATGCAGGCATTTTATGTGTCTGCCAATGATATCGACTATAACTATGTGGAGCCAGATCCGGTCAAATATGACGAGCCGGTCAAGCAGGGACTTTGCACGAGCATGGCAAAGGTAATCCGAACCAACAATATATCGGTAAGCCGGGGAAAAACGAAGATTGCTAACTGTGAGTTCATGGGAATCCATACAAAAGATTTTGGTGAGACTGCGTATTTGCAGGAGGAACTAAACAGAGACGTTCATTGGTATACATATTTAAATGAACTGGCACAGCAGGAAAATGGTGTGATTCTGTCGAAGAATCTGGCAGCGGCACTGGAGGTCAAAGTGGGGGATGTTGTGGATTGTTCCAGATATGGGGATTCCGTGATGAAGAAGGAGACGGTGCGCGGTACGATCAGCGGAAAGGTTGTAGCGGTTGTAGATGCGTGGCCGGGTTTTGTACAGTATACATATGAGGATGGAGAAGAAACCGAGCATTATCTGATCGTCGCAAACTATGCGAAAACGGTGCAGAGCTTCAAGATTTCTCCATATGAGATATGGTACAAGCTGGCAGATGGCGTGGACAGTGATGCGGTACGGGCTGTGATCGACGCGAGTGGAACGAAGTTGTCGGCATATACCGCTTTGGACCGGGATATTGATGCGATGAAGGAAACAGCGATGATACGGATTACAAACGGAATGTTCACTTTGAGCTTTGTCATTGCACTGATTCTATGTATGATTGGATTCCTGATTTACTGGATCTCATCGATTCGGCAGCGGGAATTGTTATTTGGTGTATATCGGGCGATGGGCTTAAGCGAGAAGGAGATAAACCGTATGCTTGTAAACGAGCATCTGTTTTCCACATTGCCATCGATTCTGGCAGGTGGTGCCTGCGGCGGTGTGGCGACATATCTGTTTGTGCGGTTATTTGGTGTGATCTATCTGCCGCAGAAACATAACTTAAGCATCTATGTCTATCTCGACCAGATGGATGTGTTGAAGCTTGTCGCGGTGCTCATGGTTATGATTTTGCTGTGTATCGTGATCCTGCGGCGGCTGGTACGGAGTCTGAATATCACGCAGGCATTGAAATTAGGAGAGGAGTAGGAGTTTCGCTTATGAATATCATTGAAGCAAGAAATATTACACGGATGTTCCCGGTTGGTGACGGCGAATTCTACGCCTTGAAGCATGTTGATATTGATATACCGGCAGGGAAACTTACGATATTGAAGGGACGTTCTGGAAGTGGAAAGACCACATTGATGAATATATTAAGTGCCCTGGATGCACCGACAGAGGGAGATGTCAGTTTCGATGGACAGGTGTATTCGGAGATGGAAGATGCACAGAAGGAACAACTGCGAAGAAAAGAAATTGGGTTTGTCTTTCAGGCAGTTGCGTTGATCCCGATTATGAATGCATATGAGAATGTGGATTTTGCAATGCGGCTGGCAGAACCGGAGCTGACCGCGAAGGAGGTTGACGAACGAATCAGGGAGACACTTGCCTTGGTCGGAATGGAAGAGCGTATGCGGCATATGCCGGGACAGATGTCCGGTGGAGAGCAACAGCGGGTCGCAATCGCGCGGGCAGTGGCACACCGGCCGAAGGTTGTGTTTGCAGATGAACCGACCGGAGCGCTGGATACCGAGTCTGGACTTCGGGTCATGCAGTTGTTCCGAAACCTGATCGAGAAAGAAGGCGTGACGATCGTTATGACAACACATGATCCAAACCTGATGGAGCTTGGCGATGTTGTCTATGAGTTGGAGGATGGTGAGATTATTGACAGACAAATACGAGAATGATACATTGGAAGATAGGAAAAACGACATGGCGGAGGAGGCAGATCTGGCGGAAACTGCCCCTCTGATCGTCTGCGATTCTCTCGTGAAGATCTATAAGACAAAAGAGGTTGAGGTGCTTGCTTTGCAGGGACTTGACCTGACGGTCAACCGCGGGGAGTTGATGGCAATCATCGGGAAGAGTGGAAGCGGAAAAAGTACGCTTATGAATATCGTTGGAGGTCTGGAAGTGCCATCCGCCGGACGGATTATCGTGGATGGGCAGAATCTGGCGGAATTTACAGAGCGTCAGATGGTGCAGTACCGGAAGAAACAGATTGGGTTTGTATGGCAGAAGAGCGGACGGAATCTGTTTCCGTATCTGACTTCGCTGGAAAATATTGAGGCACCAATGCTTGCAATCCATAAAAGCGCGAAGAAACGGCGGGAGAAGGCAGAGGAATTGCTGGCGTTAGTTGGCATGGAGCATAAACGGGATTCTTACCCGGCACAGATGTCTGGTGGAGAACAGCAGAGAGTGGCAATCGCAGTCGCGCTTGCAAACGAGCCGGAAATCCTGCTCGCCGATGAGCCGACCGGAGCGGTTGATACAAAGACTTCTTCGAACATTCAGGATCTGTTCCGGAAGTTAAACCGGGAGCTTGGACTTACGATCATCATAGTCACGCATGATATGAAACTTGCACATAAGGTAGACCGTGTTGTCATGATTTCGGATGGCAAGATCAGTACAGAGAAGATCCTGAAACAGCATTACCGGGATATGCTGGATCAGTTGGAATCACCGGATATGACGGATGAGACACATGAGGAATATTCCGTGCTGGATAAGGCACATCGTGTGCAGCTGAGCGATGATATGCTTGCGGCAGCAGGCATTGATACGAACAAGGTCAAGGTGCGCATCGAGGATGGACGCGTCGTGATCGAGGCGGAGGAAAAGAAAGAATGATTAAGATACTGGTAGTGGAGGATGAACGCGCGATTTCGGATCTCATTCGGATGAATCTGGAGGATGCCGGATATGCCTGCACCTGTGTATATGATGGTATGGCGGCAGCGGATCAGATAGAGACACAGACGTTTGATCTGGTTTTACTGGATATCATGCTGCCGAAGGTAAATGGATATGAATTGTTGGAATATATCAAGCCGACGGGAACGCCGGTGATCTTCCTGACGGCAAAGGCAGGACTGGACGACCGTGTCAAAGGATTAAATCTTGGTGCCGAGGATTATATCGTGAAGCCATTTGAGATCGTGGAGCTGATCGCACGTGTACAGGTTGTGCTGCGGCGGTTTCATAAGGATGTGACAAAACTTGTGTATGGCGATCTTGTCATCAATACGGACAATCGTACAGTACTGCGGGATGGCGTGCCAGTCGAGTTGACACCGAAAGAGTTTATGCTGTTGGAGATATTTGTACGCAACAAAAATATTACCCTGTTTCGGGATAAAATCTACGAGCTTGTCTGGGAAAATGACAGCTACGGCGATACGCGTACCCTTGATCTGCATGTACAGCGTCTCCGTAAAAAGCTTGGTCTGACTGACAAGCTGAAGACGATTTACAAGGTTGGATACCGGCTGGAAGATTAAAGGAATAGAGAAGATTCGTGAAGTTTCGTTATAAAGTTGTAATTATCAATATCATATTATTATCGCTTGGAATTGGAACCGTCGGATTCTTTATGATCCGTCGGAATTTCCAGCTTGCGCTTGATGCACAGATCAAAACCTCGATCGAGGAAAACAATCTGCTGCAATCGACGATCGAGTATCGTTTGCTCGATACGATCAATTCTTCCCCGTCAAATCTTGTGTATCAGATGAAGAATTTAAGTGCCGATGTCGTAGGTAAAATGGGCGGAAACAACAAAGGTGTCTATGTGTTCTACGATGGTGCGGAGGTTGTGCATTCTGCGGCAGACGACAATAAACTTTCCTGCCCGGAGGAGCTGTGGAGTACCGCAGTGATTGGGCAGAAGCAGTACATGATCACGAAGGAAGCCGGGCGGTATTATCTGTTTTCCTGTTCAACAAGTCTGGTTCAGGACAAAAAGATGAATATTATCAATGCGCGGGATATCACCGAGACATATCAGCTGGTGGAGAATGAACGGCGGTATTTTGTCCTGCTTTTAGGTATTGTCTTGCTTTGCTGTACGGTGGCAGTGTTTGTGATTACCTATCTTCTGACGAAGCCTTTGGAGACGCTGAACCGGGCGTCGAAGAAGTTTGGAGAGGGCGATTACGAGAGCCGCGTGCATCTGCGCAGTCACGATGAAGTAGGTACACTGGCACAGACCTACAACCAGATGGCGGATGCAGTGTGTGAGCATATGGATGAACTGCAGGGAATGGTGACACGACAGGAACAGTTCGTGGCAGATTTCACGCATGAGGTCAAAACGCCGATGACAACGATCATCGGGTATGCGGACATGCTGCGTTCCAAGGAGATGAAAAGGGAGAATCAGGTGCTTGCGGCATCGTATATTTTCCATGAAGGAAAACGTCTTGAGGCAATGTCGATGAAGCTGTTTGATTTTATTTACACGAAACACAGAAAGATTGAGTTTCAACCGATCTCGGTTGTGAACTTCATGCAGGAGGTTACGGAGAGTGTGACGCCAATCCTGGCGCAGAAGAACCAGACGCTTGTCTGTACGACGGTGGAAGCGAGGATCGAGGGAGACAGCAATCTTTTGAAATCCGCATTTATCAATATTATAGACAACGCCAGAAAGGCGTCAGAGCAAGGAAGTGAGATTCGGTTCTTTGCGAAGCAGACGGACGATGGCGTGCAGATTGGCGTGCAGGATTTTGGTGTTGGTATCAGTGAAGAACATTTACAAAGAATCTTCGATGAGTTTTATATGGTAGATAAATCGCGTTCACGGAAAGAAGGCGGTGCGGGACTTGGACTTTCGCTTGCGGCATCTATTGTGGAAAGCCATGGGGAGAAGCTGGAGATCGAAAGTACAGTTGGAGAAGGCACAACAATGTGGGTGGTATTTCATGAAAAAAATCTTACAGAACAATAAAATACGCGTCGGACTGTTATTTGTCTGTTGTGCGCTGATCGTCGTGCTAAGCATCGTAGCACCGAAATATCTGCTTGCACGGACGCTTACGGAACAGACGAATCACGTCGAGGTGGCACCGGAGGAATATTATCTGGAAGCGGGAACGATGATGTCACGCAATACATCCTCAAATCTCTCGGCTGTCGATCGGATCAAGCTGATCTCCGGCACATGGGACAGTAACATGACAAAATGCGATATCACAGAGGGCTTTCTGGATGAAGTCGAAGCGGTGGAACTTGCGAAGAAGCAGTTGGATGTCTATTACAAGCAGGGTGTGTATCCGTATTCCGTGCAGATCCAGTATGACAATCTGTATTCATATTCGTCAGAACTTTACTGCTACACGGACACCAGCTTTGATACCTATGCGGCATATCTCTGGAAGATCACATTTACGAAGTATGATAACAGCGTGGAGAATATCGTTTATATGACAGAGAGTGGGACAATCCTGCTTGCATGGACAAACAACACGAAGTTTGCGCAGACAACAACACTTCTGGACTTCTATGAAAATGTGCAGATACGGGATGTCCTTGGGGAAAATAAGCTGTACACGGCGAGTGCGGTGGAGTATATGCCAGTTGCTTCTGTGACGATTCCTTACCCGGACGCAGAGGAGATAAAAGAAATTAAAAATGGAGCATTGATCACACTCCGGGTATCTGGTGACTTAGAGAACCTACAGGCATTGCAATATACGACGGAGCATGGACAGGGAATTGTCCTGATGCCATTACAGAACAACAAATGATATATTTTCTCATATATAATTCTTGATTTTCATAATAAGTTCCTGTATGATGCATATAGTTAGCTTAGACTAACTTATATGCATCAAGGTGAGGAAACGATATGCCGATACAGGAACTGGTTCAAATCAAACAATCAAACGATCTCGAAAAAAACACAGCCGTGATGATGGCGGTCAATTGTGCACCGGTGATCAAGGGAAGCAAGGCTTCGAATCTGATCACAGTGACAATGCAGGAGTTTTACATGATCCGGAAGCTTGTGCGGGGAACAGGGATTTCTTATCATCTTCTAAAAATCAAAGCGAATAAATTCATGTTATTTTTGTATCGGAGAGAAGCACTCAAACGCTACATTCTATCTGAGAAGGTACAGAAATTTCTGCGTGGTTATGGCTATCCGGCAGATGATTTTTCTGCGATGCTGCATAGACTGTTTTCGCGTGTGGAACAGTATAGCAGAGGAGAGATTGCATATCCACATGAGATGGGAGCTTTCCTGGAGTATCCGATCGAGGACATCTTAGGATTTATGGAGAATGATGGAGAGAATTTTTCCTTTTACGGATATTGGAAGGTTTATCACAATGAGCAGGAGATGACACAGTTGTTTCAGCGTTTTGATGAGGAACGGGAGCATGTGCTGCAGGAGATTCTGGAGGGTAAGACAATCCGGGAGATCGCAGTCTGAGCTGTGACTTGCAAAACGCCAAATATATAACAAAAAGAAAGGGATAAGTTATGAGCAAAGTAAGTATTGTATATTGGAGCGGAACAGGAAATACAGCCATGATGGCAGGCAGTATCGCAGACGGTGTAGCAGCCGCAGGCGGTGAGGCAGAGCTGATCACGGTAGATGAGGCAAGTGTTGATGCATTGAAGGATGCATCCGTGATTGCACTTGGCTGCCCATCTATGGGTGCAGAGCAGCTCGAAGAGACACAGATGGAGCCATTTATGTGTGAGCTTGATGGCGTGATCGCTGGAAAGCAGATTGCACTGTTTGGCTCTTACGGCTGGGGAAATCAAGAGTGGATGCGTGACTGGGAGGATCGTATCGTTGCAGATGGCGCAACTGTTGTAAATGGCGAGGGTATCGCAGTAAACGGAACACCTGGTCCGGACGCAGAGGATGAACTGAAGGCACTTGGTCAGACACTCGCAAGTCTGTAATAATTGCGATTATTTAATATTTATCTGGAATAGATACAAATTTGATACATTCCTATGCTACACTGAAACCATCAAATCAGAAGGGGGAGGAATCCGAGATGAAACGATGGATAAAAGTGCTATGCATAGGAATGTTTTTTTCGCTATTGACAGGATGCGGAAAAGGCAGAGGTGATGTTGCCTCAGATTATCAGAAAAATGCTGAGGGAGGTACATTTGAGGCGGGAGAGCCATCGAATATCAGCTATCAGGTTGCCGGAAATAACAATGTGACATTTACGGTCGATGCTGATGTGACAGGAGGCGAGCGGCTCTCTGGCAGCCGGTGCTATGGAGTAAAAACACAGGTGTTTGATGATTCCTATGTGGAATCTAAGGTATATCCGGTGTTTGATGAGGGAACGGCACAGTCAGTAAAACCATATATGGTATGTACGGATCAGGAGATGGATGACCGAAGAGATGCTCTTTGGGCAGAGATAGACAAGGCAGTTGAACAATCGGCGTCTCAGACGGATGCCATCTCTGAGATCTGGAAGGATGGATTTTTTGCAGATATGAGTGAGTTGAACTGCACTACCGATACGAAGGGACAGGCGCTACATACAACCTTGACAGGAGAAGAAAAAGTGGATCCGAGAATACCGGTCACAGCAGACAACCAGAAAACGTATAGCTATGTCGATGCAGAAGGTAAGAATATCAGCCGGGCAAGAGTGGATGGTGAAATTGATGGCCTGCCGTATGTATATGAGACGTATTACCGGGAGGCTTCGGATAGCGAAGAAAATGTAAACTGGGTTACCTTATATATGCGGTACGACAGATATCGGAAGCAGATTCTTGCGCGGCCGAAGGAGAACGGGGATGAAGTTCCGGATCTGGATGAGACGGATGCACAGGCGTTGGCAGATGCATTTTTACAGAAGCTTGGATATGGAGACTTTGTGTGTTGTGGAACGGAGATTGGTGCTTACAGGGAAAGGGAGGAAGATCCGTATGCGATGGGAACTAATCTGATCGATCGTTGGTATTGCTTTTCTTATAGCCGGAAGATGGATGGGATTGCGACAGCGGTTACAGCAGGTGTTAATGATTTACGGTTTGGCGTATCGGGGGAGCTGACAGCTCCGCAGGAGACCATCGATGTTACGGTGGATGCACAGGGCGTTGCAACTGTGAAGATACAGGCAAATCAATATGAATTAGAGGAAGAAGGAACCGGTATCACGTCCTATCTTACCTTTGAACAGGTGGATGCAGCGGCTCAGAAATACATGAGTGGATATAAACGACCGGGCTATATCACGAAGAATGTGACACAGGCGATCACCATAACACATGTAAAGCTAAATTATGCCTATGTGCGTTATACAGATGGAAACTACAATATGATTCCCGTGTGGGCATACTATGGATATCAGTTTGAACAAAATCCATATCAAGAAAGATACAGTGGAGATGCTTCACCGCGGGAATGTTTCATGTTTGGAGTCAGTGCGGTGGATGGACAGATTATCGAGGGTGTGTATTCCAAGGTTGTAGCAAATCCGTTTGATTTATAGGAGGGAGCATCATGAACGAAGTGAATGATTTAGGATGCGACCGACGATCTGCCGCCGAGTGAAACGAGGGGGCATTACATTAAAAGAGGAGGATAGTATCATGAGACGATGGAATAAAGTGATCTTCTTAGGGGTAACATGTCTGGCGCTTGCCGGCTGCGGAAAAGACCGGGGCGATGAACTGGCGAAGGACTACCAGAAGAACGACGAGCTGGCGAGTGATACATCTGCAGATGCAGATATTACAGGACATCTGACCTATGAGCTTATCAGTGATTCCGGAATCACATTCACGGTGGATGCCGATGCGACAGGCGGTGGAAAGCTTGCAGAAAGTCACTGCTATGGGGCAAAACCTGTGGAAGTGGATGAGGCATATCTAAAGGAGCATGTCTATACAATATTTGACGAGGGGACTTTGCAGCAGGTCAAACCGTATGAGGTGTGCAGTCAGCAGGAGCTTGCAAACAGACAGAATCAATTACTTCAAAGACAGCAGGAATTACAGTTACAGACAGATACGGAGAACAGTTCCGTTCATGCAATATGGGAAAATGGTATTCAGTCGGATTTGGAAACGGAGGACTGGCTTGCAGATCAACGGGATGAGTCAATGGTCACAGAGGAAACAGGAAAGGCTATTTATACATATGAGATTGCAGATGGAATCACGACGAGTCTTGCTCGCGTGGATGGTGAAATCGATGAGATCCCGTATGTATATACATGTGCATATTATGACTCGAATGCATATCCTTATTCCAGCATGCGTTACATGCGGTATGATATGTATTCGTATGAAGCGAAAATTACAGTGCGGCCGAAAACAGAGGAAGATGCCGTGGAGGGGCTGGATATAAGAGAGGCGGAGGCAAAGGCCGATGAGTTTCTTGCAAAACTTGGATATGACGATTTCACATGCTTTGAAACCGGTATTGGAGCAAAACTCGTTGCAAATGAAGATGCCGCATCTATGAATCCGAGTACGTTGAACGATTGTGCGTACTGCTTTAGTTACACTCGTACGAGGGATGGAATTCCGGTAGCTGGGACACTCGGTGCATATAATTTTACATTTGGAATTGCCAATCAACTGCCGGCTTCGGAAGAGGTGATCACGGTTGCGGTAGATGTTGACGGCGTGGCTGTGGCAGATATACAGTCAGCGCCATATGACGTGGAAGAGACCGGAATCGGAATTGAAAGTGTTCTTACCCTGGAACAGGTGGATGCAGCGGCGCAGAACTATATGCAGAAATTTGAAAAGACGAATGCCTATGCAGATGTCCATAAGATAATGATAGACCGGGTGGAGCTAAATTATGTCTATGTGTGTTATACGGATGGAAAATGTAATGTGATTCCGATATGGGCGTATTATGGATCTACGAGAGAAGGGGGAAAAGAGCGATATCTGTTTGGAGTCAGTGCCGTGGACGGTCAGATCGTGGAAGGGCAGTATATGTATTATTTAGATCTTACATTCACAGTATAATGAAGCCGGCTGTTTATTTATTTGACGGATAAATAGACGATATCGAGATTCTATTGGAGAGTGCGTTGCACTCTCCTTTTTTTTATGGTAAAATTTCAGTGGTTTAGTTTGGAAAAACGAGTAAAATATAAAATAAACGAAAAAAAGATGGAAGGTGAGCATATGCGTCTTCATTTTACGAAGATGGAAGGGCTTGGCAATGACTATGTCTATGTCAATTGTTTCAAGGAAAAAGTAGAGCATCCGTCGGAGCTTGCAGTGCGGGTATCAGACCGGCATTTCGGAATTGGCTCAGATGGACTGATCCTGATCAAGCCGTCGGAGGTGGCGGATTTCAAGATGGATATGTACAATGCGGACGGCACGCAGAGTGAGATGTGTGGAAACGGTATCCGCTGCGTCGGAAAGTATGTGTATGATTATGGGCTGACGGATAAAACTTCCGTGTCCATCGAGACGCTGGCAGGTATTAAATATCTGGAGTTTACATTTGGCGATGAGGAGAAAAACGGACGGAAGACAGTAGAACTTGTGCGTGTCAATATGGGAGCCCCGATTCTTGCACCAGAGGACGTACCAGTGGATCTGCCGGATGCAGGGGATATCGTGCAGGATTATCCAATCATGGTAGCGGGAAAAGAATATCGCATTACCTGCGTATCCATGGGTAACCCACATTGTGTGAGCTTCGTGGACGACGTCGACAACTTCCCGTTGGAGGAAGTAGGACCGCTGTTCGAGAACAATCCAATCTTTCCGCGTCGTGTCAATGCAGAGTTTGTCGAGCTAGTCAGCCCGACGTATGCGAAGATGCGTGTATGGGAGCGTGGAACCGGCGAGACACTTGCCTGTGGAACCGGTACCTGTGCGACTGCCGTTGCCTGCATCTTAAATGGCAAGACAGAAGATGAAGTGACAGTGAAGCTGCTTGGCGGCGAACTTATCATCCGCTGGGACCGCGACGCGAACATCATCTACATGACAGGCTCTGCCAAGGTCGTCTTCGACGGAGAAATTGAAGTATAGGGATTATAATCCAGACAAGGCAGAGTTTACGAAAACATATATTTTGTTTGCAAAATCGCATAGAATATAATGGAGACGGATTAAAAATTTAAAATATTATATTAGAGAAAATGTTAATAGAGGTGACCGGATTATACAATTCTCAAGCAGACCATTGAAACACGCTGGTACTTAATGAGTGCCAGCTTGCCTGGCACGAGTTTAGTACCACTGCGTGTTGAACTGAGCGAGAGCGCGTCTGCGGAGAATTGTATAATCCGGGCAACTCGTATAAGAATATGTATATTGTACAATTTAGGAGGAAAAGACATGTTTAAAGTAAACGACAACTATTTGAAACTTCCGGGAAGTTACCTCTTCTCAACCATCGGCAAGAAAGTACGTGCGTATCAGGAGGCAAATCCTGACAAGGAGATCATCCGTCTTGGTATCGGTGATGTAACCCAGCCACTCGCACCGGCAATCATCGACCGTCTGCATGAGGCAGTATCCGAGATGGGCGTGCAGGAGACATTTAAGGGCTATGCACCTGACCTTGGTTATGAGTTTTTGCGTAGTGCGATCGTAAAGAACGATTACAATGCACGCGGTGTTGACATCGCAATCGACGAAGTATTTGTCAGTGACGGTGCAAAATGTGATTCCGGAAATATTCAGGAGATCTTTTCCCTTGACAATAAGATCGCTGTCTGCGATCCTGTATATCCGGTTTATGTAGATTCCAATGTTATGGCAGG
>OLFV01000042.1_pt1 | contig 141380 bp, 113 predicted proteins | sample 1605551 | NCBI WGS metagenome assembly OLFV01 (sample SAMEA3888922, study PRJEB22519) | human gut metagenome | biome: human gut; feature: human-associated habitat; material: faeces | place: Denmark | collected 2011
TCACGGTGCTTATTTCCCAGTGATCACTCGGACCACTTCTTAGTGAACATCAACACGGGTGCAGGGGCAGGTGCCGGAGCAGGTGCAGGCGCGGGTGCAGGGGCAGGTGCAGGCGCGGGTGCAGGGGCAGGTGCCGGAGCAGGTGCAGCACCAGTGGCGGCCGTGGGATTGAATCCCGCAGGAGCAGGCTTCTTCTCACCCGGGAGCACAAACGTCAGGACGTCGTCGGTATCCTCGTCGGACCACTCGCTGGCATAGCGCGCGGCCCAGTAGCCAACGGCGCGATACTTGAGCATCTTGCCAAACACAGTCAGGAACACCGTGACAAAGGCAACGATCATCAAGAACAGGATGAGCGTAATGCCGCCGCCCTCGATGATTGCCTCAAGACCCGTGGGGCGATAGTAATAGCTATACATACCAAACGTAGCAATGGCGCCAAAGATGGCGGTGAAGATCCACGTGATGATGTGCGACACGATGCCCGTCAAAAACTCGGGAAGAATCGAGGCGCAGAATAGCTTGCCCAGGTTGGCCTTATAAGACTTCCAGACCTTCTCGAGCGAAAACGCGCTTTCCACGCGCCCCGCGACGGCAAAGTGCATCACGGCGGCATCACCAAACATCTTAAAGAAGATGCCCAGTACCACCGACACGATCATGGCAAAGACAAGCAGCCCCATCGAACCGATGAGGGCACCCTCAAGACCGCTCCAACCATTGAAATAATATGAACCGACGGCACCGATCACGACGCTCTCGATAGCCGAGAACACCACGCCAATCACCGGAATAATGGCCACGAACTCGAGCACACCGGTAATGACAGACGAGAAAATGCCCAATCCAAACGAGGTCGAGCGCAGCAGCGGACGCTCCATGCCGTTATCATCCTTGAGCGACAGGTCACGACCCCACTCGATGGCAAAGCCCGCGCCGCACACGCTTGCCACGTACGCGAGCAAAAAGCCAATGGCCGCTGCGATACCGCCGATAACGGGGATAAACAGCACCAGCACCGAGACAACACAGATCAGCGCCGGCAAAAAGGCGATTTGGCATACGCGAACCAAGGCGCCGGGAACCTTAAGCATGTCGTTGAAGGCCTGAGCCATGCAACCCTTGGGCGCGTTCATAGCCGGCTGGGGCGCAACGAACGGCTGCGGCTGGGCAAACGGCTGACCCTGCGGCTGAGGTTGAGCTTGCGGAGCGGGACCGGCGGCCTTGACCTCGGTATTAGGGGCACCGCACACGCCGCAGAACTTGTCGTTATCGCCCATGGGGGCGCCACACTGCGAACAGAACATCGAAATCATCCCTTCGTATCTAGAGCGAATCACCTGGACCGCAAACGATGTCTTTGGCATCATTATCGCCCAATGTGGGGACAAATACCCCAAGATGACCGATTTGCAACGCAGCCGGTTAATTCAATGATTCGAAGCGCGCACCAGGGCTAGTTCGTGCCGCGGAAGCCCTTGCCCACAATCTCGGAGCTGTCAACGATCGTGATAAACGCATTCGGATCGATATCGCGGGTATAGCGGCGCAGTTGTACTGCCTCGCGACGGCTCAGCACGCTCATAATCACCGTGACGCACCTGCCCGAGAAGGCGCCGTAACCACGGCTGATTGTTGCTGTGCGGTTGAGATGCTTGACGATAAACTCCTCGACTTTGCGCGGTTCGGCGCAAATAATCGTACAGACCTTACGAAGGTGAATGCTCTCGATGGCCTTATCGACCACGAGCGTCTTGGCAAACAAGCCAAGTACGCAGTACAGGCCGACGCGCGGGCCATACAGGAAAGCCGCGACGGTCACGATGCCGATATCGACCAGCAACAAGGCGCGTCCGATCTCGAGCGTCGTACGACGCTTGAGGATCATGGCAAGGATGTCGGTGCCGCCCGTCGAGGCGCCAATGTCAAAGACAATGGCACTGCCCAGCGCCGGCAAGATGACGGCAAAACACAGGTCGAGCCACATATCGCCCGTCATCGAAACATCCGTCGGGATGAAGAGCTCAAACAGCGAGACGTAGGCCGAAAGCGCAAACGAGGCAAAGACGCTCCAAAGGATTGCCTTGCGCTCCAAAAAGATAAAGCCCAGGATGACCAGGACCGCGTTGATAATCCACATAAAGACGCCGACGGGCAGAGTCGGGAACAGCGTGGAAAGAATGACCGACACACCCGAGGTGCCGCCGAAGGCAAAGTGATTGGGGGTTTTAAAGGCCACGATGGCAAAGGCCGTGAGGATCAGGCCCAAATTGAGCTCGGCAAAAAAGCGCGGAAAGCCTGGCTCCTGGCTGCGCTTGCGGCCGGCGCGCTCGCCACGTTCGATATCCTCGCGACCGACAACGCGCTCCATCGGCACCACCGGAGGACGATGCACTTCCTCGGCGGCACGCGACGCCGCCTCTGCCGCAGCGGCTTCAATCGCCCATGCCTTGCTTTCGGTCTCGTGTTCGTCGGCCATTACGGCAACCCCTCGTTAACAATTTGGAAACAATGCGCCCATTAGGGTAACGCGGAACGCGAAGATTGCAACCCTTAGTTAGACGAGCGGTATGACTAGATCGAGGCTATATAGAAAACGGTCGACCGCGCTTCTGCTTGCGCGGTCGACCGTTTGGCGTTTTCGCAGGTAAAACCTACCAAAACAAACCTGTCCCTTTTTAGTAGGTTACTCGTGCTGGCTGGTGCGGTGCTCGTACTCCTCGGGGGTGATGACATCCTCGATGCGCAGGTTGACGCCTGCCACCTCAAGGCCGGTCATCGCGGCCAGACGCTCGGTGACGCGCGCCTTAACGTCGTCAAAGATCGCAGGCGCATAGGCGCCATACTCGATGATGACCGAGATGTTGACGACCACGCGGTTGTCGTCGGTGACCTCGACCGTCACGCCCTTGGTCAGGTTCTCGGCACCAAACTGCTCCTGCACAAAGTGCATAAGGTTACCCTTCATGCCCAGAACATGCGGCACCTCGCGGGTGGCCATGGCGACGATCTTCTCGATCACGCCGTTGGAATAGGTCAGCGAGTCCTCGGACTCGTCCGCTTCCTCGTCGTCCTCGTCCGCCTCGTCTTCGGACTCTGCCTCGACGAGCGCCTCGTCCTCGAGCGTCACGTCCCCGGCATCGACGACGGTCTCATTCGCTTCGAGCTCGGTATCGGCCACATCGACCTTCGTGTTAAAAGCCATGGTTCCTCCTTATGCCTGCCGCGGATGCGACAGTCGAATACGTATTAGCGGCCGCTAAACAGGCGGCCGAAGAAGTTGACGATACCGTTCTCGCCGTCGCGAATCTGGCCGATCACGGCGCCAATCAGCACAAAGAATGCGATGACGAGCGTGTCCCACAGGCCCAACGTAAGTACCAGCACGGCGAGGATAAAGCCAGCCACGGCGCCGAGCGTAGTGTTGGGGTGGCGCACGGCGTAGCTCCAGATAGCAGCGCCCGTACCTTTGATGAGACCCATGGCCTCGTCAAAGTCGTTGGCGGCGCTGTCGTGCTGCTCGCCGGCCTCGGGCTTGGTGTCGGCGGACTCGCCTGCCGGCGTAGCGTTCTGGTCGATCGTCAGGCGCGGCGTGCGGGCGGTCTTGTCTTGATTGGTATCACTCACCGGAAACCTCCACGGTCTGGACGGTAGTCTTGGACGGCAAAAAACGGACGCGCGCGGTCGTGCCCGGCGTGCCGAGCATGGTGTCGCAGGCCTTCTCGATGCGCTGCTGCATCGAGGTGGCAAGAGCGGCAACGTCCTTGTCATCGAGCGCGATGGCCTCGACCTTAAAACGAACGCGCGACTCGTCGGAGCCTTGAACGCGTGCCTCGATATGCTCAACCATCACGCGATCATCGCACTCTGCCGCGGCACGGGCGCACGAGGAAAGCGCTGCGAGCGTGACCTCGATATTGCGCTCCCCCGCCGGATGCACGCAGGACGGCTCGCGACGCGCGAACATCAGGCGGAAAAAACCGATGAGCACGCCAAGCGCCACGATAGCGGCACACACCGTAACGACGACGCGAGGCATGGCGTCACGCAGCAGCAGCATAAAGCGATACGTATACGGTCCCCAGAACTGGCAGACAAGCGTACCCAGCACCACGATGGCGGCGGCAAGATACACGATCGCTAGGGCTCGTTTGAGTACGCGCACGCGCGCTCCCTTCAGGTTTCGGTCCACAGAATGCAAAACGATTCGCATCATTATAAAAGAGCCGGGTCCGGTGCCATACGCACGCGGATCCGGCTCATCTATTCCACGAGGCTTGCATGCTCGCTTCATTATGCCCAGATATGCACGGCTTAACCCGTGTGGGCGCTACTCCTCCTCGAGGGCAGCGATGACCTCGTCGGTCATGTCCATGGTGCTGTAAACATCCTGGACGTCGTCGAGCTCCTCAAGACGGTCGATGAGGCGCTGGACCTTCTTGGCGTCGGTACCGGAGACCTCGGTCGGGGTAGTCGGGACCATGGTGGTCTCGGAGCCCTTGACCTGGACGCCCTGTTCCTCGAGCGCCTTGGAGACAGCCATGACGTCGTTAGCAGCGGTCCAGACGATCCACTCCTCGCCGGCGTCCTCGTAGTCCTCGCCACCGGCCTCGGCGATGGCCATCATGAACTCATCCTCGTCACCGGCAGGACCGTTGGCGATCATGGTCTCCTTCTTGGCGTTCTCGTCCAGGATCTCCTTGGCGACGACGATCTGGCCCTTGCGCTCAAACTGGAAGGCGACGGAGCCGGAGGTGCCCAGGTTACCACCAGCGTGGGAGAAGGCGGAACGGACATCAGCGGCGGTGCGGTTGCGGTTGTCGGTCAGGCAGTCAACGTAGACGGCGACACCGGCGGGACCGTAGCCCTCGTACACGATGTTCTCGTAGACGGCGGCATCGGCACCCGAACCGAAGGCCTTGTCGATAGCGGACTTGATCTTGTCCTTGGGCATGGACTGAGCCTTGGCCTTAGCAACGGCAGCGGCGAGGCTGGCGTTGTTCTCGGGCAGCGGGTCGCCGCCGAGACGGGCAGCAACGGTGATGTTGCGGCTCAGCTTGGAGAAGAGGGCGGAACGCTTGGCGTCCTGCGCGCCCTTACGATGCTTGGTTGTGGCCCACTTAGAGTGTCCGGACATACGTGTCTCCTATCGGTTTCGACCTAAAGCCCAGCGCAGATGCTCGGGCAATATAAACAAACGTCGTTATGATATACCTACTGGCCTGCGAGATAAACCCCAAAATGAAGGCGTCGTGATGATACAGTCCCTTGGTGCAAAGCAACCTGCCCCCTTTGCACCAAATTAGGACCAGAGGAGGTCGCTGCGGGTGATGGTGGCGCCGATGGCAAAGGGCATGCAGGCGATGACCGGATACAGGTAGCGCATGTAGGTCGAGCCGTTGCAGGGGCCAATCAGGCACACGGCGAGCACGCCCAGCAGCGGCACCCAAATGGCCAGCCCGCGCCATGAATGACGACGTAGCAGATAGACCACCACGGCGATCATGATCCACACATAGGTGGCCGAGCTCATGGTGAGCGAGATAAACGGGATGCGTTGTACTGCCACGCGATACAGGTTGATCAGGTGGTCGCACCAGCGCACAACCTTGCTATCGACCGGATGGAAGTCAAAGTACTTGAGGTTATCGGGCTTCGCCATGATCTCGGCACTGCGCGCCGTGCTGTAGACCCATGCGTCGCGAGCGCTCGGATAAAAATACCCATAGTAGTTATTGATGAGCGCCGAGATATAGCACCCGGGGTCCTTTTTGAACATCTGGGCCCACACCTCAAAATAGGCCTTGATGTCCTCCTGCGAGGCATACTCGTTAAAGCAATTTTTGACGGCGTCCGACTTATCCGGGTTGTAACGGCGGCCCAGGTTCTCGTACTTGAGCACACGGTCGATCACGGCACGCTCTTCGTCGGTCACCAAGCCGTCGCAAGGAGCCTCCACGATGGTGCCGTCCTCCTTAACCGTGGGGTTGACGCCCGAGTTGAGGCCGTCGTGCTTTTGGACGAAACGAGCCGTCTGCTGGAACGGAATCGAGAGGATTTCGCGCTTGGAACCAGGCGTGATATCGTGCGCCGGCATAAAGACCTTGGTGAAGTACATATTGGAGGCAAGACAGAGCGCGAGCACCGCGAGGACGCCGACCCAGCGGAAACGCGGGATGGCGCCCGAAGGCGCAGCACCAGCCTGCTTGGCTGCACGATGAGCCACATGCGCGTCCCATGCGCAAAACGCCGCCGCGATTACGCATGCCGCCAGGGGAAACACCAGGCCGCCGTTACGCAGAAACGTGGAACCCATGGCGCCCAGAGCGAGCAGCAGCCAATCATGGCGCGCAAAGAGCACGGGCCTCTGTTCGCCCGCACGCTCGGCATTGGCATCGCGACGGGGCAGGCCGCATGCCACGAGCTTCACGGTCTGCACCAACAGCACTAAAAACGCGTCGGCAAACAGCACATCTTTGGTAAGCAGGGCCGCGTAGTTGGAGAACATGGGCATAAACACAAAGAACAGCAGGATCACGCCGCGGACCGGCAGGCTCACGCCCAGCTTGCGCAGCGACGAGATGGAATAGGCCATGCAGGCGGCCGTAATGACGAACTGGGCGCAGGTGTAGATGGCAAGACCTGCGTTGGCGCTATTGAACAGCGAAAGCCCCAGCTGGACGCACGAACCGATGATGGCCGTGTGCGCCACGGGGTGATGTCCGTTGAGCAACACATTGGGATTGAGCAGACGCAGGTAGTCACTCGTGCCGTTGGGGTAGTTGAACCACTGGCGAATCTGCGCACCCGTATCTCCCATAAAAAGGCCAGGCAGCGAAGCGATGAGCGTGGGCGCCCAGACGATCATAAGCACCAGGAAGGGCCCGGCAAAGGGATGGACCGAGAGCACGGCGTGAGCCACACGCCATACGCGGCCAAAGTGTGCTTCGGAAAACGGAATGCGCCGAGAGCTCAGCCAATCTAGACACTCAAAGGCGAGGTAGAAGGCAACGACCGCCAAGAGCATCCAGCCCGCACCGCCTATCCAGGCGCAGATGATGCGGGCCTTGTCGCCGAGCACGATCTCGGCCGAATCGGTGAGGTCGTAGCTGCGGCCAAACACCATGCAGACGGCAAAGAACAGCGACGGAAGGATCACCGAGGGACGCCAAGCGTCGCCGCGGCCAAAGAACACGTAGCGAAATGGCAGCGTGAGCAGGCAGGCAAGCGCAAGCAGCATGACCGCGTCGGTATGGCCGGCAAACGAGAGGAGCACCTCGTAGCACACGTACAGCATGCCCGAGGCTTTGGGGTCAATCGCCAAGACTGCGTTGCTCGACACCGGGGCGGGATCGATGGAAAACGCCGTGGTCGCCAACAGCGCGAGCAAAAATGCGATGAGCGTCTGCTTGGCAGGGTAGCGCTTAAACCAGACGATGCGGGCAGCGTCGCGCGCAGCCGTTGTGGAGAGGTCGGGATCCTTCACAGTCCGAAAGCCTTTCTAGAAACCTGCCAAAAAGGGACAGGTTTATTTTGGCAGGTTTTATCTGGGGAAACGTTACGGTTCTGTCATCGTTGCCCAGCGAATCACCACAAAGGTGCCTGTCCCCTTTGTGGTGGTTTTGGTGGTTAGGCGTCGAGGTAGATGCGCTGGGGGCGATTGCGGTGTCGGGCGAAAATGATGAGCGCCAGGCCCGCGATCACGAGCGGCAGGCTCAGCAGCTGGCCCATGGTGATGACGCCGCCCAGCAGATAGCCCAGCTGCGCATCGGGCACGCGCACGAACTCAACGAGAAAGCGGACGATGCCGTACCCCATCACGAACACGCCCATAAACGTGCCCTGGGGCAGTAGCGGCTTTTTGCGGCTGAGCACCTGCAAAATACAGAAGAGCACGACGCCCTCAAGAAACGCCTCGTAGAGCTGGGAGGGATGGCGCGGCATATCGCCCGCGGTGCCGCCAAAGATCACGCCCCAGGGCAGATCGGTCGGCTTGCCCCACAGCTCGCCGTTGACAAAGTTGGCGCAGCGCCCCAGGCACAGGGCCAGCGGAGCACCGATGACCGCGAGGTCTGCCAAAGTCCAGGCGTCGAGCTTGTACATGCGGCACACGATGATGCCGCCCAAGATGCCGCCCACCAGGCCACCGTGGAAGCTCATGCCTCCCTCGTTGGTGGCAAAGATCTCGAGCGGGTGGGCCAAATAGTAGCCATCACCGTAAAAGACGACGTAAAACAGGCGCGCGCCGATAATCAGGCCAAAGACCGCGCCGACCACGACGCTCGTCAGGTCATCAATCGTAATGTCGAAGCCCCAACGACGTTGCGTGCGGTACATAACGACCGCCGTGAGCAGAGCGCCGACCACGTAGGCCAGACCGTACCAGTAGATGGTGATGGGGCCCGCCGAGATCGCGACGGGATCAAGCATATGGTAGAGGTCGTTGAGCATATCGATCCCCTGCTCCCTACATACAAATGCGGCCGCGGGCCTTACGCTCGCAGCCGCATATTTGGGCGTAACGTCTATGCGGAGCGTACCGTCCGCAGCTTTCGCATCTTAGAACGGTGCGTACTCGTCGTACAGGTCCTCGGCCTCGCCGGAAGCATTGACCTGCTCAACGCGGGTAACGCCGGGCACGTGCTCCTTCAGGATGCGCTCGATGCCCATGGAAAGGGTTAGCGAGCTCATGGGGCAGCCGGCACAGGCGCCCTGCAGCTCCAGCTTGACGACGCCCTCGTCGTCGACGCCCACATACTCCATATCGCCACCGTCGGCCTGCAGGTTGGGGCGAATCTCTTCAAGAACCTTCTTAAGCAGCTCTTCGTTAACAGCCACAGGGGCTCCTTTCTCACAACAACGCGGGCACGCCCGCGGACAGAAGCTATGTTACTACAGCCATGTACCCGCTCACGAGCCGTCCATGCGCGCAGACGCGACTTTCACGAGTAGTCAATTTGGGACGGGGCTCTTTTGGCTGTTTTGCCGCCAGCTGGCGTTGGCACGCGCTACTGCTGAGCCTGTCCCCCGGTACCAATCTGGACATCGACGATGACCTGGCGGTAGCTGATGCCGCAGGAGTCGAGAATGCGGCGGCTGATACGGCCGTCATCGGTGTCGGCATACTTGTTGTCCAGGTAGACGACCTCGCCCACGCCCACCTGCGCCAGGATCTTGGCGCAGTCGTGGCACGGGAACAGCGTGACGTAGACCGTGGAACCCTCAAGGTCTTTGAGCGAGCCGCGGTAGTTGAGCACGGCGTTTGCCTCGGCATGCACCACGTAGTTGTGCTTGTCCTGCAACGGGTCATCGCTCGTGCCCCACGGGAAAAAATCATCGTTGAGCGCCGAGGGCGTACCGTTGTAGCCCACCGAAAGGATGCGGTGGTTGGTGTTGGCGATGCACGCGCCCACCTGCGTGTTGGGGTCCTTACTGCGGCGCTGCGCGGCGATGGCCACGCTCATAAAGAACTCATCCCAGCTAATAACGTCGCGGCGCTTGCCCGACGCAGTTTGATGAAGATCGTCCGACATGCCAGACACCTCCGAAATCGCAATAGTTTGACCCATTGTAGCAGGTGGAAGGTGGAGACGTTTTTGTCCCATTGCCCCCATCGCTACGCGCGGCGGGGCTTTTGGTTGATGTGGTAGAGCTCGGCGAGGCCCCGCAGCGTCAACGCGTCATCAACCGTCAGGCTATGACCGACCAACGCCGCAAGTGCCTCGGCATCGTCGCCGGTAATGACGATGGGCACATCGCCCTCCCCCGCGGCCTTGGTCGCGCGCATCTCGGCAAGCACCATGTCGAGCATGCCATCGATGCGCGCCACCTCGCCCAAAACCACGCCCGAGCGCATGGCCTCGCGCGTGTTGCGGCCGATGACGTGTGTCGGCGCCGAGGGCTCAACCTGGGGTAGGCGCGCTGCTGCCGCCGAAAGCGAGCGGGCGCCGAGCGCCAGACCGGGCGCGATGACGCCGCCGACAAAGGTGCCGTGCGCGTCAATCACCTCGATATTGGTCGTCGTGCCCAGGTCGATCACAATGCACGGCGAGCCGTAGACGGCGCGGGCCGCCACGGCATCGGCGATGCGGTCGGGGCCGATCTCGGCCGGATCGTCGTAGTGCACGGGTATGCCGGTCTTGAGGCCCGGCCCCACCGTGAGCACGCGCCCCGTGCAGGTACGGGAAAGCGCTGCCTTCCACGGGCGCTCGAGCGCCGGGACCACACAGCTCAGCACAGCAGCCGCGGGCACAAGCGCACCCGGCATGCCCGCATCGGCCGCCAGTGCGGCCATGACCTGCACGAGACGCATGCGCGCCTCGTCTGCTGTGATGCTCGACGGCGTGGTGATCTCGCACGTCGCAAGCGGACATTCCTGCGCCGCGGCCGAATCCTCGGCAAACAGGCCAAAGCGAATGAACGTGTTGCCCACGTCGACCGTCAATATATATGCGCACCCATTAAGCATCGTCGGCGCTCCTTTCGTCTGCCCAGCAGTATATCGCCTACCCGAACCAGCCATCCCAGGTAGTCATTTTGGGACGGGGCTATTTTAGCTACCCCAATATGTCGGTTGATATTTGCCCCAATCCCAGATAATTCGTCGACTGTCAAAGGGTAGCTAAAATAGCCCCGTCCCAAAATGACTACCTTGCCGCTATACTGGTGCGCGGTCGCGCGCGAGCTCACGCGGCGGCCCTTGGTAACCCGACTTCCCGCGCCGTATCCGTAGCGGCGCTCCCGGGGGAAGCGGATATACGCAAAGGAGTTCTATATGAGCAATCCCTCGAACCGCACCTCGATGCGCGGTCAACTCACGCTGCGCGGCGTCGTCATCGGCGTCCTTGGCTGCGTGATCATCACGGCAAGCTCGGCCTATACCGCCCTCAAGATGGGCGCCCTCCCCTGGCCGATCATTTTCGCTGCCGTCATTTCGCTGTTCTTCCTGAAGCTCATGGGCAACGCCAGCCTCAACGAGGCCAACGTTACCCACACCATCATGTCTGCGGGCGCCATGGTCGCCGGCGGCCTGGCGTTTACCATCCCGGGCGCCTGGATGTTGGGCTATGCCGACCAGATCAGCTGGCTCGACATGTTTATCGTAGCGCTCGCCGGCACCATCTTGGGCCTTCTAGCGACAGCGCTCATCCACCGTCACTTTATCGTGGACGCCGCGCTGGAGTTCCCCACCGGCAACGCCGCAGCTCAGACCCTACGTGCTACCGAGGCCGGCGGCAAGACCGGTAAGCAGCTCTTTGGCTCCATGGCCATCGCAGGCATCTACAGCGTGCTGCGCGACGCTCTGGGCGTGGTGCCCAGCATGCTGTGCACGCTCAATATCCCCGGCGTGACCTTTGCCATCTATAATTCGCCCATGTTGCTGTCCATCGGCTTTTTGGTGGGCTTCGCCCCCGTCGCGTTCTGGTTTGCCGGCGCGCTGCTGGGTAATTTTGGCATCATCGTCGGCGGCACCGCTGCCGGCCTGTTCGATGTTGTGACCGCGCAGGGCATCGTCAAGTCCCTGGGCATGGGTCTTATGATGGGCTTTGGCGTCGCCGTCGTCCTCAAGGACATCCTGCCGCAGGTCGCCGGCATCGTCCGCGGTCTTGCCGCCGACAGCTCCACCGGCACCGACGAGCAGTCGCTCATCTCGGGCTCCCTTAAGCTCGACGCCGGCATCATCGGCCTGGGCGCTGCCGCCATCGCCGTGATCATCGCCATCGTGCTCGACCTTGGCCCCGTTCCGGCCGTCATCGTCACGCTGTTCACCTTTGTCACCACCATCATGAGCGCGCAGAGCTGCGGCCAGACGGGTATCGACCCCATGGAGATCTTCGGCCTCATCGTCATGCTCATCGTTGCCGCCTTCGCGCAGCTCGCTCAGGTCAAGCTGTTCTTTATCGCAGGCATCGTAGCCGTAGCGTGCGGCCTTGCGGGCGACGTCATGAACGACTTTAAGGCCGGCGCCGTGCTGGGCACCAACCCGCGCGCACAGTGGGTCGGCCAGGCCATCGGCGGCATCGTGGGCGCCCTGGTCGCCGCCGCCGTCATGGTCGCGCTCGTCACCGCCTATGGTCCGGACGCCTTTGGCCCCGACAAGAGCTTTGTGGCCGCGCAGGCAAGTGTGGTCGCCACCATGGTCTCGGGCATCCCGAGCGTGCCGTGGTTTGCGGGCGGCTTTATCGCCGGCATCGTCATGTACTGGCTCGGCATTCCGGCCATGATGATCGGCCTAGGCGTGTACCTGCCGTTCTATATGTCGCTCACGGCTTTCCTGGGCTCCTGCGTTAAGCTCGCCTACGACAAGTGGACCGCACACCGTGACGCCGAGGCCGGTCTTTCGGACGAGGAAAAGGCCGCCAAGGACGCCGCCTTCCAGGAGCAGGGCCTGGTCGTCGCCAGCGGCCTGCTGGGCGGCGAGTCCATCGTCGGCGTTATCCTGGCGTTTGTCTCCGTCGGTCTGAGCCTGCTGGGATAAACCCAACAACAACGTACCCGTACAGAGCGCGGGGTCGGAGACCATCCGGCCCCGCGCTTTTTTGTCTATTTGACTCTTATGATCCTCACGGCGTTTTTAGTCATACCGATTGGCCTGACTTCCAGGTCAACAAACCCTGTCTGACACCTCGCTCAACGCGGTGTAGAGTAAAGACGACGGGCGGGATACGCGGCACGTGCCAGAAAGAGGTGGACATGGAACTCGATAAACAACAGCTCAAGCGACTGCACGAGCGCCATCATCGGCGCCATGGCATCCGCCCCGCCCACAGCGAGGCCATGGAGAACGCAAGCCGCTTTCTAAAGCGGGCATTCAACATTCGCGAGGGACGCGCGCCCTATCACGTGATTCGCAAGCGCTTTGTAAACGGGGCGCGCCTGACCGGCTCTCACCTGTGCATCCTCATCATCGCTATGCTCATCGCGAGCGTCGGCCTCGATATCGACTCGGATATCGCCATTGTAGGCGCCATGCTCATCTGCCCGCTCATGGGCTCGGTCCTTGCCATGGCATACGGCATCGCCACGCTCGACCGCGAAATTACCGTCGAGGCCGTCGCGGGCTTGGCTCTACAGATGGCCTTTTGCCTGGTCACATCCACGTTGTACTTTAAGCTCTCGCCCCTTGGCACCACCACGGCCGCCATCATCGACAATTCGACACCGACCGTGTGGGACCTTGCCGTCGCGCGCTCGGGCGGCTTTGCGGGTGGCCTGGGCAACTCGCGCGACCAGGAACCCGCCACGCTCATCGCCGGCGTGGCCGTGGCGACCGCGCTCATGCCGCCCCTGTGCGCGGCGGGCTATGGCATCGCCATCGCAAGCGGGCCACTGTTTCTCTCGGCGCTTTATGAGTTTGGCATCAACGTCGTCTTTATCGCGCTGGCTGCCGAAGCCGTGCTGCTTCTTTTGCGCGTGCCGCTCAAGCGCGACCTGAACGGCGACGGTATTGTAACTGCTGAGGAAAATGCCGAGGTCGACGAGCTGTCACGCAAAGTGCGCCGCCGCATCATTGTGGGCACGATAGTCTTTGCCATCCCCTGCATCGTTATGACGGCGGGGTCTATCGGCTCGGCGCAGGCCGGCGTGCAGGACGGCTACGGCGTTACCGAAACCACGCGCGAGCTTGCGGCGGTGCTGCCAGGCTTTAAGGATTACACCGTCGCCGTCGAGACCTCGGCCACCGAAGGCGACGAGGAGGGCATCGTCGAGCGCGAGATTGTCGCCCATGTGGCGACAATCGAGGCGCTTGGGGCACACGACCGCCACGTCGCTCGCAAGCTCATCGACCTCAATGTGCCCGAGCTCGATCGCGTGGAGTTTGACGTGAAGTGATGCCGGCGCGGGATGAGCGCTCGCACGGACGCAAGTTATGACGAGGCGCAGACGCGATACGGACACGAGCAAATTGCGGGGTGCAGTTCACACTCGAGCCCCGCTCGCTGTTTTATTGCCGTGAATCAGACGTCCGCATCGACATCGCCAGACTCCACCGTAAACGCCGGATCGGTGCTCACAAGATAAAATCGGGTCACCTTAGTATTTCTAATTAGGTAAATCTGCCCCTGATTGCGTCGGCGCGATATATACGCAACGTGAACCGTGCCGAATTCTTCGCCGTTTTCCTTCTTTAATACCAGGATATTGGGATCATCCGTACGCTTAAACTGTCCGTCTGTGCAGATTCCGTCTTGGTCGACCAGCTGCCATCGACAGTTGTCATCCTCAAGAAAAGCCAGGGTTTCCCGACTCGTTTTGTCATCCCGATAGAAACCATCAATGGCAAACCCTTCGGAAGCGCATTCCTGCATATAGGACGTTTCTCGGCTTATAGCAAACAGCCCTGTAGCGCCCAGTAGCACAGCCAGGCAGACCACTGCAAGGGCGATCGAAATAGTACGGCGACCCATGTTAACCCAACCGATAGTTGTTTAACGGAGCGCGGAACATACCTGGAACCTCCGATATCAGGGGGAACGTCGCCTGCAGGCTGGCGACAACTATATGTTTCTGACATTAAACCATATGGCTGCCACTCGCGGAAGGGGCATCGGCGAGCGGCATGTTTTCATACTCCATTGGTCAAACCCAAGCGCGGCCCTACAGCTCGTACTTGTACACGCGGTAGATGTACTTTTCGGCTTCCATCTCGTAGGTGGTGATGGCCAGACCGTACCGATCGTACTCGGTAAAGATCTTGGCTTGGCCCGATGTCACGAGCATGCTATTTGAATCACCAACGCGCTGCGCACTGCTCACATAGCCCGAAAACGGCACGGCGTTCTGGTCTTCGAGCTCGTAGGTGCGCGCCGTCTCATCCACTGTAAAGATGCACCCAAACGAATGCGTGCCGCGGCTGTAGTCGGTCACCACCGCGGCGCCCAGCTGGCCCCAGTCGAACTTGGGATAGCTTTCGGCCGCACCAAAGTTGTTGTCGTACAGCAGCACCTGGTAGCAACCGGTCGTTGCCATGTCAGAACTCGGCAGATACGTCACGCTGTGCTGGCCCGCATTGAGCGAAAAAACGCCCTGGGCTTGCAGCAGCTTGTCCTCAAAGCCCGAGCCGGCCCATTGCCACTCCTTTCTATTTCTGGGTCCATCCTCTCACTGCTGGCGACCAAAAATGATCCGTTTTCCTCCGTCCCCGAGGGATCATTGTTAGTACTTAAAGAAGCCCTCACCCGAGCTTTCACCCAGCTTGCCCTCGTCGAGCATCTTCTTGAGGACGGACGCCATAGCCTTAAAGTTGTAGGGCATCATCATCTTTTTGAGCAGCGGGCTCACCAGGCCCGGGACCTTCTGATACTGCATGACGATGTTGTAGGCCGTCTGGATGCCCACCGTGTCGAATACGCGGAACGGGCCCTTGGGAGCGCCGGTGCCGCGCGTCCACGCGAGGTCGATGCTCTTGGGGTCACTCACACCCGAGACATACAGGTCAAGGCCCGAAAGCAGCCACGGCACCAACATGGAGTTGAGCAGGTAGCCGTTCTTTTCCTTGTTGACGGGAAGCGCCAGCATGCGAATGTCGTTAGCGAAGTCGACGAGCTCGTCGAAGTAGCGCTTGTCGGTTTGGCTCTGGGCCATGACCTCGGTCATGTTGTTCTTCCAGATGGAATTGGCAAAGTGCAGCGACAGGTACTTCTCGGGGCGGCCGGTGTACTTGGCAAAGGTGCTCGGCAGCAGCGTAGAGGAGTTCGTTACGACGACGGTCTTTTGCGGGAGGACCGGGGCGAGCTTCTTGTAGAATTCGATTTTTGCCTGGGTGTCCTCGGCCATAGACTCGATGACCAGGTCGGCGTCGGCCACGGCCTTGGCAAGATCTAACTCCAGCTTGAGCGTAGAGTAGGCACGCTCGACGGCGGCGAGCGCCGTCTCCTTGTCGAAAGGCTGGTCGCTATCGGCGATACCGGCGCACCACTCGCCCGTGCCGTCCGCCATGCCCTCGATAGCAGCGATGTACTCCTCGCGCACATGATCGATCTTGGGCTGGGTGCGGCCGATGCTGCCCTCGCTGCGCAGCCAAATCGTTACATCAAAGCCGCAGTAGGCAGCCTGAAAGGCAATCTGGCTTCCCAACACGCCGCCGCCGGCAACACAAACGGTCTTGTAGCTCATGGGACGGTCCTCTCTTACGTAATTCCATACATGTGTATTTATTCAACCGTAAGGAGGACGCGCGCTGGGGGTGGGTTCTATAAACGGACGGTAATTTGCGGCGAACGGCAACATTTGTTCATTATCTCAGGGTTCCGAGGACGATTTTTTTGTGCCACCGAGACGTCGTTTGCGGAAGTATGCGGCAAATTCCGGAAGCCTTGAGCACACCCCGGTTTTCCGCCAATAAAACCGCAGGTACAGAGCTTGTACATATCCGGTATGCTCGGCCTATTCAGATTTTGCCGCATACTTCCGAAATCTAAGTTCGCAAGGGGTAATAGCCGGGTTGTTTACGCAACATATGTCCAGCAAAACGGGTGGTAGCCGGTACGGCTACCACCCGTTTGCCTCATATCTAGCCCAAAGCAGGCCAGTTACTTCTTAATGCCGCATCCCAGGCGCTCAGCGACCGACGCCACGGCGCTCTCATCGACCGAGCCGCAGCTCACGCAGCCGTCATGGGCACGCATCTGGCCGGTGACCTCGTCCATCGCGAGCGGCGCCACCTTCTCGAGCTTAAAGCCCTTACCGGCGCGCATGTTTTCCTTGGCCACGCTGATCATGAGCTTAATGCGGTTGAGCTGGTTGACCTCAGACGCGCCGGGGTCGTAGTCCACTGCGACGATGTTGCTCTCGGGGTGCTGACGGCGCAGCTCCTTGATCACGGCCTTGCCCACCACGTGGTTGGGCAGGCACGCGAAGGGCTGCGTGCAGATGATGTTGGGCGCGCCGTGGTCGATCAGGTCGAGCATCTCGGCCGTGAGCAGCCAGCCCTCGCCCATGTTGTTGCATACCGAAAGCACCGTACGGGCCTTGTCGGCCATGGTGCCGATGCGCTCGGGCGCCTCAAAGCGGCGGGACTTCTCGAGCATCTCCTCCACCGGCGTACGCATCCAGTCCACGAGCTTGATGAGCGCCTGCATGCCCGCACGCGTGGTAGCAGAGCTTCCCAGCTCATCCTTCTGCAGCTCGGCGTTGCTCATGGAGTACAGGAAGAAGTCGAGCAGGCCCGGCACCACAGCCTCGCAGCCCTCGCGCTCAATGACATCGACCACGTGGTTGTTGGCCGTGGGATGGAACTTGACCAGAATCTCGCCGACCACGCCCACGCGCGGCTTGGTACCCTCGCCCACGAGCGGCATGGTGTCGAACGCGCGGATGGCCTCGCGAGCAAGCTTGGTGTAGTTATGCCTGTTGAACTTAGGCGCCAGCTTGCGGGCGCGCGCCATGTACTCCTCGTAGAGCGCGTTGGCGGCACCGGGCGTTGCCTCGTACGGGCGGCAGCGGTAGAGCATCTGCATCATCACATCGCCAAAGAGCACCGCGTAGACCGCCTGCTTGAGCAGCGCCGGCGTAACCTTAAAGCCGGGGTTGTCCTCGCCGAGCGCCACGGCCGAAAGCGAAATCACCGGGATCTCGGGGTGGCCGCTCTCGCGCAGGGCCTTGCGGATGAGTGCGATGTAGTTGGTAGCGCGGCAGCCGCCGCCGGTCTGGCTGATAACCACAGCCGTCTTGGACAGGTCGTACCGGCCGCTCTCGATGGCCTCCATAATCTGGCCCGTCACCAGGATCGACGGGTAGCAAATGTCATTGTTCACATAGCGCAGGCCGGCCTCGACGGCATCGTGGTCAGTCGAGGGCAGCAGCTCCAAGTTGTAGCCAGCACCACGGAACACCTCTTTGACCAGGTCAAAGTGGATCGGCGCCATCTGCGGGCACAGGATGGTGTAGCCCTCCTCGCGCATCTGCTCGGTAAAGGGCACCTTGGGCCACGCGGTCGATGCGCTCTCACGCTGCGCCTCAAACGTGTACTTGCGGCTCGCGAACGCGGGGGCATCCGTGGAGGGCGCCACCGGCGCGGCATCGCCTTGCTCGTAGGCCTCGCCCGCGGCCGTGGCCTCTGCCAAGCGCTCGGCCTCCTGGTCCTTGAGCGCTGCCATGAGCGAGCGGATGCGGATGCGCGCGGCGCCCAGGTTGGACACCTCGTCGATCTTGAGCACGGTGTAGATCTTGCCGCTGGCCTCCAGAATCTCCTGCACCTGGTCGGTAGTCAGGGCATCGAGACCGCAGCCGAAAGAGTTGAGCTGGATCAGGTCCAGGTCGTTGCGCATCGTCACAAAACGGGCGACGGCGTACAGGCGGCTGTGGTACATCCACTGGTCAACGACGCGAATCGGACGCTCGGGCTTCACGAGATGCGCGAGCGAATCCTCGGTAAAGACCGCAAAGCCAAAGCTCGAGATAAGCTCGGGCAGGGCGTGGTTGATCTCGGGGTCGTTATGGTAGGGGCGGCCGGCGAGTACGATGCCGTGACCGCCGTGGTCCTCGACCCACTTGAGGGCCTCCTCGCCCATGGTCTGGATATCCTCGTGGAAGCGCGCGTCTGCCTCGTAGGCGGCGTTGACGGCGGCATCGACCTCGGAGCGCGTGATCTTAGGACCGCGCACGCGACCGCGACCGGCCTCAGCATCGGCCACGCGGTCGACGGCGAGTACCTGGTACAGACGGCGCTTGAGCTCGGTCTTGTCGTGATAGGGCACAAATGGGTACAGGAACTCGATGTTCTGCTCGCGAATCTCGTCGATGTTGAGCGCCAGCGCCGTGGGGTAGCTCATGACGATGGGGCAGTTATAGCAGTTGCCGGCCGTCGGATCCTCCTTGCGCTCCCAGCGCACGCACGGCATCCAAATGAAGTCGACACCGCGGTCGATGAGGTTCATCACGTGGCCGTGGCTCATCTTGGCCGGATAGCACACGCTCTCGGACGGCATGGACTCGATGCCTGCCTGGTAGGTCTTCTTGCTCGACTGGTCGGACAGCTGCACGCTAAAGCCCAGGCGCGTAAAGAACGCATGCCAGAAGGGGTAGTTCTCGTACATGTTGAGCGCGCGCGGGATGCCGACGGTGCCGCGCGGGGCCTCGTCGGGGCTCAGGATCTCGCGGTTAAAGAGCAGCTCGTTTTTCTTTTTGAAGAGGTTGGGGGCCTCAGTCTTCTGCTTTTTGTGGCCAGCGCCCTTCTCGCAGCGGTTGCCGGTAATGAAGCGCCTGCCGCCGCCAAAGTCGTTGACGGTAAGCTGGCAGTTGTTAGAGCAACGGCCGCAGCGGACATGCTTTTGCGTCACGGTAAGGTGCGCGATGTCCTCGGCAGAAAGAATGGTCGAAGTGCCGTCGGCACCGGCGCGATCGCGGGCGAGCAGGGCCGCACCGTAGGCGCCCATGCAGCCGGCGATGTCGGGACGCACGGCATGAACGCCGGTGAGCTGCTCAAATGCGCGCAGCGTGGCATCGGACATAAAGGTGCCGCCCTGGACGATCACCTGGCTGCCGATCTCCTTGGGGTCGCGCAGCTTAATGACCTTGAACAGGGCGTTCTTGATGACGGAATAGGACAGGCCGGCCGCGATGTCGCCCACCGTGGCGCCTTCCTTTTGCGCCTGCTTGACGCGCGAGTTCATAAAGACCGTGCAGCGGCTGCCCAGGTCGACGGGAGCCTTAGCATGGATGGCGGCATCGGCGAACGCGCGCACGTCCATGTTCATAGACACGGCGAAACTCTCGATAAAGCTGCCGCAGCCCGACGAGCAAGCCTCGTTGAGCATGATGTGCTCGATGACGCCGTCCTTGACGCGCAGACACTTCATGTCCTGGCCGCCAATGTCCAGGATAAACTCGACGCCGGGCAGGAATGCCTTGGCGCCGCGCAGGTGCGCGACGGTCTCGATCTCGCCGGAATCGGCCTTGAGGGCCTCGATGAGCAGTGCCTCGCCGTAGCCCGTGGTGGTCACGTGGCCGATGGTGCAGCCGGCGGGGATGTGGTTGTAGAAATCGGCCATGATGACCTTGGCCGTGCCCAGGATGTCACCGTTGTTGTTGCCGTACCAGGTGTGCAACAGCTGGCCGTCCTCGCCCACGAGCGCGGCCTTCATGGTGGTGGAACCGGCGTCGATACCGATGAACACGCGGCCGGTGTAGCCGTCGAGCTTACCCTTGGGGACGACCTCGGTGTCGTGGCGAGTCTTGAACTCGGCAAAATCCTCGTCGGTGGCAAAGAGCGGATCCAGGCGCTCGACCTCGGCACCCTGCGTGTCACCCAAGCTGTCGATGGCCTCGATGAGCTGCGGGAACGTGCTGAGCTTGTTGGACTCGTGCGCCATGGCGGCGCCGCTCGCCACAAACAGGTGAGCGTTTTGGGGCACAATGCGGTGCTCTTCGTCCAGGTTGAGCGTGAGGCAGAAGCGGTGGCGCAGCTCGGAGAGATACTGCAGCGGGCCGCCCAGGAAGGCGACGTTGCCGCGGATGGGACGGCCGCACGCCAGGCCCGAGATGGTCTGGGTCACGACGGCCTGGAAGATGGAGGCGGCCACGTCCTCGGGGCGGGCGCCCTCGTTGAGCAGCGGCTGGACGTCGGTCTTGGCAAAAACGCCGCAGCGGCTGGCAATGGGATAGATGGTGGTGGCGTTGGCCGCGAGTTCGTTAAGGCCGCTGGCATCGGTGTGCAGCAGAGTGGCCATCTGGTCGATGAACGCGCCCGTGCCGCCGGCGCAGGTGCCGTTCATGCGCTGCTCGATGCCGTTGTCGAAGTAGATGATCTTGGCGTCCTCGCCACCCAGCTCGATGGCGACGTCGGTGGCCGGGATGAGGGTCTCGACGGCACGCTTGCTGGCAATGACCTCCTGGACAAATTCCAGGTCGAGCCACTGGGACAGCAGCAGGCCGCCCGAGCCGGTAATGGCGCAGGTCATCTGGGCCATCGGCAGCACGGTCGCGGCGCCTTCGAACAGGTCGCGGGCGCAGGCACGGACGTCGGTGTGGTGGCGCTGGTACTTGGCGTAGACGATCTGGTTGTCGTCGTTGAGCACGGCAAGCTTGACGGTGGTGGAGCCCACGTCGATGCCCAGATGCAGGTTACCGCGAGCGTTCTCGGGGTTGAAGATCGCGCCTTCGGGGGCGTAGGCGGCGGCTACGGGCTCAGCGGCGGTGGCGGGCTCGCTAGCAGCGGACGCCTCCCCTGCCGCATTCTTTGCCTCGGCGACTGCCTCGGCAACTTTCCCGGCGGCAGCAGTCGCGGCCTTCTGCGCGGCGTCCACCACGGCGGGCGCGGCCTCGCGTGCGGCAGCGACCACACGGTCCTTTATGCCCTCGACGAGTTTGCTCATTGTCTCTCCTCTTAGTTGTTGGACTCGACGGCTGCGGCGGTGTCGGCCGCGTCCTCGAGCTGCAGGTTCAATAGCTTCATGCCGTATTCCGGCACATTGATATCGATGGGTTGGCCATACAGGTCACCAGGGCGCACAAAAGCGAGCACCGTCATAATGCGCGCCATGGCCTCGGGCGATTCGGTGAGCCCACGCTCAAACCAGCGCTGAATCAGGCCGACCTCGGCACTCACGACGTAGGTGACGTAGTAGTCAAAGAACGTGCCCAGCGCCAGGCCCAAAATGCCCGTCTGCGCACGCGGCACCACGGCCTCACGAGCGGTGTCGATGATCCTTTTAATGAAGGCCTGGTCGCCGCCCGGACCCAGCAGCGCACCGATTAAGTCGCGGTTGGCCGCAAGATAACGCAGCAGCTCAACCGAACCGGGCGCCGGCTCGAGCTCATCGATGTTGTGATAGAGGTCGGGCAGCTGAGCTGCGGTGATGAGCTCAATGCGCTCACGGATCTCGGCCAGCAAGCCATCCTCGATTTGATTGATAAAGTCGGGAATATCGCGGTAGTGCGAATAGAACGTGCGGCGCGTAAGGCCGGCGCGCTCGGTGAGCGACGCGACATTAATGCGCGAAAGGTCGCCGCTTTCGGCAAGCTCGCTGGCAAGTGCCTGGCGAAGGGCACGCTGCGAGCGAAGGGACCGGCGATCGCATTTCTCGAGCTGGGACAAGCGTCCTCCTTGTTACTCAGCCTGTGCGCTATTGCACAGTGCGAGTATTATTGCACACCGTGTGCATCAACACGTAAAGGCAATATTTTGGATGTGACGAAGGGGCAGTCCCTTTGCCACATTATTCGATGACGGTGCGGGAGTTTTGCTTGTGCATGGTGGCGAGCATGTGTTTGGGGACGGCGTGGACCATGCAGCTGCCGATGGTCGCGCTCGCGGCGGCCTTAGCTGCATCGCTTGCGTTTTTGGTCGCGTAGCTGTGGCGGAAACGCTTGAGCATGGCGATGTCGTTGCCGCCGTCGCCGTAAACCGCGACCTCGTCCTCGGCAATACCGTAGTAACCCGCCAGCCAGGCCACACTCTCGCCCTTGTTGCACGCCACGTCCGTGATCTCGAACATCACCGGATCGAACGGCGCGTTGACCACGCGGTCCGAACGCTCGGCCAAATACGCCTTAAGGTCGCGCTCCAGCTCGGGCGAGGTCACGCGGCAGTTGATCTTGCACACATCGTGGCGCAGGATGTCACCGATCGACTGGTCGAAATACTGTTCCTCGTGATACCCGCCACGTGCACGCATGCCACGCATCACGATGCGCTTGATAGGGCTGTCCTTCTTAAAACCCGCCTGGTGCATCTCGAACGAACCGCTCGAGAACATGCCGTCGGGCGTGGAGCAGTCGAAGCAAATGTCCGGGAACGCCTTGAGCAGCTCCTCGGTAACCTGCGGGTCGATGGTCCAGGTCTTGAGCACCTCGCCATGACTGTCGCGCACGATGGAGCCGTTAGAACAGCAGGCATCGAGTGCCAGACCTGTAAAGCCATGTTCACCGATCGGCAACGTCGAGCGCCCGGTCGCGGGAACCACATGCAGGCCAGCCTCGGTCAGCTCGCGAATGGCACGGCGAATGGTCCCATCCGCCTCGTGCAGGGCGTTCAGCAGCGTTCCGTCTAAGTCACTCGCGAACATCTTGATCATGGGCATGCCTCTCCTTCGTCTGCACGATATTGTAGACGAAGGAGAGGCACGCCCAAACAATGCCGTCCCGGCGCGGCGTACCACCGCCTCCACAAATTCACGGTGCCCCAGCACGTTAAGACAATCGCCACAAGCGACTTTTCAGCCGATAAAACAGCGCCGTCGTCAACGTCAGCACCGCCAACATGCCTGCGAATACAATCGCCGGTGTCCATCGATCATATGCGAGCCCGTAAACCAATTGGCCAATAGGCGTTGCACAGGAAAGCATCATATAAACGAGTGCCAGCACTTTTCCGCAGAGTTCCTTTGGCGCTGACCGCTGAACAAATGAAACGATTTCGACCGATGCAATGCTTGCCCACGCCATGACCCATGCCGAGCCGGCCGCAAGCGCGGCAAACGCTAATTCATCAGGACCGCTCAGTAGCGTGACAATAATCGGTACGACTCCAAAACAAATCATCGCAACATATCGACATATGCCCTTGAAGGAAAAACGATGCGGCCAAATACCGACCAAACCACTGCCGACAAGACCACCTAAGCCCATAGCCACCTCAATAATCCCAACAAAGGATGATTGCATTCCGAGATGCTTTGCAACAATAACGGGAGCACCAATCGTTAACCCAACTAACGCAAGGTTCAAAATAGCCGCAAGCAAAAACACAACGAGCAATGATGCGTTTTGAAACAGGTACCGAATCGACTCCCGAAAATCGCTTCGGCATGTCGAGCAAGTCGTACTGTCCCCTGCCATTCCAGATGAGGCATTTTGCTTGAGTGCGCCCCCGAACAGTAGGGCTGACATCGCAAACGTCAACGCCGCGGTTTCGCATAGAGCATCGATACCAAAGCACCCATAGACTGCCGTCCCGACTACAGGCCCCAAGATATTGCTCGTCATGGTTATCTGCGAGACCAACGCAGTGGCACGCTCAACCTTTTCTGGGCCCGTCATGCGCACCGTCTCAATTTGAAGCATCGGCTTCAGCAACGATTGGATGCCATATTGGACGCAAAGCATTGCTGTCACGACAACCGCAAGAGGCAGCGACCGCTTCATGGGGATAAACAACAGCGATGCAGCCATCAGAACAATGCCGAGCACCACAAGAACCCCGCGATGTCTCCCCCGATCCGCCAATATTCCGCCAGCCGGAGTCGCAAGCACGCCCGGTATGAACGCTATCGCCGCGACGGCGCCATATAACGTTGACGAGCCGCTGCAATCGAACAAGTAAAGCGGGCACGCAAAGCACAGTGCCGACAACATCGAATACGCGCACAGCTGTGCAACAAGAAGACCGAAAAGCCTGATAGATCGCACTGTTTTTGGCGCCAATGAAACGCTAATTCTTCGCATCCCAGCCATAAGCCTGCCCCCAAATACATACCGATAGTATGTATTTAATGACTTGAAAAGGGCAGCCGTGGCTACCCTCGCAAATCAATTACATACCGTTGGTATCTATATTACCACCCGGCGCGGTCCCATACGTCCCAAATCTGGGCCGTTGTCTGGAGCACTTCATTACCCAAATCAAGCCCCACCGCGGCCGCCATCTGCGCCAAGCATTGCGCGCGAGCGAGCATTCGGTCCTTGGATTCAAGCGGACGGAACAATGGCAGCAGCCAAAGATTCGCCAACAACGATACGGCCTCCGCCGCTTCGCGCGGGCATTCGCACGCAATGGAGCCGTCGGCGATGCCCTCCTCGATCACTGGCAAGAGACAGCCATCGGCCGACTCGTCGAACGAGCCCTGGTACTGCATCGCCAGTAGACGCGAGCTTTTTACCGGATCTGCCGCAGGATGCATGCGTGCCCATAGCTCAATTTGCGGAACGACGGACTCGGGCGCGTACAGCCGCTTGAGCTTTTGGGCTCCGTTCATATTACCGATACCAAGCGTTGAGCGGCGGCGCTCAACAATCGGAGCCATTGCCCGATCAAATGCGGCGTTGAAAATCTCCTCTTTGCTCTTAAAGTGATGATAGACAGCACCCTTGGTCATGCCATCGAGGCGGTCGACGATGTCTTGAATGCTCGTCCCCTCATAACCCTGTGCGCAGAATAGCTCCAGCGCCGCGTCGAGAATCTTCGCGACCGTCTCCTCGGGATATTTATTACGACCCATAATCCGTCCATCCGCAACGCAAGTCTTGTGCCTCATTGCAGTATTTTAACGTTGCGGATGGCAGGCGTTCGATCCTACACCGCGGCGGGGCCGTGTTCGCCGGTGCGGATGCGGATGACCTCCTCGACCGGCTCGACCCAAATCTTGCCGTCTCCAACGGCACCGGTGCGAGCAGCATTGCAGATAATCTCGACAATTCCGTCGACATGCTCATCGGCGCAGATAAGGGTGAACTGTACCTTAGGGATCGTGTTGACAAGCAACTCGTTGCCGCGCACGTATTCCTTCCAGCCATGCTGTGCACCGCAGCCCTGCACCTGGTTGATAGTCATACCGCGAACATCAGCAGCAAACAGCGCATCTTTGAGAACCTCAAGCTTTTCGGCACGAACAATCGCCGTAATCTTCTTCATAGTGAATTCCTCTCTTTAATAAAGAAATGAACCGCTCATTCATGTGGCACGGGTTTTCCAGGTGCCCGAGATTGCCCCGAAAGAGGAGCGCCGCGTACTTCGGTACGCAAGCGACGGTTTGAGGGGCAAGGTCGGGTGCCTGGGAAAGCCGCGCGACGATTGAACGGCAAGGTGCGGAGCCTGGGGAAGCTGCTAATCGAGCCCAGAGAACGAAGGATATGCGCTCTCGCCGTGCTGACTCGCATCCAGGCCCAGCGCCTCGTCGGCCTCGTCCACGCGCAGGCTGCCGTAGAACAGCGCCTTGGCCACCGCGGCGATTACCAAATCGAGTACCAGCACAAGAGCGACCGTCACCACAATGCCCAAAATCTGCGAGATGAGCAGCGACACGTCGCCCGTGTAGAACAGGCCGCCCTTACCGGTCCACGAAAGCTCCGGCACGCAGAACAGGCCCGTGAGCACGCCGCCCAGGATGCCGCCGATACCGTGGCAACCGAACGCGTCGAGCGCATCGTCGTAGCCGAACTTGGTCTTGAGATGGCTGATGGCCAAGTAGCAGACGGGCGAGACGATCAGGCCCATAACCAGCGCCGCCCACGGCTCGACAAAGCCCGCACCCGGCGTGACCACCACAAGGCCCGCAACCAAACCGGTGCTAGCGCCCACCAGCGTGGGACGACCGGTGTGCACGCGCTCGACGGCAAGCCACGAGACCATGCCCGCCGCGCTGGCCGTCACGGTGTTAAGGATGGCGAGTGCCGCCACGGCGTCGGCCTTAAACTCGCTGCCGCCGTTAAAGCCAAACCAGCCAAACCAAAGCAGGCCGGCGCCCAGCGCCACAAACGGCACGTTATGCGGACGATAGCTCACCATGCCAAAGCCGCGACGACGACCGAGCATTAAGCAGAGAATCAGGCCCGTGAGACCCGACGAAATGTGTACTACGTCGCCGCCGGCAAAGTCGAGTGCGCCGATGATGTCGCCGATAAAGGAGCCATCGCCGCCCCAAACCATGTGGGCGAGCGGCGCATAGACCACGAGCAGCCAAATGCCCAGGAAGGCCGTCATGGCACCAAACTTAACGCGGCCGGCCAGGCTGCCCGTGACGATAGCAGCCGTGATCATGGCAAACGCCATTTGGAAGGCGATGTTGATGATTTGAGGGTAGACGGCACCGTCCGCGGCATTGCCCTCGGCCGTCTGCAGCACCTGGCCGAGCACCGGCAGGCACAGCAGCTGGTCAAGGCCTCCAATAAACGGGCTGGAACCGTCGCCGCCGTAGGCCAGCGACCAGCCGGCAACAATCCACAGCACACCAACCAGGCCAATGGCGCCAAAACACATGAGCATGGTGTTGATGACATTTTTGCGCCTAGACAAACCGCCATAGAAAAACGCCAGACCCGGTGTCATTAAAAATACGAGCATGGTGCAGATGAGCATAAACGTTGTCGATCCCGTATCGTACATTCGCTCCCCCTTAGTCACATGAACGTTGTCGGCGCCCATAATGCGGCCGAGGGGCAACTGGTATAGACCAGATACGGCGTTGTTAAACGCCGCGTTGTCGAATGGAAACGGTGCCGCAATCTTGGAAACGGCGCGGCAACGGACGCGAAACGAACGGGAAATACGCGAGCAAGGGAGCCGTGAGCGCGCCCATCCCGGCTAGCGCCGAAACAGCTCGTGGGCGCGGTCGCGGAGATTAGTTGCTCGAATGACACCTTCGTAGCGATTGATGCGCAGACGCGGGAAGGCATTGAAAAAGCGCAGGTCACGACGACTGAGTGACACGCTCGGTACCGGACGGCTCATGCACTTACCGGCAAGGCGACGACTGAGCGACGGACGTGGCATGCTCGGCGCGGCATCGGCCACGCGGCGGGCAGCGAGCGCCAAGCCGCGAGCACCATCCGAAATAAACGTCGGCATCGAAGCCTTCTCGCGCAGGGCATCGAGCGTCGCATCGCCCAGCTCGGCCAGCCACGCGTTAACGGCACGGCTGCGGATATGCGTCTGTGCCACCGAGTCGATCGCCGAATCGGGAATACGTTCGAGCATGGAGTCGGACGCATCGGCGAGCGACTCATTGATGCGGTCGGCAAGGTCGGCGCGCACGCGCTCCAGCTGATCGGACAGACGCCGCCAGCTCGCCAACGAGCACACCGCGTCGACCATCATCGCGACCGCGACAATAAAGGCGGACAACCGCACAATCAGCACCGGCAGATGGCCAAGCAGCCCCAGCAATGCCGGCTCCACTAAACGGCAAATGCACAGCGCACCCAGGCCAAACGCGCAGGCCCAGTACAGGCAGATGCGCCCGTGCAGGTTAAACGGCAGGTGCGAATAGTCCCAAAAGCGAGCGCCCGTTGTTTTTTCCAACAGCACGCCCACGCTGTACTCAATCACGCTGCATACGAGCGCTGCAGCGACAAACTGGCTCGACGCATCCGGAATCCCGCGCAGCAAAAGCCAGCAGGCAATGCCGCCCACACCATAGATAGGACAACACGGCCCCAGCAAAAAGCCACTGTTGGCGAAGCGTCCGTGGTTGAGCATGGCGCATACTGTCGACTCCCACGCCCAGCCGCAAAACCCGTAAAAGACAAACGAGAGCACCAGTGCCGAGAGCGGGCAGGCGGCAAGCGTCGCGCCGCCAAACGCCATATCAATCGCGGTTTCCACCGTCTACCCTCTCCTCTTTTCGCTCGATGCTTTACTCACGTCATCGTCCGCCTCGTCCTTGCGCGGCAGGCGGCCGGCAACCGTCTCGCGCAGAGCGCACCATTTATCTGCCAGGCATACAATCCAAGCTTCACGACACGTCGGCGGCACTGGCACCAGCGGAAACATATGCCGCACGATAATATTCCGTTCGCGCGGCGTCAGCTCAAAATCTTCCTCCGCACGTGCCAGGGCAAAAAACGGGTGGCGAAAGCCATGCAGCCGATGGCTTGGGTCGGGATCGTGCCAGTCATAGAGAAAGTAATCGTGCAGCAGGGCCCCGCGCAGCAACGAGGCGCGGTCAACCGAGACACCGACGCGGCCCAAGCGCTCGGCAAAGGACAGACTCGCCTGCGCTACCGAGGTCACATGCGTATACACCGTCACATCGCCATGCTGGATAAACTCGCGCGTCAGGTCCAGACGGCCCGCCTGTGCCAGTTGACGGGCAGCATGGTCCACTTCGCACGCGATTTTCTCGGCACGAACGACATCGGACATGCTGCCTCCTTCCAGCGGCTCACGGCGACAAGCCACGGCCTGCACGCATTGAATAAAATCATCATGGAACCTATCAGTATGGCATCGGACAAAACGTTTTGCCCCACCAGTTGTCGAATTACCGCGCCGCCGTCACATATCAAACGCCAAAATGTGCGAGACTGTTTTGTGCAATTGTGCCGGCCGAGGGAGCGCCGGTGCTCGATTCGCATGGAGTAACCCACAACGATGCTGCTTACGCAAACGACAACGCCCGAGGACGTCAAGGCTCTCGACCGCGCCGAGCTTCCGCTGCTCTGCGGCGAGATCCGCCAGGCAATCCTCGAAAGCTCCGCCGCCGTCGGCGGGCACGTTGCCCCCAACCTGGGCGTCGTTGAGCTTACGGTTGCGCTTCATCGCGTGTTTAACTCCCCCATCGACAAGATTGTCTTTGACGTTTCGCACCAGACCTACGCCCACAAGGCGCTGACGGGGCGCGCGTACACTTATATCGATCCGGAGCGTTATGGTGAGGCTTCTGGCTTTGCCAATCCCGACGAGTCTGAGCATGACCTGTTTGCCATGGGGCATACCTCGACCTCGGTGAGCTTGGGCTGCGGCCTTGCCCACGCGCGCGACCTGGCGGGTGACACGTATAACGTCATTACTGTTATTGGCGACGGCTCGCTTTCGGGTGGCCTGGCGTTTGAGGGCTTCAACAATGCCGTCGAACTCGATAGCAACCTGATCATCATCGTCAACGATAACGACCAGTCCATTGCCGAGAACCATGGCGGCCTGTATCGTAATCTGACCGAGCTGCGCGCCAGCAACGGCACCTGTGAGCGCAACGTTTTCCGCGCGATGGGGCTCGACTACCGCTATCTAGACGCCGGTAACGATGTGTTGGCCCTCGTCGACGCGCTGCAGGAACTGCGCAATATCGATCATCCCATCGTGCTCCACGTCTCGACCGCCAAGGGCAAGGGCTTTGAGCCGGCCCAAAACGACCCCGAGCGCTGGCATCACGTAGGCCCCTTTGACATGGCGACCGGCCGCAAGCTCTGCCCGGGCCATCCGAGCGAGCCCGCACCGCGCATCTATGCCGATATTACGGGCGAGGCGCTCAGCGCCGCCATCGAGCGCGATCCGCAGGTCGTGGGCATCACGGCCGCCACGCCCTACATCATGGGCTTTACACCCGAACTTCGCGCTGCCGCCGGCAAACAGTTCGTCGATGTGGGCATTGCCGAGGAGCACGCCGTGACCTTTGCCACCGCGCTTGCGCGCTCGGGCGCCAAGCCAGTCTTTGGTGTGTACGGCACGTTTTTGCAGCGCGCCTACGACGAGCTGTGGCACGACCTGTGCCTCAACGACGCCCCCGCAACCATCCTGGTGTTTGGTGCGTCAATCTTTGGCACCACATCCGAGACGCACCTCTCGTTCTTCGATATTTCCATGCTGGGCGCTCTTCCCAACATGCGCTACCTAGCGCCGGCCTGCATGGAGGAATATCTGTCCATGCTGAGCTGGTCGCTCGACCACCGCGAGCATCCCGTGGCGATTCGTGTACCTGGTATTGGCCTGGTGAGCCGTCCCGATCTGGCGCCCGCCGAAGACACCGAGTACAGTGCCGTTCGCTACAACGTGGTGCGTCAGGGCCGCGACGTTGCCGTGCTCGCACTCGGCGATTTCTTTGAGCTGGGCGAGCGCGTGGCAAACCGCTTGGCCGCCGAGTACGGCATCGAGGCCACGCTCGTCAACCCGCGCTTTGCAACCGAACTCGACCGCGAGTTCCTCGATAGCCTTGCTGCCGAGCATCGTGTTGTCGTCACCCTCGAGGACGGCATCTTGGACGGCGGCTGGGGCGAGCGCGTGGCGTGCTACCTGGCCTGCACGCCCGTGCGTACCCGCACCTTCGGCATCGCCAAGGGCTTCCCCGACCGCTACGACCCCAACGAATTGCTCGCACAGAATGGCATGACGGTCGAGAACATGGCCGCCGAAGCCGTAAGGCTACTCAACGAGTAAGAAAACCTCCGCAAGGGAAGCGCCCCTGCGGAGGTTTTTGTTTTCACAGCTCAATTATCTCAATCTGTAACATCTAGAGCCCGAATTCCCGTCTAACTGTTACAGATCTAGATAAGACGTCTTAGTCCCAGACCTTTGTCTCAATCTGTAACAGATAGAGACCTTTTGGCCCTCCAGATGTTACAGATTGAGACAAAACAGCGAGGCGGGCCGCCACATCTGCAAGAACCACCACAAAGGTGCCTGTCCCCTTTGTGGTGGTTTTAAGTCATGGTCGGTGCGAAAAACGAATAACCGTTCATACGCGATCTCCTTACTTATATATGCGTCGCGTTGCCGCCATTATAGCGACCGCTGTGAGCGATCATGCCGTCTACAAAACGCTATTTCAGCTGCAATAACTAACGTTTCCCCAGATAAAACCTGCCAAAATAAACCTGTCCCTTTTTAGTAGGTACAATAACCCATAAGGCAAGTATGTTTCTGAGTTATTTCGTGTTGACCCATTTGAGCGCGATGGGGTATAACTCTACTCAACCGCTAGGGATTTTATTGAGAAAGGTGTTCTACCATGAGCAAGAACCTCTCCCAGCAGGTCGTTCTCGACCGCCGCGGCTTTGTCGCCGCCACCTTCGCAACCGTCGCCGGCCTTGGTCTTGCCGGCTGCTCCGACACCAGCGCCGAGGCCGACAAGGGTTCCGCCGCCGGCTCCTCCAAGGGCTCCGAGGATACCGAGACTTCCACCACGCTCGACGCTAAGGCATTCGACAAGCTCGTCGACAACGGCCCCAAGGCCGATGACGACGCCATCGCCGCCAGCACCTGGGCCACGGCCGTCAAGGACGCCGGCGTCTTTAAGATCGGTGGCGTTCAGACCTCTACGCTCTTCTCCCTCCTCAACGAGAAAGACGGTCAGACCCGCGGCTTCGACGCCGGTATCGCACAGCTCCTGTCCAACTACATCCTGGGCGAGAACAAGGTCGAGATCACCCAGGTGACCTCGGACACGCGCGAGTCCGTCCTGCAGAACGGCCAGGTCGACGCTGTCTTTGCCACCTACACCATCACTGACGAGCGCAAGAAGCTCGTATCCTTTGCCGGTCCCTACTACTACACCCAGCAGGCCATCCTGGTGCTCGCCGATAACGACGACATTAAGAGCGTCGACGACCTGGCCGACAAGAACGTCGCCGTCCAGTCCGGCTCCAACGGCCCCGCCATCCTGGAGGAGTTCGCCCCCAAGGCCAGCCAGCAGGAGTTCAAGACCGACGAGGAGGCCCGTCAAGCACTCCAGCAGGGCCGCGTTGACGCCTACGTCATCGATAACAACATGCAGCAGAGCGCCCTGGTCCGCGAGCCCGGCAAGTACAAGATCGCCGGCAAGCCCTTCGGCAGCAAGGAGCCCTATGGCATTGGCCTGCCGCTCGAATCCGACGGTGTCGCCTTTGTCAACGACTTCCTTAAGAAGATTGAGGACGATGGCACCTGGACCGAGCTGTGGCAGATCTGCATCGGCGACCGTACGGGCGACACCAATGTTCCCGAGCTGCCCGAGATCGGCGCCTAGGCAGCGAGCCTGGTAACGGCCGCAACGAAACCATACGGAAACGCATGATGCGCTTTATTGCGGTAAACTGTTTCCTCACTGAGTTGTCGGGGCTTCCGTACACACGGGAGCCCCTTTCCTTATCGGCGGGAGGTCCGCATGAGTCTCTCCGAACTCTGGTCGCTCTATGGCCAGAACTATATCGACGCGCTGCTCGCAACCTGGGGCATGACGCTTGAGTCGTTTGCCATCGCCATGGTGCTCGCCGTCGCCGTCACCGTGATGCGCGTGTCGCCGCTCAAGCCGCTGCGCGTCTTTGGCGACCTGTATGTCCAGGTCTTCCGTAACATCCCCGGCATCGCGCTGCTTATCATCGTCGTCTACGCACTGCCGCCGCTCAAGGTCGTCCTGCCCTACCGCACCTGCGTTATCGTCGCCACGGTCCTCTTGGGCTCGGCCTTTGGCTCCGAGAACTTTATGAGCGGCATCAACACCGTAGGCGTCGGCCAGGTGGAAGCCGCCCGCTCGCTGGGCATGAGCTTTAACCGTATCCTCGCCAAAATCGTGATTCCGCAGGCGCTGCGTTCGAGCGTGCTGCCTATGACGAACCTCTTTATCGCCGTCATGCTCACCACCGCCTTGGGCAGTCAGGTGCCGCTTAAACCGCAGGAGCTCACCGGCGTGGTGAGCTACATCAACACGCGCTCGCTCGGTGGCGTCGCCGCGTTCTTTATCTCGGCGCTCGGCTACCTGGGCACGGCCTTTGTGGTGAGCCACATTGGCAACTATATCGATAAGAAGGTGAGGATCCTCCGATGAACAAGCATTCCTCCCCTGCACTTACCATGCGCGATGCGCTCTACGAGGCTCCCGGCCCCAAGATGCTCGCCAAGATTCGCATCGGCACCGCCATCTCGCTTATTGCCGTCGCCGCGCTCATCGTCCTCGTGTTGCAGCGCTTTTATGTGACCGGCCAGCTTTCGGTCCACTATTGGTATTTCTTTACGCACCTCACCACCTGGAAGTTCTTGCTTGCCGGCTTTGAGGGCACCGTTAAAGTCGCACTCACCGCTGGCGCCATCGCACTGGTGCTGGGCCTAGGCCTTATGCTCGGCCGCACCAGCGACATTAAGCCGCTGCAGCTGGTCTGCCGCGTGCTCACCGATTTCTTCCGCGGCGTGCCGAGTCTGCTGTTCATCTACTTCTTCTTTTTGGTGCTGCCCCAGTACAAGATCGCGCTGCCGTCGTTTTGGATGCTCACGCTTCCTGTCGCGCTCGCTGCAGCCGGCGTACTTGCCGAGATCTTCCGTGCCGGCGTCAACGCCGTGCCGCGCGGCCAGGTCGAAGCCGCCCAGGCGCTCGGTCTCTCCAAGGCTAAAATCACCTTTAAAATCGTGTTGCCTCAGGCTATTCGGTTTATTATTCCGTCGTTAATCTCACAACTTGTAGTCGTGGTCAAGGACACCACCGTCGCCTATGTGGTGAGCTACCCCGACCTCATGCAAAATGCCCGCGTGCTCATTACCAACTACGACGCCCTCGTGTCGGTCTACCTGGTAATCGCGGTCATCTATATCCTCATCAACGTCGCGATTAACAAGGCCGCCGTCTACGTTTCGCACAAGACCGGCGCGACCATCATCCGCTAACGCTTTACCATTTCGAGTCATAAGGAGCCGAGCACCATGGCACAGAGCACCTCTTCCACCGGCAATCAGCCGCTGATCGAGCTCAAACACGTCGATAAGCACTATGGCGACCTGCACGTCCTCAACGACATCAATCTCTCGGTCGACCGCGGCGAGGTCGTCGTTGTAATTGGCCCCTCGGGCTCGGGCAAGTCGACCATGTGCCGCACCATCAACCGCCTGGAAACCATCGACTCGGGCGAGATCCTCATCGAAGGCGAGCCCCTGCCGCAAGAAGGCAAGGACCTTGCCCGCATGCGCGCCGAACTGGGCATGGTGTTCCAACAGTTCAACCTGTTTGCACATATGACGGTGCTGCAGAACGTCATGCTGGGACCGGTCGATGTGCTGGGTGTCTCCAAAGACGAGGCCCGCGAGCGCGCCATGGACCTGCTGGGCCGCGTGGGTGTGGCCGAGCAGGCCGATAAGGTGCCCGCACAGCTCTCGGGCGGCCAGCAACAGCGCGTAGCCATCGCCCGCTCGCTTGCCATGCAGCCCAAGGCCATGCTTTTTGACGAGCCCACGAGCGCCCTTGATCCCGAGATGATCAACGAGGTGCTCGAGGTCATGGTGCGCTTGGCGCAGCAGGGCATGACGATGATCGTCATCACGCACGAGATGAACTTTGCCCGCCGTGTGGCCGACCGCGTCGTCTTTATGGCCGACGGCCAGATCGTGGAAACCGGCACGCCCGACGAGTTCTTCGACCACCCCCAGACCAAGCGCGCCCAGGACTTCCTCAACTCCATCAAGGGCCACTAACCAGACCGCCCACCCGCCAGCCATGCCCATCCAAACTCGAAAGTTACACCTATGATCGGAACTCACACTTCATCGTCATACACTCCGCACGTCGACGTCGCCCCCGCCGACCGCCCACTCATCCTCGTCGCGCCGCGCTGGGAAGAGGCAGAGCCGTTTTTAACCGAGATGCTCTCCCCCAACGAGGAGATCGCCAGCGTCTTTGTCGACGCCATCCTTGCCGCCGGTGGCTTGCCGCTGCAGATGTCTATTACCGAAGACGTCGATGTTATCCGTCATTACGTGGAAATCGCTGACGGTATCGCTATTCCCGGCGGCCCGGACGTCAACCCCAAACGCTGGGGCGACGAGCGTCCTTACGACCCCACGCTGTGCTGCGAGATTCGCGACCGTTTTGAGTTTAAGCTGGTTAACGAGGTGCTTCGCGCCAAGAAGCCGCTCTTTACCACCTGCCGAGGCACTCAGCTGCTCAATGTCGCCACCGGCGGCACCCTGTGCATGGACGTGCCGAGCCTGGGTGCGCGCGAGGGCCGCACGCAGTGGCGCCATACCCACGTGCTCAACGATCCCGTGCACCCCGTCGAGGTCGTGCCGGGCTCGCTGCTCGAACGCGCGGTTGGCGGGCACAGGCTGATCCAGACCAACTCGGCACATCACTGCTGCGTCGACCGTCTGGGTAAAAGCACGCGCTTGGTCGCCAAGGCAACCGACGGCGTTCCTGAGTGCATCGAAGTCGAAGGGCAGCCATTCTGTCTAGGCGTGCAATGGCACCCTGAGTACACGTGGAAGACGCTCGAGACCGACTTTAACCTGTGGAAGTCGTTTGTCGAGGCAGCGGCAAAGGTTAAGCAGGCTCGCTAGTTCACGGACGGCACAACATAAAAGGGCTCCCCGCCGGCCGCATGGTCCGACGGGGAGCCCTTTTACCTATATGTGGCCGGCACACAGCCCAAGGCCCGCAAGCTCTTATTCGGCCGCCTCGCGCAGGGCCGACATCGTTGCCGCATATTGCTGCTGCAACGCATGCATTCCCTCGCGAGCGCCGTCAACGGCATCGGCGCCGCGCAGCGCCTCGGTCACCACGACCGCCGGCTCGTACAGATTATCGAATCCCAGGTTCTGGCTCACGCCCTTGAGCGTGTGCGCTGCCATAAACGCACCTTCGGCGTCTCCTGCCGCCATGGCGGCCTCCAGCTTGTCCATGCTCTCGTCATCCAAAAACTTGAGGGCAAAGCGGCTAAGCATTTCCTCGCCCATCAGCCGAGCGCGCGCGTCATCATAATTGGCGCCAATCTTCTCATACGCCTCACGCATGGAAATCATGGATTAAAACTCCTTTGGTCAAACTAAATCGTGGGAAACGCGACAACGTCGGCGGGGCGTGCCAACGTCTCGGCAATACGGTCTTGCACCTCGAGCAGGCAGTCGAGCAACAGCGGGTTAAAGGTGCCGCACTTACCGTCCAGGATCATCTTGATCGCCTCCTCGTGCGGGATAGCGTCCTTGTACACGCGCACGCTCGTCAGCGCATCGTACACGTCGGCCACCGAAACCACCTGTGCGGCAATGGGAATTTCGTCACCCTTAAGGCCATCGGGATAGCCCTTGCCGTCCCAGCGCTCGTGGTGCCAACGCGCAATCTGGTACGCATATTCCATAAGCGCATTACCGACGTGATGGCGGCCCAGCTCAAGCAGCATGTCGGCGCCGATCGTGGTATGCGTCTTCATAATCTCGAACTCCTCGGGCGTAAGGCGTCCGGGCTTGTTGAGAATCGCATCGTCTATCGACATCTTGCCGATATCGTGCAGAGCCGAAGCCAGGGCGATCGTGGAGCGTTCCTCATTGTCGAGGGAGATCGTGTCGCTACGCCGGACCAGACAGCCAAGCAGCAGCTCGGTCAGCTTCTCGATGTTCGTAACGTGCCTGCCGCTCTCGCCGTTGCGAAGCTCCATGACGCCGGCCATGATGTCGATGAGCATGCGACTGTTCTTGACGCGCTCGTTGTACTGCTGGGACAGCAGGTTCGTCAGGCGGCGCTGTTTGGCGTATAGGCGGATGGTGTTGCTTACACGGCGGCGCACGACACGGGAGTCAAACGGGCGGTTGATATAGTCCGAGGCGCCCAGCTCGTACGCACGCAGAACCATATCATCGGAATCTTCGCTCGAGATCATGATGACAGGCAGATTGTCAGTAGCCGATCGGTGCGATAGATCGGCCAGCACCTCAAAGCCGCTTATGCCCGGCATGACAATGTCCAGCAGCACGAGCGACAACTCATCGCCATGGCGGTCGACCATGTCGAGCGCCGCACGACCGTTATCAGCCTCGAGGATGCAATACTCATCCTTGAGCATCTCGTTGAGAATGGCTCGGTTCATCTCGGAGTCATCGACAATAAGCACCAAAGGCTTTTCGCTTTGGAAGACCTCGATGGAATCGGCATCGGTCACGACCGTACCGGCTTTTGCCTTAGCGCGGCTCAATAACTGGACAGCGCGGCCAACGCCCTCATCGACCGTCTCGCCATGAATGAGAACGCCACCAACACATGCCGTCAAGCTCACGTACTCATGGCCCGGAATAATCGTGGAACGAACGGCATCGGATACCTGATGCAGGCGACGGGTGAAGTCATCGGAGGGAATATTGGGCATGACAACCACAAACTTGTCGCAGCCATAGCGCACAAGCTCGTCAGTCGAACGGATTCCGCTGCGCATGGCTGTCGCCACAGCACCGAGCGCAAGGTCGCCGGCATGACGGCCACACGTATCGTTGAAGACCCTAAAATCATCAAGGTCGATCATCGCAATGCCGGCATTCATGCGGGCGCTACGGAGCTTTTCCTCGTAATATCGGCGATTGCGCACGCCCGTCAGCACGTCGGTGTAGACAAGGTCCTCTTCTGTGGCCTCTTGCTCATCAATCGGACGCACCATCAGCAAGACGTGAGGCTCACCCTCGACCTTTAGAGGGCGCAGACGGGCGCGGTACTCAACACCATCGTTGAGCAGTTGCTCCGACACCTCACCCGAATCTGCCAAGGCCTCAAGACTCGACTGACGCAGACAAGGGCAGCGATCGCCGGCGAGCAAGCAGTTAGGCTCGCTCTTAATCTGGTCGGCCGACAGCAAACGCACCACGGGGTAGGTCTGCGCGACGCGGGCGACCTCGGCGGCAGCCTCCTCGTCGGTTAGATTGGCCTCGTGATTATTGAGCATATGGGGCCCTTTCGATAGTTTCGCATGGTAGCGGTGGGTTCCAAATGTTACAAGGGTAACACCTTGCCGATGCAGGTAAGCACGTGAATGCTGTTACATTTTTATGAGTTGGCAGACGGTGCGATTGAAGCCGCAGACGTGAGGTTTTGAGCACATTTGTTAACACTGCCGAAACGCTTGCGGGTGAAGGCTGTTTTGATTTTTACGGCTGCTAGAGCTCCAGGATGCCACGGACAGTCTGGGCAGCCGCTGCCGGGCGATCGCGCAGGCCGTTGTGCGCGCCGGGAACCATTACGAGTGGACAGTCCAAAAGCTCAGCCGCTATCCTCGTTCCCGCCTCGCGGGGCGTACCAATCGAGAGCTCGCCCAAAAGCACGGCGGCCACCGTTTTCGACGCGCGAACGCTATCCCAATCGGGAACGCAGGTCATAGTAATCCCGTATTCGTTCGCCATGAAACTGCGGCCGTTGCGCAGGGCATGCTTGGCTTCTGCCTCGGTTAACTTGGGAGCCTCAGGGTCCGAATCGCCGATGGCGCCCAAGAAGGCCCGTAATGCCCTGGAGACCTTTCCCGCGGCGATCATCTCGAGCAAAACCGGGGCCGCGCCCAGGCCGGCACCCTCATCCGTCACGGCGGGTTCATGCAGAATCGCACGCGAGATTATGGCGGGGTTTGCACGGAGAAGCTCCAGGGCCACCAACGTACCGGCACTGTGCGCGAGCACGTTTGCCGGAGCGCCAATATGCTCGATAACGGCCTGCAGGTCGGCGGCCTGGGCGGCGAGGTCGTAGCGTCCGTCTGCAGCGTCGCCGCTCTCGCCGCAACCGCGGCGGTCGTAGGCAATGACGCGACAGTCACGGGCGAGCTCGCGGGCGATGGCATCAAAAAAGACGCCGTCGACGCACGCACCGTGCACGCAAACCAAGGCGGGTGCATCGGACGATACAACCGGGCCGGCATACTCGCGGCAGGCAATCGTGGCGCCCGCATTCTCGACCGTAAATTCCATGTTGTGCCCCCATCATCAACGCCAATCCAGTTGTACATCAGTACGGTTGGATGGACCCGCACTTCCTTACGCTTTGTTAACAGATTAACTGTACCTGACCCGAGACTTTTCATGGCACCGCATAATGAGCGACGTGAAAAAACGAAACTTGTAAAGCAAGAGCCCACACCTTGCTTTGGAGCCGATGCTATGCTTAGGCACAATTGTCTTGAGGAGCATATGCCTATGTCTACGTTTTTGAATGCCAGCCCCATCTTTGGGCCCGTTCGCAGCCGTCGCCTTGGTCTCTCGCTCGGAGTCAACATGATGCCCGCCAGCGGCAAAATCTGCACGTTCGACTGCATTTACTGCGAAAACGGCCTCAACGCCGAGCGCCCCTGCCATGAGCCGTACAACACAGCCGCCGTGGTGCTCGATGCGCTCGAGGCCAAATTGCGCGAGATGGCAGCCGAGGGCGAGCTCCCCGATGTGATCACCTTCGCAGGCAACGGCGAGCCCACCGCCGCACCGGAGTTTCCGCAGGCCATCGCCGGCGCTGTCGCGCTGCGCGACGAGCTTGCCCCAAACTCCAAGATCGCCGTGCTCTCCAACGGCACGCGCGCCGACCGCCCCGAGGTGCACGACGCGCTCATGATGGTCGACGACAACATTCTTAAGCTCGATACCGTCGATCCGGCGTTTATCCAGCTGCTCGATCAACCCGTTGGCCCCTACGATGTAGAGCACCAGATCGAGACGTTCGCGAGCTTTAACGGTCATGTCATTATCCAGACGATCTTTTTGACCGGCAAGTATCAGGGCAAGCTCATCGACAACACCGGCGAGGAATACGTTGCCCCCTGGCTCGCGGCGCTCGAGCGCATTCGTCCGCAGGAGGCGACCATCTACACGGTGGCGCGCGAAACACCGGTCGCCGGCCTTGCCAAAGCAGCACCCGACGTCCTCGACGCCATTGCCGCGCGTGTGCGCGCCCTCGGCATTCCCTGCCAGGTGAGCTACTAGCAAAACCACGCAGCAGCTAGTGCCCGCCATCCCGCCCCATCAGTTGCGGTGATATAGTTCCTATTTGTGCTGTTAAACCGCTTAAATCGGAACTATATCACCGCAACTTTTATGGACGCGTGGGTGGGCTATACTAGCTGCGGATGAAAGGAAGTTAGCCATGTATGACAAAGGACCCGTACCCGGCCGCAACGACGCTTGCTGGTGCGGCAGCGGCAAAAAATATAAGAAATGCCATAGCACCTTTGATGAGCGCCTCGAGCGCCTGTGGGAGGAGGGCTGGGAGGTTCTGCCCCGCACGCTCTACAAGACGCCCGCCGATATCGAGGGCATCAAGCGCTCCGCCGCCATCAACGTGGGCGTGCTCGACTACGTAGGCGAGCACATCGCCGCGGGCATGACCACCAACCAGATCGACCAGATGATCTACGACTACACCGTCGAGCACGGTGGCACGCCGGCCGACCTCAACTACGAGGGCTACCCCAAGAGCGTGTGCACCTCGATCAACGACGTGGTCTGCCACGGCATCCCCTGCGATACGGACGTGCTGCACGAGGGCGATATCATCAACGTGGACTGCTCCACGATTCTTGACGGCTACTTTAGCGACTCGAGCCGCATGTTCTGCATCGGTGAGGTCTCTGCCGAGCGCCAGCGTCTTGTCGAGGTCACCCGTGCCAGCGTGGAGGCGGGCCTGGCGGCCGTCAAGCCATGGCTGCCGCTGTCCGTTATGGCCGAGGCCGTACAAAAGACGGTCGAGGACGCCGGCTTTAGCGTGGTGCGCGAGTACGGCGGGCACGGCATTGGCAAAGAGTTCCACGAGGACCCATTTGTGGGCTTTACCACCGAGGCGCCCGATGTGGACACCATCATGGCTCCGGGCATGGTCTTTACCATCGAGCCCATGGTCAACGCCGGAGCGCCCGACATCAAGATTAGCAAGGGTGACGGTTGGTGCGTGCGCACCAAGGACGGCAGCGACTCGGCCCAGTGCGAGGTACAGCTCGTGGTGACCGAGGACGGTTACGAACTGCTGAGCTGGTAGCCGTGGATGCGCCGGATGCTGACGGGCACGCTCGTCTTGCATCCGGCGTTTTTATTTGAACGTTTTGCCTGATAAAACCTGCCAAAATAAACCTGTCCCTTTTTGGTAGGTCGAGCGGAGAGGACTGCTTGTGAACATCCTGGTTTTGTTGCCCGTCAACGACCGTCACCGCGCGATCCTTGAGTCGAGCGCTCCGGGCGAGGACTTTATCTACACGAGCGCCGATGCCGTCACGCGTGAGCAGGTCGCCGACGCCGACGTGATCTTGGGCAACATAGACCCCGCCCTGCTTACCGCGTGCGAGCACCTCCAGCTGCTGCAACTGCAGACCGCGGGCTATGACGATTACCTGGCCGCCGGCACCGTGCCAGCCGACGCCAAGCTTTCCTGCTCGGTGGGCGCCTACGGCCAAGCCGTGAGCGAGCACATGTTTGCCATGGTCCTTTCCATGATGAAGCGCCTGCCCGGCTATCACGACTTGCAGCGCGAGCATCGCTGGGAGGATTTGGGGTCGGTCACCTCGCTCAAAAACGCCAATGTGCTGGTGCTGGGCGCAGGCGATATCGGCGGCCACTTTGCCACGCTATGCCGCAGCATGGGCGCGCACGTCCGCGGCATCAAGCGCCATCCGCTCGTCTACCCCATTGTGTTTGAGGACATGGACGGCATGGATGCCCTGTCTGAGCGCTTGGCCGAAGCCGACGTCGTCGCATCCTTTATGCCGAGCACACCCGAGACCCGCGGCCTGGCAAACGCCGAGTTCTTCGCCGCGATGAAACCGGGCGCCTTCTTTGCCAACGGCGGCCGCGGCGATCTTGTGGTTGCCGACGACTTGGTTGCCGCTCTGGAGTCGGGACGTCTCGCCGGCGCCGCGGTCGACGTCACCGACCCCGAGCCGCTACCCGAGACAAGCCCACTGTGGGATGCGCCTAACATGCTCATCACGCCGCACGTCTCCGGCTGGTTCCACCTAGCCGCCACGCTCAATAACGTGGTCGACATCGCCGCGGAGAATCTGCGTCACCTGCAGGCCAGCGAGACCCTGCGCTGCTGGATCGAACACTAATCTTGTTCCGCCGTTCTAACGAACGGCGGACCACTCGACGCTACGAGCCCCCATGGGTTCCGCCGTTCTAACGAACGGCGGACCGGTCGACGCTGCGAGCCCGCCGTTTGGCCAATCTGCCGTTCAATTTCAAAGGCGCGACCAGAAGGTCAGCGCCTTTTCATTTCACGGCACCTTGGCTCAAACGGCGGACTCTCGCTGACTTTTGTTCAACCTGCGGTGCTTTGCTGGCGCGGCCCTACCTGTGGGCTCTCGCTGACTTTTGTTCGACCTGTGGGGTCTTCAAATTGCTAGAGCGTTGCTAAGTAATTCTTTGCGTCTTCTACGCTCATTGCTGCGACGGGTGCGTGTGAACAGAGTTTGACATCGTTGGTGACCAGTAAATCTGCTTGGGAGCGTATCGCTGCCGCAATGATTAAATCGTCTTCGTAATCGCTATGGAGCTCACGCTGCCTGCTCGCCATCCATATATCGCTCAGGTCACAGGGCACTGGCGTGGCAAGCTGCGACAGCACGCTAAGACAATCCCATGCAAGCGAAGTCGCTGCCGTAGCGGCATACTGGGAAAGCGAACCGCGCTCTCGCCGATACCATGCCTTATGTTCACTTGAAATCAAATAGAACAGGTCTTTGGACGATGTCGCCGCATACAGCAAATCCACCTGCGCCGTGCATGCATCGCGTAAAAACTCAATCGCCGCCGAACGACCACGTCGTGAGGGAATGAAGTAATCGAGCCACACGTTGGTGTCAACCAAGATGCGCTTTAGAGCCTCACTCATAGAGCCAGCTCATCTCCTCGCCATAGCGATCAGCATAGGCGTTCCGTTTGAGCTCTTCGTCGTCCGATGGCTGAGCCCTGACCATATCGATTCCCGACTCACGGCAAGCGGCAGCGAACAGCTTCGACCCCTGATCCATGAGCTCGAGCTTACGTTTGGCGGCCTTTTCGCGCTCGCGCTGTTCCGCCCGGGCACGACTGGGCAGCAGGATATCCTCGAGCGCGCCGGGCCGATCAGCCAGAGATGCCGCAAGTTGCCAGAGCGCACGCACCGCTTGGCTCGGCGTCATACCGGCCCTGGAGAGAGCGGCGTCCCCACTCCTTTTAAGATCGGCATCGAGACGCACGTTGATCTGAGCGGCTGTTGTGGTCATGACCCCTCCTTAATACTTCAAAACTATCATAAAACTCTATGGTAAATACGTAAAGCATGTATAGCATTTATAAGCATTAGCCGTACTCTGTACACAAAAAGCCGCCGAGGCACACTGCACCTCGGCGGCCACGTATCACAGATCTAACTCGGTTTCACCCTTTGCATTTGCCCAGATAAAACCTGCCGAAATCAACATCCCTCTTTGGCAGGTTTTAGAGCTCCACGCTTTCGGCTCCGTTGATGGTTAGGTTGCGCTCGTAGAAGGCGGTGAGGGCGCGGATGGCGTACATCACGTCGCGTACGCCGCCGGTCTCGTAGCTTGAGTGCATGGCCAGCTGCGGCAGGCCCACGTCCACGGCATGCATGCTCGCCTGCATATTGGACAGGTTGCCGAGTGTGGAGCCTCCGGCCATATCGCTCTTGTTGGCGAAGGCCTGCGTGGGCACATCGGCGTCATCGCAGATAGCCTGGAACAGCGCGCGGCTAAAGGCATCGGTGCAGTAGTGCTGGTTAGCGGCTTCCTTGATGACGATGCCGCCGTTGAGCACAACCTGGTTGCGCGCATCGCACTTCTCGGCGTGGTTGGGGTGCACGGCATGCGCGTTGTCGCAGCTCACGAGCATCGATGCGGCAAGGGCGCGATGATACGACTCGTCGTCAAAGCCCAGCGATCCGTTGATGCGGCGCAGCGCGTCGGCCAAGAACGTCGACATGGCGCCCTGCTTGGTCTCGGAGCCAACCTCCTCATTATCAAAGCAGCAGAAGACCGAGACGTCGCGCGCGTTCTCGGCACCCAAAAATGCCTGCAGCGAGGTGTAGGCGCAGGCCAGGTCGTCGAGCTTGGGCGTCGAGATAAACTCGTCGGCCCAGCCCCAAATGCGCGCATCCTGACGATTGACCAGGAACAGGTCGCGACCCAAGATTTGCTCGGGCTCAACATCCAGCTCTTCGGCGATCAGGGCATCAAAGTCGCCCTGCTTAAGGTCACCGGCGCTGATGAGCGGGCACAGGTCGACAGCTCGGTTGGGAGCAAAGCCCTCGTTGACGCCGCGGTTCATGTGGATGGCAAGGCTCGGGATAATAGCGACCTCGCGCTCGGTAGCGAGCAAACGACTCTCGATACGGTCGCCCTCGCGCACCAGCACGCGGCCCGCGAGCGCCAGCGGGCGATCGAACCAGGTGTAGTCGATCATGCCGCCGTAGGCCTCGGTGTTCAGGCGCAGCGTCTCGCCTGCGCCATCGAGCTCGGGCACGGCCTTGACCTTAAACGTCGGCGAATCGCTGTGCGACGCCGTGAGCTGAAAATGATAGTCACCGGCAACGCCGTCCTCGCCCCACGTCGCGGCCAGGTCCTCGCCCACCTTAAAGGCAACAACGCTCGAGGTGTTGCGCTGCGTGTAATAACGCCCGCCCGGCTCGATGTCCCACGCCGCGTTCTCGGGCAGGTAGGTAAAGCCTGCCTCGTCGAGCTCGGCCATAATGGTCGCCGCCGTATGGAACATGCTGGGACATGCCTCGATAAAGTCGATAAGGTCGTTGGCGGCCTCGATATCGTCGGCCGTCACATGTGCGCGCTCGGGCGTTTCCTGATCCGTCATGCTCTCCCCTTTCGCTGGGTTGATGGTCCCCTCCAGCATACCCCGTCGCGCCAGCGCCGCGCCTTTCATTCCATGTTTAATCCCGCGCCGCTCACCAAGTTGAGCCATCATGCTCGCGCTCCTTTTGCGACAATTACGCTAACAGGACGAGAGGAGCCGTCATGAAGCCACGTAACATTGCCATCGCCTGCGGTGTCGCGGGAGTCACCGTCGGCCTTGCCGCTGCCACCGGCATTGTTTACCGCAAGCAAATCAAATCCGCTGCGTCGCTCAAACGCTTGACCGGCTACGCGGATGGCTATGACCTGTACGCGATCGACATCGCCTACGACTACGACCTCGACTGCATCATCGCCGCCGATGTGCGCGACGACCAGGCCTACATCGATGCCGTGGTGGCGCAGGTGCTGCCCGGTGTGCCAGCACATGTCCAAGCGCCGCAGTTTGCCTGCAGCGCCTTTGCCGCCGTAGATGCCGAAGGCCGCGTGCGCACCGGTCGCAATTACGACTTTAAGGACGACACCTCGGCGCTGCTGGTGCGCAATCACCCGCGCGACGGCTATGCCTCCATCGGCTTTGCCGCCCTTAACAACCTGGGCGCCAACACTCCGCTTGATTCTGTCGCCGGACGTGCCGCCGCACTCATGGGCCCGTTTGCCCAGCTCGACGGTGTTAACGAATGCGGCGTGTCCATTGCCGTACTCACCCTGGATTCCAAACCCTGTGACCAGGACACGCAGCGCCCCGTCATCAATACCTCGCTCGCCATCCGCCTGGTGCTCGACCGTGCCGCCACCACGCAAGAAGCTGTCGACCTGCTTTCCGCCTACGACATGCACGCCATGGCAGGACGCGATTACCACTTCTTTATCAACGACGCCGCCGGTGACGCGCGGGTGGTGGAGTGGGATCCGCGCGACCCCGACCGTGCATGCAAAGTGACTCCTGTACGCCAGGTTACGAACTTCTACGCCTGCTATGGTGACGAAGTGCTGCCCAACCAAAAGAATGGCGAGCTGGGCCATGGTAAAGAGCGCGCCGTCGCAATCGCCGATGTCCTTGACGCCCATGTCGGTGCCCAGGACGAGGCAGTCGCTTGGAAGGCTCTACGCGCTGCGGCGCAAGAGCCCAATCCGGAAGACATCACCAGCAACACGCAGTGGTCGGTCGTCTTTGACAATACCGAACCCGCTGCCGCTATTACGCTGCGCCGCCACTGGGGCGACGTCGACGCCTTCGCACTGTAAGGAGCTGGCACCGTCGTCCTTACGCTCGCCTGGCGTTGCTTACATTTCTATACATTTGAGCTAACACGTTTTACCCCCGCATCAACAGTGTGCGGGGGTAAACTTATGCGCATGTTATAACTTGCCCGGAAGGATTCACCATGCTTAGGATCGGTCTTCTTACTAGTGGCGGCGACTGCCAGGCGCTCAACGCCACCATGCGCGGCATCGTCAAAACGCTTATGACCAATAGCGAAGAACCTATCGAGATCTATGGTTTTGAGGACGGCTACCAGGGCCTTATCTACAGCAGGTTCCGCGTCATGACGCCCGCCGATTTTAGCGGCATCCTCACCCGCGGCGGCACTATCCTGGGCACGAGCCGCACGCCGTTCAAGCGCCTGAACATTCCCGAGGCCGACGGCGTCGAGAAGGTGCCCGCGATGGTCCACACCTATCACAAGCTGCAGCTCGACTGCCTGTTTATGCTGGGCGGCAACGGCTCCACCAAGACCGCCAACCGCCTGCGCGAAGAGGGCCTCAACGTTATTGCCCTGCCCAAGACCATCGATAACGACACCTGGGGCACCGAGATGACCTTTGGCTTTACGAGCGCCATCGACGTCGCAACCAAGTGCATCGACGACATCCACACTACCGCCTCGAGCCACGGCCGCGTGTTCGTCATCGAGATCATGGGCCACAAGGTTGGCTGGATCCCGCTGTATGCCGGCGTCGCGGGCGGCGCGGACGTCATCCTGATTCCCGAGATCCCCTACGACATGGACCAGGTCATCAAGACCATCGAGCATCGCATGGAGACCGGCAGCCGCTTTACCATCGTGGCCGTCGCCGAGGGCGCTATCTCCAAGGAGGACGCGACGCTGTCCAAGAAGGAGTACAAGAAAAAGCTTGCCGAGCGCACGAGCCCGTCGATCGTCTACGACATCGCCAAGGAGATCGAGGCCAAGACCGGTCGCGAGACCCGCGTCGCCATCCCCGGTCACACGCAGCGCGGTGGCCAGCCCGACGCTCAGGACCGCATCTTTGCGACCCAGTGTGGCGTCGAGGCGGCGCTGGGCTGCCTGCGTGGCGAGTTTGGCTACATGATTGCCCTGCGTGACGGCAAGATGTGCCACATGCCGCTCGAGGAGGTCGCCGGCAAGCTCAAGTATGTCGACCCCCAGAGCGATCTGGTGCGCGAGGCCAAGGCGTTGGGCATCAGCTTCGGCGACGAATAGCCTCGGCTGGAACCGCCCCATCGGAGGCCTCAGGGCTTACCCCCCAAAAAAATCGTCCTCGGACATGTCAGGACCCCGCCGTGCGCTTCGCGCGGCGGGGTCCCTCCGTCCTGCGGAAAGATTTGGGAGGCAAGCCCTGGGGCCTCCTGCGGTAACTAGGGAGGCCGAGGCTATTCGTCTGCTTGCTGCGGGTGCCTGGGGTAGGATGCGGCGTGCATTTTTGGGAGTATTCAGCAGCCGAGGATGCCTGCATACTTGATTTTGGACGAAAGGCAGGCACTATGGGCCGCATCCTGTGGAAAATGAGCGGCTCTTGAGGCGCTGGGGACTCTTAATCAGGGCTTTCAGCGCAGTTTTGCGCGCCCGCGGGCTCCGGGATGCTGAATACTCCGGAATTTGTACACCGCCCCCAGGGGTACCTGTGGACAAATAGCAACCGCCCCGCCGAAATATGCAATCGGCGGGGCGGTTTATGCAATAAAGCGGCTGTGACACGTCACAGCTCGCTACAGTTTGAATCCCAGAACAGGCTACTCTGCGCTCTTGAGGGCACCGACCATGTCGATCTTGTTGAGGGTGCGATTGGTGGCGAGGTTGACGATAAACGTAAAGCCAAAGGCCAGCAGCACGGCAAGCACGTAGCTCAGTGGCTCGACCTCGACGTCAAAGTACAGCGACGGCATCTGCAAAATGTACGTAAAACTCTCGGCCAGCAAGCCGCCCAGCGGCACGCCCAGCGCAGCGCCGATCGCCGTGAGGATCAACGTCTCCTTGTTGACGTAATGGTGCACCTCACCGCGACGGAAGCCCAACACCTTAATAGTCGCCAGCTCGCGTTCGCGCTCGGAGATGTTGGTGTTGGACAGCGTAAACACCACCACAAACGACAGGCACGCCGCCATAAAGGTCACGAGCACTACGACCGAATTGATAATCGTAAAGTTCGCCTCGTAGTTCTCCCAATGCTCGGCCGTACTCGAAATCGTAAGCCAACCGTCACTCTTAAGATTCTTGCTAAACGCAATCTGGTCGGCCGACGAACCCTTAAGCAGCACAAAGACGCCGTTAAGACGTGCGCTTCGACCGAACGCACGCTCATAGGTGCCCTGCGTCATGTAAAGCGTGTTGCCCAGATAGTTAAGCGAAATGTCGCTGACTTTGACCTTGGCAACATTGAGCGACGAATCCTGGACGTGAGCCGTATCGCCCGGCTGAATCCCCAGCACCAGCTGTGAACTCTTGCTCAGATACACGTCTCCGTCACGCAAAGGCAGCGGTTCATTGGACTCATCCTCCAGACGCACGTAATCGCCCAAGTCACCCGTGCGGTCATCGGGCACCACGATCAGCTGCACGGTCTCGCTCTTGCCGCCAAACGTAAAGGTGACGTTGTCGGTCATAATCGGCAGGGTCGAGGTCACGGTCACGTTGAAATCATTGGCCGCGCTGCGCTCATCCAATGCCGCGCACGTCTGCGAAAAATCGTCGGGATTGGCAACCGCCAGCAAGTCATAGCGCGTGATATGCCCATACTGCTTGGGCGAAAGCGCGACCGACGTGTCGCGAATACCCATACCGCAGATCACAAGCGCGGTGCAACCCGCGATACCGAAGATGGTCATAAAGGCGCGCTTTTTGTAGCGAAACAGGTTACGTGCTGCCACCTTGTTCAAAAAGCCCATGCGGCGCCAGATAAAGCCGATGCGCTCGAGCAAGATACGCGAGCCGGCGCGCGGGGCCTTGGGGCGCATGAGCGAGGCCGGAGTCTCGGCCATCTCGTGGCGGCAGGCGATAATCGTGGCGCCCACCACGCCCACGGCAAACAGCGCCACCGAGACGATCGAGGACACGATGTCGTACGAAAGCAACATCTGGGGCAGCGAGTACATGTCGTCGAACACCGTAAACAGGAACAGCGGCAGGCCCACAAATCCGATGATGTTGCCGAGCACGCCGCCGATCAGACAAGCCCACAGCGCATAGTCCACGTATTTGGACAGGATGCGTCCGCGCGAATAGCCGAGCGCCTTATACAGGCCGATGAGCGTGCGCTCCTCCTCGACCATACGCGTGGCGGTGGTAAGGCTGATGAGCACGGCGACGATAAAGAAGATGAACGGGAACACCGTGGCGATGGCTTCAATTGACGAGCTATCGCTCTCCACGCTCGAGTAGCTTGCGATATTGCCGCGGTCCTGGATGTACCAGGTGCATTCGCCCAGGTCGGAAAGCTCGGCGCGGGCGTCGGCAAACTGTTGGTCGGCGGCGGCACGGCGCTGGTCCAGGTCGGCTTGCGCCTGCGCACGCTCGTCGCTGCCCTCGGCCATGCGATTGATGTTGTCCTGCTCGATTCCAAAGAGCATGGCGGCCTGACGCTCGGCCGCATCCAAGCTTGTCGGCGTGTCGACCGTCAGCTCCTGAGCGCGCGCCTTCTCACGCTCCTCGCGGATCTTCTCTATATTGCCCTTGACCTCATTGATCTTTGCCGCGTAGGCATCCGAATATGAGTTGAGATCCTTGGCTCCCTCGACGACCACGTGGACCGCGGAGTAGGAAGAAGATGTCGCGGCGTCCTCGCTCACATAGAACTTATAGTCCGCCGCCGAGGCGGCACGGAAGGCGTTGACCGTCGAGTCGGAGCTCACATCAGTGGGATCGAGAACCTCGGCCGTGATGGTGTAATCGCCATCGGCAAACTGATCCTTGGCGCTTTGGTTCGACGAGCTCGCATCGTTGGCAGCAAAGCTCACCGTATCGCCGAGCTTTTTGCCCGAAGCCTTCAGGAACTTCGAAGTCACCGCGACCTCATCGGCGCTCTCGGGCAAATCGCCGTTCACGAGCACTGGCTGATCGATATTCTCCTTGGAGAGACTTTGCACGACCACGCGCTCGCGCGTTGTGCCCACGGCGGTGTAGGCGGTCTCGGTGTAGATGCCCTCGGCCGTTTCGACGCCATCGACCTCTTGGATGGCGTCGAGATCATCGTCAGTCAGGCCATAGGTCGACTGCACGTTAATGTCATAGACATTTTGCTGGTCGAAGTAGGCGTCAACCGAATCGCACAGGTCCTCGCAACCCGCCTTAAGGCCGCACATCACGCTCACGCCGAGCGCGGTGATCACGACGATAGACAAGAAGCGTTTGAGGCTGCCGCGAATCGTGCGGTAGACACCGCGGCGAAACACCGTCGGCACCATATCGTTTGAGCTTTGGGCAGTGCGGTAGGTCGTAAAATCCTGCTCGCGCTCCGTGTTCTGCGCGTCGCGGCGTTGGCTGTTTTGGCGGTCCTGATCCATGGGCGCTACCACTCGATCGTCTCGATAGGCACGGGATTTTGCTGGACCGTCTCGCTCTCCACGCGGCCGCTCTTAAAGCGAATCAGGCGATCGGCCATGGGCGCGAGCGCGGAGTTGTGCGTGATGATGACGACCGTAATGCCCTGCTTGCGGCAGGTATCCTGCAGCAGCTGCAAGATCTGCTTGCCGGTTTTATAGTCGAGCGCGCCCGTGGGCTCGTCGCACAGAAGCAGCTTGGGGTTCTTTGCCAGTGCGCGGGCGATGGACACGCGCTGCTGCTCGCCGCCCGAAAGCTGTGCCGGAAAGTTGCCCAGGCGCTCGCCCAGGCCAACCTGGCGAAGCGTTTGTTCGGCATCGAGCGAATCGGGGCAAATCTGAGCTGCGAGCTCAACGTTTTCGAGGGCCGTCAGGTTGGGGACCAGATTGTAGAACTGGAAGACAAAGCCGACGTCGGCGCGGCGGTATTCCACGAGCTGCGCCTCGTTAGCGGAGCTCACGTCGCGCCCGTCCACCGTCACGGTGCCGGAAGTTGCCGTGTCCATGCCGCCCAAGATGTTGAGCGCCGTCGTTTTACCGGCGCCTGAAGCACCCAAAATGATGGCGAGCTCGCCGCGCTCGACCGTAAAACTCGCGCCGTCGAGTGCGTGAATGCGGGCGTCGCCCTCGCCGTATGCCTTGATGACGTCTTTGAATTCGATATAGGCCATCGATTAATTCCCATCTGGTCGGATAACTCTTTAGTATTACCCATTTCGCACCGACCAAAAAGGGACAGGTTCATTTTGGCAGGTTTTAGAGGCGGACGGTGAAGGTGATCTGGTTGCCGTGGCCGCAGACAGAAGCGCTCCCACCATGGGCTTCGGCGATGGCACGCACCACGGATAGGCCCACGCCCGAGCCGCCCGTCTTGGAGCTGCGCGACACGTCCGCACGATAGAAGCGGTCGAACAATCGATCTAGGTCGCCTTCGGGCAGCTCGTCCACGGCGTTCGAAACGACAAGCTCGGCCGAACCTTTGCCTGCACCGCGTGAGACGGCACGCAGACTCAACTCAATTACACTGCCCTCACTCGCATAGCGCGTGGCGTTATCCAGCAGCAGCTCAACCACCTGCGCCACCGCTGCAGCATCGGCATGGGCCCGCACGCCACTCGCAATCGACGTCGACAGACGCTTGCCACGCGAAACCGCCACCGACTCAAACGGCGACGCCGCCTTGTCCACTGCCTCCGAAAGATCGATCGATATCATGGTAAAGCCCGCCGAACCCTCGTCCATGCGAGCCAAAAACACCAGACGCTCCGTGAGCGCCGTCAACCGTGCAACCTGTTCGTGAATGCTCTGCGTCCACTCGCTCTCGCCGCTCTCGATCTCTTGCACCTCATTGGCGGCATCAATCACGGCCAGCGGCGTCTTGATCTCGTGGCTTGCATCGGTAATAAAGCGCTTTTGCTTGCTGTAGCTCTCGACCATCGGCCGAATCACCGCGCCCGAGGCACCCGCCACAATTGCCAACACCGCCAGCCAGCCAATGCAACTAATCGCCACGCTCGCGCTCAAAAACGAATGAAAGCTTGCAAGCTCGCGCGAGCAGTCCACAAACACATAGGTGGTCTCGTCGCCCTGAACCGTAACCGTATAGCGGTAGTTACCAGAAAAGCCCGAGGTCCAACCCTTGGAATATAGTCCTGCAGCGATGCGTGCAGCACGCTTGGCACCCACCGCGGCAATGCGGGCCGTGTTGACATCGGTCACCTGCCCACCGGCAATCGACACCGTAAAGTAGCGCGTGTCGAAGGGAGACTCCGCCGTCATACCTTCGAAGTGCCCGGTGCGCATGACCACCCTGTCACCGGCAGCGGTCTTACCGGCGCCCACATCCTCGCCGAGATCGGTCTTGGGCTCATCCGTCCAATCGATGCCGTCCTTGCCCGCCAAGATATAGTCCAGACGAGCGTCGGCCATCTTGCAGACATGCGAGTAGTTGACGATATTGATGCCGGCGATGATAAGCGTAAGCACGGCGGTCACGGCACCCATGGCAACCAGGATGAACTTACGACGCAGGCGACGTCCCATTGCACTGGCAGCATCGGCGCGCCCCGGATTACCCGAGTCCGCGCCCATGCCGAGCTTTGCCGTCGTGCGCTTCCACCACGCACTCGCGCTCACGCCTATTCGCCCTCCTCAACAACCTCGAGCGAATAGCCCTGGTTGCGCGATGCACGGATGGCCACGTTGGCACCAAGCGCCGTCAGCTTTTTGCGCAGGTACGAGATATAGACCCACACCACGTTAGCGCCTTCGGGCGCGTCCTCACCCCAAACTTCGAGCATCAAACGCTCGGTGGGCATGCGCGTGCCGGCGTTGCGCATAAAGAGCTCCATAAGCTGAAACTCTCGATTGGCCAGGTGCTCCTCGCCCAAAGGGCCCACGAGTGTGCACGATGCCGTGTCGAGGCGCACGTTGCCCACGCTGAGCGTCGTGGCGTCAATTGCCGTCGCGGCACGCGTCATGGCGCGAATGCGTGCGAGCAGCTCCTTGGCGGCGAACGGCTTGGTCAGGTAGTCGTTGGCACCGGCATCCAGGCCCTCGACCTTATCGGACACCTCGCTTTTTGCCGTGAGCATGATGATGGGCAGTCGCTTACCGGCGGCGCGTGTGCGCTTGAGTACCTCGATACCGTCCATGCCGGGCATCATGATGTCCAGAATTGCGGCGTCATAGTCGTTGGCGAGCAGATACTCGAGCGCCGTCAGACCATCGAGCGCGGTATCGACCTCGTAGTCGCTATGTTGAAGAATCGCGGTAAGGGCGCGGGAGAGGCCGGGTTCGTCCTCGGCAAGCATCAGCTTCATAGTTGTTCCTTTGGCGCACGGCTATACAGGTTTCGATACTGCCGATGATAGCGCACCGTCAACCGCCTTAGCGCAGCCTTAGCCGCTCAACCTGCGCGTTTTTAAATACGCAGGATATGGCTTAGCCAAACTTAAGGCGCAGATGTCAAACGCTTGTCCGCACGCCGGAGACGATAGAACAGCAACTCACCCTTTCGCGGCACCTTTATCATGCAAAGAGCTCGGGCACTATTCCTCGTACGCGCCCTCAAGCCGAAGCAGCCACTCCTTGCGGTCAAGCCCGCCGGCATATCCGTTGAGCGAACCATCGGCGGCAACCACGCGATGGCACGGCACGATAATCGAAATGGGATTGCGTGCAACCGCAGTCCCCACGGCACGGGGAGACACAACGGGCGCCTCGTTTCCCGGTACACGATGTCGAGCCGCAACACGCTGGGCGATCTCGCCATACGTAGCGACCTCGCCACGCGGAATAGAAAGCAGCTCGTACCAAACTTCACGCTGAAACGCCGTGCCGATCATATGCAACGGCGGCGTAAACCGAGGTTCCTGCCCTGCAAAATAAGCATTCAGCCAAGCCCAGGAACGCTCAAGCACCGAAGACGCCGCACCATTTGCCGGACTCACCGACGACATGCCGCCAGCACCAGAAACTGCATCGGCGCCTTCAACATGTTCGGGATCTTCTTTGAGAAGCGTGGAGCCAAAATGCTCCTGCCCCTCAAACCAAAGTCCCGTCAGACCGTGGCCATCAGCGGCAAGCAAGATTTCGCCCAAAGGCGAAGCAAACGTCGTCGTGACCACCAGCGGCTCCTTTCAAAACTCCGCAACATAATACCGCGAATTGTGCAGACAACCCCAATCGACCCCAAAGCCACCCAAGGCAGCAGGCGCAACGCGCCGCAGCTGCCGGCCGCGCCCCACAGTCCCCAAAGGCGGCAGGCGCAAAGCGCCGAGGCCGCCACCGGGACCAGGGCCCGCAACAGCCGCGCGCCCCCACATCAGGCCAGCGGCCCCAACCAACAACGGCCCCATCGCAGACTGCTCGCAGCCGAGTCACCGCAGGCGGGGGCCGGGCTTAGCTTTCAGAACACTCCGCAGACCAGTGTGGCGCCTTGTCCGCGGCTCCGAAGGAGCAGGACAAGGCGCCACACATGGTCGAGGACGTTCTGAAAACTAAGCCCGGCCCCCGCCGGACAGGTCACACTACTCGCAGAGCAGCTTAGCGATCTGGACGGCGTTGGTTGCCGCGCCCTTACGGATTTGGTCGCCGCAGCACCAGAAGGTGATGCCACGCGCGGCCTCGGGGTTCGAGATGTCGCGGCGTACGCGACCGACCCAAATCAGGTCCTGGTCGGAGGTGTCCATCGGCATGGGGAAGCGGTCGTGCGCATCCTCGGCGCCCATGTCGTCAACGAGCTTCACGCCCGGAGCGGCAGCCAGCGCAGCGCGGGCCTCTTCCACCGTGATGTCGCGCTCAAACTCGAGCGTAATGCTCTCGGAGTGCGAACGCAGCACCGGCACGCGCACACAGGTGCAGTTCACGCGCAGCTCGGGCAGGTGCATGATCTTGCGGCCCTCGTTTTGCAACTTCATCTCCTCGGAGGTAAAGCCCTCCTCCTTGACGCCGCCAATCTGCGGAATCAGGTTGCTCGCCAGCTGGGCGGCAAAGGCGCGCGGCTCGGGAATCTCCTCGTCACGGCCCAGAGCGGCCAGCTGAGCCTCGAGCTCGGCCATACCGGGCGCGCCAGCGCCCGAAGCTGCCTGATACGTGGACACGATCATACGCTTCACGCCGGCAAGCTGGTGCAGCGGCCAGGTGGGAACCAGGCCGATGATAGTCGCGCAGTTGGGGTTGGCAATCAGGCCGTGGTGCCACTCAATGTCATCGGCATTGATCTCGGGCACGACCAGCGGCACCTCGGGATCCATGCGGAAGGCGTGGCTGTTATCGACTACGACGGCGCCGCGCTTGACGGCCTCAGGCAGCAGCTCCTTCGCGATGTCGTCGCCGGCGGCGCCAAGTACGATGTCACAGCCCTCAAAGGCCTCGGGGCAAGCCTCTTCGATCACGATCTGCTCGCCGCGGAACTCAACGGTCTTGCCCGCGGAGCGCGCACTTGCCAGCAGCTTGAGCTTGCCAACCGGGAACTCCTGCTCGTTGAGGCACTCGAGCATCTGGGTGCCCACGGCTCCCGTCGCGCCCAAAATAGCAACCGTGTACTGTTTCATGCTTCCCCCTTTAAAGGTTTTGGCTTTTGCCCGCACGCCGAGCAGGCCGATTATTGTTGCCAGTGTATACAAGAACAGGGCGGGCACGAAACCCGCCCCGTCGAAACGAAACCGAAACGAAACGCCCCGCGCTAGATTTTTGGCACTTGTCCCAAAAATCCACCGGGATAGCAGCTACTTGTGGAGCGCGGCCAGAGCGGGATCGACCGGCGCGGAAGCCTCCAGGTCGGAGACCTTCACAATGCCGTTTTTATCGGAGAAGGCACGGTAAATGGTCTGAATCGCCAGGTCGAAGTCCTTCTCCTCGACACCGATAATGATGTTGATCTCGTCGCAGCTCTGCGAAATCATACGCACGCTCACGCCCACCTGGCCAAGCATGCCAAACAGGTGGCCCGAGATGCCGGCACGACCACGCAGGTTACGACCGACGGTAGCGATGAGCGCCAGGCCCTCGACGACCTCGATCTCGAGCGGCTCGACCTCCTGCTGAATGTCGCTCACAAGCGAGTACAGCGAATCGTGAACGTCCTGCTCCTGCACCACGGCGCCAAAGCGGTCGACACCGGTGGGCATGTGCTCAACGGAAACGTCATAGCGCTCGAAGACCGAAAGCGCGCGGCGCATAAAGCCGACACGGGGCTTGGTGCGGTCGCGGGCCACATTGATGGCGACAAAGCCGCGCTTGCCAGTCACGCCGGTAATGATGGGCTCTGCCTCGCCCTCATCAGCCGTCTCGCTAATGATGGTGCCGGGGTCCTGCGGCGCATTGGTGTTCTTGATGACCAGAGGAATACCCGCCTCGCGCACGGGGAACACGGCCTCCTCGTGCAGAACGCTTGCGCCCATGTACGAAAGCTCGCGCAGCTCCTCGTAGGTAACGCGCGCAATAGGCTGAGCCTCGGGAACAATACGCGGATCGGCAGAATAGAAGCCCGAGACGTCGGTCCAGTTCTCGTACAGGTCGGCGCCTAGGCACTTGGCCAGGATCGAGCCCGAGATATCGCCGCCGCCACGATCGAGTAACCTGATCTGGCCCTCACGCGTCGCGCCGTAGAAACCGGGCATAACAAAGCCGCCCTGCTGACCGTACTCCTGCACCAGCTCGGAGGTGCGGTTCATGCTGAGCGTACCGTCGTGATGGAACGCCACAACCGTCGCGGCATCCAGGAACGGCAGGCCCAGGTACTCGGCCATCAGGCGAGCGGTGAAGTACTCGCCGCGGCTCACGAGCTCCTCGGTGGAGTAGCCGCCCGAGCGGGCGCGCTCGGCAAAGGCCGCGAACTCCTCGCGGATGGGATAGGTGAGCTCCAGCTCGTCAGCGATATCAAAATAGCGCTGGCCAATGTCCTCGAGCAGCTCCTCACACGACACGTGATACTTAACGTGCGCGTTAACCAGGTAGAGCAGGTCGGTCACCTTGGTGTCGCCCTTAAAGCGGCGGCCGCAGGCGGAAACCACCACAAAACGGCGGGCAGGGTCGGCGTCGACGATGGCCTTGATCTTCTTAAAGTGTTCGGCGTCGGCGACCGACGAGCCGCCAAATTTGGCAATTTTTATCATGGCGTGGAGGTTACCTTTCTAAAAGCCTCTGCAAACCTGTTTTGCGCGCTCTGATACCATGGTTTCACCGATTGGGACCAAGGTATCCGAGGAGCACTGTTATATGGGAACTTATCATAGTACACGAGGACGCACTTTATCATGCTCAAGTAAGGTGGCAATCCGTACCGGCATCGCTCCCGACGGGGGTTTGTTTGTCTCGGACGAGCTTGGCACCCAGCAGGTCGATATCAGCTCGCTTGCTGATAAATCGTACTTTGAAATCGCTCAAAATGTGTTGGGAATGTTACTGAACGATTACACGGACGAAGAAATTTCGGCGTGTGTCGACGAGGCATACCGCGGCACGTTCGCGAGTGAAGAGGTCACGCCTCTCGTCAAGCTCGACGCAGCACCGGGCACCGACGCCCCTCAGACCTATGTGATGGAGCTCTTTGGCGGCCCCACGAGCGCCTTCAAGGACGTCGCCCTGCAGATGCTCCCCCGCCTGATGGCCCGCACCTCCGCCCAGGACGGCGGCGCCGAGCGCATCATGATCGTCACCGCCACGTCGGGCGACACGGGCAAGGCAGCACTCGCAGGCTTTGCCGACGCCCCGGGCACGGGCATCACCGTCTTTTATCCCGAGGGCAAAGTCAGCCGCGTGCAGAATCTGCAGATGTCCACTCAGGAGGGCGACAACGTCGCCGTCTGCGGCATCCGCGGCAACTTTGACGACGCCCAGAGCGCCGTCAAGCGCATCTTTGCCGATAAGGAGCTTGCCGAGCGTCTGGATGCCGCTGGCACGGTGCTTTCGAGTGCCAACTCCATCAACGTCGGCCGTCTGGTACCGCAGGTCGTCTACTACTTTGCCGCTTATGCGCAGCTGTTGCGCGCCGGCGCCATCGAGGCCGGCGACGCCGTGGAGTTCTGCGTACCGACCGGCAACTTTGGCGATATCCTGGCCGGTTACTATGCCAAGCGCATGGGTCTGCCCGTCGCCAAGCTCATCGTCGCGAGCGACAAGAACAACGTGCTGGCTGACTTCCTGACCACCGGCGTCTACGACCGCAACCGCCCGTTCTTCACGACCATCTCGCCTTCGATGGACATCCTCATCAGCTCTAACCTGGAGCGCATGCTCTACTTCCTGTCCGATGGCGACTGCGAGCTCGTTGCCGGCCTTATGGAGCAGCTGGCACAGACTGGTCGCTACGAGGTTCCCACCGACCTGCTGGCAAAGATTCAGAGCGTCTTTGGCTGCGGCTGGGCCAGCGAGGACGAGGTCCGCGCCGCCATCAAGAGCTGCTGGGATGCAAACGGCTACGTGATCGACCCGCACACCGCTTGCGGCTATCACGTCTTTGAAAAGGTCGCTCCCGCCGAGGGCGCCAAGGCCCGCGTGCTGCTTTCGACCGCCAGCCCCTACAAGTTCCCGCGCGCCTGCTGCGACGCCCTGGGGCTCGACGTTCCCGAGGACGACTTTGAGGCTATGCGCGTGCTCGAGCACGCAACCAACACGGTTGCCCCGGTCCAGCTCGCCGAGCTCGAGGCCAAGCCCGTCCGCTTCGAAGACGTCTGCGACGTAGCCGACATGGCCAACTACGTGGAGCAGGCTGCAAAAAAGATGGCCACCAACTAAACCCCTTATAAGGCGCCGGCGAAAGCCGGCGCACCTTCTTTTATCAGATACCCACCGGGATGATGACGAACGCACACAGCGTGCCTGGCTGTTTCGTTCGTCGCGAGTTCCGCACGAGCCGGAAAGCACTTAATGTGCTTTCCGAGCGAGCCAGGACTGCCCGAGCAGCGAACTAAACGGCCAGACCCGCCCAGGAGGACTCACATGATCAAAATCACCGTCCCAGCAACCAGCGCCAACCTAGGCATCGGCTACGACACCCTCGGCATGGCCGTCAGCCTCTACTCGCACTTCACCTTCGAGCGCGCCGACAAGCTCACCATCACGGGCTGCCCCGAGGAGTTCCAAAACGAGAATAACCTGGTCTACGTGAGCTTTGTGGATGCACTGGCCGCATGGGGCGAGCCGGCCTTCCCCGTCGCTATCGACATTCAGACCGACGTGCCCGTCGCCCGCGGCCTGGGTTCCAGCTCCACCTGCGTCGTCGCCGGCATCATGGCGGCCGCCGCGCTGACAGGCCACACCGTCGACCGCGCCGAGCTCGTCCGCATTGCCACCGAGGTCGAGGGCCATCCCGATAACGTCGCCCCCGCCATCCTGGGCGGCGCCGTCTGCTCCTTTACGCCGACCGACTCGCTGCCCCAGTGCCTGCGCTACGAGGTAAGCGACAAGCTTCGTTTTATTACTGTGATTCCGCCCTACGAGGTGCATACGAGCGAGGCGCGCAAGGTTGTGCCACAGGAGATTCCACTCTCCACCGCCGTATGGCAAATGGGCCGCATCGCCGGCATGACGCGCGGCCTGGAGACCGGCGACCTTGACCTGATTGCCGCCGCCAACGACGACCGCATCCAGGAGCCCTATCGCCGCCGCCTCATCCCCGACTACAACGCTGTGCGCGACACCTGCCTTAACGGCGGTGCTAAGACCATCTGGATCAGTGGCTCCGGCTCGACCCTCATGGCCGTGACTGACGACACCATCGTGGCAAAGTTCCTACAGGTCAAGCTGCGCGAACAGTTCCCCAAGTGCGACACGCACATTCTGACGTGCGACACAGAAGGCGCCCAGATCGAATACCTGTAGCGCCCTGCCTCATTGCTCTCACCGGCCCCCTTGGGGCTTCCCCTGAAAACGTCCTCGATCATGAATTGCCCCGTCGTGCGCTTCGCGCGACGGGGCAATTCGATCTGCGGATTGTTTTCAGGGGAAGCCCCAAGGGGGCCTGCGCAGCCTCGACAGGATAATCGCATTCACTGATTTAATATTGCGTTCCTTCGGAGTAACGGACAAGAAGCCTTCACGATGCGGAAAGATTTGGGGGCAAAGCCCCTGGCCTCCCCTACGTTAACTTCGCTGACGGCGGCTACAGGGACCTACACTCTGGAAAGTCGCCGGGCTGATTTTTTTGGCTTCTATTTGATAAAGGCACACTTCCCACCATCTCATTCGCCCTATAGCTCTGTTTTAATTTCTAATTGATGATCGATACGTGGCGTCATCTAATTATCTTCGCTACTCAAAACAGCCCCAAGTTTACGTACTAGCGTCTCAACAGTAATTCCGAGTGCATCCGCATAGACAAACTGCTCATAAACCCTAAGGCTGCGTTCCCCGGTCTCGACCTTTGAGATGAACGACTGAGGTACCCCCAGTTTCTTTGCGAGTTCAACCTGAGTGATACCTTGCTCCCGACGAATCTGGGAAAGGCATTTTCCGCATGTCCTGTTAGCATCAACGTTCATGCCGTTTACGCTATATTCCATTGTGATATATCCCAAACTGGGATATATTTATGTCACCGGCCATTTCACCTGCCGTAGCTGTTCGCATAACACACTTAAGTACGGGAAAGGAACCTTGATAAATATGAGTGACAAGATGAAGGGGCCCGGCGAGTCTGACGAGCGGATGCCGGATATCGAAGAGAGCCAGTTTTCTGAGGGCGCTGACAACACCCCCCTCCCAGAAGAACAGCCATCTAATGAAGATGGCACCGCATGTAAAAAAGATGAAAGCGCCTCACTTCTAACTCGCGTTATTCAAAAATTCGGCGGTAAAAAACGGGCAGTCACTGCGGCCGCTGCGTTAGTTATTGTCATTTTCTGTTTGCCCATGATGTTTCCTCAGTTGTTTTGCACTCACAAGCTATGGGCCAATGCAACCTGTACAAGCCCTCGCACATGTAAAAGTTGCGGCAAAACCGAGGGGGAACCGCTTGGACACAAATGGGAAGAAGCAACGTGCACGGTTCCGAAGACCTGTCAACGCTGCGGTAAAACCGAGGGGGAACCCCTTGGGCATCAACCGGGCTCGTGGACTACCGAAGTTGACTACGTGGACGCCACCTCAAAGGAAATACGAGAATGCGAAAAATGCGGAGAGGTCGTTGACACCCGCAACGAGAAGGAAATCACATCTTTTCTTGGCGACGGAAAGTTTTCAATTTCCCCAAAAGGCTTTATTGATCGACTTAACGAGGAATTCTCCGATATCCCCAATTGCAGCAGCATGAATGCGGATTACGAACTAGACGATAGCGGCATGGGGCTCGAACTTCAGATCAAAAACGGTTCAAAGATTGCCGGTATTGGAGGCTTCTTTTCGAACTCGAGTAACCCGGTGCTACTCAGCTATCTTGGATCCGAAAACTGCTTCAAAAACATAGTCATGTACTTCGAAAACTCCGACTATGCCGCGGCGACAGCATTGGCAACTATACAAGCAATCGATCCAACACTTTCGTTTTCAGACGCCAAGGAAGTTGGTGCTGCCTGCGTAGATACGCCAACTGTCAAAAATGGAATTACGTATGCAATCGTAGCTTCGAATGGAGAGTATTGGCTAAGCGCTCGAATTGAATAATTTTCTTTGATTACTAAATTCAGACGCCTCTTACTTGCGATATATTAAAACTCAACCCCTGGCAGCATCGTCAATCGAAAATTGCCCCGCCGAGCACTTTAGCTTGGCGGGGCATTTCAATATGAAAGCGGATTTAAATATCAACAAGGCCTGCACGCTCCAACGAGACAGCCGGCTTCGCTGCTCAAATTGCCCTTGGTGAACCACAAGTTGAGCAATCAGTGGCCAGAATCCCCTTTAGGCGGCGCTTGTTTCTTTGTATTCGAAGACTGGTTCTAGGAGGTCTTCGATGTTATAGTGGAGGGCTTTTGCTATAGCTCTTACGGTTGTTACCGAGGCTTCGTTGATGTTTCGTTGGCGCTGTTCGTACATTTGGATTGAGCGGAGCGATACGCCTGATTCGTATGCCAGGTCTTGTTGGGTTTTCTTAAGCTTCTTTCTTGCTAACGCAAGTTTTGTTTGCCTGGACGCTTTCTTCGCCATATCGCAGACGAGGCGAGCCACACGTTCCTCCGAGGCTTCGTGCCAGGGGTAGTACAGACTGCGTAGCACATCAAATGGAACGACATGCAGCAAATCTTCGAAAGACTCTCCTAGGCGCCACTGAAGGTATGCCAATATCCAGCCTGTCCAATATTCCGGTGTCTTTTCGAATCGGTAGGTTCGATTTGGCATCGGCCTTGATTGATAGCCGGACCTTTCGGCAATGAGCGCGAACAGCTCAACGCCCGATTTTCCCGACACTACCCATGCGTTGCCGCGTTCAAACTCGCGGGCTACGCCGCTCAGGCAAAAGAGTTCAGCGACCTCGGACCCTTCCGCTCCATAGTCGTTTACGGCATAGTCAAAACAGTCGCCGAGGTTGCTCATTGCGTCCTCAAGGTAATAGACGGGATATGTTCTACTCGGTCCACAATCCGTCAACTCTTGGATCATCTAAATCAACCCTCCCTGCCATCAAATCCCTAATGTCGACACCATCAGAGTCAAATCCGTTTACCGTATCCAGATACTTACGTCGAGCGTTCTGTTCTCGCTCAAATCGTTTGGGATAAAACTCGGCTCCCGAGGCCTGCTTCCAATCGCGGAACCTAATCGCCGAGAACGCACGCTCACTCATAAGCGCATATTGAATGCCCAAATCCCCCAAAAACATAATGCGCTGCAATTGCCTGAGCGAAATCATGCCGTTGACAAACTGTCTTGCAAACGAGAAATAGGAATCGTCTGCACGATAGCCTCGAATAACGTCATAAGGAGAAATATCAATCAGGCAGTTATCCAGCAGATAACGAAGTCCTTCGCGCGCTAGCGGTGTCGAAACATTGAACTCCCTATTGTTAGCCAAAATCGCAAGCCAATTGAGGATTGAAAACTCCCCGGACTCCAAATCCAAGACCGCGAGACCATCAATATCGAGCTCATATCGATTCGCGATACCATCGGACTCGGTCCGACATGCCCACTCCATTGCCATTTCCTCATGTGGCGTGCAATAAAACCCACACCCATAGTCATTGAATTGTCTGCATTTATCCAACGACGGACGTTCGACAACAACCTCCGACCCGTGCCAAAGCTCCATATCTACCTCCAAAAAAATATCACCTCAGTGATAGTTTACCAATAACTATCACTGAGGTGATATAGATGAGAGCTTTTGAGGGGTTGCAGCCCGATTAGAGGCAAGCCTCAGCGATGCGGCGCTTGAGTTCGTCGATGCCCGCACCGGTTTGGGAGCTTGTGATGATCACGTTCTCGGCCGGGACGTTGAGCTGCTTTTTGATGGCTGCTGCCTGGCGGGCCTGCTGGGTGCGACTGAGCTTGTCGGCCTTGGTGAGGCAGACGATAAAGTTGAACTCGTTGCCCTGCAGGTAGTCGATCATGTCATGGTCGAGCTTACTGGGATCGTGGCGAATGTCCACCAGCGATACAACCAGGTTAAAGCTGCGCTCGGAGTCGAAGAAGTCGCCGATGAGCTCGGCCCAGCGGTCACGCTCGGCCTTGGAACGACGGGCGAAACCATAACCCGGCAGGTCGACGAAGTGCACGTCGTCAGCCTCAAAGAAGTTGATGTTGCTCGTCTTGCCCGGTGTGCTCGAAACCTTGACGAGGTTTTTGCGGCCAAAAAGCTTGTTCATGATCGACGACTTGCCCACGTTGGAGCGGCCGACGAAGCTCACCTCGGGGCAAGTGGACTCGGGAATCTGCGAAACCTTGCCATAGCTGGCAACGAACTTGGCAAGCTGGTAGTTAATGGAATCGGCCATGGACACTCCTTGGTCGTAGGTTTTTACAAAACGGGCGCGCTATTACGCGGCGGCGATACGACGAACGATGTCAAGCGTGATGCCGCTTGCGGTACGAGCGTACTCATCCAGATCGAACTCGCGCTCACAAAACGCGTCATATGCCCCGTCACAATTATCGCTGATAGCGCGCAGCACCAGGCAATCGACACCATTCTTGGCCGCGATGTGCGCAATTGCCGCGCCCTCCATCTCGACGCAATCGGCATGCGTGGCCTCAATCGCAGCGTTACGCATGGCGTCACCCGTAACAAAGCGGTCACCCGTGGCGATAGTGCCACACAGGAACTGCTTGGGGTCCTTCTTCGCAGAAGTCTCATCCGCCGAGGCATCCACAAATCCATGCTCGGCAAGCACGGCGGCGGCAACATCAGCCAACGCCGGCGTCGAGACAAACTCCTCGAGCCCCGGCGCGGACTCGGCGATGAGTGCCGTATCGGTATCCAGATAGCGCAGGCACTTGCCTATAACCACGTCGTTAATATGCAGTTTAGGGTTTAGGCCTCCCGCGATACCTGAAAACACAACGGCCTGCGGGGCGTATTTGCTGATGAGATGCTGCGTTGCGGCAGCGGCGTTCACGGTACCCATGCCAGCGGTCGTGGCGACCACCGTCAGACCGTCAAGCTCGCCGCTCACAACGGTCAAGCCCGCCTCCTGCGCCTCATGTGCGCCACTCAGCTCTTCTTTAATCTGCGCAACCTCTTTTTCGAGTGCGCCTATGATCGCGATGGTTGCCATGCCATCCCCCAAATCCGTGCAAATTGCTTATCCACGGTATGGTACCAGCATTTTGGCTCTTTCACTTTTTACGAAGTCGCTAGGCCAACGAGGACCGCACATCATAGAGCGCCTTTGCAATCGCGGCCACGGCCTCACTCGATTGGTCGCTCCACGGCATCGACGTCATGATGCTCATAACATAGCTATGGCTGTCGACGTCGATCAGTCCGGCATCACATGTCGAATAGCAACCGTCCTCGCTGATCCAGCCTGCCTTGTTGCGCACCGAGACCTGATCGTCCGCAATGCCATCGCGAATAAACGAGCGCGATGTTGATGCCAGAAGGCCCGACAACCACTGTGAAGTCTCGGTATCCGTGCTCAAATACTCGCTCATCTCGCGCCACAACTTGGCCGAGGTGCGCGGGCAATAAGTGGGAAAATCACTCATCGGATCGAGCGCGGTATCGCAATCGATGCCAAGACTGACAATCCAATCCTCGTAACCGGCATGGTCAAACGCCGCGCGTAACGCAATAAACGAATCGTTATCCGAATTAACGACCGCGGCCTCGATTAGGTCGCGCACCGTCTGCCAGCCCATGTTATAGCCACCATAGGTGCCAAGGGAATCATCGAGTGAGACCTGACCCGTCTCGACCAGGGATTCGCAGATGCACAACGCATAGAGTGCCTTGTAGCTACTCGCGCCGTAAACCTCGACATCGGCGTTATACGTCACGCCCTTGCCGCTCGACAAATCGTAAAACACCACGCCCACATCGCCCAATTCCTGGGCCTGATCAAGGGCATCTTGGAGCGCGGCGAGGCTCTCATCCTCCAGAGTGGGGATCTGATCATCAACCAATGAGAAGGTCTGCACGGTATCGCCTGAGGGAATATCGTTAAAGTCCGCCTTCGAAAGCCTCGTCTTGAGGCTCGCTGTCGACAGGGTTTGGCTTGCGGTGGCTTTAGATTCAGAGACCTTTTTGTTTTGCGTCTGTACCGTTGACGCATCTGAGTGTGCCATTCGCTCCGACGCGTAGGTTTTGGCGGTAATTCCGAGGATAATAACCGCCAACGTTAGCATCCCAACGGCGGCAATCTTCGTCACGCGGATGCGAACGTCAGCGAGGCCACGCGAAGGCGTGCCCTTCGTCTCATATCTGCTGCCATGCTGCGGCACATACTCGTCCCGCGATGCGTTGCTTCGCACGTGGTCTCCTGACTGCTACCGTTTATATACGAGCAGCATAATACCGAGCAGGCATTTCTTTCCAAAGATATTCAGCGGCGTTTAAGGTGTCTTTAAAGAAACCACAAGCGTATTTATCCGAATGGCACGATTCTGTTGCGCATCTCTGTCCAAAACACAGTTGCGGTGAAATAGTTCCTGTTTGGGCGGCATAAGCCGAAAAACAAGAACTATTCCACCGCAATTTGACGGGGCTCTTTAGCAATCAACTAGGTGCCCGGGGGCACTCATTTAAGTCTGTCCCCAATGAGTGCCCTTGGGGGCGAAAATGGATCGCTAGCCGATGGCGTTTTTGAGTTCCGCACGACGCTTTTTCATGCCCGTCATGACGGCGTTGCGCAGCTCGGGCATGCGCGCGGTATCCATCTGTGGAACGCCCTCGAGCTTATAGGGAATGCCCAGTTGCTCGTACTTGACGACACCCATCGTGTGATACGGCAGCATTTCCAGGCCCACCACGTTGTGCCATGGAGCGATCAGACGACCGAGCTTCTCGCACTCCTCAACCGTATCGGTAATGCCCGGCACCACCACGTGGCGGATAACGACCTTAATCTTGCGGCGCGCGAGCTCATCACCAAACGCCAGAATGCGTGCGGGATCGCAACCGGTCAGCTTTTTATGCTCGACGGGATCGGCGTGTTTAATGTCGAGCAGCACCATATCGGTCTCGTTGAGTACGGCATCGAACTTCTCGGGATGCGCGGGATCAAACGCATAGCCGCAGCTATCCAAGCAGGTGTGCACACGACCATCGGGGTTATTGTGCATGGCGCGGAACAGGTCGGCCAAAAACTCAGGCTGCAGGAGCGGCTCGCCGCCGGACACCGTAATACCACCACTGCGGTAAAACTCATGGTTGCTCTGGAACTCGTCCATCAGGTGCTCGACGGTCACCATGGTGCCGCCGTTAACCGACCAGGTATCGGGGTTGTGGCAATACGCACAGCGCATGGGGCAGCCCTGAACAAACACCACAAAGCGGATGCCGGGTCCATCGACCGTTCCCATCGTCTCAATCGAATGCACGCGGCCCAGGGCAAACGCAGAGTCCTCGGGACGAGCGTCCACACCCTCGAGCGTCATCTCAGCCATTCCCGCTACCTTGCCTCTCATTGGTTTTAGCTACATAAATGCCAGAGTCATTCTAGCCCATATGCATGATGGCGAAACGGTTTAGCGGTCAATTGGGTTGTTCTATTTGGCCCCACGCAAGAGCGGCGGGAAGGTTGTCGCAACCCGCCCGCCGCCGAGGCAATAGAAATCGATAGACGCCAGGCCTTACGCTTTAAGCGTGAGCACCGCACCGAAGGCGGTCGGGCCGCAATGGCTCGAGATGACGCCACCGACCTGAGTCCAGGTAACGTCCTTAAAGCCCAGGTCGTGCGCATAGACCTCCATGTCGTCGCGCAGCTCCTGGGAAAGGCCCACCGAATACGCCAGGCCAATGTGCGAGTAGTCGATCTCGCCCTTCGCAACCATGTGGTCAATAAAGGCACGGGCGCATTTGAGCATAGAGCCGCGGAACTTCTTGGTCGCCACAAACTTACCGCCCGTTACCTCAATGCAGGGCTTAATCTTGAGCAGGTGGGCGCCAAGGAATGCCACGTTGGACAGACGACCGCCTGCCTTAAGGAAGGCTAGGTCGGTAGGAACAAAGCCCAGCAGCACACGGTCCATGACGGAATTCGTAAAAGCAAAGATCTCGTCGACGGTGGCATCGGGGTGAGCCTCGATGTATTTGGCGGTCTCGACGACAACGAGCGACTGGCCCACCGAGACAAAGCGCGTGTCCATGGAGTAGACGTAGTCGCGACCCTTGGCGGCGATCTTCGATGATTGATGCGAGCAGGTCGTGGCCTCGGAGTACGCAAGATGCAGAATGGTCGCATCGGGCTGCTCGGCATGGATACGGTCATATACGTGCGCAAAATCCGCAGGCGCACAGCCACTGGTCTTGGGCATTACGCCAAACTCGTTGCAGCGTGAATAAATCTCGAGCGGATCGATCGAACCGTCCTCGACGGTCTCGTCACCAATCGTGACATGCATGGGCACGCGCACGATGCCGTAGCGCTCGCAAAGCTCCGGCGTCACATCCGACCCAGACTCAACCACGATTACGTACTTGCCCATTATTATCACGACCCATCTCAACATTGGCTTTTCAATACATGGCACGCGCCACCGCACTGTTGCGCAACGGCGTCCAAGCGCCAAAGAGACGCCGTCCCTTGCACACAACAAAGGACAGCGTCTCCCTGGAAAACTCCGTGCTTAACTGAGATTTTACACGGTTTATAAATGAGTGTTACTTATCCCGCAAACGGTCGCTATACGCGATAAACGGTAGTTCGCTGCGGCAACTGCAACACATTCCGCCCAGCAAGTCCAATCGTGCCCCATGCACGGTTAATGCACGAGGCGGTAGAAATTCATCGATGCCGCGCCCTCGGCGTGCAGCTCCATCGCCGGAACCGCCGGCGAATAGGTACGGCTCGTAAGTGCCGCCTCGCCGCCATTTGCAAAAATCTCGACCATCGTAGTGTCCGAAAGCACGCGCAGGTCGCGAAGCTCGCTGAGCTCGATCGACCTCTGGTCGCGCCCATAGCCTTCGTCATCCATGTCGAGGGTAAGCATCCCGTCTGCATAGCACACAAAGACACCCTTGCGGATTTCGAGCTCGACCATCTTGGCGCCCTCACAGGAAACCACAAGATCAAACAGGCGGCCCGGCTCCTCAACGGTTTCACCGCCTGTCGCGAGAACGCAGTCGCCGCGCATCCTCTCAATCTCGTGCGCCGGTTGCTGGCAGAGCTTGCCATCGCGCATGCTCAGCTCTCGCGGCACCGTCAACGCGCACTGCCACCCGCGCGCCACCGTCGGGTTTTCTGCCGTCGCATCGGGGCAACCCGACCATCCGATCATCAAACGCCGGCCTGCAGTATCCTCAAAGGACTGCGGAGCATAGAAATCAAAACCGGCATCGACCATCGGGGGCATGCCCTGCCCGACGATTTTAAAGCTCGGCGCCTCCCAATCGGCCTCGATGGGGAACCACACGCACTGATGCGGATTGCGGTAACGCCAACCATCGGCAGGCACACCCTGCGGACAGCAAACGAGAATAAGCTCGCCATCGAGCTCAAACAGATCGGGGCACTCCCACATAAAGCCAAACTTCTCGCCCAACTCAATGCGCGTCGCATAGCTCCAGTCCTCAAGATTGCGCGAGGTATAGACAAGCACGCAGCCACGGTCGTCTTTCGTACGAGCACCCAGAACCATGTAGTAGATACCATCGTGCTCAAGGATCTTGGGGTCGCGCACGTGCGTACCGATATCGTCGGGGTAATCGACCGGTCCAACAGCTATGCACTTCTCGCCCAATTCGTCGGGATTCTCGGCAACCATATGAATCTGGTTTTGCTCACGGCCCGTCAACACGTAGTCGTAATCATCGCGGTCAAAATGCTTGACGTTGCCGGTATAGAAGTAGTGAATCTTGCCATCACGTACAAAGGCAGAACCAGAATACGCTCCGCTCGAATCCAAATCGGAATCGGGGAACAGCACGGGGCCGTGATTCTCGTACGTCACAAAATCCTTTGTCGTCAGATGGTTCCAAAGCACTGGACCGCCATGCGCAGCATCGAACGGATCGTATTGATGATAGATGTGATACGTATCACCAATCTGAACCAAACCGTTGGGGTCGTTGAGCCAGCCAAGCTCAGGCTCCACATGGAACAGAAGCCTATCGGGGTCGGACGCGATGCGAGCCGCCGTCTCATCCTGTCCGACACGCCACTGCTCATAGTCCGCGCGTGTCACCTTGTTTTTTTGATTTAACATCGCCGTTGACTTTCTCGTCTATGGGGAAGGACGCTCGACTCACACGAGTCGAACGCCCTTCCTCAAATGGACTTATCCTCAGATTACACTGAACGGCTCAACTAGAAGCTAACGTCGAAGCCAGCGCCAGCGCCCTCTTCATCGGTGGTCGGCACGCCCTTTGCCTTGTTGTAGGCAAAGATCAAGACGATCGGCACGATAAAGGCGATGAGATTGCCAGCCACATACCACACGAGGGTCTCGGGCGTGACGATGAGCAGGCCAAGCACGCCGGTCAGACCCTGACCGATAGCGCGCACCTCAAAGAGCTTGACGAAGGCACCGCCGCAGCCTGCACCGATGCATGCGCAGATGAACGGAATGATCGAATAGCGCATGTTTGCAGCAAAGATAGCGGGCTCGGAGATTCCGACCAGCGTCGGGATAAAGGACGACATGCAGATGTTGCGCTCTTTGGAGTGCTTCTTGTGAATGAGGTACATACCGATGGCGCCGCCGCCCTGGGCGATGATGGAAACCGACCAGATGGCCTGGATGTAGTTGAAGCCAGTCGTGGCAACAAGGTTTGCCTCGATACCCTGGATGAACTGATGCGTACCGGTAACGACGAGCGGCTGCAGGAACGCGGCGAAGACAAAGGCGCCAAAGACGCCCATCCTGTTGTACAGGACATCGATTACGCCAGCGAGGACGTCGCCGATCAGGTTGCCGAGCGGGCCGAACACGGTGAACAGGGCGACGTTAGCGAGAATCAGGGTAACGGTCGGGACAAAGACGAACGAAACGACCTCGGGGATGTACTTCTGGGCAATCTTTTCGACCTTGGCCATAAACCAGGCAGTCAGGATTGCAGGGAATACGCCGCCCTGGAAAGCAACCATGGGAATGGATAGCGGACCGAAGTTCCAGTACTCAGCACCCGTCGGGTCCATAACGAACGTGTTGCGGTTCATAAGGCTCGGGTGAACCATGACGATACCGACGAGGATGCCCAGGATCGGGTTACCGCCAAAACGCTTGACCGCGCTGTACATAACCAGGACAGGCAGGTAGTCGAACGTGGTGGCGATAATGGCAAAGAAGCTTGCGAGGTTCTTGAGGAACTCGCTGTGATCGGCGAGGCTGCCTTCCATGCCAAAGAGGCCGTTGGCAACGATCAGCGACTTAAGGCCGATGATGATTGCAGCGCCGACGAAGGCGGGAATGATGGGGATAAAGATGTCCGAGAATACCTTGAGGACCGAGAAGAACTTGCCCTTCTTGTCCGCCTCAGCGCCCTTGACCTCGGAAGCACTGATCTCCTTAACGCCCGTCAGAGCCATAAACTCATCGTAAACCTTGTTGACGGTACCGGTACCGAAGATGATCATGAGCTGGCCGCTGTTGTACAGCACGCCCTTGACGCCATCGATGTTCTCGAGCTCGGCCTTGTTGTATTTGCTCGTATCCTTGAGCACCAGACGCAGACGGGTCACGCAATGCGTGGCGCCCTCGATGTTCTCCAGTCCGCCGACGTTGTCGACGACTTGCTGGGACACTGCCTTGTAGTCCATGTTCCTCTCCATTCCTTTTCTAAATCATAAAACGGTTCGTTGCCGCTACAGAGACGCGATCGTTGCGTTTGCGCACTTGAGCGCACCGTCGGTGACGGTAAGCGCCACACCCTGGCCCTGCTTGTTGCAGAAGCGAGCGTTGAGCGCAACATCATCGACAAAGATGGTCGCGATGTCGTCGTCGACGACCAGACGCACATGGTGAGTGCCCTCGCCCTTAAAGAACAACGGACGCTCGAGGCCCATGTTGTTGACCTGGAACCACGGGTACTGGGGAGCCGGCGTGAACTCGAGCTTGCCCTCGCGCAGGTTGGCGCGGAACTCATAGGCAAGACCGGTCTCGGCGTCCTCGGCGAACTTGACCGAGAAGCCGGCAGCGTTACCGCCGAGCTCAATGTCGGCATCGAGCAAGTAGGTGGAGCCGGCATCCGCGGCGAGCACCTGCTCGACCTTGCCCGACTCGCAGGAAAGCTCAAAGGTCTCGACTGCCTTAGCCTCGCCAAAGGCGCCAAGCATGCTGTCGGGGAGCTTGGTGCCGAGCGTTCCGTCGGCACGCTGAACGATCTCGAGGGGCATAAAGGTGCCACCCCATAGGTAAGAGCTGGGGTCGCCGCCCTCGTCACGCGTAGGAACCCAACCAAAGAGAACGCGACGCTCGCCATCGAATGCGGTGCGAGCGGCGTAGTACGCGCGGCCGTCGAAGGAGTCGTCAGCGGGGGTAATCCAAGGACCGTTGATGGACTTGGACATGCGGTAACGGGTCTTGTTGCCGTCGCTGTACTCGGAAAAGACGAGGTACCACCAGTCGCCCATCTTAAAGAGATCAGGCATCTCAAACATGGTGTACAGGCCCGGGTTCCACCAGTCGCCCTGGAACTCCCAGTTGGTCAGATCCTTGGAGGTGAACTTGACCAGGCGGCCGGTCATCAGACGCTTGTCCTCGCCCACACGCGTGCCGAGGATGAGCATGTACTCTTCGTTCTCCTCATCCCAAAGCACAAAGGGATCGCGCCAGTTGCGGTCATCGTAACCCTCCTGGGGCGGAAGCAGCGTCTCGGCGATGTTCTTCTCCCACTTGACGGCGTCGTCGCTCGTTGCGTGAAGAAGAACCTGCTTCATCAAACGTGCGCGGACCTTATCGCGATTGCAACCAGTGTAGAGCGCATGGTACTTGTCGCCCACCTTAAACACCGTGCCGGCATAAATGTACTGGTCGACTTCCTCGTCGCCGCCGCGCTCAAGGCTCTCGCCAAAGTCCTTGTAGTTGACGAAATCCTTGGTCGTAGCGAGTGCCCAGCCAAACGGCTCTCCGAAAGGTTCGGGGTTACGCGTGTCACGCTGATGATAGAGATAGAACGTGCCGTCCTCGCCGTACGGCATGATGTCGCCTACCCAAATTCCCTCAGGCTGGTAATACACCTTGTGCATCCGAGACTTCCTTTCCACGACATACTAACTCGGTACAATGGCAAGATATGTCAATCGTTTTCATATGTCAAACGTTTTCACACCAATACGTCTTTTCGCAGTTCCAGTCGTCGGCAAACGGTTGACATATGCCGGTGAACGGTCATCAGAGGCGTTTGAGGAATTCTTTTGGCACGGGGCGAATTACGCGGTTTTGCCCTCGATAAGCTCAACGGGAAGCTTGATATTCGACTCGGGCTTTTCACCGTTAATAAGAGCAATGATGGATTGCGCCGCGAGCTCTCCGATGCGATCGATATCTTGACGTACGGTTGTTAAGTCAGGCATAAACGTCATAGTGCGGCGGGCACCATCCGCGCCCACGACCTTAATGTCGTCTGGAGCGCTCAAGCCGCGCTGCTTCATCACGTTGAGACAGATGGCCGCCATCGTATCGTCTCCCGCAAAGATGCCGTCAATATCGGGGTTCTCATCGAGGATCTTCGCAACGACCGCGCCCTTTTCGTCGTCGGGCTTAACGAACTCAACCTCACGGACAAGCGCGGACAAACCGGCCTGCTCAACAACATCGAGGTAGGCATCGGTACGCTTATTGGCAGGCATGCGCATGCGGCTATTGCTGCGCAGGCACAGGATACGCCTGCAGCCGTCATCAATCAGACGGCGCGTGGCGAGCTCGCCGATGCCATAGCTGTCACTTGCAATCTGGACAGAGCCCTCGCCAAGATCGCAGTCGATGCCAACCAGGCTCAAGCCCATCTCGGCATATGCCTCGGCACCGATATTGAGGGAGTTGACGATGACGCCGTCGACCATATTGCGGCGGAGCATGTCGATATAGGAACGCTCAAGATCAGGTCGATTGGCGCTGTTGCACAGCAACATCTTAAAGCCGTTTTCCGCCAACGTGCGCTCGACCGCCTGCACAACCTGAGCATGGAACGGACTGCTCACAAAGGGAACGATCATGCCGATAAGGTTCAGACGGCCGTTGAGCATGGCACGGGCGATATCGTTGGGCGTATAGTTGATGCGCTCCATCGCGGCGTGGACCTTATCGCGGGTCTCTTGGCTAATATAACCGCGGTTATTAAGCACGCGAGATACCGTAGTAGGCGAAACCCCCGCCACCGCTGCAACTTCCTTGATGCCAGGCTTAGCAGAATCCTTAGAACGAGTGCCCTCGCGAGCCATAGCACCCTCCCCTATCAACATGTCATACGTTTACATACGAACAAAGCATACCCCAACAACAGCGGGAAGACGGTAACAGCACAAGTAAGTAAACGACTCATCCAAATAATTAGGAGAGTTCCGCCTAAAGGGTGACTCCGAAGAACCCCGCTTGGCCGTTTTTGGGTTATTTTCCAAAACATCCCGCAGGACGCAAAGAGGCCCCGCCGCGCAACGCGCGCAGCGGAGCCTCTTTGCATGTCCGAGGACGTTTTGGAAAATAACCCAAAACCGGCCCCAGTAATCCTACAGGAGTTAAATCCCTTTAGAACTTGTTGTGGAAGGTACGCGCAATGACCTCGTCCTGCTGCTCCTTGGTGAGCGTGTGGAAGTTCACGGCATAGCCGGAAACGCGGATGGTCAGCTGCGGATACTTCTCGGGGTGAGCCTGAGCGTCGAGCAGCGTCTCACGGTTGAAGACGTTGATGTTCAGGTGGTGGCCACCCTTCTCGGCGTAAGCGTCGAGCATGTGGACCAGGTTATCGGCCTGAGTCTCGGAAACTTCAGAAACCTTCATAATGTGTCTCCTTCGATCGATAGGCGCCGGCCGAAACCGGCGCACTAATCAGTAATCGTTATTGTTAGTATAGCACTAACAATAGTTACTCGCCCAGCTGATCAAGGTCGATATCGCCAAAGAACACCTGGTCCTCCTTGCCGAGCGCACTCGGGATGATGGAGAAGGTGTTGGAGATGCCGTCCTGGGCATCGCGGAACGGGAGCTTGGAAACCGAAGACAGCGAAGCGATGGCGCCGTGGCTATCGCGCTTGTGCATGGGGTTAGCACCCGGGGCGAACGGCTGGCCAGCCTTGCGGCCGTCGGGCGTGGAGCCGGTCTTCTTACCGTACACGACGTTGGAGGTAATGGTCAGAACCGAGGTCGTGGGCACGGAGTTGCGGTAGGTGTCGTTCATGCGGATGTACTCCATGAACTGGTGCACAACGTCGTGAGCGATCTGGTCGACGCGGTCGTCGTCGTTACCGTACTTGGGGAACTCGCCCTCGGTCTCGAAGTCGACGATGATGCCGTTCTCATCACGGACGGGGTGGACCTTGGCGTACTTGATGGCGGACAGGGAGTCAGCCACGACGGAAAGGCCAGCGATGCCCGTAGCGAACCAGCGGTGCACGTGCTTGTCGTGCAGAGCCATCTGAATGCGCTCGTAGCAATACTTATCGTGCATGTAGTGAATGATGTTCAGCGAGTTGACGTACACGCCAGCGAGCCACTTCATCATGTCGTTGTACTTGGCCACAACGTCGTCGTAATCGAGCGTATCGCCCTCGACGGCGCGATACTTGGGGCCGACCTGCTTCTTGGAGACCTCGTCAACACCGCCGTTGAGTGCGTACAGCAGGCACTTGGCCAGGTTGGCGCGAGCGCCGAAGAACTGCATCTCCTTGCCGATGCGCATGGAGGACACGCAGCAGGCAATGCCATAGTCGTCGCCGTGATAGACGCGCATGAGGTCGTCGTTCTCGTACTGGATCGAGGAGCTGGCGACGGAAGTCTTGGCGCAGAACTTCTTGAAGTTCTCGGGCAGACGGGTCGACCACAGAACGGTCATGTTGGGCTCGGGGCTGGTGCCCATGTTCTCGAGCGTGTGCAGGTAGCGGTAGCTCATCTTGGTAACGAGCGTACGGCCGTCAACACCCATGCCGCCGATGGACTCGGTGACCCACTGCGGGTCGCCGGTGAACAGGGCCTGGTACTCGGGGGTACGGGCAAACTTGACCATGCGGAGCTTCATGATGAAGTGATCCACGAACTCCTGGATCTGCTCCTCGGTGAAGGTACCGTTGGCAAGGTCGCGCTCAGCATAGATGTCGATGAACGTAGAGGTACGGCCGATGGACATAGCGGCGCCGTTCTGCTCCTTGACGGCAGCAAGGTAGGCGAAGTACATCCACTGGATGGCCTCCTGCGTGTTGGTAGCAGGGTTGGAAATATCGAAACCATAGGTCTCGGCCATCATCTTGAGCTCGCCGAGGGCGCGGATCTGCTCCTGCAGCTCCTCGCGATCGCGGATGTTGTCGGCGGTCATGACCGTCGGGGTGGAAGCCTTCTGGGCCTCCTTGTCCTTGATCAGGTAGTCGACGCCGTACAGGGCAACACGACGGTAGTCGCCGATGATGCGGCCGCGGCCATAGCCATCGGGCAGACCGGTGATGATGTGGGCCGAACGGCAGGCGCGCATCTCGGGGGTGTAGACATCGAAGACGCCAGCGTTGTGGGTCTTGCGCTCGAAGGTGTAGCGCTCGACAACGTTCTCGTCGACCTTGTAGCCGTGCTGGCTGGCAGCCTGGCAAGCGATGCGGATACCACCGTTGACGTGCAGCGCGCGCTTGAGCGGCTTGTCGGTCTGGAGGCCAACAATGGTCTCCTTGTCGCGATGGGCATTATCGATGTAGCCAGCGGGGTGGCTCACGATACCCGTGACGGTCTTGGTGTCCATATCGAGGACACCACCCTGCTCGCGCTCCTTAAGCAGCAGGTCGAGAACCTCGCCCCACAGCTCCTTGGTACGCTCGGTCGGACCTACGAGGAACGACTCATCGCCCTCGTAGGGGGTGTAGTTCTTCTGGATGAAGTCTCGGACGTCAACCTCTCCCGTCCAGATACCTTCCTTGAAGCCTTCCCATGCCTCCTGCATTGTGTAACCACGCTCCTAGTTACGTGTAATGCGGCGCTCTCTCACACCGCTGCTTATTGAATTCTTGAATTTTCGGCTTGCACTACCGGCTTCTTCCGTTCTTCACCACACGCTGGTGCAGGAAAAACGTTTGTCCACCTTGGAACTACAACCCAAAACCCAAGATTTCACCCGTCTGAGAAGGATAACATAGCGACCCTCTCCATCTGGGCTGTTATATGTTTCTTTTTTTATATCATAAGGGCGTTTTTTACAAACCCGCAGGAAATGAGAGCGTGAACAACTACCGTTCACCGATTTGTTTGGTATTTTTGCTTGCCTTTGTACGACGTTCACTCTAGCTGTTATGCCAGCTTTAGCATGGTAAAGTGCCTCTGAGTAGGCTTTAGGGCATGCCTAACGATCTGCCCCTAACTTTGCTGGCACCGACGGTGTACGGAGGTCGCCTAAAGGTAGTTTTCTAGACATGTCCCAAAATCTACCGCATAGGGTACGCGTGCAAGGGTATCATCTTTCACCGAAAATAGTTTCTAGTGTTAGGGGTTTTCGGTGGAAGATACCGATTTCCGTGAACTTGGGCGTCAGCTCCTTTCCGAGTTCGGCAGCATGCATCAGCGCATTTCGCGTTTTGCGGACAAAGCCCTCGGCGGCGAGATGGCCGTCATGCGCGCCCTCATACTCGCCGGCGGTTCGCTCACGCCGAGCGAACTCGCTGATCGCGCCTGGGTCTCGAGTGCCCGCATCGCCAATATCCTACGCGCTCTCGAAGCCAAGGGCTGGGTCGAGCGCGAGCACTCAAAGACTGACCGTCGTCGCGTACACGTCATAGTGACCGACAAGGGATTCCAGGATCTCGAAATCAAACGCCGGGAATTCGAGGACCGCACCGCGGCTTTCCTCGAGCAGCTCGGCGAAACAGATACCCAAGAGATGGTGCGCCTTCTTAGACGTGCCAACGAAATTATCGACCGCAATCAAGAAAGGAGAGATGCCGAGTGAGGATTCTCAAGCTCTTTAAAAAGCATGTCCTGGCACTGTTCGCAGCTATCGTACTTATCGTAATCAGCTGCAACGCCGATCTGGCACTGCCTACCTATATGAGCGACATCGTCGACGTGGGCGTGCAGCAAGGCGGCATCGCCTCGCCCGTGCCCGACACCATTCGCGCCGAATCGCTCGACGACCTTGAACTCTTTATGAGCACCAAGGACGCCAAAGCTGTGGAGGCCGTGTTTAGCAAGGCTGACAAAAATGGCATTCGAACGTATAAGGGTACCGAGGAAGAGCGTGCCGATGGAGGCAAGATTGCCGACATTATGAGCCTGCCCGAAACTGTCGTCCTTTCGCTCAACCAGGGCATTGACGCCAACTCCATGGGCGACATGATGGGCTCGTCCAGCGAGAAAGACAACAACGCTGCCCAGGCCATGCCCACCCCCGAGCAGATGGCTGCCATGACGCCCGAGCAGCTCGCCGAGATGCAGCAGAAGGCCGCAGCCGCGCAGAGCATGCAAAAGCAGATCGACGCCGACGGCGGCAAGATCACCATGAAGAGCCTGCGCCTGGGCGTTGAAGGCGGCCTAATCGACCAGGGCAAGCTCGTCGAGGGCGCCAACGATATGGCAGACAAAATGGGCTCCATGTCGGGCTCCATCGTGACCCAGCGCGCCGTGACCTACGTACAAGAAGAGTACAAAGCGCAGGGCATCGACCCCGCCGACGTGCAGAACGCTTACCTGAGCCGCATGGCGACCACGATGTTTGGCCTGTGCCTGGTGTCGCTCGTCGCCACCATCCTGACCGGTGCCGTGGCGTCGCGCACCGCCTGCTCCATCGCCCGCGACCTGCGCCGCGAGACCTTCAACAAGGTTATGCACTTCTCGCCGGCCGAGGTGGGCAAGTTTAGCCAGGCCTCGCTCATCACCCGCTGCACCAACGACATTCAGCAGATCCAGATGGCCGCAACCCTGTTTATCCGCATGTGCCTGATGGCCCCCGTCATGGGCATCGTCGCCGTCATGCGCGTCCTGGCCAACCACACCGGCCTGGAGTGGACCATCGCCGTGGCCATCATCGCGGTCTCGGCCGTCGTCGGCGTGCTCATGGGTCTCACCATGCCCAAGTTCAAAAAGATGCAAAGCTTTGTGGACCGCGTGAACCTTACCGCCCGCGAGCTGCTCGACGGCCTTATGCCCATCCGCTCGTTCAACCGCGAGGAGCATGAACTCGAGCGCTTTGACAAGGCTTCGCTCGACCTGATGACCACGCAGCTCTACACCAACCGCGCCATGAGCTTTATGATGCCGCTCATGATGCTGGTCATGAACTGCATCACCGTGCTTATCGTCTGGTTTGGCGCGCAGGGCGTGTCCGACGGCGTGATGCAGGTCGGCAACATGATGGCGTTTATCTCCTACACCATGCAGATCGTCATGGCGTTTATGATCCTCACCATGGTTTCGGTTATCCTGCCCCGCGCTGAGGTCGCAGCCGAGCGTGTGGAAGAGGTCATCACTTGCCCCACCAGCATCAACGACCCTGTCTCGCCCAAACTGCCCGCGGCCAGCGCGCCGCGCGGTGAGCTCACCTTCCGCGACGTGAGCTTCCAGTATCCCGATGCCCGCGCCGACGTCATCAGTGGCGTAAACTTCACCACGCACGCCGGTCAGATGCTCGGCATCATTGGTTCCACGGGCTCGGGCAAGTCCACACTTGTGCAGCTGATACCGCGCCTGTACGACGTCACGGGCGGCAGCATTTCGCTCGACGGCATCGACGTGCGCGACATGACCCTTTCCGAGCTGCGCCGCCGTATTGGTTACATCCCGCAGCAGGGGCGCCTGTTCTCGGGCACCGTCGAGAGTAACCTCAAGTTTGCCGGCGACATGGTGAGCGACGAGGACATGCACCGGGCGGCACGCATCGCCCAGGCCGAGGACTTTATCGCCGAGCGCGAGGACGGGTACGACTCCCCTATCAGCCAGGGTGGCTCCAATGTTTCGGGTGGTCAGCGCCAGCGTCTGGCCATCGCCCGCGCGTTGGCTAAAAAGCCCGAGGTCGTGGTGTTCGATGACTCGTTTAGTGCCCTCGACTACAAGACCGACGCGCGCCTACGCGAGGAGCTGGCCAAAAACGTTACCGACGCCGCGCTCGTGGTCGTGGCCCAGCGCATCGCGACCATCATGCACGCCGACCAGATCATCGTGCTCGACGACGGCCACGTGGTGGGCACCGGCACGCACGAGGAGCTGCTGCGCAGCTGCCCGGCGTACCTGGAAATCGCACAGTCGCAGCTTTCCGCCGAGGAGCTGGGGCTTACCCAAGAAGAAATTGCAGCCGTTATGGAAGGAGGCGAGCGCTAATGGCAGACGAGACCAAGACCCAAATTCCCAAACCCACCCGCCAGCGTGGTCCCATGGGCCGCATGGGCGGCATGCGTCGCGGCGAAAAGGCCAAGGACTTTAAGGGCACCATGAGGCAGCTGCTCGGCTATATCGGCCAGCACAAGATTGCCGTGTTTGCCGCCGTCGCCTTTGCCGTGTGCTCGGTCATCTTTAACATTGTGGGACCCAAGGTGCTCGGCCAGGTTACGACCAAGCTGTTCGAAGGCCTGGTCGCCAAGGTCAACGGTACCGGCGATGTCGACTTTGACTGGATCGCCAAGACGCTCGGCTTTTTGCTCTGCCTGTATCTGGCGAGCTCTGTCTGCAGCCTGGTCCAGGGCTGGCTCATGACCGGCGTCACGCAAAAGATCTGCTACCGCATGCGCAAGGAAATCGCCGCCAAGATTGCCGTCGTGCCGATGAGCTACTTCAACGGTCACAGCAAGGGCGATGTGCTCAGCCGCATCACCAACGACGTCGATACACTCGGCCAGTCGCTCAACCAGAGCGTGACGCAGCTTATTACGTCCGTCACGCAGATTATCGGCGTGCTCGTCATGATGCTGTCGATCAGCCTGCCGCTCACCGGCGTCACCGTGCTCACGCTGCCGGCAGCCGCAATTATCTTGATGGTGATGATTCACTTCTCGCAGCCGTACTTCCGCGAGCAGCAGCAGGTCCTGGGCGCCGTCAACGGCATTATCGAGGAGGATTTTGCCGGTCAAAACGTCATTCAGGTGTTCGACCGCGCCGAGGCCTCAATCGAGGAGTTCGACCGTCAAAACGACCGCCTGTTTATTAGTGGCTGGCGTTCGCAGTTCCTGTCGGGCCTGATGATGCCGCTTATGAGCCTGGTGGGCAACATGGGTTACGTGGGCGTTGTCGTGGTGGGCGCGCAGCTCGCGCTGACCGGCAATGCCACGCCCGGCGACATCCAGAGCTTTATCCAGTACGTGCGCAACTTTACGCAACCCGTGCAGCAGCTGGGCAACGTGAGCAACACGATGCAGTCGATGGCAGCTGCCACCGAGCGTGTGTTTGAGTTTTTAGCCGCACCCGAGGAGGAGCAGAAGGCCGACGCGCAGATCCCTGAGAAGCGCCCCGGCCACGTGGAGTTTGACCATGTGAAGTTTGGCTATACGCCCGACAAGACCATCATCCACGACTTTAGCTGCGAGGCGCAGCCCGGCCAGACCATCGCCATCGTCGGCCCCACCGGCGCCGGCAAGACCACGCTCATTAAGCTGCTGCAGCGCTTTTACGACGTGGACGGCGGTTCGCTGCGCGTCGAGGGCGTCGACGTGCGCGACTGGGACCGTGCGGCACTGCGCGGCGAGTTTGCCATGGTACTGCAGGATACCTGGCTGTTTAACGGCACCATCCGCGAGAACATCCGCTACGGACGCCCCGATGCGAGCGATGCCGAGGTCGAGGCCGCTGCGCGTGCCGCGCGTTGCGACCACTTTATCCATACGCTCGCCGGCGGCTACGATTTCATGATCAACGAGGAGGGCACTAACCTATCGCAGGGTCAGCGCCAGCTCGTGACCATCGCCCGCGCCATTTTGGCCGACCGCCCGGCGCTAATTCTGGACGAGGCAACCTCCAACGTTGACACTCGTACCGAGGAGCTTATTCAGCGTGCCATGGATGCGCTGATGCAAGGCCGCACCAGCTTTGTTATCGCACATCGCCTGTCCACGATTCGCAACGCCGACGTGATCTTGGTGATCCGCGACGGCGACATCGTCGAGAAGGGCACACACGACGAGTTGCTCGCCCAGGGTGGCTTCTACGCCGACCTGTACAACTCGCAGTTCGACGAGGCGGCGTAAATTCTGCCGCAGGGAACGAATAACGCCCGAGAACGGGGGCGCAGGACAACCTGCGCCCCCGTTTTGTTTTGCAGCCCTCGAAACGCCTTCCCTGAGACCTCATTGACGGCGCTTTCAAGACCCTGTGGGCAAAAAATGGCAAATATGAGTACTGTTACCTTTTTGGTAACAGCCAAAACCGCCTCAAACGACCTCCTTGCGGCCTCTATACGCCTTCAAATTAATCAAAACGCCCGTTAGCGGGCTTCTGCGTGCCAACGTTAATGAACATATTTTTCACTTTGTCTATTATCTTGCTAGACCGATATGTTACTAGGTTAGCAACCGTACTCATATTTGGCATTTTTTGCCCACAGGGTGTTTCCTGGGGAACCGACAACAGCCTTAGGGTCGCGCGCGGCGCCACTCCCTCCCCGACATCCGCCGACGTTTACCCAGATAAAACCTGACAAAATAAACCTGTCCCTATTTGGTAGGTTTCGGGGTGACAAGGGCTTGCACTTTAGCGTGCGACAGCGGATAATGCCGAACACTCGACAATACGCTTATTGCTCTTTCTATAGATTGAGGAGGCCCTTATGGCCATGGAATTCAAACGCAGGCTGCCGATCCCCATGGAGATCCGCGAGGAAATGCCGCTTTCTGCCGAGCTTACCGCCAAAAAGCAGGCATTTGACGCCGAGGTCGCCAAAGTCTTTACCGGCGAGGACGCACGCAAGGTGCTCATCATCGGCCCGTGTTCTGCCGACCGCGAGGATTCGGTGCTTGAGTACATGAACCGACTGGCCAAGACCGCCGAAGAGGTCAAGGACAAGCTCATCATCATTCCGCGCGTCTACACCAACAAGCCGCGCACCAAGGGCACCGGCTACAAGGGCCTGCTGCACAACCCCAACCCCGAGGCTCCCGACGACCTGCTCGAGGGCGTCAAGGCCATCCGCCATATGCACCTGCGCGTTATTGAGGAAACGGGCTTCTTCACCGCCGACGAGATGCTCTATCCGTCCAACTACCAGTACCTCGTTGATCTGCTGAGCTATGTTGCCGTGGGTGCGCGCTCGGTCGAGAACCAGGAGCATCGCCTGGTGTCGAGCGGCATTTCGGTACCCGTCGGCATGAAGAATCCCACTGCCGGCTCTACCACCGTTATGCTCAACTCCATTTACGCCGCGCAGGCGCACCAGAGCTTCATCTTCCGCAACTGGGAGGTCGAGTGTGACGGCAACCCGCTCGCGCACGCCGTCATGCGTGGCTACATCGGTCTCGACGGTCGCACCTACCCCAACTATCACTACGAGCACCTCGAGCGCCTGGCCGAGCGCTATACCGAGCACGCCGGCTACGCCAACCCGGCGGCGGTCATCGACTGCAACCACGACAACTCGGGTAAGCGTCCGCTGGAACAGTATCGCATTTGCAAGGAAGTGCTCGACAGCTGCCGCCGCAACGAGTCCATCTCCAAGCTGGTCAAGGGCTTTATGATCGAGTCTTACCTGGAGGACGGCAACCAGCCGGTCGACGGCGGCGTCTTTGGTAAATCGATCACCGACCCGTGCCTGGGCTGGGAAAAGACCGACTACCTCATCCACGAGATCGCGGAGCGGGTGTAGGTTACGGCGTTTTACCAAACGCCGTAACCGGCCGACGCTGCGCGGGCCGCATTTGGACAATCTGACGTTCAACTTCAAGGGCGCGACCAGAAGGTCAGCGCCCTTTCGTTTCACGTCACCTTGCCTCAAATGCGGCCCGCTCGCTGTCCGTCCTCTAACTGCGGCGTTGTCTTGCTCCGGATGTGGCAATTAGGGACGCTCCTTTTCTGCCGGCAGTTTGGGACACTCCTTGGGTAGTCATTGGGGACGTTCTTGCTTGACTAGTCAAACAAGAACGTCCCCAACGGCTAGTCGTTTAAGAACGTCCCCAACGACTACCCGGGGGAGTTGCCTTCCCTCGTGGCGGTCTTCTAGCAGAAAAACCAAGTGAGTAGGCTTTTTGCAGGAGGCCAAGCACGCCCCAAAACGCCACAGTTCTGACCTGCAGTTTTATAGATCATTTGTCACGATGTGCTCGGCAAGTTCAAAAAAGTCTACTCACTTGCATCCGAGACACCCCCAGATAGGCAAAAACCACCGCGAAAGGGCCCCTGGTCCCTTCGCGGCGGTCATACGCCTCTGATTTTGCGACGATTTTGCCCGCTTGTTACTCGCTGTAGCGGGTGGCTATGGCAGCTCGCACCATGCCGGTACTCATGAGGTAGGTCACCAGGAAGTAGCCACCGTATGCTGCCAAGAAGATTGCACAGGTGAGGCCCACGGTGCCGCCGATGCTCATATTTCCGAAAATGCTCACCAGTTCGATGATCACCTTAAGTGCCACAAAGGAGTGCGCCAGGCCCACTGCCAGCGGGAACAGGAAGAACACCGCTTGTTGCGCCATCACCGAATGGCGAATCTGGCGGTCGTCGCAGCCGATCTGTGCCAGCACACGATAGCTGCGGCTGCCGTCGGCCACGTTGGAGAGTTGCTGGATCGATAGAATCGCCGCACATGCAACGACCAATACAAAGCCGATGTAGATGGCTAGGTAGCTAATAAGACCGTTCATTTGCGCTGCTTGCGTGTACATCTCGGAGCGTGTGATGAAGGTTCCCCACGACCCCGGCTCCTCGCCGTCAACGAGCAGATTGTCGAGCACAGTGTATTTAATGCTCTCGTCTGCCTCGGTCGTATCCATCCCCTGTTTGTAGTTAACGAGCAGGCTACTGGAATACGGCTGCAGATTAAGTTGGGACAACAGCTCGTCGGCAACGACGACGGTACCCGGATTACTGCCCATCGCCGAGTTGGCGATGGCCGCCGTATCTTCGTCCGACTTATCGGTTGCGGGCTTGAGCTCATGCCCGCCCAAGGTAAGGGCATGGCCGCCAGCCATATACTTGGTGTACAGGTCGACCAGCTCGCCGCCCATATCACACGTGAGCAGATACTGGTCGTGACCGATATGCACCGGCTCCCCGCCCATCATCTGACGCAGTTTGTTGTACTGGCTCGCCGGCGTCACAAACAGACCCATCGCATCGGCATTGCTACCCCCGAACGCCTTGGGAAGCTTTTCGCCCATGATCTTGCACATCTCACTTGGGGTCACCGAAGGATCCGAACCACCAAACGGGTAACTCAGATACGAATCGATCTGCACATGCTCACCGGCAACATCGGCGATATTGACCTTCTTGCCGGTCTCGTCGTTGTTGTCCGCCGACTTGCCCTTACGATCGCCGTGCCATGGATCGCCGTGCCATGCGGAGTACAAATCGACCGTACTATCGGCCAGCACCATGCGATCGGCTTCAGACGGATTGATGTACTCTTTGTAGTAGTCGAGCGTATCGGGCGTGTAATAGACATACGTCTGTGACACGTCAACAGGGTTATAGCGCTCCAGGTTTTCGTTCATCACATTGGCAATCGACATACCGCACGTCACCGAGGTGATGGCCAAAAACAGGAGCATCGCGATGACGCCCATCGAAAAGCACACCGTGTTGACCTTGGCCGCAAGCTGGCGCACGGTAAACATGTTGAGGCCGCGCCAATACACGCCGCGCAGGCTCTGCAGCAGCTTGATGAGCATGCCCGAGAGTCCCCAGAACAGGGCAAAGGTGCCCACGGTAACCATAGCGGTCGTAATGCCAAACTGGTTCATGGCCTCTTGCAGCTTGCTGTCCGTCGCGGTTAGCGGGAACCCATCGCGTAGCAGACGGTAATAGGCCACGCCCACAAGCACCACGCCCACGACAAAGATGGCAATCGCGATCCAGGGGTTGCGTGTCTTGATGCTCTCGTTGCGACGCTCGGCACCCATAAGCTCGATGAGTTTGGTACGACGCACGGCGCGAAGGTTCAGCAGTAGCGTGAGCACAAACATTACGAGCATGCAGGCAAGGGTCAGATTGAACGCATGCACCGAGAAAAAGAAGTGGAAATTGGCGATCTGTGTCTTAAAGAGCGAGGCCGTAAAGAACGTCATGAGCTGGGAGAGTCCCACACCCAGCACAATGCCGGCGACAAAGGCGCCGACCGAGACAATCACCGTCTCGAGCGCCATGATCGTGGCGACGCGCCCGCGCCCCATGCCGAGCACTTGGTACAGGCCAAACTCCTTCTTGCGGCGTTTCATGATGAAGTTATTGGCATACACCATTAAAAAGGCCATGACACCGGCCAAAAAGTATGTCAGGTTGCCGAGCATGCTGCCCATAACCTGCGCCAAGCCCTTTTCATCGATTCCGGCGATGTCAACCTGCATCGAGATGGTGTTAAAGGCATAGAAGACCGTGACGCCCAGGGTGAGCGTCAAAAGGTAGACGAGGTAGTCGCGGCCGGCACGGCGAACGTTGCCCCAAGCGAGTTTACAGAGCATCGGAGCCCTCACCGCCCATCATGGCAACGACCTCCATAATGCGGTCGAAAAACTCTCGGCGGTCGGTGTCGCCGCGGCGCAGCTCGGTGAAGATCTTGCCGTCGCGGATAAACAACACACGGCTCGTGTAGCTGGCAGCAAAGCTGTCATGCGTGACCATGAGCACGGTGGCGCGCAGGCGGCGATTGAGGGCCTCCAGGCTCTCGAGCAGCAGGCGAGCGCTCTTGGAATCGAGGGCGCCGGTGGGCTCGTCGGCCATAATCATAGTGGGGTCGGTGACGAGCGCGCGAGCCGCGGCAACGCGCTGCTGCTGACCGCCGGACATCTGGTAGGGATACTTGTCGAGCACCTGACTGATGGACAGGCGCGCTGCCACATCCTGCACGCGGGTCGAGATCTCTGCCGAGTTTGTGCGGGCGATGGTGAGCGGCAGGGCGATGTTCTCGCGCGCCGTGAGCGTATCGAGCAGGTTGGAGTCCTGGAAGATAAAGCCGAGCTCCTCGCGGCGGAACTGCGAAAGCTTAGCCTGCTTCATGCGCGTCACGTCCTGACCGTTAATGCGGATCGTGCCGCTCGTGGCGCTATCGATGGTCGACACGCAGTTGAGCAACGTCGACTTGCCCGAGCCCGAAGCGCCCATGATGCCAACGAATTCGCCGCGGTTGACGGTAAAGCTGACGTCGTTGAGCGCGCGGGTCACGTTGCCCAGCGCTCCGTATACCTTTTCGAGATGCGCGACCTCCAGTACCGGGGTCGCCATGTGCGTGGTTTGCATACCGAGTCCTTTCTTGCAATTAGTCTACGGCATCTATAGTCGCAAGAAGACGAGTCGGCTACCATCGATATGGCTTACGCTTGCCTTACCGTTGTGTAAGGTACGGGTAGCAACCCTGCCGCGTGTTGATGTTGAGAGAGGACTCCTATTGAAGACTGTTCATGTTGCCGCTGGGATCATTCGCAGGGATGGATCTGATGAGCTGCTTGCCGTGCAGCGCGGCTACGGCGACATGCAGGGACTTTGGGAGTTCCCCGGCGGCAAGCTCATGCGCGGCGAGACCCCCGAGGACGCCGTGCGCCGCGAGCTCATGGAAGAGCTACGGGTCAAAGTCACCAACCTGCGCGATTTTTACACCGTTGAGTACGACTACCCCGATTTTCATCTCTCCATGGAGTGCTACTACTGCTCGCTGGCTAAAGAGTCTGGCAAACCCCAGAAGCATGACCGTCAGCTCGATATCCGCTGGATTCCACGCACCTCGCTTGCCACCGTTGAGTGGATGCCCGCCGACAAGGGGCTTATCGACGCGCTGATTGAGTTGAAGGAAGACCGGCTCGAGGCCAACGGCGCCGAGGCCACCGCGGCAGACGAATCTGCTACCAAGCCCAAACGTAAACCTAAGCGCCGCAGAAAAAAGCGTCCCAAGCCCGGCTTGCTCGACGGCATCGATACCTCGGACCTTTCCGCCGACGAGCGCGAACTGGTGCGCCGCCGCGCTGCTATAAAAAAGTCCATGAAGGGCAACAAGCGTGCGAACACCAAGCCCGAGCTGCTCGTTCGCCAGCGCCTGCGCGCCGCGGGCCTTACGGGCTATCGCTTGGAATGGAAGGTTCCCGGCAAACCCGACATCGCCTTTCCCGGGCGCAAGATCGCCATCTTCGTCAACGGCTGCTTTTGGCACCGCTGCCCCAAGTGCAATCCGAGCCAGCCCAAGCGCAACGTTGAGTTTTGGGAGGCAAAGTTTCGCCGCAACGTCGAGCGCGACCGCGCTGCCGTGGCAGCACTCACTCAAATGGGCTGGACGCCCATAACCATCTGGGAATGCGAGCTCAAAAAAGACCGTATCGACTCCACGATGGAAAAGGTCATCGAGCAGGTGCGGGCTGCAGAGCCGCAGCGCTAGGAACGAGCATTCACACGCTCCGCACGTCCGCGCCACATCCACGTCACAAACCTTAGAAAGCCCTTAAGCCCATAACCTTTCAAGAGTGTTACTCGATACCTCTGACCTGCAGTTTCATCGTAACACCAAACCAGGTTAAGCCTTTCTTTAGCGCTTCTTTGCAGCAGCCGCGGCATAATACTGCCAACGCACGGGACCTAGCAGCACACCCCGTGCGCAACCTTTTGGTGGACATCGAGGAGGCCGCATAAGCATGCATTCTTCCAACGACGCAGCACAGCAGCCATCCCTTAATCATGCAAACCTTTTCTCCTTCCCCCCGACACAGAGAAACGGCCTCCTCGACTCCCCCACCACAGAAGCAAAACGCTCTGCAGACCAACACCTCAACCTGCAGACATCCTTCGAAAAACTCCAAGCCTCACTAGACCAGGCATTCCCCAACCAAGCCCGGGCATACTAATCCCCCATCAGCAAAGCCCTAACGCCCCATACTTTCCGCCCCAACGCCACAAGGGCGATCGAGCAGGACGGCTTGGGCGGGTCCCCGTACTTAGTTTCCAAAATCATTCCGCAGCGCGAAGGCTTCTTATTATTTTCCGCCCTAACGCCACAAGGGCGACGACCTCGAGTAGGTCAACCTGGGAGGGACGAGGGCTTAGTTCACCAATCTTTCCGCAGGGGGCAAAAAGCCTCGCCGCACGAAGTGCGCAGCGAGGCTTTTTGCATGCCCGAGGACGATTGGGGAACTAAGCCCTCGTCCCTCCCCGGGATATATAGCGAGTCGGAGTACCCTTGCTGTTACTCTGCTTTGCCCACAGAGTTGAGGTTGGTCATGCGGATCTTAACCAGCTCGGTGATCTCACGCATGCCCTCCTTGGCCGGCTTCTTGGGATCGAAGCAGGCAGGGTTCTCGGCCATGTAGGCCATGAAGCCCTTGGTGTAGGCCTGACGCAGCTCGGTGGCGTAGTTGACCTTGCAGATGCCGTTCTTCACAGCCTCGGCAACCTGCTCATCGGGCACACCAGAGGTGCCGTGCAGAACCAGCGGCACGTCGACGGCGTCGCGGATGGCCTTGACCACGGACTGCTCGATGTGCGGATCGCTCGTGTACACACCGTGGCTGGTGCCAACGCCAATGGCCAGCGAGGTGCAGCCGGTACGCTCGACGAACTCCTTGGCCTCGGCCGGATCGGTGTAGGGGCTCTCGCCCTCAACCGCGGGACCGTCGTCCTCCTTGCCGCCAACCTTACCGAGCTCGGCCTCGACGGGCACGCCCATGGCGCGGCCAGCATCGGCGACGGACTTGGTCAGAGCGATGTTGTCCTCGAAGGACTCGTGCGAACCGTCAATCATGACAGAGGTGTAGCCCGTGCGGAAAGCCTGCATGCAGCGGTCATAGCCATCGCCGTGATCGAGGTGCAGAGCGACAGGCACGGAAGCGCGCTCGGCGGCAGCCTTGACCATGCCGTAGAAGTAGTCCAGACCAGCGGTCTTGATGGTGCCCGGGGTGGTCTGCATGATGACGGGGGACTTGGTCTCCTCGGCAGCGGCCAGAACGGCCATAACAAACTCGAGGTTCTCGACGTTGAACGCGCCGACGGCGTAGTGGCCGGCCTGAGCGTCCTTGAGCATCTTTTCGGTGGTAACAAGTGCCATGAGCGTTTGCTCCTCTCCCTCGCCCGCATCTGGACATCGGGCGTAGTTGTTCACAAGGCGTTTTACCTTGCGTTTTACTGCGCTCATTGTATGAAATTCAGCGGCTTTACACGCGCGAGATATTGAGCCCATGCAGGTCAATACAGTCGTTTTTGAAAAGTAAACGGAAGGAATTTGAGCAGAGTGGACATGTTCGATATTGAATTTTAGGCGTTCAGCGTCTTTCTTTTATAGAAAAGATAAGTAATCGAAAGGTGTTTTCTTACTCAAAAAGAAAATGAACGAAAATAGAGTCAACACAATTCCTGCAAATTTTGCCGAGAATGGAGCAGCTATGGCCCACGCAACAACCCGAGCCTTCGCCGATGAGCGTCGTGCCGCCATCATGGAAATGCTCGAGCATAATGCCTCGGTGCAGGTAGCAGAAATCGCCCAGACCTTTGGCGTGTCCTCCGTCACCGCCCGCGCCGACCTGGACGCGCTCGCCGAAGCAGGCAAGCTGCGCCGCACGCACGGCGGTGCCGTTTCGCTCCACAAACGCCTGACCGTCTCCACGCAGGATCGCCGCATCAATGTCAACGTCGCTGCCAAGCAGGCCATCGCGCAAAGCGCCATCGAGCTCGTCAATGACGGCGACACGCTGCTCGTCGACTCGGGCACCACGGCGCTCGAGTTCGTCCGGCTCCTCGACCAGCGCGACGGCATCACCGTCATCACGGCAGACATTACCATTGCCGATTACATCGACGAGAGCATGCCCTCGGTCGATGTCGTCATGCTGGGCGGGGCGCTGCGCAAAGGCCATCGTTATTTGTACGGACCGCTCACTATGCAGGCGCTTCAAATGGTCCATGCCGATCTGGCCGTCATGTGCCCCGGCGCCTTTGTCTCCAGCTGCGGCTTTACGACCGACTTTCCCCAGATGGCCGAGACCAAAACGGCTATGATCGCCGCGGCCCATCAAAGCGTCGCCCTCATGGACGCCAGTAAGGTCAACGGACGTGGCATGTACCGTTTTGCCGAGCTGACCGATGTCGACGCCATCGTGATGGACCGTGACCCCGATCATGCCGTCGCCACCTCAATCGCCAAGGCCACCGACAGCGCACGTCCAGCCCTCATCATCGCCGGCGCTTAAACAAAAACCACCACAAAGGTGCCTGTCCCCTTTGTGGTGGTTGTGATAGTTGAGCGCCAAAAGTGAACGTGTCGCTACTTGGAGAGCTCGTCGGCGAGGGCCTCGATCTGAGCGCGCGAGGCGTCGTTGAGCGAGCCCAGCACAGTCACCTTGTTCTGCGTCAGGGTGATGTCCTTCATGCCCTCGATCTCCTTGGTCATAACCTTGGCAGCTGCGGGCGCCCAGGAACCGGACTCGACAAGCGCCACGGTGCGGTTCTGGTAGGCATGCTCGGCGAGCGTGTGGATAAAGGTGCTCATGCACGGGAAGATCTCGCCCTGATAGGTAATGGAGGCGAGCACCAGACGGTCGTAGCGGAACGCATCCTCAACGGCCTCGGCCATGTCGTCGCGAGCCAGGTCAAAGACGGAGACCTTCTGGCCGCGAGCCTCGAGCGCAGATGCGAGCTCCTCGACGGCAGCCTTCAGATGGCCATACACGCTCGCATAGGCGATCGTGATGCCCTCGTCCTCGGGCTGATAGCTCGACCAGGTGTTGTAGGTGTCGAGGTAATAACCCAGGTTCTCGGTCAGCACGGGGCCGTGGAGCGGGCAGATAATCTGAATGTCCAGATCGGCGGCCTTCTTAAGCACGGCCTGCACAAACTTGCCGAACTTGCCCACGATACCAAAGTAGTAACGACGCGCCTCGCAGGCCCAGCCTTCGGGATCCTCGATGTCGTTAGCGCCAAACTTGCCAAAGCCGTCGGCACTAAAGAGCACCTTGTCGGTGGCTTCGTAGGAGAACAGCACCTCGGGCCAGTGCACGTTGGGGGCGCCGACAAAGGTCAGACTGTGGCCGCCCAGGTCGAGCACGTCGCCCTCTTTGACGACCATCTTGCGCTCCGGATAATCGGTACCAAAGTAGTTGGTCATCATGCGGAAGGCGCCCATACTGGCCACAATCTTTGCCTGGGGATAGCGCTCCATAAAGGCGGCGATACCGGCGGAGTGATCGGGCTCCATGTGATGGACGACCAGGTAATCGGGCGTACGGCCATCGAGCACGGCCTCGATGTTGTCGAGCCACTCGTCAACAAAACCGCCGTCGACCGAATCGGCGACAGCGATCTTTTCGCCCAAGATAACGTAGCTGTTGTATGCCATACCGTTCTCGGACACATCGTACTGGCCCTCGAACAGGTCAATATCGTGATCGTCGACGCCAACGTAGCGGATATCCTTGGTGATCTCCATCAGGCAAAGCCTCCTAGATAGACAAAAGAGCCCGTCTATCATAGCACTCGGCTGCATCCCAACAGCTATCTGCCGGCATCCTTATCATTTGTTATTGATGTTCAACATATCCCCGTTGACCTGCGGAAACTATGCGCGTGGTGCCGCCGTGCTATGTCGAATGATGAGCTGGCCGGGAATACGAATGGCAACGGTTTTGCCCGCCGTACCCGCCTCGGGGACCGCATGCTCGAACACCTCGCGTCCACGCTGATGTAGATCGAACCGCACGGTCGTGAGCTCGTTGTGTGCGACAAAATCGTCGAGCGAATCGTCGACGCCCACCACGCTCACGTCCTCGGGCACGCGCAAGCCACTATCGCGCAGCGCTGCAATGGCGCCATTTGCCATCTGGTCGTTTGCCGCATAGATCGCCGTCATGGTGCGGTCGTGCTCGGCCAGATATCTGCCGGCCTCGTAACCGCTGTTGGCAGACCAGTCGCCTTCGAGTGGTTCGGCCATTTTGATATGCCTGCGCTCGAGAGAATCTCTCCAACCAGCCCGGCGGAACTGTTCGTCGACCGAGAAGGACGGACCGCCGATAAAGCGAATTTGCTCGTGGCCCAGCTCAAACAGATGATCCATAAGCAATAGAGAGCAGCCATAGTGGTCAGAGTCGACCGTGGTTACCCGCGGGTGAGCATACATGGTGACGATGACCGTGCCGATACCCGGCAGAGGCTCAAACGTCTCAAAGTCGGGCGCCAGTCGACTCATGCCGATGATGATGCCATCCACCGGCAGCGCTGCCATGCGGCGAGTGGCCTCGGCAAGCGAAAACTCCTCGGTCTTGGACATCTCGACCAGCGTGATAGCACAACCGCGCTCGCGGGCTGCACTGGCAATGCCGTCGATCATCGTCAGGTTACCGAACTTGGTGACGTCGTTAACGCACAGCCCGACCGAATGGTAGCGGCCGTCGCGCAGCGAGCGACCGGCATAGCTCGGACGGAAACCGAGCTCCTGCATGGCTGCCTGCACGCGCTGACGCGTCTGCTCGTTCACGTTGGGCAATCCGTTGGCAACGCGCGAAACCGTCTGCTGCGAAACACCGGCAACGCGGGCAACGTCGGCCATGGAAACCGGACGCGAACCCGTGTCATTGGAAGGGCGCCTTGCCACAAAATCACCTTCGCTCCTGTAGGAAACCTAAATGCCCCATGCGAAATTGCAGGTCACACGGGAGGCTTTGTTGTCTATCGATAATGTTAACGTACTCTACTATACCTATCAGCAGTTATGCAGCGCCCTCAACACCACCTGAATACCGTTCACGGCTCATTTTCGACCGATTGCAGGAAAGCGAAGAAGTCCGTGGTTCCAGGCTATGAGTACGTTAACATAAGGCGTAAACACACCGATACCATGATAGCCTGCGTTCCGGGCGCGCAGACTATGGCGTCGTATTCGAAAGGACGCTCATGATTACCACAACTCCGTTCGGCACCGCCCCCAGCGGCTCGCCGGTTACGGTCTATAACCTTGTTTGCGCGGGTGCCCGCGTGCGTGTCATGGACTATGGCGCGACCATCCTTGGCATCGAGGTTCCCGATGCCTCAAACGATGTTGCCGACATCGTGCTCGGCTTCGATGCCCTCGATGGCTACTTCGACAATCCGGCATGCTACGGCGGAACTATTGGCCCTTCGGCCAACCGAACGGATAAAGGCCAAATCAAGATTGACGGCATGGTCTATCAGATGGCATGCAACGATGGTCCTGACAAAACCAATAATCTGCACACCGACCTTGAGCATGGCCTTCATAAGCGCGTGTGGAGCGCCACAGTCGACGAGATTACCAACACGGTGAGTTTTACATGTAAGTTGGCCGACGGCGAACTGGGCCTCCCGGGCAACCGCACCTTTACCGTTGCCTATGTCCTGCAGGCGGGGCCAACGGGTGCCGCAGAGCTCACCTGCACGCAAAGCTGCGTTACCGATGCCGACACCTTCGTCAACATGACCAACCACACGTATTTCAACCTTACGGGGCACGATGCCGGCACGGTTCTGGACCAGGTCGCGACTATCGACGCCGAGGCTTTCCTCCCCCAGCGCCAGGACAACGTCTCTTCTGGCGAGGTTCGCCCCGTGGCCGGCACGCCATTCGATTTCCGCGCACCCAAGGCGCTCGGCCGCGACATCGAGGCAAACGACGAGCAGCTCAAGATTGCACGGGGCTTTGACCATTGTTTCTGCCTGGATGGCTTTACCCCCGACGCCGACCCGCGCCACGCGCTGCGCTTGCAAGATCCAAACTCGCGCCGCACGCTCGACATCTTCGTAACCGCACCGGGCGCGCATCTGTATACTGGCAACTGGCTCAGCGATATCGACGCCAAAGACGGCTGCAGTTACGGTCCTCGCGACGGCGTCGCATTTGAGCCCGAGTTTTGGCCTGATAACAATCATCACACAGATTGGGCACATCCCGTCTGCACACCTGACCACCCGTTTAGCTCGACGATCGTCTACCGATTCTCGACGATTTGTTAACCCACCCTCGTCGAGGTGCGAGGGAGCAGCGTTATGACTCCCGCCTACTCCCTCGCACCTTGATATGTTTACGTACTCATATGCAAAGCCCGATAACTCGGGATAACCAAGAAAGGAAGACTCACATGACCGCGCCCGACGAAAAGACACTCGCCACGCTCACCAAGCTGTTTGAGGAGGAGTTTGGGCCCATCGCCGACCGCCAGGTGCTCTACGTGCACGCGCCCGGCCGTTCCGAGATCAGCGGCAACCACACCGATCACGAGGGCGGCCACGTTATCGCCGGCTCGCTCGATGTCGCCGTTGACGGCATTGCCGTGGCGACCGACTCCAACAAGGTCCGCGTCGCCGACGAGGGCTATCCTACGTTTGAGATCACACTCGACACGCTGGATGTTCAGGAGTCCGAGAAGGGCACGTCCGCAAGCCTCGTCCGCGGCATGGCGCACGAGATTGCAGCCCTTGGCGTTGAGCCCCACGGCTTCGACTTCGCCTTCACCTGCTCCGTCCCCTCGGGTGGCGGCCTTTCCAGCTCTGCAGCCGTCGAGGCCGCGTACGGTCGTGCCATGGAGACGCTCTGGGGCGCGCCCGCCATTGAGCCCGTCACGCTCGCTCAGATGAGCCAGCGCACCGAAAACAACTACTACGGCAAGCCCTGCGGTCTGATGGACCAGGCCGCCGTATGTCTGGGCGGCCTTGCCTACATGGACTTTGAGGACCAGGCTCAGCCTAAGACCCAGAAGCTCGAGCTCAACTTTGAGGACCACGGCTATGCGCTCGTGCTCGTTAAGGTCGGCGCCGACCACGTGGCCGCCACCGATGACTACGCCGCCGTTCCGCGCGAAATGCAAGACGTCGCCGCCGAGTTTGGCAAGGCACGCCTGTGCGAGGTCGACGTTGCCGACTTTGACGCCAAACTCCCCGAGCTGCGCGCCAAGCTGGGCGACCGTGCCTGCCTGCGCGCCGTTCACTACTGGTACGAGAACGGCCTGGTCGATAAGCGCTGGGCTGCCCTGAACGCCGGCGACATTGACCAGTTCCTGGTCCTGACGCGCGAGTCCGGCGCCAGCTCTGCCATGTACCTGCAGAATGTCGTTGCCAAGCTGGGCTCCGAGCAGCCCTCCATGTATGCCCTGGCACTGGCCGAGCACGTGCTCGACGGCCGTGGCGCCGTTCGTATTCACGGTGGCGGCTTTGGCGGTACCATCCAGGCCTTTGTGCCGCTCGATCTGGTCGACACCTTTATCACCAAGATGAACAGCTGGCTGGGCGAGGGCTCTGCCCGTCACTACGCCATCTCTGACAAGGGGGCTTACGCGGCATGGCTGTAATGACTGACGTGCGCGAGGCCGCGCAGAACCTGATCGAGTACGCTATCCACCGATCGATGATCGGCCAGGACGATCGCATCTGGGCATACAACACCATTTTGGAGTGCATCGGCGCCACGGGTCCCGCACTCGACATGGCTTGGGCGCTCAAGACCGAGAAGATTTCGCTCTTGCACCCCGATACACTCCCCGACTTTGACCTGGAGGGCGCGCTTGCCGTGCTTTCCGAGGCCGCCATTGCCAACGGTGCTGCCGAGGACACGGCGTCAGGCCGCGACCGCATCGCCATGCGTATCATGGGCGCGCTCATGCCAAGGCCTTCGGTTGTAAACGAAGAGTTCAACGGACGCATGGGCGTCAACGAGCCCCGCGCCGCGACCGACTGGTTCTACGGCCTGTGCTGCGACGCCGGCTACGTGCGCCGTGCCGCCATCGCGCGCAACATCAAATGGAGCACCCCCACCAACTGGGGCGATCTTGAGATCACCATCAACCTGTCCAAGCCCGAGAAGGACCCGCGCGATATCGCCGCGGCAGGTGCAGCCAAGAACACGGGCGAGAAGTATCCTGCCTGCCAGCTCTGCATCGAAAACGAGGGCTATCCCGGACGCTCTGCCGCAGCCGACGGCGGCGCTCACCCCGCCCGCCAGAATCTGCGCGTAATCCCCATCCAGCTCGACGGCGAGCGCTGGGGCTTCCAGTACAGCCCGTACGCGTACTTTAACGAGCACTGCATTGCCATGAGCTCCGAGCATCGTCCGATGCACGTCGACCGCAAGGGTCTGACCTGCCTGCTCGATTTTGTGGACCTGTTCCCGCACTACTTTATTGGCTCTAACGCCGACCTGCCCATCGTGGGCGGCTCGATTCTGTCGCACGACCACTTCCAGGGCGGCGCGCACGAGTTCCCCATGATGCATGCCGCCGAGGTCTCGAAGTTTAGCGTGCCCGGATTTGACCAGGTCACCGGCACTGTGCTGCAATGGCCGCTCTCGGTGCTGCGCCTTCGCTCGCACGACCGCGCTCAGCTGCTCGACGCTGCCGAGAAGATTATCCTCGCCTGGCGCGAGTGGACCGATGAGTCCGTGGGCGTCATCGCGCACACAGCCGATGGCGTGGCGCACAACACCGTGACGCCCGTCATTCGCCGCGTAGACTCCCGCGGCAACGCTGGCGGCGAAATTTATGAGGCCTACCTTGCACTTCGCTGCAATATCACGACCGACGAGCACCCGCTGGGCGTTTTCCACCCGCATGCCGAGTACCACCACATTAAGAAGGAGAACATCGGCCTGATTGAGGTCATGGGCCTGGCTATTCTGCCGCCGCGCTTGGTTCCCGAGCTCGGCGCTGTCCGCGAGCACCTGCTGGCAGCCAAGGTCGACGCCAGCTACGATCTTGCCGGCGCGCTCGAGAGCGATGATCTTTGCCGCAGCCATGCCGCGTGGGCCGAAGATGTCTATGCCCGCCGCGCCGACGAGCTTACGGCCGACAACGCCATCGATATCCTACACGAAGAGGTCGGCGTGGTGTTTGGCCACGTGCTCGACAACGCCGGCGTCTTTAAGTGGGACGAGGCCGGCCGCGCCGCCCAGCAGCGCTTTATCGACTCACTGTAGAGCACAGACCCGGACGCTCAACAGCAGCCCGCACGACATAGCCACCTACACGACAACGGCGCCCGCCGGCAACATCGCCGACGGGCGCCGTTTTCTGATGCAAAGGTAACTAATTTACACCAAAGCAAGGAGTGTCCCAAACTGCCGGCAGAAAAGGAACGTCCCCAGGTGCCGACCTAAACCCACACAATATTCGATGGAAAAACGTGGTTGCCTCCCACATTATTCGATGGAAAAACGTGGTTCATTCCCACATTTTTCGATGGAAAGACCAACACGGTCTTATACTAACCATGATCGTTAGGAGGCAGTATGCAGCGACAGCTAATGGACGAACTCATCGCTTGGAAATCTAGGGCAAACCGCAAGCCCCTCCTGCTTAAGGGGGCCCGCCAGACGGGAAAAACCTGGCTTCTCAACGAATTCGCAGGCCAGCAGTATCAAAACGTCATCCGTTTTGACTTTATGCTCGAACCGGGCGCACGCTCGCTGTTCGACGGAAGCCTTGACCCCAAACGCATCATCTCCCAGATAGAGCTCCTGCGCGGCCAGACCATAACGCCGACAGACACACTCATCATCTTCGACGAAATCCAAGAGGCACCGCGTGGCATCACCTCGCTCAAATACTTCAACGAGCTGGCGCCGGAATACCATATCGTGGCAGCCGGCTCCTATATGGGGCTCGCGCTCCGACGCGAAAACGAGTCGTTCCCCGTCGGCAAGATTGACCAGCTTACCATGCGCCCCATGGGGTTTGTCGAGTTCGTTCGTGCCGTCGATGGCGATCCGCTCGCAGATGCCATCCTTGCCGCAGACATGGACCTGCTGGCAAACGTTTCCGAAAAGCTCGAGCGCCTGCTCAAGGAATACCTCGTTGTCGGTGGCATGCCAGAAGTTGTCTCCGCTTTCGCCGCCTCCCACGATTTCATCGAGGCCCGCAGGCTTCAGCAGCAAATCATCGAAGCTTACGAATCCGATTTTGGCAAGCATGCGCCAGCCCGCATCGTCGAGCGCATGAGGCTGGTTTGGAAATCCCTTCCCGGCCAGCTCGCAAAGGAAAACAAGAAGTTCGTCTACGGCGCGCTTCGTCCCGGGGCGCGCGCACGCGATTTTGAGGAAAGCCTCCAGTGGCTCATGGACTATGGAATCGTTCATAAGGTACCACGTGTTTCCGCCCTAAGAGCACCGCTCACAAGCTACGAGGATCTCTCGGGCTTCAAGCTGTTCTGCATCGACACCGGCATCCTCGGAGCACTCTCTGGCCTCTCGCCGGCCATTGCTCTGAACGGGCCCGCTGTTTTTACGGAGTTCAAAGGCTCGCTGACCGAGCAATACGTCGCACAGGAGCTTTTGCTCCAAGGCAAAACTCCCGCGTATTGGTCATCCTCCTCCGGCAATGCAGAGACTGACTTTGCCATCGACCATGCGGGGACCGTGCTTCCGCTCGAGGTCAAGGCGGCAGAGAACCTCAAAGCAAAGAGCCTGAGGATTGCCTGCGAGAAGTTCAAGCTCGAGCGCTGCGTGAGAACATCGTTAGCGGCATATAGAGACGAGGGCACGCTCGTCAACATTCCGCTCTGGGAGATTGGGCAAATCGACAAGCTGGCATAGGCGCTGTGGAGGGGGGGTGCCCCGTAAGGAGTGTCCCAAACTGCCGGCAAAAAAGGAACGTCTCTATCTGCCGCATTCCCGAAGCAAGGCAACGCCGATGTTTTGGCAACGGCAGCGAAAACCCGCCAGAGCGAGCAAGGTGCCTTGAAACAAGGCGGCATTGACCTTCTGGTCATGCCGCCGCAGCTGAAAGGCAGATTGCCGCTCTGGCGGGTTTGCAGCGTCGGCCGGTTACGCGGTTTGGTAAAACCGCGTAACCCTACAGCTCCGTTACTTCAACGCTGTTGTAGACCTCGTCCCAGCGGTCCATGACCAGGTGGCCGGTCTTGGGATCCATGGCGTTGAGCTTGCCGCAGGTATTGGCGGTCTTGAGCACCGTGACGTCGTCGGCACCAGCAGCAATCGCATGCGCAAAGCCGGCGATGGTCGAGTCGCCGGAACCCGTTGCGTTCACAGCCGCAATCGCGGGCGTCTTGGCGCGGAACGCGCGACCCTCATGGAAGCCAACCGAACCGGCAGCGCCCATCGAAACGACAACCCAGGGGATACCGGCAAAACGGTCATCGGCGGCAAGCGCCTCGCGCAGGGCATCGACATCATCGGTCGTATAGGACGTACCCAGCAGGCCGTTAATCTCGGTCAGGTTGGGCTTTACGAGCTCAGGCTTGGCGTCGGACTCCAGCGCGGCCTCCAGCGATGCACCCGAGGTGTCGAGCAGCACCTTGGCGCCCGCCTCCTCGGCGATCTTGACGAGCTCGGCATAGTAGCCGGCATCGACGCCACGCGGCAGCGAGCCCGAAAGCGTCACGACGTCCGCCTTCGCTGCAAGCTCGGCAAACTTGGCCGTAAAGGCCTCGAGCTCGGCCGGAGCGATCTGCGGGCCGCTCTCCAGCAGCTCGGTCTGATTACCCTCGTGCAGAATATTCAGGCAACTGCGCGTCTCACCGGCGATGGGCACAAAGTCGTTCTTGACGCCGTCGGCATCCATAAGCTCGGCCATATAGGCACCCATGTGGCCGCCGAGCAGACCGGTCGCGAGCACATCGTCGCCCAACTGCAGCAGCACACGGCTCACGTTGAGGCCCTTGCCGCCAGCGGTCTTTTCGGGCGTCACACGGTTCACGTCGTCGATGATCAGCTTGTCGAGCTGATAGCGCGTATCAATCGACGGGTTCATGGTAACGGTCAGAATCATGTTGAACTCCTGTTCCGGGGCGGCATAACCCGCCCCAAACATACGATAACTCGTTAAAGGATCTCGATCTCAAAGCCGCGGGTGACGGTCTCCCCCGGCTTGGCCACCAGGCAGCCACGCTTGTGCTCCAGGATATCGTCCTCGTCGGAACAGGTGGACAGGCCGCCCCACGGTTCCACGGCCACAAAGTCGCCCTCGGGCTTGCTCCACACAATCAGGTACGGCATATCGGGGAACGTCAGGCGCACGCCCTTGTCCTCGGTCTTCTTGGTCAGCGTGACCACATGGCTCTCGAGCACATCAAAGATGGTCTCGGCAAAGTCGAAGAGCTCGTGAGTCAGCGGCAGGTCGTGGCCGACCATCGGGTTTTTGCTGCGATGCTCGACATCAATCAGGCCTGTCGAGGGAACGGCAGTACAGAGCTCAGCGGCCTCACGCTGCTCAAAACGGAGCTCGTAATCGTCATAGGACTCGCCCTCGTCGAGCGGGCACTTAAAGCCAGGGTGACCGCCCACAAAGAACGGCATGTCCTCGGTGCCCTCATTGGTCACCTCGTACGACACGGCCACCTTCTCCGCATCGATCGTGTAACGAGCAACGATCTTAAACGGATACGGGTACTGCTCGAGCAACTCGGCATGGTCGGCAGAGCTTAAGCTCAGCACAACCATGTTGTCGCTCCGCTCCTCGAGCTTCCACTCCTGCTTGCGAGCAAAGCCGTGGCGGGCGAGCTTGACCTCGCGGCCGCCCATGGTCATTGCGCGACCGTCACGAAGGCCGCCGCAGATCGGGAAACAAATGGGTGCCTGGCCCGACCACACCGCCGGGTCGCCCTGCCACAGGTACTCACGGCCGTTGGCCGTAATAGAAGTGAACGACCCGCCCGCCGTGCTCAGTGCCACGCGGATAGAACCGTTATCAAGAACAAACTCCATAGGAGCCTTCCCTTTCTTACGACAGCCCGCCAAGTCAATAGGGCTGATAGAAAACCGGCCCGCGCCCCCTCACAGAAACGCGAGCCGTCAATTGAAAAGCTGCAGAATACCGGGTCCCGCCAAAACGAAGCCCACAAGCTCAGCAAGCAAACGTGTTATCGGAGCAGCTTACTGAACCAGAAAGCTTCGCAACAACAGCGGTAACCCCACAGGTACCCCCAACGTCAGCGAGAAGTCAGCTGGCGAGGCAAGGTGCCGTGAAGCGAGGCGGCATTGACCTTCTGGTCATGCCGCCGAAGCTGAACGGCAGATTGCCCGCCAGATGGCTTCGCAGCGTCGGCCGGTTACGCGGTTTGGAAAAACCGCGTAACCCCACTAGTCGTGGTACTCGCCGCGGTCCCACTTCTCGAGGAACTCGTCAAAGAAGTGCGGGTCAGCCTGAGCCTCGGCATCGGCCTTATTACAGGCATCGATCTTGGCGATCAGAGCATCGTGCTCGGGAGTCTTCTCGTAGGGCTCCTCCAGGAAGGCAAGCATAATGTCGGCCATCAGGAACTCGCCGGTGATCTTGCCGCCAAAGCCCACGATGTTAGCGTTGAGCTCGCGACGGGCATACAGGGCAGAGGTCATGTCGCGAACCAGAGAGCAGCGGGCGCCGGGAACCTTGTTGACGGCGTTGGTGATGCCGATGCCGGTGCCGCACAGGGCCACGCCAAAGTCGGCCTTGCCGCTGGCAACGGCCTCGCCCACGGCCTTACCGTAGATGGGATAGTGCGTACGGGTGTGGCTGTAGGTGCCGCAGTCGAGCACCTTGTAGCCAGCCTGCTCCAAGCGGTCGGCCAGATAGATCTTCTCGTCCGTAACGATATGGTCGCAACCGATTGCGATGGTCTTCTTCATCAGAACGTCCTTTCGTCTGAATTCACAAGTTGAGGTAGAAGTTCGAGTTCTCGGTGGCTCTCGTTAGGCCATCTTGTTGAGCATGTCGACACGGATCTGGTGACGGCCGCCGGCGTACTGGGCACGCAGGAACTCGCGGGCGATCTTCTTGGCGACCTCGGTGCCCACAACGCCCGGGCCCATGGTGACCATGCGCGAGCCGTTGTGCTCGCGGGTCATGTAGGCGGAACGCTCGTCGGAAATGTTGGCGACGACCATGCCCTTGATCTTGACGGCGGCCATATAGGAGCCGACGCCGTACTTATCGAATGCGAAACCCTGGGAATCCTTGTGCTCCAGCAGGTCCTTGGCAACGGCGGTCGCGGAATCGACAAAGTCCGCGGCAGGGGTCTCGGAATAGTCGACGACCTCGTGACCGTCAGCGATGAGCATCTCCTTGATGGACTCCTTCATCGACATACCGTCGGCATCGGAAGCGATTACAACCCTCATGACATCCTCCTTGAGAGATACGCAGGTGCGTAGTTCCTGTTTGGAAGTGTTGAATCGCGTTCAGGTCCGGGCATCTGAATGTGCGGTTCTTCACTGTTCATGTTTATTTGAACACATTCGAACATCAACTGCAACAACTATTTGTTTATCTTTGTTCTTTTTTGAACAAATACCATTCACGGATGATTGCTGACCGTTTGGGCCCGGCGCGAACGTAGCGACCACGCGTTCAACAAACAAAAGGGCGGCCGAGAACGTGTCTCGGCCGCCCTTCAGCGGTATGTCCCGGTATATACAGTTGTTTTAGCTATTCGAACTGCCCGCCCTTTTTGGCGTGCTTGGACGGAGCGCTCAGAAAGCGGCCCGTCAAATAGTTCGCTGGACCGGAGATATCAATCCCCAGCAGCACGTGCCCCAGCCACAAAAACGCCGCGAGTACCAGCAATGGAATCACGCACGAGGTCACAATCATCACGATGACGCCTTCGATGAGATCGGTCACTTGCTGCACAATTTCATCGGTCATCTGCTTGGCGCCGCTGGTCACCGACGTGACGAGACCCGAGGCACCGTCGGCAAGCTGCTCAAGCACGCTCTTGGACTCTGTGGACTCGGTCTTTTTCTTGCCTGCTTTGGAGCTGTCGCTATCTGCCGCACCCGCAGCGTCGGCCGCCTTTTGCTCGGCCGCCTCGATGCTAACGCGATACGTTTCGTCGACCTTCTGCGACACCCATACGCTTGCAGGCACCAACGCCATGCCAATTATGGCGACCACCAGCACACGCGTTGCCACGCGGCGCAAGACGGCGCTGGTGCTCCAGCGTCCGTGAATACCAAGTGACACTGCAAGGAGCACCAGCGCAAACGGAATTAGGATGCCCAGGCCAACCGACCACAAAATCGTGAGCAAATATTTCTCTAGGTATAGCACGGCGAGCACGATGCCCAAATTACCCGAAAGCTGTGCGAGCTGCTCGGCAACCGGCGTTCCTGTATCGCCCGGTAGCGCAGTGATACCCGCAGATAGAGCGACGCACGAGGTCGTGAGCGCCAAAACATTGCCCTTCTTTTGATCGATGACCTCGATGGTGGAGTCCCAAGTCTTGGTATCGGCAAAATGCGGGCGAGCTACAAAGCCTGACAACAGCGCCAGTACCACGAGCGCAACGATAAAGCCAATCTGCAGTTTTTTGTTTGCGCACACGACATCGGACAGGCTGGGCTGCAGCTCGGTTACCGTCGTATGCTCGGTTATCTGGACAGGACGCCCATGAGTCATCTCGTGCGCGTCTCCCTTTTGAATCAATCCGTTGCCCGGCATTTGGATACCTCCTCAGTCCGGCGTTTAATGCGAAAGGAAGTATACCCACCGAGCAAAAATCGAACGGGAGGGCGTGCAGAAGCTCCATAACGCTGCTAGTCGAATAGTGCCATTTCAAAACTATGCCGGTTTACTACGGTAAAACCGATAGGACCGACCACATTTGCTATTAGCAGAAAATGACAAGCTTTCTACCTACGGCTTTGATAACGCCGTTCTTTCCATAGTTGAAAGAATGCGATTCATCGTAGTAAACCGGCATAGTTTTGTAACCGACAGGCCGAGTCGGCACCGCAGCAAACCTAATGACCCGTTTTCTTCCATCCTCAAAGGATCAAATGCATGGCAGGAGTGTCCCTAGCTGCGGCAGATAAGGAACGTCCCCAAGTGCCGGGTAAACAGAAAAGCCCTGCTGCGGATAGCGGCAGAGCTTTTGGAAGGGGACTTGGTTGTGAGGGCTCGTTAGGCGAGCTTGGCCTCGAGCTCGGCGATGCGCTTGTAGGCATCGATGGTAAAGCGGGTCTGCTTCTCCAGGATCATAGTGGTCATGAGGGTGTCCTGAGCGTGAGCCATGATGAAGGTCATCTCCATCTCGCCACCGCCGGCCTCCTGCGAAAGCAGCTTGGTCTGCGTGTCGTGGGCACCGATGAGCGCATCGCTGGCATCCTTGTGCAGCTGCTCGGCCTTCTCAAAGTCACCCTCGCGAGCAGCATCGAGCGCTGCAAGCAGATCGGTCTGGGCGTCACCTGCGTATGCGACAATCTCGAATCCAACCATCGAGATTTCTTCTTTGGTTGCCATGTTGCGTTCCTTTCACATATGAACCAATGGAGAGCATCGCGTCCGGGCATACGCGCTGCGCTGTGTATGACAGAAACAATAACATTCAAACAAAAAGGAACAATGCAAAACGTAATTTCGAGCTATGAACGGTCACTTTTCGCCCGTGAACGGTTTTTAAACCAATTTGAACAATATCGAACACAATTAGCGGCAACCCAAACAGATCCGCGCCCTAGCGTACATCGCGCACCGTATCGCCCTCGACGAGCACGCCCGGAAACAGCATGTGCTCCACACCGGGTTCAACGCCCTCGGCGCCGGCAATCTTGTCGACCGCCCACATGCCGACGCGCTTGTTGTCAAAGCGCACCGTAGTCAGGCGACAATCGGGCACGATGTCGCCCAGACTGTCATCAACACCCACCACGCTCACGTCCTGGGGCACGCGCTTCCCGCGCGACTCGAGCCCACGGATGCAGCCATATGCCATGGCATCGTTGGAGGCATAGATGGCCGTACAGGTCGGATCTTCCGCCAGAGCCTGGCCTGCGGCATATCCGCTCTGTGCCGTCCAGTCGCCGCGCACGAGCTGCGGGGGCTCAATGCCATGCGCACGCAATGTCTCACGCCAGCCTTCCTCGCGCCGCATGCCCGAAAGCGAGCGCTCGGGGCATGAGATAAAGTGCACGGTTTTGTGCCCCCTCCCCAGCAAATACTCGACCACCTGGCGCGAGCAATCGAACTGGTCGTTATCGACCGTTGAACAGAGCGGGTGCTCCAACATCGTAACGAGCACCGTCTGCATGCCGGGCAGCGGCTCGAAGGTTCCAAAGTCCGCCGGCATGCGGTTCATAATCACAACCATGCCATCCACCGGCAGTGCGCTCATGCGCGACGATGCGCTCTCGAGGGTATACGGATGCCCGTCTACTTTAGTGAGGGTGATGGCATAGCCATGTTTGTCGGCCGCGGCGGCAAAGCCCTCCATACGGTCGAGATTGCCGGTGCCGGTAATGTTGAACATGGCGACGCCGACGGTCTTAAACTTACCGCGGCGCAGCGATCGACCGGCAAAATTGGGGCGATACCCCAGCTCGCGCATGGCGGCACGCACGCGTTCCTTGGTCTCGGGGCGCACGCTGGGCGAATCGTGCACGGTGCGCGAGACCGTCTGCTCCGAGACGCCCGCGAGGCGCGCTACGTCTTTGACGGATACCGATTTTTTAACAGCGGCCATAGGTCGATCTTTCTATGTCGACGATGCCATTGGTGGCACCTTGCGCAGTCATTTTTAACGCCTTCAAGTATATCCAACGCCTCCCCCACCATACGCTCACCACCCAAAACCTACCGTTCACCGACATTTTTGCTTCCCCGAACGGCTTTTGGCACCCAAATGTTAACGTTGCCATTGTGCAAACACAGAGCCACCGGGCGGCTCAAACGTTTACGCGTAAGGAATCGACGGTTCGCAGGCACAGGAACCACCGGTTCGCTTCTTTTTATGTGTCACAAAATGGCAACGTCAACATTTTGGCAACCGAAAGTCAAAAGCTACCATCGTTGCTAACCCACCGACTCTTAGGAGCATTGCATGGAGCAACTCATCGCCATCATCGAAAAGGGCCAGCCCTTTTTCAACGCGATCGCCCGCAACAAGTACCTCAAGGCGATCCGCGACGGCTTTATCTCCGTCATCCCCATCATCATCTTCTCGTCCATCTTTTGCCTGGTAGCCTCGGTCCCCAACATCTGGGGTTTCTACTGGCCCGATGACATCAACAACGCTCTGTGGAAGTGCTACAACTACTCCATGGGCATCCTGGCCATCGCCTGCGCCGCCACCACGGCCAAGCACTTCGCCGACGCTCAGAACCGCGACCTGCCCAAGAATAACCAGATTAACTTTATCTCATGCATGTGCGCGGCCATCATCGGCTTCTTGCTCCTTTCGAGCGACACGGTCGCCACGGACGCCGCCAGCGGCTTCAACACCACCTACCTTGGTTCCAAGGGCCTGCTGACCGCCTTCATCGCTGCGTTTGTGACCGGCATCATCTACAAGTTCTTTATCAAGCGCAACATCACCGTCAAGATGCCCGAGCAGGTTCCGCCCAACATCTCGCAGACCTTCAAGGACATCATCCCCTTCTCCGTCTGCATCACCGTCTTTTGGGTTTTTGACATCGTCTTCCGCGCTGCTTTTGGCTTCTGCTTTGCCCAGGGCGTCATCCAGGTGTTCCAGCCCCTGTTCACCGCTGCCGACGGCTACATCGGCCTCGCTGTGATTTACGGCGCCATGAGCCTCTTCTGGTTCGTCGGCGTCCACGGCCCCTCGATCGTCGAGCCCGCCATCGCCGCCGCTCTCGTTGCCAACATGACCGACAACCTGGCTGCGTTCCAGGCTGGCCAGCACGCTTCCGCTGTCCTGACCCAGGGTGCCCAGTACTTCGTCGTCTGCATGGGCGGCACCGGTGCCACGCTCGTCCTGGTCTTTATGTTCTGCTTCCTAGCCAAGTCCCAGGAGATGCGCGCCGTCGGTAAGGCCGCCATCGTCCCCGTCTGCTTTGCCGTCAACGAGCCGCTGCTGTTCGCCGCGCCCATCGTGCTCAACCCCGTCTTCTTTGTCCCGTTTGTCTTTGCCCCGATCGCCAACATCTGGATCCTCAAGATCTTTATCGACTTCTTGGGCATGAACGGCTTTATGTACACCCTGCCCTGGACTGTCCCCGGCCCCATCGGCACCATCATGGGCCTGGGCTTCCAGCCGCTCGCCTTTGTGATGCTCGCCCTTATCCTGGTCGTCGACTTCGTTCTGTACTACCCGTTCTTCCGTGCCTACGACGCCCAGAAGTGCGCCGAGGAGGCCGAGATTTCCGAGGAGGAGCTCGCCGCCAAGAACGCCGAGAAGGCCGCCAAGCTCAACGATGCCTTCCAGGGCAAGGCTGACGCCAAGAGCGTTGCCGCCGGCGCTGCTGCCGAGGCCGTGAAGGCCGCCGCCCCCGCCGCTCCCGCCGCTGTCGCCACTGAGGCAACGACCGCCAGCGACCTCAACGGCAAGCGCGTGCTCGTGCTCTGCCAGGGCGGCGGAACCTCGGGCCTGCTCGCCAACGCGCTGGCCAAGGCCGCCAAGGAGCGCGGCATTAACCTCGAGACCGCTGCCGAGGCCTATGGCAACCACGTGGACATGCTCCCCGACTTTGACCTGGTCGTCCTGGCCCCGCAGGCCGCAAGCTACCTGGCCGACCTGCAGAAGGACTGTGAGCGCGTGGGCAACAAGTGCGTCGCCTGCCGTGGCAAGCAGTACATCGAGCTCTCCCAGAACGGCGACAAGTCTCTCGCCTTCGTGAGTGAGCAACTTTCGAAGTAAGTAACGCCCAGGGCCAGCCGACCATCCAAGACCGGCTGGCCCTTCGATTTAGACGATTGGATCATCATGTCCGTTAATCCTGCTAGCGTCACCAACCCGCCCGCGCAGTTTCCCGAGGACTTTGTCTTTGGCGGCGCCACCGCTGCCTACCAGGTAGAGGGCGAGACCCGCACTCACGGTAAGGGCAAGGTTGCCTGGGACGACTTTCTGGAGGCCCAGGGGCGCTTCTCCCCCGATCCCGCTTCGGACTTCTACAACCAGTACCCCGTCGACCTGGAGCTGTGCGAGGAGTTCGGCATCAACGGCATTCGACTCTCCATCGCCTGGAGCCGCATCTTCCCCAACGGCACCGGCGAAATCAACCCCGAGGGCGTCCAGTTCTACCACGATCTCTTCGCCGAGTGCCACAAGCACCACGTTGAGCCGTTCGTCACGCTGCATCACTTTGACACGCCGCTTCCCCTCTTTGAGAAGGGCGACTTCCTCAACCGCGAGACTATCGACGCCTTTGTGGACTTTGCCACCTTCTGCTTTAAGGAGTACGCCGACCAGGTAACCTACTGGTTCACCTTTAACGAGATTTGGGCCGACGCCTCCAACACCTACATCGAGGGCACCTTCCCCGGTGGCGTCAAGGCGCATCTTGCCGAGGCCTTCCAGTGCGAGCACAATATGATGCTCGCCCACGCCAAGGCAGTACTGGCCTTCCACAACGGCGGTTTTAAGGGCAAGATTGGCGTCATTCAGTCGCTGGAGTTCAAGTACCCGCTCAACGAGAACGACCCCGCCGACATCAAAGCCGCCAACAACGAGCACGTGCTGCAAAACCAGTTCTTGCTCGACGCCACCTTCCGCGGCGACTACGCGCCCGACACCCTCGAGTGCGCTAACCGCCTGGCTGCCGTCTCGGGCGGCACCATCGAGATCTTGGACGAGGACCTCGAGATTATGCGCGAGGCCGCGCTCTGCAACGATTACCTGGGCGTTAACAACTACCAGTGCCGTTTCTTGAAGGCTTACGATGGCGAGAACGACCTGCACCACAACGGTACGGGCGAGAAGGGCACCGGTCGCTGGCGCGTCAAGGGCATTGGCGAGCATGTGAACAAGCCCGGCATCCCCACCACCGACTGGGACTGGATCATCTATCCCGAGGGTCTGTTCGATCTGCTCGTCTACATTAAGCAGCGCTACCCCAACTACAAGCAGATCTTCATCACCGAGAACGGCATGGGCTACAAGGACCCCTACAAGAACGGTTTTGTGGACGACCAGCCGCGCATCGACTACATCGAGCAGCACCTGCGTTGGCTGCTCAAGGCCATGGAGGTGGGCGTCAACGTGGGCGGCTACTTCCTGTGGAGCCTGCAGGATCAGTTCTCCTGGACCAATGGCTACAACAAGCGTTACGGCTTCTTTTACGTTGACTTTGAAACCCAAAAGCGCACGCCCAAGGCAAGCGCCTACTGGTACAAGCACGTGGCGCAGACCCGTCGTCTGGACTAGTGGCTGGCGGGGTTGCCCGCTCACACAACCTGTCCCCATTTCTCAGCCGGGGGCGGCACGTCACACGGCGCGCCGCCCCCGGTCTTTTTGTTTTTGGGCTGGTCGGGAGCCGTTTGTCTCGATCTGTAACATCTAGCCGAGTTTTTTGGTCCTAGCTGTTACAGATTGAGACGAACAAGATTGCTCTTTCCGAAGAAGCTAAATCTGTAACACGTAGCCCGCTTTTGACCGTCTACCTGTTACAAATCGAGACAAACGGAGTAGGACCTAACCCCGTATGTCCCTAACAGTCGAGCGTTCGACCAGCGTGCTCGGCACATGAATCGCCTCGATAGACGAGCTCTCTCCAATCGCCGCCTCAAACGCAAGCTTACCGACACCGCGCAAATCAAATCGCAGCGTCGTCAGCCGATTGTGAGGAACAAGTCCCTCGAGTGCGTCGTCGATACCAACCACGCTCACGTCGTCGGGCACGGACAGGCCCGCGTTCTCGAGCGCGGCGATAACGCCCAGCGCCATCTGGTCATTTGCCGCAAGCACGGCAGTCGGCGCCTGCGACCCGCCGGCAAGCACCTCGGCCGCAATCCGCTCGCCCATGGCGTACCCACTGTCCGCACTCCAATCGCCGCGCAGCATCGGAGCGGCATCGACATGAGCACGACCCAGCGTATCGCGCCAACCGGCCTCACGAAAACGCGAGGAAATCGAGTTTTCCGGACCCGCCACAAACCGCATATTCGAGTGACCATGTTCCAGCAGATAATTGGTCAACAGCTCGCACGAACCATACTGGTCGGAGTCGATCGTCGTGCAGCGCGGATGCGCATACATGGACAGGATGACCGTTCGCACTCCCGGCTGGGGAACAAACTCCTCAAAATCGGGAGCCATGCGGTTCATGTTGAGAATCATGCCGTCGACGGGTCGCTCGACCATGCGGCGCGAGGCATCGGCAAGTGCATAGGGCTTGTCGCCGCCCATCTCGATCATAGTGACGGCAAAATCGTGCTCGCGCGCCGCTTGCATGATACCCTCGAGCGTCGCCAGGTTACCGACACGTGTGATGTTGTACATGCACAGGCCAATAGAACGATACGACCCGCCGCGCAACGCCGCTCCAGCAAAATTGGGACGAAAGCCCAGCTCTTCCATGGCGGCCAGCACACGCTTGCGCGTCTTTTCCGTCACGTTGGGCATACCGTTGACCACGCGAGACACAGTCTGGCGGCTCACGCCAGCGAGCGCCGCAACCTCTGCCGCGCTCGCCGAACGACCATTCCTTGTCTGCTGATCCATGCCTTCCACGCTAACCTGCTTCCCAACTATTCCCCGCGCCCATGGCGCATCGTACATACATTGATAACGTGCTCATGATACCCGAGCCATATACCACAACATGAAAACTTCTGTCAATCAAAACCGCTTACCGAACAAATACAACCGTTCGCGGCTGTTTGAAGTTGTTTTGTTTCTATACATCCCAGCCGGATGTTAACGTGCTCATTGTCAAATGTTCACGTGCTCATTTTGGTTCTAATCATTTTAAGATAGTGTTTATCGGGCTTTTTCACCGCTGAACGCTAACCAGGGAGCCTCCTGAGCGCAAACGCACAATATCGAACAGCGAGACGAGAGGGTGTATGCATATGTCTTTGCTAAACCGCGTACAGCAGCTGCCGAAGGGCTTTGTTTGGGGCGCCGCAACCGCCGCGTACCAAACGGAAGGTTCCACGAAGGTGGCAGGCAAGGGTAAGACCATGTGGGACGATTACCTTGTCGCCCAGGGTCGCTTTTTGCCCGACCCGGCCAGTGATTTCTACAACCGCTACGAGGAGGATATCCGCCTTTCTGCCGAGCATGGACTCAACGCCATTCGTGTGTCCATCGCCTGGACCCGCATCTTCCCCAACGGCGACGATGCCGAACCCCTCGCCGAGGGCGTTAAGCACTACCACGAGCTGTTCGCCTGCTGCAAAAAGTATGGCGTCGAGCCCTATGTGTCCCTGCATCACTTTGACTCCCCCGCCGCCCTGTTCAACCAGGGCGACTGGCTCAACCGCAAGACCGTCGACGCCTATGTGCGCTATGCCGAGTTCTGCTTCCGCGAGTTCCGCGAGGTCAAGAATTGGTTCACCATCAACGAGCTCATCAGCCTCTCGCACTCCCAATACATCCAAGGCAACTTCCCGCCCAACCATCACTTTGATGTGACGAGCGGCATCCAGAGCCAGCACAACGAGCTCGTTGCCCACGCCCGCGCCGTCAACCTGTATAAGGATCTTGACGAGACCGAGCACCTGGGCGGACGCATTGGCATGGTCAACGTCCTGACGCCGGCATATCCTGCCACCGACTCGCCCGCCGACCAGCACGCCGCCGACCTGTACAACGCCTTCTACACCGACTTCATCATGGACGGCGCCTTCCTGGGTCACTACTCCGCGCGCACCCTCTCACTCATCAACGAGATTCTGCGTGCCAACAACGCCACACTTACGGTTGAGGACAGCGACATGGAGGAGCTCGCCAAGGCGGCGCCCCGCAACGATATGTTCGGCCTCAACTACTATCAGTCGGCGTTTATCGCCGCCTACGATGGCGAGTCAACCAACAGCTTTAACGGCACCGGAGACAAGGGCACCTCGTGCTTTAAGTTTAAGGGCGTCGGGCAGCAGGTCGATATGCCGGGTATCCCCACCACCGACTGGGATTGGCTCATCTACCCGCAAGGCCTCTACGACACGCTCAAGCACATCAGCGCCACCTATCCCAACCTCCCCGTCATCTATATCACCGAAAACGGCCTGGGCCACAAGGACCCCGAGCCCGACGCAAACGGCATCGTCGCCGATCCCGAGCGCATCGACTTTGTCGACCAGCACATGGAGAAGGTGCTCCAGGCGCGCGCCGAGGGCGTCGACGTCCAGGGCTACTTTATCTGGAGCCTGCAGGACCAGTTCTCGTGGGCCAATGGCTATAACAAGCGCTACGGCCTGTTCTACATCGACTTCGACACGCAAAAACGCTACATCAAGCAGTCGGCACTCTGGTACAAGGAGCTCGCCGACACTATGGCGGACGCGCAGTAGCGCATCGCCTCGCTTTCCCCCGAGAAGGGAGCGGCCCTATGCGATACAAACCCAGCCGCCCCCCTCTCTCCCCCTGGGACCGGCCCCGCCTGCACCCGGGCTTTTAGCAAGCGGGAGACCATATAGGTTTTCAACGTCCATGCCATTAAGATTTCATGCAAAGAGGAGCGTGAACTATGGAATCGATCGTTAAGTTCTTGGAGAAAGGTCAGCCGTACTTCGACAAGGTCTCTAAGAACATCTACCTTCAGGCCATTAAAGACGGCTTTTTGGCAGCAATGCCCATCATCCTGTCTTCTTCTGTCTTCCTGCTTATTTCGACCCTGCCGGGCGTTGTCGCCACGGTCGGCGGCTTTACGCTGCCCGACTGGTGGAACGTCGACGTCGTGAACTTCTGCAACAAGGTTTACAACTTCACGATGGGCGTCGTGGGCATCATGGTCGCCGGCACCACCGCAAGCGCGCTGACCGGCTCCAAGAACCGCCGCATGCCTGCCGGCAAGGCCATCAACGCCACGAGCACCATGGTCGCCGCCATGTGCGCTATGCTCATCTTGGCCGTTACCCAGACGAGTGCCAAGATCGACGGCGCCGATGTCTCGGTGTTCTTTACCGACAACATGGGCACCAAGGGCCTGCTGAGCTCCTTTGTCGCCGCATTTGCCACGGTCAACATCTATGCCTTCTGCATTAAGCGAGACATCACCATCAAGCTGCCCAAAGAAGTCCCCGGCGCCATCGCCCAGAACTTCCGCGACATCTTCGCCTTCAGCTTCTCCATCCTGTTTGTCGCCGTCATCGACGTTATCTGCCGCACCTGCTTGGCCGTCCCGTTTGCCAACGTCATCTCCACGCTGGTGAGCCCGCTGTTCGCCGCTGCCGATTCCTACGCCGGCCTCGCCCTCATCTGGTTCATGATCCCTCTGTTCTGGTTCATGGGCATCCACGGCCCCTCGGTCGTTAAGCCTGCCCTCAACGCCGCGCTGTTTGGCAACATCACTACCAACCTCGCCACGCTGCAGGCCGGCGGTCACCCCGCCCTCGCCCTGACCGAAAACTTCGGTAACTACATCGGCGAACTCGGCGGCACCGGCGCCACGTTCATTGTCCCGATTATCTTCCTGCTCTTTATGCGCTCCAAGCAGCTCAAGGCCGTCGGCAAAGCCTCTGTCGTGCCCGTGATGTTCGCCGTCAACGAGCCGCTGCTGTTCGCCGCGCCCATCATCCTCAACCCGTACTTCCTGATCCCGTTCCTGTTTGCCCCCGTGGCCAACGTCCTCATTGGTAAGTTCTTCATCGACTTTTTGGGCATGAACGGCTTTATCTATGCCATGCCGTGGGCACTCCCCGGACCGATCGGCACCTTCATCGACACCAACTTCCAGCCGATCTCTCTGGTCCTGGTTGTCGTCCTGCTGGTCGTTGACTTCTTGATCTACTACCCGTTCTGCAAGGCCTACGACAACGTCCTGTGCAAGCAGGAGGCCGAGACCCTGGCCGAAGAAGAGGCCGAGGAGACCAAGGCCGTCAAGACCGCTGCCGCCCCCGCCGTTGAGGCTCCTGTTGTCGAGACCGCTTCTGCCACTGAGGCCTCCGCAGCTCCGTCCGCCCTTAAGGGCAAGGATCTGAGGGTTCTGGTTCTGTGCGCTGGCGCCGGCACCTCTGCACTGCTCGCCAACGCGCTTAAGGAAGGCGCCGACGAGCTGGGCATCGACATTACCGCCAACGCCGGTGCCTACGGCAGCCACTACGCCATCATGGACCAGTACAACGTCATCGTCCTGGCTCCGCAGGTTCGCACCTATTACAACGAGATGAAGGCCGACACCGACCGCCTGGGCATCACGCTGCTGTCGCCCAAGGGCAAACAGTACATCGACCTCACTAAGGATCCCAAGGGTGCCGTCGCCTGGATCGAGGAAAACCTCGAGGCATAAGACGCTGACGCCACCTGCCGCTCGCAGAAAAAAAATGGCCCGTGCATCGATGCGTGATGCGCGGGCCATTTTGTTTAGACCGCACCCGTCCTCCTGTTCATCTTAATCTGTAACATCTAGCCGAGTTTTTGGGTCCCAGCTGTTACAGATCGAGGTGAACGCACAGGCCAAGCCAAAAATCTCAATCTGTAACATGTAGACCGCTTTTGACCGCTTAGATGTTACAGATCGAGACAAACAGATGGGTCAATCCAATCAATCTAGATCTGTAACACCTGGCTGGTCATTTCACTCCTAACTGTTACAGATCGAGACAAACGGAATAAGCCGGGCCGAATTGTCTAAATCTGTAACATCTAGCTGAGATTTTCGGCCCTACCTGTTACAGATTGAGACAAACAGGCCAAGCACGTCTACGACCGCAGATCCTTCACGCTGGAACGCTCGACCAGCACGCCCGAGACGAGCGTACGGCTTCTGGAGCTCGGGGCTTCCAGACCTGCGACAACCTCGTTGAGCGCACGGACGCCCAGCTCGCGGTGGCGAAACTTCACCGACGTCAGAATCGAGTTGGGAATCGTCTTGTAGAGCTCATCGTCGAAGCCGATCACGGACACGTCGTCGGGCACACTGAGCCCTTTGTCACGTAGAGCCATCATCACGCCGTTTGCCATGCAGTCGTTAGCAGCGAGGACCGCCGTGCAATCGGGTTTATCGGCAAGCACAAGGCCCGCAGCATAGCCACTATCCGCATTCCAATCGCCTTGCAGGGGCGCGGGCGGCTCAATGCCACGCGTCTCGAGTGCCGCACGCCAACCTTTCATACGGCACTGGCTCGACAGCGACTCTTTCTTACCAGAGACGAAGTACACATTCTTGTGTCCGCGATTCAAGAAGTACTCGCATGCCATGCGCGCGCCGCCCTCTTGGTCGTCACTGACAGTAGAGCAGGTAGGATGTTCCATCGACGTGATAATCACCGTCTTGAGGTCTTTCGGCGCCTCAAAGGTATCAAAGTCATCGACCATCTGGCGCAGGTTGAAAATCATGCCGTCGACGGGAAGCTGCGACATCCTACGTGCCGCTTCGGCAAGGGTCATCTTCTCCCCCGCCCGCTTTTTAATCATCGTGAGCGCAAAGCCTCGCTCTGCGGCGGCATCGGCGATACCGTCAATCATGTCCACGTTGCCGCCCGACAAGTGGAACAGCACCACGCCGATGCACCCGTAACGGCCCAACTTGAGTGAACGCGCGGCAAAGTTCGCCCGGAACCCAAGCGCCTCCATTGCGGAATGGACCTTATCGCGTGTCGACTCGCGCACGCTATCGGGCTCGTTGATCACGCGCGACACCGTCTTAAGAGAAACACCCGCGGCAATCGCCACGTCGTTCATCGAGACGTTTTTCTTGTCCATCGTTGCCACTGCTTCTCCACTCGGTTCTCTATCGCTCGTTTTTTGCGTTCTAGCATACACTACCTGCCTGACTGATAAATCAGCCGTTTATCGGACAATATCGACCGCTCACCCGTATATCCTTGTTGCTCTTCCAAAAATGTCTTACGTTGTCATTAACGAAATGACAACGTTGTCATTTCACAATGCCTTCCTTAAGCAGGAAGGTTTCCGGGCAGTCCTGACCATCCATCGACGACCAGTTCCATCCACATGCATCGCGCATCAAGTAGCAAAGGAGCTCTATGGACGCCATCGTAAAGATGCTCGAAAAGCATCAACCGTTCTTTGAGAAGATCTCAAGGAACATCTACCTCCAGGCCATTAAAGACGGATTCCTTGGGTGCATGCCCATCGTCCTTACCTCTTCGATCTTTCTGTTGATTGCCACCCTTCCTGGCGTAGTTGGCATCACGCTGCCCCAGCCGCTCATCGACTGGTGCAACAAGCTGTACAACTTCACCATGGGCGTCATGGGCATCATGGTTGCCGGCACCACCGCCAAGAACTTTACGGCTTCCATGAACCGTCGCATGCCCGCCGGCAAAGTGCTCAACGACGGCTCCACCATGGTGGCCGCCCAGTGCAGCATGCTGTTGCTCGCCGTTACGCAGTTCACCACCAAGTTCAACGGCTCCGAGCTTTCGGTCTTCGATTGCACCAGCATGGGCACGCGCGGTCTGTTCTCGGCCTATATCGCCGCGTTCATTACCGTGTGGGTTTATAAGTTCTGCGTCTCGCGCGATCTGACCATTAAGCTGCCCAAGGAGGTTCCGGGCGCCATCGCTCAGAACTTCCGCGACATCATCCCCTTCGGTGGCGCCGTCATCATCTGCGGCATCATCGATGTGGCTGTGCGCAACCTCATGGGCGTTCCGTTCTCCGAGCTGCTCATCAAGCTGCTCTCCCCGCTCTTCACTGCGGCAGAGACCTATCCTGGCCTTATCCTTATCCAGGCAGCCACCGCGTTCTTCTGGTTCATCGGTGTCCACGGTCCTTCGATCGTCCAGCCGGGCATCGACCCCATCCGTCTTGCCAACCAGGCCGAGAACCTGCAGGTTCTGCTGGCCGGTGGTCACCCCGCCCACTCCCTCACCTTTAACATGTCGCTCGTGGGTGAGTTCGGCGGCACCGGTGCCACGTTTATCGTGCCGCTTCTGCTGATAATCTTTATGAAGTCCAAGCAGCTCAAAGCCGTCGGTAAGGCCTCGATTGTTCCTGTTGCCTTCGCCGTCAACGAGCCGCTGCTCTTTGGCGCGCCGATGATCCTTAACCCCTACATGCTCATCCCCTTTGTTGCCGCCGGCTGCGTCAACGTGAGTGTTGCCAAGTTCTTTATCGACAACGTGGGCATGAACGGCTTCTCCTTCGTGGTGCCTTGGGCTACCCCTGCCCCCATCGGCATCTTCATCACCACGAACTTCCAGCTTATCGCCCTGGTGTTTGTCGCAATCATCATCTTGCTGGACGCCATCATCTACCTGCCGTTCTTGAAGGCATACGATAAGCTGCTCTGCGACCAGGAGGCCGAGCGCGCCGCCGAGCTGGGTCTCGAGTCCGATGGTGCCGCTGCCATCGCCGCCAGCACCTCTGCGCCCGCTGTCGAGCAGGCTACCGCTTCCGTCGAGACGACCGCCGCTGCCGCCGACAGCGAGCCTGTCGCCGATCAGTCCGAGCCCGCCGCCGACGCATCCGCCAAGAAGGATGTCGACGGCCTGAAGGTCCTCGTCCTGTGCGCCGGCGCCGGCACCTCTGCCATGCTCGCCAACGCCATCAAGGAAGGTGCCGCGCAGACCGGAGAGAACATCGCTTCCTCCGCAGGCGCTTATGGTCAGCACACTGCCATCATGGATCAGTACGACGTCATCGTGCTCGCCCCGCAGGTTCGTAGCTACTACAACGACATGAAGGCCGACACCGATCGCCTGGGCATTAAGCTGCTCGCTCCGCGCGGTAAGGAATATATCGACCTTACCCGCGACCCCGCTGGCGCCATCAAGTGGCTCCGCGAGAACCTCGACTAGGTTCCTCCCTCTGTTGGTGCCCGGATCCCCAGTTCGGGCACCTCTCCCTATCCGTATCCCACAGAAAGGATGACTCATGACCAACCCCATGCAGTTCCCCGACGGCTTTGTATTTGGCGGCGCCACCGCCGCTTACCAGGTTGAGGGTGAGACCCGCACGCACGGCAAGGGCAAAGTACCCTGGGACGATTTCCTGGCTGCCCAGGGTCGCTTCTCCCCCGATCCCGCAAGCGATTTCTACAACAAGTATCCGGTCGATATCGACCTGTGCCAGCGCTTCGGCATCAACGGCATCCGTGTCTCCATCGCTTGGAGCCGCATCTTCCCCAGTGGCACCGGCGAGATTAACCCCGAGGGCGTCGCTTTCTATCACGAGCTTTTCGCCACCTGCAACAAAGCTGGCGTTATCCCCTATGTCACGCTCGATCACTTCGATACGCCCGAGGCCTTTTACCAGAACGGCGGCGAGGGATTCCTGACGCGCACGACCATCGACGCCTTCGTCGAGTACGCCAAGTTCTGCTTTGCCGAGTTCACCGAGGTCAAGCACTGGTTTACCTTTAACGAGATTCCCGCAACCGCCGAGGGCAGCTTTATCGTCGGCAACTGGCCGCACGGCGAGAAGTACCGCCTGGACAAGGCCTTCCAGCTCATGCACAACATGATGGTGGCCCACGCCAAGGCTGTCGTCGCCTTCCATGAGGGCGGCTTTGAGGGCGAGATCGGCATTGTCCAGAACCTGGAGCCCAAGTATCCCCTCGACCCCAACAACGCCGCCGACTGCGAGGCAGCTCGCATGGCCGACGTCATCAACAACCGCTGGGTACTCGACGCCACCTTCCGCGGCCACTATGCAGCCGACACCATGGAGGCTGCGACCAAGCTGGCCCATATCGCCGGCGGCGAGCTCGACGTCCGCGACGAGGACATCGCCGCGCTGACCGCCGCACTCCCCTACAACGATTGCCTGGGCGTCAACACCTACAAGTGCCAGTTCCTGCGTGCCGCCGAGGGCGAAAACGACATCAACCACAATGGCACCGGCGACAAGGGCTCCTCGCGCTGGTTCCTCAAGGGCGTAGGCGAGTCATGCGTGCGCGAAGGCGTTCCCACCACCGATTGGGACTGGATCATCTATCCCGAGGGCCTGTACGATCTGCTGCTGCGCATTAAGAACGATTACCCCAACTACAAGAAGATCTACATCACCGAGAACGGCATGGGCTATAAGGACGACTTTGAGGACGGCTTTATCGACGACGCCCCTCGCATCGACTACATGCGTCAGCATCTCGCGTGGATCCTCAAGGCAATCGACGGCGGCGTAAACGTCGACGGTTACTTTGTGTGGTCGCTGCAGGACCAGTTCTCCTGGACCAACGGCTATAACAAACGCTATGGCCTGTTCTACATCGACTTTGAGACCCAGAAGCGCTATCCCAAGGCGAGCGCGTACTGGTACAAGAACGTCTCGGAGACCGGCCTGCTTATGGCCTAACTTTTGCCGCATACCCCCTGTCGGCCGCATGCGAATCCCTCCACGGGTTCGCATGCGGCCTATTTTTTTGCTCGGCCCGTGCAGGCCGTTTGTCTCGATTTGTAACATCTAGCAGGGATTTTCAATCCTAACTGTTATAGATTTAGACGAACGGGCGACCAGGGCTGAAAGATCTCAATCTGTAACACGTAGCCCACTTTCGACCGTCTAACTGTTACAGATCGAGACAAACGAACGGTCCGAACTTGAAGATCTCAATCTGTAACACGTAGCCGAGTTTTTCGATCCCAACTGTTACAGATTGAGACGATTCGACGGTACCGGTCGCTTGGACACGCCGTGGTACAATTATGCCACGACGCAAAGGAGGTACCCATGTCCGCTTGTGTGCCCGTCCGAGACATGAAGGACACTGCCACATTCACCGCACTTGTTGAGTCTGAGCGCGACGTCACCGTAACTAAGAACGGCTACGAGGCCATGCACTGCATCAGCAGCGACCAGTATCGCCTCATGCAAGAAGAAATCGCCAAGGCAAAACTGCTGTCTCGTATGATGTTGGCAGAAGACGAAATATCGCAAGGCGACTACAGCGACTACGACTCCTTCGCGACCGCGATACGAGACAAATATGACCTATAACGTCGTTATACTCAAAAGCGCGCGATATGAGTACGAGAGTATCGTCGGGTACCTTGCTCAAATCCTCAAGAATCCGCGTGCAGCAGGCAATTTTGTCGCTGAGTTTGAATATCAGCTTGATCTGCTTCGCGAGCAGCCGCTCCTACGTCCCCTCTCGCATATGCAAGAGCTGGCGGCACGTAATTACCGATCGTTTCCCGTCAACAACTACGTGTGCCTTTATAAGTTTGAGCACGAAACAATCTATATCGCTCACATCTTTCATCAGTCACAGGACTACGCCCGCCTGGTCTAACCCACAAGCTGAATACTTGGCCCGAGCACATTTGCGCGTCAACGTGAAGCGGTAATCCCCGCGCCGACAGGGGGCAGAAGTATCGCCTGCAGCGTTAGTTAGCAGATGACCTGCGTATGCTCCTCGATGGCGGCGCGATCCTCGGCGGCGATACTCGGCTCGCACACCACGGCGTCCAAATTATCCAGACGACAGAAGGTGTAGAAGTCGCGCTTGCCGATCTTGCTGGAGTCGGCGATCAGATAGCGCGAGTCGGCCTTGCTAAAGGCGAGCTGCTGGATACGACCCTCATCCATATTAGACGTAGACACGTCGCCATCCAGAATGCCGTTGGCGCCGATAAACGCCGCATCGATACCCAGCGCACGCAGAGTATCCTCGGCCGTTGGCCCCACAAAAGCGGCGGTGCGGCGACGGTACATACCGCCCACGAGGCACAGGTCGCAGTCTTCGCGCGCCTCGAGCAGGTTAAACACCGAAAGCGAATTGGTCACAATGCGCAGGCGAAACGCCGGCAGCATCGAGGCCATCTGCTCAACCGTGGTGCCCGTGCCCAAAAAGATGGTCGAGCCTTCCTCGATAAGCTCCACAGAACGGCGCGCAATCTGCAACTTTTCCTCGGCATGCTTTGTGCGCTTTTCGCTGTGCGAATACTCATGGCGCAGCATAGCGTGTGGACGGCTCTGCGCACTGCGGGCTCCGCCGTGCACGCGCTCGATCTCGCCCAGGCTCGCAAGCTCCTCAAGGTCACGGCGGATCGTCATATCCGAGACACCTAACGCATCCGAAATCTCCTTGACCGAGACCGTTCCCTGTTCCTCGAGCAGCTGCCGAACCTTATCCTGTCGCTCCGCTTTAATCACGATGAGTCCTCGCTGTTCCACGCTCACGTCAATTCAAACAATAACGAACAAATTGTATCAGACTCGCGCGCGTCAGAAATGAACGCCCGCGCAGCTCCAATCATCACTTTTTTGAGAAAAATACCCCCTGCTTTAGTGGGGTGTAGTGATAATCTCGCCTGTTCGCGCTACAGTTTGTCGGAAATACCTCGATGTTAGGAACCAAATGATCACTTCCGAGCTTTTCGGCACCGCGCCGTGCGGTACCCCCGTTCATCGTTACACCCTCAACGGGCCCGAGATCTGCGTTCGCATTATGGACTATGGTGCCACCGTGTTGGGCATCGACGTGCCCGACATCCCCGGCAACGTGCGCGATGTGGTGCTGGGCTTCGATAAGCTCGAGGATTACTTTGACAACCCCGCCTGCTTTGGCGCGACCATCGGACCTGTGGCCAACCGCACTGCAGGTGCCACGATCACCATCGCCGGCACGGACTGGCATATGCCGGCCAACGAAGGCGCCAACAACCTGCACAGCGATCTTGAGCATGGTCTGCACAAGCGCGTGTGGGATGTTGAGCTCGACGAGACTCACAACGCCGTGCGCATGACCACCTCGCTTGAGGATGGCGAGCTGGGTCTCCCCGGCAACCGCACCTTTACGGCCGTGTTTACCGTGACGCGCACCGGCGTCTTTCGTGTCGAGTATGGCTGCGAGAGCGACCGCGCCACCTACCTTTCCATGACCAACCACACGTACTTTAACCTTGCCGGCCATAACGCCGGCATGGACTGCGAACACTTCTTTGTTGCCAACGCCACCCACTACCTGCCCATCAACGAGCAGAATATCCCCACCGGTGAAATCGCTCCGGTCGAGGGCACGCCGTTTGATTTCCGCGAGCTGCGCCCCGTCGCGCCCGGCATGGAAGCCGACGACCCGCAGATTAAGCAGGCCCGTGGCTACGATCACTGTCTGTGCATCGATGGCTATCAGTACGGCCGCAATCTGCGCCGCGCGATGCATGTTGAGGAGATGTGGACCGGTCGTGAGCTGGACTACTACACCACCGCCCCGGGCGTGCAGCTCTACACCGGCAACTGGCTGGGCGACGAGCACGCCAAGGACGATGCTAACTATGGCTGGGGCGCCGGCTTTGCCCTCGAGGCAGAGATGTACCCCGACACGCCGCACCAGCCGCTGTTCCCGCAGGGCATTGTGGGCCCGGGTCACCCCTACAGCAATGTGATCGAATACCACTTTATGAGGCACTAAGCCCACAGCGCGACATATCGCACAGCAGCGCCCGCCGGCACCACCGCCGACGGGCGCTTTGCTACCTAGTCATTGGGGACGTTCTTAAATGACTAGTCATTGGGGACAGTCTTTAACGTTTGGCGAGAAGGACTGTCCCAATCTGCCGACACTTGGGGACGTTCCTAAAAGGCCGGCACATAAGGAACGTCCCCAAGTGCCAAGGGTGTCCCGTTTGACTAGTCATTTAAGAACGTCCCCAATGACTAGTTGGATGGGGTCGGGATTGGAGCTGGGGAGGTAACGGATTTCTAGCTCTATGCCGAGTTCTTGTAGCTCTTTGAAGGCAGCGATGTCCGTATCGTCTACGGCGACTGCGGGCGTTATGGGGTGCTTGCCCTCCCCCGCCTGCATATGGCCAATGCTGATCTTGGTGATCGGCACACCACCCTTAACCAGTGCGAGCGCATCGGCGGGTGAGGCAACCATGATGAGAATCCTTTGGCGCGGCGTTGCGGTATGAATGATGTCGACAGTCCTTTGCACCGAGAAAAACCGCGTCCAGACACCCTCGGGTGTCGCCACCCTCATAGGGGCCCACTTGCGCGAATCAGCCGCAATCTCATCGTTGACGATTAAAACAAGGTTGGAACCCACGACTTCGTTCCACAGCTCAACGTCTTGCCCGTAAATAAACCGGTCATCGATGCGTGTGAGAAGAATCTTGGGTTGAGCCATCGCCACCCCATTCTGTTTGAGACCCGTAAGAGCAAGACATCACGTCTCCAATATTAGTGCATTTAAAGTGAGAAAAGCCGCCAGAACCCTTGCGCGGATTTGTGATGTCCCGTATCATAGACAGCCGTTGACGCCTCAGTTGCGTCATCACATGGCCGCCAGCGTAGCTCAGTTGGTAGAGCACCGCTCTCGTAAAGCGGGGGTCACCGGTTCGAGCCCGGTCGCTGGCTCCATTGCACAAGATAGCCGCCTTCGGGCGGCTTTTTTGTTGTCGATTTTGAGTGCGTGCATGCCAATCCATGCATCGCCACGTCGACCGCTTCCTACTCAAAAACAGAAAACTCCGCCAAACGTGATTTCCCTTAGGGAAACACGCTTGGCGGGGTCGTAGCGTGATTCCCCTAGGGGAATCACGCCATCAGACGAACAGCTCAACCGAGCAGCTCATTACTCCTCCCAGTAAGCGTCGGCAAGCAGCTTACTCGGCGAACGCATTACCAAAGCTGTTGCCGCCCACCTACGTCTCGACTAGGGTAAGGTCGGGATTGAACACGACAACGTCGGCGTCGCGCCCCGACATAATGCTACCGCACTTGTCGTCGGCTCTAACCATAAGCAAACAACCGATGCCGGGGCTGTCGCCCAAGCTCTTACAGCTCGGTCACGACAACGCCGTTGTAGACCTCGTCCCAACGATCCATAACCAAGTGGCCAGTCATAGGATCCATGGCGTTGAGCTTGCCGCAAGTGTTGGCGGTACGCAGCACCGTCTCGTCGTCTGCACCAGCAGCAATGGCATGCGCAAAGCCAGCGATAGTGGAGTCACCAGAGCCCGTGGCGTTAACGGCAGGGATATCGGGCGTCTTTGCGCGGAACGCACGGCCATTGTGGAAGCCAACGGAGCCGGCAGCGCCCATGGACACGACGACCCAGGGAATATCGGAGAAGCGGGCATCAGAGGCGAGCGCGGCGCGGAGCTCGTCCACATCGTCGGTGGTAAAGCTCGTGCCCAGAAGGCCGTTGATCTCGGTCAGGTTAGGCTTGACCAGCTCGGGCTTAATTTCGGACTTAAGGGCGGCCTCGAGCGAAGCACCCGAGGTATCGAGCAATACCTTGGCGCCGGCGTTCTCGGCAATGCCCGTGATCTTGGCATAGTAGTCTGCCTCGACACCGCGGGGCAGCGAACCCGAGATGGTGACGACGTCGGCCTTGCCCGCAAGCTCGGTAAACTTGGCGGTAAAGGCATCGAGCTCCTCGGGGGCAATTGTCGGGCCGCTCTCGAGCAGCTCGGTCTGGTTGCCGGCGTGGAGGATGTTGAGGCAAATGCGAGTCTCGCCCTTGATGGGCACAAAGTCGTTGTTAATACCGTTGGCGTCCATGAGCTCAGCCATGTAGGCGCCCATGTGGCCGCCGAGCAAACCGGTTGCCACAACATCGTCGCCCAGCTGACCCAGCACGCGGGCCACGTTGAGGCCCTTGCCGCCGGCGGTCTTTTCGGGCGTCACACGGTTGACGTCGTCGATAATGAGCTCATCGAGCTGATAGCGCGTATCGACAGACGGGTTCATCGTAACGGTGAGGATCATTTTTAGCTCCTTATCTCGCAGGCTCCTTATGCCTTGCAAAACGAATTGGCTACATGCGACTACAGAATCTCAATCGTGAACGAGCGAACGACGGTCTCCTTGGGCTTGGCGACAAGGCAGCCGCGCTTATGCTCAAGTACGTCGTCCTCATCGGAACAGGTCGAGAGGCCACCCCAGGGTTCAACTGCCACAAAATCGCCCTCGGGCTTGCTCCACACAATGAGATATGGGAAGCCCTCAAAGCTCAGGCGGACGCCCTTGTCCTCGCCCTTTTTGGAAAGCGTGACCTGACGGCTCTCGAGCACGTCAAAGATGGTCTCCGCAAAATCGAAGAGCTCGTGCGACAGGGGCAGCGTCTTTCCCACCATGGGGTTCTTGGAGCGGTTTGCCACGTCAATCAAGCCAGTCGAAGGGACAGCAGTGCAAAGCTCCGCAGCCTCGTCTTTCTCAAAGCGCAGTTCGTAGTCCGTATAGGCCTCGCCCTCATCGAGCGGACACCTAAAGCCGGGATGACCGCCGATAAAGAACGGCATGTCCTCGGTGCCCTCGTTGGTCACCTCATAGGAAACGCGCACGGCAGCGTCCTCAAGCGCATAGCGGGCGACAAGCTTAAACGGGTAGGGATAATCGCTCAGCAGCGCCGCGTTATCCTCCGAATCCAGGCACATCGCCAGCTCGTTCTCGCTCTGGCTCAGCAGCTTCCACTCCTGTTTGCGCGCAAACCCGTGGCGAGCGAGCTTTACATGATGCCCGGCAAACGTCATGGCGTTGTTGTCACGCAAGCCTCCGCAAATCGGGAAGCAAATCGGCGCCTGGCCGGACCACACGGCGGGATCGCCCTGCCACAAATACTCGCGACCGTCGGCCTCAATCGAGGTAAACGAGCCGCCGGCCGTGGACACCTTAATAGAAATCGAATCGTTGGAGAGAGCGTATTCCATTGCCCATCCTTTCGAACAACTGCTTTTGCTCGCAAGTACCTGTCTCGGCCCTGACCAAAGGACAAACCCGCACGTTCATCGATGCGTCCGGTATCCCAGCCATGCAACGGGGTACCATACAGACATTGAAGCAATTACAGCTGAAAGGCCTTCTTATTCGAACCATCATCCTCTATGCCTCACGCCACCACGGCAATACGAAAAAGCTCGTGGACGCCATCGTTGAGGCACACCCCGAAATCGATACCCTCGACGTGAAGTCACTCGGTAAAAACGAGTACCCCGACCTGCACGAATACCATCTGATCGGCGTCGCCACGGGCATTTATTACTCCGAGATCGACAAGGATATGGCACGTGTGCTCACTAACGTGCTGCAGCCGCAGGACAAGGTGTTTGGCCTTATGACCTACGGTGGCAAAAACAAGTGGTACAGCAAGGATATCGATGGTATCTGCCGCATGAGGCAGGCCATCTTTATGGGCGTCTACGGCTGCCCCGGCTTTGATACGTGGGGGCCGTTTAAACTCACCGGCGGTGTCCAAAAGGGGCACCCGACCGCTGAGGAAATTAAGGGCGCCGTCGACTTCTTCGACAAGATTGAAGACGAGTACGGCGACATCATCGTCGAAGAGTATGCCAAGCGCGAGAAGCGTCTAGCCTACGAGAAGGAGCATCCTGCAGGAGGCCTGGTGGCCGGCGTCAAGCGCACGGCAAAGAAGATCGCTAACAAGCTGTAACTGTGAAGGTACTTTTGAGCGTTTAACCCATACGGCGGGTCCGAGCAGATTCGGGCCCGCCGTTTTTTCTATCGTTACTCGGTAAAGGCGTTGCCGACGCTCTGCCCGCCAACATACGTCTCGACGAGGGTGAGCTCATGGTCGAACACGACAAAGTCGGCGTCGCGACCCGGCATGATGCTGCCGCACTTACCCTCGATGTGCGCGGAGCGTGCCGGCACCTCGGTTGCCATGCGAATGGCGATATCGGCTCTGGCGATGCCCCAGTCGACGATGTTCTTGACGCCCTGGGCAAGCGTGAGCACCGAGCCGGCAATGCTCTTGCCGTCGGCGAGCCAGCACAGGTTGTCCTTCATGATGACGTCCATGCCACCACTAGTGTAGCTGCCCTCGGGCATGCCGCCGCAACCCAAGCAGTCGGTGATGAGCACCGTGTGCTGCCAGCCCTTGGCCTGCAGCAGCGCCTTGATGGCGGCAGGGTTTACGTGCTTGCCGTCACAGATGATCTCGGCGTAGGTCTCGGGCGTGGACATAGCGGCACCCACGACACCGGGCTCACGGTGATGCAGCCCGCGCTGGCCGTTATAGGTATGCGTAAAGCAGCTGGCACCGGCGTTGATGGCGGCGATGCACTCATCGTAGGTGGCGTCGGAGTGACCGATGCTGGTCACCACACCCTTGGCGTTCAGAGCAGCCGCATAGGCAGCGGCACCGTCGCGCTCGGCCGCCATGGCGCTTTTAACGATGCGACCACCCGCAGCCTCCTGCCACTGATCGAAAACCTCCTCGGAAGGATCGATAAGATAAGCGGGGTTCTGCGCGCCCACGTGCTTCATGGTAAAGAAGGGGCCCTCCAGGTAGATGCCCTGAATGCGAGCACCGCAGAAGTCGGGGCCGCGACCCTCGTCCGCCTGAGCGATGGCGGCGCAGGCGTCCTTGATCTGCTCGACGCCATCGGTGAACGTCGTGGGCAGCCAGCTGGTGGTACCGCGACGGGCGAGCTCGGTCGAGCTGATATCGATGCCCTCGGGATCATTATCGGTAGTTGAGTGGTTGTAGAAGCCATGGATGTGAGTATCGACCATACCCGGTGCGATCCACGACCCCGTGTAGTCCTTAATCTCGCAAGAGGGCTCGTCGGCCTGCCAGGCGCCAAAGACGCCATCCTCGACCATAAGATAGCCGCCCAGTTGCGGGCCTGCCGGCAAGAAGAACTTGTCAGCCTTAATTGCGTACGTGCTCATATGCACTCCTTGCTTCTAAAGCAGTGACTGTGGCGATGCTTATACCCAGCTCACATAAAACAAAAAGCGCCCGCCCGCCGTTATGAGCGGACGGGCGCCCTTACAGAGGGACGCGATTAAGCGGTGAAGGGGTGAATCGTCACGCCCTTGACCACGCGGTTGACCGTGCCGGTGGGGCTCGGCGTATCGGGCGTGTTGCCCACGCGCACGGAGTTGAGCAGGCTGATGGCCTGGGCAAACATCACGAACGGCAGAGCGAGGTAGCCCTCGGGAAGCGCTTCGTAGCCCTTAAAGGTGAAGGACTCACCCTCATAGACGGTGGCACCTTCCTGCTGAACGGCGATGGTGTGCTGAGCGATCTCGTCGCCACCGATCTCGTTGAGGATGTCGATGTCGTACTGACGGGTGTAGGCGTCGTTGTTGACGAACACGAAGACGAGCGTCTTATCGTCGACGAAGGACTTAGGTCCATGACGATAGCCCATGGAGGTGTCGTAGGAAGTAGCGACCAGACCGTGAGCCAGCTCGAGGATCTTGAGCTGGCTCTCCTGGGCAAGGCCACCGAAGGAGCCAGAACCCAAGTAGGTCACGCGGTTGAAGTCGCCAGCCAGGTAATCGGCGATCTCGGGCTCACGGGAGATGACCTCCTCGCCCATCTTGGCGATGGTCTCGACCCACTCGGCCTTCTGCTCGTCAGAGGCAGTGTCGAAAATAAGGGTGGAGAGCAGGGTCATGCAGGAATAAGAACCGGTCATGGCGAAGCCCTTGTCGTTGGCGCGCGGAATGAGCAGCGTCAGCGCGTTGGGATCATCGGCAGACTCGACAGCGAGCTTGCCCTCGGGAGCGCAGGTGATGTTGAGGAACTTGACGTTGTGGACGAGCTCCTTGGCAACGGCAACGGCGGCAAGGCTCTCGGGGCTGTTGCCAGAGCGGGCAAAGGAAACCACGAGCGTGGGATCCTCGGCGCGCAGGAAGTCGCGCGGAGCGCTCACGATGTCGGTCGTGGCGATGGGCTTAAAGTCGTAGAGATCAGTGTTGCCAGCGTGACGCAGGTACGGGGCGCAGGTATCGCCAACGTAGTCGGACGTACCGGCACCGGTGAAGACAACGGACAGACGACCCTCGCCCATAGCGCGAGCCTCGGCCAGGAAGGCCTCGATGGCCTCCTTGTTCTCGCGATAGATGTTGAGCGTATCACGCCAAAGCTCGGGCTGCTGAGCAATCTCGGCCGTGGTGATCTGGGCGCCGAGCTCGGTAAGCTCCTCGACACTCTTCTCGAACATTTCTAATACCTCTTTCTTTACTAAATTGTCTGATATACAAAGACTTAATCTGAAAAGTTAAATCGGGTAGTAGTCATAGGCTGTTTTTCTTTCGTTAGCACTCGTATCCGATCACAGAGTATCTCGATAATGAGAAATCCTGTACTTAAACTTGTCCGCACGAGCCACCGAAAGCGTGAACTCGACAACATCATTTTGGGTGTTGTGAGTAGTTCGGACTATGTCCAGAACTGGCGCACCCTCACCAATACCTAGAAGCCGAGCGTCACATGGACGTGCTATACCCGCAGAGAACTCCTCATCCGCTACTCGAATTTTCTGCTGATAATCCTGCTCAATAACATCGTAAAGGGGCTTTTGTTCGAGTAGAGGACGCTTGAGTGAAATAAAGAGCCTTGCTGGAAGATAGCTACGCTCAACCATCATAGGTATACCATCTGCCATTCGTAAACGTTTGAGTTTTAATACCTTTTCACCCAAATGAATCCCCATTTGCATCGAGAGCGTTTTATCTGCTTCCATTTCACAGAACTCTAAGATGGTTGTTTCTGGCAGCCGGCCCATCGCTTTCATCTGTTCAGTAAAACTGTACGATTGGGTAAGATTTGTTGCTTGAGCTAGTCGATCGGCAACAAACGTACCGCGACCTTGTTTTCGCACAATCCGACCAAGATACTCAAGTTCCTGAATTGCAAGCCGGACAGTCGACCGCGAAAGCCCGAAACGTTCGGCAAGCTCACGTTCGGACGGAATCAAATCACCTGGCTGATATTCATGATCAATTTTTTCGATCAGAATATCTACGAGCTGGTCATAGAGCGGTTGTCTGTGCCTCGTGCACGTCATGATATTCTCCACGTAATGAGCAATTGACCAATACTTCAGCCTTCAGGTAACGCACCAACATGTCCAATAAATGGGCTAATAGCGACACTACATCTCATCGTCTTCATCAATGTCAGCACTCTCGAGTTTCTTGAGATCGACTCCCTCACGACCAACGACCCGTGCGCGTTCGGCAAGTTCATCAAGCGTTGGGTCTCCAAACGCACGCGTCATAACGAGCTCCACCAACATAGGTAGATTTGTACCGGTGACAACGGTCACGTTATCGAGCTCAGTCGTCATTGGGATAGCTTGATTGAACGGAGTACCGCCAAGCAAATCAACAAACACCAATACGCCATCACAAGCTTGACGCATCTTGGCAATGCAGGTTCGCAAATCATCACCAAAAGTAACCGCCTCCGAGCCCGCAAAAGGAACTACCTCAAAATTAGGCTGTTCGCCGGCGACCATATCCACAGCGCTTTTCAAACCAGGTGCAAACTGACCGTGACCAGTTAGTACAAATCCAATCATTCTATCTACCTTTCTACCGTTCGCTTTCTCTAGCCATAGAACCCCTCAAAAGGGCTCTTACGACCACTGCATCATTAAAGTTTAGTGAGTATTTTGTTTTATCGTGGGAGGTCTGTGAGCGTCTCTAAGCTGCTTTTCCAGGTTGCGATATCTACGTGCTTCGCCCTTGTTCCCGCTGCTCTCATATTGATATGAAAGCAGCAGATAGAGCTTTCCGCGTAACCCAAGGTCGTTCGTATCCAGCATAGCTTCCATCTCATCGATCTTATCATGCCGACGGCAAAAGACTATGTCGTAGGTTAATTGACTGTCCGCCAAAATGCCCTTCGACACGATGGGGCGCATCTCTTCCAACATGGACGCCGCCCGCTTGCGGTCACCCGTCTTGATATAGAAATTAAAGGCGCGAACCGCAAGCTGTCGACGTTGTTTGTCGCTGCACGGCATCTCCAGCAAGTGGTCAAGCATTCGATCTGCATATGCGTCCATATCAGCAGCTTCATAGATCGTGAAACGCAGGTAATACTGCTTATACGTAGACATTACTATGCGCGCAAGTTTGCGATCGAGCAGGTCTATGCAATCTTGGTATAAGCCCAAGTTAAACAATACCTGCAATTTCATATCGAAGTATTTTTTCGCTCCTTCGGTCACAGCGAAATAAGCCACGACAACACAAATGAACAGGACGATCCAAAATGGCATTGCACTATATTCCCTTCAAGGCAGCCTTAAGGAATTAATCGAACACGATGACTGCATAACCGCCTATGAACAGCGGTGTCCGACAAAACAAAAGAGGCGCACACTCCAGGGGATATGGCGATAAAGTCGCCTTGGAGGTGTGCGCCACGTCTCAATTGAGGCTCAAATGCCGTGACAATATGGGGTATTTAGCCCTTGCAAATGATACCAAATGCACCCAAGGCAATGGACAGAACCAAGACGATAAAGATGGCCTTCGTCGAGGTCATGCCCTTCTTACCAAGGAGCCAGTATACGAAGCCGACGAGTGCGGCAGGAACCAGCTTGGGGCAAATCATATTGCAGATGTTCTGCAAGTCAACGGTAACGCCGCCGATAACAGGCTTCGCCGCAATAACGATACCGACATTGGTTGCGACCAGGGCACCGACCATAAAGACACCCATTACGGAGGCCGCGTCGGTCAACGCGTTCAGGCGGTCGCTCATGGTGGTGACGAGCTTCATACCCTGCTCATAGGCCATGTGAGTCTGCTTGCAGCGGAACCAGTCAACAAGGATGTTAACGGCGACCCAGATGAAGATACCCAAGGGGTTGCCGTTCATGGCCATATTGGCAGCCAGAGCGCCGAAAATGGTCGGGAGCAGCGAACCGAAGATGGAATCGCCGATGGAAGCCAGCGGTCCCATGAGACCAGTCTTGAGACCGGCAACAGCCTCGAGGCCCTCAATGCCCTCCTCTTCCTCGATCGCCAAATCGATACCGGTGATGATCGTGTTGAGGAAGTTTGAGGTGTTGAAGAACGGTGCGCACTGGGCGCGGCAGGCTTCCTTTAGCTCCGGCGTGCCGTCACCGTACAGCTTGCGCAGCGTGGGCAGGATAATCCAGAGATAACCAGAGTGTTGCATGCGCTCGTAGTTCCAACCATCCTGGAAACCAAGCAGGTTACGACGGTTGATCTGCGCAAGGTCGTCCTTGGTAATCTTGTAGCCAGTGGTGCCATTGGCGAGTTTCTCATTAGAGCTCATCGTCGTCGTCTCCCTCCGCAGCGCCAGCAGCAGCGACGGGACGCTGGTTGTTCTTGTAGTACAGCAAAGACAGAGCAAAGCCAATAATAGCGATCGCCAGCATCGACATGTTATTGAACATACCGACCATATCCACGGCGCCCTTACCAAGCGCACCGTTCACAGCGACGATGTTGGCGTTGAGGTTCATGATGCTCGTGAAGGCCGTACCAAACAGGGCGGCGACTACAAAGCCGAGCAGCAGGTAGGCGACGTGCTTTTTGACCGGCAGGTAACGGAGCAGGATGGCGAAGCCAACGGCGGGCAAGGCACCGCCAGCAACAGACAGACCGTCACCCAGCCACTTCCAGTCGCCGTTAAGGGCGGTGGTGATGCCCTCGACCAAGCCCTGGCCAAATGCGAGAGCCAGGAAGACCGGAATCATGCGGGACAACATCCAGGAAACGGCACCGAGCAAGTAGTGTACGTTGTAGGCGCCCCAGTTCATCTTCTCGATATCGGCATCGCACATGTGACCGAAGAACGTGTTGGCGAAACGGCCGGCGATATCGGTGTAAACGAGAATGGCAGCGACAGGTACGCCGATGGCGGCAAGAGCCGTCTCGGGATTCATGCCCGCACCCACGGCAAAGGCAGTGGCGACCAGAGTGCCGGAGTTGGCATCGATACGAGAGGCGCCGCCAAAGGTACCAACGCCCAGGACGGTGAGCTGCATGCTGCCGCCGATAAACAGGCCAGTCTGCAGGTCACCCATAATCAAACCGGTAATCATGCCGGAGAAGACGGCTGAGCCGGCACAGGTGTACCAGTTCAGCTCATCCATAATCTGATAACCCGCATACAGGGTTAACAGAAGAATCTGCCACCAAGCAATCATGGTAAACTCCTTATTTAAGGTGTAACAGTTTCTACAATACCAATACGCTTATATAAACCGTGCATCCCCCTTCACGGCCTAGCGTTAATTCGACTAGAGCGTGAGAGCCTCTGGGTTATCCTGCGGCGTCAGCTGAATGACAATAGGAAGATTATCGGCCTTGAGTTTGGCAAATGCGTCAAGGTCCCCCTGGTCGCAACTAATGTTGCGATTCAGCTTCTTGACCGGCTCCATTGTCGTCATATTACCGACGATGAGCTGCTCAAGCTTAACACCTTGTTCCAAAAGTCGAACGTAGACCTCAGGCTTTTTCGCAACAATAAAGAGACGTTGCGCATCATATTTGCCAGCAGTGATGTTGGCAGCGGCCTTGTCGACAGGAAGCACGGACAACTTCACAGTTGCCGGGCAAGCCATGCGAAGAACCTGCTTTTGGGTAGCATCTTGCGATACCTCGTCGTCAACTACCATGAAGCGGCTTACCTGACGGGCGTTAGACCAGAGGTTTGCCACCTGTCCGTGAATCAAGCGAAAGTCGATTCGTGCGCCTACAATCATTTCTACTCAACTCCTTCTTGTTCAAGTGTACGGATAACGGGCTCAGAGCGAAGGGAGATTTTCGCATCATACACGCCCTCTGTTTCGAACATAACGAGCTCATTGGTACCAGGGTGTAATAAACCGTGCGGAACATAGAGCGTCATGATGGGACCCTTATCCCAAAAACGTCCGACATTCGTTCCGTTTACGAATGCCACACCCTTTCCAAAACCCGTAGTGTCGATAAAGGTATCAGCCGGCTCAGATATATCAAACTTTGCGCGGTAAAAGGAAGGTTGCCCCTCTACCCAGCCGGCGGAATAATCAAGATTATCGATGTTATCGAGTGGCAGACAACGCATCTCCCAACCGGTAACAAAGTGAAGATCAACGCAAACTCCTGTCCTAATGCCCTTATGCTGCGTATCAGCGAGCAATTTGTGACCATAATTGACGCGACCCATATCCTCGGTCAGAACATCCAGGCGGTTTTGTTCACAGGGAAGAACGCAGTGAATATCTTCCCCAATGTGCTCCTGATACTGCGTCGCCACTTTGTCACCGTTCACAAACACCTGTGCACGGTCGCGGGCGTCAATAACCCGAATACGCTCTTCATCTGCACGGTCACGCTCGACAGTCGTGGTATATAACGTATATCCATACGACTGACCCATCTCTTCCATGGGCATAGGATATTGAGCTTCAATCGGCTCCGAAAGAATATCGAGCACATTAAAGAGACTTACGCGCTCACTCACCGAAATATCGGGCATGGAAAACGTCTTTTTTGTTAACGGCTTGCTTTGCGCGATATCGGGATACAGCTCGTGAACTGTCCTTTGAATTGCGAAGTATTTCTCGGTCGGGTTGCCCTGTTCGTCCAATGGAGCATCGTAGTCATATGATGTCACCTGGTGCAGGTCATGCGTATGGCGTGCAGAACATCCGTTCATAAATCCAAAGTTGGTGCCTCCATGAAACATGTAGAGGTTTAAAGATCCTCCAAGCTCGAGCACCTCGCGAACGCAAGAGGCAAGATCTTCGGGATCGCGTCTGATGACGTTCTCCCCATAGCGATTGAACCAGCCGTCCCACAATTCCATGCACATAAGAGGCCATTGTTTTCCATGTTCCTTGTGAAAAGCAGAAAGAGCCTCAAAGTTCTCCTTTGCATGAGAACCAAAGTTGCCGGTGCACAACACATCATCGTCAATGAGCGTACCGGCACGAAGACACCCACGCCACGGACCATCGGAAGTACAAAGGGGTACGGAAACCCCACGCTCGACCATAAGGCGACGAATCGCACGAAGATAGTCCTTATCCTCGCAATATGATCCATACTCGTTTTCAACCTGCATCATGATGATGTTTCCGCCCTTGTCAATCTGACGCGGGACGAGTATCGGCATGAGATGGTCGTAGTAATGCGCAACGTGAGCAAGAAACTTGGGGTCGCTGCTACGCGGTCTCATATCATGTTGGCGCAGCAGCCATGCTGGCATGCCGCCAAATTCCCATTCCGCGCAAATAAACGGAGAAGGCCGAACAATTGCATACAGACCGAGCGACGCCGCCTCATCAAGAAATGCCGCCAAATCAATTGAACCAGAAAAATCAAAGACGCCAGGCTTTGGCTCATGAAGATTCCACGGTACATACGTTTCGACCGTATTAAACCCAAGAGCCTTAAGGTTATAGAGCGAGTGATGCCAGTCGCTCGGATGAACACGCATATAGTGAATCGCCCCCGACAAGATGGTGAACGGCTCATCATCGAGTAGGAATTGATTGGTGATTTTAAACGAATGCATGCTACTCCCGATCTTCGTGCTCTACGACGCGGATGCCGGTTCCTCGGCCCTCAGCTAAACGCCTTGGCTATTATGGACGCATTGACGCAATTATGTAGTCAGAATCTGAAGTGGTCCGTAAACGGTAGCCAAATGACGATGAACGGCTTTAATGAACAAAATATAAACCAGCTGGTAAATTACTTTTTAACTATAGATTTCTAACGATTCTATATTTGAAAGGTGGTATGTACCAGCTATCCACTATTTCATACTAGTTACATTATGCTTCAATCGCATTTCTTCAAATGCTTATCTACTTTGTTGTTGCCGATTTTGAGTACGTGCGTGCCAATCCAAGCATCGCCACGTCGACAGCTCCCCTATTCGAAAACAGAAAACCCCGCCAAACGTGATTCCCCTAGGGAAAGCACGTTTGGCGGGGTCCTAGCGTGATTTCCCTAGGGGAATCACGCCAACACGCGAACAGCTCAGCCGAGCAGTTCGCTACTCCTCCCAGTAAGCATCTGCAAGCAGCTTAAAGCAGATCTTCTTGACCGGCTGCGCCCCATCGCCCGGGAACTCGAGCGTGGGCATGTGAGGCTCGCCGGCAACGAACAGCGCGAACTTGTCGTCAGCAAGATCGCCGGCGATCGAGGCGTCGGAATCGACCAGATCGTAGTCGTCCTTCTCGTCAAACTCCTGGACCAGCGTCAGGCTGCCCGTAGCGACCTTAAAGGCCTCGCGGCCCTCGACGTCGATCTGCAGGTCGTGATAGCGCTGATGCGTCTCATAGTGAGCCTCGGCCTCCGGACGCGTCGTGGGGGCCATGACGTTCGCAAAGACCTTGTCGCCCAGAATCGGATGGCTGCCGACCTCGAGCTCCGCCGGATCGTTCTCCTCGAGCCAATCGATCAGCACGTCGAGGCCCTTGAGCATTCCGCGGTACTCCTCGATATCGCCCAATGCACCGTAAATCATCTAAATCCCCTCTCGGATCGTTTCTTTGGCGGCTACTCGGTAAACGCGTTACCGACGCTGTTGCCACCCACATACGTCTCGACCAGGGTAAGGTCGGGATTGAACACGACAAAGTCGGCGTCGCGACCGGGCATAATGCTGCCACATTTATCCTCAACGTGAGCAGAGCGCGCGGGTACCTCGGTCGCCATGCGAATTGCGATATCGGCGCTCGCAAGACCCCAGTCGACGATGTTCTTTACGCCCTGCGCGAGCGTGAGCACTGAGCCGGCGATAGCAGAGCCATCGGCGAGCCAGCAAAGGTTGTCCTTCATAATGACGTCCATGCCGCCGCTGGTGTACTTGCCCTCGGGCATGCCTCCGCAACCCAGGCAATCGGTGATCAGCACCGTGTGCTGCCAGCCCTTGGCTTGCAGCAGCACCTTGATGGCAGCAGGGTTCACGTGTTTGCCGTCGCAAATGATCTCGGCATAGGTGTTGGGCGTGGCCATAGCGGCCCCGACAACACCGGGCTCACGGTGATGGAGGCCGCGCTGGCCGTTATAGGTATGCGTAAAGCAGCTGGCGCCAGCATTGATAGCAGAAACACACTCATCATAGGTGGCATCGGAGTGGCCGATGCAAGTCACGACGCCCTTTGCGCTCAGAGCCGCGGCGTAGGCGGCAGCACCATCGCGCTCGGCCGCCATGGCGCTCTTGACGATACGACCGCCGGCGGCCTCCTGCCACTCGTCAAAAACTGCCTCGGACGGGTCGATCAGATAAGCAGGGTTCTGGGCGCCCACATGCTTCATGGTAAAGAACGGACCCTCCAGGTAGATACCCTGAATACGAGCACCGCAGAACTCAGGTCCGCGCTCTTCGTCCGCCTGTGCTATGGCAGCGCAGGCCTCTTTGATCTGCTCCACGCCGTCGGTAAAGGTCGTAGGCAGCCAGCTGGTGGTACCACGACGAGCGAGCTCGGTCGCGCTGATGTTGATACCCTCGGCATCGTTATCGGTCGTGGCATGGTTATAGAAGCCATGAATGTGGGTGTCCACCATGCCCGGCGCAATCCATGTACCCGAATAATCTTTGATCTCGCAAGCGGGCTCATCGGCCTGCCAAGCGCCAAAGACGCCATCTTCGACCATGAGGTAGCCGCCCAGCTGCGGCCCCGCCGGCAAAAAGAACTTGTCGGCCTTGATAGCATACGTGCTCATCTATGCTCCCGTACCCGCAGTGCGTTTTAGGGCGGATCAAAAACCACTGCATTGTTAATTCGAGCGATTGTTCGTTGCCTTCTACCGCTTGGCACATTTTGCACCCGCCGCAAAACACGCCAAGCCGTTTATACCCAATAACTCTAGACTGCGCGGTTGTGGTAGACCTTGTACTTAAACTGGTCGGCGCGCGCAACCGAACGCGTATACTCGATAACCTCGTTGTTCATGTCATATGTGGTACGAATCAAATCCAGGACCGGTGCGCCTTCGGCAATCTCGAGCAGACGAGCGTCAGAATGGCGGGCAATACTCGCGTAGAATTCCTCCTCTGCCACGCGAACTTTCTCGTGAAAGTCCTGCTCGATCATGTCGTACAGCGATTTGTTCTCGATCATGGGACGCTTAAGCGCAAAGAACTTGCGACTCGGCAGATATGTACACTCAATCATCAGCGGCACACCATCGGCAATACGCAGGCGCTTGATCTTGTACAGACGCTCGCCCAGGCGCGCGTTCATCTCTACGGCAATATTCTTGTCAGCCTCGACCTCGGTAAACTCAAGAATCGTCGTCTTGGGCACACGGCCGATCGCCTTCATTTGCTCGGTAAAGCTATAGGTCTGCGTGAGGTTTGCCGTTTGCAGAGAGCGGTCGCACACCATGGTTCCACGGCCACGCTGACGAACCACCAAGCCCAGGCGCTCAAGCTCCTGCAGGGCAAGGCGAACCGTCGTACGCGAGAGCCCGTAGCGCTCCGACAGGTCACGCTCGGACGGCAAATAGTCGCCGGGCCGAAGTTCGTGATCGATTTTATCGGTCAACAGATCGACGAGCTGATCGTACAGAGGTTGTTTGCGCGCTCTCATTGCCACAATGATACCTGCCGGATAAATGACTCAAAATTGGTTGTAACCAGACACCACGTACTATAGCAGTTTTATTGGAATAACAGCAGTTAAACCAGCATATTTCAATATTGTTTGCCGGTTGATGGCCTGCGCACTGTAATACCAATTACAACGCTACATCAGGTATCGAGGTAGCAAAAAGGGCCGCCCCCGCAGAGCGGGACGACCCTTTGCAAGACAGATACGTCTTTAAGGCTTAGAGAAGCTTCTTGAGCTCCTCGGCAACAGCCTGGACCTGCGTGCCGATGATGACCTGGGTAGCACCCTTGTCCATCTTCATGACACCCAGAGCGCCAGCCTTCTTGCAGGCAGCCTCGTCGACCAGATCGGAATCGCCGAGCTCGAAGCGCAGGCGAGTAGCGCAGCAGTCAACGGTCTTGACGTTCTCCTTGCCACCGACGGCTGCGAGAACAGCGGCGGCCAGAGCGGCGAACTTGTCGTCGCCAGCAGCGGCGGAAGCGGAGGTCTCCTCGACATCCTCATCCTCGCGACCAGGGGTCATGAGGTTGAACTTGGTGATGGCGAAGCGGAATACGAGGTAGAAGACCACGAACGCAGCGATGCCCAGCGGGATGATCATCCAGGTGTTGGCGGCAGCCGGGAGGCTAGAGGAGAACAGGAGGTCGGTAGCACCAGCGGAGAAGCAGAAGCCAGCACGGAAACCAACATAGTAGGTGACGATGGTGAAGATGCCGTACAGGGCAGCGTACACGACGTAGAGCGGGAAGCACAGGAACATGAAGCCGAACTCGAAGGGCTCGGTGACGCCGCAGACGAAGGCGCAGATAGCAGCGGAGACAACCAGGCCGATAGCAGCCTTCTTGTTCTTAGCGGTCTGAACCATAGCCAGGGCAGCGCCCGGGATACCGAACATCATGCAGGGGAAGAAGCCGGACATGTACATACCGAGGCTCCACTTGACGTCAGCAGAGGTCTCGCCAGCCCAGAAGTGGGTCAGGTCGCCCAGGCCGATGGTGTCGAACCAGAACACGTTGTTCAGAGCGTGGTGCAGACCGGTCGGGATGAGCAGGCGGTTGAGGAAGGCGTAGATGCCAGCGCCGATACCACCCATGGCGGCGATACCCTCACCAAGAGCAACAAGAGCACCGAAGATGAGCGGCCAAGCAAAGAGCAGGACGACGGAGACGACGATGCAGATGACGGCGGTCATGATGGCGACGCAACGCCTGCCGGAGAAGAAGGCCAGCCAGTCGGGAAGACGAGTGTCCTTGAACTTGTTGTAGCAAGTGCCACCGATGATGGCGGACAGGATGCCGATGAAGGAGTTACCAGCGATCTTGGAGAACGCGATGCCCTCGGTCGTGGCAAGCCAAGCGGTCTGAGCATCGGCGTCCATACCACGAATGGTGCCAACAACAGCGGGGTTCAGGAGCTGCTGGATCATCAGGAAGGCGACGAGGCCAGCGAGGCCAGCGGTGCCATCGTGATCGTCGGCAAGGCCGACAGCGGCGCCGACTGCGAACAGCCAGGCCATGTTATCGATAAGAGCGCCGCCTGCCTTGATGAGCAGGAAACCGGCGGTATAGGCAAAACCGGTAGTGTCACCGGCAGCACCCATGACTGCGGGAGCGAGCAGGTAGCCCACGCCCATAAGAATACCTGCGACGGGAAGCGCCGCGACGGGAAGCATCAGCGCTTTGCCGAGCTTCTGGAGGTACTTCATCATATGGCATCTCCTCCAACCTTTCTTTCGTTGTTCACCAACGAGTTCCATGTCCGCGCCTTGTGCATACCGGCTTCTCCGCTTGCCGGCATTGATGCGCAAACTTAGACAGCCCAGTCCCTATTTGGGGTTGCTGGTATGTTCGGTAGCACACACTCAATTCAAACGTCCACCACATTTCGTTCAAATTACTATATCGTTGCCAAACGGTTATTTTTGGCCCGTAAACGGTAATTTACGCAGGTAGACATGGTGCGTTTCTTTCATTACCAAACTAATTCTTAGCAATTTCCATTCGATTTCGTCTCAAAATTGGTTACTACCAGATGAACAGTGGTACCACATTGTTACTACCAGTTTAGCCGAAATCGTTTTCACTTTATATGAATAAAGTGTCCCAAAATTTGCATACAACCACCCCCTCTCATCGCCCTCCCCAGAGTGCAAAAAGCCCGCTAGAACGATATCCGTTCTAGCGGGCATATCAGATTTTTTGGCTACGCGCTCGGCGGCTCGGGCAGCCCTTACGCAAACAGGCCGTAGATGCTGATGTTGGCCTTGGCATAGAGGCCGTTAGCATACTCGGTCCACTTGGAGCTAGCGCCTGAGGCCTGCGAGGAATACTGCTGGTAGGCGGTGTAATAGGCGGTCATGGCCTGCTTATAGGTAGCGCTATCGGCCGTAAAGGCATCATCGGCAAAGGCCTTGGCATAGGTGCTGTCGG
>OLFV01000043.1_pt1 | contig 141312 bp, 128 predicted proteins | sample 1605551 | NCBI WGS metagenome assembly OLFV01 (sample SAMEA3888922, study PRJEB22519) | human gut metagenome | biome: human gut; feature: human-associated habitat; material: faeces | place: Denmark | collected 2011
ACGGGGCGCGGGGCGGAGCCCCGATACATTCTTTCTCGCTATTCCTGGCTTGCCAGCCAGGCATCCTCCTCGGCAATGGCGGCGTCCACGGCGTCCTGCACGGCGTCGAGCACCTTCATGCGGCCCTCGTTTCCGTCAAAGAGCGAGGGCGCGAAGGAGCGCGTGGTGTTGAGCAGTTCCTGAAGAAACAGCACCTTGCGCTCGATGTCCGGCGCTTTCGCCTCATCCGCGAAACGGGCGATCTGCGAGCCGCTGATGAAGTGTTCCCTGCGCAGCCCCACAACCTTTCCGAGCAGAGCCATGTCGTCCAGCGGGCAGTTCTTCACGCCGTGTACGGATGCCCAGCGATCCAGCAGCTTCGCGCACAGGCTGCGCGCGCTCTGGAGGGAGCGAAGCTCCCCGAAGCCGGCGTTGACATGCTCAAGATGGGTCTTTTCCATGCTGGGCACGTCGGCGGCCATGTCGCTGGCCAGAGCCTTGTAGAGAAAGTCCAGCGCGGCGTCGAAGTCATTGCCGTATGCTTCCTGAATATGGGCGTACAGCTCGTTGACGTCGGCAAAGTCGCATACCGCGCCCCGGTACAGCGCGCCGAGTTCGGAAGGCGAGCCCAGAGAGCCGAAGCCCCTTGCGTTCAGCGCCCCGCAGATGCCGGAACGGATGGCCGGGCCTTCCGCCGCTTCCAGTTCCGCAAGGGCTTCGTCCACGCCGCGCAGCGTTTCGGAGGATGTCGCGGCGTCGCCCGCAAGCTCGTCGCGGATTTCCTTCAGCGCGGCCCATGCGTCGGAAGGATCGGGGAAGCGCTGCCGCGCCTGGCGCAGGGCATGTTCCCTGCCTTCGCGGGCGCGGATGGCGTCCTTGAGCTGATCAATCTGCTCGGCTTCGCCCTTTTCGTGCATCAGCTCCTGGTACTTCCTGACCCGTTCCTCCATGGCCTCGTCGATTTCGTCGCGCTCCCTGCGTTCGTCCAGCTCGAAATCGTCCGTGGTGTCGGCGGCAAAGGTCAGTTCCTCGGCGGCGTCGGCCAGAAGCGACATGGGCGACTCCACCACCGCCGCCGCATTGCCGAACAGCGAACCCACAGCGGCGGAAGGGGAGGAAAAACCCGTGTTCTGCATCGGGCTCACGCCCTGCTGCCGGATGGAAAAATCAATGGACATGTTGATGGCTCCGGATTCCCAAAAAGGTTGGCGGATAACTCCCGCTTCAGGAAGCTATGCCAGAATCGTGCCGAACTGACGAAAACTCGTTTTTCAAAATTATCATGGGCTGTTCGGGACGGCAAGGCTCCCTGTCGAATCATCGAATATCGAATGCAGCGAGGCTTTCATGAGGATTTTTCAGGTGTATTATCCTTTTTGCTTGTGGGTATCGGGCTGTTTTTATAAGGTAATGCCAAAGTGGAGGAGAATTTTTTGTGTTGCCAACTTTTTTGGCAATAAAAATCCGCAGTATCTTTTCTTCCTTTGTTTTTCAAGGTATTTCAGATTTGGCACGATTTGTGCTTGTCACATCGGCAGCATGTTCGGAAAGAGCATGCCGCCATCAGCAAAGGAGTTTTGGATATGGCTTACACCGAACAGGATATGCAGAAGCAGATGGAACAGTTCGCGGCGCTCAGGGATGAGTTCTCCCGTCTGGAAGCCCAGGAAAAGGCGCTGCGCAGGCAGGCGGGTCTGCCCGAGGAGGGCGGGGAAAAGATGGATATGGCCAAACTTTCCCCCGAAGAGCGCAGGCATGTTGAGGAAGCCATGGCGGAAGCCGGACGCGCCGGGGAAGCCCGTGCCGCCCAGAGCCGTCCGGCCAGAACCGCTTCCGGCCCCCTGCCCGGCGCGGGCCGCCGGGGCGTGGTGCGGCTGTAACCTTGTTTAATATGTGTTGCAAGGATCACAGATGAGTATGCAGGTTGATAACAGCGGTACCAGTTCCGTCAGCTTCGGCCAGCTCGGCCCCACTTCAAGCCTCCAGCTCATGTTCGCCAAGCTCCAGCTTGAGCTTGCGGAAACAGCCAAGGCTCAGGCCATGGACAAGATGGACGCTATTGCCGAGGCGCAGGACGAGCAGAAGCTGGTTTCCAAACTTCTGAACGAAGCGCGGCAGGCCAAGGCCGACGCCAACAGCGGCATAGGCAGCGACAAGGAGAAAACCGCTGAATTCAGCGTCCCCAAAAAGGATGCCGACGGCAATGTCATGGTTGATGACAAGGGGAAGATTATCTACGAGGACAAGAAATTCTCGGACAGCGTACCGAAAGACAACAAGGCCACCTTCATGACGCAGGAAATGATAGATTACATGGATCTGCATGGCCTTGCCTATGACCATACCGCCAATAACTACTCGCACAGCGCGGAAGAGTGGGAGCTGGCAATCACCTCCCTTGAGTCCCGTCTCGAAGAGCTGGGCACGAATACGCAGCAGGAAATGGTCTATATTCAGGACTACATGGGGCAGTACAATTCCTATCTGCAGGGAGCGAACACGCAGATATCCAACTCCAACCAGACTCTGACCAGTCTGGCGAAGGGGCAGTAGTCCTCTTCATGAAATCTTTTTCCGTAACTCCTCCCTTCAGGGCGGAGCAATCCGCACGACACCTGTCCGTCGGCTGCGGAGTCAGTCGGCGGATGAGGCGACTGTGGATTGAAACATTTTCAGGTAAAAACCAAAAGGAAGGAATCACAGATGAGTATGCAGGTTGATAACAGCGGTACCAGTTCCGTCACCTTCGGCCAGCTCGGCCCCACTTCAAGCCTTCAGCTCATGTTCGCCAAGCTCCAGCTTGAGCTGGCGGAAACGGCCAAGAGTCAGGCCATGGACAAGATGGACGCCATCTCCAAGGCGCAGGACGAGCAGAAGCTGGTTTCCCAGTTGCTGAACGAAGCGCGGCAGGCCAAGGCCGATGCCAAGAACGGAAACAGTTCGGACATCACCACCACCTATTATACCTATGACAAGGATGGCAAGGTCACCGGGTCCTATACGGAAACCGCGCCCAAGGGGAAGGATTACAATCTCATGAGCAACGAGATGGTGAAGTATATGGACGAGCACGGTCTTGCCTATGACAAGACAGGGGATGACCATATGCATACCGAGGAAGAGTGGGATGTCGCCATTACCGCGCTGGAAGGCCGTCTCGAGGAGCTGGGCACGAACACGCAGCAGGAAATGGTCTATATTCAGGACTACATGGGCCAGTACAACTCCTACCTGCAGGGCGCGAACACGCAGATATCCAACTCCAACCAGACTCTGACCAGCCTGGCGCGCGGACAGTAGCCCCTGCGCCGGGAGTACGCCGAACACGCAACACCAAGGATGCATCATGCCCCAGACCGTAGAACAGGAACAGGAAATCCGCGCCGCCATGCTGGACATGGCGAAAGCCGCGGGACTTTCGGAACAGGAATTTGACGATATGCGCGCCGCCCTGGAACAGGGCGCGACGCTGGCGGACGTTTTCGGCATCAGCAGGGAGGCGATGGAGTCCGGCTATGCCTACGCCTACAATCTGTACAAGGCGGGGAACTACAAGGACGCGGAAAACATGTTCCGCGGGCTGTGCATGTATGACGGCAATGACCCCCGCTTCTGGATGGGGCTGGCCGGATGCCTTCAGGCGCGCGAGGAATATCAGCTTGCCGTGGATACCTACGGCATGGCCGGCCTGGCGGGAGGGCTCAAGGACCCGGCGCCCTTTTATTACGGCGGGCTGTGCTATCTGAAACTGGGCGACGGAGAGAATGCCGCCGTGGCGTTTCAGGCCGCGCTGACCTACGGCGACGACGCCAATCCCGCCCACAGACAGTGCCATGAGCGTATCCGCGCCCTGCTGGAGACGCTGGCCCAGACCAGGGAGAAGAAGGCATGAGCGTCACGCTTCAGGACATGCAGAATGCCCTGTCCACGCTGGGCATGACGCTGGAATCCAGTCCGGAGATCCGCCAGCTCGCGGAAAAGGTGAGGGCGGAAGGGGGGACGGCCGTCCCCGGTACGGGCGAGAGCGTCAGGGAACTTTTTTCCAGACTGGGGCTGGATTCTCTGCTGCCGGAACTGCCCGCCCCGTCCGCAAGCCTTTCCGCCGGAGGAGGGCTGAGCATGGCCGGGCTTTCTCTGGAGACCCTGCTGGACGCCGTGGGTTTTGAACAGCGCCGCGCCGAAACCAAGGCTGGCACGGCTTCGCTCAAGGCGCACGCGCAGGAGCGGGCCGAAGCCAACGCGGAAAAACTCAAGAATGTTCAGGAGCAGTTGGAAAAGTCCAAATCCCGCGGTTTTCTCGACGGTCTGCTCAAGGCGTTCAAGTATATCGGCATGGCGCTTGCGGCCATAGGCGCGGTTGCCCTGATGGCGACCGGGGGAGGGGCGGCCATAGCCGTGGGCGTAATTTCCATGGTGCTTCTGGCAAGCAGCATTACGGAGGAGGCCACGGGCGGCAAGGTCGGCTTCAGCCCGGCCTTTATCACCGGCAAGATCATGGAGGCCGCCGGAGCGAGTGAAACGGCCATCATGTGGACCAAGTTCGCCGTGGATATCGCCACTTCCATCGCTCTGGCCGTGGGAGGCGGGCTTGCCGCCGCCGGGAAGATCGGCGGTTCCGCGGCCAAGGCCGGGGCGGATGCGGCGTCCACAGCGGCGAAAACCGCTTCCACGACGGCGGATGCTGCGGCCAAGGCTGCCCAGGCCGCGGACAAACTCAAGCATGTCGCGTCCATTGTCGCGCGGGTGTCTACCGGGCTTGGCGGCGCGAACACCATCGCTCAGAGCGCCACAAGCATAGCTTCCGCGGTCAATGAAAAGGACATAAGCTTTCTGCAGGCCCAGCAGAAGCGGCTTGAGGCCATTCTTGAAAAAATCGCCATGGCCAACGAGCTGGATATCGAGCACATCAAGCAGATGATGCAGCGTTCCGAACAGACGCTCCAGACGGTTTCCGATATCGTGCAGGAATGCGCCCAGACCAACACCGCCGTTCTCGCGGGCAACCCCACCATGGCCTGATCAAGGAATAGTGCCATGTTTCAATCCTCAGTCGTCCCATCCGCCGACTGACTCCGCGACCGACGGGACAGTGGGCGGACAGGAGGCGTGCGGATTGCCCCCTCCCTAGAAGGGGGAGGTCTCAAACCACAAAGGAATTTTTGATGAATATACAGGATGTCACAGGTTTCAATGCGGTTCAGTACAACGCGCTGGTGGAGCAGGCCGAAGCGCGCGGCGTGACCTCCGCCAGAGTGGACGAGGCCCTGCTTTCCGCCATTGAAGCGGGAAAGGATTTCACTTCCGCTGTTGTGCATGTGGCCGCGCAGTTGCCGGAACTGTCCGCCCCCACGACAACGCGCATGCCCGCGTCCAGTGACTGGGTCGGACTGCCCAGCCCCGGCGCCCTGTTCGCGGGGCTTATCGTGCAGGACGCGGCGGAGCAGCGGCGTACCAACCGCAGCATCATCCAGGCCCAGGGTTCGCAGATCGTCGATCTCATGGAACAGCAGGCGGACAAGATTGAAAAGGGCGCGATGCAGAAATTCGCCTGCGCCGTGGCCGGAGCCGTGGTGAACATGGCCGCCGGGGCCGCCAGTCTGGGAATCGCCGCCGCCGGCGTGGGCCGTACCGATAGCGGAAAACTGGACTTCAGGGCCGGAAGCGCGGCCGATTCACAGCTTACGGCGTCTGTTTCCCAGTCCATCAGCACGCTGATTTCTTCTGTGGGAACGATGATTTCCTCCGGCGGCGATTACGCCCAGGGCCTTCGTTCCGCCGAGGGCAAGCGGCTGGAAGCGGAGCAGGAGCAGATCCGGACCATGATGGAGCAGACCAAGCAGACCAACGAGGCGCTACGGGATCTGGTGGCAAAGGCGCAGGAGTTCGCCAACGCCATGCAGCAGAACATGAACCAGACCAGAACCAAGATTCTGGGGTAGGGCGGTTCGGAACATGCCGGCTCCGCGGGCCGGTTGAGCCGCGGACATGCGCGGGAAGTCCGGCCGGATTCCCGCCGCGCCCGGGCGTGTTGATTTTCCCCCCCATCTTGCATAGCCTATGCTGTATCGACAGGAGCGGATATGGCTCTTCTGAACAATCTCGTTGACGCGCTGGCTTCCCGCGCCGGATGGAAACGGCCCCGTCAGGATGAGGACGGCGCGTACCGTTTCCGGCTGGAAAACGGTCTGGATTTCGCTGTCTTTTCTCCGGATGGCCGTGCGGCCGTTCTGCGCGCGAAATTTGCGGACGTGCCCGCCTCCGGCCCGGATCGGGAAGAGATGCTGCGCGCCGCGGCAGGGCGGCAGGCCGGAGTCTGCCGTATCCGCGCCTCTGTCGCGGCTCTGGAAAGGCCGGGGCAGAGTCTGCTGAAGTCCGCCTCCGGTTCCGGCGACAGGCTTGTCCTGTACCGCATGGCGGAACTTGCCGCCGGGCAGGAGGCGTTTGACGCCGCCGTGAGGGATTTTCTCAACGATCTTGCCTGGTGGAAGGCCGCTTCCGGAGGGGACGGACAGAATGCGGCGCGGCCGCTTTTCGGCATGCCGGGCATGTTTGGGGGCATCTATTGAAGAAGCGTCCTTTTCTCTTCTGTCTTTTTCTTTTTGCCTTCTGCCGGGTCTTCGCGGCGGAAGGCCTTTGCGCGTCCTCCATTCCGTTCCGGCAGCCCTTTTCCCATTATGCGGAAAATGAGGGCATCTGTTCCGTTCTGGCGGATTTCGCCCGCGCCGAAGGGTACGGATCGGTATGCAGTCCGGCGCTGACCGGGGAGATGAGCGGCCGCTTCGAGCAGGTGCCGCCGGGCGAGTTTCTCGCGGGCATGCGTTCGGCCTTCGGTGTGCGCTGGTTCACGCAGGGGCATACCGTGACCTTCTGGCACGAAGGGGAGAACACCCGCGCCTTTCTCGCGCCATCCACGGTTTCCGCGTCCGCCCTGCGCGACATGCTGCGCGCGGCGGGCATGATTTCCCCCCAGCTTCCGGTGGAAACGCTGAGCGAGCAGAACCTTCTTTCCGTCAGCGGGCCGCCCCTGTATGTGGAGCAGCTGCGCGAGGCCATGGCCGCATTCGAGGCGGCCCAGGGCGGGCGCACGGTGATGCGCGTCTTTCCGCTCCGGTACGCCTGGGCGGAGGACATGAGCGTCAACAGCATGGACGCGGTGATCACCATACCCGGCGTGGCCAGCATTCTGCGGGCCATGGTTTCGGGAACTCCTCTGACCGGATCGGGTGTTTCTGTACTGCCTTCGGCGCAGGAGAGTCTGCGCGGGCAGGGCATGGCCGCCGTGGGCGGCGCCGCGGACGCGGGCTCCCCTGCGCCGCTTCCGCCCGCCGCACAGGGCGGAGGCGGGCAGGAAGGCTCCTCCGGGCCGAGCATCATCGCGGATCCGCGCGTCAACTCCGTGCTGGTGACGGACGCCGAATACCGCATGAGCTATTATGCCAAGGTCATCGCTGATCTGGACAAGCCGGTGGAGCTGGTGGAAATCCACGCCGCCATTGTGGATATCGACAGTGACTTTTCCCGCGAGCTGGGCGTGAACTGGTCCGGGGCGGGGAGCTTCGGAGGGAACACCAGCGGAGGAGGAAGCGGCGGCGGAAGCATGGGCGAAGGCGTCTTTCCCTCGGCCGGAGCCGCGTCTGACGGCGGCCTCTCCTTCTCCACGCTGTATTCCCACGGCACGGATTATTTTCTGGCGCGGGTCAATGCGCTGGAAGAGGACGGACAGGCCCGCGTGCTGGGCAAGCCCTCCGTGCTGACAATGGACAATGTGCAGGCCACGCTGGAAAATACCAGCACCTATTATATTCCCGTGCAGGGCTACGAGTCTTCCGATCTGTTCAAGATCGATTCCGGCACCGTGCTCAAGGTGACGCCGCACATCATTCCTTCCGAAAACGGCGGGCCGGACGGCATCAAGCTCATGGTCAGCGTGCAGGACGACCGGGACGACGGTTCCAACTCCTTCTCCGTGGACAGCAGCAAGGGACTGTCGCCCATCAAGCAGACCAAGATCAATACCCAGGCCATCGTGGCGGAGGGGCAGAGTCTGCTCATCGGCGGCTATTACTATGAAACGCAGAGCGACAGCGAGAGCGGCGTGCCCGGGCTGAAAAACATTCCCCTTCTCGGCGGATTGTTCAGCTCCACGGGCAAGAAGCACCAGCGCATGGAGCGTCTTATCCTGATCACTCCGCGCATCGTGCGCATGGATCAGGCGCCGGACGTGCCTGCCCGCGTGGATGATCCGCGTTTCAGCCGTACGCCGACCCAGGCGGATTACGAGGAGCGCGCTCCGCTGGCCCGCCCGGTGGGCGGCTGCGCGCGTCGTGCCGAGCTTGCGCCCGCAGCGCCGGAGCCTTCCCTTCCTCCTTCCGTGTCCGTGACGCCCGTTTCCGCGCCGCTGCCCGCCGGGCCGGTGCTGTCGCCCATGCCCGCCGCCGGAGGTGGACAGTGAGTCCGTCAGGCGGAAACAGCGCGCCCGCCGTGGCGCTGTATGTCTTTTCCGGCCCTCACCTCGGCGCGCGCCTGGAACTGGCGGAAGGGAGCTGGGTGCTGGGATCGGATGATTCCTGCGATATCATCCTGAGCGGGCTGGCTCCCCGCCATGCGCTTCTTGAGGCGGCCGCGGGGGAGAGCGGGATGACGGTTTCACTTTCTCCGCTTGACGGAAGCGTGCGCCCGCAGGGAGGAAAGGAGATATTCCCGCCCGAGCCGGGCGAACAGGCATCGCGCCTTGCGCCCGCGGCGGGCGGCGGCTGGTATCTGGGAAGAACCTGCTTTGCCTGGAATCTGCCGGATGCGGAACAGACGGCCATCGAGCCGGAAACGGAGGCGCGGAGCGTTCCCGCCGATCCGGAAGGCGGGATGCGGGACGTTTCGCCCTCCGGCAACGAAGTTGCCGTGCCGGAGCCTGCTGTTCCTTCTGAAAGTGACAACATATTAAGCGCGGAGCTTTCCCCCGCTCCGGTGGAGATGGCGACGCCCGCCGCCGTGAAGGGAAAGGGCGGGCTTCGCGGGCGTGTTGTCCTGCTGGCGCTGCTGGCCGTCATCCTCGGCGCCATGTCCGCCGCGCTGACGCCTTCCGCGCCGGAACCCCGTGACTATCCGCAACTGGTTGAAAGATACCTGGCGGATGCCGGAATTTCCGGCCTGACGGTAACAGCCCGCGCTCCGGGCGTGGAGGTGCGCGGTTCCGTGGAGAATGACGCCGCCATGATCCGTCTGCGGGATATGGCACGGACTTTGCATTTTCCTGTATATCTCGAGGTCGGCGTCCGGGAGGATATCCTGCGCGCCGTGCGCAGTTCGCTGGGCATACGGGGATTCCATCCTGAAGTGACCATCGTGGAGGACGGCGTTTCACCGCGTCTGATCGTGGCCGCGTACATGAAGGACGCCATGCTGGAAGAGGCGGCCTTTTCCGCGCTGAAAAGCGAGGTGAGGGGGCTGCCGCCGGAGGAACGGCGCATCGTGCATGAGAAGGAACTCGCTCCCGTGCTGGAAGAGGCGCTGAAAAAGGCCGGACTGGCTTCCGTCCGCGTGATATACCTGCCCGGGCGGGTGGATTTCGCGGGGGAATTCCGGCCGGAGGACGCGCCCGCGCTGCTCGCCGTCCGGCAGGAGGCGGGCAGGCATTTCGGGGTGACGCTGCACGGTTCCGCCGCGGCGGGTTCCCCGGCTCTGGCCGCCGTTCGGAACGGGGAGGCGGACGCTTCGGCCGTGAAAGATGCCCTCCCCGCGGACTCCGCTTCCTCCGGGCCGCTGCTTGCGGCGGCGAAAGCCGGATCGGCGGCGGAGGACGGGGACCCGCTGGGCGGTCTGCGCGTGACCGGAGTCACCATGTCGCCGATGCGTTTCGTCACCACGGCGGACGGCAGACGTCTGTTCGAGGGCGCTGTGCTCCCCGGCGGCTGCACCCTGGAAAGCATAAGCACGAAAGTGCTCATGCTGCGGCGCGGCGACAGGATATTCACCTACAGACTGCGAGGTTCCCAATGATCGAAATGGAATCGGCCTTTGACGCGCTGGCGGAAGATCCCTCCGGCCACCGGCTGAAAGAGATTCGTGAAGAACTTTTTGAAATGAAGGCGGCGGTGAAGCGCGCCATGGACGCCGGCATGACGGCTGAGGAAATGGCGACGGCCAGGCAGGCCCTTGAGGCGGTGGAATGCGCCGACGAGGTGGCCGGGCGGGTGCATGATTCGCTGAACCGTTAGAGCATTTTTGATTTGAAAATGCTCCCCCCGGAATGTTCCGGACGTTGAGCGGATATGTTCAACAGCAAAACGCTCTAAGGCAACCCCCGGGAAGCGTCACTGGAGGTCTTCCCGGACAGCAGGCAGGAGTTTTGACATGAACGTGGGCAGTACAGGCGGCATTGACGTAGGCCAGTTCTTCAAGGGAGCTACGGACGGCATCGCCGCGGACGGTGCGGCGCTTCAGGCGAAGATGGAGGAAATCAGTTCCAGCGGCACGATTGATCAGGGGCAGCTTCTGGAAATGCAGTTTGCCATGGGGCAGTACAACGCCAAGCTGGAGGCCATTTCCTCAATGACAAAAAGCATTCAGGACATGCTGAAGTCTCTGGCCCAGAGAACAGGCTAGTTTTCCCCCTCCCTGCGGGTGCGGGACAAGCGAGGCGGCAACTTTCGTTGCCGCAAGGGCAGCCCGTGTTCCACACGGGCCAAAGGCAACAAGTATCCACGGCCGGCTCGTCTGCGCCTTCGTGCGGCTTCGCCGCCCGAAGGCTCCGCTCCGCGAGACCTTGCTTCCGCTCCTCGCCCCCCTCCATGCCGCATGACCATGCGGCGGGGGGTCGTCGCTCCATGCTCGCTACGCTCGCGCCTCCGGCGGTCAAGGATATTCAACAACTCCGCATAAAAGGAGACTCCATGTTTTCCGAACGACAAATCGCCCGTCTGCTGGATCTCGGCAATCTGGCCTGCCAGAAGGGCATGGTGAAAGAGGCCAGAACCATCATAGAGGGCGTTCTCGCGCTCAGGCCGGGCTTCCCGCCCGCGCTGGTCGGGCTGGCGTTCACCCGCGTGGTGGTGGACGATTTTGACGGCGCGCAGGCCATTCTGGACAAGGTGCTTGCCGCGAACCCGGAGGACAGCGACGCGCTGGCCATGCTGGGGCTTTCGCACATGCTTGCCGGACGCAGGGGCGAGGCGGAACAGGCTTTTGCCCGCATTCCGCAGGACAGCGCCGCGGCCGACATGGCCCGCGCGATCATGGAAGTGGCCTGAACCGTGCGCGCTGAACGCGGCAAGGCGGTTCCGGCCGCATGGGGAGCGGCGCTGTGATTCCCGAAGCGGCGCAGGGCTCCGCACGACTTCTGGAGGCGCTGGAAAAACTGGCGGAATGGGCGGGGAGCGGCCCGGGCGGCAACGGCCCCTCCGGCCCGCCGTCCGAAGATGTGGTGCGCGCCTTTGAGGAAGCCCTGGCCGGGCCGTCCGAAGGCGCGGAAGCAGAAGCGGCAGAAATGGTAGACGCGGGGAACGCCTCCGTTCCGCCTGATGCCGCGGGCATGGCGGATGCTCCGTACGCTCCCGGTCCGGCGGAATCCGTTCCCCCGCTTGAAGGGGACATCCGGGTTTCCGAAGCGGGTCTTCCCGCGTCGGAGATGAACGGGAGCGTGTCTTCCCCCGCCGGAGCGGAGGCTGTGGATTCCGGCCCGGATCGGCGGCCCGGGGCCGTGCAGCCCCCGGAGGAGGCAGGGCCGGGCGGGCAGGCGGATATGCCGCATGCTTCGGATGTCCAGGCCGTTCGCACGGAGTCTTCCGCAGAGGAAAACCCCGTGCGGGAACTGGGCCGCCTGCTGGATGAATTTTCCCGCCCCGGCGCGAATATCGGGCCGGATGCGCTGTTCCGGGCGCAGTATCTTGCAGGTATGCTCAGGGTGCAGGCCCAGACGGGCCTGAAAACGTCCCAGAGCGCGTCACAGGGTATGGAAAGCGTGCTCCGTCAGCAGGGGTAGTGTTTTCTCGGATTCGGTCCATCAGTGTTGCTCTATTATGGCATGGCGCTGATAAATAACCTTGACCGCCGGAGGCGTGAGCGTGAGCGAGCCTGGAGCGACGATGCCCCGCCGCATGGTCATGCGGCATGGAGGGGCGGGGAGCGGAAGAAAGGTTTCGCGGAGCGGAGCCGGCCGTGGATACATGTCGCCTTTGGCCCGTGCGGAACACGGGCTGCCCTTGCGGCAACGAACGTTGCCGCGCCGGCCGGAGCAAAGCCATACGTCACGCACAGCGGCATCAACATAGTGTTGTAACAGAGCCATCAGTTTTTACAGAGGTAACCATGCTGCGTTCCTTCGCCGTCCGTTTTTTGCTGCTTCTGTCGCTTGCCGCGCTCCTTGCCGGCTGCAAGGTAGAGATGTACACGGGGCTGTCCGAGGAGCAGGCCAACCAGATGCTTTCCACCCTGCTGCGGCGGGGCATCGCCGCGGAGAAGATTTCCGCGGGCAAGAACGGCTATACCCTTTCGGTGGAAGATGATCAGCTTGTGCTGGCGCTTCAGGTGCTCAAGGAAAACAGCCTTCCGCGCGAATCCTTCAAGAATCTGGGGGAGGTTTTCAGCGGCGACGGCATGATCTCCTCCTCGTCCGAGGAGCAGGCGCGCATGTCCTATGCGCTTTCGCAGGAGCTGGCCGACACCTTCTCACGCATCGACGGGGTGCTCACGGCCCGCGTGCATGTGGTGCTGGGGGTCAACGATCCGGTCAACAATATCAGGATCGAGCCGTCCGCCGCCGTGTTCCTGCGGCATACGCCCGATTCCCCGGTCGTCAATCTCGTGCCGGAAATCCGGGAGCTGACCGCGTCCTCCGTGGCTTCGCTCAAATATGACAATGTCAGCGTGATGCTGGTTCCTGTGCGCGAAAGCGTCACCGTGCCGGAAAAACGTCCCGCTCCGTCCTCGCTGTTCGCTCCGGGCGCGCTCACTCCCGCGCTCGTGCTTCAGGTATTGGCCCTGGCTCTCATCCTGGCGGGCGCGGGCGGTGGCGTATGGCTGCTGATCCGCCGCGCCGCTGCAAAGCGCAAGGGCGGCGGCGCGGGCGGCGAGGATGGTGAGGTCTGATGAACAAGGGCTTTTTCACGGATGTGCTGGCATCCCGTCCGCTGCTGTGGGAGGCCATGCTCCGCGCCAATTCGCGTCCGGCGTCCGCTTCGGAGGGCTTTCCGGACGCCTCCGCACTGCCCGGCGAGGCCGCGGCCTCGCTTCTTTCCTGGCTGGCCGGGCGGCCGGATGCCGCCCGGCGTGAACAGAGGGGCCAGCACGCCGCGTTCTGGGACTATGCGGAGGAATCCCGCCGTCTTGCCCTGCTGGACAGGGAAACGCTGGCCGCGCTCTGTCTTGTCGCGGGCGTGGCCCTGCATGCGCCGGAGATCGCGTGCGCGCTGCGTCGTGAGGACGTGCTGACGCTGCGTTCCGGCATCGGGGAGGATATGTACCGCTACGCCCTGTGCCGCGGCCGGTATCAGCTCGGCAGCGTGCGGCGGCTGTTCGCGGGGCTGCATCCCTCCTTTCCCCTTGCGGAGCGCTGCGCGCTGCACGGAAGCATGGCCCCGCGCCTTGTGGCCGCGCTCTGGCCCGAAGAGCTTGCGGAACGTTTTCTTCCTTCCCTGCCGCCGCTGCCGGGTGGAGAGCTTCCCTCTTTCAGCGAGGGAGAAATCAGGGAAATCTGGAATGCGCTGAAAAAACTGCTGCTCAAGGAGGTTGCGCCGTCATGGGCACCATGTTTCAAATGACGGGCGGCATCGTCGCTCCCGCTCCGGGCACGCGCCTGATCCGCGCGGAGGAATACTCCCGCCTGCTTGAGGCGGGAGAGCTGCTGGCCGCCGCGCGCGGGCGCGCGGACGCCATCCGCGCGGAAGCCGAGGAAGCCTATGAGACGCGCAGACGCGAAGGGTACGAAGACGGCGTTATGGAAGGCCGCATGGAGCAGGCGGAAAAAATGATGGAAACAGCCATGCAGGCTGTGGAATATATTGAAAATATCGAAGAGACCCTGGTTAAGGTGGTAACTTCAGCCGTGCGCAAGATTATCGGAGAGCTGGATGAACGGGAACGCATCGTGCGCGTGGTGCGCACCGCGCTGGTTTCCGTACGCAGTCAGCAGAAGGTGCTGATCCGCGTCTGCCCCGCCGACGAACCCGCCGTGCGCGAGGCTCTTGCCGCCATGATCGCATCCGCTCCCGGCGGGGTGAGCTTTCTTGATGTTTCCGCCGATCCGCGCATGAAGCCGGGGGACTGCATCCTGGAAAGCGAGCTGGGCGTCGTGGATGCCGGTCTGGAAACGCAGCTCAGGGCCCTGGAAAACGCGCTGGCAGGCAAGATCAAGGAGAGCTGACGCATGGCCTTCGAGTATATAGGCGAACTGCTCGAAGAGGCCGTGCGCGATGTCAACCCCGTTGAAACGCGGGGCCGCGTGGAGCAGGTGGTCGGAACCATCATCCGGGCCGTGGTGCCCGGCGTGAAGGTGGGGGAGCTGTGCATCCTGCGCAATCCGTGGGAGGAATGGTCGCTCAAGGCGGAAGTGGTCGGCTTCGTCAGGAATGTGGCCCTGCTTTCCCCTCTCGGTTCCATGCAGGGCATATCCCCGGCCACGGAGGTCATTCCCACCGGGGAGATACTGTCCATTCCCGTGGGGAACGAACTGCTCGGCCGGGTGGTGGACGGCCTGGGGCAGGCCATGGACGGCGGCCCGGCGATCAGGACCAGAACGCATTATCCCATTTTTGCCGAAGCTCCCAACCCCATGACCCGCAAAATCATCGATCACCCCATTTCCCTGGGGCTGCGCGTCATCGACGGCGTGCTCACCTGCGGTGAAGGGCAGCGCATGGGCATTTTCGCGGCGGCGGGGGGCGGCAAGTCCACCCTGCTTTCCAGCATCCTCAAGGGCTGTACGGCGGATGTCTGCGTGCTGGCCCTGATTGGCGAACGCGGGCGCGAAGTGCGGGAATTCATCGAGCATGATATCGGCCCGGAAGGCCGCAAGAAGGCCGTGCTGGTGGTGTCCACCTCCGACCGTTCGTCCATGGAGCGGCTCAAGGCGGCCTATACGGCCACGGCCATTTCCGAATATTTCCGCGATCAGGGCAAGAGCGTGCTGCTGATGATGGACTCGGTCACCCGTTTCGGCCGAGCCCAGCGTGAAATCGGTCTGGCGGCGGGTGAGCCGCCCACCCGGCGGGGGTTTCCGCCTTCGGTGTTTTCCGAACTGCCCAAGCTCATGGAGCGCGCGGGCAACTCCGACAAGGGTTCCATCACCGCCCTGTATACCGTGCTGGTGGAAGGCGACGACATGACCGAACCCATCGCGGATGAAACCCGTTCCATCCTTGACGGGCATATTGTGCTTTCACGCAAGCTGGCCGCCGCCAACCATTATCCGGCCATTGACGTGCAGGCCAGCGTCAGCCGCGTGATGAACGCCATTGTGGACAAGGAGCACAAGAAGGCGGCGCAGGCCCTGCGCAAGATTCTGGCAAAATACGCGGAGGTGGAACTGCTGGTGCAGATCGGCGAATACAAGAAGGGCGCGGACGCCGAGGCGGATTTTGCCCTTGCCCATATTCAGGCGGTCAACGCCTTTCTCAGACAGGGGCTTGATGAAAAAAGCAGCTTCGAGGAAACCCTTGCGGCTCTGAAGAAGGTTGTCCAGTAGAGCGTTTTGCTCTCGAAAATATCTGCGGGCCGGAAAAAGGATATATTCATGGCGATGCCTTCCTATCCTCTGCAATCGCTCCTCACGGTGCGGCACTTCCGCGAGGAGGGGGCGAAGAACGAGGTCCGCGCGGCGGAGCGCTGTCTTGCGGAGGCGCGGGAGGAAGTGCGGAAGAAGGAAGAGGAGCTGGAGCGTTACCGCATCTGGAGGCCGGAAGAGGAAAACCGCCGCTATGACGCGATCATGGGTGAAACCATGAGTCTTGAGGAGGTTGCCGGATTCCGGGCCTCGCTCGGAGCGCTGGCCGAAGGTGAACAGGAACGCATTCTGGCCGTGACCGAGGCGGAAAAGGCCGTCGGGCAGAAAGAGCGGGAAGTGGCCGCCGCGCGGGAGGCTGTGGCCGAGGCGCGCAGGGAGGCGGCAAAGATTGAGGCGCACCGGGATATCTGGCTGGCCGAGGCGAAAAGGGAAGCCGAACGTCAGGAGGATCTGGAGCTGGAGGAATTTAAAACCCCCGCCGGGCAGAGCGATGAGAGCTGACAAAAGGACGCCGGCGTCGGGAAGGGCTGATGCGGAGGAAATTAAAAGCCCCCGCAGGGCAGAGCGACGAAAGCTGACGGCACGAACCTTGCACGGAAAAGCGCGGGCGGGGCCGCAAGCCAATCATGTTGGCGTCAGAGCAAAAGAGGTGACATATGGGTATGGAAATCAGTTCGCAGCGTCTGCAGCAGGCCGATTCCCGCATGCAGGCGGAAAAAGGCGGAACGCCGCGCGAGCCGGATTCTGCCTCGAAAGAAAAATTTGAAAAGGCCATGGAGCGTGATTCCGAAAGGGGCGCAAGGGGCGAGTCATCCGCGCCGTCGCCTTCCTCGCTCATGGAAAGCCTGTTCGGGGGACGCATGGGCGGCATGACGTCCGGGCAGGCGCAGTCCGCGTCCTCCGCGGCCGCAGCCTCCGGCGACATGGGCGAACTGGTGGACAGGCTGGTGGAACGCATTCTGGTATCCGATCCCGGCAGGGGCAGCCCCGAGGTGCGGATATCCCTGGGAGAAGGCGTGCTGTCCGGGGCCGAACTCAGCCTTTCCCGCGCGGCGGACGGTCAGCTCTTCGTCCGCCTGTCCTGCGCGGACGCCGCCTCGTTTCAGACCGCCGTGGGAGCGCAGGACGCTCTGCGGGCCGCTCTTGAACGCGGGGAAGGAAACGTGCGGGTGGAAGTGGCTCAGGGCGGAGCGGAAGGCGGCAATGAAGGCGACACGCGTCGTCGTTCCGCCACCTATGAGGGCTGGGGGGAAAACGGGTAGCCTTCGGCAGCCGGAGGCGCGCCGTTTCCTCCGTGCGAAACTTGCGGCGCGCGGGAAGGTGGTGATATTCTGACCGCCGGAGGCGCGAGGAGCGGAAGCCATGTCACGCGGAGCGGAGCCTTCAGGCGGCGAAGCCGCACGAAGGCGAAAGCGAGCCGGCCGTGGATACATGTTGTCGCTCTGTCCGCGCAGCATGTCTCCTGAGTGGAAGGTAGAACGTCAACCGAAGGTTTAAGTAGAGCGAAAAGTTTTTTCGGGGAAACATGTAAAAAGAGATGCCGATGTCCGCAGCATATTTTTCTCCTGCTCTTCCTTCTCTGCCGCCCCTGCGGGCGCGGCTGCTCAACGCCCTGGTTTCCCGCGCTCTGCCGCTGGACTTCGCGGCTGATGCGGGAACGACGCCTCCCGCCGTCTGCCGTCTGGACGTGAACGGCGGAGCCGCGGCGGCGGAAGGGGGGGCTCCCTTCGCGTCCGGAGCGGAGCTGTTCCTCCTGACCGGAGATTCCGCGTGGAAGGTGGAACTGTCTTCCCTTGAGGCGCTGTCATTGCGTCCGGAACTCGCGGCATGGCGCGCGGGCGCTGCGGGGGAGGCAGGCGGGCTTCCCAGTGGAAACGACTTTTCCGCACTGCCCGCGCCGTTGAGCCTTGCCGTGCTGGAACGTCTGTTTGCTCCCGCGCTGGACAGTCTGGCCCGCTGGCTGGGCTGCGAGACGAGATTCTGTTCCGCTCCCGTGCCGGAAACCGCATGGGGCGGCCCCTTGCCGCTGACGCTCGCGCTGCCGGACGGGGAGCGCGTGTATCTGAGGCTGTTCTGGAATAATGAACAGGCGGCTCGCTTTGTGCTGGAACGGCTGGAGACGCTGCCCCTCCGTGCGGTTCCGGATGCGGCGGGAGCATTGCCGGGCGCGGTTCTGCTCTGTCCCCTCGAAGTCGGCGGAATGAGCCTGTCCCCCGGGGAGGCCGCCTCCCTTGCGCCCGGAGACATTCTTCTGCCCGAACGCTGGACGCCCGAAGCCCCGCGTCTGCTTCTGCCCGGCGGTACGGCGCTGGCCTGCCGTCTGGAAAACGGCGTCCTCTCCGTTCTGGGGCCGGACGCGACGCTGCCGTCCCCGTGCGGGGGATATCCCGATTCAAGCGAGGTAACCATGACCGAGTCTGTTTCCGAACATGCCGCCGGGGGAACTCCCCTCCTGGACAGGGAGGCCGTCACCGCGCTGGAACTGCCCGTCACCTTCGAGCTTGCCCGTCTCAGTCTGCGCGTGGAGGAAATTGCGGCGCTTGCGCCCGGCTATACCTTCGCCCTGAACGGTGACGCATCCTCCGTGCCTGTCCTTCTGCGGATTGGCGGCCGTATCGCGGCCAGAGGACGTCTGGTGGACGTGGGCGGCATGCCCGGCGTGCAGATCACCGGCATGGCGGATGCCGCGGGCGGGAGCGCGGAGGAATCCGCAAATCCCGAAAGCCGGGCGGAAGGAAACTGACGATGGGCATCGCCGGGATCAACCCGCTGTATCTCATTCTGGGGCTTGCGCTGCTGGGGCTGGCGCCCTTTCTGCTCATGCTGGTCACGTCCTATGTGAAGATCGTGGTGGTCACCAGTCTGGTGCGCAATGCCCTCGGCGTGCAGCAGGTGCCGCCCGCCATGGTCATGAACGGCCTGGCCATTATCCTTACGGTGTTCATCATGGCTCCCGTGGCCATGGAGACGATGGAACTGCTGGAACGACAGCGGCTGAGCCCCAGCCCCACGCCGCAGGAACTGCTGGGCGTGGCAAGGGAAATTTCGCCCCCGCTCCGGCATTTCCTGGAAAAAAATACCGATCCGGCGGTACTCAAGGCGTTCATGGGCACGGCGCAGCGCATCTGGCCCGCCAGCCGCCGGCAGACCATTGCCAGAGACAACATGCTCATTCTGGTGCCCGCGTTCACCATCACCGAGCTCACCCGGGCCTTTCAGATCGGCTTCCTGCTCTATTTGCCTTTCGTGGCCATAGACCTTATCATTTCCAATATTCTGCTGGCCATGGGCATGATGATGGTGTCTCCCATGACCATCTCTCTGCCGTTCAAGCTGCTGCTTTTTGTCACGCTGGACGGCTGGTTGAAAATCAGCCAGGGGCTGCTGCTCAGCTATCAGTAGCGCCGGGTCGGAGGTTTTATGGAAATCAGGGCGACGGAACAGGACGGCATTGATATTCTGGCGCTTGCCGGCCGGATGGACGCCACCACCACGCCGGAATTTGAAAGCGCGGCGCGGGCATTGCTGGCACAGGGAAAGAATCGGGTCATCGTTGATATGGCGGATCTGGAATATATCAGTTCCGCCGGCCTGCGCGGCATACTCGGCCTTGTCAAGTCGATCAAGGCCGCATCCGGCAGACTGGCCTTCTGTTCCCTGCAACCCATGGCCGCCGAGGTGTTCCGCATTTCCGGCTTCAACGCCATGCTCACCGTGTGCGCTTCCCGCGAGGAAGCTCTCCGCGCGTTGCGGAGCTGACGGCGTCCGCATTCCGTCCAAGGAGGTGTCTCTTGCCCCGGATTCTTCTCCCTGCCAATCTTGAGAGCTGCGCTCCGGCCATGGATTTTCTGCGTGAAAACCTTGCGGACGGGCATGAGGACATGCTCGGCTTCGTGGAACTGGCTGTGGAAGAACTGCTGGTCAATGTGGTCAATTACGCCTATGCCGGAGAGGGCGCTTCCGGAACGGCCGGAGCATCCTCCGGCAAATGGGGCATGCTTGAACTGGGATTCCGCCAGGTCAGCATGGATGATGTGCCGTATCTCTGCGTATGGATCCGCGACTGGGGCGCACCTTTTGATCCCTTCCTTGAAGCCCCCGTACCGGACACCTCCCTGGATGCCGAGGAGCGTCCGGTGGGCGGGCTGGGCGTGCATCTGGTCAAGAATGTCTCCGCCCATCACTGTTACAGCGGAGAGGACGGCGAAAATACCATCGAGCTTTATTTCAAGATGCCGTCCGGCGAGGCATGACGGCTCACCTGCCGGGTTCACGGCGGGCGAAGCCGGCCTGCGTTCTGCTGCTCACGGGGGTTCTTGCCGCGGCCGGCTGTGTTCCCCGTTCCGTCCCTTCTTCCGTTCCTGCTCCCGGAACTCCGCCCCCCCCCGGAGCCGTATCCCGCGTTTCGTCTGCTCTCCCGGCAGTGCAGGCTCCTCCGGCGCGGGGCATTCCCGGTACCGGCGTGCTGTCCCATGAGCACGAGGAGCGGGAGATACTTCCCAGAGCAGCGCGCGTGGCGTCTTCTCCGCTTGTGACGGAAAAGGGCGGTGCGCCCCGAGTCATCCGCATGCCTGTCATTCCGCGCCCGTCAGCGCCTTCGGTACATGAGACGGCGCTTTCCGGCCTGAACGGCGCGGCGGACGTGTACGCACTTTCTCCCTATGCGCGTCTGCTGGCCCGGCCGGAGAGCCCGCGGATGTTTTCTTCCCGGCGTTCCGGAGAGCATGCGGGAAAGGAGCGTGCCGCCGTCCGGCCCGCTCCCGCCGAATGGGCGAAGCTCGCCCGTGAGGCCGGGGAAATCTTCGGCCTGGACGCCGCGCTGGTGCTGGCCGTCATTCGCGCGGAATCAGCCTTCAATCATGCTGCGGAGTCTCCGGCGGGAGCGCAGGGCGCGATGCAGGTCATGCCCGGCACTCAGGTGGAGCTGGGCCTTATCGATCCTTTTGATCCCCGCGCCAATATCTATGCCGGTTCGCAGTACCTGATGGAACTGATACGGCGTTTCGGTTCCGTTGAGCTGGCTCTGGCCGCGTATAACGCTGGCCCGGCCAGTGTGGAGAAATACGGGGGCGTTCCTCCCTTTCCGGAAACGCGGGAGTTTGTGCGGCGGGTCATGGCATACTGGGAAGCCGGGAAGGGGAGGTAGTTTAAATCTTGCGCAAGTCCTCTTCACGCAGCTTAAGACCTCGCAGGGCGTTTTTGTACATGATCTTGTCGCGGATTTCGCTGGTTTTGAAGCAGGATTCATAGGCATCAACGGCGGGCTTCATGGGAATGAAGGGATACGCGGAGCCGAAGACGATCTGATCCTGCAGAAAGCCGTTTGCCGCGTCCATATAGGGGCGGGTGTAGTGGGTATTGATGGCGTACATGTCCGGGCAGAGATACAGATTCGGGTGGGTAAGCGCCACATGAATGATTTCATTCACATAGGGGACATGGCCATGCAGGTCGAATACCCTGAGCCTGGGGAACTTCTTCAGCATGGCGTCGATACGGCACACGGGCTGAGCGCCGTAAATGCACCCGCCGGTAAGGAAAAGCGGAATGTCCTGCGCCTGCATGTAGTCGAACAGCGGATGAAGGGAAGCATCGTCGATGGGCAGTTCCGGCTCCTGGCTGAAACCGAAAGGTAGTTCCAGCGAGAGACCTGTGGCCGGCCCGTTCACCACATATGTTTCGGCATCTGCGATTGCGCGCTGCACATGGCTGCCGTTAATGGCAATCGCTCCCAGCAGACGATCGGGGTAACGGGTGATGATGTCCACGACATCTTCCGCGGGAACAATGGGCTCGCTCTGGGGCTCAAAGCTCCAACGGGCTTCCGCCACTCCCAGATTGATGCCTGCCTCGTCCATTTCCTCACAGCAAAGTTTCATGGAACGTTTTGTCACTGATTCCGGCAGTTCATAACCGAACATGCGCCCGTAAGCGGGAAAGATATCCGTGGTGGATTTGAGAAAAGACTCTGTAATGGGGCGAAGGCGCAGATCTATGATCATGATTCAGTCTCCCTGGGTTGGGTTATGAGGCGGATTGATTTTTCAGGTTAACACGTCATGAAGAGTGAAATACGAGGGTATTTCAATCATGGAGTCGATAGCAAAATCCATGCCAGCCATGCCTGTTCAGGGAGAATGGGGCGGCCTCATTGCGGAGCCGCTCTTTGAAGCAATGTGGCAACAACGCCCTTTAATATCGCTCTATTAAAACCCTTGGTTGACACTCCGCTCAAGAGACATACTGTCTGCGCGGACAGAGCGGCAACATGTGTTGCCGCAAAAGCAACCCGTGTTCCACACGGGCAAAGGCAGCATGTATCCACGGTCGGCTCGCTTGCGCCTTCGCCTTCCAAAGGCTCCGCTCCTCGCCCCCCTTCATGCTGCATTACCATGCGGCGTCGCTCCATAGCTCGCTAACGTTCGCGCCTCCGGCGGTCAAGGTTGGTCTCAACCTCCACGCTTAAATAGAGTCTGTAATATTTATATATTACCGGGTATCTATTTTATACCATACTGTTTCAGTTTTCTTGAAACTGTAACGTAGCTTACATCTAATGCCTTGGCAATACTTCTACAGTCTTTATGTAGGATATATGCCTCTTGAAGTATGCGTTTTTCAGTGTCTTCAACAGCCTTTTTTAAGCTTGTCAGATCGTTTTTCCGTTTATATATGGTATCGTCCTGTTCAATAAGGTATTTTTCCGTGATGACAGGAGTGGGACAGAGAAGTACCAGCCTTTCTATCATATTATCCAGTTCACGTATATTTCCGGGCCATGGCATGTCTTGCAGCTTTTTCATCACCTCGTCGGACAAGCTTTTGGAAAAGGAATACATCTGATTATAATGTTGCAGAAAGTAGGAAATGAGATCGGGCAGATCTTCCTTGCGCTCGCGCAAGGGAGGAATCATAAGCTGAAGAACATTCAGACGGTAATACAAGTCACTTCTGAAATCCCCCGCAGCGACCATGTCGCCAAGATTTTTATTTGTCGCAGCCAATATGCGGACATCTGTGGAAATATCCCTGTTTCCTCCTACACGGTGAAACTTCTTTTCCTGAAGAACACGTAGCAGTTTTACCTGCATGGGCAGGGAAAGTTCTCCAATCTCATCCAGGAAAAGCGTGCCCTTGTCGGCTGCTTCAAAGTACCCCATCTTTGTGCTTGTGGCGCCGGTAAATGCCCCTTTTTCATAGCCGAAAAACGAGGCTTCCAGCAGGCTTTCCGGTATGGCTCCACAATTTACAACAACAAAAGGCTCTTTTTCTCTGTTACTATACTTGTGAATAAGTTTTGCTATTTCACTTTTTCCTGTTCCTGATTCTCCAAGAATGAGAACAGTGGCTTTTGTTGATGCCATCCTGTTGATAAAATTTATAATTCTCTTGTGGTGAACACCACTTGGCATGCAAAGACTCTGATCATCAAGCATTTCCTTTTTTGGTTCATCCAAAATTCCTATGGGAATATTCAATTTATGAATATCTGAAATAAGACTGCTAAGTTCACGTACATTGGAAATAACATATTCAACATTACCATTATTATCAATAACAGGTGAACTGGTAATATATTTTTCCTTTCCTGAGGGCCCGATGGTTTTTCCGCTCACCACGCGTTTTTCAATAAAGGCGAGAAGCGTACAGGAGCCGAAAATAAGGTTTCTGTCTTTCAGTTCCTCCCATGTATGGCCTATGAGTTGTTCTCTCTCAGCCATGTTTTGTCCGAGAGCCGCCTTGTTGGCGTAGACAAGCACGGTATTTTTATCCCAGATAAAAATACCGTCCGCTGAATGATCAAGTACGTTGTGCAGAGCGGCAGGATCCATGGCATCATCGGGCGATTATGGGGGAAACGAAAACAGATATGGGATGATTATCCCTCCGGCTTTTCCGATATGATACCTTATGGATGGGAAAATTGCCAGTACACAAAACCCAAAATTCACGAAAGTTTGTTGCAAAAATGAGTAAATAATTGATAATATATTGTTTTTATATACTATTTCTGTTTCATGAACGAAACAAGTTTTTTCAGTTTTGTTAAAATCAGGGCAGAAAACGGCCGTTTTATGAAAAAATAAGCAATTTGCTGCAAAAAAAATATAAGAATTACACCATATTAAAAATGTATTGCGCCTTTTTTCATTAAACCGCTCTGGCATGAATTTTGTAATCTCATCCTGGGTGAGGTGCATATGAGTCTATTATGGAAGACAACGAAACTGGGCAGGCTTTCACTTCCCGGCCGTCTTGCCCGCAGCGCTGCGGGCGAGGGCATGTGCGACGAGAACTTTCATGTCACGCCCCGGATGGAGGAATACTATCGTGAGCTGGGGAAAGACGGCGCGCTTGGTCTGATCATTACGGGACATGCATTTGTCAGTCCCGAAGGACGCCGCCGCGAATCACAGACATCCGCCGCCAGCGACACGGATATTCCCGGTCTGCGTCGGGTTGCCGCCGCAGCCGGACGGGACGGCAGCCGTGTTTTCCTGCAGCTGAGTCACGGCGGCCTGTGCTGCGAGGAGGCGCTGACGGGGCTTGTTCCCATTGGGCCCAGCGATGCCGGGCATGCGCCGGAATATGCCGGACGGGCCATGAGACCGGATGAGGTAAAACGCATGTCCGGACTGTTTGCCGCAGCCGCCGGCCGTGCCCGGGAGGCGGGTTTTGACGGCGTGCAACTGCATATGGGGCATGGCTTTCTGCTCAGCGAGTTTCTTTCTCCCTGCTTCAATCATCGGGAGGATGCCTATGGAGGTTCACAGGAGAACAGAACGCGCCTTGCCGTGGAAGTGATACAGGCCATACATGCCGTCTGCGGTGAAGACTACCCCGTCATTGCCAAAATAAACGCGGAAGACGGAATAGAAAACGGTCTTACGCCGGAACTGGCGCTTGTCTCCGCCCGGATGCTGGAAACGGCCGGTCTTGCCGCCCTTGAGGTAAGCGGCGGCTTCTGTTTTCGGAAAAAAGCCGTGGATACGCCCATGAAACCGGTTTATCGCAATACTCCGGAAGGAGGCTGCTACTTTCGAAACGTCACCCGCCGTTTTCATGCCGAGCTCAATATTCCCGTCATCATGGTGGGGGGTATACGCGTCATGGAAACCGCGGAGGAAATCCTTGACCGTGAGGAGGCGGATATTGTGAGCATGTGCCGCCCGCTCATCCGCGATCCTTCTCTGGCCCGCAGATGGCGTGCCGGGGAACGCATCCCTTCGAACTGTCTTTCCTGCAACCGTTGCGTTGCTCTTTCCCGTACAGCCGCAGGACTTGGATGTCCTGCTGTACATTCATAGATATCCATACGGGATATCCGAAGCTGCTGCAACGTCAGCCCAGAATATCACAGGAGACGCCATGACACTTACGAGAAAGACGCTGGCTCCCGTCGCCACCGTAATGGCCGTTATTCTTTGCGCCTTCCAGATATATGCCACCGGCGGCATCGGCGTGCTGGAAGCTCCCGTACTCAGAGCTGGACATCTGAGCATGATTCTGTTCCTTGCATTTTTCTGGATTCCCCCCATGAAGTCGCGGGATCCCGTCTGGGTGGTGGCCCTGGACATCATGCTGGCGCTCGCCTCCATGGCGGTGCTGGGGTATATTCTTTATGATCTCGAGGGCATACTCAATCATATGCGCTACGTGGATGAAATCACCCCCGCGGCAATGGCGTTCGGGACGCTGTGCATGCTTCTGGTGCTTGAAGCCACGCGCAGGCTTTCCGGCTGGCCGCTGGTTATTGTTGCAGCGGCGTTCATTGCCTACGCCATGTTCGGCGAATATATGCCCGTCAGCATGCGGCATGACCCAATCACCTATGATCGCTTTATTGAAACCATGTTTCTGCTGACGGACGGCATTTACGGCATCTCGCTTTCCACCGCCTGCACCATGATTTTCGCGTTCTGCATGTTCGGAGCTTTTCTGGAAGTTTCCACCATGAACAGCGTATTCATGGATCTGTCCTGTCTGCTCACCAGAAAGTCCAGAGGAGGCCCGGCCAAGGTAGCCATATTCGCTTCGGCCCTTTTCGGTTCCATTTCCGGTTCCGCGCCGGCCAACGTGTATGCCACCGGCGTGTTCACCATTCCTCTCATGAAGCGTGTGGGCTATCGTCCCGCTTTTGCCGGGGCGGTGGAGGCCGTGGCCTCTACCGGCGGCCAGATTATGCCGCCCGTCATGGGCGCGGCCGCTTTCATCATGGCCGATCTTACCGGTCTGGGCTATCTGGCGGTTATTAAAGCGGCCCTTCTTCCCGCCGTTCTTTACTATCTGGCGCTGTGGATCATGATCCATTTTGAAGCATGCAAGTACAATCTCGGTACCATTCCGCCGGAAGATGTTCCGGATAAAAAGAGCGTTATCCGCCGCCTGTATTACCTGCTGCCCATCGGTCTTCTCATTTTGTTGCTGCTTTCCGGGCGTTCCGTGAACTTTGCGGCCTTCGGCACCACACTGTTCATTGTGTTCCTGGGCATGTGTGCAGCCGCTACCCGCTTTACTCCCGCGCGGTTTCTGCTGGCTCTGAAAGTGACGGCGCGCAACGCTCTCATGGTTTCCACCTGCTGCGCATGCGCGGGCATTGTGGTGGGGTGCATCACCGCCACGGGCATAGGCTTCAAGTTCATCAACATCATTACGTCCCTTGCGGACAACAACCTTGTCCTCATGATGATTGTGCTGATGCTTACCTGCATTGTGCTGGGCATGGGAGTTCCCACCACGCCGGCCTATATCATTGTGGCCACGCTGGGCGCTCCCGTACTCATCAAGATGGGCGTGCCCGTCATCGCGGCTCATATGTTCGTGTTCTATTACGCCATTCTTTCCGTAGTCACGCCTCCGGTCTGTCTGGCGGCATTTTCCGGTGCGGCGATTGCCGAAGCCGACGCCATGCGCACAGGCTTCATTTCCATGAAACTTGCCGTTGTGGCCTTCATTGTTCCGTTCTTCTTCGTGCTTCAGCCCTCGCTGCTTATGCAGGGTTCGGCCATGGACGTGACCCAGGCCATCGTGACCTCCATCATCGCCATGTACGCTCTGGCCGGAGCCATGCAGGGCTATCTGCTGATCACGGCCAACATCATCGAGCGTGCGGCCCTGCTGACAGGCGGCCTGACCATGCTCTATCCGGGAACCCTGACCGACCTTGTCGGCCTGGGCTGTCTGATCGGCGTGCTGGCTCTTCAGCTTGCCCGCAGAAAATTTGCCCATACCGCAACCGTATAACAAGCTTCCGGCTGCGGAACCATAAAAGGAGTTTGCCATGATCATTGATTTCCGTCTCCGCCCTCCGGTCAAACCCTATCTGTCCGGCAGGATGTATAATCTGGAGCGCAACAAGCGTCTCAGCGAATCCATGGGCATGTATCAGTCGCCCTCGGTTCTGAACTATTCCATGGACATGCTGCTGGATGAAATGGATGAAGCTGGCGTGAGCATCGGTGTGGTACCCGGTCGGGAGAGCAATCCCGGCATGGGAGACGCCACCTGCGAGGAAGTGACTTCCATTGTTCAGTCCCATCCCGGCAGGTTTGTGGGCATAGCCGGAGTGGACCCCACCAAACCTGACGAGGCGTTTTCCCGTATTGAACAGTTTGTGGTCAACGGCATCCTCAAGGCCGTATGCCTTGAACCCGGAGCGCTTCCTGAGCCGCTGTACGGCGATGACCGCATCCTGTACCCCGTTATCGAATACTGCGCGGCCAGGGATATCCCGGTTATGATGATGCTGGGCGGCAATGCCGGGCCGGATGTGAGCTACACCAATCCTGTGCAGATCGATCATGTGGCGGCGGACTTTCCTTCCGCGCGCTTCATCATTTCCCACGGAGGCTGGCCCTGGGTGCAGGAAGTGCTGCATGTGGCCTTCCGCCGCCCGAATATCTATATCTCGCCCGACATGTACCTGTTCAATATGCCCGGCTGGCAGGATTATGTGACCGCCTGTAACTTCTTTTTGCAGGATCGCTTCCTTTTCGGAACAGCCTATCCCTTCCTGCCGCTCAAGGGGTGTGTGGAACATTTCATGAAGCTGCCTTTCAAACCCGAAGTTCTGCCCAAGCTTCTCTACAGGAATGCAGCCGCTCTGCTGAATATCGACTGCTGAACGCGGCATGGCGGAAGAGCCGTGCCTCCGCCTCCGTTCTTCTGTCTCCGGAAACCTTCACACAAGGAGCATTTCATGAACAAAACAATGAAAGCCGCGGCGCTGTCCATACTGTGCGCGGGACTTCTCGCCTCTTCCTTTGCCGAAGCCGCTCCCCGGAAACTCAGAGCCGTCAGCGGCACTGTGGGCGGCGTGTGGTATGTAGGGCAGAGCGCCATGGGCAAGGAACTGACCAGAGCCTTTCCCGGGCTGGAATACAATCTGGTCGCGGGCGGTTCTGTGGGCAATCCCATCCGTATTAACGGCGGTGACGGAGATATTTCCCTTACCCAGAAAACCAACGCCATAGCCTGTCAGCTTCCTTCCGATCCCTACAAGAAAAAGCTGGAGAAAGTTCGTTCGCTCGGGGTCATCGGCGACAGTACGCCCCTGTATATTGTCGTGCGTGATGATTTCCCCATCCGGACGCTTGACGAGCTTGCCCAAAAGAAGCTGGCTGTACGCCTGTCCACGGGACCCAACGGCACAACCAGCCAGTCTTTCGGCAAATGGGCGCTTGAAGCGTATGGTATTTCCTTTGACGATATCAAAAGCTGGGGAGGACGTCTGTTCACCAACAACTATGATGACGTGTGCAATATGGTGAAGGATGGCCAGATCGACATGTTTTTCTATGTCGGCCCCGGTGAAGCGGGCTGGATTCGTGACGCATCGCTTGGCGTGAAGCTGCGCCTGATTCCCATTCCCGCGGACAAGGCTGAGGAAATGGGGAAGAAATACGGACTCAGCGCCGCAGTTCACCCCGGCGCTCTGTATGACGGCAAGCTGAGTGAGGGAAAGGACGTTCCCACGGTGGGCGATACTTCCGAATTCATCGTCCGGGCTGATATGCCCGATCAGGATGTGTATGACATACTCAAGGCCTGCTTTGACAACTGGGACAATGTAGTTCTTGCCTATCCCGCATGGAAGAGCTTTACCAGAGAGAACGCCTGGAAGAATACCGGCCTGCCTTTGCACCCCGGAGCTGAAAAATTCTACAGGGAATTCGGCGGAATGAATTGACGCCTTGTGGCGGCGAGGCTTCGTTTTTTATTGAAGCCTCGCCTTTTTTCTTACCCTTTTCTGCCCGAAAGCGAGGTTTTCCATGGCTTTTGACGCTCTTTTCCAGCCGATTTCCATAGGTTCGCTCAAACTGCCCAACCGTATCATCATGTCCGCCATGTCCACCCGCTTTCCCAAAACCGGCGGGGGCATGACGGAAAAGGTGCTGGAACATTATTCCCGCCGGGCCCGGGGCGGAGCCTCCCTCATTACCGTGGAGCTGGCCGATGTGCATCCGCTTATGCCCCATCTGCGCCAGACGCTCTGGCTGCATCATGACAGCGCGATTCCTGAAATGCGGCGTCTTACCGACGCCATTCACGAGAACGGTTCCCGTGCCTCCATTCAGATCGGCGTTTTCTTCCGCCCTGCACAGGCAGGACTGCGCCAGTATACGTCTTCTCTTGAAAGTCCGGAGGTTCTGCCCAATGCGCAGGAGCTTTCCGCAGGAGACCTCTCCCGTCTTGGCGATATCATCGCCGCAGCCTGTCTGCGCGCCAGAAAGGCCGGTTACGATGCGGTGGAACTGCACGGCATGCACGGCAGTATTGTGGAAGAGTTCCTTTCGCCGTACTGGAACAGGCGTAAGGACGCGTACGGCGGCAGCCGGGAAAAGCGCATGCGTTTTCCTCTGGAGCTTCTGGAAAAGACGCGCAAGGCCGTGGGGGAAGATTTTCCTGTCATTTTCCGGATTTGCGGTTCGGAATTTCATCCCGAGGGAAGTACGATTGATGACGCCGCGGCCTTTGCCAGAGCGGCCGAGGAGCGGGGCCTCAATGCCGTTTCCCTCTCCGGAGGGATAGGGCATATCGATCATCTTGCCATTTCCTCTTCCTATGAAAAGCGCGGCATGCTTCTGCCCGCGAGCCGCGCCGTCAGGGAACACTGCGGCATACCTGTCATCGTGGCCAATGCCCTCACGCCGCGGATGGCTCATGACGCGGTTGCCGGGGGGGATGCCGATATTGTGGCGCTGGGCCGACCTCTGTTGGCCGATCCGGACTGGCCGCATAAAATGGCCGAGGGCCGCATGGAAGAAATACGCCCCTGCATACGCTGCAATCAGGGTTGCATGGGAGGCCTTCGCGACGCCGGCCTGCCGCATATTCTCTGCCTTGCCAATCCGCAGATGGGGCGTCTGAACCAGGAAAGACCCGCTCCTGCGGAAGAGCGGAAGAACATTGTGGTGATCGGCGGGGGGCCCGCCGGATGTGAATTCGCCTACCGGGCGGCGCAGAGAAAGCATCATGTCACGCTGCTGGAAAAGGAGTCCCGTCTCGGCGGACAGTTCCGCACGGCTGCCGTGCCTCCGGGCAAGGAGGATTTTCTTGCTCTCAGCAGGTACTTTGAGCTTGTCCTGCCCCGTGAGGGAGTTGATATCCGCCTGAATACGGAGGCTTCCGCCGAAACCGTGCAGGCCATGCACGCTGATGTGGCAGTCGTGGCCACAGGTTCCGTCCCCGCGCTGCCGCCCATTCCCGGTATGGATATGTCCGGCGTCTGCTTCGCCGTGGATGTGCTCAACGGCAAGGCTGAGCCCAGGGGGGCGGTGGCCGTGCTCGGTGGGGGCGCCACCGGCCTTGAAACCGCTCATCTGCTTGTCGAGAGAGGGCATTCCGTCACTGTGGTGGACATGCGGCAGGAGTTTGGACGCGATATTGTTTCCCATGTGGGAGTGCGTGAAAAACTGCTTCATCTCCTGGAGGAAGCCGGGGTTACATTCATGCCTGACAGAAGGGTGAAGGAAATTACTTCGGAAGGGGTGGAAGTGGATGATCGTCCGCTGTTCGGGGGCGGAAGCGTGGAACTTGTCCGCGCCGATACCGTGGTGGTCGCCATGGGACAGCGCCCTGTTGCCTCACTGGCTGATGAGCTGGAGGCCTGGGGAATACAGGTTGTGCGGATCGGAGACTGTTCGCGCCCTGGCAATGCACTGGCCGCCATACATGAAGCCTATGACGCGGCGTTGTCCGTTTGAAAGACTGGTTTTAACGCTGAGTCGGATTCGTTTCGGACAGAAAGGGCGTCTTCAGCCGGCATGTTTAATCGCAAGCAGAGGATATCATGAGTTACATAATCGACTTCCGTGTCCGTCCTCCATACAAGAGTTTTCTTGGCAGCGGCATTTTCAGGTGCTGGGATTTTCAGAGTCCTGAAACCATGACGGCCATTCAGATGGGCCGCAATCCCATTCCCTCCGTCCGGGAGGGTTCCATGGATATGTTCGTCAAGGAAATGGACGAGGCAGGCATAGTTGAATCCGTCATCATGGGCCGCCGCACCGGCGACGCCGCGCTTGGCAGCGGAGCGGTGGACAACTGCGAAATCAAGGAACTCATGGACAGATACCCCGGCCGTTTTATAGGTTTTGCGGGTATCGATCCCACAGAGGAAGGCGCGCTGGAGGATATTGAACGCTGCCGTGAATGGGGATTCAAAGGGGTAAGCGTGGAACCCGCCTGGCTTACCCCGAACATGTATGCCGATGATCCGCGTCTCGACCCTGTGTATGAGCGGTGTCACTCCCTTGGCATGGTGCTGAATCTTACCGTCAGTGCCTTTGTCGGGCCGGATATAAGCTATTGCGACCCTGTGCATATCCAGCATGTGGCGCAGAAATATCCCGGGATGAACATTGTGGTCACCCACGCGGCCTGGCCCGATGTGAACAGACTGCTCGGCGTATGCCTGACCTGCATGAATATCTATATTGCCCCTGACTGTTATTTTTATGTGGATAACATGCCCTTTGCTGATCAGTTGGTACGTGCAGGCAACGGTTTCATGCGGCACCGCATGCTGTTCAACAGCAGTTACCCCGTGCGCGGCCTGAAACAAAGCGTGGACTCCTGGGCTGACAAGGGATTGGATGCCGATGCGCTGGAACGTCAGTATTACTGGAACGCCAAGCGTCTTCTGGGGCTCTGATGCCATGAACCGGCCGGCACTCTATGTTGCCGGCCTCAATCCTCCGCGAAAGGCAAGGAGCCGAACATGCTTTTTTCCGAAATCGCAATCAACGGCATGACGCTGAAAAACCGTATCATCATGACTTCGATGGTCACCAATTACGCAGCGCGTAATGGTGAGGTCACCGACGAGCTTATTTGTTATCATGAAGAACGCGCCAAGGGCGGATGTGCCATGAATATGCTGGAAGCCACCTATGTTTCGCCGGAAGGCAACAGCTACTTTCGTGGAGTGGGGATCTCCGACGATTTTCATGTCCCGGGGCTGAAGCGTCTTGTCGACGCCGTACATGCCCGGGGCGGAAGGATAGGCGTGCAGCTTCAGCATGGGGGGCGGACGGCGCGTTCTCTTTCCACAGGGCTGCCTGTTCTGCTTGTTTCGGCCATTCCCGGCAGGACGCCGGTGGAAGAAAGCCGTGAAATGGCGGAAGAGGATATCCATCATGTGGTGGAAGCCTATCGCATGGCCGCGCTGCGCGCAAAAACGGCGGGGTTCGACGCAGTGGAGGTCCATGCCGCGCATGGATATCTCTTGTGCCAGTTCCTTTCGCCGTTTACCAATCAGCGCACGGATGTCTATGGGGGCGATTTGAAGCGCCGTATGCGTGCCCCCATGGAAGTCATGAATGCGGTACGGGAGGCTGTGGGGCCGGATTATCCCGTTATTGTCCGTCTGAGCGTGGAAGAATTCGTGGAGAACGGGCAGACGCTGGAGGACGCCGCGGAGATTGCCCGCAGCTTTGTCAGACATGGGGCGGATGCCCTGAGCGTGAGCGTTGGCACTACGGAAACCAATCGTTACATCATTCCTCCGGCATGTCTGCCCGAAGCCTTCAATGCGGAACGGGCCGGATATATCCGTGAGGCTGTTGGGCACAGCGTTCCGGTTATCGTGGCGGGACGCATCTGTACGCCTGCCGTTGCGGAAGGAGTGCTTCGCTCAGGCAGGGCGGATATTGTCGGCATGGGCAGGGAGCTTATTGCCGATCCATATTTTCCCGCGAAGCTCCGTTCCGGCAGGGCGGACTCCATACTTGTCTGCGTGGCCTGTAATGAAGGCTGTGTGGGAGCAATGGCGCGCCTTGAGCCTGCTTCCTGCGCTTTGAATCCCCAGGCGGGCTATGAGGCCCGTTACCCCATGATCCGTGCGGCGCGGACGAAAAGAGTGCTGGTCGTTGGAGCGGGGCCGGCAGGCATGTATGCGGCGTATGTCGCCGCGCTGAGAGGGCATGATGTCTCTCTGTGGGAAAGGGAAGAGACACCGGGGGGCTTGCTCAATATTGCCAAGCTGCCGCCATACAAGGGGCGATACGGGGATTTCGTGCGCTGCATGGAAAAGCGGTTGAGTGAACAGGGCGTACAGATGGAGCTTTACAGGACTGCCTGCCGGAAAAATGTGGAAATATACGCCCCCGATGTTGTCCTCGTGGCGACCGGCAGCGTGCCTTTTCTGCCGACCTGTGCATGCGGAGCGCCGCTTGTCTGCGCGGAGGAGGTGCTGAAGGGCGCGGCTGTCGGACAGAATATTCTTGTCCTCGGCGGGGGGCTTGTGGGCTGTGAGACGGCGGAAGTTCTGGCGGAACGGAAGTTGCGGGTTACTATTCTTGAATTGCGTGACGCTCTTGCCGCGGATATGGAAATACGCAGCCGTCATATGCTTGTCGAACGACTGCACCGTCACGGTGTGAAAATGCTGTTGAATACCAGAGTGAGAAACATTGACGGGGAGGGGAAGGTTAGTATTGTCGAGCCGTTCGGCAGAGAGCGCATGCTTTCGGGGTATGACACGCTGGTGGCTGCGTTTGGCTATCGCCCCGATACGGATTTGTATGCGGAGCTTGCGGATATGAGTATCCCCGTACACCGGATCGGTGACTGTCTGAAAGTGGCAAATGTGAGGATGGCACTGCGCAGTGCTCTGGAGACGGCATATGAACTGTGACATGGGTGAATTCGGGCGTGTCCGGAGGAAAGGTGCCCGGCCTGCGGATACCATGCGTCATGTCCCGACAGGGAGGAGGACGGCATTTTCGTGTTTGCCGGCAGTCGGGACGCTGTCTATCCGTGCGAGCCATTCCGTCAGACCGCACTCGTCATGTTCCAGATCATAGGTGAGAACGTGAAGCACGGAGCTGTCGCGGCGGAAGTGGAGCGCGGGAAACTCCTGCGCCTTCACGGAAGGATAGATGAGAAAGGAATGCTTGACGCTCTGCTCCCTCAGGCACGTTTCCGTATAGGCGAACATCTGGTATATGTCGGCCTGCGAGATATCCCCGTTTTTCTCCGCAACTTTCCATTTCGTGTCGGCAAGGCAGACGTTTCCCGCATGGGAGAACAGCATGTCCGGTCTGAGATGGACGGCGGGCGCGCCCATGCATTCTTCCACCAGAAAACGCCCGGAAGCCTGCGCTTTCATGCGCCAGCCGCGTCGTGCGGCTTCCTTGGCCAGCCGCTGCGCCACATGGCGTTCAAAGAGATACGGCAGGGAGAACAGCAGGGAAGCGCAGCGCGTATCCCCGCTTTGAGGGGAAGGCGTGAGGCCGTTCAGGAGCAGGCGGCACCAGGCGAGAGCCGGGGCGTAGTGTGCGAGGTTTCTGTCCTTGCGGCAGGAGAGGAAGTCCTCGCGGGGCTGCCGGGATGGGGGGACGGCGTGAAAAGCGTTCAGAAGAGTGCGTGCGGTGCGCAGGTTCGGTGCGGATTCGCTTAATCGCAGCGCAAGAAGCAGAGCGCGTTTGACAAGCCTGTTTTCCGGTCTGTCCGGCAGAAACTCGTCATGTCGGACAAAGAAATGATCCCGGCGCATCGCGCGCAGGCGAAGATGTTCACGCAAAAGCAGCCTGCCGCGCAGAAACGGCTCCTCACCTTCCGTCGCAAGATAATCGGAACAGATACCCTTGCGGATCAGCGCGCCCGTTTCCCCCAGAAAGCGGGAAATGAAAATTTCCAGCAGAGGCAGATCGGCGTGGGCCAGTGATGTGTCCGGCAGGGAGCGGAAGGGAAAATCGGGAAGAGCGCGCAGCATGTTGAGCAGGACGGCCCGGCTTCGTTCGCGTGAGGGCGGATCATCAACAGGAAAGAGCTTGGGCAGAATTTCAAGATTCCGACCGGACGGCAGCAGGATAACGCCCGCATGATCCAGTGCCTGCAGCGCTTCTCCCCCGTCACGGGCGCACAGCCGGAAAGGGGCCGCTCCGGACGGCATGGACTCGCGGGAAAGCGTCAGCCGCTTCAGTGCGGCGAAATCTCCGCATGTCACCGTGGCGCCGTCCCGTCTCTGGGCAGGAAGATGCCGCGCGGGGGTGACATACCCGTATTCTCTGACGAACAGAGGCCCCATGGCGGAAATCACTGCCCGGCTTCAGCCGGGTCATAGATGGCGATGTAGGCCCTGGCGTTCAGCAGCGCATCCCTGTTGAGGCTTCTGCGGGGCGGCAGGGTCCCGCCCGCTTCTTCGCCGAACAGCCGGACGCCGCAGTCCTCCTCCACCAGAAGGCAGAGTTCATCCATGCCCTGCGTCTTCTGGTTGTCTCCCAGCACAAGACGGATTTTTTCCCAGTCATCGAAGAAGTATTCTTCCAGCAGGGGGATGATTTTCTTTGAGAAAACTTCTGCCAGATCGCCCAGTCCCCGCAGCCCCAGGAAATAGGCGTGTCCTATGGCGTGTTCCTTGTCGTACAGCACTTCGATGCGCTCGTTCAGAACTCTCAGCAGGCGTTCCAGGCTGATGCCCTCGATGAACATTCCTTCCAGCACCGAGGGATCAGGGTCCACCCGCTCAAAGGAAAAACGGCGGCGCAGCGCGGTATCCATAAGAGCAAGGGAACGGTCGGCGGTGTTCATCGTGCCCAGGAGATAGAGATTGCCGGGCACGCTGAAATCCTCGCCGGAACAGGGCAGGCGCACGGTCATGGCGTCCGGCGCCCCTTCCCGTTTGCTGTCTTCGACAAGGCTGATGAGTTCGCCGAAGATTTTCGAGATGTTGCCCCGGTTGATTTCATCGATCAGCAGCGCGTATGTTCTGTCCGGGTGTTCACGCGCCTGTGCGCACATGCGTTTGAACAGGCCGTCCCGCAGGGCGTATTCCGCATCTTCCTCGGCATCTTCGTCCGCGAAAACGGGGCGGATGCCTTCCACGAATTCCTCGTAACTGTAGCTCTGGTGGAAGGTGACGCAGGCGTAGCGCTTTTCTTCATGCCCGGAGGCGGGAGGTTCCTGCCTGAACCTGTCGATCAGTTCCAGCGCGCCGGGAGCTTCATCTTCCCAGCCCGGCAGCAGCGTCCAGGTGGATGCGCCGTCATTCAGCTTGTCAAACAGCACGGGCGGACGCTTGCGCGCAAGATCAAGATGAACTGTTCTGGAATCCGTTGGCGAATGAGTCTGGAGATTGCTCCACAGGCGCGCATGGGTCAGATTGCCGTCCGTGCAGCGATATTTCGCGTCCACCAGCGGGTGACCGCGCAGGCGGGGAACCGTGGCGGAATCGCCCAGTTCATGCAATGCGGCACAGATGACATCCCGCCAGACGACGGGGTGAACCAGACGTTCAAGGCGCTGCGCCTCGGTTTCCCTTTCCTGATGATCGGTGAAATGCTCCCTGAGAATATGCAGCACTTCCCTTGTCTTGCCCGTACCCGGAGGGCCGTAGAATATGGTGTTCAGAGCTGGAGGAAAGGGAACGGAAAGCGGCGTGCCTGCCGGAGAGCGGTCTTCCGGTCTTTCTTCATCCTCCGTGTCCTGTTCCGTTCGCGGAGTTTTGTCCTGTCTGCCTTTTCTTTCCATGCAGGTTTGTTTGGCGAGTGTTCCGAGAAAGACGTTCAGCTGATACGGATCTGCAGCGTTCAGGCCGTGCCGGGCAACAAGAACTGAACGCATGGAACTGTCCATGACCGCCCAGTTGCCTGGCTTGATGGCGACATTGTATGCCGAACGCAGCAGACGGTAGAGCGCAATGTAGAAATCGCTGTACACCGCACAGGTGTAAACGGAAGGCGCGCAGGCGGCCAGCAGGCGGTTGGTGATGGTGACGGGCCGCCATTGGATGAGGCCATGCTCTTTAAGTGCGCTGAACCTGGTCAGTGCGCGATCCAGCATGGCAGGCGACGGATCGGCGATGATCTTTTCCGTCAGTTCGGTCAGCTCCTCCCGGCAGCGTTCAAATTCGGCATCGCCGAGGACGCCGTTGTTGACATTCGACGGCCCGAAATCCTTGGCGGTCCATGCCAGTTTCACAAACTCCGGGGTCAGTTGCTGGCGGCCGTTCCGGATATCCTCAATATGGGAACAGACCGCGCGATAGGCCGCCAGGCGCGCGCTGTCGGTGTTTTCCCGGAGATACTGGCTGAACAGTTCCTGAAGTGAAGCTGGCATGGGCAACCTCGTGCCGTTTCCGGCGGGAAGAGATGCGGTTGAGCAGGTTAAGGAAACGCTTTAATCAGCGTTTCCTGCGGTCTTGCGGAGCAAGACCGCCCGCAAGTCGTGAAGAGGGAAAATTTATTTTTCCCGTTAAATGAGCGAGTTGGCGTGCCTTTCCCAAAGAGGCAAAAGCCTCTCTGGACATGGACTGACTTATTCACAGAATAAATCAGCGGTTCCTTGAGGAAACCCGCTTATGTGAAGCCATTCCTGAAAAATTTGCCCGTGACGGAATTTTTGTCAATGGTCCTCCACGGTGCCTCCGCTCCGGATTTTCCCGCATTGATGCTTCTCCTGCTGATTGACAGGGCTCCGCGTCATCTCTACTTTTTTCAGAGCATTCCCGCCTTGAAAACGCTTCCGGAGAAGTTCCGGGTGTTGAGCGGAACGGGACTCGTCTCTGCTCTCCCGGGATGTATGTGCGTCGTATTCCTGAAGCCCACCCCCGACATGTTGGAACAGCCATGACAACAGAAGCCAATCGAATCAGCGTCATTCGTCACGACATCCTTGAACATGTGGCCCGCGCCTTTCTGGAAAAAGGCTCTGATTTCGGGCCGGAACTCGACAAAATTCCCTTTCTCATGCGTCCCAAGGGCTCGCAGTACAATCGCTGCTGTCTTTACAAGGACCGCGCCATCATTCGCTTTCGCTGCGTGGCCGCGCTTGGTTTCCGCATTGAGGATGAGGAGGACGACTCCATTCCTCTGGCGGAATATGCGCAAAAGGCGCTGCAGCGCACCGGGCCTTCCGCTCCCATTCTCACCGTCTGTGACATAGCCTGCCAGGGATGTGTGCCCGCGCGCTTTTTTGTGACGGACGTGTGTCAGGGCTGCGTTGCCCGGCCCTGCGAGAGCGCCTGCCGCTTTGGCGCAATAACCAGGGTGCGCGGCAAGTCCTATATCGATCCGGAAAAATGCCGCAACTGCGGAAAATGTCATGATGCCTGCCCGTATCAGGCCATTGTCCGTCTCAAGGTCCCCTGCGAGGAAGCGTGTCCCGTGCGGGCCATCCGGAAAGGGGAAAACGGGCACGCCTCTATTGATCCGGACAAGTGTACCAGTTGCGGGCGCTGCATGCGGGCCTGTCCCTTCGGCACGGTTATCGAACGCAGCGAGATCATCGACGTGCTGGCTGCGCTGAAAAGCGGCAGGCATATGACTGCGCTGGTCGCGCCCGCCATTGTGGGACAGTTTCCTGCGGAGCTGGGCAAGGTGATTGAAGGTCTGCGCAGACTGGGCTTTTCCTCCGTGCTGGAAGTGGCGAGCGGGGCGGACATCACTTCGCGCAATGAGGCAGACGAATTTGTGGAGCGCATGGAAAAGGGGGAAAAGTTCATGACCACATCCTGCTGCCCCGCCTTTGTGACGGCAGTCAGACGCCATATGCCGGAAGTTCTGCCTTTCGTCTCCAGCACGGGCACGCCCATGCACTATGCGGCGCGGCTGGCCAGAGAGTCCACCCCCGATACCATGACCGTATTCATCGGCCCCTGTGTGGCCAAGCGTTTTGAGGCGCTGGAAGATGAATACGTCAGTTATGTGCTGACCTTTGAGGAGCTGAACGCCGTTTTCGACGCCGCGGGAATCTCTGTGGCCGATTGCGCGGAAGCATCTCTGGAAAGAATTCCCTCCGGCGAGGGGCGGGGATATGCGATTTCCGGCGGAGTGGCCGCGGCCGTACGGAAAGCCGTGGGAGAGCGTGCGGAAGTGAAGCCCGTGTTTGTGGACGGGCTTTCGCTGCCCGGACTGCGCAAGCTCAAGAGTTATGCATCGGGAGGGTGTCCGGGGAACCTTGTAGAAGTCATGACCTGTGAGGGCGGCTGTGTGGGGGGCGCCGGAACGATGGGAGATCCGGCCAGGAATTCCCGGGCCATCGCCGAGTTTGCCGGAAACAAGGCGTGACGCCGTTGCCCTTGTGCAGCCGCAGCATATTCCATGATGCTGCGGAAAAGGAAGCTTTCAGGCGGGCCGCGCTTTTGGCGCGCCGGGCATGCAGGCGGACTAATCCGTCAGCGTCAGGCGTTCCTTGTTGGCGAGAATGCTTTCCGACGGTTCCCTGCGGCGATCGGCATAGCCGGTATGCAGCAGTTCGTGCGCCTTGTGGGAGTTGGGCGCGCCAAGAAAGTCCTCATACAGCTTTTTGACCTGCGGATTATTGTGCGACTGGCGGCGCGGCATGGCCCGGTCAATGGCGTAAAGGCCCTGCTGGCGCTTGACGGCGCAGGGATGGTAGTCACCCTTGACGCGGGAGGTTCCTCCGCCGTCCACACAGCCCCCCGGGCAGGCCATGACTTCAATGAAGGTGTAGGGCGATGTTCCCGCCAGAGCTTCTTCCGCCAGTCTGCGGGCATTGCGCAGACCGTGGCAGATAGCCACCCTGATGGAACCGTTGCCCGGCCCGAGATCGATATCCGCTTCACGCACGCCGTCCATGCCGCGCAGGGGGGCGGATTCGATGCTCTCCATTTCCTTGCCGTTGAGCACGGCGTACACGGTGCGCACGGCGGCTTCCATGACTCCGCCGGTGGACCCGAAAATGACGGCCGCGCCGGTGGAGGCGCTCATGAAGGGATTGTCGAAAGGTTCCGGTTCAATGGAGGCGAGATCCACACCCATGCGGCGCAGCAGGCGGGCGAACTCGCGTACCGTTATCACCACATCCACATCCGGGATGCCTCCGGACGCAAGTTCGGCGCGTGCGGCCTCGTCCTTCTTGGCAATGCAGGGCATGATGGAAATGACGCGGATACGTTGAGGTGCCATGCCCATTTTTTCCGGAAGATAGGTCTTTGCCAGCGCTCCGAACACGGCCTGAGGCGAACGGGTGGAGGAGAGGCGGGGCAGGATATCCGGGCAATGCTTTTCCGCATAGTTGATCCAGCCCGGACAACAGGAAGTGAACATGGGCAGCGCGCCGCCGTTTCTGATCCGATCCAGCAGCTCCGTGCCTTCCTCCATGATGACGACGTCGGCGGCAAAGTCGGTATCAAGCACCACATCAGCACCGATGCGGCGCAGGGCGGCCACGATTTTTCCTTCCACATTCACGCCGGGAGCGAGACCGAATTCCTCGCCCAGCACCACGCGCACGGACGGCGCGAAGCCGAATACCGTCGTGATATTGGGGGATGCCAGATAGTCCAGCACCTCGTCATTCTGATCACGTTCGGCAAGTGCGCCCGTGGGACAGACCAGCGTACACTGCCCGCACTGGATGCAGGCCGAGGCCCTGTGATTGGGAGCCATGCCCACGCCGATGCAGGCGTCAAGGCCCTTGCCGTCCACCGTCAGCGCGGCCACGCCCTGAACCTGACGGCAGACTTCCACGCAGCGCAGGCAGCGGATGCACTTGGTCATGTCGCGGGTCATGCCCGACGCGCTGTCATCCACAGGGCGCTCAGCCGCCGAGGGATGAAGGCGGTGTGTGAAACGGTTTCGGGTCAGCCCCACGGCTTCGCCCAGATCCTGAAGCTCGCAGTTGCCGTGGCGGGCGCAGGACACGCATTCCTGATCATGATCGGCAAAGATCATTTCCACCTGCATGCGCTGCATGTCGCGCACATGTTTGGAGAAGGTATCCACCTTCATGCCTTCTTCCATGGGCGTGTCGCAGGTGGTGACAATGCGCGTGCCCCGGGCGTCGGTTACTTCCGCAAGGCATACCCTGCAGGTGGCGGGCTTGTGTCTGAGCGGCTCGAAGCGGCACAGGGAGGGGATGAAGATGCCGTTGCGGCGGGCGACGTGCAGAATGGTTTCACCCGCCTCGAAGGTATATTCCTGACCATTGATGAATGCTTTCATCGAAATTCCTTTGTTATGAGCTGGAGTGACGTCTGTGATTGATATGGCCGGCACGTTCGTCCGTCATCGGCAATCATGCTTCGCCGCCGGGAATGGGGGATTCGGTGAGTACGGAAAGCACGCGGTAGCAGCGCATGCAGCGCGAGGCTTCGGCCCAGGCTTCTTCCTGTGTCATGGTCTGTTCCACTTCCCTGAAATTGCGTTCACGTTCGGCCGGGGTCAGTTCCCGCAGCTTCACGCGGGGCTGCTTCTCCCTGCCGGGTACGGGCATGCCGTCTTCCAGCAGTCTGCCCTGCGCGATCCACTCGGTCAGACGCCAGCGGGAGTCAAAGGGCACTTTGCCCGTGGCAAGGTATCTGTCAATGGAACGCGCCGCAAAATAGGCCTGTCCCATGCCCATGATCATGGTGGTGGGGCCTTTTGCGCGGGGGCCGGAAGTGCAGTCTCCGCCGGCGAAGACGCCTTCGCGGCTGGTTTCCTGAGCGGAGTTGATGATGATGCAGTTCTTGCGGTCGCGGGCGATGCCTTCGTCGTCGGACAGCATGGTCGGGTCGGTCATCTGGCCGATGGCCGCGATGACGTGGGAACAGGGCAGCACGCGCGCGGAGCCTTCAATGGGCCGGACTCCGCGCCGTCCGCTGGCATCCGGCTCGGTGCGCTCCATGTCGACCACGCGCAGACCGGTGATTTTTCCGTTTTCCGTTATCAGGGCATCCTGTCCGCAAAGGAAGTGGAATTCCACGCCTTCACGCCTGGCTTCCTCTATCTCCTCGTGATCGGCGGGAGCGTCCGCCTCGGTGCGGCGGTAGATCAGATGTACCTTGCCGTTTGCGATGCGCGCTGCGGCTCGGCAGCAGTCCATGGCCACGTTGCCGCCGCCCACGACAACAACATCGCCTTCAAGCGCGGGAGGAACACCGGCTTCCACGCCTTCATAGACGCGATCCAGAAATTCGATGCCGTTTTCATAATCCGGCAGAGAGGTGTCTTCCCCTTCCATGCCGAGATAGGAGCCGAGCGGACAGCCGCCGCTGATGAACACTGCTCCGTATCCTCTGGCGAAGAGGTCATCCACCCTGAAATCCCGGCCGAGCTTCTGATTGAAGATGAAATTGCCGCCCATGGCCGCCACGATATCCGTTTCTTCCTGAAGCGTATATTTGGGAAGGCGGTAGATCGGAATGCCGTAGCGGATCATTCCGCCCGCGCGCGGTTTGGCTTCATAGAGATCCACTCCGTAACCACGCTCCAGCAGATGGTAGGCGCAGGAGATGCCCACGGGACCGGCTCCCACCACGGCCACCCGGGCTTCTTTGGTGGGCGCGCTGTTCTGCGGCCTGAGCATGCCGGAGGCGAGAGCCCTGTCGGCGGCGAACCGCTTGAGATTGCGGATGGAGACAGGCTCGTCCACTCTGGCCCTGCGGCATGCGCTTTCGCAGCTGCGCACACAGACGCGTCCGCAACTGCCCACCAGGGGATAGTGGCGCAGCACCGTGTTGGCGGCCAGGTCATTGTGGCCGTCCTTGATATAGTCGATATAGCGGGGAATGTTCACAATGCCCGGACATGCCTCGATGCAGGGGCTGGTGATGGCGCTGTAGAAACCGTGCGGACCGTTGATGTCCGTTCCGCCGCCGTGGGCGCGCAGATCATAGGGGAAATGGCGCAGAGCCTCGATCAGGGGGCGGGGGCCGGTTTTGCCCACTCCGCACAGCGAGGTGTGGGCCATCTGTTCGGCAATGTCGCGCATTTCCACCCAGTTTACATGGCCGTCGCGGCAGGCGTGGGCCAGAGCGTCGCGCAGCAGCGGCGCGCCCGCACGGCAGGGAGAACACTTGCCGCAGGATTCCGAGGCAACCTTGTCGAAATGCTTCCAGAGCGCCCACAGCAGCGGCGCGTCGGGAGAAAACACGAGAAAGCCCCGCTCGCTGAGGAAAATCCGGGCGGGGTTGCCTTCATTGAACTGATCGAAAAGAGCCAGATCAAGCCCCTGCGGGCTGGCGGGGACACCGGCGCCCCTGTTGTCGTAGACGATGCCGTCCCATACTCCGTAGACAAGCTGCGGCATGTGGCAAGCTCCTGAAAACCTGGCGCGAGGCCGGGGTGAGAGGGGGGCCGGACCGCTGGTTCGGGATAGTCCGGCGCGGGGAAATGAGGCTGTGCCGGATCCGCTTCCTGCGCAGCGCAGCGGATCGGTCTGAACGCCACTATATCCGGGACGAGGCAGAGGAGCAAGCAATGTCCATGTAAGTTCCCGCAGGCAAAGGCTATTTGGAGGAAGCTCTCCTGTGCGGAAGAGACACGGCGCCGGAGGCGCGGCCCTGTTCTTCCGGGAATCAGCGCCGCTTGCGGCGCGGTTCGTCCGGAGACATTTTGACCAGCCTGGGCCGGAAGGTGGCAAGAATATCCACCAGATCGCGCTGAGCGGCCATAACCGCATGAATATCCTTGTAAACCATGGGGGCTTCATCCAGTCCGGCGGAGAGGAGTTCCACGCCGTTTTCCTTCAGCAGAGCGTCCATGTCGGCGCGTTTGAGCTGCCGGAAGGCCGCAGCGCGGCTCATGATCCGCCCCGCCCCGTGAGAACAGGAACAGAGAGCTTCCTCACAGCCCTTGCCGCGCACGATGAATGCCGGGGAACACATGGAGCCGGGCACGATGCCGAGTCTGCCTGCATCCGCGGGTGTCGCTCCCTTGCGGTGGACGATGACGCTTTCACCGTCATGCTCTTCCTTCCATGCGAAATTGTGGTGGTTTTCCACATGAGTCAGCTCTCGTGCGCCAAGCGTTTTCAGCACATGGGCATGGATCAGCTCATGGTTGGCAGAGGCATAGCGGCCCATGAGCTGCATGGCCGCCCAGTATTCCTGCCCCGCCTCGCCGTCCAGATCAAGCCAGGCCAGACGCCGCAGGCTGTCCGGCAGACGGGGGCACAGAGACATGGCTCTTTCGCTGTAATGCAGAGCCACGCGTTCACCCGTGCCTCTGCTGCCGGAATGACTGAGGAGCGCGAGGTATGAGCCGGGCGTGAGCTGCACATCACCGATGCGGGCGGGAAACTCCACCTTTAATTCCCCGAACTCCACAAAGTGGTTTCCGCCGCCGCTGCTGCCGAGCTGTTTCCATGCCTTGTCCCTGTTGATGCGGGTGATCGGACTGACGTTCCAGTCTTCATCCATGACAGGATGGAGCCGCCGGGCATTTTTTTCAAAACCCGCTCCCATGCCGAAACGTGTTTCCCGTTCAATGGCCGTGATGAATGCGTCCCGGTGTTCAAACAGTCGGGACAGCGGCATGTCCAGCACGGTGAGGCGCATGCGGCAGGCGATGTCCACTCCCACGGCATAGGGAATGACCGCATTTCTTACCGCCAGCACTCCGCCGATGGGCAGGCCGTAGCCGGTGTGCGCGTCGGGCATGAGCGCGCCGCGCGCCGCCGCCGGAATACGGCAGGCGTTTTCCATCTGGCGGACAGCCTCTTCCTCCACATCCTTGTTTCCCCACTGTCGCCACGGCGCGGGCGTTTCGCGGGGAGTAAAGTCCGAACCGTCGGGAAAAAGTTCCATGAACAGGCCGGCCAGAGAGCCGAGATGCTCATGGTTGAGCATGGTTTCCGGAGCGGAGGCCAGTGTGCGGATCGCGTCGCATATGTTTTCATGCGCAGTTTCATCGCTTCTGCCGCCGTCCGCGCCGCATGCCTGAAAGGTGTTTGCAAGCTTCAGGGCCAGGGGCATCAGCCTGGGATCGTCGGGCAGGCCCAGCCTGTTCAGTTCTTTTGCAGAAATCATATGTTTCATTCCTTCCTGCGGGATGCTGATGTATCAGGAATTTCAGCGGGTATCGGACAAAATCAGCGCAGCGTGACAAGTGTTTTCCGGCCATTCACTGGATGGAGTTCCGGTTTGAGGCTCGTGAACAGCGAGGCGACATCCAGACAGGCGCGGCAGTGCGGTGTCAGGGTTTCCGTGACAAAGCTCCCGCCCCCGGCAAGCGCCAGAGGCACAACGAGCTGATCAGCAAGATGTTTTTCCACCGGGGCGTTGCTGTTCCGGAACCTGAGAGCGCGGCAGGCCGCATGGCCTGCGACCGTTTCAGCGGAACGTCCGCGCAGGCCTGTTTCTCCGAATACCGTGACGCCATGCCTGTGCCGCAGTTTAACCAGTACGGCATTGCCCGCGCCTTCCGGCCGGGGACCTCCGTTCCTGCCGTTTATCACGCATATGGAAGAATCGGAAAGACCGAGCGCGGCGAATTCGGGAGAGAGAAGCGCGGCGCATTCCCTTTTTGCAATCTCGTCCGGCAGGTGATGGGCATAAACAAGCGCTTCCGTTTCCAGTGTCGGACCCGGTTCATTTTTCGCGGCTTCCGCAAAGTCAGTTCCGAACACGAGCGCTTTCGCGGGAGTCACGTTTACCGTGACGCTGCCGCCCCCGATCTGCATGTAGCCGGGACGGGACATGGTTGCGGCGAGGCGCGGTCCCATGCGTTCCAGCCAGGGCAGAAGTGTCCCGGCCATGAATTCAAACGGCGGAGCGCAGGGCACATGGGTTCCCCCTGTCACCGTGATGCGTGAGGGGGTGTCTGCCGTCAGAAGCGGCGGCAGAACGGCCTGAAGCAGCAGGGTGGCACTGCCGCCTCCGCCTACGGCAAAATGGTATTCCCCGGCGCGGAGCGGGCCGGGCGCGAAACGCAGTTCACGGGAGGCCATTTCGTCTCCTGCGACTTCCGCCCCGCACAATTCACCCGCCGCTCTGACGCAGGCCAGGTGCTGACGCTTCAGCCCCGGCGATGGGCGGCCCGCCCGGATATTCTTCATGCGGAAGGGACGGCCCAGACTCATGGACAGCGCCAGCGCAGCGCGCAGAATTTGGCCTCCACCCTCTCCCATGCTGCCGTCCACCAGAATTTCGTCCTTCATTAAAAGTTCCTCTATGGCTTGAAACTTCCCCCTTCAGGGGAAAAGAGCTTCTGACAACACGGTGAGGCCGATGAAGTCCTTCTTGCAAGCCCTCCCTTGAGGGGAGGCCATCCGCGTTGCATCTGTCCGTCGTGCTGCGGAGTCGGCCGGTGTCTGTGGATTGATACATCATGCTGTCCCTTTCCGCTGCTCTGAAGTGACGGGGATGCATCCTTCCCTCCGCGCCCCGTGAGCCGGCTCATGATATATGCCCACGGGGCGCCGCGCGATGCGGATGGGGAGATTGACAGTGCTCCATCCGCATCACGCTCTTTTTAGCATGAACTGTGCCAACATACAGATAAGATGCAACATATTGAGATAAAAATATTTTTTTATGGCGCTTGCCCGAGATTGTCAGAAGGTGCTAGAAATTTTTCTATAATACTAGATAAAAAGAGAGGAATTATGCCGCACTCCACTGTTGTCATCGGTATGCTGGGCTCCACTCTTGACCGGGGGGTATCGGCCCGGCGCTGGGAACGCTGGCGGCCCACGGTGGCTCTCGGACAGCAGGAGGATCTGCGCATCGACCGTATGGAACTTCTGTACAGCAGAGAACATCAGGGTATCGCCGATACGGTGATCGCTGATCTGGAGCTTGTGTCGCCGGAAACGAAAGTAAGAAGGCATGTGTTCGAGATGAAAGATCCGTGGGATTTTGAAGAGGTGTACGCGGCCTTTTACGACTTTGCCCGCTCCTATCCCTTCGATCCCGAGCATGAAGATTATCTGGTTCATATCACTACCGGCACGCATGTCATGCAGATTTGCCTTTTCCTGCTCATTGAGTCGCGTCACATTCCGGCGCGCATTCTCCAGACGAACCCTGCCGGCAGACGACAGGAAAACCCGGTGGGAACCTTTGGGATTATCGACCTGGATCTTTCCCGCTATGATCGGCTGGCCGAGCGTTTCCGCACTCAGGCGGAGGGAGACGCCGACTTTCTCAAATCCGGCATAGCCACACGCAACACGGCATTCAACACCATGATCAGCCGCATAGAGAAGGTGGGGGCGGAATCGGCGGAGCCTATCCTGCTTATGGGACCTACCGGCGCGGGGAAATCGCGCCTGGCCCGTCTGGTCTATGAACTGCGCCGCCGTCGCCGCCTGGTGCAGGGAGACTTTGTGCAGGTAAACTGCGCCACCTTGCGCGGCGATGCCGCCATGTCCACGCTCTTCGGGCACAGAAAAGGCGCGTTTACCGGAGCGGCGGCGGAACGTACCGGTCTGCTGAGACAGGCTGACGGCGGGGTGCTTTTTCTGGATGAGGTCGGAGAGCTGGGCGCGGATGAACAGGCCATGCTGCTGCGCGCCGTGGAAGAAAAGCGTTTCTACCCGCTGGGGGCGGATACGGAAATATGCAGTGACTTTCAGCTCATTTGCGGAACCAACCGACCGCTGGAGGAGCTGGCCGCGCGCGGGAAATTCCGGGAGGACCTGCTGGCACGCATCAACCTCTGGACCTTTCGCCTGCCCGGTCTGGCCGAACGCCCTGAAGACATAGAGCCGAATCTGGAATACGAACTGGAACGGGTAACGGAGAAAACAGGCCGTCAGGCGCGTTTCAACCGTGAGGCGCGGGAATTGTTCCTGTCGCTTGCCGTGCGCCGTGACGCCGCATGGCGCGGAAACTTCCGGGATCTCTCCGCTGCCGTTACGCGCATGAGCGTTCTGGCCGGGGGCGGCCGTATCACCACGGACATTGTGCGCGAGGAGTGGGAGCGCATGACGGAAAGCTGGCGCAGGCTGGGCGGTGCGGAACATGAGGGCGAAGAGGCGCTGCTTTCCTCCGTGCTTGGTCCGGATGCGCGGAAACTGGATCTGTTTGACGCCGCGCAGCTTGCCTGTGTCGTTCGCGTCTGCCGCCGCGCGCACAATCTCTCTGAGGCGGGGCGGCTGCTTTTCGCCCATTCGCGCGAAAGGAAAAGGAATGTCAACGATGCAGACCGGCTACGCAAATATCTGGCAAAGTTCGGGCTGGACTGGGAGAGCGTGACGAGTTTCGGAAAAAGCCGCAGCGTCTCAAACTGATGACACGCCGATCAGAGCATTTCGTTTATGAAATGCTCTACGGAGTCGAGCAAGGCGAAACTCCGTCGCGCCGCCGGAGCATCCGCAATTCACTTGCGGCGTAAAGCCCCGGCGGTGGCGTGAAGCCTGCGGGGCAGAACATGGGGTCTGGCCGACAGATATTTTCGAAAGCAAAACGCTCCTGCGGAACCGGGAACAGTGACGCCGGTCATGTCTGTCTCCTTTTGTCCGAGAAGGGGGCACGGGCTTGCCTCTGCGCCGGTATATACTGCCGCCCGTACCGCCGCGGGGTTTCATGCCCGAATATTGTTTGCACGGCAAGGCATGATCGGGATGCCGCGAACGGCGGGCGCAATCGGCTCATCCCATCCGTCTTGACGCGGGCTGGAAAAGAGGGCATTGCGTGGGCCTTCCGCTGCACTCATACTTTTTCTGTTTTCGCAGGCCCGGTATGGAACTTTCCCTTTCCGTCATTCTTTTTTGCGCTTTCGCCTTTTTGATCGCGGGTTTTGTCGATGCCGTGGCAGGAGGCGGAGGTCTGATCAGCATGCCCGCCCTGCTGCTGGCCGGGGTTCCGCCGCATATGGCGCTCGGTTCAGGCAAGTTTGCCACCACACTCGGTTCCCTGACCGCGCTGTGGAGTTTTGCCCGCCATCATCTTGTGGTGACGCGCATAGCTCCGGCGGGATTTGCTTCCGCATTTTTCGGCGCCGTATCCGGATCCTGGCTGGCCATGCAGGTGGAAAGCGCTCTTATGGGCAGAATACTGGTCTTTCTGCTTCCTGCCGGGCTGCTGCTCTCCCTGTTTTCCGGGCGATCCTATACCCGTGAGGGCGATCTGCCGGAGCATGGTCTGTGGCCCAGAGTGCTGATCATGGGGTTCGTCATCGGCGCCTATGACGGTTTCTTCGGCCCGGGTACCGGCAGTTTCTTCATCATTGCCCAGCATATACTGCTGCATATGGGGCTTGTGCGGGCTTCGGCCACAGCCAAGGTGTTTAACCTTGCATCCAATGCGGGGGCGCTTTTGACTTTTGCCTCGGGAGGGGTGGTGCTGTATGCGCTGGGCATTCCCTGCGCGATATGCAATATCGCGGGAAATCAGATCGGCGTGCGGCTGGCCATCCGAGCAGGCGCACGAGCGGTGCGCGCTCTGCTGTATGTGACCCTGACGCTGCTGCTTGCGACGCTGACATACCGTTTTTTCCCGTGAGACTGCGGCGGCTGGAGCAATTTAACTTTAAAAACTGCTCACGGAGCCGAGTGAAGCGAGAATCACCTCCGCTCTCCTCATCCGCATGTGGCTTCCCCGGCGCACATCTCCGGTTCCAGGCGTGAAGGCTGTGAGCTGGAACAGTGTGTCCTGTCCATATAATCCTGAAGTCAGTCTGCTCTATGAAAGCAGGACAGAGAATGACATGAAGCGAAACCGCGCGCCTCTGCGTTTAAATGTGGAAGAATCGGCTCTCCTGTTCATTACCATGATCTGGGGAGCGACCTTTCTGATCATTCGTTGCGCCCTTGAGGAAACAGGACCGCTGTTTTTTGTGGGGATTCGTTTCGCCAGCGCCGCATTTGTGGTACTGGCGCTTTCTCTTCCCGTATTGCGCGGGTTCACCCGGCGTGAGCTGCTGGCGGGAGCGGGCATAGGCGTTTCCATATTCGCGGGGTATGCGCTTCAAACTTGCGGTCTGCAAACCATCACCGCCAGCAAGTCGGCCTTCATTACCGCGTTTTATGTGCCCCTGGTGCCGCTGCTGCAATGGATCGTGATGCGGCAGGCCCCGGGGCGCATGGCCTGGACAGGCATCGCTCTGGCCTTTCCCGGGTTGATCCTGCTCTCCGGACCGGACGGCGTTTCGGCCGGGTTCGGCCGGGGGGAGATTCTCACCGCACTGGGGGCTCTGGCTATTGCGGCGGAGATTATTCTTATCGGTCTGGTTGCGCCCGAAGTGAACGCGCGGCGCATCACGCTGGTGCAGGTGACGGTGGCCTCTCTTCTGAGCTTTGCTCTTATGCCCGTGACGGGAGAGCAGGTTCCCGGATTTTCCTGGATCGTCGTATGCGCCGCCTGCGGACTGGGCCTGGCCAGCGCGCTGATCCAGAGTGTGATCAACTGGGCGCAGAGACGCGTCAGCCCTACCCGGGCCACGCTGATCTACTCCTGTGAGCCGGTCTGGGGCGGCGTGTTCGGACGCCTTGCGGGAGAGCGGCTGCCCGCGCTTGCGCTGTGCGGCGGCGCGCTGGTTATCGCGGGGGTGCTGATCAGCAGCCTGCGAACAAAGGGGGAAAAAAACGGACAGGATACGCGCGGGACAGTATAGCCTGTTCAGTATCGTTCCGGCATGTAGTGTGGAGGCATGGCATTTTCCGGCCTGTCCGCCAGCATGTCCAGAAGTTTCTGCTCTCGTTCCGCCATGATCTTCAGCGCGTGTTCCATGGCATCCATCTGTCTCTGCTGGGCCAGAAGCGCGTCGTTCAGTTCCTGAATCGCATGTTCCTGAAAGTAGAGCTGCTCCTCAAGACGTGCAAGACGTTTCCCTGTATCCATGGTTTCCCTCCGGGGGCTTCTGCGGTATATCGAACCTCAGAAGTTCTTGTGCAGATTGGGATGTATCCTTGATGCTCGCCGCGAGAATGTCAATGCCGGGGCAGGCCGATTTTCGGGCGGAATGCTGAATGCCGCAGGAGGTGCGCATGGCATGTTTTCCCCATCCCGCGACGCTCAGCATGACAGCGTGCAGACGCGCAGCGAGTCATCTGCGGAAGGCCGACCCTGTCATGCGGCGTCTGATTCGTCTGCATGGCCCGTGTTCCCTTGGAGGGGAACGGGCGGAACCCTTTGTCCATCTGGTACGCGCCGTTGTGGGGCAGCAGGTTTCAGCCGGAGCTGCCCGTTCCATTTTTGAAAAATGTACGCTCGCCGCAGGGGGAATATCTCCCGAACGGCTGCTGGCCTGTGGAGAAAGCGCGCTGCGCGCGGCTGGTCTTTCCACCAGGAAGGCAGAGTACGTCAGGGCGTTGTCACGGGCAGTGCTTGCGGGAGAAGTGAACTTTCGCGCGTTCCGGAAACTTGATGATGAAGCCGTGATCAAGTCGCTGGTCAGCGTCAGGGGTATAGGACGCTGGACAGCGGAAATGTTTCTGATTTTTTCTCTCGCGCGGGCCGATGTGCTTCCGCTGGGGGATCAGGGCTTGAACAACGCGGTAAGGGAACTGTACGGGGAGGATGCCCGGATTGCGGATTTCAGGGAAATCTGGTCACCGTTCTGCTCGGTGGCCTGCTGGTATCTGTGGGCCAGCCGGGACAACTCCCCCGACAAGATATGATTTTCGTCATGTACTGATGTCGTCAGAGCAGATGCAGAAACGGTATGAAGTCAAAATTTATTCTATTTGTATTGTTTTTATGATATTTCTGCCGTCAAAATAGATGATGACGGAAGAATACCTTTCCCCGTTTCCCACAACAAGTTCCATGTCTGAGCCGTCTCTCCGGACTACGCGGATTTTTGCCTTGATATGAACAGGTCTGGAGGAATAATTGTATTTAACAAATGAATAGCTGCGGTTTGTCAATGAAGAGTCAGGAAGTCCAAGAGTTTCCACAACATATGTTTTCTGTGTCTTTCCTTCAATTAATGATGCTTCTGTATAATACATGCCGACCTTGTTTATTTTTTTCGGAGTATACATGGACAGCAGGGTGGGCAGGATTTGCTGCGGAGCTATGAAACCGCAGGAGGAAAGAGGCAGGATAAGCGATAATAAGAAGAGATGGGAAGCCTTCATGATATGCTGCTTGGATGGCTGTCTGGACAGCGGGAAGAGATGCTCTGTTCGCGCGGAACCGTATTTCATGTCCTGTGAGGAGAGCAAGATTGCCAGAGTTGCGAACAGAGGTCGAGGGGGAAATGGCATACGGGTAAAAGGTTCGCAGCGTGGGCTCAGGGACGGTACAGCCGCAGAGATGCCGCTGTGACAATAAGCATTGTCACTCTGCCCGTGCTGGCAGGAGATTCTGCGAGCAGTCCCGCGGCTGGGGAGTCGGCCGTGATTGGGAGAATGAAAAAGGCCGAGTGCGGTACACTCGACCTGAATTCTGATTCGCCAGCATGCTCTGCTGCGGATTCCGGCGCATCCAAAAATGCCCTTTCCGTGTAGCAGAACGCGTAAACCGGCTCAAGGCAGATCACTTTTATAATGATGCCGAGGCCGACGACAAGCGGAGGCGTCTCGCATGAAAGCTTCAATCCTCTCAGCCTCCCAGGGAAAATCCCAAACTGTCAGCGTTGAACATGCGGTACGGTCGCCAAGAAAGGCAAAACGGAAACCATCCCCATGAATGAGCAGGCACGGGCTATCCTGGCTGCCCTGCCGCAGACCAAAAGCCCCTACGTTTTTCCCGGTGGATATGACGACAAGCCGAGGGGCAATATTACGGATATGCTCAGGCGTGTGAAAGAGAAGGCCGGATTGCCCGAATCGTTCCGTCCTCTGCATGGCCTGCGCCATTCCTTTGCCTCGTGGCTGGCCAGTTCCGGGCAGGTTTCCATGTACGAGCTACAAAATTGCTGACTCATTCCAGTCCGCAGATGACCCAACGCTACGCTCATTTGCATGATGACGCGTTGAAAAAGGCTTCCGGTGTGGCAGGCGCCCTGTTTGGGGCTATACAAAACACTCCCGAAGCGCCGTCTTCTCAAGACGAGCCGGATACGCTAAAGATTCGTAGAACGAAACGGTCTGTCCGGGAAAAGGACGCATGAACCATCCTTGCAACCAACTCCTGTACCCGCATCAAATGCACCTTGCTGTAACTTGCCTTGATATTTATCTGAACAGGGAGGAATACGCCGCATGACGTATCCGCCATACACCATCACCAGCGCCATTCTCAAGCGTGTGGCAGGCATCAGTGAACAGCTTGCCGCACTTGCCGCCGTCAGGGGACTTGCCGTGGAGCTTCTGTCTCCGCATCTGCGGCGGGAAAATCGCATTCGTACCATCCATGCCTCTCTCGCCATTGAAAACAATACGCTCAGTCTGGAACAGGTGACCGACATCATTAACGGAAAAGCAGTCATAGGTCCGCCCCGTGACATTCAGGAAGTCCACGGCGCTGTGTCCGCCTACGAAAAACTGGATACATGGCAGCCGCACAAACTGGATGACATGCTGTCGGCTCACGCGATACTCATGCGCGATCTTGTGGAAAAGCCCGGCAGTCTCCGCACTGGCGGCGTAGGCGTTTTTCAGGGCAACAGGGTCGTACACATGGCCCTGCCCGCACACCTGGTGCATGAACACCTGAAAAAACTTCTTGGCTGGCTGGAAAAGACGGACGAGCATCCACTGGTTTCAAGTTGTGTCTTTCACTACGAATTTGAATTCATCCATCCGTTTGCGGACGGGAATGGTCGAATGGGGCGTCTTTGGCAGACGCTTATCCTCAGCAAATGGAATTCCCTCTTCGCCTACTTGCCGGTGGAAACCATTGTCCGCAACCGGCAAACCGAATATTATGACAGCCTCGGCCGTGCCGACGCTCAGGGAGAAGCAACAGTCTTTGTGGAGTTTATGCTCACAGCCCTGGGCGATGCCGTGGCCGATATCCGAAGCGATCAAGTAGACGACCAAGTAAGCGATCAAGTACGACGTTTGCTGGATGTCCTTGGACAAGGAGAAAAGAGCGCGACGGAACTGATGACCGAACTGGGGCTGCGTCACGCCCCTACGTTTCGCAAAAATTATCTGTCACCCGCTCTGGAAGCCGCTCTTGTTGAGAGAACGAAACCGGATGCTCCCCGTAGCCCCTTGCAACGATACAGATTGACAGCGGCGGGAAGAAGAATCGCCAACGACAATGCTCACCGGTCAAGGTGAACCTGATAATGGCCTGAGTCATTTCTTTGCCGCGTGGCTGGTCAGTTCCGGGCAGGTGCCATTTCCCTGCCCAGAACGATAATTGAAACCCTGCACGACAATTTTACAATTTTGCAGCAAGTTGCTGCAAAATTGATTCTGGAGCAGAGCATGGTAAAAAATGCCCCTATCCCTACAAATTATACGGAAAACGAGCGCCTCTGGTACGGCCTGCAAGCCATAGAGCATGGTTGGTCCCGTGCCATTTGGCTGTTTCAGAATACGCTCTGACACGGGCCATCCCTGAAGAACTCAAAACAAGTCTGCCCAGCGTTGAAGAGATTGAAAAAGAAATGGATACAGATAAATAGGAATAACTTATGCTCCCTTCATCAACAAGGCTAACTATTTTTCAGCGTGGTATAGCACAAAAATGTATTGTATTTTGTACATACATTATCAGTATTACTGTTACAGCACTTATTCTCGATTGGTTGGACAAAAAAACTTTTCTGAATATCGTCCATGAAGTAAATGCACAAGGCTCTATTTCTGAGCAGGTTGTCAATGCTTTTACCATTCTCATTGAATCACGTGAGGGAATGTTTTTCCTCAAGCTTATTTTTATTGGAACTTTTTGCGGAGTTATCGGTTTGCTTATTATCAGACAGGCCGCAAAACTCCAATCATTGCCGAGGCCAAGCCTGGAACAAAGTACACCCGTACCAAAATTCAGGAAGAATTTTTGCGAGAACTCGAAGCTTTCCCGGAACTCAAGCCCGCTGTTCGGAACGCGCTTCATACATCCCAAAAAACCAAAAACAACACTCCCTTTGATCTGGAAGGCTGGGCGATGGAAGAAATTCGTCTTGCCTTGGGTGAGTATGTTCAAACACGTCCAGGACGCGACAGGGAAAGCTGAATTTCCGCTCAAATCTCTCAGCTCTGTGAAATATTTTTTGCGGCACATCACACAACTCGGCATTTTTTAATAATCTGAAATTATTAAAGGGGCTATCCTAGCTAAAGCTAGTGTTTTGCCTGTGTTACCCAAAAATTTAGCTTTATGAAAAGCTGCTTATGGTTGCCCTCATTGAAGCGTCATTCACATTCCTTAAAAAACCAATAAAACATTCCGGCTTGACACCGTTATAGCGCAGTAGATGCCGCTCGGTCTGATTCCAAAATTTTTTTATCACATTAATATAATTCGTTTATTCAAAAAATTGATGGGAATGGTTTATCCGATGATGGTGAAACTCACTGACATCCAGTGCATTATAGGCTGGATAGGTATCCGTATAAACAATACTGTTCGGATCACCTATTCCTTGATAATAGGCAGCAGCGTTTCTGTCCGGGCGTTGGAAATTATCGCTGTATAGACTCTGGCATTTTGTTTTAGCAGGCCCAAAACAGCAATCTTTCCGGCAACGCCTCGCCCTCGTTTCCCTTTTCTGACTCTGTCGAAGTAGCTTTCATCGGCTTCAATCTCTCCTGACAGCCGATAACAGGGTAAATGTGGGCAATCAAACGTCGAAGCCGCATAAAATATGAGGCGGCAGTATTACGATGCACACCGACAGTTTTTCCAGTTGCACGAAAAGTTTAATCAATTCAGTCTGTTGTCGACTATAGTGCAGCCAACCTTTTCAGCAAGTTTCTATGCGTATTCACAAAAGTAGTAACACCAGCTGCGTAGTCATAAAAACCAGATGAGTCCACACCATCTATCTCTGACAAATGTAAATCTTTCCGTATTTTTTTAATAGTGTCAATGGACAACTCAAAATCCTGTCTAGGGTATCCAATATTCGTCATATAAGGTCTCCGGCAAATCTTGATAAAATTTTTCTTTGGTGATTCGAAGGTACATCCGAAAGCTTCCAAGATTACTCTTAGTTCAGGGAATTTTATTGCGCGGTCGCCAAGAATTTTTGTGCGTGAATGCTGTTCAATCCATCGAGTGATTGATTCAACCTCGGAGTCGCTGTTTCGTTCTAGTCCATCAGGTAGAGCAATTTCATGTGCTGCGACAGAACGTGTAAATTGATAAAGTTCATCTTCGTCAACTTCAACAAGCATACTCCGATTTTGGTCCAAAAATATAAGTAATGTAATCAGCCCAGTACGCTTATTTCCATTTTCAAAAGAATGACTCATGACAATACCATAAAATAGAGTTGCCCCAACCGCTTCAACTGTATCGTATTTGAATATTTCACCATGTCCCGTCATTTGACGAGCAACAGCTGATTCAAGTTTCCCACGGTTAAGGGGTTCAATCATGCCAAAAGAATCTCTTTCAGCTAGCTCACAGGAACTCAAAAGCCTACGAATGGTGAGGACATCTTCCACACTCATCTTTTTGATCGGTGGCATGTTTTTCCTTTGAATCTTAGGAGTTAGTTTTGGCGATAAAGAGGATACCCATAAATTGTATCCTACACAATTATCAAAATTTTCCAAATTTGTGGGGCAGAGCGTGGGGCAAATTTGCCCCACATACGAAAAAAGGGCTGCATTTTTATGCAACCCTTTGATTTCATTTGGCGTCCCCAGGGGGATTCGAACCCCCGTTGACGGCGTGAAAGGCCGTTGTCCTGGGCCGTCTAGACGATAGGGACGCTGAACGGAAGCTGTTGTATAGCCTTCCGGGGAGAGAGAAGTCAACTCTTTTTTTCAGCATTCAGACAGATCATGAAGGAACCCGGTGTGGCCCGTGGGAAGCGCTACTGCTGGAGAGGCATGGAACCGCTGTAAATCAGTTCGTTTCCGGCGTAGACTTTTGCTCGTACGGCTGCGCCATCCATATTTCCGGAGTCAGCGGGCAGAATGGGGTTGCTGACGATTTTTTTCAGTCGATTGATACGATAGCTGGTATCTCCTCCGCCCGTAAGGGGGAGGATGCTTCCATCGGCAAGAACAAGCTCAAAATCCACTTTGCCGGCCAGTTGTTTGCCCCGGGCAGTATTATAAAGATCGAGAGATATGCGCAGATTGCGGGTTCCGACCCGGCGGGCCTTCATGTTCTTGATTTCCGCCAGCCCCTTGTCAATCTGCGCGGCATCCGCGGAGGACCCGGGGGAGGAGAGAGGTGGTACGGCGGCTTCTCCGGAAGAATTTTCGTGACGGGGAGGCAGATTGGGTTTGACGCTTTCACCCTTTGCCGGTTCTTCCTGCGCGGCAGGGGGGGAAGAAGCGGTGTCCGGAGCCTCCGCCGCCCGTGATGGAGGGGACGCCGGCGTAGTTTCCTGTTTTTCCGCATGTTCGGCGGAAATTTCGGAAGATTCCGCCGGGCCATCGGCAGGTTCCGGCATCCTTTTTTCCTCTGCCGTCGTGGGGACGGCGTTTTCCAGAGCGGTACGGGTCGGCCCGAGAACCTGTTGCAACAGTTCGGGGTCGGCGGCGCGCAGAAACTGTTCAAGATTGCCGAGTCGGGTGATGATGTCGCTTTGCTCCGTCAGCTTTGCGCTTAACGCGGCATTTTCCGCACGGAGTGCGGAATAGCGCTGAAGCAGTTCCCAGCCGGCCCAGAGAGTTCCTCCCAGCAGGAGGGGCAGAGCAATACACAGGATGATGATGAAACGCAAGGTGCCCGAGCCTATCCTCACACGCGAGGTTTTGCCCTGATCGGTCATGAAGATAAGGCTGTAGCTGCGCTTCATGTCTTGTCCCGGATGACTGTCCACGATTCCGACGCAATGCGCCAGCTATCGTCCTGAGGATACAGCAGCAGCTCCTTGACGCCCTTGTCATGGTAACCGGAGCTGTCGCTGTAGAGCTGGGTCATGCGCACGCGTACCCCCCTGTCTTCCACATACACTGTTGTCCCCTGAAATTCAACTTTCGCAGGTTTTTTGCGCGCCCAGATATTTTTTTTATTTTCCAGAATGGCGGAAAGTCCCCTCAGATTCCCCTGATCCGCCGTAGGTCTGTAAAAGGAGGCATAGCGCTCCAGGTCTCCGTCTTCCCATGCCCTGCGCCAGTCTTCCACCAACCGCAGGATATCCGGAGTAACGCGCTTCATGAAGGCGTCGTGCAGGCCCAGCTCCTTGGGCAGCCATTCCATGGCGACGATTTTCAGTTCCCCGTTTTCCCGGGGCATCCAGTACAGACGGCGGATGCCTTCGGTGTGCAGGTTGGGGGCACGGTAATACTGGGTGAACCATGAAACCCAGTAGCCCGGGCCGGGCAGGACGCTGATATCCCCCTGCTCGATGGAGATCCATGAAAAGCGCTGGAACAGGGAACTTTTCAGCAGTTTGAAGGCGGCAAAGTCCTCGCTTGTTCTGGTGTACGCGTCCGGCTCATAGAAGTCGAAAAAGGCCGGGGAACGCGCTGCCCATGCCTTGTTCCATTCCGCGCTGCATCTGGCCACTTCGCGCAGGCTGGCTTCGTCCGCTATGGATTTCAGCGCGGAACTGTCAAAAAGGATCGGCAGGCTGGAATTCCCCTGCGCGCTTTCTTCCGTCACGTCTTCGGTAACGGCGGGGATTGGCGCGTCATCTTCCGAAGAGGGAAGCGCGAGATCTGCGGAAATGCCATACCCGGAAGACAGTTCCGCGTCACCTGAGGAAGAAGCGCTTCCCTCCTTGTTCCCCACGGCTGCTGTGTTCTGTTCTTCATTGAAGGTGTTGCCCGTTTTCCCGGCCGACTCAGAGGCGGAAATATGGAAGGATGTGTCGGCGGGGATTGTCGGATTCATTTCTCCGGAAACGGGAGCCTCAGCCGGAAGCGCAACGGCTGCGGGCGGTTCAGACGGGGAATGCGGAGATGTCCCGTTCAGTGCAGCCGTCTGGAACAGGGGCGTCGCGCCCGACTGGGTATCGGCGGAGGTTCCCGTCAGGACAGCCGCGGAAGAAGGCTGAACGGCCTGCTTGCTGCCGGAAACGCGCAGTACCGGGCCGTCCACGCGCTGGGCGACCAGCACCGGCATGCCGGGCTTGAGCCGGGGGGCAAGGCGATCAATATCAGCCAGATCAATGGCGATACAGCCCTGCGTCTTCTGTGTGGCGATGGGGCGGCCCTTGCTGTGAATCCAGATGCCGTAGCCCGTTTTGCCGCGCAGACGATCCACGGGGTTGGGATAGTTCAGGGCGTGCGCCTGACTGCCGTATTCGTCGAAGTCAAGCTGGGCCTGAATTTTGCCCCGCACGAAATACACTCCTTCCGGAGTGCGCAGATCTCCTTCTACCTGCTTGTCGCCTTCCACCCGGCCGTGAATACTGGGGAAGGCTTCTTCCACGGTCAGGGGGCTGCGTCGGGCGAGGAGAAAAAGACGTTGGCTGGATTTGTCCACGGCAACAAATTCCGGCGGCAGGCCGGGCGCGTCCGTGATGGTCGTCTGCCAGGCGAATACAGAAACAGGCTGCCACAGGAGAGCGGCGGACAGTCCGAGAGCGGGGAGCAGGCGGCGCATGAATCTCCGTCAGGCCGTGCGGCCGAGTTCGAGAAGTTCCTTGCGGCGGAAAAGAGCGCGCAGTTTGTATCCGGCGGCCTCAATGGCGTCGCTGCCGCCCTCCTCGCGATCCAGTACCGTACATACGGCTGCAATGTTGAAACCGGCATCCCTGACACGTTCGCAGGCGGTCAGCAGGGAACCTCCCGTGGTCACCACATCTTCCAGCATGGCCACCGGGGAGCCGGGCCTCAGATTGGCCAGCCCTTCGATATACTGGTTCGTGCCATGTCCCTTGGGGCTTTTACGCACAATGAATGCGGCCACGGGACGTTCCCTGGTCCATGAGATGACCGAGGTTGCGGTAACCAGCGGATCCGCGCCCAGTGTCATGCCTCCCACCGCATCCAGTGCAGGCAGGTCGGAAAGCAGATCATAAAACAGATTCCCGATGAGCCATGCGCCCTCGGGATGGAGAGCCGTCTGCCTGCCGTCGAAATAGAAATCGCTTTCGCGGCCCGAGGCAAGGACGAAGTGCCCTTCCCGGTAGGACTTTTCCAGCAGCAGCGCCGCGAGACGGCGCTTCATGTCGGGGATGGAAAGATTGGCGGAATTCATGAAGTATCCTTGCGTTGACGCGGCCCTGCCCGAAAAGGGAAGGTGAGGGGCTGTCCCTCTGCACTCCGGAACATGCCGCGCATGACGGGAACGGCGCTTTTGCCTCAGTCTCCGAACACGCGGGAAAGAGAGACATTTTCGTAGCGGGTATAATAGGAAGTATCAAAAAGCAGATCAAGCTCATGCCGGCTCAGATGCTTTGTGATTTCGGCGTCTCCGCGCACGATGTCAGGGAACGGGCGCCCGCTTTCCCAGCTTTCCATGGCGCAGCGCTGCACCATGACATAGGTTTCCTGTCTGGGCAGACCCTTGCCGATCAGGGTGGTCAGCACTCGCTGCGAGAAGAAGATGCCGTGGCTTCCCCACAGGTTGCGTTCGATGTTTTCCGGCAGGACGCGCAGACCGTTGATCAGGGAGGCCAGGCGATGCAGGGCGTAGTCCATGAGAATGGTGGAGTCGGGCATTATCACCCGTTCCACCGAGGAATGGCTGATATCGCGCTCATGCCACAGCGCCTGATTCTCAAGGGCCGCAAGGGCGTTGCCGCGCAGCAGGCGGGCCACGCCGCACAGGTTCTCCGCCGAGATGGGATTGCGCTTGTGGGGCATGGCGGAGGAGCCTTTCTGGCCTTTGGCGAAGCCTTCCTCCACTTCATGCACTTCGGTGCGCTGAAGATGGCGCAGTTCGGTACACAAACGCTCTATGCCGCCTCCGGCGACGGCAAGCGCGGTAAAGTAGTGAGCGTAGCGATCCCGCTGAATGATCTGGGTGGAAATGGTATCCGGCTTCAGGCCGAGAATTTCGCAGGCCCGGCGTTCGATATCCGGGGAAAGGAACGCATAGGTGCCGACTGCTCCGGAGATTTTGCCCACACGGATATCCTCCACCGCAGCGGCAAAGCGTTCCCGATGACGCTGGAATTCGGCATGGAACCCCGCGAACTTGAGAGCATAGGTGGTGGGTTCGGCGTGGATGCCGTGGGTGCGGCCCATGCAGATCAACCCCTTGTGTCCGAGGCTGAATTTTTTGAGCGCGTCGAGCACCAGATCGAAGTCCTCAAGCAGCCGCTGCCCCGCCCGCACCAGCAGCAGCGCACCCGCGCTGTCCACAATGTCCGAAGATGTGCAGCCGAGGTGAATGAACCGGGCCGCCGGGCCGATTTTTTCTTCCAGCGAGGTGAGGAAGGCAATGACGTCGTGGCGGGTGGTTGCCTCGATTTCCTCGATGCGGTCCACGTTGATGGCGGCCTTGTCGCGGATGGCGGCCATATCCTCGACGGAAATGACACCCTGTTCGTGCCATGCCTCGCAGACGGCCAGTTCAACTTCAAGCCATGCGCGGTAACGGCTTTCCAGGGACCACAGTTCAGCCATTTCGGGCCGGGTGTAGCGTGCGATCATGATATACCTCGCAGGGAACGGCGCTCCGGCGGGCGGGCGGCGTGTCCGGGATAAAGGGCAGAGGACTAGTTCGATCCGGAACCGGAATCCGGAGCGGCAGTTGTTTTTTCGCCGCCGGACGTGCCGGACCCGGCATCCGCTGAAGCCGGAGCGTCCGCGGGAGAATCGGATTTTTTTGCCTCGTCACGGGGCGATTCATGGTTGACGAACCAGCCGCCCCCCTTGAGGAGAAACGAGGTGTTGGACAGAACGCGGGGAGACGGAGTCCCGCAGGACGGGCAGGGATGCGCCGCGGACTCGTCAGGGGTTTTCAACCATTCTTCAAAGGTCTTGCGGCAGTGCGGACAACTGTATTCGTAAATGGGCATGGCGCGTGACGGGATTCGGGTTGACGGCGGAACGGGATGGCCCGCCGGAGAGAAAACACGGAAAAAGACTTTGCCGGACGCTTTCTCATCGTGAAAAAAAGCGCCCCGCAAAATCCTTCTCGCTGGACGGAAAGCCGGGAACCGTTACTTCTTGGCGGCGGCCTGGGCCTCGTGGATACGCGCCTTCAGACGCTTTGCCCGGCGATGACGGCGACGGTCCAGTTCCTTCTTGCGTTCGATTTTTTTGTGAGCCATGAGAGGTCTCCTCCATAAATCATTATGTTGCCCCGTTTCTATAAGCGCAGTTTCAGGCGCTGTCCACCCCCGCGCGGCGCGGCTTGTCAGGTTCGGGCGCATGCCGTATTCTGCCACCGGCTCCGCAAGAATCGCGGCTGCTTGAAATATGCCGTATATTTCAGGAGAATATTATGGATATCAATGAGATCCGTGCCCGGATCGCGCCGGATCGTTTCGCTCGTCTTCTCGGCATCGAGGTGCTGGAAGCCTCCAGAGAACGGGCGGTGACCGGAGTTCCGCTGGAAGAGCGGTATATCAACGCCCACGGCAGTGCGCACGGCGGGCTGATCTTCTCCCTCGCAGACATGGCCTTTGCCGCTCTGGTGGTGGCCAACGGGCTGACCTGCGTCAACGCCCAGACGTCCATTTCCTATATCAGGGCGGGGCGGACGGGACCTCTTCGCGCTGAATCGCGGATGATCAACGCTGGCCGCAAGCTGGTTACCTGCGAGGTTCGTGTGCTTGACGCGGACGGTGAACTGCTGGCCCTGGCCACGGTCACAGGTTACGTCATGACGCCCCGGCCTGCCGCATGAGCTTTTGCCTTTCCTCCGGCGGAGATGACGCCGTGCGGCTGAATGTCGGCCCCGAAGGGAGGGGAAGGCGGCTTGACGCGTTTCTGAGCGCGGAATTCGGGCTTTCCCGATCGAAAGTCAAGAAAGCCGTGCAGGAAGGCCGTTGCCTGGTGAACGGCAGATTGTGCGTCGATGCGGATCTGCGTCTGGAGCCGGGCATGGATCTGACCTTCGGCGTGCCTCGCTGTGAGACAGTACTGGAACCGGAAGCGGGCGAGCTGGATATCCTGTACCGGGATGAACACATGGCGGTGGTGAACAAGCCGCCGCATCTGACGGTGCATCCCTGCCCCAGTTGCCCGGAGGGCACGCTGGTGCATCGCCTGCTTGCCCGTGTGCCGGAGCTGGGACGTCTGGAGGGTCTGCGCCCGGGCATCGTTCATCGTCTGGACAAGGATACGTCCGGACTGCTGGTCGTGGCGCTGACCGAGTCTGCCCGGCTGGAGCTGACCCGCGCCTTTGCCGCGCGCGAGATTTCCAAGACCTATCTGGCCGTGGCGCGCGGTCTGCTCCCGGCGCGAGGGGAAAGCCGCCTGCCGCTGGGGCGGCATCCCACACTGAAAACCCGTATGGCTGTGGTGGCGGAGAACAGGGGAGGGAAGCCCGCGCACAGCGAGTGGGAAAGTCTGTACCGCGATCCCGGCGGGCGGTTCACGCTGCTGGCCGTACGCATTCACACCGGGCGAACTCACCAGATCCGGGTGCATCTGGCCCAGGCGGGGCATCCCCTGTGGGGAGACGCTCTTTACGGTCCGGCACTTTCTCCGGCCGAGGAAAAGGCCGCGCCGCGCCAGATGCTCCATGCATGGAAGCTGGAGTTCCGGCATCCGGTCACGGGGCGCGCAATGCGTTTCTGCTGTCCTCCTCCCGCGGATATTCCGGACTGCATGGCCGCACTGTCGCGGCGCACGGTCCGCCTTGTACTCACAGGCGTGGCGGGTTGCGGCAAGTCCAGCCTGCTGCGCGTTCTGGGCGATGCGGGCGTGCCGACCTGGAGCGCGGATGCAGCCGTAGCCGCTCTGTATGCGCCGGGCGGAGACGGCTGGCGTATCCTGCGCGGACTGTACGGAAACAGATTTGTCGCAGGTGACGATTCTCCTGTGAACAAGACGGCTCTTGCCGCTGCACTGGCGGAAGAACCGGGGCTGCGGCGGGAAATCGAGACAGCCGTTCATCCCATGGTCTTCCACGCTCTTCGCACGTTTTTCGGGAAAGCCGAGCAAGACGGAGCTGAGCTGGCCGCCGCCGAGGTGCCGCTGTGGCACGAGACGCGTCGCGCCGCCCGCTCTTCCGGAGAGAATGGGGGTGAAGAGATTTCGGTAGCTGTTCTTTGCCCGGACGACGCCAGGCGGGAACGTCTGCGCGTCCGGCGGGGATGGAGCGCGGAACGCATTGCGCTGGTGGATTCATGGCAGTTTTCACAGGAAGACAAGGCGAAAGCATCGGATTTTGTCGTGGACAACGGCGGAGATGAGGATGCGCTGCGGGCGCACGGCGCAGAGCTTCTGCTCCGTGCGGCCGCGCGCGGGGCGGAGCGGAACGCCGCTCTTCGGGCGGAATGGGAACAGGCGTGGGCCTGCCCGGAATAGGGCCATGCCGCGATATTGCTGGAGGAAGCCATGATCACGGTGTACGGAGGAGGAAGCTGGGGGACGGCGCTGGCCCATGTGCTGGCGAGCGCAGGGCGTGAAGTGTCGCTGCTGCTGCGGGATGAAGCCGTGGCCGCGGCTGTCAACGAACGACACGAGAACCCCCGCTATCTGCCCGGATTGCCGCTGGCGCCTTCCCTGCGGGCTGTGACGGACAGCTCCGTGCTGGGCGCATCCGACGTATGGGTGCTGGCCGTTCCCTGCCAGAACCAGCGCGGGGCGCTGGAAGCCGCGCGGACGCTGCTGCGCCCGGAAACCGTTATTGTCAATGCCGCGAAAGGCATCGAACTGGATACGCTCAAGCCGCTTTCCGTGGTGACGCGCGAAGCGCTGGGCGGGACGGAAGAAGATGTGCGCTGCCGCTATGCCGTGCTTTCCGGGCCGTCCTTTGCCCGTGAGGTCGTCGAGAACAAGCCGAGCGCGGTGGTGCTGGGCTGTGCGGAGGAAACGCTTGGCGCGCGGCTGCGCGCCATGTTCACGACGCCGTGGTTCCGCTGCTATTCCAGCCCGGATGTGCGCGGCGTGGAACTGGGCGGAGCGGTCAAGAACGTCATCGCCATAGCCGCCGGCGTCTGTGACGGCCTGAGATTCGGGGACAACGCGCGCGCCGCGCTGGTAACGCGCGGCCTGGCGGAGATCACCCGCCTCGGCGTGGCCATGGGAGCGCGGGCGTCCACGTTCATGGGGCTTTCCGGTCTGGGTGATCTTATGCTTACCTGCACCGGCGATCTTTCCCGCAACCGGCAGGTGGGACTGCGTCTCGGCGAGGGGGAAAGGCTCGATGATATCGCAGCGGACATGCACATGGTGGCCGAAGGGGTCAAAACCACACGGGCGGTGGACGGGCTGGCCCGTAAGCTGAACGTGGAAATGCCCATCACTTCCGTCATGAACGCCCTGCTGGATGGGCGCCTTGCTCCGCAGCAGGCGGTGGAGCTGCTCATGCGGCGTTCTCTCAAGGAAGAATCCGTATAGGGAGTGAACGGCGCATTCTGCGCCTGACCATGTCTTTTCGCCCCGCGGGCTTCGCGCCTGCTGACGGGACATTTCGCGGATGGGAGAACAGGGATGTGTCTCGTCCTGTGCCCGGAGTCTCCCGGAAGTCATTACCGGTTGAATATGCGCGGGGCCTCGCGGGCGGCCTCCGGCATCTGCCCCTTTGCGTATCCGATGCTGAGCACGCTGACCAGCCGGAATGTCTCCGGCACGCTGTAGCGGGCCTTGATTTCCGGTCTGTCCATGAAGGACTCGGCAAATCCGATCCAGCAGGTGCCCATGCCCTGCGCGTGCGCGGCCAGCATGATGTTCGCGGCGCACAGCGTGGCGTCATATACATGCCAGTGGGATGCCGTGCTGCCATAGATGCAGAGAACATTGTGAGCCTTGTTGAAGATGTTATAGGAATCCTTGCGCAGCCACTCTTCATATTGCGCCAGGTAGGGAAAATCGCTGAAGTTCTCGAGCAGCCACGCCTTGATTTCGTCGGAGAGAGCGGCGATTTCCGCCCTGCCGTCCAGAACGGCAAAGCCCCAGGGCTGCAAGCCTGATCCGGTGGCGGCCCGCGTGCCGAGGGTCAGCAGCTCCAGAATCCTTTCATGCGGAATGGGCCGATCCTCGTAGGAGCGGCAGGAACGGCGCGTTCTTATGCATTGCAGTGCGTCCATATGCTTTTCCTTGCCGGATGCCGGCGCGACAGTTTACCAGGGAAGTTCGGGCATGGGGCCGTAAGTCTCTTCATAGCGCCTGGAAAAGGTTTCCCTGGTAAAGCCGTGCTCCTGCGTGCCGTATTTTTCGATACAGAAGCTGGAACATACCGCCCCGAGCTCGGCGGAGGTTTCCATGTCCAGACCGCTGTGCAGTCCCTTGATCAGGCCCGCGCGGTAGGCGTCGCCCGCTCCGGTGGGATCGGCCACAGCGGGGACCTTGACAGCCGCGATGCGCCGGGGAGTGTCCCAGCCCTTCTTCATGAGCATGGAACCGTTCTCGCCAAGGGTGGTGATCAGCCATCCTACGCGGTCGAGAAGGGCTGTCTTGGAAAGTCCTGTCATCTTGCAGATCAGTTCGATTTCATAGTCGTTGCCGATAAGCGCCTCCGCTCCGGTGAAGCCGCTCACCAGCCGCTCCGCCCCAAGGGCAGGCACCTGCTGGCCGGGATCATAAATATAGGGAATGCCGTGAGAGCGGTACAGTTCGGGAAGATCAAGCATATCATCCACGTTGCCCGGGGCAACCACGGCCCAGTCGCCGGGCTTCACGTCGGGGCGAAAGGCCGGGTCGCACGGCGTGTTCATGGCCGCGGGGCTGAAGCCGGTGATCTGGTTGCCCTGCTGGTCGGTGGTGATATAGGCGCAGGCCGTGAAGTTCTGGGCCAGACGACGGATGCCGTCCAGCGGCAGTCCCATGCCTTCAAGGGCGCGGGCATATTCCTCAAAGTCCTTGCCCACGCTGGCGCAGATCCGGGGGCGTTCCTTCAGCAGGGCAAGGTTGAAGGCGATGTTGCCCGCCGTGCCGCCGCGTTTTTCCTCAATGCGGTCGATCAGAAAACAGACATTGAGGATATGGAGTTTTTCCGGAAGGATATGTTCCTCAAACCTGCCGGGAAAAGTCATGATGCGGTCGTAGGCGAGAGAACCGGAAAGATGGATGGACATGTGACGCTCCGTAAGCTTGGCGTTCAGGGTAGAGGCCTGGTGCTTTCTTCAATCCAGGCCAGAAAATCGGGGTTTCCTCCCGTAATCGGGAATGCCGTCACGCAGGGCGTTTCATAACTGTGCAGTTCGCGTATTTTTTCCGTAAGCGCGTCCAGCCTGTCTGTCATGGTTTTGCAGATAAGTGCGGTTTCCTGCGCCTGTTCGCGCCTGCCTTTCCACAGATAGAGAGAACGCATGCCCGGCAGGATATTGGCGCAGGCGATCAGGCGCTCGTCCAGCAGCGCGGAGGCAATGCGTTCGGCTTCATCTTCACTGGCGCAGGTAATGTAGATGAACAGCGGCATGACGGAACTCCGGAGTTTGAAACGGAAAAAGGAACAGATATGCCCGGGGCGGAAACATGGTAGCGGTTTTGATGAGGGCGGGCAAGGGAAGGCTTCTCCGCCGATGGAGCGTCCCGTGCTTGACAGTGTCTGCCTTGCCTGCGAAATCCGGGATGTCTTTTCCGCCCCTGCGAAAGCGTCTGGCGGCGCACATGCCGGGGCGCAGACGCATGACCGACACAGCGCTATTGATACGGTTTCAGAGCATTTCGCCATTGAAATGCTCCACGGAGCCGGGCAGGGCGGGACTCATCTCCGCTTTCTTCATCCGCAATCCGCTTCGCCCGAACGGCTGAGGGCGCCGACCCTCCTCTCAGATATTGCCGCAAATCGCCTGCGGCGTCAGGCTCCGGCTCCAGACGTGAAAACTGCGGGGCGGAACCCGGGGCTGGCTGGAAGATGGTTTCAATCGCAAAACGCCCTCGGACTGTTTCGTCCTGAACTCCACCTGAAGCCATGCAGAGCTGAACATGGCCGCCGTGAGCAAGCCGGAATCGCGCTTTCGGCGATAGCGATTCATGAATTGAATACATTGCGTTCGATTCATGCGGCTCTAGAGGGGCCAGTCGCCCACTTCAAATGTCACCAGGGGCCGCATGGCCGCAAGGGCTTCTCTGACCTGCTCTTTCTGGTGCGGGGAAAATATGAGTTTAAGCAGTCCCCTGCCAGGATCGATGACGGTAAAGAGAGCAAGATTGTCGTGAGCTTCCAGCAGGTAACGAAAAAGACCCGCGTCGCCGGGAGCAATGCGGATCAGGGCAAATGCGGAATCATGCGCGGGCGGCAGGCTGACGGGCTTGTGTCTGCGCTGGGGGCGGGAGATGCCTGCGCCGGGAGCGAACATGCTACTTCATGCGGTAGGTGATGCGTCCGCGGGACAGATCATAGGGAGAAAGCTCCACCTTGACCTTGTCGCCGGGCAGGATACGGATATAGAACTTACGCATCTTGCCGGAAATATGGGCCAGCACTTCATGCCCGTTTTCCAGTTCTACGCGGAACATGGCGTTGGGCAGAGCTTCTTCCACCACGCCGTCAACTTCAATGGCATCTTCCTTGGCCATATCTCCTCCAGATCAGACTGAACAAACAGATCTGTGAACCCTTTCATTAAAGACGCGTGTCTGTCAATATGTACCTTGTCCGCCGCGCTGCCGCGGACAGTGCCGCTCCGGACTTCAGCCTTGCGGAAGGCCCCGCCCGGGCATTCCGCTGCAAGGGATGAATCCCGCCCCGCTCGACTCCGCAGCGCGTTTCATGGGCGGAATGCTCCTAGCGCCGCCGGATATAGATAACACTTCCGTCTTCCAGCTCGACACGTTCACGGCTGGGATTCTTGTACTGACTCCACGCATAGCACAGCAGGCAGAGACCGGCGAAAAGCAGCGGCAGGCAGAGAACCTGCCCCATGGTCAGCCAGCCGCCGTAGAGGTAGCCCATCTGCGGGTCTGGCATGCGGAAGAATTCCACCGTGATGCGGGCAAGAGAGTACCCGACGGCGAACAGACCGGACACCGCGCCCAGGGGGCGGGGCTTGCGGGAATACGTCCAGAGTACAAGAAAGAGCAGCAGTCCTTCCAGCCCGGCTTCATAGAGCTGGGTGGGGTGGCGCGGCAGTTCCCCCGCGCCGGGGAAAACCATGGCCCACTCCACGTCGCTGATCCTGCCCCACAGCTCGCCGTTGATGAAGTTGCCGATACGCCCGCAGAACAGGCCCAGCGGCACGAGAGGCGCGACGAAGTCCAGCACGTCGAGAAAACGCTTGCCCTGTTTTTTCGACCAGAGAAAGGAGGCCAGCATGACCCCGAGAAGACCGCCGTGAAAGGACATGCCGCCGTTCCACACCCGCAGTATCTCCATGGGGTCGGCCCTGTAGGCGTCAAGATCATAGAACAGTATGTAGCCCAGGCGCGCCCCCGCCACCACGCCGAGCATGGCCCAGGTGACGAAGTCGTCCACCTGATCCTTCTTCCAGCCGGAGCCGGGGCGGGACGCCCGGTAACGCCCCAGCAGCCAGGCCAGCAGAAAGGCTATCACGTACATGAGGCCGTACCAGTGCAGACGCACGGGGCCGAAGGAGACGGCAACGGGATCGATGGCGGGATAGGCGAGCATACGTTCCTCGGGGAAGGTCATGTTTCATGAGACACCGCGCCGGTGAAACCGGAACGGAAGATGCGGGAAATCCATACCATGAACGGGCCTGTTGCGCCAGTCCGGGGATTTCCCCTTTGCGCAGCGGCCCGGACTGCGCTAGGCTGGACTCATCCCGTTTCCGGAGGATCGCATGATGACACGTCCGCGTTTTCTGGCCCTGCCCTTTCTGTTGTCCCTGGCGGGGATGCTGTTCTGTTGCTGGAACCTGTGGGGCGCGCCCGAAGCCCTGTGCGTGACGGAAGGATGCCGTCTGTTCCAGAATGTCGCCGTGGCGGGAGTTTCGTTATGGGCTGTCGGCGCGGGGGCCTTTGCCGGGCTTCTGCTTGCTGCGCTGCTCGGCCTGGCCCCGCTGGGGCGCTGCGCCTCGGCGTTCGGCCTGGCCCTGGACTGCGCGCTGCTGTGCGTGATGATTGCCGCCGCTCCCTGCTTCAACTGTCTGATCATCGGGCTGCTGCTGGCCCTGACGTTTCTGGCGTTCCGCTCCGCCTGCGGGGGAAGAAGCGGAGGCAGGCGCATCGGAGAGCGCCCGCGGGCCGGACATTCGGTATCTCTCCTGTTTGCCGTCTGGGGGGTGCTTTTTCTCCTTGACGCGGGAGTCGTCGCGCATGGTCTCATGAAGACCTGGCCTCTGCCCGCCGGGAACGCTGCCGCCGCGACACGCATCTATTTTTCGCCCTCCTGCGGGGCATGCCGTGACCTGGTCGCGGCCTCGGCGGGAGCGGCGCCGGACATAGCGTGGTATCCCGTAGCCGAGAGGGAGGAGGATCTCGCCGCGATTGCGGCGCTTCTCCTTCGCACGGAAGCGGGGGAGAGTCTGCCCGCCGCGCTGGAATCCGTCCGGGCCGGGGGGGATTCTGCCGGAGAATCCGCCGTCCGTGCGCTGTCTCCTGCTCAGCGGGCGGCGCTGCAACTGCGTCTGTGGCGCAACCGGGCGCATGTGCTGGAAGCGGGATCGGATCGATTGCCCTTTGTGGAGTTCGCCGGAGCGCCGGCGATGCTGCTGCGCGGAGAGTCTTCCGCCGGGGATTTTCCCGGCGCGGCGGAGGGGGCGGGAAGAACCGTGGATGAATCCCTGTTCGGAGTCAGCGGTTTCTGCGCGGGTGAAGAGCCGTGTGAAAAGCCGGAACATCCTGCGAGCGGCTCTCTGCACGAACTCATGAACGGCATCTGAATTGGCCGAACCGGCGGCGAATATGGATTTTTCCGCAGATTTTCCGCGGTCCTGCCGAAAAATTGGTGTTCCTGCGTCTTGTGTATTTGTTATAAATCCGCTATGCTGAATCGTTCAGGTTCTCTGTGGTTTTGTGTACATCATAATCCGGCCGCGTTCCGGGAGCATCCGGATGCCGTCCGGCAATTGTCATGGGTCGACATGAATGTGACGGAAATGTGCGCCGCGCGGCGTGAGGAACTTCTCGGGATGTGGGTGGAAAGATTCATCTCGTCCTATCCCCTGCAGAGCGCGGGCTTCATGCGCACCAGCACGGACCCCTTCGCCAATCCGGTGGGGCAGACCACCAGGGCCAGCCTGGGCGTGCTCTTTGACGCCGTTATCGGGCTGGACGCCTCGCCTCGTCAGGTAAAGGCCGCGCTGGACGATCTGATCCGGCTGCGCGCGGTGCAGGATTTCACCCCGTCGCAGGCTGTGGGGCCGCTGTTTCTGCTCAAGGACATCTTGCGGACCGCGCTGCTTGATCCGGATTCCGCAGAACCGAAAGGCAGGATGGGCCAGTCCGGCCGCGAGGAACTCCCCCGCGCCCGTCCGTCCGCCGGAGAGATTCTGGACGGCTGTTTCGAGGCGGAGGCCCGCCTGGACAGTCTGGCACTGCTCGCGCTTGACCTGTATGCCGCCGACCGGGAGCGGATTTTCCGGATGCGTGTGGATGAGGTGAAGCGTGCCCAGTCCTCGCTGCTGCGCTGGGCGCAGCGCCAGGGGCTGTCGCCGGAAGGGAGCGGAAACTCCTGTTCCGGAGAAGGGAACGCGTAGCGCGGGCGTACCGCGCCGGACAAGGGCTTGCATCGGCTTGCGCCGACAGCGCATAGGGAGGGACAACCCGCGCCGGCGGGAAATCCTCTTCCTGAAACCGTCAATCCGAGGGGTAGTGGAATGACCATCGCATTGGTAGCGACCCTGCTCATCCTGATCGTGGGGTGGGGTGGCTCAATGATTGGCCTGCAAGGCGTGCTCGGCGCATTGCCTCTGGCCGCTCTGGCCGTGTTTATCGTTGGTTTTGTCTGGAGAGTGGTGTACTGGGCCAAGTCGCCCGTGCCGTTCGCCATACCTACCGTGGGCGGTCAGCAGCGTTCTCTGGACTGGATCAAGCCCTCGCGGCTGGACGCTCCCTGGACCACCGCCGCGGTGGTCGGGCGCATGGCACTGGAAGTGCTGACCTTCCGCTCCCTGTTCCGCAATACCGCGGCCGAACGCACCACCATCAACGGCGTGCCCCGGCTGACCTATTATTCTTCCAAGTGGCTGTGGGTGTTCGCGTTGCTGTTCCACTACAGCATGCTGGTCATCGTCGTGCGCCATGCCCGCTTTTTCCTTGAACCTGTGCCGGTATGCATTCAGGTCATCGAATTTCTTGACGGCGTGATGCAGGTGGGACATCCCCGCTTCTATCTTACCGACGCCTTCATTCTGGCCGGTCTCGGCTTTCTGTTCCTGCGCCGCCTGTATACCGAAAAGCTGCGCTACATTTCCCAGCCCGCCGACTGGTTCGCGCTGTTTCTGCTGATCTGCGTGGCCGGTTCGGGCATCTGCATGCGTTACGTTGACAAGGTGGACATCGCCCAGGCCAAGGTGTTCATCATGGGGCTGTTCACGTTCTCTTCCGTCTCCACGGAAGGTCTGAGCCCCATCTTCTTCATCCATCTCACCTTCGTGAGCGTGCTGCTGGCCTATTTCCCCTTCTCCAAGCTGATGCACATGGGCGGCGTGTTCATGTCCCCCACCCGCAACATGAAGGTGAATACCCGCGAAGAACGGCATGTGAACCCCTGGAACCCGCCCAAGAAGTTCCATACCTATGCCGAATATGAGGACGACTTCCGCGATGCCATGGCCGAAGCCGGTCTGCCGCTGGAAAAGCAGCCTGAACCCGCAACGGAAACCGGCAACGGCGCCGGAGCCTAAGGAGTACGGCCATGCCCAAAATGCCCACACCCGCTGAATTGCTGGCCGCCACGCCGGCTTTTCCCGCCAAGGGATGGATGGACGTCAAATCGGAGATCCGTCCCGGGAACTACTGTTATCCGGCCAAGCCGGATACCCTGCTCGGCCTCGGCTTCAAGCGCGCCCATGCCTGGGCGCCGGAGGATCAGGACTGGAACCTTCCCGCCAACTGGGAAGACATCATGTACAACGCCCTGAAGGAACGGCTTGACAAGCACCGTTCCCTCAAGGTGTTCATGGATGTATGCGTGCGCTGCGGCGCGTGCGCGGACAAGTGTCATTTCTTCCTCGGCACCAATGATCCCAAGAACATGCCCGTACTGCGCGCCGAACTTCTGCGTTCGGTGTACCGCAAGGACTTCACCCTGGCGGGCAGGCTGCTCGGCAAGGTGGCCGGAGCCCGCAGGCTGGACGCCGGCATCATCAAGGAGTGGTACAGCTACTTCTACCAGTGTTCCGAGTGCCGCCGCTGCTCCCTGTACTGCCCCTACGGCATCGACACCGCCGAACTGACGGTTCTGGTGCGCGAGATACTGCTGGAACTGGGCCTTGCCTCCAACTGGATCATGGACCCGGTGTCCAACTGCAACCGCACCGGCAACCATCTCGGCATCCAGCCCCATGCAATGAAGGAAATCGTCGAATTCCTGTGCGACGATATCGAGACGATCACGGGTATCCGCATTGATCCTCCCTTCAACGAAAAGGGGCACGAAATCCTGTTCATCACCCCGTCCGGCGACTATTTCGCCGATCCGGGCATCTATACCTTCATGGGGTACCTCATGCTCTTCCATGAGCTGGGGCTGGACTACACCCTTTCCACCTACGCCTCGGAAGGCGGCAACTTCGGTTCCTTCGTGTCCTTCGACGTGGCCAAGAAGCTGAACGCCAAAATGTACGCGGAGGCCGAACGCCTGGGGTCAAAATGGATTCTCGGCGGCGAGTGCGGACATATGTGGCGTGTGGTGAACCAGTATATGGCCACCTACAACGGTCCCACCCCGCCGAATCTGGAACAGCCCGTATCGCCGATCACCGGAACGGTGTTCAAAAACGCGGCGGCCACCAAAATGGTGCATATCGCGGAATTCACCGCGGATCTCATCCATCACGACAAGCTCAATCTGCGGCCGGAACGCAACAACCACATCATCACGACGTGGCACGACTCGTGCAACCCGGCCCGCGGCATGGGGCTGCTGGAAGAGCCTCGCGCCGTTCTGCGCGCGGTGTGCAACAATTTTGTGGAAATGCCCGAACATACCATCCGCGAGGAAACGTTCTGCTGCGGTTCCGGTTCCGGCCTGAACACGGAGGAAATCATGGATATCCGCATGCGCGGCGGCTTCCCCCGGGCCAATGCCCTGCGCTATGTGGCGGACAAGCACAACGTCAACTGGATGGCCTGCGTGTGCGCGCTTGACCGCGCGGCCCTGCCTCCTCTGACGGAATACTGGGTGCCCGAGGTTACGGTCAGCGGCCTGCATGAACTGGTCGCCAACGCGCTGGTGATGAAGGGCGAAATCCCCCGTACCATGGATATGCGCCAGGAAGATCTGCCTTTCCCCGATCCTGAGCCGGAAGAGCCTGAAACGCAGGAACCGGAGGAAATCGGCACCGGAGCCGCGACTGAGCCGAAGTCTGAGGAGGACGCGTAATGTATAACGCAAAGTATGTCATCCCCGGCCTTGCGGTCTTCGTGGGGATCTTCACCATGCCGTTCTGGCTGAACTTCGGTTCGGAAGAGTACAGGTATCCGGAAGTCGCTCTGCCCAAGGGGCAGATCGTGATCGACGGTCAGTCCGTGGATGCGGGAGCTGCCTGCATCGAACCGAAGGAGTGGATGCGCGCCAATCATATGAGCCTGCTCATTGAATGGAGGGATCAGGCGCTGCGCAACGAAAAGCGCGTGTATGTCGCGAGCGACGGCCGCAAGTGGGAAACCAGCCTGCAGAATACCTGCATGGCCTGCCACGGCGACAAGGAAGCCTTCTGCGACAAATGCCATGATACCAACAGCGTGAACCCGTACTGCTGGGATTGCCACGTCATACCTCAGGGGAATAACCATGAATTCGAGTAGACGTTATTTTCTGAAAGTGGCCGGGCTCTCGGCGTTCGCGCTGGCCGGCGGCGCGGGCGCGGCCATGGCCGCCGGGTCCGGGCCGGCTCCGGCGGGCAGGGGGTCTTACGAGGCCTCGGAAAAGGCGCTGAAGGCCGGACGCTGGGCCATGGTCATTGATACGCGCAAGCTCAATACCGTGGAGCGGATGCGCAAGGTCATCGACGCCTGTCACAAATACCATAATGTGCCCGATATTCCCGGCACGCAGGAAGTGAAATGGCTGTGGGACGACACCTACCACCACGCCTTTTCCGACGAGGTGCATGCCGTGCTTCCCACCCGCGTGGAGGAAAGCCGCTTCTTCATGCTGTGCAACCACTGCGAAAATCCTTCCTGTGTACGGGTGTGCCCGGTAAAGGCCACCTACAAGACGGAGCAGGGGCTGGTGGCCATTGACTACCACCGCTGCATCGGATGCCGTTTCTGCATGGCCGCCTGTCCGTACGGGTCCCGCAGCTTCAATTTCCAGGATCCCCGTCCCTTCATCAAGGACCTGAATCCCGCCTATCCTACCCGCATGCGCGGCGTGGTGGAAAAATGCACCTTCTGCGCCGAGCGCCTTGAAAAGGGTCTGCTCCCGGTGTGCGTGGAGGCTTCCGAAGGAGCCATTCTCTTCGGGGATCTGCGCGACCCCGACTCCGTGGTGAGCAAGGCCCTGGCGGAAAACTACAGCATACGCCGCAAGCCCTCTCTGGGCACCGACCCCGGCGTCTACTACATCATCTAGGAGGACGCCATGCTCGAACGAGTGCTCAAGGGTACGCCCAAGTTCTATCTCTGGCTCAGCTTCCTGCTGTGCATCATAGGTTACGCCTTCATCGTCTATGTGTTCCAGCTCTGTTACGGTCTCAAGATCACCGGGCTTTCCCGCAATATCTCATGGGGCTTCTACATCGCTCAGTTCACCTATCTGGTGGGTGTGGCGGCGGGCGCCGTCATGCTGGTGCTGCCTGCCTACTTCCATCATTACAAGCCATTCAAGCGGGTGATCATCTTCGGGGAATTCCTCGCCATCGGCGCGGTGGTCATGTGCATGCTGTTCATCGTGGTGGATATGGGCCAGCCGCAGCGCGTGCTGAACATGTTCCTTCATCCCACGCCGAACTCCGTCATGTTCTGGGACGCCACGGTGCTGCTGGGCTACCTGTTCCTGAACGCGATCATCGGCTGGACCACGCTGGAAGCCGAACGCTATGACGTAAACCCGCCCAGGTGGATCAAGTACCTTGTGTACCTGTCCATTTTCTGGGCCTTCTCCATCCATACCGTCACCGGTTTCCTGTATGCGGGGCTTCCCGGCCGCCATTACTGGCTTACCGCCGTCATGGCCGCGCGATTCCTGGCCTCCGCCTTCTGTTCCGGTCCGGCGCTGCTGCTTCTGCTGCTCTTTCTGTTGAAGAAGCTGACGAAGTTTGATCCCGGCAAGGCTGTGGTGCGTCCGCTTTCGCTGATCATCACCTACGCCATGGGCATCAACGTGTTCCTGTACTGTCTGGAACTGTTCACCGCCTTCTACAGCGGCATTCCCGGCCATGCCGACCCCATCGTGTTCCTGTTCATGGGGCATGAGGGTGTTGACGCCTGGGTGAACGGCTGGATGTGGACGGCCGTGGTATTCGCCTTTGCCTCGCTGATCCTGCTGATTACGCCGCGTTTCCGCACAAACGACAAGATCCTCCCCTGGGCGCTGATCATGCTGTTCATCGCCACATGGATCGACAAGAGTCTGGGACTTCTTATCGGCGGCTTTACCCCGACTCCGTATGAAACCATTGAAATCTACACACCTTCTTTCTGGGAAATTTCCGTGGGACTCGGCATTTTTGCCCTGGGGGCGCTGATTGTCTCCGTTCTCTGGAAGATTGCCCTGGATGTGAAAAAGGAAGCCGGCGAGGAGTTCGAACTGTCCGAATAAGCTCGCTCAGCCCTGGATTCAAAGCCGTAAAAGCCCCGCCCCTGTGCGGGGCTTTTCATGATCCCGCTTTCTTTCCGCGCGGAACGGATGCGTAATATAGGGCGTCCATTGAAAGAGAAAGAAATCATTATCTAAAGCACTTTTATGTTGAAATAGTTTTTGAATCGACTTGGGTAAGAACATTTTTCGTATGCTATAGCATTACTACATATCCAATCAATATTGAAGAGAGTCTAAAGATATGAAAAAAGTATAATGTTTTTTTTTAAGGACTTGTCTGGAATCTTGAATTACAGAAAGAAGTCATCGTGGGGCGATGATGGAGTATGGCTGTTTCCTCAGTGATACCCACTATAATGAGATATAATTCGGTTCAAGCAGTTCAAAAAGTAAGTATAAACTAGGGCGTGTCTGCAAACCTCTTATCGAAGCCAGATAAGTGAAGCAGCCAGACATACAAAGGCCGCAAAAACTTCTGCCAGCTTGTCATAACGAGTTGCAATTTTACGATATTCTTTGATCTTGTTGAAAAACGTCTCAATAAGATGACGTTCCTTGTAGAGATGTCTGTCAATGGTACGGGGATGATGGTTCGTTCTTCTGGAGGGAATAACTGCTTCACATCCCTGCTGGTGAAGCGCATCGATGAGACTCCTGCCGTCATAGCCCTTATCGGCCAGAATTGTTGTGTTATGATACTGGATGAGAAGGTTACTGGCTTGAGGATACTCGGAGTATTGTCCTGCCGTGACAGTAAAAGCCAGCAAATTACCGAGAGCATCCACCACCGCATGAATTTTGGAAGTAAAGCCGCCACGACTTCGGCCGAGAGCCTGATTGATTCCAGAGGTATGTCGAGCTCCGGCACTATGCTTGTGAGCATGAACGTATGTCCCATCAATCATGATGTGGTTCATGTCAGCCTGTAAGGTAAGAAGCTTAAGGATAGCAGTCAGATATCCTCTTTTCTGCCAACGCCTGAATCGGGAATATACGGTTTTCCACGAACCATATTTCTCTGGCAAAGCTCGCCATGGAGATCCGGTTCGCAGCATCCAATGTACAGCATTGAGAAAGTTTCTGACGTCACCAATCGGTCTCCCTCCACGAGGAGAACCTTCTGTTGGCAGTATGGGCTCAAGCCTGAGCCAGAGGTCTTCAGGGATGTCATAGCAGCACATTTCCCTGTCGTAACACGATGAAAACCTTACCTAACCTGACTTCCCCCTTTTCGTGAAGAGGGTTTGCAGACACACCCTAATTTATGTACGAATTTCCGCACGAAGAAAAATAACAAAAGAAAGAGATTTATAGATATTTCAGGTGAATAATATATGGCATGATTTTTGCTAAAATTTATAAATATTTTTTCTCGCAAGTAAAAAGCGAGAAGATGTCATACCATTTTATGGAGGATGTTCGATGAAAAAAGTATTTATTTTAGTTTTTACGGCAGTATTGATTGTACAGTTTTTCTCTGCTGCCATTGCAGATGAAGACGTAGTGAATTTTAATAAAGCCTCATCAGAGGAATTGGTCGAATCCCTTAACGGTCTTGTAGATAAAAAGCTTGCAGATGCTATAGTTGCTTATCGTATGGAAAAAGGTCCTTTTAAATCTGTAGAAGATCTTAAAAAAGTGCCAGGTATGACTTCTGTTATCTATAACTCTATTGGGCCGGAAGAGGAAAATGGAGATATTATTTATAATCCTGTAGTTATGGGAGGTATGAAAACATATTAAATTTGAATATATAGTGTCTGTAGGTCGCATCAATAAAAGATGCAAAATTTTTAGTGCTTACAATCTAATGTCGCATGAATGTTTCAAATTTAGGGGGAAGAATGAAAATTTCCTGCTTGTTGACTTCGATTGCAACTATGATACTTGCTTCTACAGCCATGGCCTACCCCACAATCTATCCTACGGGTACAACTATTTATGATAAGGATAGGGCGTATAATGGCTATATTCTGATCAGTGAAGAAACGGTGGGGCTTTTTGAAAAGGCGGATGCAAGGGGAGCCTTTCCCAAAATACCCAAAGATGTTTACAACTCCGGCATGTCTGCCGATGCGCTTGGCGAGTACATCTATCTTATTGATATGAATGGTAACCTCGTCAACAAATGGAAAGATGTCGGTTCGAACAAAAAGGCTTATCTGTTGCCAAATGGTCACCTTCTCAGCATCAGTGAACACCAGAGTGCCGTTATCGAGTATGACTGGGACGGCAAGGAAGTCTGGCGTTACGCGACAAAGCTTGGAGTGCATCATGACGGCAGGCGTCTGGAAAACGGCAACACGCTGATCCTTTGCTATGAGGAGGTGCCACAGGAGCGCAACAAGGACGTCTTCGATCAAACCACGCAGTGGTGGGGCAAGCAGGAGCGTAAAAGTGTGAAACTGCGCGGCGACACTATCATCGAAGTGAATCCCGAAGGCAAAATCGTGTGGTCATGGAACAGCTCTGAACATCTCGATCTGAACCGCTACATGCCTTTGCAGAAAATGCGTGACTGGACTCATGGCAACACCTGCTCCATCATTCCCCCGAACAAGTGGTATGATGCTGGCGACAAACGCTTCAAGCCCGGCAATATTCTCTATAATCCCCGCCACTTCGACGAATGCGTTATTATTGACAAGGAAAGTGGTGAGATTGTGTGGTCACTGGCCAATTTCACCCCTTTGGGAGGCCTCGGCAACGCGCATGAGCCCGTGATGATCGAAAAAGGTCTTCCTGGTGAAGGCAATATCCTTATTTTCGACAATGGCCTGTTCGCGCGTAGCGATGCCCATGCCGCTCAGAGTGTGGTATGGGAGATTAACCCCACCAACAATGAAGTCGTATGGCGCTATATGCCTTCTCCTCAGGGCAATGCCAAGTTCCTGAGCAAGTACATGGGCTCTGCCTACAAGTTGCCCAACGGCAACGTTCTTATCTCCGAAGACTTCACCGGCCGTGTTTTTCAGGTAAAGCCCGATGCCACCCATCCCGATGGTGGTGAGATCGTTTGGGAATACGTGTTCAACTCCAAGGTAGCCCGAACCTCTATGTACCCTTATGATTTCACTTCCCAGTTAAAAGCTCTGCCCAAGCCCAAGGAAATGAACGTCAGTCCTCTGAATCCCGGCGAATGGCACGTTCTCCCCGATGAAATGCGCAAGGGTGATGTTGTGTTGAAGAAGGGAGCCCTGTTTTAATCTCAGCTAACACTTTTCCCCTTAAAAAATTCCCCCGCAACACTTTGTGCTTGCAGGGGGATTTTTTTGTATGAAGAACTGCCGCTCTTTCGTCTTGCTTGAGATGATGTTCTTCCAGATTGGAATGAGCGGCGGGGGAGAGCAAATATCCTTACATTAGAGTATTTCACTATTGAAATTTCCTGCGGAGTCGAGCAAGACGAGACTCATCTCTGCTCTTCTTATCCATAAAGCACGTACGCTTGCAACTAAGGACGTCGTGACACCTCGCCATCCTCTGCGGAGCGCGCTTTGCCGTGTTCTTGCGTCCCTCCCGGTCTTGCCGTAAAATATCTGAAATAATCTGACCAATGATTGCGACTGTCCGGCGTTTCGGGAACCGGCCTTCCTGAAACGATGCGGGGGCATGCGCGTCGCCAAGCGAGGAGGTTGCGCCCATGAGCGTTTCGAAAGTGTATTTTACCGACATGCGCTGCAAGGTAGGCACCAGCCTGCTGGAAAAGCTGGACAAGCTGATGATCGCCGCAGGCATCGGAGAGATTGATTTTGAAAACAAGTTCGTGGCGATCAAGCTGCATTTCGGCGAACCCGGGAATCTTTCCTTCCTGCGGCCGAACTTCGCCAAGGCGGTGGCCGACAGGGTGAAGGCTCTTGGCGGCAGGCCTTTTCTCACGGATTGTAATACGCTGTATGTCGGGCGGCGCAAGGATGCGCTGGAACACATGACTGCCGCCAATGAAAACGGGTTTTCCATGCTGTCCACAGGCTGCCAGATTATTATCGGCGACGGCCTGAAGGGGACGGACGATGTGGAAGTGCCCGTGAACGGCGGCAGGATTCTCAGGACCGCGTTCATCGGACGGGCGGTCATGGATGCGGATATCTTCATTTCCCTTACCCATTTCAAGGGGCACGAGCTTACCGGCTTCGGCGGGGCGATCAAGAATATCGGCATGGGCTGCGGCAGCCGCGCGGGCAAGATGGCCATGCACTGCAACGGCAAGCCCTCCGTGGATGCGGAAAAATGCCGGGGATGCCGCACCTGTACCCGGTACTGCGCGCAGGAAGCCATCAGCATCACGGAACACAAGGCGCACATCGATCATGAGAAATGCGTGGGCTGCGGCCGCTGTATCGGCGTCTGCAACTTCAGCGCCATTGCAAGCGATATCGATGCCAACAGCGCGGACGTCAACAGCCGCATGGCGGAATATGCCAAGGCGGTGGTGGACGGGCGGCCCCATTTCCATGTCAGCATCGTCAATCAGGTTTCCCCGTGCTGTGACTGCCACGGTGAAAATGATGCCGCTGTGGTGCCGGATATCGGCATGTTCGCCGGTTTCGATCCGGTCGCGCTGGATCATGCCTGCATTGATGCCGTGAACGCCGCGCCGGTCATCGCCTCAAGCGTGCTGGGCCAGTGCGATCACGCCGGGCATGATCACTTTACCAGCATTCACCCCGTTACCGACTGGCGCAGCCAGATTGCGCATGCCGAAGCCATTGGGCTCGGCAACGGGGAATACGAGCTGATCAGGCTGTAGTTCCGGCCCGCAGAGCGGGCAGACATTGCGGCTCAGCTCCTCCGAAAGGGCCGGGGCCGCCGCGCGGCGCGAAGGATTCGCCGCGCGGCGGCTTTTTTTGCGCGGAGGCGTCCGCTGTGCCGGGAGCATTGTGTCCTGCCCTGTCTTTTCCGACGCGGCAGGGGGGATGTCCGGATCGCGCATGCACCTGCGCAGGGTAGCGGGCGGCAGGCCGGGAAGCGCGGCGCTCCCCCCGCGCCCTGCATCCTGTTTCCGGAGACGGCGGCGGGGCGTCCCCCTGCCTCTTTTTCGTTCCTGCGGGGACTGCGCATTCCCTCCTGAGGCAAGGCGTGCGCGGGCTTCGCGCGGGGGAAGGGGAGGGGCGTTCGCCCTTTCCGGGAGCCTGGCCCGCCCCCGCGCTGCGAAGCGGGGATATCCGGCTGAAGATCACGCTGAGTTCCCTGCGGAGGCGGAAATGCCTCCGCCCGCGGATGAAACGGCGATCCGGCCGGGGCATCCTGATGAACCGCTGTGCCCCGGCCCGCGGGTTTCATGCTTCTGCCGGAACATGACGCCGCAGGTGAACTGCGGCTGCTCCGGCGGCGCGGCTTCAGTCTCGCCTCGCCCGACTGAAGGAGAGCATTTCATAAGCAAAATGCTCTAAAATCTGAATACGACGTTCATATGGCCGCCGATGCCTTCCCGCGCTCCCACACTGCCACGCAGACCGGCGCTGAGGGTCAGGGGGAGAGAGGCGGGCTTCATGTCCAGCCCCAGATCAAACACGCCGCTGTCGCCCCGCATGGAAACGGAAGGGGTGTCCAGGGCATAGAAGGCGACGGAGGAACGGGTCGTGCCGTCGAATTCGTGTTCCCAGGCTGCTCCGACATAGGGAACAATCCCTTCCGATGCTTCATATTCCAGCCGTGTGCCGAGACGCAGACGGTGCGAGTCCGCGTCGTCGAAGTCAAAGCGGTCTCCCAGCATGTCTGTTCCCTGCCCGTCATGTCTCGTCCAGAAATACCTGATGTGCGTATCAGCCCGCAGTTTTTCCGTAATCTGCCGGACATAGCCCATACCGGCATGTCCTCCGTAATACGGGGAAGACGTGTCAAAGGCAGCCGCGCGATCCATGTTGTCGGTCAGATCGTCGCTGTTCCATGACATCTTGAGCCGTCCCGTGCGGAAGGCGGCCTCCGCGTAAAGCCCCCTGAGGGGAGAGGCGGAAACATCGAAACGGGTCAGCAGGCCTCCGCCGAGATAGCGGCTGTGTCCTCTGCCGTTGATGTCGCCCGGTTCGGAGCTGTTGAATGTGCCGAGGCTGGCGTATCCGAGTTCAAAAAACGCGCCCAGCAGAAAATCCCCGTCCGGTGCGGGGAAGTTTCTTGCCGCGCCCGTCATCAGCGAAAATCCCGTGACATCCGCATGGGAGCCGGTATGGTAACGCATTCCGCTGCCGGATATGGCGGCAAATGCTGCCCAGCCGGGCAGTTCCGTTCCGCGCTGTGCGGCGGCGCGCGCCTGGCGCATGCCTTCGTCCGCGATCAGATCCGCGCCCTGAATGAGCGAACCCAGAGCGGCGGCGCGCGCCTCGTTCAGAGCCTTGAGCTGCGGATTGGCGCGGAAGTTGACAAGATCGAAGGTGAGACTCTGCCCTCTGCTGGTCAACTGCCCGTCGAAAAGGACGGCCAGCCCCTGTTTCAGCGTAAGTGCGCCGCTGCCGACCGCGATGTCGTCGACAGCGCCGCTGTCGTCGCGGATCAACGTAAAACTGTCGCCTACACTTGCCCTGCCGCCGGTCATGATGTCCGGCATCTGCACGGTCACGGACGTTCCGTCAAAGTCGCCGTTGCGGGCATCTGTCAGGGTGAGCATGGGCACATCCGCAGGAGCGCCGGGCCGGGGCAGCACAAAATGGAGATATTCAAAACCCGCAGCGCGTCTGGCGCTCCCCTGCCAACTGTCCAGAAAGAGCGTATTGCCGCTGCCGCGCGCAGAGACGGGATTATCCGTTCCTGCCGCCCCGCCGTAAATGGAAGTGGCTGCGCCAAGCTGCGTCGCACCGCCTATGATCACGCTGTTCCCCACGGCAACGCCGCCGATGCCGCCGTCTCCGCCGTAGATATCACCTTCCGCCGTACCGTTGTTGAGAAGCAGGACGTTATGGCTGGCGGAACCGGCGGATTCCGCCTTTCCGCCGTAGATGTCGCCCCTGACGGCGCCTCCTCCGTAAACTGTGACCCTGTTGAAATCGGCGCTTCCGCCTCCGCCTGTGGTATCGCCTCCGTGCACGTTGAGCGCTGCGGAAGCTCCCGGGCCGATGATCACACTGTTATGTCTGGCCACGGCCCCTCCCCTGGCGCTTTGCGCCAGACCGCCGCTGACGCTGTCTTCCGCTGCGGCATTTTGGATGCTCACCGTGTTGTAGCTGGAGGAAGCGTCACTTCCTTCTATGCTTTCGGCGGAGCCGCCGATGACGGCTCCGGTGATGCTGCCGCCGCTTATGAATACGGAATTGTTGTCGGCATTGGCCACGCCGAATTCGCTGACCGCATCGCCGCCTACGGGAAAGTGAATCCGGCCGCCGCTGATTTCCACAATATTGCCGTCCGCGGAGGCGTCGATATCGGAATCCGCCTTTCCGCCATAAAGGATTTCCAGCGTGCCGCCGGTGACGGTCACCAGGTTTCTGTCGGCTCTGGAGTAAACCGTGTTGTCGAAATCGCTGTCGGCCTTGCCGCCATAGACGACGTTCGTCACCGTTCCCCCCGTGACGAGAACGCTGTTTTCCACGGCCAGAAGCACTCCGTTGAACTCCGGGCCGTCATTGGCGTAACCGCCGTAAATGTTTTCAACCGTTCCATTTCCGAGGCTTATCTCGTTGTACCGGGCCGCAACCCGGCTTGCCGCGCTGCCGTTTCCCTGCGCGTATCCCCCGTAGATATACTTTTCCACATTCAGGCTGGCCGTTCCGTCCAGAACGACGCTGTTTGCCTCCGCCACGGCGTTGCCGTTGGAACTTTGCGCATAGCCGCCGTAAATATTGTTTCCGAAGTCGCCGTCCAGCAGTCCGCCGCTGATGTTCACACTGCCGCCGCGCGCCGAGGCGGCGCCGTTTGCGGTTCCGGCAAAGCCGCCATAAACTTCCCTGTGCACGGTTCCTCCGATGACGGAAACGCGGGAGCCGGAGCTTGCGGCATCGCCGCCTTCGCTGCGGTCGCCGTAGACATTGTCATAGATCTGTCCGTCCGAAACCGTGACGGAGCCGCTGCCTATGCGGTCTTCCGCCGTTGCTCCCGCGGCGGGGAACATCTGGCCCGCCAGCAGGAGAAGGGCGATACGGACAGTTCGCCGGAAACGGCGGTCTGTGCGGGCATTGAAAGCAAGTGTGTGAAACAGCATGAAATTGCTCCCTCCTGGTTTGCTTTCCGGTTCTGGGAACATCGCATTGTCCGGAATCTGAAGCAAACGTGATATATTGACAAGTTCTGTCGGGATGAGCTTGTTGTGATGTAAATGAATTTATATTGACTGCTTACGGAAGCTTGTATGATTATAAGATATATTGCTATTATTTTTTTGCCGGAAAATCTGAATGCTGTGAAACATTCAGATTGAAAATGGCGTAGTTATATGATTTCCAATGTATCTGAGCATGGAAGGCGGATAAAACAACAGCCGGGATCGGTTGATCCCGGCTGTTGTCGGAAATGCGGGTCGGTATCGCGCCGCCCCCTGTGCGGTGTCGCCTCAGTTCATTTGCGGCCTGAACTCCGGTTCCGGGCGCGGCCTGCCGCCGCGGAGAATCCGGGGCAGGAGGCGGGAGCCGGTTGCCGGAGAGGAAATCAGGAATGGGCCTTCCATGTCTTGCCGGACAGTTCCGCCAGCGTCTTGATCAGAATCTGCGTGCCCTTTCCGCCTTCGCCCCTGGCCTGAACAGCGCGGTACAGCTCTTCGGCCAGTTCCGTTCCGGGCAGGACAAGGCCCATGCGGCGGCACTCCTCCAGACACAGCCCCAGGTCCTTGATGAAGTGATCGACAAAGAACCCCGGTTCATAGTCCAGACCAAGCAGGCGGACGCCGAGCGTGTTCATGGCCGCGCTTCCGGCGGCTCCGGAGCCGACCAGATCCCGCCATTTGGCCACGTCGATTCCGGCTTCCTGCGCAAAAAGCAGAGATTCGCACACGCTGAACATGACTCCGGCAATGGCCACCTGATTCGCCAGCTTGGCGGACTGCCCCGCGCCCGCTTCGCCGCAGTGCAGGATTTTTTTGCCCATGACTTCAAGACAGGGCAGAATCTTTTCATAGGCGGCGCGTTCTCCGCCCACGAAGATGGACAGGCGGGCTTCCCGCGCGCCGATGTCGCCGCCGGTGACGGGGGCATCCAGTGCCGTGCGGCCCCTTCCTGCCGCTTCCTCCGCGATGCGTCTTGCAAGGGCGGGGCTGGAGGTGGTCATGTCGCATATGATGCCGCCTTCGCTCAGGCCCGCGAGGCAGCCGTGCCCGCCGATGGTGACCTCTTCCACATCGCGGGGGTAGCCGACGATGGAAAAGACGATGTCGCTGGCTTCGCCTACTTCGGCGGGAGAGGCGGCCCACGCCGCACCGCCGTCCAGCAGGGGCTGACATTTGGATTTCGTGCGGCTGTGGACGGTCAGGGGATATCCCGCGGCCAGCAGATGACCGGCCATGGCGGAACCCATGACGCCGGTGCCGATCCAGCCTATGCGCGCTTTGTCGGACATGAGTATTCTCCTTGCGCTGTGCGTCCGGCCCGGAAATGGCGCAGAGGCCTCCCCGTCCGGCCGGGAAAGGTACGGAAAAAGACAGGCAGGAACGGCGGGGCCGTTCCCGGCGACAGGGAAAGAATCATACGGAATTTGCCGGGCGCGATCAACACGGCGCGCCGGACGGACCGGGGCGGCTCAATACAGGGGCATGCGTTTTACCAGCCGGGCGGCCAGCTTCCTGACCAGGGGCGAGGAGGGCGTGCGCTTGAGCGGAGCGGGAAGAACGGCCGCCATGCTCGCCGCCTCGTATGTGGTAAGGGCCGCGGCGGACTTGCCGAAGTAATGCCGGGCCGCCGCCTCCGCGCCGTAGATGCCGCTGCCCCATTCCGCCACGTTGAGATACAGTTCCAGTATGCGTTCCTTGTCCAGCGCCAGTTCCAGGCGGCAGGCCATGATGGCTTCCTTTACTTTGCGCAGGATGGACTTTTCCGGACTGAACCACAGGTTTTTTGCCAACTGCTGGGTGATGGTGCTTCCTCCGGCGGCCAGCCGTCCCTTTTTCAGATTGCGTTCCAGCGCGTCCCGCATGGTGCTGAAGTTGAACCCGCTGTGCTTCCAGAACGTGTCATCCTCGGAAATGACCACGGCCTTGCGCAGATGGGGCGAAATGCGCTTGAGCGGAACCCATGTCTGGCGAGGGGCGGGGGGGTGGGGCTTTTTCCCCTGTTCCGTCTGTCTTGCTTCCTGTTGTTCCCGGCGGTACTCCATCATGGAGGTGAACGGCGGATTGATGAAGGCCAGCCTGCTCACGGGCGGCCAGAACAGGTAACGGCCGATGTCCAGAGCCAGCAGCAGCGCAAGGCCGAGCAGGATGCCGCGCGCCGGGAACCCGCGGCGCCGGGCAGAGTTTCGCACCATATCCGCAGTCATGACCGGGAAAGAGTATGTTCTCTTCCGCCGTTTGCCAAGCCGGAATTCCGGCGGGGAGCCGCCTCCATGCCAGAAAACTGCCATGAGTTTCCGCAGGCGAACTGCGGCTGATCCGGCGTCTCGCCTTGCCCGACGCCGCGGGGCTTTTCACGAGTAAAATGCTCTGGCATGGATATGCGGCGCGGCGCTTACGGGTTCTCATGCGCTGCGGGCATCCGTTCCGTCAGCAGGGAAAAGGCTTCCGGCGTGCAGGGCGCGCCGCCGCAGAGCAGCCCCGCGTCGAGGATGACAGGTTCACCTCCGGGAGACGGCGCATGCAGTGTTTCCAGCGTGGGAGCGAGGAAGGAGGCGCGGATCTCCCGCCTGCCCGGAGCGTTTTCCCACAGGGTAAAGAGCAGCGCTCCGCCGGGGGGGATGGCGTTGTGCCCCTGCTCCGGGATATCCCAGTGCAGATCGAGCAGGCCGCCCAGATTGGCGATGTTGGTGTCGTGCCCCGCGTAGATGATGACGCGCGCGCCCGCTTCTGCCAGCAGCGAGGAGCGGATCGCCCGCAGCATGGCTCCGCCTCTGGCCGCCGCCACGTCCGGGGCGCGGTTGAGCGCGTCGAACACCATGTTATGGACGGGCAGCATCGTCTTCAGCGCCTCGGCGTCCACTTCTCCCCAGCCCGCGTTCCGCTCCGGCCACTGGCCGTATTCCAGCAGAAATATTTCTGCCAGGCTGGAAGCCATGGCCAGCCTTCCGCCCAGCTTGACGTCGCCCCTGCTGAACCCCACCGTGTCGGGAATATCCGCCAGAGCGCAGCCGCGCGTGCTTCCGTCGCACAGGCGGGGCGAACAGCAGCCCGTAACCCGCTGGATGAGTTCCAGCGCTCCGGGCGGAATGTTCAGCCCGGCCAGCGCCCTTTCCAGTTCGGCGCGGACTGCCCGCGCATCCAGCCCGGCCTGTCCCGCTCTGACGGGATGAAACAGGGGAGTGACCTCAGCCGGTTCCGAGGCGACGGGCAGATCGCATTCCGGGGCCAGTCCTCTCATGATCGCGGCCGCGCTTTCTCTGGTGCGCTGCTCGGCATCCGCGACGCAAAGCACGTCTTCCGGGCCGGGGCAGCCCCGCTCGGGAAGAAGGCCTTCTTCCGCCAGCATCCGCCGCATTTCCCGCCACTGGATCGTCAGCAGCTCCCCGCCCCGGGCGGTAAGTTCCCCTTTCCCGACCGGCCACCGGGGCCAGGGACGCGATGCCCACCGGGCCAGTTCTTCCGGAGACTGGGTGGGCGAGCGCACGCCGTGACGGCTGAGCACCACAAGCCTGAGCAGACGGCCGTTTTCCGGAATATCGCCCCGGAGTCCCGCCGCCTGGGCGTCACCCGCGGCAGCGGCAAGCGCCAGAAAAAGAATGCCGAGCATCTTGAACATGGAATCCTCTCCTTGCACGGAGCGGTGTATGGCCCGCCGTGTCCGCGTCAGGATACCCTCCGCCTGCTCCCTCTTCAATCCCGTATCAGGGAAGCGTGAAGATTTATCATGAGACAGTCCTGCCGCCCGCCCCCGCGGAGGACCGCCTGTTTGCCATGCGGTTGACTTTCCCCCGCAAATCCCTTTTCCTAGCCCGCGTAGTGCCAGTAACACTACGCACATAACGTATGTCCCGAATCCCGGGCGGCATCAGCTCCCGGCAGCACATGCGCGATACCCAGACGGTCTTTCCGCCTGGTGGTCTTCGCGTGTGTCTGCCGGGAGTGCGGCTAATAAAATACCTGCATGCAGGGAATAAGCCCGCCGCTGCTTCGGGAGCGGTTACTGGCTCCCGGCATGTTCATATCGGATATGCCGCACCTCATGTTCAGGGAGTCCGGGCATGTCCGAAGCAACACCGACGCTGGCTCAAATTCTTTTCAAACTTTCCGCCTTTCTTCCTCCGGAAGACGCACGGGAGATTGCCCGGCAGATGGAAGAGCATTTTCCGGCGGATCTTCTCCCATCCATGAGTGCGGGGCTGGATATGGCCCTGCTGGCTGCGCGGCACACGGATTCCGAATATCCGCGCCTGTTCATGGGCGGCGGAAACGGCGTTCGGGAGGAACGGGACGGGCTGCGCGGCTGTATCGAGGAAGGAAGCGCCAGGCGGAGCATGGCCGCGCGCATGGAACTGCTGCAGGAGATATATCCTCTCCGTGCGGCAGCGCTGTATCTGCGCGTACTCCTGAACATACTCGCGGGGCTGCTTGAGCGGGGCGGGCCTGCTTCCGTAAGTGATGAAATGATGCTTCTGCTCATTGACGGCCTGCGCCGCGCGGAAGCCGTGATTGAATCCCGCTGCATGAACTGCCCCAGGATCGAGCCCGCATCCTGACGGAGCGGACGGACAGGCCGGTTCAGCGCAGGAAAGCGGGACGGGCTGTCCGTCCGCGGATGCGGCGCGTTCGGTTCTTCCGGCTTGCGGTCACGCCGCCGAGTGCCGGCACCGGGGCGATGTACTGCTCCATGGTGACGTTCGCCCGGCGTGATCATGCTGAACACGGGGATCAGGTGCATGAACATGGCGGTTCCCGTGCGGCTGATGCTGAAACCGCAAAGGGAATGCGCGCCGAACGGGACGCCGAACCCGGGAAAGACGATGCCGGTCCGGGCCGGAGGCGTCGCGCCTCCTTCCGGCAGTCCCATGCAGGGGGTGAACAGCGTGGGCGAAAGGAAAGCCAGACCGGCCCGCGTCTGTATGGCGGTAATGACAGGGGCGTATGGTTGAAGGACAGCCGCCGCACGCAGATGGCATACAGAGCGGCGAAGAGCATCCCGCAGTTCTGCGGAAAGTTGCCGAACAGCGGATATGCACGGTGACAAGCGAAATTCTTTTCCGAATTTGGGTGTTGAAAACAGAAAAAGGCCGATATCCTTATGATATCGGCCTTTTGAAATATGGTGGAGCTGAAGAGAATTGAACTCTTGGCCTCTTGAATGCCATTCAAGCGCTCTCCCAACTGAGCTACAGCCCCACGGCGAAAAAAACATTTGCCTGAAAGGAGGCCGGAGGTCAAGCAAAAAAATGCGGAGGAGTGAAAAAAGTTTTTAATTTTTTATAATACAGTGTAATAGCAGATTTTTTGCCTGCACCACGGCTGTGCGGCACTTTTTCGGAATGGTTCCGGACGGCGGGCTTGTCGCCCGGGAGGGCATGGTTTAGGGTATGAACTCCGCCGTGGGGGCTTTCCCGCCCGTGACGCCGTGTCATGCGCGGGGCGGGAACCGGCTTTGTGCATGAAGCCGCCGGTCGGAAAGCCGCAATCCCTCCGAAGCATTTTTCCGGATTTTCCCCTGTGGGCGGAAGTGCCGGGGTATTCCGGAGGGGAGTCGGATTGCAGCCCGCCCCCGTGGATATGTCAGCGAGGATAGCCATGCCGGAAAAGAAGCCTGTTCGTCTGCGCAGGGAAGCCGCTTGCGGCGGCGGTTCGTTTCATCCGTTCAGGAAGCCGGAGCGCGCGCGGGTTTCGCTCGATTCTCCCGTGAGGCAGGGCCGTGAAGGGCGGCGCTCCCGGAGCGCGTCTGCGCCGGGCGAATTCGGCGACAGCGGGCTCTTTCTGCCCATGAGCCGGGAAGACATGGAGCGGCGCGGCTGGGAGGAGCTGGATGTATTGCTGGTGTCCGGCGACGCCTATGTGGATCATCCCGCCTTCGGCACGGCGCTTCTTGGGCGCTGGCTGGAGTCGCACGGGTACAGGGTGGGCGTTGTGGCCCAGCCCCGCTGGGACACGGCGGATGATATCATGCGCATGGGGCGTCCACGTCTGTTTGTCGGCGTGACGGCGGGCGCGGTGGACTCCATGCTGGCTCACTATACGGCGTTCCGCAAAAAGCGGCATGACGACGCCTACACGCCGGGCGGCAGAGCCGGAGCGCGTCCGAACCGGGCGGTGAGCGTGTACGCCTCTCTGGTGCGCAGGGCCTTTCCCGGTCTGCCGGTCGTTGCGGGGGGCATAGAGGCGTCCCTGCGGCGCGTCAGCCATTATGACTTCTGGACGGACAGCCTGCGCAAGTCGCTTTTGCCGGACGCCAGGCTGGATCTGATCGTGTACGGCATGGGGGAAGCCGCGGTACTGGATATCGCCCGCCGTCTGGATGCGGCCTGCGCGGCGAACTTTGTGGATGCCGCCGATATCCTGCCCAGGGAAGAAGTTGCGTCGGCTCTGGCCGGGATTCCCGGCACGGCCCGCATGATCCGCATGGGCGAACTGGCGGCTCCGGAAGGCGTGGAGACGGAAGGCGGCGCGCATGTGGAGGAAATTGTCCGCCTGCCGTCCCATGAGGACATTCTGGCCCGGCCCGCGCTGCTGATACAGGCCACGCTTCTGCTGGAACGGCAGGTTCACCAGATGCGCGCCCGCGCCGTGCAGCCGCTGGGCGGAGAGGGGGACTCCGGCAAGGCCCGCGCCGTGCTGCTGGAAATCCCCGCCGCGCCGCTTTCCACAGAGGAACTGGATTCCCTCTATGCCCTGCCGTTCACCCGAAGGCCCCATCCTTCCTACACGGCGGCGATTCCCGCCGTGGAAATGATGCTGACCAGCATGACATGTCACAGGGGGTGCGGGGGCGGCTGCTCCTTCTGTTCCCTCGCCCTGCATCAGGGACGGCGCATTGCCTCGCGCAGCCGGGAATCCCTGCTGGAAGAAGCCCGGCTCATGGCTTCCCGCCGGGATTTTCCCGGCGCGATCAGCGATGTGGGCGGGCCTTCCGCCAACATGTGGCGGGCGGAATGTTCTCTGGACCCTTCGCACTGCCGCAGAGCTAGCTGCATGGTGCCTTCCGTCTGTCCCGGCTTTGTCGTGGATCAGCGTGAGCATATCAGCCTGCTGCATGAAATCCGGGATATCCCCGGCGTGCGGCATGTGCGTGTGGCCAGCGGGGTGCGCTTCGACCTCGCTCTGAAACAGAAGGAGGCGCTGGAAGCCTATGCGGGCGAGTTTACCGGAGGTCAGCTCAAGGTCGCGCCGGAACACTGCGCGCCGGACGTGCTGCGCCTGATGCGCAAGCCGGGCATGGAGGAGTTCGAGCGTTTTCTTGACGCGTTCCGCGCCTATTCCCGCGCGCACGGCAAGGAACAGTACGTCATCCCCTATCTGCTCAGCGCCTTCCCCGGCTGTACCGACGCGCACATGCGTCAGCTGGCCGACTGGCTGGCGGAGCGGCACTGGAGTCCCCGGCAGGTGCAGTGCTTCATTCCCACGCCGGGCACGGTGGCCACGGCCATGTATTATGCGGAGGCGGACACCGAAGGGCGGCCTCTGTATGTTGCCAGGAGCGATGCCGCGCGGCTGCGTCAGCATGGGATACTGCTCGGGACGGCGCGGAATGCGGGGGCGGAATTTGACGGGCGGACAAAACGCGGCGGCAGGCCGGAACGCGGCGGGCGTCCGCGCGCGGACGACGCGCGTGACAAGGGGAGGCGCGCGCGATGAGCGGCATGCGGGCGGCGCGCATGGCCGCGCTGTGTCTGGCGCTGGTCGCGCTGAGCGGCTGCGCGCGGCTGGGCGGCGTGTTTTCCGGTTCCGTTCCGGAGGACTCGCGAAATGCTTCTCCGGCTGCTTCCGCCGCTTCCGGGGCGGAGCGGCCTTCACTGCTGCCGCTGCTTTCCCCGGAAGGCGAGCGGAAACTGATGGAAGCAAGGTCGCTGTGGATTGAGGATGACTGTGTGGAGCCGGAACGGGCGACGCTGCTGCTGGATGCGGTGCTGGAGGAGGTTCCGGACTATGCCGACGCGCTGATCTGGCGCGGCAAGGCGCTGACGGCGCAGGGATATCTTGAGGATGCGTTTGACGATCTGACCATGGCCGTGCGCCTGCTGCCGGGCGGAGGACAGCCCGAAGGCGCGCGTCTGCGCGCGCGAGCCTATGCGGCAAGGGCGTATACGGCGCTGCGCATGGCGCGGGAACAGGGGGCGGAGCGGGATCTGGCGTCGGCGCTGGAGGCGGATCCGAGCGAGCCGACTGCCTACCTGTACCGCGGCGCGCTGGAGTTCCTGCGCGGGAAGGATGCCGAAGGCTGCGCGGATCTGGGCAGGGCGTGTGAACTGGGCATGTGCGGCGCGCGGCAGCAGGCCGAGTCCGGCGGATTGTGCCGATAAGAAGCAGAGCAGGGCGAGACTGAAGCCGCGACGCCGGAATAGCCGCAATTCACTTGCGGCGTACAGCTCCGGCGGAGGCGTGAAACCTGCGGGCCGGAACATGGGGTCTGGCCGGCAGATATTTTCGAAAGCAAAACGCTCTCATGACGGGCGCTCAGTTGATTGTGCTGACGACGCTGTGCGTGACGTGCGGCTTTGTTCCGGCATGGGCGGCAACATGCGTTGCCGCAAAGGCGGCATGTGTCCACGGCCGGCTCGCTTGCGCCTCCGGCGGTCAGGGATGTTTTCAACATGAGAGCGCCGCAGCAAATTTTTTTCATCAGGGGAACCGCTGAGTTATTCTGCGAATAAATCAGCTCCATGCCCAAAGAGGCAAGGGCCTCCTTGGAAAAGACACGTCAATTCGTTCATTTAACGGGAAAAGTAAATTTTCCCTGTTCACGACTTGCGGAGCAAGGCCGCGTGAAACGCTTTAATCAGCGTTTCCCCAAAATTCCTTTGTGGTTTGAAAGCTCCGCCTTCAGGGGAAAAGAGCGGTTGACGCGACGGCGAAGCCGAAGAAATCCTTTTCTGCAATTCTTCCCTTCAGGGAGGGGCAATCCGCACGCCCCCTGTCCGTCGGCCGCGGAGTCAGTCGGCGGACGGGACGACTGTGGATTGAAAAATGTATCCCTTGACAATTCTCGCCGGGTTGCGGCACTTTGAAAGTTCCCCCTTCGCGAAAGTGCCGGGGTGTTTTTTGTAGGGTGGTGTTTACAATTTTGTCATTTTTATGTGCGGAGGTTTTTCCCATGTCCAAACGTTGGATGCAAACCCTGGCCTGCGGGGTGGCCGCGCTTTTCGCCGCCGCTCCCGCGTTCGCCGCGGATACGATCAAACTCGGCGTGGCCGGCGCTCATTCCGGTGAACTGGCTTCCTACGGCACTCCCAGTCTGAACGCCGCCATGCTGGTGGCGGAGGAATTCAACGCCAAGGGCGGCGTCATGGGCAAGCAGGTGGAAATTGTGGCCCAGGACGATCTGTGCAAGGCAGAAGTCGCCACCGCCGCCGCCACCAAGCTGATTTCCGACGGTGTGGCCGCCGTTATGGGGCATATCTGTTCCGGTCCCTGCAAGGCTACCCTGCCCCTGTATACCAACGCCAACATGATTTCCATGTCGCCTTCCGCGACCACCCCCTCCCTGACCCAGAGCGGCCAGAACCCCACGTTTTTCCGCACCATCGCCAACGACAACGATTCCGCCGTCGTCGGCGCAAAATTCATTGTCGAGGCGCTGAAGCCGGACAAGGTCGCCATTCTGCATGACAACAGCGAATACGGCCGCGGCTACGCCGAAAAGGCCAGGGAAGAGCTGGAGAAGAGCGGCAAGACTCAGGTCGTGCTGTTCGAGGCCGTGACTCCCGGCGCCACCGACTACTCCTCCGCCGTGCGCAAGGTTGCCCAGTCCAGGGCTCAGGCACTCATGTGGGGCGGCTACTACCCTGAAGCGGCCAAGATTCTTTCCAATATGTACACCGCCGGAGTGGAAATTCCCATGGTCGGCCCGGACGGCCTGAAGGATATGGGCTTTGTGCAGCTGGCCGGAGAGGATGCCGAAGGCGTATATGCTTCCGGTCCCACGGATACCAGCGCCAATCCTCTGAGCGTGTACTACGCCGGGAAGCATCAGGAGAAGTTCGGAACCGCGCCCGGCGCGTTCTTTGACAACGGCGTGGCCGCGACCATCGCGCTGCTGAACGCCATCAACGTGGCCCAGAGTACCGATACCGACAAGATCATGGCGGCTCTGCGCAGCAGCGAAGTGGACACCCCCATCGGACGCATCAAGTTCGACGACAAGGGCGACGCCATCGGCGTGGGCATGTCGATCTACAAGATTGAGGGCGGGCAGTACAAGGAAGTGTTCAAGAACTAGCACTATGGCATGAAATGTTTCGGAGCGGGCGCGGAATGATCTGAAGCGGCCTTGCTCTGAACAGGCTTTTTTCAAGGCTCTGTTCAAGTTTACGGTTGATCAGGGGAAGTATGCACCTTTAACCGCCGGAGGCGCGGGCGTCAGCGAGCCTTGAGCGACGCCCCTCCCATGCCGCATGGCAATGCGGCATGGGAGGGCGAGGAGCGGCCGAATGTCTCGCGAAGCGCGGTCGAGAGCGGCGAAGCCGCGCGAGACGAAGCGTCATCAGCCGTTGCCGGAGGGGGCCTTTCACCGCGCCGGAAGCGCGGCTGCCTTCACGGCAGCGAATGTTGCCGCTGAAACCGGGGCAGATGAACGACCTCCGATTGCTGTATCAGCCGGAAACTTTACACAGCCTTTTTGAAACAGCTCATATTTCGGGCTTTTGGCTTGCCTCTTGCGGCGAGGGACTGTACTCTGCCGCGAAGGCAAGCCGTTTTGCCCTTTCCGGGCGGCTGCGCCGTACCTTTCAGCTCCCTGCAAGGCGGACGGGATGGAATTCGATTTTCAATATTTTCTGGGCATTTTCTTCAGCGGTCTGACGCGCGGCAGTATTTACGCGCTCATAGCGCTCGGCTACACCATGGTGTACGGCATCATCGGGCTGATCAACTTCGCGCATGGCGAAATCTACATGCTGGGCGCGTTCACCGCCCTGATCGTGGCCGGAATCCTGGGCGGCATCGGTCTGCCCTGGTGGGGCATTCTGGTGATTGCCGCGCTGGTGGCGATGGTCTGGTGTTCAGCCTACGGCTATACCGTGGAAAAGGTGGCCTACAAGCCCCTGCGCGGGGCATCCCGGCTGGCCCCGCTGATTTCCGCCATCGGCATGTCCACCTTCCTGCAGAACTATGTGCAGCTGGCTCAGACATCCAACTCCGTGCCCTTTCCCCGCCTCATTCCCCGGCGCTTCAGTTTTCTGCAGGATATGGGCAATTTCATGGCTCCCGGGGATTTCATCATGCTGGTGACCAGTCTGCTGATCATGGTGGCACTGGCCCTGTTCATCCGCTACACCAAAATGGGCAAGGCCATGCGCGCCACGGCCCAGAACCGCAAGATGGCCATGCTGCTGGGCATTGACGCTGATCGCATCATTTCCCTGACCTTCATCATCGGCTCCGCCCTTGCCGCGCTGGGCGGCACGCTTATTGCCGCCCGCACCGGGCAGGTGGGCTTCGCCATCGGGTTTCTGGCCGGGATGAAAGCCTTCACCGCGGCGGTTCTCGGAGGCATAGGCTCCATTCCGGGGGCCATGCTGGGCGGTCTTGTGCTTGGGCTGGCGGAGGGCTTCACCGCCGGTTACTTCTCCAGCGACTATGAAGATGTGCTGGCCTTCGCGCTGCTTGTGCTCATCCTCATATTCCGGCCCGCCGGACTGCTCGGCAGGGCCGCGATCCAGAAGGTGTAGCTCCATGAACGTCACAATGAGAATACTGCTTCGTTCCCTCATGGTCAGCGCATGGTTTGTGCTGCTGACCTTCCCCGTGCTCTGCGTCAAGGTGGCCGCGCGTCAGCATACGGTGACCGTTCTGTGGGAGCGCGCCGTCGGCATGTTTGCCGTGATGATCGGCTGCTCCCTTCTCTGGATGTGGTATTTCCACCGCAAGGAACACGGCGCGGAATCCGGATCGTCCGCCGTGAGCAGCGCCCTGGCCGGATTTTCCGAAAAATGGCACGGCCTGACCTCCAACCGCGTCTTTTCCTCATCCGGCATGGGGGTGCTGCTGGCCGTGGGCGTGCTTCTGCCGCTTGTCGGCTCCATGTATCAGACCACCATTTTCGCCAACGCCTTTCTTTATGTCATGCTGGCGCTGGGGCTGAACATTGCCGTGGGCATCGCCGGACAACTGGTGCTGGGCTACGCCGCGTTCTATGCCATCGGGGCATACGCCTACGGTCTGCTGAACCAGTATTTCGGACTGGGGTTCTGGGTCTGCCTGCCTCTGGGCGGCCTGCTGGCCGCGCTTGCCGGTCTGCTGCTCGGCTTTCCCGTGCTGCGCCTGCAGGGCGACTATCTGGCCATTGTCACGCTTGGCTTCGGTGAAATCGTGCGCCTGCTGCTCAACAATCTGCGCGACATTACCGGCGGCTCCCAGGGCGTGGCCAGTATCCCCCGTCCGGCGTTCTTCATGGAACTGTCTGCCGAGCAGTCCATGAACTATATGTACTACCTTACCTTCGCGGCCATGCTCGTCACCATTGTCGTGGTGGCCCGGCTCAAGAATTCCCGTGTGGGGCTTGCCCTTCAGGCGCTGCGCGATGACGAAATCGCCAGCGAGGCCATGGGCATCGACCTCAGGACCGTCAAGCTTCAGGCGTTCGCTCTCGGGTCCTGCTGGGCCGGTTTCGCCGGAGTCCTGCTGGCCGCGCGCATCAACTTCATCAGCCCCGCCAGTTTCACCTTCATGGATTCGGCCATGGTGCTGTCCATGGTGGTGCTCGGCGGCATGGGGTCCATCAGCGGCGTGGTTGTGGCCGCTCTGGTGCTGACTCTGGCTCCGGAATACCTGCGCGCCTTTTCCGAATACCGCATGCTGCTGTTCGGGGCGCTCATGGTGCTGATGATGATTTTCCGCCCGCAGGGCCTTATTCCCAGCCGCAAGCGCGCTTACAGCCCGGCGGGGGCGGCCTCCGGGTCCGCCGAAGGAGGCCGCGCATGAACCGGAACGCAGCGCATCCCGTACTCAGGGTGAGTTCCCTGTCCCGCAATTTCGGCGGCCTGCGCGCCCTGAACGATGTGGATCTGGATATCCGCGCCGGGGAAATCGTGGCCCTTATCGGCCCCAACGGCGCGGGCAAGACCACCTTTTTCAACTGTGTGACCGGCATCTATGTGCCGACGGAAGGTGATGTATTCGCCTGCCGTCCCGGCATGGAGACGCCTGTCCGGCTCAACGGCATGAAGCCGTTCCGCATCACCGAGCTGGGGCTGGCCCGCACCTTTCAGAACATCCGGCTTTTCCCCAGCATGACCGTGCTGGAAAATGTGATGATCGGACGTCACTGCCGGACGAAGGCGGGCATCCTCGGCGCCATCCTGCGCGACGGCAGAACCCGTGCCGAAGAGCAGGACAGCGTGGATCGCGCCTACGATCTGCTGAGGGAACTCAATCTGGCCGAACACTGGAAGGAAGAGGCCCGCAATCTGCCCTACGGGGCGCAGCGGCGCCTCGAGATCGCCCGCGCGCTGGCCACGGACCCCTTTCTTCTGCTTCTGGATGAACCCGCGGCGGGCATGAACCCGCAGGAGACGCTGGAGCTTAAGGAGCTGGTGCTGGAACTGCGGGAAAAGTTCAGGCTTTCCGTGCTGCTCATCGAGCATGACATGGGCATGGTCATGTCCCTGTCCGACCGTATTTTCGTCATGGAATACGGATCGCGCATCGCCGCCGGAACGCCGGAGGAGATCCGCCACAACCCCGAAGTCATCCGCGCCTATCTTGGAGAGTCCGACAATGCTTGAGCTTCGCGACGTATGCACCTTCTACGGCAATATTCCCGCGCTGCACGGCATCAGCCTCAGGGTGAACGAGGGCGAGATCGTCACCCTGATCGGGGCCAACGGCGCGGGCAAGACCACCACGCTCATGACCATCTGCGGCGGCATTCAGGCCCGCAGCGGCGAGATCCTGTACGAGGGCAGCCCCATTCAGCGCCTGCGTCCCAATCAGATTGTGCGCCTGGGCATCAGCCAGGTGCCGGAGGGGAGGCTGATCTTTCCGGAACTGACCGTGCAGGAAAATCTGGATCTTGGAGCGTTTCTGCGCAGCGACAAGGAAAATATCCGGCGGGACATGGACTATATTTTCTCGCTCTTTCCCATCCTCGCCCAGCGCCGCCGCCAGGCCGGCGGCACGCTTTCCGGCGGGGAACAGCAGATGCTGGCCATTTCCCGCGCGATCATGGGGCGGCCCCGGCTGCTCCTGCTGGATGAGCCATCTCTCGGGCTCGCGCCGATCATCATCCAGCAGATTTTCAGCATTATCCAGAAGATCAATCATGACGGCACCACCGTGTTCCTGGTGGAACAGAACGCCAATCAGGCGCTCAAGATCGCCCATCGCGGCTATGTGATGGAAAACGGGCGTGTGGTCATGGAAAACAGCGCCGAAGCCCTGCTCAACGATCAGTCCGTGCGCCGGGCCTACCTCGGCATGTAGAACGTCATGGCTTCATCCATCATGATCATAGACGACGAGGAGGGCATACGCCTTTCACTGCGCGGCATACTTGAAGATGAGGGCTATGCGGTGGAAGAGGCTTCCTCCGCCGAGGAAGGGCTGCAAAAGGCCGAAGCCTCTCCGCCCGACATGATCTTTCTCGATATCTGGCTGCCGGGCATGGACGGGATGGAGGCGCTGGATCTGTTCAAGCTGCGCTTTCCGGATATGCCCGTGGTCATGATTTCCGGCCACGGCAATATTGAAACCGCCGTGGGCGCGCTGCGGCGCGGGGCGCATGATTTCATCGAAAAGCCCCTGTCGCTGGAAAAGATCCTCCTGCTTGTCCAGCATACGCTGGAAATGGGCGAGCTGCGCCGGGAAAACAAGGCCCTGCGCGCGGCCATGGATCAGAACGAGGACGAAATCGTGGGGCAGTCTCCGGCCATGACCGAGTTCCGGCAGGAGCTGGCGCACGTGGCTCCCACCGACGCATGGGTTCTGATCACCGGCGAGAACGGAACGGGCAAGGAGCTTGCGGCACGGGCCGTACACCGCAACAGCAGGAGGGCGGATGCCCCGCTGGTGGCGGTGAACTGCGCGGCCATTCCCGAAGAGCTGATTGAAAGCGAACTGTTCGGCCATGAGAAAGGCGCCTTCACCGGAGCGGACAGCGCCCGGGCGGGCAAGTTCGAACTGGCGCACAAGGGCACGCTGTTCCTTGACGAAATCGGCGACATGAGCCTCAAGACACAGGCCAAGATTCTGCGCATTCTTCAGGAGCAGAGTTTCGAGCGGGTGGGGGGCATGAACACGCTCAGGGTGGACGTGCGCGTCATTGCCGCGACCAACAAGAATCTTGAGGATGCCATTGCGCGCGGGGAGTTCCGGGCCGATCTCTATTATCGGCTGAGGGTGTTCCCGCTTCGTCTCCCCCCTCTGAGAGAACGCGCGGAGGACATCCCCCTGCTTCTGGCCGCCTTTGCCGCGCGCATGAACAGGCGCGGGCTTACGCCGCCGCTCTTCTCCGCCGCCGCTGTGGAGGCGCTGAAGCGCTGGCCCTGGCCCGGCAACGTGCGTGAACTGGCGCATCTGGTGGAGCGTCTGAGCATCCTGCATCCCGGCGAAGTCATCGAACCTTCCGGGCTTCCGTCCGAAATGAGAAGGCCCGCGGCGGGGAATGCCGGAATTTCCGGCGCATCCGCCGGGAAGGGCGCGCTGTCCCCGGGGGCGGATGTTTCCGCATCGGCGGAAAATGAGTCCGGGCTGGAACGCTTTCTTGCTTCAGACATGGATTTCAAGAGCGCGAAGGCCGCGTTCGAAACATGGTATCTGGAAAGAAAGCTGAAAGAGGCGGGCGGCAATATCACCCGGCTGGCCGAACTTGTCGGGCTGGAGCGCAGCTATGTGCATCGCAAGCTGAAGGCCGGGCGGCAGGAACACAGGGGCCGCTGAAGTTCTTTGACATCATTTGCGGCAGGGAGCATGAAAGGAGAGACGGAACACATGGCGAAGGAGCGTGTTCCGTCATATATATCATGATGCCCGCGTGAGGAGCGGGCGGGTGCAGAGAAGGGGGACAGCAATGGCGATCAATGAAGCGGCCGTCCGGGGCAGGCAGAAGCAGTATGAAGATACCGTCATTGATTTTGTGAAGAATCAGAAGGGTCATTTTCTGGCCGTCACGGACGATCAGGCGTTTCTTTCCGTCCTGAGAACGGTTCTGACCAAGGATCTGGCGCTGACTTCCCCGGATCTGCTGAACTGGATTCCCGAACCGAGCCAGTTGCTCAAGGAGTTCCGCAAGGCGGACGAGGCCAGCCCGAATATTGTCGTGTTCATGGAGCGCATGATCCATGGGCAGGATCTCACCTTTCTGGTGCGTCAGCTGAAACTGGCCTATCCCAAGGTCTATATCGTGGTGGTGACCGTGGAAATCGAGCAGGCCCGTCTCATGTATCTGCACGAGGTGGGCGCGGACAATTTCATCACCAAGCCTGTCTCGGCCAACACCATCATTGAAAAGCTGGCCTTCACGCTCAAGCCCCAGAGCAAGCTCGGGCAGGTGCTGGATCTGGCCAAGGGACTGCTGGCCAGGGGCGATGCGGAGAAGGCCAGGGAAGTGGCGCGGCAGGTGCTGGAACTCAAGCCGGGCAGCGCCGCTGGCTATATTGTGCTGGGCGATGCCGAAAGGCTGCTGGGCAACACGCAGGCCGCGAAGGAAGCATATATCGCAGCCAGCGACAACGCCGATCTGTACCTTGAACCTCTGCACAAGCTGGCGGAGCTGGCGCAGGAGACCGGGGACACGGAGGGCTGCTACGAATATCTGGAAAAGCTGGATCGCCTGTCTCCCTTCAATTCCGAGCGCAAGCTGAACATGGGCGAACTGCTGCTGAAAAAGGGAGACATGGCCGGGGCCGAAGAGCTGTTCAATGCCGCTGTCGCCCAGGTAGTCAAGGATGCCATGACCCTGATCGGCAATGTGGCGGAACGCATTGCCGCCGCCTACGGCGACAGGAACCCCGAGCAGGCGGTCATGTTTCTGCGCAAGGCGCTGGATGCCAAGGGCAAGAACCTGACCCGCGATGACGTCAAGCTGTTCAACAAGCTCGGCATCGCGCTGCGCCAGCAGGGAAAGTGGGAAGAGGCCGTGGAGGAATACCGCAAGGCGCTGCATGTGGCTCCCAGGGACGAGAATCTTTACTACAACATAGGAATGGCGTACGCCGAGGGACGGCAGTTCCGCAACGCCCGCATGAGCATGGCCGAGGCCATGAAGCTGAATCCGGACATCGTCCGCACCTCCGCGGGCATTGCGTTCAATATCGGTTTCGTCTACATGCAGTCGGACGCCCGGGATCAGGCCCGCCGCTGCTTTGAGGTTGCGCTGGAACTCAACCCCGGCATGGAGCAGGCGCAGCGCGCTCTGCTCAAGCTGGGCCTTTAACGGAGCTTTTTCGTGGCTGACAGGTGCAGGACCAGCAAGACTATCGCGGAGATCAACGCGCGCATACGGCAGGGCAAGGCCGTGGTGCTCACGGCGGAAGCCATGACCAGGGCCGTGCGCGACATGGGGCCGGAGCTTGCGGCCAGAGAAGTGGACGTTGTGACGACGGGCACCTTTTCCCCCATGTGTTCTTCCGGCCTGTTCTTCAACTTCGGGCAGCCCGAGCCTCCGGTGATCCGCGCCTCGCGCATCTGGCTGAACAATGTTCCCTGCGCGGGCGGTCTTGCCGCGGTGGATGGATTTATCGGCGCCACGGAGCCGGCCGAAGACGACCCGCTGAACAAGGTGCATCCCGGCCGCTTCAAGTACGGCGGCGGGCATGTGATCGAGGATCTCGCCTCGGGCCGCGCGGTGCATCTGCGGGCCGAGAGCTACGGCACGGACTGCTATCCCCGGCGTTCCCTTGAACGCGACGTGACGCTGGACGATCTGCCCTGGGCGCAGCTTGTCAATCCGCGCAACTGCTACCAGAATTATAACGTGGCGGTGAACGGCGGGAAGAAAATCGCCTACACCTACATGGGGCCGCTCAAGCCCGGCATGCGCAACGCCAACTATGCCACGGCGGGTTGTCTTTCCCCGCTGCTCAATGATCCCTATCTGCGTACCATCGGGCTGGGCACACGCATTTTTCTGGGCGGCGGCGTGGGATATGTCATCGGCGCGGGCAGCCAGCATGTGGCCGAACCGAAGCGCGCGCCGAACGGCGTTCCTCTGGCCGGTTCCGGCACGCTGATGCTCAAGGGTGACCTCAAGGGCATGGACGGCCGCTATCTGCGCGGGCATTCCTTTCTGGGGTACGGCTGCACTCTGGCCGTGGGCGTGGGGATTCCCATCCCGGTGCTCAATGCGGAAATGGCGGCGTTCACCGGCGTTTCCGACGCGGATATCCTGCTGCCCGTCAAGGATTACGGGCGTGATTACCCCAACGGCGTCGGCCGGGTAATCAGGCATGTCAGCTATGAGGAGCTGCGTTCCGGACACATCGAGATTGAGGGACAGCGGGTGGAAACTTCTCCCCTGACTTCCTATACCATGTCCCTCGAGGTGGCGGAAAAGCTCAAGAGCTGGATTGAGGCGGGAGAATTTCTGCTGACCGAACCTGTGGAGGCCATTCCCTCGCGCTGAGATCCGGCCACAGTGACTACCCATACCCATCCGCGGGATGGGGTATTTGCGGAGTTTTACCCATGCCCGTTCTGCAATGGCTTACCCGTGACAAGGACCTTCGCGCCGCCGGACGCGCGCCCTACCGCCTGCTGGAAGAAGCCGGGCGCCATGGCGACGGCTGCGCCCGGAACATGCTCATTCAGGGCGACAACCTGCACGCCCTCAAAGCCCTGTTGCCGTACTATGCGGGCAAGGTGAAGTGCATTTACATAGACCCGCCGTACAACACCAGAAGCGCCTTTGAACATTACGACGACAATCTGGAGCATACGCGGTGGCTGTCCATGATGTACCCGCGTCTTGAACTCCTGCGCGATTTTCTGAGCGAGGATGGAAGTATCTGGATCACTTTAGATGATAATGAAATACATTACTTAAAAATTATTGCTGATGAAATTTTTGGTCGAAAAAATTTTTTGATTTCTGTTGCATGGCAAAAAAGAACTTCACCTGATATGCGTGCTGCATTTAGTGAAGGACATGATCAAATATTAATATATGCAAAAAATAAATTTGTATTAAAAGAACATCTCAATAAAGTACCAAAGAGTTTAGAACAGATAAAGCAATTTAAAAATCCTGACAATGATCCGCGTGGACCTTGGGTTTCATCAGATTACACAGCACAAGGTTACAGGCCGAACCAAATGTATGAAATTCGAACTCCAGGTGGAGTAGTATATACGCCTCCGGCTGGAGTTTGTTGGAAAAATATTGAAGAAGTTTTTTTAGATTTAGTTGCAGATAATAGAATTTGGTTTGGAAAAAGTGGAAAAGGAATGCCACGCCGGAAAACTTTTTTAAGTGAAACTGAAGGGCAAACTCCTTGGAGTTGGTGGCCAAATTCAGAAGTAGGACATACACAAGAGTCGAAAAAAGAAATCAAGGCTCTTTTTGGGGGGGGAGATGCTTTTGATACCCCAAAGCCGGAACGCCTGATCCAGCGCATTTTGCATATCGCCACGAACCCCGGCGATCTGGTGCTGGATTCCTTTCTCGGTTCCGGCACGACGGCGGCGGTTGCCCACAAGATGGGCCGCCGCTACATCGGCATAGAAATGGGAGAACATGCGCTGACACACTGTGTTCCCCGGCTCCGGAAGGTCATTGAGGGCGAACAGGGCGGCATATCGGAAGCCGTGAACTGGAAAGGCGGGGGCGGATTCCGTTTCTACAGGCTTGGGGAAAGCATTTTCGATGAAGACGGCGCAATCCGGGAACGGATAACCTTTGCTCAGCTTGCGGCGCATGTATGGTTCTGCGAAACCGGGGAACCGCTTTCAGGCAGGGCGGAGTCGCCGCTTCTGGGCGTGCATGACGGAACGGCCTGCTATCTGCTGTACAACGGCATCCTGGGGGACAAAAAGCCGCAGGGCGGCAACGTGCTGACCCGGCGCGTCCTTGAAAGCCTCCCCCCGTGGGACGGGCCGAAAGTCATCTACGGGGAAAGAAGCATGTTCAGCCCGCAGCGCATGAAGGAACTGAACCTGGTTTTCAGGCAGATTCCTTATGATATCAAAGGCCGTTAGAGCATTTTGCTTATGAAATGCTCTCCTTCAGTCGAGCGAGGCGAGACTGAAGCCGCGCCGCCCCCTCTTCTCCGCTGTCGCCGCAATTCACTTGCGGCGTGCAGCTCCGGCGGCGGCGCGAAACCTGCGCAGACATTTTCAATAACAAAACGCTCCGGGAGCGCCGCCATGTTTGAGCTGAAGGAATACCAGAAAGAAACGCTGCGCGTGCTCAGGGAATACCTGGAAGAGGCGGCCTTGCGGGGGCCGAAAGCGGCGTTCGGAAAAGTGACGGCAAAGCATCCTTCCGATGTGCGTCCGTCCGTCTACCATGCGCGCTGGAACATGGACGATGTGCCTTATGTCTGTCTGCGCCTCCCCACGGGCGGGGGAAAGACGCTGCTTGCCGCCCACAGTGTGGGCGTGGCCGCCGATGCCTGTTTGCACAGGGAATATCCGTTCGTGCTGTGGCTGGTTCCGACCAACACCATACGCAGGCAGACGGTACAGGCGTTGCGGAATCCTTCCCATCCCTGCCGGGAAGCGCTGAGCGCGGCGTTCGGGATGCAGGGGGTGACGGTTTTCGACGTTGAGGATATCAACAACATCCGGCCTGCCGATATTTTCGGGACAACCTGCATTGTCGTTTCCACCATGCAGACGTTCCGGGTCGAGGAAAGCAACAAGGACGCCCGGAAGATTTACGGGCATAATGAAAACTTCGAGCAGCATTTTCAGCGGCTCTCCAGCACGGATTCCGATCTGGACAGGGGAGAGGACGGGCGTGTGCTGTATTCCTTTGTGAATATGGCGCATCAGTTGCGGCCTCTGGTGCTGGTGGATGAAGCGCACAAGATGATTTCCCAGCTTTCCGGCGAGGTGATGCGGCGGCTCAATCCGGCGTGCGTTATCGAATTCACGGCAACCCCCGTGGAAAGCAACGTGCTCTATCGGGTCTTTCCTTCCAGGCTGAAAGCGGAAGAAATGGTCAAACTGCCGTTCAACGTCGCTGAGCATCCGTCATGGGAAGAGGCGGTGCTGCGGGCGGTGGAGACAAGGAAGACGCTGGCCGGACTTGCCGCGAAAGACGAAAGGTACATCCGCCCGCTGGTGCTGTTCCAGGCGGAGAAGAAGAACCAGAGCTGCACAGTGGACAAGCTGAAGCGGTTTTTGCTGGATCACGATATCCCGGCGGCGGAAATAGCTGTTGCCACAGGTGAGCAGCGGGAACTGGACGCGCTGGATATTTTCAGCCGCGACTGTCCGGTGAACTATGTGATTACCGTGGAAGCCCTGAAAGAAGGCTGGGACTGTTCCTTTGCCTATGTGTTCTGCTCCGTGGCGAATATCCGTTCCGGCATAGACGTGGAGCAGCTTCTCGGGCGCGTGATGCGCATGCCGTATGCGCAGGCAAGAAAGGAGCCGCGCCTGAACATGGCCTATGCGCATGTGACGGCGCATTCCTTCAGCGAGGCGGCCGCCGCCATGTACGGCAGAATGCTGAACATGGGCTTCGGCGAGGATGAGGCGGCAGGTCAGATTCAGCAGCTTGAGCTGCCGGGCGTGGATACCGGGGGCAATTTTGAGAATACTCCCATCGGGCAATGGATGAGCGGCGGGAAAAGTGTTCCGCCGCTGGTTATCCCTCTGAAAAGAGCGCCGGATTTTTCCCAACTGGCGGAGGCCGCGGAAGGCATTGAGGTACGGAAGACGGAATCGGGGTTTGAGGTGGTCAGCAGCGGCATGATGTCGCGGGAAGCCGAAAACGTTGTCCTGGCCTGCGCGGCGGAAAGGCAGAGGGATGAAATACGGCGTGCAGTGGCGCTCCACCGCAGCGCCGTGGCCGCGCAACTGCCGAAGCCTCCGGCAAGCCGGGGGGTTCCCTTTGCCGTTCCCATGCTTCTGGTGGAAATGGATGGGGAACTGGAAATCCCGGAACCGGAACTTCTGGCCGGCGCATGGTCTCCGCTGGAGCTGCTTCGGGACGGGGAATGCCCGCTGGAAAGGGGGGAATTTCAGTTCGACGGCAAGGAGCATGTGTTCCAGTTCGATCTGGACGGAGAAAAGCTTGTCTGGCATCCCGTGGATTCCCATGAGCAGGGATGGCTGTATGCGCCCGAAGAAGGTCTGAGCGTGCGGGAGCTGGCGCGGAAGCTGGACAGAAAGTGCAGGTTCGACGATGTCGATCAGCCGGTCATGCTCGAGTTCTGCCGCCGCTGCGTGCAGGGATTGATGGATCGGGACGGCGTGGAGCTTTCCGACCTGTTTCTGGGAAAGGATGTGCTTGAGCGGTGTATTCGGGAAAAAATTGTCCGGCTGAGGGAAGAGGCGAGAAAACGTGGCTTTCAGCAGCTTTTGCTGTCGCCGTCCGCACGTGTGGAAGTTTCCTTTGATGCCGCTTTTTCCTTTCCGCGATACGGTTATGCCGAAAGTATCCCGCCCTATGCCGGGGCATACCGGTTCACGAAGCACTACTACGATCGGCCGCGTGATTTGAAGGCGTCCGGCGAGGAGTTCCGCTGTGCGCAGGCCATAGACCTTTGTCCCGCTGTGAAAACATGGGTGAGGAATGTGGACAGACAGGCAGGTTCCTTCTGGCTGCCGACTTCCAGCGACAGGTTCTACCCCGACTTTGCCGCCATGCTGAATGACGGGCGTATCCTGCTGGTGGAATACAAGGGCAAACACCTGCTGAGTAGTGACGATACCAGGGAAAAGCGGAATATCGGAGAACTGTGGGCGGAAAAAAGCCGCGGACGCGGGCTGTTCCTGCTGGTATCGGAAGACGTGCCGGAATTGACATTTGAGCGGCAAATGCGGGAATTGATGGGTTAGCTGTATACCCAAAGCCTGAGCAAGGAATTTCGCTTGTTTGACTTTTTTATCCGTCCGCCCTTCCGGCGGGGACAAGATGAGGTGTCGGAGGAGCCGGCCTTCATGCGCTATTCTCCTCCATGCGCGTCAGAACACGGCTCGATGCGTTGCCCCGCGCTATCGGCCAGCCCGGCCAGCAGGCAGTCGTTGTTCTCATTACAGCGCAGTACAGCATAGTGTGCATCTTCATAGAACCGGGCCATTCCTTCCTCGAAGTAATAGCGGCGGGGCAGGCGCAGACGGGCACTGCGGGGGCTGTTCCGTTCCGTGCGCAACGCCGGAGCCGGAACGCCGTTGCAGCTTTTGCCCTGCACAAAATGCTCCGGATCGGCGCGGGCAATGCCCTGTTCATCAGGTATCAGCGGAAGGCAGCCGTTTTTGTCGACTTGGAATTGCCGTTCCAGATCGTATTCCAGCGTCATGTAGTCGCCCAGCATGAAGGCGCGTGGATCGCGCGGCGCAAGGGCAAGAAGAATCTCTCTGCCGTCACGCAGCAGGGCGCGCCGATCTGAAATTGCCAGAGAAAACAGGATGGGCAGGATCAGACTTGTCGCGGCAAGCGGTGCGGCGCGGCGGAAGAAGACTGAGCGCGGAAGAAGGACGGGATTATCGCCGGATTCGGTATCGCTCTTGCTGTTGGCGGAGGCGGAACGGGAACCGCGTTCAAGAACCATTCCGCCGAAAACCAGACAAAGGCCGGGAATGCCCATACTCAGCACCTTGGCGGAAAAGGGCAGGGCAAGATGATAGTAAAAGGAGACGAGGCTTGCGGCGAGCAGAAGCAGGCCGGTGCAGAACAGGGGGAAGCTGTGCCATGCCTTTTTTTCCCTGTGCTGTGCGAATCTGCCGATAAGCATGAGGTTCAGGGCAAGCAGTGCTTCCGCCGGGGCAAACGACCAGGCCGGCAGCAGAGATGCCGCTCCGGCGGCAAGCGATGCGGGATGAGGAAATCCCGGCGTTCCGCGTGGAGGCATGGCGCGCCATGCGAACAGGACAAGATTGGCGGCGCAAAGCGAACGCAGGAGAACCGGCGGGAAAAGTGCCTGTTCTGGAAATTTGTCTATAAGTGCAACGGAGCCCGCGAACAACGGCGTCTGCCCGATGAACGCCCAGAGGCACGCGAATGCGGCGGGCCGCAGCGCGGCGGAAGAAACGCGGCCCCAGGCGACGGCGACAAGGGGCAGAAAGCAGGCAATGCCGAACGAGCATGCAACAAGAATGATGTATTCCGGCGGCAGAGAATGGCGTATGCAGAAGAGCGTGGTGAGCAATGGCCAAAGTGCCGCCCCAAAGCGGAGCGGCATGCAGTTCAGAGCCGCATACAGGGCAATTGCCGCCGCCCATATGTACGCGATGAGGATCGGGGTCGGGAATTCCGTCAGGCCGTAATGGAAAAAGGCGGCCCCTGCCGCGGCCATCACCGGGGAGAAGGTCAGAAGAAAGACGCCGCGTCCCCTTATGCGCCACAGAAGTGCGCCTGTCGCCATATATACGGCGCCCAGGCCGAGGCCGGCCTCTTGCGAGGTGATGGCGAAGAACAGAACGCTCAGGACGGTGAAAAAAATCGCTGAGACCCCCCCTCCCAGTCCGGCCAGGATCAGGGGAAAGAGATGCGGAAGGGCGGCGCGGGCGTTCTGTTGCCGGGGCGCATGTGCGGCTGTTTCCGTTTCCTTTTGAAATGCGGGCGTCAGAGCTGTTTTCTCCTCAGGGTTGCGGAGCGCCCGCGGCAGGCTGCGGGCGAGAAAGGCCGTATAGGCGATGTTGGCGAGAGTGAACAGGAAAATCACCGGAATCAGATTCTCCGTGCCCGCTTCAAATATCCAGCGGGTGAACAGGGAATTGAGCAGGACAAGACCGGCCAGACTCAATTCACACAGGGCGAGGGCATGACGCCTGTGCAGGGCCGGAACCAAAATAGCGGCAAGCACCGCAGGCCCGGTCAGGAGCCGTGGAAGGGGAGGAGAGCCAAATTCGGAGAAGACGAGATGGAAGGAAAGGAGGCTTGCCTGTGTTATCAACAGCGTCAGCGGCAGGGCCAGCCATGAGTTCAGACTCCCGCTGCGCCGCAACAGGCGAGGCGGAAGGAGGGCGATGCAGCAGAGGGCCGCATTGACAACCAGCGCGGGCAGAGGGCGGGAGAGATAAGCGTCGTAAATATCCAGCCCGAAGCGGGGCAGGGCGGCGGCAACGATCAGAATCGCCCATAAATTCCACAGGCAGGCCGTGCGCCGGAGCAGGAGAAGGGGAAGCATGCTGGCGGCCCAGACCAGACACAAATCCTGTTCCGTTGCTCCGCTTTGGAAAATCTGTCCGAATACGGCCCAGAACATGCCGATACACATGCAGGAGGCGAGCAAGGCCAGTGAAGCGGGAAGCGGGGTATTCCGGCGCTCCGCGGCAAGGGAAAGCCCTGTGCAAAGCAGAAACCCGCCTGTGGCGAGGGAAAATTTTACCACATCGGCCAGCTTGTGCCAGTTCCAGGCGAAAAAACAGATCGCGGCGGCCAGACAAAGGGCTGTACCCGCGGCCAGCAGCAGGCGTCCCGTCCATGCGGCAGGAGAAAGTGAATCGGCAAAGCGTGACGTTTCAGACATACCGTCTCCACAGAGGATGTTGTACCCGGGCATATTTCCATTGGATTTTCATGGATGCAACACTTCATTTACGGCGTCAATCTCCGGTTTCAGACGTGAATCCCGCAGGGAATCTGAGTTCTCGCCACACGTTCCATGACCTGCCGCGATGTGGTGGAAGAACACATCAGGGGGCCGGATCTCGGCACGGACGATTATCTGGTCAAACCCTTTGAGACAGGCGAACTGCTGGCGCGGATGCGCGCCGTGCGCCGGAGCAGGGACGGGGCCTCCTCTTCGATTCTGTCCAACGGGAGATTTTGCTGAATCCCGCCGCGCATGAACTGCGCTCTCCCCTGACTGCGCTGTCGCTCCAGGCGGAAGCCGGGAAAATAGACCTGGGCGTCACCAGCCGGGAGGATATCGTGGTCAGGGTTCCTCCCCATGCCGTCGAGGCGGTGCTGAAGAATCTGGTGGACAATGCCATCCGCTACACGCCGGAAGGAGGCAGGGTCGACCTGCATGCGGGATATGAACAGGGCGTCCCCGTCATGATCGTATCGGATACGGGGCCGGGCATACCCGAGGAAGAGCTCGGGCGCGTCTTCGATCCCTTTTACCGCTGCATGGGGAATGCCGTTTCCGGTTCCGGTCTGGGACTTTCCATTGTCAGGACGCTGGTGGAGTCCTGGGGCGGGAGCGTCAGTCTTGAAAATCTGCATGATGGAGGAAAGACCGGCCTCAGGGCCAGAGTCCGTTTTCCCGCCTGAACGGGGAGGGAGTAGTGCTCTTTTTGTGAAACTGTAGCGGATTCTCTGGACTTGTTGACGATTCTGTGCTTCACTGTGAAAGGTTTCAGGACTGTCATGCGGGCGTCTTTCACGAAACTCCTCGTCAAGACGCTGTCCGTCCTTCTCCGCTGTTGCGGCCCGCTCGCGGGCCGGTCTTTGCGCGTGGAGGGCGGCAACACTCCACCAAGAGGACAACTCTATGGCAAGCATCAGGCTCGATCAGGTTCGGGACGCGGGCTTCCTTCATGAAGTGGAAGAAGAAAGCGGCCAGAACATTTCCACCTGCTACCAGTGCGGCAACTGCACCGCCGGGTGTCCCGGCGCCGGTTTCTACGACCGGCAGGTGAGTCAGATCATGCGGGCCGTGCAGCTTGGTCTGAAAGATGAAGCTCTGCGCAACAGATCGTTGTGGCTTTGTCTTTCCTGTTCCACCTGCACCGCGCGCTGTCCCAACAACATTGATGTGGCCCGCGTCATGGAGACGCTGCGTCACATGGCCCGGCGCGAAGGCCTGGTCCAGGATCGGCCCATCGAGTCGTTCTGGAAGTCCTTCCTCGATACGGTGAAGCTGACCGGCCGTTCCTTCGAGATCGGCGTCATGGCCGATTACATGATGCGCACCGGCCGGGGCTGGGGCAACATGGACATGGCTCCCGCCGCGCTGCTCAAGGGCAAGCTGCCCTTCCTGCCCAGCTGCATCCGGGGCCGTGACGAAGTCGCCCGCATCTTCAAGCGTTACGCTGAAACGAAGAAGGAGGGCCAGCAGTGAAACTCGCCTATTATCCCGGCTGTTCCGGCCACGGCACGTCAAAGGAGTACGAATCCTCCACCCGCGCCGTGTGCAGGGCCCTCGGCCTTGAATTCGCTGAAATAGAAGACTGGAGCTGCTGCGGCTCCACTCCGGCTCATGCCATGGACACCGTGCTGTCCGGGGCCCTGGCCGCCCGCAACTTCAAGCAGATCGCGCTTACCGGCGCGGAGGGCGTGGTGACGCCCTGTCCGAGCTGCCTGGCCAACCTCAAGCTGGCCCGCCACCGTATGCAGGATGCCGCGTTCAAGGCCAGAGTGGACGCGCTGCTGGATTCCCCCACGATCGAAAATGCGGAGGCCCTGCCCGAAACGTATTCCGTATTGCAGATCATTCTGGAGCAGATCGGGCCGGAAGCCATCAGGGCCCGCGTGACGCGCCCGCTGGAGGGCGTGAAAATCGCCACCTATTACGGGTGCCTGATGAGCCGCCCCGCCGACGTGATGCAGTTTGACGATCCGGAGAATCCTACCGCCATGGACAAAATCATGGAGGCTCTCGGGGCCGAGGTGGTGGATTTTCCGCTCAAGACGGAATGCTGCGGCGCGGCCATGGGCGTGGCCCGGCAGGACGTGACCGGTTCGCTTTCCGGCCGCATTCTGGCCACGGCCAGAAGTTTCGGCGCGGACGCCGTGGTGACGGCATGCCCGCTCTGCCACATGAATCTGGACTTGCGGCAGGGGCAGGCGGAACGTCAGATGCGTCTCAAGTTCAGACTGCCCGTGTTCTACTATACGCAGCTCATGGGGCTGGCCTTCGGCCTGCCCGATGAGACTCTCAAGCTGGACAAGCTCGCCGTGGACCCCGCGCCTTTCCTCCAGCTCGTCGCCAGACGCCGCAAGGCGCGGATCGACGCCGCGGCCGAGGCGGCCCGCGCCGCGATGGAAAAGGCTGAATCCGAAGAAGGAGCCGCGTCATGAAGATAGGCGTTTTTGTCTGCCATTGCGGCAGCAATATTGAAGCCACGGTGGACACGGCCGAGGTGGCGCGCATTGCGCTGACCTATCCCGACGTGGCTCATGCGGAAGATTCCATGTACACCTGCTCCGAACCGGGGCAGGACAATATCGTGAATGCCATCAAAAAGTATGGTCTGGACGGCGTGGTGGTGGCCTCCTGCTCGCCGCGCATGCACGAGCAGACCTTCCGCCGCACGGTGGAACGCGCTGGGCTGAACCGGTACATGTTTGAAATGGCCAATATCCGCGAGCATGTGTCGTGGATCGGCAAGGATCGCGAGGCCAACACCAACAAGGCCGCCGAACTGGTGCGGCTGGCGGTGGAAAAGCTGCGCCGCGACGCGCCCCTGCATTCCAAGCAGTTCGACGTGACCAAGCGCGTGCTGGTTATCGGCGGCGGCGTGGCGGGCATTCAGGCCGCGCTGGACTGCGCGGACGGCGGCATCGAAGTGGTGATGGTGGAGCGTGAAAGCACCATCGGCGGCAAGATGGCCAAGCTGGACAAGACCTTCCCCACGGTGGACTGTTCCAGCTGCGTGCTCTCGCCCAAGATGGTGGACGTTGCCCAGCACCCGAAAATCAAGCTCTACGCCTATTCCGAAGTGGAGAGCATCAGCGGTTTTGTAGGCAACTTCACGGTGACCATCCGCAAAAAGACCGCGTATGTGGACTGGGACAAATGCACCGGATGCGGAACCTGCACCGAGAAATGTCCGGCCAGGCATTCGCCCGACCCCTTCAACGAATGTGTGGGCGAGACCACGGCCATCAATATTCCCTTCCCGCAGGCCATTCCCAAGAAGGCCGTGATCGACGCGCGTTACTGCCGCAAGCTCACCACGGGCAAATGCGGCGTGTGCGCCAGGGTGTGCCCCACCGGAGCCATCAATTACGAAATGAAGGACGAGATCGTCACCGAACAGGTGGGCGCGGTGGTCGCGGCCACAGGGTACGATCTCATGGACTGGACGATCATGGGCGAATACGGCGGAGGCCGCTTCCCCGATGTGATCACCAGCCTTCAGTACGAGCGCATGCTCTCCGCCAACGGCCCCACCGCCGGGCACATCAAGCGTCCTTCGGACGGCAGGGAACCCGGGGTGGTGGCCTTCATCCAGTGTGTGGGCTCGCGCGACCGCTCCATCGACCGCCCCTACTGTTCGGGCTTCTGCTGCATGTACACGGCCAAACAGGCCATTCTGACCAGGGATCACATGCCGGAGTCGCGCTCCTTCGTGTTCTACATGGATATCCGCGCGCCGGGCAAGATGTATGACGAGTTCACCCGCCGCGCGGTGGAGGAATACGGCGTGCAGTATGTGCGCGGCCGAGTTTCCGCCATCCAGCCCATCCGGCGCGCTGACGGCAGCCTGGGCTATATCCTGCGCGCCGCCGACACCCTGCTCGGCGAGCCGGTGGAAGTGGAAGCGGATATGGTGGTGCTGGCCGTGGGCATCGAGGGCGCGCACGGGGCCGGGGAACTGGCCGAAAAACTGCGCATCTCCTACGACAAGTACGGCTTTTTCATGGAGCGCCATGTCAAGCTGGCCCCGGTGGAAACCAACACGGCGGGCGTATATCTTGCGGGCGTGTGCCAGGGGGCCAAGGACATTCCGGCTTCCGTGGCGCAGGGAAGCGCGGCCGCGGCCAAGGTGCTTTCGCTGTTCTCCAGGGACAAGCTGGAAAACGATCCGCAGATCGCGCAGGTGGATATCAAGCGCTGCGTGGGCTGCGGCAAGTGCGTGGACGTGTGCCCCTACGGCGCGATCAAGAAAATAGACTTCCGCGGTCAGCCCAAGGCCGAGGTGGTGGAAACCGTGTGTCAGGGCTGCGGCGTATGCAACGCCACCTGCCCGCAGGGCGCGATTCAGGTTTCACATTTCACGGACAACCAGATTCTCGCGGAGGTTAACGCCCTATGTCAGTTCTGAGCGGCAAAGAGCTCCGTATCGTGGGCTTTCTGTGCAACTGGTGTTCCTATGGCGGGGCGGATACAGCGGGTACGGCCCGCGCCGCCCAGCCCACGGATCTGCGCATTATCCGCGTCCCCTGTTCGGGGCGCGTCAATCCTCTTTTCGTGCTCAAGGCGCTGATGAACGGCGCGGACGGCGTGCTGGTTTCCGGCTGCCACCCCCGCGACTGCCATTATTCCGCCGGCAACTTCTATGCCCGCCGCCGTCTGGAAATCCTCAAGGAATTCCTGCCCATCGTGGGCATTGACCCGGCCCGTTTCGAGTACACCTGGGTTTCCGCTTCCGAAGGCCAGCGCTGGAAGGAGGTGGTCACCTCCTTTACCGAGCGCATTCACAGGCTCGGACCCGCGCCGAAGTGGGCGGACGTGACCCCGCGTTACGACATGCCCTTTTCCGCGCCGGAAAACCGTCTGGAGCCGATCCGTCCGCTGGGCTGCGGCGCGAATCCCTCCCTGCCCGAACTCAGGGAAAGCATCAAGAAGGCTCTGGCCGAAGGCCTTGAAGGGGTTCTCGGCTGGAAGGCCGGTTTCGACCCGCTGCATGTGGAACCTGTGTTCATGCAGACCCCGGAAGAAGTGGATCATCTGGTCTGGGGACCCTTCAACGTCCACAACCTCGCCAACTTCCTGCCCCAGTACAAGGGCCGCAGGATCGGCGTGGTGGTCAAGGGCTGTGACAGCAAGGGCGTGATCGAGCTGCTGGCCGAGAAGCTCATCGACAAGGATGACGTGACCATCTTCGGCATGGGCTGCAACGGCACCGTGGATCTGAACCGTGTGCTGGAAAAATTGCCCGAGGGCGCGTCCGTTGAGGATGTGAAGTGTTCCGGCAACACCATCAGGGTGACGGCGGGCGGCCAGGAATACACGGTGTCCATGCAGGACGCCGCGCAGGACAAATGCCGTCAGTGTACCAATCCCAATGCGGTGCTGTCCGACGTGTTCGTCGGCCCCAGAGTGACGGAGCCCATGCCCCCCGCCGACGGCCGTTCCGGCGCGCTGCGCTTCCTTGACGAACTCTCGCTGGAAGAACGCATGGGCTTCTGGAAAGGCCAGATGGAACGCTGCATCAGCTGCCATGCCTGCCGCAGCGCCTGCCCCATGTGCGTGTGCCGCGATCACTGCGTTTCCGACGCGCGCGATCCCGCCTGGCTGACCAGGGAAGACGATGTTGTGCAGAAGCTCTTCTTCCAGCTTATCCACGCCCAGCATCTGGCCGGGCGCTGCACGGGCTGCGGCGAGTGCCAGCGGGCCTGCCCCATGGGCATCCCTGTTTTCGCGCTCAAGCAGCAGTTCGGTCGCAAGATCAAGCAGATCTTCGGCTACGGCGCGGGCATGGACGTGAACGGCGTGCCGCCGCTGCTCGCCTACCAGGTGGAAGAACCCAACATCAAGGAGCATGAGCTGTCATGAGCACCTTCTACTTTGCCGCTCCGGACGCCCTCCTTGGCTGGCTGAAAAAGCTGGCCGCGGATTATCGCGTGCTGGCTCCCCGCAGGGAAGGCCGCAGCGTGATGTTCCGTCCCCGCACGGCGGACGAACTGACGGATATGGACGAACTTCTGCGCCACGCCACGGCGTCCCCCAAGGGTGCGGTCATTCCCCACAGTGAAACTCTGGTGCGTTTTTCTTCGACCAAGGACGCCGAAAACCCGGCCAGGCTGGATACCACGCTGGACGCGCCCTGCGGCGATGTTCCCACTGTGCTGTTCGGCTGCCGTCCCTGCGACGCCAGGGGGTTTGTGGTGCTGGATCGCCCCTACCTTGAAGGCAGGTTCAAGGATCCGTACTACGCCGCCAGGCGTGAAGCCCTGGTGATCATTGCCCAGGCCTGCCCCACGGCGTTTTCCACCTGTTTCTGCCATTGGGTGGGCGGTTCTCCCGCCGGACGCGAGGGGTCCGATATCCTGTTCACGGCCGTGGACGGCGGCTTTGTGCTGGAATCCGTAACGGAAAAGGGCGCAAAGCTGCTTGAGGCGGCTGGCTTCGCCTCCGGCGAGGACAGAAGGAACGAGGCGGAAGCCGCGCACAGGAAGGCGGAAGCCTCGCTCGGTGCGCCCAGCACTCTGGAGAATATTCCGGCCAGAGTCGCGGCCCGCTTCCGTGATGAGGCCTTCTGGATCAAGGAAACGGAAAAGTGCCTGTCCTGCGGGGCCTGCACCTATCTGTGCCCGACCTGCCAGTGCTTCACCATCACCGATGAAGGGTCGCAGCTTGACGGGCGGCGTATCCGCAGCTGGGATACCTGCATGTCTCCGCTGTTCACGCTGGAAACCAGCGGACACAATCCCCGCACGGAAAAGTTCAAGCGCATGCGCAACCGCATCAGCCACAAGTTCAGTTATTATCCGCAGAGCTACGATGGGGAATACTCCTGTGTGGGCTGCGGACGATGCGTGGTGAGCTGTCCCATCTCCCTGGATATCAGGCAGGTTGTGAAGCACGCCGTGGAAGGCGCGCCGGAAGCAGTTGCGGAAGCCGCGCCCGTACCGGCCCCGAAACCCGCTCCCGCCAGGGTGAAGGCTTCTTCGGCGGCGTCCGAACCGGCATCCCCGGCCGGTGAGCCGAAGGCAGCTCCCGGGGCCGAAGCCGCGCCCAAAGCGTCCGCGAAGTCCGAAGCCAGGCCCAGGACGGGCGGCAAGTCCAAGTCCGGCAAAAAATCCCGCTAGGGCGGTGAGGAATCATCATGAGTGAACATCATTGCACTTGCCACGGCAATAATCCCTACCTGCCCGAGGTGGCCACGGTGGTGGAAACCGTGCAGGAGACGCCCACCATCAAAACCATTCGCGTGCGTTTTGACAACGAGGAAGCGTGGGAGAAATTCCGCTACGAACCCGGCCAGGTCGGACAGCTTTCCGTATTCGGCGCGGGCGAATCCACGTTCGTCATCAACACTCCGCCGTCCTGCCGGGACTATATCCAGTTCTCCGTCCTGCTGGCAGGCGAGGTGACCCATGCCATTCACAAGCTTCAGGCCGGGGACAAGGTGGGGGTGCGCGCTCCTCTGGGCAACTGGTTTCCCTATAATGACTGGAAAGGGAAAAACGTGTTCTTCGTTGGCGGCGGCATCGGCATGGCCCCCATCCGTACCATCATGCTCCATCTGCTGGAACATGCCTCGGATTACGGCCAGATCAGCCTGCTCTACGGCGCGCGCTCTCCGCAGGACATGGCCTATCAGGCCGATCTGCCCGGCTGGCTGTCGCATGAACACCTCAAGACCACGCTGACCATCGACCGCGAGGCCGAGGGCTGGCCCCACAAGGTGGGCCTGATTCCCAATGTTCTGAAGGAAATCGGTCCCAGGCCGGACAACACCATCGCCGTGCTGTGCGGCCCGCCGATCATGATCAAGTTCACCCTGGCGGCCTTCCAGGAACTGGGGTTCAAGGACGAGAACATCGTCACCACCCTGGAACGGCGCATGAAATGCGGCATCGGCATCTGCGGCCGCTGCAACATCGGCGGCAAGTACGTCTGCCTTGACGGGCCTGTGTTCACCCAGGCCCAGCTCAACCAGCTGCCGCCGGAAATGTAACATGCAGGGGGAGGCTTTGCCTCCCCTGACCTCATCGGCAGGGGCATCATGCCCTGCATCCTCATCCAGACACACTGGCCGGAAAAGCATGCTTTTCCGGCCAGTGTGTCTGGAGTATGCTGCCTTGAAAATGTTCAGAGCCTTTTGCGTTATTTTGGGCAAGACGAGGGGACATTGAGGATGGCAAAAATGCCGGGTGCTGCCATGATCGCTGCAGCAAGTATGGCGGCCTGATAACTTCCGGAGAGAGAATGCAGGCATCCTCCCGCGAATGGCCCGGCAAAGCCGGCGATGATAAATACCGTTGCCGTCATTCCGACATTGTTCTCCAGATGAGCCGGACCGAAACTGGACGCAATATAGGCTGAGAACTGTGGTATGGTTCCGCCGAAGGACAGAGCGATAAGCGCCACGCCAGGCAGGATTCCGGCAAGGACGGAGCCCGTGGGCGGAAAGGCCAGGAACAGAAGGCCGGCTATCATGCAGAACACATCGGCGAGCATGGCGAAGCGAAAGCCCTTCGCGTCGAACAGTGAGCCGAAGAGCAGGCGTCCGAGTCCATTGATCACCGCGCAGATACCCATGACCAGCCCGGCCTGTGCGGGAGACGCTCCCCGTTCAATGGCGCAGGGCACTATGTGGCCGATGATCATGAGGCCGCCCGTCTGGATGGCAAGAGCCCATATCCACACCAGACGGAAGTTTTTCGTTTTTATCATCTGCAGGGTGGTGAGGCTTTCTGTCCGGACTTTGGATGTGACTTCATGCGGGACGGCGGCCGCTGCGGGATATTTCAGAAAGGCGCTGGCAGGCAGAGCGCCGGCCAGGATCAGCGCGGCCATGAAAAGCAGTGTGGCTGAAACTCCCATGATGTCGATGAGCGTGGCCGCGAGTCCGGAACCGAGCAGAAGAGTGCCGAACGCCAGGGAAAAGGCCATGATACCGCAGACAAGGCCGCGCTGCTGCGGATACCAGCGCACGCTCACGGCAATGGGAACAATATTGCCCATGCCTATGCCGAATCCTGCCACTCCGCCATAAGCAAGAATGATCTGCCATGGAGCCGAGGCGAAGGAGGAGGCGGCCAGCCCCAGAGCAAGCATGAGTCCGCCGAGAGCCGCCGTGGCGCGCGGTCCCAGACGACGCATGATGACGCCGCCGGACATCATGCCGAGGCCGAAAAAGACCAGAATGGCTGTGAAGACCAGCGAGGTCTGCGGGCGGGTCCAGCCGGTGCTTTGCTCAAGGGGAAGCATGAATACCGACCAGGAGTACAGCGTGCCGTTGAGGAAGGAAAGAAGCGCGCCTGCCAGCAGAACGGAACGTCCGGGGCGGGAAAATTCAGGAAACATGTTGGGAGCCTCATGTCGGTAACTGTTGAGTGATGCCGCGCAGTCCCTTTAAGCGGCTCTGCCAGGATTTGCGGGGGGATGACCCTCAATCGCGGCAAAAAGGGCAAAGGAGGGGCGACAGACCGGCAGAGGGCCGTCAGAGCAGAGTAATGCGTTCTCTGTTCACGGTAAGACAGCCCTGAGCCTGGAGCTTGCGCAGCATGCGGTTGATCGTCACACGGTGGACGCCCAGATGTTCGGCAAGCTCCTGCTGGGACATGGTGATCGTGGAAACTCCATCCTGCTCGGCAGCCGAGGATTCCAGCAGGCGCATCAGGCGCGACAGATTGTCATCATAGGCAGTTTTCAGCAGGGTAGAGCCGAAGCAGCGCATCTTTTGGGCAATGCTGCGAAAAAGGCAGTGACGAAAATCCGGATCTCCGCCCAGCAGCCTGATGACGGTGGAGCGGGAGAATGCAATCAAGGTGATATCGGTGAGGGTTTCCACCTGAAATGAAAGGGGAAGTTCGGCAAGAAAGCGAACATCACAGACAAAGTTGCCCTGAAGGATGGTAAACGGAACCAGCCGTTCAGATTCTTCGGAGAGTTCAACAATACGAACACTTCCGGATAGAATATAGTAAAGTTTTTCCGGAACGGTTCCCATTTCAAATATGATTTGTTTTTTCTTGAAATGAATAACTTCTCCGAGAGAAATAAGTCTGGAAGATAAGGGAAGATCCGATGCAAAGACGATGTTGTCTGCCTGCTGACTGGTCATGCAGCCCTCCGGAGGAAAGGGCCGGAAGGCGTGCGGACTGCCCCCCGGCCGGTTTCTCAGGCACGTTTTTCCCGCCATTCCGTATGGATTCTGCCGTCTTCCCTCCATATCTGCAGGAACTTGTCGGCAAGAAGCGGGTTGGTGAAGGGATAGTCTGAACGCTGGTGCAGGGCGCGGCTTTCCTTTCTTTCCAGCGCGCCGTGCATGATGATCTCGCCCACATCCATGAGGTCGAGGGTTTCCATGGCGCGCATGAGCGTATGAGCGTATGAGAGCAGGGTGTCCTTACCTCGTCAAGCATGGTACGGCGAAGATCGCCAAGGTACTTGAGTCCGGCGTTGAGCAGCGTCTCCGAACGCACATGATACGGAGCTGCCGGAGCGTAGCCGGACATGATCTGCTGCAGGGCAAGATTGGCTTCTTTCCAGTCCGCGCCGGATTCCCGGTCCATGAAGGATGAACAGATTTCCACGCAGCGGCGCACCGGGGCATCGTCGACAGAAAACTGTTCATGTTCATGCCCTGTTGCCCATTCGACTGCGGACACGCCGCAGCTTGAACCGAAAACCGCCGCCCCGGCAATGCCGCCCCGGAAGTTGCCGATGGTGTCCCCGGCGGCGTAGAGTCCGGGGACGCTGGTGGCTCCGGTAACCTCGATATCGAAGCCGCGGGAAAAGATATGAGGTTCGTACTGCTGAAATTCGATGGCGTGTTTGCGTGGATCGATGCCCTTCCTGTCCATGTAGTCCAACTGGCTGGTAAGACCTTCGCTGACGAGTCCGTTGCGCATGTAGGCATGGCCTTCTTCGGAAAGACCGGTGAAGTCCAGATAGGAAGGGCCGGAGCCGTTATGGATGACATCGGTGAACGAACTGTGCCAGATGTCGGAGGTCATGTCGCCGTACATGATGTCGGGTTTGGTGACGAAGGGGCCGAGGGGCCTGCCGTCGGGGTAGCGGTAGACGCCGGCCCATGTGGCCTTGCCGCAGCGGGCAAAGTATTTGGTGCCCGCGTGGCGGTTCGGTATCTCAAGGTTCACCATGCGCGCGCCGATGCGCCATCCCTGGGCCAGAGCTCCGGCACAGCTGGGGCAGTACGCCTGATTGAACATCCAGCCGGGAGAGGCTTCGTTGTTGTAAAGGCGGGTGGTGCAGCCGGTGGCCATGATGACGGCCCTGGCCTGCGCTATTTTGAGTTCCGGCTCCATGTTTCCGGTGTTCAGGAGTATGGCGCCGCTGACCCCGGCTCCGCCGCGCAGCAGTTCAATGGCCGGGTGATGGTTGAGGAAGCGCACGCCGCGTTTTTTTGCTTCGGCCACAAGTACGGCCTTTTGATTGTGTCCGCTGTATTTCAGCCAGATCTTCGGACGGCCGGGGAAGGCGTGCCCGGAGCAGTGCCATGTGCCGGATGGTTTCATGTTTATGCCCCACTCATGCCACTCCCTGACGATATCAAAGGCATGTTCCATGTGGTAGCGGATCATGCGTCCTTCGCCGCACAGGGCGGTCTGGCTGTTGGCGACTTCCCTGATGGCCACGCTGATGTCGCCATGCAGCTCGGGAACATGGCAGAGGAAATGATCATTGCCGGTCGCGCCGGAGCCGCCGCGCAGGACATGGGCTTTCTCCGCGATCAGAACGTCCGCGCCCTTGTCGGCAGCGCGGATGGCCGCCATAAGTCCGGCAATGCCGCCGCCGATGACAAGAATGTCTGTTTTTATAATGGATGAGATATTCATGTGTTCTCCCTTGGTTTATTGCCGATGCAGACTTGAGGACTCCACATGCAGCATCATGAAGGGGATGGGGATGCGCAGCTCAACAGCTCCGCGGGGGCAGTCAAGAACGCAGGAATTGCAGTGCCAGCACTCTTCACCGAAAAGAATCCGGGGCACCTTGTCTTCCCCGGGAATATGGCGGAATACCTGAGTGGGGCAGATGTCGGCACAGGTGCCGCAGCCGACGCACAATTCACGATGGATGACGGGAGGCATGTTTTTCTCCTTTTGTTATCGGGTGGAAAGAGAGGGGACGTCGGGAAAGGCTATGGGGCCGAGGAGCCAGCAGCATCCGAAGACGATAATGGCTCCGGCTATGCAGATAAACAGACCGAGCTTTGCATAATCCTGCATGGAGGCATGTCCCATGGCGCCGGAAATGCTCACGGCAATGGGAGTGGAGGAGAAGGGAAACATGACGCCGATATTGGACACCATGCCGATGCTCAGTGCCGCGGCGACAGGATTGAAGCCGAAGGCGCAGCCGAGATTGATGACAATGGGGGTGAATACGGCCATCACGGCCAGATTGTTGACCAGTTGCGAGAGCAGCGCGGAGATGAGGACAATGACGAACCAGACGAGCGTGCCGGAAACATTGCCCAGCAGGTCTTTCAGAATATCGGAAAGCCACTTGTCCACACCGCCGGTCTGGAGAGCGTCGCCGATGACAAGGCCGCCGAGCAGCATGCACATGATGCTCCATCCAATATTTTTCTGAGCCTGTGCCCAGTTCATGGCAAAGACGAGTCTGCCGCTTTCCCTGTCAATGCCGCGGGGAATGACGAAGAGCGCCACTCCGGCAAGAAAGGCGACGCCGGGCACGCTGAGCGCTCCCTTGAGCGCCGGGATGCCGGAAGCGTCGGCTATGGTCGGGCCTGCTATCCAGAAGAACAGGGCTGCAAGCATGACCACAACGGCAATGTGTTCGTAACTGGAAACAGGGCCAAGTTCCTCCAGTTTCCTTGTCAGGTAGGCTCTGGGCACAGGCAGGGAGTCTTTTTCCCTGTCTGTGGCGGGGAAGAGGAGTCTGGCGATGAAAAAAAGCGCAAACAGACACAGAACGGCGGCGGGCAGGCCGATCAGTGTCCACTGCCAGAATTCAATCTGATAGTGGGCGAACTTGTCCACATAGCCGATGGTGATGAGGTTGGGGGCTCCTCCCAGCGGACTGCCTATGCCGCCGTAACATGAGGCCATGCCTGCCACCATGCACATGACGCGTATCAGGTTGCTTTGTCCCGGCCTGATGTCCAGACCGTCGGCCGTGGCCACGGCAATGGCGGTAAAGAGCACCGCCAGCGGTATATTGGGCACCACCACGGAAAGCAGACCGCAGGAAAGGCCGAAGATGATGAGGAAACGGGCAGGGTTGTTGCCTACAATGGGGCGGCTCATGCACCAGTAAGCGTAACGCTGGATGAATCCGCTTTCTGTCCATGCGCCGATGAGCAGCGTGGAACCGAGGATGATCATGATCATCGAGCCGCCGAAGTTCTTGAACAGAGCCAGAGGAGCGGCCACACCCAGCACAGTGTAGATGGCGATTGAAAGAAGGCCGGTGCCCGCCAGAGAAAAGATATCCAGCATCCACCACGCCACGATCCAGGCTGTGCCGGCTATGGCCCGCATGCCGGTGTCGGGCAGTCCTTCCGGCTGGGGCAGGATGAGAATGAGCAGGCACAGCAGAGGACCGCTCAGAATTTTGAGAATCTGGGACTGTAAGGACCGTTTGGTTGCGGAAACTGCGTTCGACATACGTCTTCACCCCAGGTGCTGAAAGATATTGATCGGGAGAACGAATTTTCTCCTGCCATATGTTATAAAAAAAACAAATTGCACGACTTGTATCCAGTGCAGTTGTTACAGAAGTGTGTTATTTGTATGTTGTTTTTATAATATATTGATAATATTGATATATTATTTGAGATAGCTTCGTTCCCGGACGCCCCGAGGGGCGAGCGGTCTTTCTCCGTGGGCAGGGGGAAGAGATGTTCTGGCGAACGGTCACTTCAGGCATTGCTTAAGAGAACTGACGTGTATAATTATGCTTTTTCAGCAAGGAAAGCTGCTTGTTCCGATATGTTCGGTTGTTGTATTGATTGAAAAATCACAAAAGGAACTGTTGATTCATGACATTTGCAGCGATACAGAATAACGGGCAGGCGGGAGCTGAATGTTATCGCGCAAAGGCAAAGCGTCCGTTTTTCCGGCAGAGTGCCGTGATGAAAGTTTCAGGCAGTGCTTCCAGATTTCTTATTTTTTATAGGGAAAACATGTGCAGGAAAGTTGTGGAAGTTGTCGCCGCTCTGATCTGGCGGGGAGGCAGGTTCATGATCTGCCGCCGTCCGGCGCACTTTCTGCCGGAGAAGGTTTTTTCTCCCTGTGTGCATACAGCTCAAGCATGGCCGTGAGTTTATCCTGCAGTTCACGGCGCAGCCAGGCAGGACTCAGCACTTGCGCGTGTTCCCCGAAGCCCAGAACCCAGGCCAGCAGTTCCTGTCGGCTGCGGGCTGTGAGGGAAAGTGTGACGGACGTATCCTTATGGACGGTAATATGCTGATCTTCGCTCCACCTGCGTTCTGCAACATAGGTGGAGACTGCCGGGCTGAAGCGGATACGGGCCTTGAAGGGGTCCCCTTCAAGGAGGCCGAAGGCCCCGGAAGAAGCATCCTCCGCAGGAGGAAGCTGTTCCGATGAGCGGCGGGTCATGGTCACTGCGCGCAGGCGATGCAGGGCCAGCGTTGTCGGCGTGTCATAGAGCGTCTCCACCCGGCCTTTATCCGTGACCACCCAGCCGCGCACAAAGAAGGCCTCGTGATAGACTTCAAGCAGCATGGGGGCGTAATCGTATTCCTTTTCATCCGCGCTCAGGGAAGACTGATAGCGAACGGAACAGACACGGCGATCACGCAGGGCGTGCAGTATGGTGTCCAGCATATGCTGAAAGGGGGTATAATCAATATAGCCCTTGGTCAGGGATTTGCCGGAGGGGCGCGAGGTGTTTTCTTTGGTTTCTTCCGCAGGCAAAAAGGCCGTACTCTGATTCAGGGCGGCTTCCGTATCCCGGCGCATGGATTCCGGCATGAGGTGCAGCATGAAGTCGCGGCACAGTGCAAGCTGGCGCAGCCCTTCGGGGTTCAGGCAGACCCGTGGCGGCAGGTTCGGGCGCTCAAGGGAAAAGAAGGATTCGCGCCCATGCCTGCCGCGCCGCAGGCGGCCGTAGCTGAACCTTTCCAGTCCGTCCAGCAGGCGGCTTGCGGTCTGCTTGGAGCAGTTGAGCTTTTCCGCAATCTCGCCGAGGGAAAATTCCCGTCCGTTGAACAGCATGAGGCTGAACAGCATCAGACTTTTTTCCGTAGGCGTGGCGTCGTCTCTTTTCTGCGGCATGGGAATTCCCCGTATTTTTTCGGAATCTGAACAACGTGAAAGTCCGGCTTTCCTGTCCGCAACCCGGAAGAATATTACGCTGTCCGCCCGGGTTGCGGGTATATTCATGACAGAAGCCCCAGCTCTTTCATTCTGTCAAGGCAGTTCAGGGCCAGCTTTATTCTGTCCTCTTTATCATAACATATCCAGTCTTCTACGTCTTCCGGGTGCTCCTGGGGAATGGGCAGAGACCATGCGTCCTCTCCTTGTTTTTGGAGCTGATGTTCGCCGGCTTTGACTAGTTCTGTGATCTTGTCGTGAGGCAGAGGCTCGCCATCTTCACTCTGGATGAGCCATCTGTCCCAGAGGTACTCCGGGGGAACCTGCGAGCCTTTCTGTTCTAGCGATTCCGTAGTACGGCCTGCTTCCATCTTCATCCGTATCTTTCCGAAGCGGACGTAATGACGGCTGCCGTCATTACCTTCTTCAATTTCAAGGTCTTTTATTTTTTCTCGGCTTTCCACGAGAAGCGTATGGATGAAGGGACTTCTGTATTTCCCGGTGAATCTTTTTTTTCCTGCGACATGCTCGATCAAGAAAATATCTGGCGGAATATAGTAGTTGCCTTTATAGCAGGAGGTACCAGCGCCGTCCTGCGGGTCCGGACGCATGGCTCTGTACCTGACAAAATACCAGCGCCAGCTCAGAAATTTTGGTTTCTCATCTTCCTTTTCCTCCAACCAGGAATCTGCGATCTTTTTACAGGCGTTGACGAGAGTTTCCTGAGAAGGAGCATCCATCAGCTGCGGCAGATTATCCTTGAAGTCACACCTGAGCTTCTTCAGCAGTGATTGCAGGCAATGCCGTACGTCGCAGAAGGTACGATTGTCTGTGCTGGTGAGGATATCATGAAGATTTTCCTTCCCCATATACATATATGATCCATAGCTCAGGGCAAAAGCCCCCCGACTGAGCAGTGCCCGGAGTATCTCGTCGTATTCAGAGTCATCTGCCCGGGACAGGGCGGCAAGAACAGGGCGGGCCGACAGCAGGCGTTCCCGTTTAAAGATGAAGTTTTTTCCGTTACTGTCGGGCCTTTGAGAAACGATCCAGTAATCCCATGTATTTCGATTTTTCGGTTTCTCGTATTCCCGTAAGTCTTCCTCTGATTCTTCGGAGAAGACGGCTATTCTGCCGCGCAGCAGGTTGTTATCTTCCAGATGGTTCAGCGCGGCGCGGAGTTCTCTGTCCTCCTTATGGTCACGCTGCAGATTGTATTTGGCCTGCTCTTCATGGAACTGGTACTCATCGAAGACGCCGCATGGCTCCAGTTCGCCCTTGCACATGAGCTTCACCAGCGCCCGGACTCGAGCCTCGTGTTTGCTTTTATCAAAATCAGTATACTCAATCAGGTTACGCGCTATGCGCAGCCGTTTCATGATCTGAACTCTGCTGTCTTTCCGGATGCGCGCCAGCAGGAGCGCCAGCAGCATATAGGAAGCCTTGTATTTTTTCGGACTGCTATCCTCGCAGCAGAGTTCGCGTAACGGATCGGACGTTGTTGACTCAAAGAGGGGTATGTTCTGCTCGGCCGGGTCTTCGCCGGGAGAGGCGGAATCCTGAGTGTCCCCTTTCAGGTCTGTAACATAGTCGTGAAAAAAGGGATTTTCGTTCGGAGCTTGTTCTTTCAGGGAGCGATATTCCTCCGCCAGCACATCCAGCGCGTTGATCATGAAGTCCAGATTTGAACAGTTTTCAAGCAGAGGCCTGCCTTCGTCGTCAAATGCACGACAAAGGCGCTCGAACAGGCCCTCTTCCTTTGTGTCGCTGCAGAACATATCGGCAAGAAAGGTCAGAAAGCGGACAAGGGCGGCATCCGCTTCCACAGCCCTGTCTTCCTGTTTTTTGCTGATATGCCAGAACAGCTCCTGCCAGTCCGTATCCAACTTTTTTTCAATGTTTTTTAGCTGCTCAGAAGTTGCGCCCCGTTTCACCCTCGGGGAGTTGAGGAGCCGGGCCTTGAGATGCTCGAATTCCGTTAGCTGTTTGCCGCGGGCGTTCATTTTGATAAAAAGCTCTTCGGAGCCGGTATCCAGATCCTTCAGTTCCGCAAAGTGAAAGACGAGGAGTTCTTCCTCCAGCCGTTCCCAGAGCATCTGCTTGTCCATGTCTTTGAATTGCTTGTGTATATCATGCAGCATGGTCAGCATGCCTTTGACGGTGGGGGCGTTCTTCCAGTCCGGATTAAACCAGCCCTGCGCGGAGATGAGTTCTTCAGGGCTTTTGTCAGACTCAACGGAGATATTTTTAGTGCAGAGGCAGTTGACAAACCGATGCGCGTGTTCCCGCACTTCATATTGAAAATGTTGCAGAAATTTTCTGTCTTTACCTGCTTGCACAGCTGCATACCAGTGAAGCAAAAAAAGCGAGGTCAGACGCTGTTGGCCGTCAAAAGGCAGAAATTCACGCGCATTGTCGTTATCCCTGTATTCCCCATAAATGACGCCAAGGTGCAGCGTCTTACCTTTCTGCAAACTGTCATCCATGGCCTGTAAAAGATGTTTGCGAACGTCCGTTTCATGAGGGAGTTCTCTGCCCTGGGCGTAATCCCTCTGGATGCGCGGTATGTGTATGATGCACTTTTGCTCTCTGATAAGATTCAGGAATGTCATAGTTTTCATATTTACCTCTCCTGAAAGGATAGATCGAATTCTTTCAGAACACTCTTGAGAAGTGTTTTGTAGTTATTTCTGTCTGTCTGCGACCAGAACGGAAGTTCGTTGCCCTTTTCCTTTTCGGGAAGGATCCTCAAAAATACGGCCTCTGTTCCCGGAAGCAGAAAGCAGTCAGAGCCTGTGGTTAATTGTTTCTTGAGCTTCTCCCTGATCATTGATTGTTTGTTCAGAAAAATGTGATTATTCACTGAGCTGTTTGTACTCTGATCAAGGAGAGCAAGATTATACAGTCCGTGTATATTGCTTTCCTTATAACCCGTATACTCGTTAATATATGTATTTATATCATCTATTAGTTTTCTGTATTCCTCATGGTCATGTTTTTTCAGGATTTCATAAATAATGTTCAATAATTTTGTGCCATTATCAGTATGATTATCTTTTTGATGAGGTGATTCAGTGAGCTTTTCGATGAGTTCTTTGTGATCCGTTATCCATGATTCATATTTATCTTCGGGAAGATCTTCTACGTTTCGAGCTTCAATATGCTCCAGTGACCATGTTGTTTTTTGGTATTGCACAAAGGAAAATCGCTGCCTTTTTCGATGTGTCAATTCAATATTGAAGAGAAGAAGCAGATTGTAAATCTCATCATTGTGTTGGGAATAAAACATTTCATCAGGCTCGGTGCGGAACGCTGACCTGATGCCATTTTTGATCGTTGTCTCGGAGAGGGGGATGAGGCTGTCGGTGTCTTGCGGGATCAGTGTCTCCCATCTTTTCAGCCAGTTCTGCCCGCCTTTAAGATTCATCAGAAAACCGATCCGGTGATAATACGGCGAATCATCATACCATCTGCGCATATGTCCGAAAAGGCAGGTGAGTTCATCCCAGATTTCCTGCCCGGATTTTTCTTGCACATACGGCCCGTTCCGGCTGTTCGCGCTCCTTCCGTTCAGGGCTTCATAGAGGAGCTTGAACAGAGGGTGCGTTTCGGTTTCCTTTTTCGACTTTTTGAGGAAATAAAGCTGCAGCAGAATTTCCATATATGTCGGGCCGCTTTTCGGGTATCCCAGAAAAGCCCTAAAATCCGGACGGCACAGCTCCCGTTCCATCGTGTCCCACATATGGGCGCGAAGATTCTGTTGGGAAAGATCCGCGTTTTTGTCCGAGAGCAGGAGCGCCCGGCAGAGTTCGGCCTCCGTGAGCGGGATACGTCCCATATTCAGGCGGATGAAGTGTTCGGCACTATTGACTTCGCGGTCATAGTCTCCGGTATCGTACCAGAGGACGACGCTGCGCTTCAGCAGGGCTTCGTGCAGTCGCTTCAGTTTTTCCTCGTCTTCCCCATCACAGAGCTTGAGAAAGGTCTTGCAGACCTCGCGCAGATAATATTCATCCATAATGGCATCCGGGCAATGCGTATTCGCCTGATCCGGGTTTTTGATGAGGCTGACCAGCAGCGAGGAGCTAGGTTCGCGGGTGTCATATGTTATGGTAAATTCGAGTCCTGTGCAGGCAGCTCCCCCGAGTTTGTGCCGCAGCACGGCATCCAGGAGCAGTGCGGTGGTCAGGCGCTGCTGGCCGTCAATGAGTTCCCAGCGGTCGTCAGCCCCAGCCGTCTTTGCCGTGAAATCCGGCTCCAAATTCCGACTGACAACGATCATTTGCAGGAAATAGTGTTTGTTCTTTTTGTCCTCAGAAGACTTGTCCTCTGTAAATCTTTCGAGATCCTCAAACAAAAGCCCGGCGTGTTCTTTTGTCCAGCGATAGCCGCGCTGGTAGGCTTTGACGCAAAACCTTCCTTTCAGTTCTCCAAGGGCTTTGAGATCGTTTTCCCTGTCGACTGTGTTGTTCATGGATCTTTCCTCTCTTCATGGGGATGGTTTCATGGGAAAATATATCAGCCGGCTCATCCGGATGAAAGGGCCTTTCAGCTCCGGAAGCCGATTTTCCGTTCCTTTCGATCCAGTTTTGCCGTCTGTTCCAGGCGCAGCTCGTCCAGCAGTTCCCGGTGCTGCGTTTCTCCGGGAAGATCCAGCCAGTGTCTGGAGCGCACAGCATGAAAGTCCCCCGGCGTCAGACGGGACATATCGCTCAGTTCCTGTTTCAGATCCGCAGGCAGGGCGGAACCTGCCAGAGGGGCCAGGATGCTTTCATACAGAGCCTGACACTGCGCGCTCCCCGCGTAGGTGAAGGCCACCTTGAAGGAAAAGCGGCGCATGGCTGCCGCGTCCATGGACTCCCGCCGGTTGGTCGTGCAGACGCACAAGCCCCGGAACCGTTCCAAGCTGGTGAGGAATTCGTTGACCAGGGTATGTTCCCAGTTGTGGAGCGCGGTATCCCGGGAAAAGATGAAGCTGTCCGCCTCATCGATGAGCAGCAGCGCGCCCGAGCGTTCCGCCTCGGCAAAGGTCCGGGCGATGTTTTTTTCGCTTTCGCCCACATACATATTGAGGAGATCGCTGGCACGACGCACCAGACATTCCCGATTCAGCATACGGGCGATATGATGAGCCAGCGCGCTTTTTCCCGTACCGGGAGGGCCGTAGAACAGCATGGCGCCGCAGCCGGGAGGCAGTTCCTTTTGTCCGCTCGTGTTCCGCATATGTGCGTCCAGACGACGGCAGCGTTCAAGCAGTTTGTCCAGACTGTTTTCGGTACAGACGCCGTCAAGGGTATAGTTTTCCTCTCCCGTATGCGGAACGGGCCGGGCTGTGCCGTTATTGCGAACCTGCACATAGGCATCGAGTACCCGCCGCAGCGTGGCAAAGAAGTTTTTCCTGCCCCTGCACAAGGCGCGGCCCTGCGCCGCAGCATTGTTGATGACCCCGGCAGGCACATCATAATCCCGCACCAGAGATTCCCGTTCCGACTCGCTCAGGCGCGCTGCAACGTCATGGCGCTGCAGAATGCGATCCCACACTCTCCCGCGTTCCTGTGTGCCCAGACGGCTGAAATGAATGCTGAAGGTAAAACGTCTGCGCACGGCCTGATCGATATGTTCGATGTGATTGGTTATCCAGATGACTCTCTGACCGGGCTTTTCCAGAAAATCATTGAGCCATGCCTTGTCCTTGGTCTGACGACCGAAGACCAGATTTGTTTCAAGCATGCGTTCAGCCTCGTCCACCAGCACGAAGGCTCCGGGCGAACGTGAGGCCATGTGGATGCAGGCCGCAAGGGAACAGCGCCGATCATCGTCGTCCTGACGGCGGCTGACCACGGAGAAAGCCTTTACGTCCAGAGAGGCGGCAAGGCTGTTTGCCAGCGCGCTTTTTCCCGTGCCGGGTTCGCCGTAGAACAGCAGGTGGACGGGCTCCTTGCCGGGGTGGGCCAGAAGTCTGCGCACATGTTCCAGCATCTGCGGATCGTGAGGAAAGTCCGCCAGATCAAGCGCTTCACCCTTGAGTATGCGGAAAAATTCCTGACCGTCCGGCAGGCCGTTGTTCCGCCACAGCTCGGCGATATCATCGTTGAGACTGAATCGATCCGGGTCAGATTCCAGACAGCCGCAATCCTGCAGACTGTGCAGCGCGGTCTTCAGCTCGGCGGGCCTGAGCTGAAGCATGAAGGCCAGAGCATGCCTCCTGCTGTAGTGATTGAGATGGAGATCATCTTCAAAATAGCGTTCCACCGGAGGGAAGCTGTCCTTGAGGAAAATGAATTCGCTCAGGCGGCAGCTTGCCGCATCAAGCCCGAACAGTTCGTGCAGTTTACGCCGGGCCTGCCGGAGGGGATCCCTTTTCATGCGGGCTGCCGCAGCGGCACACAGTTCCTGTACAGCGTCCACAAAAAAATGTTGTAGTACAGGATGCTCTCCCAGCAGCTCTTCCGCCAGATTTGCGCTTACGCGGGGTGAACACTTTGCTCTGGCGGAAAACTCCTGCAGGGCCTCTGCTTCCCCGTCAGGCAGCCGTTCCTGCAGTCTGGAGAGATGACGAAGTACCGGGGCTGTGCCGCCGCAGACCCAGAACAGACAGGCAAAAAAATCAGAGTCCAGGGTGACATGCATATCCAGAACCCTGCCCAGCCACAGAGAGGCTCTTGCCCTGGCATAATGCTCTACGCTGCCCTGCATGATGCTCTTTACCTCCCGCCGTCTGAGATTCCTGTTTATGTGCCGCACGAAGTCCTCATCCATAACTGTTCTCCAGCTTTTGCCGCAGTCGTTCAATGTGCGGAGCATACGATCGCATCGTTCCAGATTCTGATGTCTTTCGGAACAATATTTCTATTTCGGATGTTGTAGCGGAGCCGACCGGGTTGACAGGGGTTCGCCGGGATGGAATCTTTGCTCTCCATATTTCCGGCTGTCTTCCGGTTTTTCTTTCCGTTGGAGAGAACGGTCTTTTCCCGCTTTCCGCAAAGGCGACGGGCGCGTCCGGAAAGGGCTTTTCCGTGCGGCCTTTGTCCTGCGGATGAAAACATGAAAAAACGAAGGAATCCGGAGCATGCTGGGAGCCGTTGTCGGCGATATTGTGGGCAGTCCTTATGAGTTTACCCCGAGCAATATCAAGACGGAAAATTTTCCTCTGTTCAAAGAGGAGTCGCATGTGACCGAGACACGGTGATGGCGCTGGCTGCTGCGGAAGGTCTGATGCGTTTCTGGGGCGGAGCGTTTGCGACGGCTGCGGCCATATTCATGGTACCGGCCGTATAATCCTTCCGTTCCGGCTGGCAGGGCATATATTCTGCTGTTCCGAAAGAGCGGAATCAGCATATAAAACACCTTTTTTGAGGCAGGATACCGGTATGGAGAAACGTCTTGTGGAAGTTGTCGCCGCTCTGATCTGGCGGGGAGGCAGGTTCATGATCTGCCGCCGTCCGGCGCACAAGGCCTGCGGGCTGTTGTGGGAGTTCGTGGGAGGCAAGGTCGAGGCGGGGGAAAGCGACGCCGAAGCTCTGGTGCGCGAGTGCCGGGAAGAGCTGGATGTGGAGGTGAACGTGGGCGCGGCATTCATGGACGTGACGCATGAATATCCGGAGTTCACCGTGCATATGACCCTGTACGAGGCGTCCATCCGGGAAGGTGAGCCGAAGCTGCTGGAACATGCGGATATCCGCTGGATCTCGCCGGACGAGATTCCGCTGTACGAGTTCTGCCCGGCGGACAGGGACATTCTGGCGGAGATACGAAAACGGCACCCGTCCGTGTACGCGGGGGCATGAACAGCATGCGCCGGGGAAGCGCAGGGCGCCCGGAACGGCTCTTACCCGCGGAGGCGGCCAAAGGCTCGTGCGGCAAGACTCCGGGCGCCCGCCGAGGCAGTCAGCAGACAGAGCGCTCCACAGCAGACGGAACCCAGTGCCGCCCGGAACAGCGGCTCATAGCCATGAGCCATGAGATAGCCTTCCAGCCCGGTATGCAGACTGCCGTTCCCGCCCGGAATCTGGACAGGAAACAGAACGGAGAAAACCCACAGGGCAAGCAGCCCGGCCAGCCCGACAAACAGCAGCAGCCCTCCTGTCAGACGAAGAAAGAAGGAGAGGGATGAAGGGAACGCGGACTCCCGGCAAACAGGTGCGGGATCGGCATGAAGACAGGGTTCTTCTGCGGAATCCCGAGCAGCATGTTCCCCCTCGTTTTCATTCCAATTGTCGTCAGCGTTGTCTGAAGGCCCTTTCAACAGTTCGTCCAGGCTGATCTTCAGCACTTCGCCCAGTTGGACAAGGCGGTCAAGATCCGGAGCGGACTGCCCGGTTTCCCATTTTGTCACGGACTGGCGCGAGACATCCATGCGCTGGGCCAGTTCTTCCTGTGTGAGTCCCAGCTGTTTTCTGCGGCGCTGGATTTCCGCGCCGAGTCGTATCCTTCCTTCGGTCATGAGTTCCGTCATGCGTGGAGAGTAGATGGTTCGGAGCGGAAAGGCAACACGGAAGCGTTTTCGAGGCTGCAGACAAAGTCAGCAGTCTCGAAAATCGCGAGCAGGCCGCACCGTTATCCGAGCGATTTTCGTGCCTTTCCGTCAAGCCGCGTTGTGGCCTGGATGGCGCAAACTCCGCGAAGCGGAGTCTGTTGTCAGTCTGAAGAATACTCGGCGCGGGGCGAGCAGTATTTCCGGTTGGAACGGGAAAGGGTCCGTGAAAGTTTCCGGCCTGAATTATTTCCATGCGCGCCGGGGACGTGTCAGAGACAAGTTTGAACGACGCGGCCCCGGCGGTGGAGTTACTTCAGTTTTTCAAGCGCTTCATCATAGAACTTGCACAGAGCTTCCATATCCTGCTTCTGCTGGAGTTCAAGAAGTCTGGGCTGGAGATCCTGCATGATCGTGGCGTAGTTGGAAGGGTCTTTCTGCGCCTTGTCCTGCATGGCCTGCGCAAAAGCCAGAGCCTTGTTCTGGGCTTCTTCAGGGGAGCAGGCGGCCATGGCGAAGGAGAAGGAGCCGAGTGAGAGGGCTGCGGCCAGAATGAGAGACAGGAATTTCATGGCGATACCTCAGGAAACGGGCGGGCTGTCCGGTATGCCGCCGCATAGGCTCTCCCCGCCGGTTCGGGGCTTGCGCGGAATGCGCGTGCCTCTCCATAGCGGGGGAGGCGCTTGTCACGCTACCAACCGAAGGTTGCAATCAGGCAACCATCAGGTGCAATTCCCGCAATACGCGGATTTGGCGGATCAGAGCGTGCCCGTTTTGAAAATGCTCCCGGAGGCCGGCGGCTCTATGACATGGCAAAGGAAGAGTGGCCTCCTGCCCCGCCCATGCGCTTCGTCTGGCGTCTGGTGAAGGCCGGTCCGGAAGAGAAGCGGAAATCGGAAGCCGCGCTTCCGGATCTGTTTGAATCCGTACCACGGCATGCGGCGTTGGCAAAGGATCGGGACAGGCCGGCGCTATGCGCCGGCCGTTTTCCGGGAGGAGTCATTCCCGGCCGGGGCATGGGGGCGGTTCGCCGCCGTGTTCCCGGCCGCCGCGACAAAGCGCTCTGCCCAGTGGGGGACGGCGGGGGCGAAAAGATGGGTATAGGAGGCAAAGACATTCCCGCAGGGTCCGGCGATCAGGCCGTCCCGCCCCTTGTCTCCGATTCTGCCCATGCCCACGCCGGGAGAAAGGGCGAGAGCGAAATCCGGCGCGGGACCGTCCCACACGCAGCGCGAGTAATGGAACTCATGGCCGCGCCATGAACTTCCACGAGGATGGAAGGGAGTCTCTTTCTCGGTGGATGCTTCCACATAGCCCAGCCCCTGGGGACGGGGCAGAAATTCCGTGGCGACGGGGAGCAGATTGCTCATGGGCACATCGCGGCCGTCAAGACGCAGGGCGCGGCAAAGCAGCATGAATCCCCCGCATTCGGCGTAGACAGGGCGGCCGGATTCCGCAAGGGCGCGGATATCGTTCAGGCGGGGCGAGGAGGAAAGCTCGTCCGGAAAAAGCTCGGGGAAGCCCCCGCCGAGGTAAAGCCCGTCCAGTTCGGGCCAGGGCGAACCGTCCAGCAGGTTCAGTTCGACAAGCTCCGCTCCCGCGTCGCGCAGGGCTGTCAGGTTCTCCTCGTAGTAGAACCACAGCGCGTCATCCCGCACAAAGCCGATGCGGGGGCGCGCGACCGCGGTGCGGCGCGGCGCGGGCAGTTCCGGCGCGGGCAGTTCCGGCGCGGCGGAAGCAGCTTTCAGCGCGACGTCAAGGTCGATATGTTCCTCCGCATATGCGGCGAGAAAGTTCAGAATATGTTCACGCTCCGCCCGGATATGCGGATTTCGCGACGCCGGGGAGAGTTCAAGCCCCATGTGCCGTTCCGGCAGGGGATTTTCCCGCAGGCGCGGCAGTTCGCCAAGCACGGGGATATCCGTATAATATTCCACTGCCTGCCGCACCTGTACGGCGTGACGCGGGTTGCCCACGTTGTTCAGCACGACTCCGGCGAACCGGAGCGCCGGAGCAAAGGATGCAACCCCGGCCACCACGGCGGCGGCAGTGCGGGTCATCTTCGCGCAGTTGAGGACAAGCAGCACGGGAGCTGCCAGCGCCAGCGCCACCTGGGCGGTGGAACAGGAACCGAGTACATCCCGTCCGTCATACAGCCCCCGGTTGCCTTCGATAACCGCAAGCTCAGGAACCTCCCCGTCGGGAGCAAAGCGGAGAGCGGCGCCGGCCAGCGCGGACGGAAGTTCCTCCGCGGGCAGAAAGTAGGGATCAAGATTTGCGGCGGGACGTCGGGCGGCAAGGGCCAGCCACGCGGCGTCAATATAGTCCGGCCCCTTTTTCGCGGGCTGTACGCGGCATCCGCGCAGACAAAACGCGCGGGTCAGGCCGAGGGAAAGCAGCGTTTTGCCGCTGCCGCCGGAAAGGCCGGATATGACGAGACGGGGAAGATGCATGGACAGAGAAATACGGTGAACCGGAGAAAACCGCAACAGCGGGAGCATGGTTCCTTCTCATGCCCTTGTTTCCCGCCCGCGTCCGCGTTATTGCTTCGGGGTATCACCGCACAAGGAGGAGCGACATGCTGCAGCATCCGGCAATCATGGGCCTGCTGGCCGGACTTGTCACCTGGGGCTTCACATCCCTGGGCGCGGCGGCGGTGTTTTCACCCCGCGAATTTTCCCGGCGTTCGCTGGATATCATGCTGGGGTTCGCCGCCGGAGTGATGCTGGCGGCCTCGTTCTGGTCCCTGCTTGATCCCGCGCTGGAACTGGCCGGGGCCGGATGGGGCGCATGGCGTTTTGTGCCGGTGGCCTTCGGTTTTCTGGGCGGCGCGGTTGCGCTGCGTCTTCTGGATATCCTGTTGCCGCATCTGCATCCCCTGGAGGGCTTTGCGGACGGCAGGCCCTCCCGTCTGCCGCGCAGCGCGCTGCTGGTGCTGGCCATTACCCTGCACAATATTCCCGAAGGGCTGGCCGTGGGGGTGGCTTTCGGCGCGTCTGCCGCCTCCCCGGAGATGGGTTTTGCCGGGGCGGTCACGCTGATGCTCGGCATCGGTTTGCAGAATCTGCCGGAAGGCATGGCTGTTTCCGTCCCTCTGCTGCGGGAGGGGCTTTCCCGCCGCAGGGCCTTTTTTTACGGGCAGTTGTCCGGAATAGTGGAGCCGATAGCGGCGGTGATCGGTGCGGCGGCGGCCTCGGTTGCCGCGCCGATTCTGCCCTGGACTCTTGCATTTGCCGCAGGCGCGATGGTGTTTGTGGTGGTGGAGGAGGTTGTGCCGGAGGCCCAGGCTTCGGGCAACGGCGATGCCGCCACCATGGGAGTCATGCTGGGCTTTGCGCTCATGATGTGCCTTGATGTCGCGTTCGGCTGATCTCCCTATCGTGAAACCAGAACGGCCGCGCCGGCGCAGGCGATGACGGCCCCGATGACGGAGTCGCGGCGGGGCATGCGGCGTTCCATGAGGCCCATGATGATCAGCAGGGCGATGGGTTCCAGTCCGATAAGCATGGATGCGACGGAAGCGGGCAGATAGTCTATGGCGAGGCAGGAAAGCCAGATGCCGCCCGCCGGGCCGAACAGACAGCCCGGAGGCACAAGTCTGAATACTCCGGGATGTTCCCGCACGGCGGCGAAGACGGGCCGGATGGAGCCGCGCAGCGCAGTCACGAGGATGATGCCGAGCATGGAGACGCCGTTGCGGTACAATGCCAGGGAGAGCGCGTCCATGCCTTCGGAAAGCGCCTGTTTGGAAAAGATCATGCCTACCGCCAGCATCAGGGCGGAGAGCAGACAGAGGGCGATGCCCCGCGCGCGGACGCGCCTGTCCGCAGGGGGATTATGCGCGTCTCCCCGCTCGGAGGCGACCACGAGAATGACGCCGGCGGTGGCGATGCCGATGCCGAGCGCACCTTGCAGACCGATGCGTTCCCCCAGGAACATTGCGCCGATGATTGCGGTGAACGCGGCGGAAAGGGAAAGGCAGACCTGGGCGGGGCGCAGTCCGATGCGCAGGGCTCCGGCATAAAGGCATGCGTCGCCAACCAGAATGCCGGTAAGACCGGAAGCGGCGGCCAGCCAGAGAAAATGGGGAGAGGTCAGAAGCGGCACGCCGGAAAACAGGCAGACGGCTCCGAGAGCGGCGGCGGCGACGGGCTGGCGCAGAAGCATCACGCCCTGAACGCCGACACGGCGGGCAATGGCGGTATGGATGATGCCTGCAGTAGCCCAGGAAAAGGCGGTGCCCAGTGCGAAAAGAATGCCGAGTTCGGTGCTGCCGTGCATGGTGAAGGTGCGTTTTGCGCCGGACGGAGTGCCCGGCGGGGCGGAGCATGACAGAAGCGGCGGCAATCGTCCAGAGAGAACGTGAACAGCAAGAGCATTTTGCTTGTGAAATGCTCTTGCGGAGTCGAGCAAGGCGAGACTCCGGCGCGCCGCCGGAGCATCCGCAGTTCACTTGCGGCGTAAAGCCCCGGCGGCGTGAAACCTGCGGGTCAGAACACAGGGGCTGGCCGGCAGATATTTTCGAAAGCAAAACGCTCTAAAAAGTTTTGGGAAAGAAGAGGTACGGTGGAGGAAAGGGCTTTTTCAAAAGCCCTTTCCTCCACCTCCTCCCGATTTCACTTTTTCCTGACGTCCAGCGCGCGCATGGCATTGAGAATGGCGATGACGGAAACTCCCACATCCGCGAATACCGCCGCCCACATGTTTGCCAGTCCCGCCGCGCCCAGCGCCAGTACCACGCCCTTTACGCCCAGCGCGAAGACGATGTTCTGGCGCACGATGCGCAGGGTCTTGCGCGCGATGCGCATGGCGTCCGCAATGCGTGTCGGTCTGTCGTCCATGAGAACCACATCCGCCGCCTCAATGGCCGCGTCCGAACCCAGCGCGCCCATGGCGATGCCCACGTCGGCCCGCCCCAGCACGGGAGCGTCGTTGATGCCGTCCCCGACAAAGGCCAGTTTTTCATTGTCGCGCTTTTCTGCCAGCAGGCGTTCCAGACCGGCCACCTTGTCCGCCGGAAGAAGTTCGGCGTAATAGTCGTCAATACCCAGTTCACGCGCCACGCTTTCTCCCACCTTGCGGGCGTCGCCGGTGAGCATGACCGTCTTCCGCACGCCCAGCGCCTTGAGTTCGCGTATGGCTTCCGCAGCGTCGGGCTTGGCTACGTCGGCGATGACGATATGGCCCTGATACGCGCCGTCAACGGCGACATGCACGGAGGTTCCCGCCAGGTGACATTCACGCGCGTCCTTTGCTCCCATGCTTTCCATGAGCCTGAGACTGCCCACGGCCACCTGCCGGCCGTCCACCGCAGCCCGCACGCCCTGACCGGGAATTTCCTCCACACTGGAAACGCGCGCACGGTCGATTTCCCTGCCCCAGGCTTCCCTGAGAGAGCGGGAGATGGGGTGATCGGAATAGCTTTCCACCAGCGCGGCCAGACCGAGCAGGTCATCCTTTCCGATCTGCTCGGGGTGTACGGCGACCACTTCAAAGCTGCCTCTGGTCAGCGTGCCTGTCTTGTCAAAGGCTACGATGGATACATCGGCCAGGGCTTCAAGATAGTTTCCGCCCTTGACCAGAATGCCGGAGCGGGAAGCGCCCCCGATGCCGCCGAAAAAACTCAGGGGGATGGAGATAACCAGCGCGCAGGGGCAGGAAATGACCAGAAAGGTGAGGGCGCGTTCCACCCATATGGAAAAAGCCTGCCCGAAAATCAGGGGAGGAATCGCGGCCAGCGCAAGCGCGGCAAACACGACAGCGGGCGTATAGTAGCGGGCAAAGCGGGTGATGAAGTGTTCACTCCGGCTCTTGCGCGCGGTGGAATTTTCCACCAGATCAAGAATGCGCGCCACGGTGGACTGTCCGAATTCCCTGGAAACCCGCACCTTGAGCATGCCGCTCAGGTTTACGCAGCCGCTGATGACCTCGTGTCCGGGCAGAACCTCGCGCGGGACGGATTCTCCCGTCAGCGCCGCCGTATCCACGGAAGAGGAGCCTTCCTCCACCACGCCGTCCAGAGGGATGCGCTCGCCCGGCTTGACAACGATGAGTTCTCCCTCTGCCACTTCCTCGGGATCGACCTGTTCGAGCTTTCCGCCGCGTTCCACATTGGCGTAGTCGGGGCGGATGTCCATGAGCGCCGCGATGGACTGGCGGGACTTGCCCACAGCGTAGGACTGGAACAGTTCGCCGATCTGATAGAACAGCATGACGGCCACGGCTTCGGGGTATTCACCCAGGCACAGCGCGCCCACCGTGGCCACGGACATGAGGAAATTCTCGTCAAAAACCTGCCCGCGCGTGATGTTGCGCGCCGCCTTGAGCAGGATGTCGCCGCCGATGATCGCATAAACGGCGAGGAAGGCCGCGAGGCGGAGCATCCCCTCCAGCGGAGCCGCCACCGCCAGGGCGTAAAGCGCCGCGGCGATCACAATGCGGCAGAGCGTCTTGCGCTGTTTTTTCGTCATTGCGGCTATACTCCCACTTCAACGTCCGGATCAATTCTGCCGATGCGCTTCTTCGCCGTTTCCAGCACGGCGTCAAAGCGGGAATCCTCGGCTTCCAGCACCATTTTCTGCGTCAGAAAGTTCACGCTGACGGCCTCTACTCCTTCGATGCCGCGCACGGCTTCTTCCATTTTTGCGGCGCAGTTGGCGCAGTCAAGGCCGGAAAGCCTGATGGATTTTTTCATGACGACCCTCCTGTGGGTTGAGGCATATCAATAAAACGATTGTTTGAATGTTGATATATAAGATGTACGCATGGCGCCGGATTCTGTCAATGGAAAAATATGGAGGCTTTGCTGTCAGGACTGGTGTTGGCGGCGTTGCGCGAGGCGCACGGTTCTGCTCCGGCCGCGAGGCGGCAACGCATGTTGCCGCAAAGGCAGCATGTGTCCACGTCCGGCTCGCTTGCGCCTTCGTCCTGCTTCGCTGCCCGAAGGCTCCGCTCCGCGAGACATGGCTTCCGCTCCTCGCCCCCCCTCCATGCCGCATGACCATGCGGCGGG